>OIFT01000030.1_pt1 | contig 135862 bp, 134 predicted proteins | sample 1582161 | NCBI WGS metagenome assembly OIFT01 (sample SAMN07501037, study PRJEB24779) | human gut metagenome | isolation source: stool | host: human infant | place: USA: Pittsburgh, PA | reverse complement strand
GGAACAGATAGAGGTTGCATAGAAGCACCACACTTAACTAAACGTGGAGATTATTATTATATAATGTGTGCAGAAGGAGGAACTGGATATGGTCATAGTGTAACTATGGGAAGGTCTAAGAATGTATGGGGACCTTATGAAGGAGATCCAACAAATCCAATATTAACATCTATACCAGGGGATTTTTATGAGAGACATGATCCAGACCATTTAAAGCCTAAGTATTTTAATCCAGAATCAGTACTTCAAAAATCAGGGCATGGAAGTTATGTTGAAACTCAATTAGGTGAAGTTTATATGGTACATTTAACAGCAAGACCATTTGTACCAGAATTAAGGTGTACACTTGGACGTGAAACTGCAATTCAAAAAATGAAATGGACAGATGATGGCTGGCTAAGAATGTATGACGATTCAAATTTAGCAAAGGAATATGTAGAAGAAAGTAAGCTGCCAGAATATAAAGTTCCAGAAATACCTGATTTGGATGATTTTGATAGTGAAGAGCTTGGACTGCAATATTATGCTCCAAGAATTATGCCTTCATCATTTGCAGATGTTAAAGCAAGGCCAGGATATGTAAGAATTAGGGGGCAAGAATCTAGGTGTTCTTTAAATAAGGTAAGTATATTAGCTAGAAAATTAACATCAGTTTATGCAACAGTTACAACAAAGATGGAATTTAAACCAGAAGTACATCAACATAGTGCAGGACTTATTATGTATTATGATAATATGAATTACATTTATTTAAGAAAGTATTATAGTGAAACATTAGGACAAAGTGCTTTATCTGTAATTCATCTTGAAAATGGAGAAAAAACAGAGTTTTTAAATACAAGAATACCTGTTGATGAGTGTCCTATATATTTACGTTTAAAAGTAGAAGGTCGTCAATCTTATTTTGAATGGAGTTACGATGGAGAAGTTTATAACAAAATAGGAAAGGTATTTGATACAACTAAGTTTTCAGATGAGTACTGTAAGTATGGTGAATTTACTGGTACCTTTGTAGGACTTACTTGTGCAGATAGAGTGCTTCATAAACATTATGCAGATTTTGATTTCTTTAATTATGAAGCAGATGAAACAAAGGATGTTAACTTTTAATAGTTAAATTAGTGTAAAAATAGTGAGAGTAGATAGATTTGTGTAAAAAAACAAATCTACCTACTCTTTTTATATGATTCTTTGGCAGATATAAAGAAGCTTAAAAATATATAAGATGATTAAATATATAATGAAAATATAGAGGTTGATATAAGTAATTTATTATAAATGCTTAACATATAGTATCTATAGAATAATAAAAGAGGGACTGTATGGAAAGAAAAAAAGAAAACTTATTTATAAATGCAATATTACTAACTGCCACAATGATGATAATGAGAAGTATAGGTGTTATATTTAATGTATACATATCTAATGAAATTGGTACAGAAGGAATGGGATTATATAAGCTTATTGGTACAGTAAGTATGATTGCAATAACTTTTGCAACTTCAGGAGTAAGTTCAGCAGTAACTAGGATTGTAGCAGAAGAAGTATCAAAAAAAGAGTATAATAATGTAAAGTATGTAATGCTTAAAGCATGTACAATATGCGGAGTATTAGGAATAACAGCTTGCATTATATTAAGTGTTTTTTCAAAAGATATAGCATCATTATTTTTAAAAGATACAAGAGTAATACTTTCATTAAAAATATTTGCAGTAAGTATTCCTTTTATTTCAATATCAGCATGCTTAAAGGGGTATTTTTATGCTGTTAGAGATATTTTTATACCAATAACAAATCAGCTTGCAGAAGAGTTTATTAAAATTTCAGTAATAATATTATTATTAGATTTAGCAGTATCAATAAAGTTAGAATATGGTTGTGCTGTTCTTGTATTAGGAGCTGCAATAAGTGATATATTATCTTGTTTTTATGTATTTATAGCATATAAGTTGGACAATAAGGAAAGTATAGATTTAATTAATATCAAAGAAAATACAAAGGGATTGACTAAAAGATTATTTAAAATATCTGTGCCTATAGCTGCTAATTCATATCTTATGTCTATATTTAGTACTGTTCAAATGATATTAATACCACTATCACTTATAAAGTTTGGAATGTCTGAAAGTGAGGCCATAAGTGTATTAGGTGGAGTTATGGGGATGGTGTTTCCTATAATAATGTTTCCAGCAACATTGCTTATGTCATTAGCAATGGTTTTGATGCCAGAGATTTCTAGAGCTAGAGCTATTAATAATAAGGAAAGGTTAAATAGTATAATTAATAGAAGTATTGGATTTACAAGTATAATAGGCATTATATCCTTTTTTATATTTTTTACATTTTATAATGAATTATCTATGGCTATTTACAATAGGCAAGATATAGGAATGATTTTTAAGGTGATTTCTTTTATAATTCCATTTATGTACCTTGATATGATTATGGGAGGAATTTTAAATGGATTAAATGAGCAGGTAAAATCATTGGAATATCAGATTATGGAATCTATATTAAGGATTTTAGGAATATATTTCTTAGTACCTATAAAAGGAATAGAAGGATTAATTATAGTAATATTTATATCTACAATATTTAGTTTTACTTTAAACTTTGTTACAGTGGTTAAGGTTACAAATATTAAAATAAATTTATTAAATTGGGTAGTTATGCCTATGATTTTTGGCATAATATCAACTATATTTGGAAGGTTAATTTGGAGTGTGTTGACACATAATACTTTAGTTATTGAAGTAAATACAATAATAGCTGTTAGCTGTATTGGAACTGTGTATTTAATATTATTAAAAACATTTAATTGTATAAAAATAAGAGATTAATATATTTGTGAAATTTAAGTTAATTGCCTTTTTATTCAACCTCAGAGATAAATCCATATATTGGATTTACCTCTGAGGTTATTACATTATTTGTAATTATAATGGTTAAATTAGCAATATATAGTTTGTATTTTTTATATGAGGCAATATTAACTATAATGCTAAATTTAGTTATATGCTATGAAATATAGTATATTTTTGAAAAGAATATAAATAAAAAAATTGTTTATCAATTAATTAAAGTGTTTCTATGTATAAGTAAATATGTTAAAATATTACTATAAAATTGTTCTAACTTAATATTTATAGAAATATTAAATAATTAGAACACACTAATTTGAAAACGTTTATAAAGGTAGTTGTGTTAGTCAATGTAAAAAAATAATATAAAGGGGTTGTTAATTATGAGAGGATTTGCAATGTTAGGGATAGGAAAAACAGGGTGGATTGAAAAAGAAGAACCAGTATGTGGGCCATTAGATGCTATTGTTAGACCAATAGCAGTAGCACCATGTACATCTGATATACACACTGTTTGGGCTGGAGCTATTGGAGAAAGGCATGATATGATATTAGGCCATGAAGCTGTTGGTGAAATTGTAGAGGTTGGACAACTAGTTAAAGATTTTAAAGTTGGTGATAAGGTAATAGTACCAGCTATTACTCCAGATTGGGGATCAATAGAAGCTCAAAATGGATATGCTCAGCATTCAGGTGGTATGCTTGCAGGTTGGAAGTTCTCTAATTTTAAAGATGGTGTATTTGCTGAAAAGTTTCATGTAAATGAAGCAGATGCTAATCTTGCACTTTTACCAGATGGAATTGATCCAGCTGAAGCAGTTATGTTATGCGATATGGTAGTAACAGGTTTTCATGGAGCAGAGTTAGCTGATATTAAATTAGGAGATAGTGTTTGTGTTATTGGAATAGGTCCAGTTGGATTAATGGCAGTTCAAGGGGCAAATAAAATGGGAGCATCTCATATATTTGCAGTAGGGTCTAGGCCTAACTGTGTTAAAATAGCAAAGGAATATGGAGCAACAGAAATAATAAATTACAAGCAAGGAGATATAGTAGAACAAGTTCTTGCTAAAACAAATGGAAAAGGGGTAGATAAGGTTATAATAGCTGGAGGAGATGTTGATACTTTTGCACAAGCTATAAAAATGTTAAAGGCTGGAGGAAGTATAGGTAATGTAAATTATCTAGGAGAGGGCGAATTTATTAAGATACCAAGAGTTGAGTGGGGAGTTGGTATGGGCCATAAGAAAATAAATGCAGGTCTTACTCCTGGTGGAAGATTAAAGATGGAAAAAATGGCAAATTTATTAGTAACTAAAAAGATTGATACTAGTAAACTTATAACTCATAAATTTGAAGGTTTTGATAAAATTGAAGAAGCTCTAATGCTTATGAAGGATAAACCAGCAGAATTGATAAAACCTGTTGTAGTTATTGATTGGAGTAAAGAAAATAAATAAATCTAAATAAATCAAAAACAGTATCTTGATATTTAAATTTAAGTGTACCATGTCTACTTGATAGGTAACAGTTAAATTTAAGATACTGTTTTTTTTTGTTTTGCAAATTAAGATATTATAGTATTATAATGGATAATATAGAAAATTATAGTTTTATAAAAAGGGGGATATTTATGACAAATTATAGTGTATTTTTACCAAGTTATAGTATAGGAGTTGACGCCTATAAAAGGATACCATATGTTACAAGAAGATATGGCAATAAGGTAGTAGTGATTGGGGGAAAAACAGCTATATCTAAGGCAAAAAGTGATATTTTAGAAGGTATAAATGAATCTAATATAAAAGTATTAGATTTCATTTGGTATGGAGGAAATTCTTCATATGAAAATGTAGAAGCTTTACTAAATAACACAAAAGTTAAGGAAGCAGATATTATTTTTGCAGTAGGAGGAGGAAGAGCTATTGATACATGTAAAGTTGTATCAGATAAGTTAGACAAGCCAATGTTTTCATTTCCTACAATAGCATCTAACTGTGCGGCATGTACAGCTATTGCAGTAATGTACAATGCTGATGATACTTTTAGAGATTATTATTATCCAAGTGAACCAGCAATTCATACTTTTATTAATACAAGAATAATAGCAGAAGCACCAGATAATTTTTTATGGGCAGGTATTGGAGATGCATTATCAAAAGAATCTGAAGTGTTACTTGCAACAAGAGGAAAGGAACTTTCACATACACCATTATTAGGAGCTCAATTAAGTCGTGCTTGTGATGAGCCATTATTAAATTTTTCTGCTAAGGCTTTAGAAGATTGCAGACATAACACTACATCATATGAATTAGAACAAATAGCTTTAGATATTATTATAAGTACAGGTTTGGTGTCAAACTTAACTAGTGATGCGGAAAAGTATTATTATAATAGCAGTTTAGCTCATTGTGTTTATTATGGTTCAACAGTTGTACCAGGATGTGCTGGTCATCTTCATGGGGAAATAGTATCTTTTGGAGTGTTATGTTTATTAACTTATGATAAACAGTTTGAAAAACGTGATAGAATTTATGAGTTTAATAAGAGTATAGGACTTCCTACGTGCTTAGATGATATAGGTATTAAGAAGGAGGATGTTGAAAAGATGGTTCATAAAATGAATGGAGTAACAGAATGGTATTGTGCTCCATATGAAGTAACGGAAGAAAACTTTATTAAAGCAATTTTAGATACAGATGAATATTCTAAAAATAAATAGGAATTATTAATATAAAGATTTATATATAGAACAATGAACCCATTTAAGTAGTATATTTAAATGGGTTCATTATTTTAGCTTATTTATACAGTTTGAAATTTTGAGGATGATTTTTTATTTAAAGCTTTATTAATACGCATTACAGCATATGTTATGAATACTAAACTATAAATTAAAACATTTAGTATATATTGTGAATTACCAGTTGTAGCAACTGGAAACATTATAAGCATAACATGTAAATAAATTAATCCATAAAAAAGATAAGCAAATCTTTGAATATTTTTCCAAGTCTTATATTTCATTTTCTTTCTAATACTTGGGAAAGATGTAATCATAAGTGGAAACATAATAGCCATTAAAACTACACTTATAATTGCTGCCAAAAGCATATTAATTGACATTGATTTAGGATTTGTAAATAATGTTACAAAATGGTATCTACCAAAAATAATATTATGAGCAAGAGTAAGAATGCTTGCTATAATAGATAGCTCAGCTCTAATTGGCATTAAAAATTTAATTAGCTTACTTCCATTTTTAAAAGCTCCTGTATACATAACTACTACAAATAGTGATGTTGCAAAAGTACTTTTCGTAAATAAAGGTAATATATACTCTTTAATGAAGGGGGATACATTTGAAAGAGCTCCGCTATATGAAGCAACAATTAATGAGATTGATATAATTGTTGATAAAGCATAGCAAAGTTTTGAGTGTTTTTTTATGAAATCGCGCCCTATAAAAATAATAACAATTGCTAAAATAATAGAAATTAAAAAAGTCATAATAACCTCCTATGAATATGTTTGTTGTGAGTTGTTACTATAAAGTCTAACTTGTAATAAATAAGAGTATATATTTAAAACACATTAAAATCAATAATCATTCTCAATTAACTAAATATAGTTAAAATTTTTATTAAATATAGTTAAAGTGATAAATTAATTAAACACTAGAGTTTATTTACCTAGTGTTTTTTATTTTTATAAAAACCTTATAACCATTAAAAGGAATTATAGTTAAAAAATGTTGACAATCAATAAAAAGAATATTATAGTATTCTTATCGGAAAAGTAGGGAAAGTTATTAATGTAAAATCCAATGAACAAAATAATAGAGAAGATAATAAATTATATAATCATAATATTATTAATTGGGGGAGGGTAAATTGGATATTAATTTTATTCAGACACATTATCATTTATATATTGAAGCTGGAGTTTTAACTATTAGAATTGCAGCTATAGGAATATTACTATCCTTAATTATTGGAATTATATGTAGCTTAATTAAGACTATGAAAATACCAGTCTTAAAGACTATAGTATCAATATATATTGAGCTATCAAGAAATACACCATTATTAATTCAATTATTTTTCTTATACTTTGGTTTGCCAAAGATAGGAATTACATTAAGTTCAGAGGCTTGTGGAATTGTGGGACTAGCTTTTTTAGGAGGTAGTTATATGGCAGAGGCATTTCGGTCAGGAATTGAAAATGTATCTGTGGTACAGCATGAGTCAGCATTAAGTTTAGGAATGACAAAAATGCAAGTGTTTTGGCACATAGCATTGCCCCAAGCCTTTGAAACTTCAGTACCTGTTTTATGTGCTAATTTTATTTTTTTAATAAAAGAAACTTCAGTGTTTAGTGCTGTTGCTTTAGCAGATTTAATGTTTGTAGCAAAGGATTTAATTGGAGTTTATTACAAGACAGATGAAGCATTACTTATGTTAGTAATGGCATATTTAATAATTTTACTTCCAATTTCATTAATTTGTACAGTAATAGAAAGGAGAGTGCGTTATGCAGGATTTGGGAATTCGAGTGCTATTTGAAGGTAATAATTTTTTGCGTTTATGTCAGGGCATATGGGTATCATTAAGAATAGCACTAATATCTATGTTACTGTCAGTAGGCTTTGGAATTTTGATGGGAGTAATAATGACTAGTAAAAATAAGATAGTTAGATTACTTTGTAGGATATATTTAGAAACTGTAAGAATAATGCCACAGCTTGTTTTACTATTTTTAGTATACTTTGGTGCAGCAAAGCATATAGGTATAAATTTTTCAGGTGAAGCCGCAGCAATAATAGTATTTACTTTTTGGGGAACAGCAGAAATGGGAGACTTAGTAAGAAGTGCAATTATTTCAGTACCAAAGCATCAATATGAAACTGGATTTGCTTTAGCAATGACAAAGCCACAGGTATTTATACATATTATAATACCTCAAACTATTAGGCCATTAGTTCCATCTGCAATGAATTTATTAACAAGAATGATTAAGACTACATCTTTGGTAGTACTTATTGGAGTAGTTGAAGTTGTTAAGGTTGGTAAGCAGATAATAGATGCAAATAGGTATGTAATACAAGATTCAGCACTTTGGGTATATGGAGCAATATTTATAATGTATTTTATTATTTGTTTTCCATTTTCAAAGTTGTCAGAAGTGTTAGAAAGGAGGCTAAATAGTTAATATGACTAAAAAAATATTAGAAGTTGAAAATTTAACAAAATCATATAATAAGAAAAATGTAGTATTAAATAATCTTTCATTTTCACTAGAAAAAGGAGAAGTAGTAGTTGTTGTAGGGCCTTCAGGATGTGGGAAAAGCACATTTTTAAGATGTTTAAATAAACTTGAAGAAATAGATTCAGGTAAGATTATTTTAAATGGAAAGGAAATATCATCTGAAAATAATAAGGTAAATGAAATACGTGAAAAAATAGGAATGGTATTTCAAAGCTATGAGTTATTTCCAAATATGAATATAATGAAAAATTTAATTTTGGCACCTACTTTAGTTCAAAATAGAAAAAAGGAAGAGGTAAAAGTAGAAGCTGAAAAACTTTTAGACAGAGTTGGACTTTTAGATAGAAAAAATGATTATCCAAGGCAGTTATCAGGAGGTCAAAAACAAAGAGTTGCTATTGTACGATCTTTAATTATGCATCCACAAATATTATTATTAGATGAAATAACGGCAGCTTTAGATCCAGAAATGGTAAGAGAGGTTCTTCAAGTTGTATTAGAGCTTGCAAGAGATGGAATGACTATGGTAATTGTAACACATGAAATGGAGTTTGCTAGGGCTGTAGCTGATAGAGTTATTTTTATGGATGGTGGACATATTATTGAAGAAGCACCACCAGAGGAGTTTTTTAATAATCCTAAGACTAACAGAGCAAAACAGTTTCTTAATACATTTACTTATGAAAGTGTACAAGAAGTTACAACAAAATAATTCTAAGTATATTAAGTATATATGGAAATGTCTAAAAATTAATAATAGATAATAATTAATTTATTATTAGTATTAAATATAAAAATTAAGGGGACTTTTATAATGAAAAAGTTAATTGCAGTATTTTTATCAGCTATAATTATTATTGGAACTTTGGTAGGTTGTGGTTCTACTAAAAATAGTACTGGAAATAGTATTGAGAATGGGACAAGTGATAATACAGGAAATGCAAAGGCAAGAACATTAGATGAAATTAAAAAGGATGGAAAAATAAGAATTGGGGTATTTAGTGATAAGAATCCCTTTGGATATGTTGATTCAAATGGAGAAGTTCAAGGTTATGATGTAGAATTTGCAAAGAGAATAGGTAAAGATTTATTAGGAAGTGAAGATGCTGTTGAATTTGTTTATGTTGAAGCTGCAAGTAGAGTTGAGTATTTAAAATCAGGTAAAGTAGATGTTATTTTAGCTAATTTTACTGTAACTGATGAACGTAAAGAAGCTGTTGATTTTGCATTACCATATATGAAAGTAGCATTAGGGGTAGTATCACCTGATAATGCATTAATTACTGATGCTGAGCAATTAGAAGGTAAGGATATAATTGTTGTAAAAGGAACAACTGCAGAAACATATTTTTCACAAACTTATCCTGAATTAAAGCTTATTAAATATGATGAATATCAAGAAGCTTATGATGCCTTATTGGATGGTAGAGGAGATACTTTTGCAACAGATAATACTGAAGCATTAGCATGGTCAAATCAAAATGAGGGTTTTACTACAGGTATTGAAAGTATTGGTAATATAGATACAATTGCACCAGCAGTACAAAAGGGAAATACTGAATTATTAAATTGGATTAATGATGAAATTAAAAGTTTAGCTGGTGAAGAATTCTTTTTAAATGATTATAAAAAGACATTGTTACCTGTATATGGTGATAGTATAGATCCACAAGAAATAGTTATTGAAGGTGGAGTGTTAGAATAATTTAAATGGTAAAAAATACAACTGCCTCCGGGGCGCTTACATAAAATGTAAGTGCCCCGGAGGCAGTTGCATTTTTGGAATTAAGTTCGCAATATATATAAAACATTACCCAATAAAAACATATGAAATAAATGCAAAATATTATAAAATTATACTTGTAACATTAAAACAAAAGGTTATAAGGGGGAGAAAAAATGGCTAAAGATGTGAAGGGAAGAGCTATGAGCAAAAGATTAGCTGTATTATTAGCAAGTTTGGTTGTTGTTAACCAAGTTACATCTGTTATTCCGGTATATGCTACTGGAAATGATGTAAACGATATCTTAAATGAGAGCATTACAGCTTCAAATGAGGAGGTTTATACATTAAATTTTGATGAAACTGATAAGAAACAACCTACTTGGCATGACATTAAAGGTAATGGAGATAGAGTTATAGAAAACGGGTATTTAAAAATAACTAGAGGTAATGCAGATAATAATTTTGTTTTTTATGATCAAAATGCTCCTATGCTAGCAGATGGAGAAGTTGAAACAGAATTTACTTTAGAGGGGGGAGCTAGTAGATTCGGTGTTGTTGTAAGACCATCAACAGATGGGAATTTTTTATTTGTAGGATATAATGATAATGGAAAATGGCTAATAGAATCTAGTTCAGCTTGGAAAAATGACATACAAGGACCTACTCTTCAGGAGGGACAAACATATAAGTTAAAGGTTAGATTTGAAGGGAAAAAGATAACTATTTGGGTTGATGGTGAACAAATATTTAGTGAAGAAGTAGAAATAGATAATATGCCAACATCACAAGGTTATGGAGTTGGATTTAGAACATGGTATGATCAAAAAACTATAAAGGTAAATTATCTTAAGGCTGGAGCTGTAGGGTCAATTACAGATGAAGTTGGTGAAAAAACTATATCATCAATTGAAGAAGTGAATATAAGTACTGAACAATATATTAAACCTGTAATGCCTAATACTGTTAATGTAACTTATGATGATGAAACAAAAGGAACTCTTCCAGTTAAGTGGGATAGTATATCAAAGGATAAGTATGCAGAGGTAGGAGAATTTAAGATAGAAGGTACTGTTGAGGGAACAGAGATGAAAGCTGTTGCAACTGTAACTGTAACTGAATCTTCTACAGGATTAGTTCCACCAGATGTAGAGGTTGATGAAATAAAATTAGAATCTAAAAAGATGACAGCAGTTTTAGATAATAATTTCCCAAGAGTAATTAGATATGAATGGAAATCTGATGGAGCAGTATTAACTGGTAGTGAAGAACAATTATATATTGCTGAAATAAATGATATTCCATATGTACCTAAAGTTAAAGGAAAGCTTAGTGGAGATAAAGTTAAATACACTATGACTTTTGAAGAAATTGATGTAGTTATTAAATTAGAAATGAGCTTTACTAAAGATGATGTTTTAAGAATGGAAGTAACTGATATTAAGGAAAATGGAGATTTTATAGTTAAAACTTTAAACTTCCCTGGACATAGTTTAGCATCTGTAAAGGATAGTGAAAATGGTCAATTAGCAGGAGTATCAACTCAAGGAAATAGAAATGATGTTAAAGAAGAGTTTAGTTCTGTAGCAGATAAAGCATTAGGAAGTTATTCTAAAATTTATGGAATGATAAACAATGATGAGTTTGCTGTTACTTTAAATAATAATTTAATAGAAAGTGGAAATAAGGCTATTATAAGTGTTGAGCAAGAAGATGGATATAAGAAAGCATCTATAGCAAATGGAAGATGGACTTATAGAGAATCACTTAAAGAGTCATCATCACAAGCAAAATTTGTTGGACAAATTGCTGGAGTAGATATAACTGAAGAAAATGAGTTAGATGGTACTCAAGTAATTATACAAAGTGGTAACTCAATAAATAAATATATGGGTAAAGAGTTTGATGCTGTTTACTGTGGTTTAGGTGCAGTAGAAGATTTTGAAGGAAAAGATTTAAAAGGAAAAGTAGCTATTGTAGATAGAGGAACTCAAACTTTTGTAGAAAAAGGACAAAATGCAAGAAATGCAGGAGCTGCATATGTAATTTGTATCAATAATACAACTGGTAGTGTTCCAGCTCAAGGAGAGCAAGATTCTCTTAATATGATAGGTGTTAGCCAAGAAACTGGTGAATTAATTAAAGCTAATTTAGCTGAAGATGGTACTACAAAGGTAAAATTAAATCTTAATTCTAATACTAGTAATGATGTAGTTCCATTTGGGCCAGAAGAATTACCATGGTCTGAAATTATGATTGCCAGAGATACTAATAATAATGGAAAAGTAACTTGGCAAGATGCTGCTATTAAGTATAGAGAAAACATGGAAGAAGTTGAAGGTGCTGATTATGTAAGAAATAGCTTTTCTTATATCCCATTTAATATAGGATCATTAGCTCAAATGCCATTTTTGAGAACTGCAGACTATATTAAAAAGTTATCTAATTATACTGATGGATTTGGACAATTAGTTCTTCATAAGGGATTCCAAGCTGAAGGTCATGATGATGCTAAGGCTGATATTGGAGGACATACTGGAATAAGACAAGGTGGAAAAGATGATCTTAATAAGTTAATAGAAATTGGAAAAGATTATAATGCAAGAGTAGGTGTACATCTTAACTTAACAGAATATCACTTAGATGCATTCCAATTTAAAGTAGAAAATCTAAGACCAGGATTTGAAAAGGGATGGAACTGGTTAGACCAAGCTTATTGGGTTGATAAGAGAAGTGATATAGTATCAGGAGAACTTGCAAGAAGATTTGACTTATTAGAAGCTGATCATCCTGATTTAAGTTGGATATATATAGACGTTTATGATGGAGTAGGCTGGAATTCAAAAGTGTTAGCTGATGAAATACACAGTAGAGGATGGATGGCAGCAACAGAGTTTAATGGACCATTATATGAAGATGTTGCTTGGACTCACTGGGGAGGAGACCCTGCATATCCTAACACAGGTAATACAAGTAAGATTTCAAGATTTATAAGAAATCAAGAGCAAGATGTATATATGTCAGATGACCTATTAAAAGGTGGAAAGCATATGCTAGCTAGTGGATGGGGAACTAAGCATGATTTAGAAGGATTCTATGCTATAGAAACATTCTATAATCAAACTTTACCATCAAAATATATGCAACACTTCGAAATTATGGAATGGGAAGACGATGGTACAACTGGATTTGTTAAGTTTACAGGTGGATTAGAATCTAAGAGAGAAAATGGATACAATAATATGTATCAAGATGGTAAGCTTATAGCTTCTACTGCACAAGATACTATTGATGAAAGAGGTATAGGTAAAACTAAATTATTCTTACCATGGACATGGCAACAATTAGGTGATGAAGCAGAAAATAAAGTATATCACTGGAATCCATATGGAGGAGAAACAACTTGGGATCTTCCAACAGGATGGGAAGGAACTAAAACTATTAAATTATATGAATTATCAGATTTAGGAAGAACATTTGTAGAAGAAATAGATGTTGTTGATGGAAAAGTAACAATTAATGCTAAGGAAAACACTCCTTATGTAGTATTCCAAGAAAAGGTTAATGAAGATAGAATTGACTCTTGGGGAGAAGGAACTTTAATAAAAGATCCAGGATTTGACTCTCAAACTTTTGATAATTGGAATGTAAAATCAACTACTGATAATATGGAGCATATAAGTATTGAAAATGAAAATGTTGATAGAAGAAAAGGTAATGATGTATTTTTAGTTAAGGGTATTGAAAAAGAGGACCCAACATTAATACCACAATCTCAAATGAAAGCAACTGCTACAAACAGTCAACCAGGAGAAGAAGCAGATAAAGCTATTGACGGTTCAGAAGGTACTTTATGGCATACTAGTTATTCAGGGGTGACAGGACCACAAAGTATCACTTTAGATCTTGGTGGAAAAGAAGAAATTAATAAAGTTACTTGCCTTCCAAGACAAACAGGTGCTAATGGGTTAATAACTAAATATGAATTACAAGTAAGCACTAATGGAGAAGATTTTAAAACTGTAGCAGAAGGAGATTGGACACAATCAGCAGATCTTAAGACTATAACTTTTGATCCAGTAGAAGCTACTCATGTAAGATTAGTAGCAAATGAATATGTTAACAATTTTGTTTCAATAGCAGAATTAAATGTTCATAAAAATGTAGAGATTCCAGAAGAAGATAAAGTATATGGAGAAGGTGCTAATATATCACAAGAAATAAAAGGTTTAGTACCAGGTGAAACTTATATAGCATCAGTATGGGTTAAAAATAGTGGAAATAGAGAAGTTACATTAGGTGTAGATTGTGGTGGAAAGGAAACTACAAGCACAATTGATAGAGCAACTACTAGAATGAATGTTGGTGAAGGATTAAAATGGCATGGTGAAAGATTAACTAGAATGAGAGTAGAATTCAAGGTGCCTGAAGGAGTTACAACAGCTAAGTTATATGTTGATATTCCAAGATCAGAAGAAGCTACTGATGTAAGGTTAGATGATTTCAGAATTTGGACAAATCCACAAGAATCTGTTGAAACAGACAGAGATGGATATGTTATTTATGAAGATTTTGAAAATGTTGATGAAGGTCATGGACCATTCTATATGGGTCAAAATTTAGCAACTGATAACAGAACTCACTATGTTGAAAAGAATCCAGAAGGTGGACAATACATGAACTGGGTTATAAGTGATAGGTTCTCATTAAAGACTAATCAACAAGAAGGTACAACAGGTCATATTTTATTAACTGATCAATCAACATTACAATTAGAACCTAATAAAACTTATGAATTAGGATTTAAGTACACTAATAAGATTGATAATTTATATACAGTATCAATTAACTCACCAACTGCAGGAAAATTATTTGAAGAGGTATTAACTCCAGGAGAAGTTATTGGAGTACCTGAAGATGGTCCAAAATATAGCAGAGAAGTAAAAGAGTTTAAGTATGAATTTACAACTGGTGATGCTAATGATTACTATTTAGCTATAAATAAAGCTAGTGGATATGATGAATTAGTTTTAGATAATTTATATATTAAAGAGGTTGTTAAAGAAGATGTAGAGCAACATACAAAACATCTAGAAATTGCAGTTGAAATGGCTAAGAAAATAACAGATGCTGAATTAGATAAGGTTGCTCCAGCAGTAGTTAAGGAGTTTAAAGAAGCTCTAGCTGAAGCTGAAGAATTATTAGCAAGTGGAACTGCAACACAAGCTCAAGTAGATAAATCATTTGATAGATTAAGTAAAGTAATGCAAATGTTATCTTTTGAAAAGGGTGATAAAGCTGAATTACAAGCATTAGTAGATAAAATAGAAGCTTTAGATTCTAAGGAATATATAGCTAATACTTGGGATAACCTTCAAAAACAACTAGAAGTTGCTAAGGGTGTACTAGCAAATGAAAATGCTATGGAAAAAGAAGTTTCTGAAACTTATGATAGCTTAATGAAAGCATTCTTAGAATTAAGATTAAAGCCAAGCAAGGAGAAATTAGAGGAATTAATAAAGAAAGCTGAAGGATTAGATTCAAGTAAATATACTGCTTCATCTTGGAACAAGTTAGAAAAGGCATTAAAATTAGCTAAAGAAGTTTATGCTGATGATAATGCAACAGAAGAGGAAATAGCTGATGCTGAAAAAGCATTAAGTGCAGCTTTAGATGGATTAGTTATAGCAGATTCTGATAACGGAAATGACAACAATAACAATAATAATAACAATGGTGGAAATAATAACAACGGAAATAATGGAAACAATGGTAATAACGGAAGTAATGGTGGAAATTCAAGTAAACCTTCAAATCCAGGAAAATTACCACAAACAGGTGGAACTAATGCCTTAGCTACATTATTTACTGGATTAGCTGCTATTGGAGGCGGATTATTGTTTAGAAGAAAAAATAACAATAAAAAATAGTAATTAAATAAAAAGATAAGAAGATAAATTTATGCTTCCTAAATCAATGAAATAAAGTAAGTTGATTTAGGAAGCAATTTTTATATAGTATTTACATAAAATGTAATGACCTCCGGGGTGCTTACATAAAATGTAATCACCCCGGAGGTCATTACATTTTTTTGAAACTTATAGTATAATAGAGAAAAGTTATTAAATAATAGATAAAGGAGAATCAAAGGATGATAAAAGTAAAAGATTTAGCTGTTGGTAGCTTCCAAGGAATTATTACGCTTGTATATGAAGATAAGCCAACAAAAAATGAAGTAATAGATACTTTAAAATCAAAAAAAGTATTTGAAGGAAAAATTGGGCAGGTATTTTACAGAACCACTGAAGAATTAAATTATGAAATTTTTGTAGGTCTAGGAAAGTATGAAGAGTTAGAAAGAACAGGTTTAATAAATGCAGTTGCTAAAGGAGTAAAACAAGCTGAAAAGTTAAATATAGATAATTTTGGTATTTACTTTATAAAAGCAAATGGATTATGTACTGGTGGAGTTACTAAATCTATTGTTGAAGGTGTGAAATTAGCAAGCTACAAGTTTGATAAGTATAAGAAAAATAAAGTAAGCTACAATCCAGATGTAACTATATTAGATGCACCAAAAGAAAAGATTGAAAAGATGAAAGGGAAAATAACTGAAGCAAGCAATGTTGCAGATGGTATTATATTAGCTCGTGATCTTGTAAATGAACCTGCTAACATATTATATCCAGAAACTTTAGCTAAGCATGCAGTAGAAGTAGGTAAAGAAAGTGGACTTGAAGTAGAAGTATTTGATGAAAAGCAAATAGAAGAATTAGGAATGAAGGCATTCTTAGAAGTTGCAAAGGGATCAGTGCATAAACCAAGATTAATTGTTATGAGATATATGGGGAATGCAAATAGTGATGAAAGAGTAGGGCTTGTAGGTAAAGGACTTACTTTTGATACTGGTGGATATTCTCTTAAACCATCAACTTCTATGGATACTATGAAAAGTGATATGGGTGGAGCAGCTGCTGTTATTGGGACAATGCAAGCTTTAGCAAAAAATAAGGTAGAAAAGAATGTAGTAGCAGTTGTAGCAGCTTGTGAAAATGCTATTTCAGGTGGAAGCTATAAGCCAGGGGACATTATTGGTTCTATGGCAGGTAAAACTATTGAAGTTTTAAATACAGATGCAGAAGGAAGATTAACTTTAGTTGATGCAATTACTTATATTATTGAAAAAGAAAATGTAGATAAGGTAGTAGATGTAGCAACTCTTACTGGAGCTGTATTAGTGGCACTTGGTTCTGAAATAACAGGAGTATTAAGTAATGATGATGCTTTTTATGAAGAGTTATTAGTTGCTGCAAAGAGAACTGGTGAAAAGTTCTGGAGATTACCTAATGATAAGTGCTTTAAAAAGTTATACAAAGGTGAGTTTGCAGATCTTAAAAATACTGGTGGACGTTATGGCGGAACAATTACTGCAGGTATGTTCATTGAAGAATTTGTACAGGATAAACCGTGGTTGCATTTAGATATTGCAGGAACATCTTGGACTGATTCAGGAAATGATACTACACCAAAGGGTGGAACAGGAGCTCCAGTTGCTACATTATATGAGCTTATTGTAAAGCATAAGTGTAAACATAAATAAAAATAAATTTTTTAAAGAAGTCAATTTAAGCTTGACTTCTTTTTTTAACTAATAAAATGAAAAAGAGGTCAAAGTTAGTGTAAATATATTGCAATAATTTCCTGTTATATTAAGTACATTTGTATTAAATTACAATTAAGTTTTTTAATAATTATCAACATATAAGTACATATTTTAACATCCACAAAGCCTTAAATATTTAATTATTTAAAAATATAATAAATATATAAAGTTTATTATTTTTAAAGAAAAGAGGAATTTTTATGGAAAGTTTCACGGTAAGGGAAGCAACAAAAGGAGAATCGAAATTTATTGCAGAACTGGTTTATAAAACAGAAGATGATCCTGAGCATGTCTGGGGTTATGGTAGTAAGGTTGAAATAATTGATAGAATAAAATGGCTAGTTGAAAATGAGGATTCAAGATATTCATATAAGAATATTGAAGTTGCGGAGATAGATGGTAAAATCTGTGGAGCTATAATATTAATAAAAGGAAAAGAGCTATCAAAGTTAGATTTAAAAACAAGCATAAAGCTAATTAAATATATTAAAGGAATAAAAAATAAGATTAGGCTTATAAAAGATGTTATTTTAGAATTAGACTTTAATGAGTGTGAGAAGAATGAGTTCTATATTGCTAATTTAGCTACTTTAGAAGAGTATAGATGTAAAGGTATTGGAAAGGCTCTCATAAAATTAGCAGAAGAAAGTGCTAAAAAAGCAGGATATAAAAGATGTTCTTTGTTGGCAAAGGATGCTGGTGTTAAAAGTTTTTATGAAAAATTAGATTTTGTATTTGAAAAAGAAGAGCCTTATTATTCTCACACGTTATATAAAATGATTAAAGCTATTTAATTTATACAATTTAATATAAAGTAATTTGTAAAATAGTGATTATTTCCTTACAAATAATCACTATTTTTAATTTTTATTGGAAATATAAAAAGAAATATAATATAATATAATTTATTTACAAATATGTTGTATTTAAATAAAAAAATGCTAAAATTATATAGGTAAATTTTAATTTAATTAATTTAGGTGTGTTTATTAGATATAACTATAGAGTTTTATGTTTCGAGGGTAGAAAGATGATTGATTATAAAGAGGTTTTAAAAAAAATGCCTATGGCTATGATATATGGTAAATTTAGATTTTTAGAAAATGAAAATTTTAAGATGGAAATTAAATATATTAATGATAAAATGCTTTTATTATTAAATTTAGCTTATGATGAAGTTATTTTTAAAGATTTTTTTGATGTTTTATCAGAATATAAAGAAGATATAAATTTTCTTAATATGGTACAAGCTCCTGATAATAAGAACTTAACTTATACTAAATATATTAAGCAATTAATGGATTTTATTAAAGTTACTATACAAAAAGTAAATGATGAATATTTTATATTATATTTTGAATCCTGTATGGATAAGAGTTTTTTAGAAGGTATTCAGAAAAAAGATAGAATTTTCTTTATTAAGAATGCAGAAAATAAATATGTTGATTGTAGTGAAAAATTTAAAATTCTTTCTGATTATATTGACAAGGATATTTATGGGAGAAATGATATTGAAATATATGGTGAAGAGATTGGAGAGAAGTACTGGAAATCTTACCAAGACTTTATAAAGTCGGGAAAGCCCTATTGTAGAGAAATTTGTAAATTAAAAAATAATATTTATTTACTTCATAAATATTCAATATATAGTAATAATGAAATAATTGGAGTTATAGGTATTTTTGAAAAAATGATTGGAAAGATGGAGAAAATAAATGATGGTAATACATTAGCTTATATAACTAATAATATGACTGAATATGTAGTACTTAGAGATACTGAAGGAGTTTATTTAGATTGTAATAATAGCTTTTTAGAATGGTTAAATATTGATAGAAAAGAAATTATAGGTAAAAAAATTACTACTATTTCCAAATTGGGTGATATAGCTAAAGATACTATCCTATCAGATTTAGAGGTTATTAACAATAGATCTAGAAAGATATATAATGAATATGTGAAAATTAATGGAAAAATAATGGAGCTTGAAATTGTTAAGGAGCCTTTTTTAGATAGTTATGGTAACTTAGTAGGTGTTATTGATATAATAAGAGATATTTCTCATAAAAGCGAAGTTGAAAAATTAAGGTTGGAGTTTTTTGCAAATTTATCACATGAATTAAGAACACCTTTAAACCTAATTTTTAGTTCTTTACAAACGATTGAGTTAATAGAAAAAGATTTATTAAAAAAGAATAATAGATTAAAAAACTATATTGATATAATAAATCAAAACTCTAAACGTCTATTAAAGTTAGTTAATAATTTAATAGATTCTACTAAATTTGATTGTGGATATTATGAGTATAATCCTCAAAATTATAATATAGTACACTTTATTGAAAATATAGCTATGTCTGTGGCTGAATTTGCTAAGCAAAATGATATTAATTTAATTTTTGATACAGATGTTGAGGAAAAAATAATGGCATTTGATTTAGAAAAGCTAGAGAGAACAATGCTTAACTTACTTTCTAATAGTATTAAGTATACTAATTCATCAGGTAAAATAGAGGTATTATTAAAAGATTGTGGTGAAACTTTTAATATAACCGTAAAAGATAATGGAATTGGAATTCCAGATGATAAATTAAAAGTTATTTTTGAAAGGTTTAAGCAAGTAGAAGATAGGCTTAGAAAGAGAAGTGAGGGAAGCGGGATAGGATTATCTATTGTAAAAGATTTAATTAATATTCAAGGCGGTATAATAGATGTAAAAAGTGAATTTGGAGTTGGAAGTGAATTTACTGTAAAATTACCAGTTTCAATTTTAAGCAATGAAGATCATTTAAATAAATTAGATTATAATGAAGTATTTAATGGAATGATAACAAGGATGAATATAGAGTTTTCAGATATTTATATTTAAATATTGTATAAGAAGTGAAATATTATTTATAAATCTCTGTTTATTTTTTATTATAGGATGAATTATATAATTAAAAAGTAGTATAATGTATTATTATGGAAATTTATAAAAATTGGAATATAGGGGCTGTTATGAATAAACAATTTTCAGAATCATTAAGGGTTGGAGTTTTACTAGCATTAACAGGTGGATTTTTAGATGCATATACCTATTTATGTAGGGGAAAGGTATTTGCAAATGCTCAAACAGGAAATATGGTTATGTTAGGGATTAATTTTATAGAAGGTAATAAAAGTGATATTGTTAAATATATAGTTCCAATTATAGCTTTTGCAACTGGAGTTTTATTGGCTGAGATTATAAGACATAGATTATCAGACTATGAAAAGATACATTGGAGACAAGCTGTTTTAGCAATAGAAATAATTTTACTTATCATTGTGGCATTTATATCATATGATTATATTGTAAATACTTTAATTTCATTAATTTGCGCAATGCAAGTAGAGAGTTTTAGAAAATTTCATGGAAATGCTTATGCTACTACTATGTGTACAGGTAATTTAAGAAGTGGAACAGAAAAGTTAGTTGTTTTTATAAAAAATAAAGATAGAAAGCATTTAAAAGTAGCTTTGCAATATTATTTTATAATATTTGTATTTTGTTTTGGTGCTTTTATAGGTTCAATTTTTTCATTAAATATAGGAAAAAAGGCTATATTAATTTCATGTATTCCATTGGTGTTAGCACTAGTTATAATGGGATATAGGAAGGAAGAAGATATAAGTTTATAATATATATGTAAAGTGTTAATAACCAAGAAAATATAAAAATAATAAGTTTAAACTTTTTAGGTTATTATATATAAAAGGAGTAACAGTTTATATTTTAGAATAATATTAATATATAAATAAAGATTATAAAGTAGTACTTAAGCTAAGAATAGTTAGAGTACTACTTTTATACTTTTAAAACACAAAACTTACATAAAGGGCGACTAAATTTTATATTATTTGGAAATAATGATAAAAGCGTGAAAGGTAGGAATGGAGGTCGTGATTAATGAAGCAAAAGCATGAGAGATGTGAGAAGTGCGGTAAAGATGCTGTATTTTTTGATATTAATATGCAATTATGGTTGTGTGAAGAGTGTGTTAATAAAGGATATAAGGATTTAAATATAGATGAATTTATAAAAAAAAGTGATGAAGATAAATATAATGAAGAACTTAATAATATATTAATAGCTATGGAAAGGTTATGTAATTCTGTAAAAGAGGAAAATAATAAAAGAATTGAAAAACAATTTAAAAATACACCATATTCTAAGGATTTAAATGAATTATTGTCTGCTATGACAAGAGAAAGATTAGTTAAGATTGCTGAAGCTTTAGGTATTAATAAAGTTTATAAATATAAAAAGCAAGAATTAAAAGAAGTTTTATTATCATCTTATGAAAAGCTTATATTAGAGAAATTTAAGCTTTTAGATGAGGGGGCATTTAAGGCTTTAAGAAAATATTATAAAAATGATGGTGAAAGAAACTTAGATAATATTCCTAATGATGAGGAGATTTATATAGATTATTTTGTTGAGCTTGGAGCAATATTTCCTGTTGAAAATAAAGAAGGTAATAAGATCTTCTTAATGCCGCTAGCAACTCAAGAAATTATTAAATTGTTAGAAGATTTTCAAGTTAGGCGTAAAATTAAAAATAATACTAAGATAATAAATTTATATAGAGGAATGATTAGAGCATATGGTTTGTTAGAAGTATATCAAATTGTTGAATTTGCAAAGGAATATTTAGTTGAAGAATATGATAATCAGTACTTAGTTAATATATTAAGAGAAAGTTCTAAATATAGTGATGAATATATTGTTGAAGGTGTTTTTATATTTAACTCTAATATAGATAATTATGTTAGTCTTTATAATGAAATTAATAGAAAAATGAAAAATAGAGATTATAGAAAGTTTTCTCAAAGTGAACTATTATCATTATCTAAGAGTAATTGGGAAATTAATAATAGTTATGCTAAGGATTTTAAAAGAAGATTCCTAAAGTATTTTATTATGTCAGAAGAAGAAATAGATGACTTCTTAAAGTTTTTATATTATATAGTACAAGAAAAGAGTTTAGATGAAATTTTAAGTGAAATAAGAGGTATGATTCAAGAGGAAGAAGCTAAGGAATTAGGAGTAGATATAATTGAAAAATATGTTGTTAATTTGCCTATTTGGACTAATAAAGGAAGATGTATAAAGGAGTTAAAAAATGGGTAAACCTCCGGGGATAATCCATATATTGGATTATCCCCGGAGGTTCACCCATTTTTTACAAATCTAAAGCCATATCACCTTGTTTAATCCATTCTTTCTTACGCATAAATTCAGAAATTATGAATGTAAGAAGAGCTGGTAGTACAAAGTGCATTATGATTATTTGTAATATAACTATTTTTGATGATGTTGTTTCTGTCATTGTTTGATAAGCCATAATTTGTCCAACAAATCCTGCAGATCCCATACCTGATCCAGTTGCATTATTAGTCATTTTTAAGAAGGTTGAAGAAATAGGACCTAATATTGCACTAGATATAATTGCAGGTAGCCATATTACAGGTTTTTTAATTATATTAGGTATTTGAAGCATTGATGTACCAACACCTTGTGCAAGAAGACCACCAAATTTATTTTCTCTATAGCTTGCAACAGCAAAACCAACCATTTGACAGCAGCATCCCACAACAGCAGCTCCAGCAGTTATTCCATCAAGATTTAATATAACTCCAATGGCAGCAGAACTAATAGGTAGTGTTAATAATATACCCATAATTACTGAAACTAAAATACCCATAATAAAGGGTTGTTGTTCCATAGCAAACATTATTATTGTTCCTAGCCAAGTCATAAACTCTGAAATTGCAGGGCCTATAAGTAATCCAATAGTAGAACCAATACCAATACTAACAAGTGGAGTAACTATTATATCTACTTTGGTTTTACCAGAAATAAGATGTCCAACTTCAATTCCTACTAATGCAGCAATAAAAGCTCCTAAGGGCTCACCAGGACCAGCAAGTGTAATAACTCCAGTATCACTCATGATATTACCAGCCAATATTTTGGTTGCAAATCCACCAATCATACCAGATACTGCTGCAGAAATTACTATAAGTGGAGTTTCTTTAAATTTATAAGCAACTCCAACACCTATTCCAGCACAAGTAGTTGCAGATGCAAGTTTACCTATAAGAAAGATAGTAGTACCTAGATTTCCATCTATAAAATTACCTATTTGTTGTAATATAGTACCTATTATTAGTGTGGAAAATAGACCTAAAGCCATACCACTTAACCCATCAATAAATACATGATTTAAGTAGTCTTTAAATTTTTTCATATTTAATACGTCCCCCTTTTATTTAACAAGTGTATATACATATGTAATAACAAAATGATTTTAGCATAACTTAAAGGTATGGGTCAATTTATTTTACAGTTTCTAATGATTATGTTAATTAGTAGTATTGAAAAAAATAAATAATCAAGATATAATATTAAAGAAATTTATAAATCTAGTAGGATTACTAGGAGAGGTTCGTATGACCATCCCTCTATAAAAAACTAGGCTTAGTTATAAAATAAATATGTTATTTTATAACTTAATAAGAATATGTTTTGTTTATAGGACCTCTAAGTCATAACTTAGGGGTCTGTTTGTTTTGGAAGGCAGAAGAAGCCTCTCTTACTATTACTAAATAGGAGGAGTGGAAAATGGATAGATATAATAAAATTACAAATAAAAATAATAGAGAAATTGTTTTATTAAGGTCATTTCCGTGTATTTGGGGAAAATGTAGTTTTTGTGATTACATTGATGATAATGGAAGAGATGAAGATGAGTTAAATAACTTAAACAAAGAAGTTTTAGATAACATAACTGGTGAATTTGGAGTACTTGAAGTTATTAATTCAGGTAGTTGCTTTGAAATACCTAAAGAAACTATGAATTATATAAAAAAAATAGTAGATGAAAAAAAGATTAAATTATTATTTTTTGAAAGTCACTGGTGTTATAGAAATAGATTAGATGAAATTAAAAATTTCTTTAATGTACCTATAGTATTTAAAATTGGTGTTGAAACTTTTGACTACGATTTTAGAAATAATTTTCTTAATAAAAATGCTAAGTTTAAAGATCCTAAAGAGGTTGCTGAAAAGTTCCAATCTGTATGTTTAATGGTAGGAATAAAGGGACAAACTAAGGAAATGATTAGAAAAGACGTAGAAATACTTTTAGAAAATTTTAAGTATGGAACAATTAATGTTTTTGTTAATAATACTACATCTATAAAAAGAGATGAAGAATTAGTTCAATGGTTTAGAAAAGAATATAGATATTTAGATGAGCATCCAACAATTGAGGTGTTATATCATAATACTGATTTTGGTGTAGGAGATTAATATTCCATATAATGTATCTGCCTCCGGGGTAAATCCAAGTATTGGATTTACCCCGGAGGTATATTTTTAGAATAAAAAACAGTATTCATATGTAGAATTATAATAAGAGTGATATATTTGGAGGAAGTATATGTCATCAGACATTCAGGAAGTGAGCAATTTAAAAGAAATTTTATGTAGGAAAAAAGTTGCTGAAATAAGGAAGAAATATTATAAGGCTGAAAAAAGAGTTTGTAAAAAAGTATTAAAAAATAACGATGGTGAGTATGAATTTCTAATTAAAAGTAGTTTTGTGGAGTTTAGAAAGAGATATTTTAGTAATCTTTATAATCTTATTAATGGTATAGTGAATAACTCAATTGGAAGTATAGAAGGAGAAATGAGAGCTTATATTTCAGAGAAGGAAAGAAGCAGAACATTTGAGGTTATATCTTTAATAAGAAGTATTTTAGATAGAAATGATATAATATGGGCATTGCACAAGGAGTATTTAGAGTTGAGAAAAGATTGTGCATGTCCAGAGGCTATTACAATTGTTATTGGACAACAATATCAAAATATAGCATTAAATATTTTTAATATGTTAGGAACTATAGAAAATGGACATATTTTTGTAGTTAATAATGTAAGAATTAGGATAGCTTTTAATTTTACTCTTGAAAATAAAATATGCAATTTAACAAATAATAATATAAGGTACTGTATATTAGAAAATGAAGCATTACCAATACTAACTCCATAAAAAGATTACCTCTAGTTTTGAAAAAATACATATAAACTAGAGGTAAATTAAAAGATAGTATTAGATTTGAAGATAGTTTTTTCAAAGTTAATAAAAAAAAGTCAGAAAATTATAAAAAATATATGGAAAAATAAAAATAATATGATATAATAAATACATAACTAGAAAACGTATACAAATATAAAGTGGGAGGATTTAATATGGTTGATGAATCAAAAGTTGTAGAAATGAATGAGGAAATAAAAGGGGAAAAAGATGAAGTAAAATCATCTGAAAAAGAAGCTATACTTAAAGAGTATGAAGATACATTAGGGTATTAAGAGAATTTAAATTATAAGCTTATAGGGGCTGATGGGTAAGGTTCCTTATAGTTTATTTATGGTACAGGGTAAATCAATTATGGTATAAAAGGGTATTAAATAAGGTGTTAGATAGGACAAGCTATTTAACATCTTATTTTTTTATTGAAATAAATAGTATTATTCCGTAAAATACCAATTAGAGACCTTCAATTAAGTTATAGTTTATAAAAGTATTTATATATTTACTTTAGGAGGAGTTAAAAATGAAAATTAAAACAGAGGTAAGTATTAATAAGGTAAAAAAGGATGCTGAGGATTTATTTAGAGGAGGATTTTTTTGTTCTGAGGCAGTAATTAGTAGCATTAGAAGTAATTTTGAATTAGACATACCTGAAATTGTTATTGCAATGGCATCTGGATTTCCGGTTGGAATAGTTTAATTTAAAAAATATTGATAAATGATTTTATGGAGAAGAAATTATGAAGATAAATAAAATACATCATGTAGCAGTGATTTGCTCAAATTATCAAGTATCAAAAAAGTTTTATACTGAAATATTAGGTCTTAAGGTTATTAGAGAAGTATATAGAGAAGAAAGGGAATCTTACAAATTAGATTTGGAGCTTGGTGATAGCCAAATAGAATTATTTTCTTTTAAAAATGCTCCAGAGAGAGTAAGTTATCCTGAAGCAAGGGGACTTAGACATCTTGCTTTCGAGGTTGATGATATTGAAGAAGCTGTAAGATATTTAGAAAGTAATGGAGTGAAATGTGAGCCTATAAGAATAGATGAGTTTACATTAAGAAAATTCACTTTTTTTGAAGATCCAGATAAATTACCACTTGAATTATATGAAAAATAGAATGTTATATTATTAGGAAAAGGAAGCAACAGTATTTTTACTATGAAATTAAGGTAAAATTAAAATTTATGTTATACTATGCATATACTAAAATTCGTAGCAAATAAGGAGAACAATATGTATTTAATTGATTATCACATTCATTCAAATAATTCTTTTGATAGTAAGGAAACTGTATTATCAGTTTGCAAAGCTGCAATTGAAAAAGGTATAAACGAAATTTGTTTTACTGAGCATTTTTCTGTTAAAGAAGGAATAAAAAGCTATGGTTTTTTAAATTTAAAGAAGTATAGTGATGAAATAAAAGAGTGTAGGGAGATTTTTAAGGATGAGCTTACAATTAGAGCTGGGATTGAAATTTGTGAGCCACATGAAAATGAGGAAGAATTAAGGTTAATACTTGAAAACATACCTTTTGATTTTATTTTAGGATCAGTACATAATTTTGATTATAATATTGGACTTGCAACATATATGAGCGCTCATTCTAAAGAAGAAAGCTATAGTAGATATTTTGAAGAAGTAAATAATGTTTGTACTTCATCTTATATTGATGTTGTAGCTCATTTAGATTTAATGAAGAGATATGCTTTTAATACTCATGGAAATTATGATTTTAATGATTATAAGGAAAAGATAGAAGAGGTACTTAAAAACATTATTAATTCTGGTAAAGGTATTGAAGTTAATACTTCTACATTAAGAGGAATAGTTAATGAAACTATGCCATCAATTGATATATTGAAAATGTATTATGATTTAGGTGGAGAAATAATAACTGTAGGTTCTGATGCTCATAAGCTTGAAGATGTTGGAGCAGATATTAAAGAAAGTATTGAGGTATTAAAGAATATTGGCTTTAAAAATATATATAGATTTAAAAATAGACAAGCAATTCCAGTAGAAATTTAATAAAGATTATTGCAAAGATACTGGGGTAAACTGTAAAATGATGAAATTTACTGTATTTGGAAGCGTATGTGAGGTAAATAAGCTCTTTAATTATTTTTAACTAATTATCATATAAATTTGCTTTAAATTGAATTTGAGAAAATCAATTAAGAGGAATACAATTTAATTAAGCAATTACTTAATTAGATTGAGGTATACTTATGAATGAAAAAGTTAAAGTTTTTAAAGCTATAGGTGATGAAACAAGGTTAAAAATATTAATTTTATTATCTACTAAAAATGTATGTGCAAAGGGAATTGCTAAGCATTTAGAGATTTCTGAAGCAGCAGTGTCACAACATATAAAAACTCTTAAGGAAGCAAATCTTGTAATAGCATATAAAGATGGATATTACATTATGTATGAATTAAATAAAGAGGTTTTAGAAAATGCTAAAAAATTTATGGACCTTCTCATTCATAAAGATATAGATTTAATAAGTAAACAATGTAATATTAAAATTAGTGATTTAAATATAACTAAGTGTAAGCTTAGCTGTAAATCAATGAAGTGTTGTTGTAAGAGAAAATTTAAGGAGGAATTATAATGAAAGTATGTTTTCCAGTTAAATCAAATGAAGGTATGAGTAGTATGCCTTATAATCATTTTGGTAGTGCTCCAGAGTTTGTCATTTGTGATTTAGAATCTAATGAGGTTAAGGCAATAGGAAATGGAGATTTAGGACATGAACATGGAAAGTGTCAACCTATTAAGGCCTTATCAGGAGAGATAGTTGATGCTGTTATAGTTGGTGGTATTGGCAAAGGGGCTATAGTTAAATTAAACTCTATGGGAATAAAGGTTTATCAAGCTATTGAAGGAACTATAGAAGATAATATTAACTCATTAAAAAGTGGTGAACTCAAAGAGTTTGATAGTAATCATACATGTAATCATGATGGATGTTCACACCATCATAATTAATATTATTAGGTCAGCTGTTAAGTTGGCCTTTTTATGTTATTTGTAAAGAGGAATTATTTAATATTTATAATTCGTTAATAAAAGGAATATAGAAATCTTATGTAAAATTTGTTATTATTATCAATAATAGAGAAAAATAATAATAGAAACTTGAATAATATATTAAATGTAGTTATAGAGGGTAAGATGAGTGAAAAAATTAAAGATACAAAGGTTTATACAAAAGTAATAAAAGATATTAAAGAAAAAATATTAAGTGGTCAATTAAAAAATGGAGATAGATTGCCATCAGAGAGAGAAATGGCAGAAAAACTAGAAGTATCTAGAACATCTATAAGGGAAGCAATTAGAGTACTAGAAATTATGGGATTGATTGAAAGCAAGAGGGGATCTGGAAATTACATAGCTAATAGTTTTGGAAATTCACTTTTCGAGCCTTTATCTATAATGTTTATGTTACAAGAATATTCAACAGAAGACATTCATGAACTCAGGGAAACGCTTGAAATAGAGTGTTGTAGAGTAGCAAGTAAGAGAATATCTGATGATGATATTAAATTGTTAAATGATATAATTGATAAGATGTATAAAACAAATGATGAAGAGCAAAGTTTATTATTAGATATTAGGTTTCATAATATAATTGTTAAATCTTCTGATAATCCTTTAATTGTTAATGTTCTTGAAGTTATATCTCAACTTATGGACAAGTTTATTAGGGAGGCTAGAAAGGTTATTCTTTGTGAAAATAATAATAGAGAAGTTCTTTTAAGTACTCATAAGGAAATAGTATTATCTTTGCAAGAAAGAGATGAAGAAAAGGCTATATATTCAATGAAAAAGCATTTTGAAATAATAAGAAAAGCTTATCAAAATAACTAAATTGTTCGTTAGAGCGTGAATGCCGTGATGACGAAAATTAATGATATTATATCCAGGAATTGTGTAATTTGCGTTAAGAATTTATATTGTTTTTTCCAGAAAAAGAGCTAAAGCTTCGAAAGTCACTTCGTTCCCTCAGCTTCTTAACGCTATTTTTCTTCCAAAAACAATTAAATTCTAAAACTTAATTACAATATTCCTTGCAATAATATCATTAATTTTTCTTTATCACTGGCTTTAAAGCTAAAAGATACAATTTCCTGTGTAACCACCTTAAAAGTTAACGACTTTTGCTATATTTTATATACCAAATTATTAACTTTTAAATATATATTTTTTTATAGCTAAAGTTATAAATATACAAATTAACTATGCGGAATCAATTATATAAATTGTAGGAGAAAATTTCATAGTTCCCGGAAAATAAATATTTCATTTTTTCGCTACCATGTGGTGTGTAATATCATTAATTTTTTGGCTCCACGTGGTGCACAATATATACTATCGTTTTAGAAAAGACTTCTTGAAAGCAAATTCCACACTTATAAAAACCATAACTACTATTGCAAATTCAATTTCTAACATAATAACACTAACATTACTAGTATCTAAAAAAGTTGTAGCATTTAAAATATTTGATTTATTTATTAATAATGCAGTAGCAGTTATAATAAATGTAACTAATCCTGATACAAACCAAATTAAACCACACTTTTTATTAAAGGATTCTAATGCGTTTTTATCATTAAAAATATTACTATCATCCTTACTACATAATCCACTACCAAGCATAGTAAGTGGTATAAACAAGTCTAATATTTTATTTATTCTTTTATTGGAATGCTTATTATACAACACCCCTATATAAATCATAATTACTGGAATAATAATGTTACAAAGTAAAATAAATATTGTCATAATAACCTCCTTCTTATTAAATAACAAATTAATTATTTGGAAAATATATTTCTTTTTTATATTAGTAATTTTATATGATTGTATATAAATCATTATATTTATTTTAAACCAAAAAAAGTAAAATTAAAATGTATTTTACTTTTATATATAATATATTACAAACATATATATAAATAGTTGGCTTTGTTTTAAAATAATGTGGAAATAAGTAGAACATAAAGGGATGTCCGATGGAGATCCCTTTAAATCGTAATAATTTAAAATTGTCCATAAAACTACATATTAGTTATTTTTTATGAAATTATTTTAAAATTTTTTATCTAAATATCTATTCAGAAAAATCTGTACTGTAATTGCGCTTAGGTAAATAATAATTATATTCTCCTGAATTTTAATAGCTTATTAAAACAAAACAAATTAATACATATTGAAAATTCCATGTAGTAATATTCCAGGTGTTAACGAATTAGATGTTATATAAATCTTTCCAAGTAAATAACCAAATAATATATAGTATGGAATTGAATTTATATCATGCCCAAATCCACTTAAATGAGAAATTGCAAATATAATTGATTGAATAATATTTATTTGAACATAATTTAATTTTGTTTTTATTAGTCCATTAAATGTACAACCTCTATAAATAATTTCTTCTAATCCATAATTAGAGATAAGATTAATAATTACAACAGCTAAAAAATTAATTATATTATAATAATTACTCTTATCTTTTAATCCAATAATCAATAAAAAGTAAGCAATAATCAACATTGCAATTATCCAAAAAAAATTCGTTTTATAGGTGAAGTTTTTTAATTTAGTTTTACAAACTTTAAATACTATAAATAAAAGTAAAATATTTAATACATAAGGAATCCATATATTAATATTATCTGATAATAGATTATTAACTATTAAAGTTATTACGGTAGAGTAAATTACTATCCAAAAAGAATTACCATTTTCTTTTATGTTTTCTACATTACATTTTTTATTGAAAATAATATTATATAAATTCATAAATAAGATACTTAATATAATAATAACTATAAATTTAATTTTAGTTTTATTAATATAAATAAAATTAGAATTATAAAATAATATAGATATTATTAAAATGAAAATTACTTCAACAAATAAATTTTTATAATCAATCATTAATCTTTCTTTAATTTTAAGCATTATTTATTAATCCTTTTATCTATAAGATATTTTGCTTTCTTATAATCGCTTTGTTTAACAGATATTGTATATTGAGTCTCATAATTCATATCTACATTAACTCTTCTTAGACTAAACCTTTCATCGTTTCTTAATAGTTTCACTATCTTATGTTTATATTTAATATTATTTTTCTTAAGAATACCTACTATATTTGAAACATCCTCAATTGAATATCCAATATATACATCTTCCTTATTCAATAGAAACATTATTTCATCAAATAAAAACACTATAATCTCCTCCTTTTTATTATCTAATGTTAATCATATTAAGTTTGTTCATTAATGATTTACTCAATATAATATTTGTGTGCGATTAAATCTTCTTCGCTAATATACTTAACATTTTCATACCCCTTTGATATAGCATGCATATACATATTTGATATCAATTGACTATCCTTACACCAAAATACAACATAGGAACAGTCATATACTGCAAGTATAATTTTACAATCACTTTCCAAAAACTCATTATACTTTGATACCGCTTTAATAATCCCCTCTTTAAAAAAACCCCTTAAAGTTACAAATATCATATAATAAGTATTATTTTTCGACCTTTCATATAGTTTTTCTCCAGATAATATTCTATCTTCATCAAATAGGAATTCATTTGTAAATTCATTATCATTCAATAGGTATATTTCATCATTATCAATTAGCCATTCATAACAATCAACAGGTAATGGTTCCAATATATCAGATAGATAATTTCCATATTCATTTGGAATTTCAAATATCACTCCTATATTTTTCATTTGATTCACCTCAAGCTTATTAATAAGTCATCATATAATACGATTGTTTATCAATCATTATGTTTATTATATGATAAAACAAGTAAAATTAAAATAAATATTACTAATTATACATATATTGACTTTGTAATCTTAAAGACCTTTATTAAAGATATAGAATGCGTTTAATTAGAGTGGATAAAGAACTTCTTAAGTTTATTTCTTTCAATTTCTGTTTTAAATAATTGACTACATTTATCTATTTCCATTTTCCTACTTGAAACTGAAGACTTAGAAAATTCATTGAAAGTTTTTGCACTCTGAATTCTGACATTTATATCTTTGTTTAATACCATTTTTACCATGATATTTTCCATACTTAGATATTTTGTTATGATTACATTTAGAAAAACTTTGTACGTTAATTAAATAACAATTATTTACAAATGAAAAGTGTAGATTTATAATATAGATAATTGGTAATACCAATTTTAGGAAGAAGGAGGGGCGGATGAATATACTTAAACAATGGATTTTAATTTTATTTGTTTATTTCTTAGGGGAAGTTTCAGCGAAAAGTTTATCATTACCTATACCAGGTAATATTATGGGGATGATATTTCTTTTCATTTTCTTAGTTACAGGTATTATTAAATTAGAAAAAATAGAGGATGCTGCAAAGTCTATATTAGGTAATTTAGCATTTCTATTTATTCCAGCAGGTGTTGGGTTAATGAATTATTTTGGAATAGTAAGTAATTATGTTGCACAAATACTATTTATAGTTGTTATAACTACCTTTATTGTAATGTCATGTACAGGATTAACAGTTCAATTAGTATCTAGAAAAATAGAGTCTACAGCAGTTAAAAAGATTAAAAATAAAGAAGCTATAGAGTCCTTAGAAAGGGGTGAATAATATGGATATTTTCACTTCTAATATGTTTTTTGGAATTTTCATATCATTAGTTGCATATGAAATTGGACAAATTCTTTATAAAAAAACGAAGTTACCAATATTTAATCCACTTTTAATAGGAATAATTTTAGTAATAGTATTTTTAAAAGTGTTTAATATTGACTTTGAAACATATAATCAAGGTGGTAAATTTATAAATATGTTTTTAGGACCAGCAACAGTAATATTAGCAGTACCACTTTATAAACAATTATCATTACTTAAGAAAAACTTTATACCTATAATTATTGGTATAACAATAGGGTGCTTAGTAAGTGTTTTATCTATAATGGTACTAGCTAGATTATTTAATTTAAATAATGAATTAATTATTTCTTTATTACCTAAATCAGTAACTACTCCTATAGGTATAGAAATTTCAAACACTCTTGGAGGAATAACTGGAGTAACTGTATTAGCAGTTGTTATTACAGGGATAACAGGAGCAATTATTGCACCTATAGTTTGTAAAGTTTTTAGAATAACTGATCCAGTAGCAAGGGGAATTGGTATAGGAACTGCATCTCATGCTGTAGGAACTTCAAAGGCCTTAGAAATGGGAGAAACAGAAGGGGCTATGAGTTCATTATCCATTGGAATTGCAGGACTTATAACAGTTGTAATTGCACCTATATGTCTTAATATTGTATCTAAATTTTTTTAGATACTAGTTTATTTATATAAAAGTTAGTAGAAATATAAATAAAGAATTATATATAGGGTTTTATAGAGTTAAAATTGGTAGTACCAATTTTGAAAGTAATCTATTAATAAATAAGCTAGTAATATAATTTTAAAAATATAATATAAGTTTAATTAATGTATATCAGGAGATGAGAGTTTATGAATATTTTAGTTTGTATCAAGCAAGTTCCAGGAACATCTAAAGTGGAAGTTGATCCAGTTACTGGAGTTTTAAAAAGAGATGGTGTTGATTCTAAAATGAATCCATATGATTTATATGCATTAGAAACAGCTTTTAAAATTTCAGAAAATAAAGGTGGTAAAATAAATGTTTTAACAATGGGTCCACCACAAGCTAAGGAAATTATTAAGGAAGCTTATTCAATGGGAGTTGACCATGGTGTATTGTTATCTGATAGAAAATTTGCAGGAGCAGATGTTTTAGCAACTTCTTACACCTTATCTCAAGGTGTTAAAAGTATGGGAAGTTTTGATTTAATAATTTGTGGGAAGCAAACTACTGATGGTGATACTGCTCAGGTTGGTCCAGAAATGGCTGAGTATTTAAATATTCCTCATGTTGCAAATGTTAGAAGAATTATAGAAGTAAAAGATGAATCTATAGTAGTTGAGATGGATATGCCAAACACATTAGAGGTAGTAGACATTAAGTTACCAGCATTAATTACTGTAGAAAAAGGAATTTTCGAACCTAGATTACCTTCTTATAAAAAGAAAATCTTAACTAAAGATAGGGAAATAGATGTTAAGAGTTTATGTGATTTTAAAGATCAAAATGAAAACAATTACGGTTTAAATGGTTCTCCAACTCAAGTTGAAAGGATTTTTCCTCCTAAAGTCAATGATAAAAGAGAAATATGGAAAGGTAGTAGTGAAGAACTAGTTACAAAATTTGAAGATAAATTAAAGGAATTAAAGTTTATTTAAGGGGGTATAGTTTATGGGAAGGTTAGTAATTAATCAAGATAAAGTTGGTAATAAAGAAGAATTAGTTAAGATATGTCCTTTTGGCGCACTTGAAATTAAAGATGATAAATTAGATATAAATAGTGGATGCAAAATGTGTAAACTATGTGTTAGAAAAGGTCCAGAAGGTGCAGTTGTATTTGTTGAAGATGAAAAGGTAGAGATAGATAAAAGTCTTTGGAGTGGAATTGCTGTTTATGTGGATCACGTTGATGGAGAAATTCATCCTGTAACCCTTGAACTTATAGGAAAAGCAAGGGAACTAGCAGATAAGGTTAATGAAGAAGTTTATTGTATAGCCATGGGAAATAATATTGAAAGTAATGTTCATGAGCTTTTACATTATGGAGTTGATAAAGTATTTTTATATGAAGATAAGGAATTAAAGTATTTTAGAATTGAGCCTTATACTTCAGTAATTGAGGACTTTATAAATAATCTTAAGCCAGCTGTATTGTTAGTTGGAGCAACAACTGTTGGTAGGTCATTAGCACCAAGGGTTGCGGCTAGGTTTAGAACTGGACTTACAGCAGATTGTACTATTTTAGACATAAAGGAAAATACAGATTTAGTTCAAATAAGGCCAGCTTTTGGTGGAAATATTATGGCTCAAATTGTTACTCCAAACTCTAGGCCACAACTTGCAACTGTTAGATACAAAGTTATGTCAGCACCAGAAAGAAGTGAAGATGAAGTAGGCGAAATAGTTAAATTACCTATAAAAAAGGAAAAATTAAAATCTAATATTAATGTATTAGAAGTAGCTAAAAAATCTAAAGAGAAAGAAATAAGTGAAGCTGATGTTTTAGTTGTTGCAGGAAGAGGAGTAAAGAGTGAAAAAGATTTAGAAATGATAAAGGAATTAAGTGAGCTTTTAGGAGGTCAAGTTGCTTGTACAAGACCATTAATTGAAGCAGGATGGGTTGATTCAAAAAGGCAAGTTGGATTAAGTGGTAGAACCGTTAGACCAAAGCTTATTATTACTTGTGGGGTATCTGGTGCAGTTCAGTTTACTGCAGGAATGAATAATTCTGATTATATATTTGCTATTAATACTGATGAGAAAGCACCAATTTTTAAGGTTGCTCATTATGGAATAGTTGGTGATATTTATGAAGTTGTACCAATGTTAATTGAAAGGCTTAAAAATAATGGCTGTGGTGTAATAAAGGAATTGGCTATAGAAGGAGTTTAGTTTAATTTTAGTTGATTCTAAGGCAAGTATAAAAGGGAGGAATTTATGATGGAATATAAGGAATTTTCTGTAGAAGATTATAAAAATATATTAGATTTAATTGGTGATAATGATAGAGTCATATATGGTGAAAATATAAGTGAAGATTATAGTAGAGATGAGCTTGGTTCTGTTAGAGTTATGCCTAATGTGGTAGTACAAGCTTTAAGTACTGAAGAGGTTTCAAAGGTAATGAAGTATGCTTACAATAATAATATTCCAGTAACTCCAAGAGGTTCAGGTACAGGTCTTGTAGGAGCAGCAGTTCCTATTAAAGCTGGAATTGTTATAGATTTAAGTAAAATGAATAAAATTTTAGAGTTAGATGAAGAAAATTTAACATTAACTGTTGAGCCTGGTGTGCTTCTTATGGAAATAGGAAAGTATGTAGAGGAATTTGATTTGTTTTATCCACCAGACCCTGGAGAAAAAACTGCAACTATAGGTGGAAATATTAGCACTAATGCAGGAGGAATGAGAGCAGTAAAATATGGAGTTACTAGAGACTATGTAAGAGGCCTGGAGGTTGTACTACCTAATGGAGAAATTATTAATGTTGGTGGAAAAGTAGTAAAAAATAGTTCAGGATATGCATTAAAGGATTTGATAGTAGGCTCTGAAGGAACTTTAGGAATTGTTACAAAAGCTGTATTAAGATTATTACCATTACCTAAAAAGGCAATTAGTCTTTTAATTCCTTTTGATACTTTAGATAATGCAATTGAAACTGTACCAAAGATAATTAAATCAAAATCTATTCCAACAGCAATAGAATTTATGCAAAGAGCAGCTATAGTTGCAGCTGAAGAGTTTTTAAAGAAACCATTTCCTGATAATTCATCAGATGCATACTTATTATTAACTTTTGATGGAAACTCTAAGGAAGAAATAGAAAGAGCATATGAAGGAGTAGCTAATATTTGTTTAGAATCTGGAGCTTTAGATGTATTTATTTCAGATACAGAAGAAAGACAAGAAGCTATTTGGAGTGCTAGAGGAGCATTTTTAGAGGCTATAAAAGCATTAACTACTGAAATGGATGAAGTAGATGTTGTTGTACCTAGAAATAAGGTTGCTGAATTTGTTAAATTTACACATGAGGTTGAAGAATCTCAAGATATAAGAATAAAGAGTTTTGGACATGCAGGAGATGGAAATCTTCATATTTATATATTAAGAGATGACTTAAATTCAGAAGAATGGAATAATAAACTTAATAATGTTATGGAGATATTATATAAGAAATCGAGAGAGTTAAATGGTCAAGTTTCAGGAGAGCATGGTATTGGATTTGCTAAAAAGCCATTTTTAAATGAATCATTGCCAAAAGAGTCTATAGAAATTATGAAAGGCATAAAACTTGCCTTTGACCCTAAGAATATATTAAATCCAGGTAAGGTCTGTCAATAATCACCAAAATTCGGGATGCCTCTGAGGTAAATCCATATATTGGATTTGCCTCAGAGGTTAAAAAGAACGTACTTTCACTTTGTTAAAAAATATAGTAGAATATAAATTGATAAAGTTACAAAGGATGGAAGTATATGAAAGGAAAAGAGCATATGATTGTAGGAACTACTGCAACAGCAACTATGGGAATTGGATTTTTAATTACTAAAACCTTTGATAGTGCTGTATATTTAGCTCCTTTAATTATTGGTGGATTTATTGGATCATATATGCCTGATATTGATTCACATAATTCTAAAGCAAGGCAAGTTTTTAATAAAGTACTAACATTTTCTATAATAGCAATAGTATTAGGATATATGTTGGGAATTGCATTAAGTGTAAATGATGTATTGAATTTCTTAGAAAATAATATTAAAAATTGTTCTGCAATAGTTATGTTTTGTATAACAACTGTATTAGGAAAGTTATCTCCACATAGAATGTTTACTCATAAATGGCTTGGAACATTAATGTTTTGTGGAAGTGTATATTTAACAGGAAATATATATTTATCACTAGGTTTTTCTATGGGATATATTTTACACATTGTTTGTGATAGGTTTTCGCCAAGAGGTAAGAATTTGAAATTTTTTGAGTTTAAATTGCCTTGTAAAAATTCCAAGAATAAAACAACAATTACTTGGTAAATACAATTTTTAACAAATAAAATGTTTAATTAATAAATAATTAATAAAAGAATTGGAAACTATTTAGCTGCCAATTCTTTTATTTTTATGTTTTTAGGTAAGTTTGTTTTTATTGATTTAAGTATACCTTTTGGATTTTCTGTCATTATAGAACAAATAAGTAAATCATACTTAGTTGTAAGTTTTAACTCATAAGTATTTTCTTTATCCTTTTTTTCAAGTAATAAACTTTGAATTTCATTGAATTCACCATAGTTATTTTTTACTACTACATAATTATCATATATTGCAAATTTAGTACAAGATAATTTTATGCAGAAAAAAACTATTATATTTATAATTATAACTGTTATTAAGTAATAAGATGTTATATTATTCATAAATGTATAAATAGCAAACATTATACTAACAATTAATAAAATAATAGATGGAATATAAGTATTTAAAGAGCTAGTAGTGTATTCAAGTTTTAAATTATCTTTATTCTTAAATATTTTTTTATAATAAATAGAATATAGAATTGTTAAATAATAAGTAGGCATTCCAGCAAAAATAATTAAAAAGAATATAAGAAGAAAATTATTCATAAAAAAGTCCTCCTAAGAAAGATTTCTTAAATTTTTATATAAATAATATTCTATACTAATAACTATATATTATCAATATAGATAAAAATTTCTTATATTTAACAGAAAAGTTTAATAAAAAAGCTTTTTTAAGAATAAAAGAAATAACTACTATTTTAATAATTTTTGTAATGTGTGAATGTTATGGTTTTTTAGTTGAAGAAAGCTTCAATATTATTACTTTTATTCAAACTATGTCATTAATTGTTTAAAATTATTGGATTAGAAGTTATTATAAAACCAAATGAAGTTTTATACAATCATTTAATGATAAAAGTTTTTGTTGGATCTAGAGAAGAAATGGTTATTGTAGAAGTCCAGGATAATGGTATTGGTATACCAAATGAAAAACAAAAGTATATTTTTAATAGATATGCAAGGATTAAAGAAAGTAAAAGTGGATATAAAGAAGGATCTGGATTAGGTCTTAATATAGTACAGGAAATAGTTAAGAAGTTTAATGGAGAAATTAAACTTGAAAGTGAAGAAGGAGTTGGAACAAAGATAACTCTTATTATACCTAAAGTAGAATTTGATGAAGAAATGTATGAAGATTATTACGATGACTTTAATTTTAAAAATGATATCATGCAAAAGATTGATTTAGAAATGTCAGATATATGTATATAAAAAGAATCATTAAGCTAATAATTGTATTAGTTTAATAAATTTTTATTAAAAGATGGAGGAAAATATTTACAGAAAATGATTTAAGGTGTATACTAGATTTATAGTAGCCGAAAGAAAAGTTTTATGACTACTAGAATCTATAGATTTTATAATTATAAAAGCTAAAGGGGTGATGCTTCTAAATGTCGTTATTGGATGATGTTCAGTTTATGGACAAATATGATAGAGAGGAGGCGTGGGTAAAGCTTAAAAATAGGCTTTTGATTAATGCTAAGATTGAACTTTATAAATGTTTTAAAGAAGGAGATGATCCAGCCTATCTAATACGTTAGTAAAGGAGGATAGAAGTTCATTATTCATAAAATAAAGTAGATTTTAAACATGTTTATTTAAAAATAATTTAATAATGTATATAAAAAGGAGCTACTTAATTTAGCTCCTTTTAATTTTAACATAAAAGGTGTAGGTGATAAAAATGGAATATATATCATTAGTAGTTAAGAAGATAAGGCCTTTTTTGAGTTTGATTATCTTTTTCTTGGCATTTACTATTTCTTTTTCAATAATTATAGGAACTTTAAAATATACAATTCCATTTATAATTGGATTAATAACAGCATCAATTTTAAAAAAGCCAACAGAGGCTCTTATTAAGAGGTTTAATATAGAAGGAAATTTTGCAGCAAGTATTTCAATTTTAATATTTTATATTATTACAGTAACTTTATTAGGATTTGGTGTAATGTATTTTTGTTCGGAAATTAAAGACTTAGCAACTGATGGCTATCAGTATTTGTATGATAATGGATCAGAGATAAATAAATTTGTTCAAGATTCACTATCAGCTTTTGAAAATATAGATGAATCTATTTTAGAAAGCTTAAAAAGTAATATAAATAAATTTATATCAGATATATCAAATTCTGCTTTAGATTTTAGTATGAATATTGTAAATTACATAATAAGTGTAATTTCAGCTTTACCATATATTATATCAGTAATAATTTTTGCAATATTATCTAGTTTTGTTTTTCTTAAAAAGTTTATTAAAAAGGATTCTTCAGATATAAAAGGTACTGAATATATTAATGAAAATGAATTTGAGAAGTTTTTGAAGATTATAGTAGAAATTAAAGATGTTGTTTTTAAATATATAGGTACTTATTCTATATTAATTTTATGTACATTTATAATTACCTTTATAGGATTTAGTATGCTAAGAATACCATATACATTGTTATTAAGTTTAACATGTATGATATTAGATTTGCTGCCTGTTGTAGGAATGATAATGGTATTTTTACCACTTTTAATAATTTATTTTTTTGCTGGAAAGTATATTATTGTTATATTTTTAATTGTTTTATTTTGTGCAATTATGATTACTAGGAATATATTAGAGCCTAAGCTTTTATCATCATCTTTAGAATTATCTTCATTAAGTGTTTTAATTGCTATATTTATAGGTGTAAATGCTGCAGGATTTAAAGGAATGATATATTTGATGTCACTATTTATAAGTTTTAATTTTTATAAGAAATATTCAAGTAATAATCAAGGCTTTATATTTAAGCAAAATGAAGATAGACTTGAAAAATAATATAAAATATTTAAAAAACTATAGAAAAGCTTCTGTTTATATTGTATCTTTCTTAAAGGTAGCAAGAATAGAAGCCTTTCTATTTTAATATATAAATTTAGGAATATTAATACTTAATAATGATGAAAAAATATATAAGTAATAAAAATGTAGTATATTTTTATAGTACTCTAATTATATATATAATGGATGTTAAAAATATTAACAAGCATAGTGATAACTTAATAGATATTATGAATGATAAACCTTGGGAGCTTAGATATAATACTAGAAATTAAATATAGTAAAATATCATAGGGGAAATTACTGAAATAATAAAGTACACAAATTTATGAAAAGGTTTACTAAAGTAGAAACTAATACATCTAATTTAGTTGTTATTTTCGAGATTAAAATAAAATTTTAGGGGGTATTTTGGTGAAAGTTTTAATAGGTGATGATGAAGCAAAAATTAGAGAGGATATAAAAAGTACTATTTATTGGGAAAATTCTGAGTTTAAGATTAGTAGAGAATCTGAGAATGAAATTATAAGTAAAATGGAAAAAGAGGAGAATAAAGTTATAAATAATAAGTTAAAGAAACATGATGATAAGTTAAAGGAAAATTTTCTTAAGGAATGGATGAGAGGAAAAATTAGAAGTTCAGAAGTTGAAAATGATATGAGATATTTTAATATTAAATATACTAATTCAATGGGGTTAATAATAGTTAAACCTTTAATAAAGTCGAAATGTATAACTGAAAATGAGTGGAAAGAGGACTTGTTAAGTTATGCTATATATAATATTGCAAGTGATGTAATGAATAAATTTGAATGTTTAAATATATTTATTGATTCTAAAAGGCAAGTAGTTATTTTGTGTGATATAAATCCGATAAGGTATTGGCATGGTACTGTTAATGAATTAGAAAATACTATTAACAAATCTCTTAAAATAAATGTAGTTATATGTGCATCATTCTTACGTAATAATCCAGTTCAAGTCAACATTGTTTATAAATCTTTATGTAACAGATTAATTGATAAAAGTAAGAAAACACCTGTAGTTATTGAAGTACAAAAGTATATAAATAGAAATTATAATAATGAAGATTTATCAATATCAGAAATAGCAAATAATTTAGGTATTAGCCAGACATACCTTATTAGATTATTTAAGAGAGAGCTAAGAATGACTTTTGCTGATTATTTAACTAATGTACGAATAAAGAATGCAATAATTTTAATGAGAGATCCATCACTAAAATTATATGAAATTGCAGAATTAATTGGATATAGTACACAACATTATTTTAGTAATGTATTTAAAAAGCATGTTGGAATATCACCTCAAGACTATAAGTTAGGTTTAGTCAATAAAAAAAATGGTAAAATATTATCATGTTAAAGTAAATAGTTACAAAATAAGTTGTTTATTATATAATAATAAATTATTGGGTTAGAGGTGAAATTATGGCTAAAGAAAAAGTGATAAAAACAAATGCGATGAGAATACTAGATTTAAAGAAAGTAAATTATGAAATGATTACTTATGAAAGTAAGGATGGGAAAATAGATGGTATATCAGTAGCACATAAAATTTGTATAGATGAAGAGAATGTATTTAAGACTTTAGTAGCACAAGGAACAAGCAAAGAGTTATATGTTTTTGTTATTCCTGTAGCGGAAGAGTTAAATTTAAAGGAGGCTGCTGTAATAACTGGTGAGAAAAAAATAGAAATGATTCATGTTAATGATATTATGAGGCATACCGGATATATTCGTGGAGGTTGTTCACCAATAGGGCAAAAACGTGAATATAAAACATTTATACATGAAAGTGCTAAAGAGTTAGATTTTATTATTGTTAGTGCTGGAAAGATTGGATATCAGATAAAGATAAATCCTAATGATTTAATAAATATAGTATCAGGAAAATTTGAATATATAATAAAATAATTTAGCATATAAATAAAAATTTGTTGGATTGTTCTCAAGTAGGGATGAATAATCTTTATAAAATTATATAAAGATTAATAAAAAATACAGAAATTTTACTAATAATAACCATAGTATTTGGAAATACTATGGTTATTATATTTTTAGAGGTGAAGTAATGTTTAAATGGAGAGATTTTTATTTAATGAAAGTTTATAATTCTAAAAATAAATATATTGGCGTTGTAGAGGATATTTCCATAGATTTTAACAAAGGAATTATAGAAGGGTTTACAATTTCACCTGCATCTATAATAAAAAAGCATACTTTTGTTTCTAGAGATGGAATAGTATCTATAGATAAAGTACTGAGAGTTAGAGAAACATCAAAATTTGAAGGATTGAAATTTAAGGAAATTAAATTTATAGATATTATAAATGAAAATAAAAAGTTAATTGGAGTACTTGAAGATTTAATAATAGATAAAGAGCATTTTAGTATAAAAGGTTTAATTATTAGTTCAGGAATATTTGATAAGATGTTTAAGGGAAAGGAAATTATAACGTTAAAGCATTGCACTTTATATGATAATTATATTTTATACAATGGAAATGAGCGTATTAAGCTTAAAACTCTACCCCATAACTTAGGAGGCTCTAAGGATGTTAGCAAAGCATAAAAATTTAATTTATAAAGCAATAATAGCAATAGTCATTGTAATACTTAGTATTGTTATATATATATATTTCACTCCTATAAGGGATGTTGTTAATTTATTAGTAATTTCATTTATAATTGCATATACTTTAAAGCCATTAAGAAATTGTTTAAGTGATAGATTGAATATATCAGCTAAAAAAAGTTCGCTTTTAATAATATTATTATTTCTATTAGCATTTATTGGGCTTTTGTATTGTATAGTTCCATCTATAATAAAAGAAAGTGGAAATTTTGGAATTATGCTAGATAGTATAGAAGAATATATTCTAACTTTTGCAAGTAAATTTAAATTAGATAGGTTGCCGGTTTTTGAAACTATATACATACAAGTTGGCGAAAAAATAAATATGGCTCTAAGTAGTGCATCAAATAATTTAGTAGATAATATGATTTCTATTGGAGAGAACCTTGTTGGTCTTGCAGTTATACCAATTACAACTTATTATTTATTAGCTGATGGACATTTAATATATAATAAATTATTATTAGTTTTTCCAACAGATAAAAGGGTTTTAATTAAAAATATAAACAATAATATTGATAAAATATTAAGTAGATATATATTAAGTCAACTTTTATTATCATTAATAATTGGAGTTTTATCATTTATTTTATTATTAGTTCTTAGAGTAAAATTTCCTTTAGTATTATCTATAATAAATGCTATTGCTAATATTATTCCTTACTTTGGGCCTATAATTGGAGGAGTTCCAATAATTTTTATGGCTCTTACAGGATCTGTTACAAAAGGATTATTAGCAGCTGTAGGGGTATTTTTAATACAGCAAGTAGAAGGTAACTTTTTAGCACCTAAAATAACAGGGGATAGCACTAATATGCATCCTATAATAATTATTATTTTATTAATATTAGGTGAGAAAATGGGTGGAGTAATAGGTATGGTTTTAGTTGTTCCAATTACAGTAATTATTAAGGTTATATATGATGATATAGACTATTATTTATTTTAAGTAAGGACCAAAATCTTTGATTTAGTTAGTAAAACTTGTTTCTACGAGCTAAGGGTATAGGGAGTTTTTTTGAAGGATAATTTGTGATTTTAAATCTACTTATATTCATACTTGCTAAAGTTTATTGACATAAATACTTAAATGAAATATAATTTTGTCATAAATCTATAACATAAGGCGATGAAGAGAATGAGTAAATATGACGTAAATATTAAGAGAGGAAGTGGATGGTGAAAACTTCTTATTTAGCATATTGAAGCTATCTTGGAGCTTTTTTTACTTTAAGTGATGTATATTTATATACATAATTAGGGTGGTACCGCGGAAATTATAAGTTTTCGTCCCTTTGTCTTTAGGGATGGAGACTTTTTTTATTGGTTGAATTCCAAATTATAAATAAATTTAAGAATTAGTTTAATTAATAATTAAATTACTAATAGAAGAAAGTTGGAGGTAGAAGAAATAATGAAATTCATGGGAGCAAATGAATTAAGAGAAAGTTTTATTAGATTTTTCGAATCAAAGGAACATTTAAGAATGGAGAGTTTTCCATTAGTACCTAAAAATGATAATAGTTTATTATTAATAAATGCAGGTATGGCACCACTTAAGCCATACTTCACAGGTATACAAAAACCACCAAAAACTAGAGTTACAACTTGTCAAAAATGTATTAGAACTGGTGATATAGAAAATGTAGGAAAGACTTCAAGACATGGTACTTTCTTTGAAATGTTAGGTAACTTCTCATTTGGAGATTACTTTAAAAATGAAATTATTCCATGGTCATGGGAATATGTAACTGAAGTTTTAAAATTACCTAAGGATAAGTTATATGTAACAATTTATTTAGAAGATGATGAAGCATATGAAATTTGGACTACTAAGACAGATATAGATCCAAATAGAATATTTAGATTAGGTAAGGATGATAATTTCTGGGAAGTTGGAACAGTTGGTCCATGTGGTCCATGTACAGAAATTCATTTTGATAGAGGTGTAGATGTAGCGCCTGTTACAAATGTAGATGATTTTGTAGCTGCATCTGATGCTGATAGAATAGTTGAATTCTGGAACCTAGTATTTATTCAATTTGATAAACAAGAAGATGGAAGCTATGCTCCATTAAAGAATAAAAATATAGATACTGGTATGGGACTTGAAAGAATAGCAACTATAATGCAAGGTGTTGATAACATATTTGAAATTGATACAGTAAAGAATATATTAAATAAGGTATCTTCTTTATCTGGTGTAGAGTATGGAAAAGATGCTAATAGCGATATATCTTTAAGAATAGTAACAGACCACGTTAAAGCTGTAACTATGCTTATATCTGATGGTGTTCAACCAAGTAATGAAGGTAGAGGATATGTTTTAAGAAGACTTTTAAGAAGAGCTGCAAGACATGGAAGATTACTTGGAATTAAGGGATTATTCTTAAAAGATGTTGTAGATGCTGTTGTTGAAAATTATGGTGGAAATTATCCAGTATTAGTTGAAAATAAGGACTATATAACTAAGATAATAACTTTAGAGGAAGAAAGATTTAACGAAACTATTGATGGTGGAATGAACATCTTAAATGGATATATTAAAGAGTTAGAAGAAGCTAAATCTACAGTGCTTTCTGGAGAAAAAGCATTTAAATTATATGATACTTATGGATTCCCATTAGAATTAACAGAAGAAATTCTTGAAGAAAAAGGAATGACTGTTGATCACGAAGAATTTAAAAAGGAAATGGAAGCTCAAAGAGAAAGAGCTAGAAGTGCAAGAGGAGAAACTTCTTACATGGGAGCTGATGAAAATCCAATAAACAAAGTAAAAGCAGATGTTGAAACTGAATTTACTGGATATACTTCTACAGAAGGGATTGGAAAAGTTGTAGTTATTGCAACTGATGAGGCTTTTGTTGAAGAATTAGCTGGAGGTAACAAGGGTTATATCTTAACTGATAAGACTCCTTTCTATGCTGAAATGGGTGGTCAAATCGGTGATACTGGTATGATTACTGGAGCTAATGGAACAGCTTATGTATATAACACTAAGAAAAATGTCGGTGGAAAGACTGTTCATTATGTTGAAGTTAAAACTGGATGCATAAAAAATGGTGAAGAGGTTACCTTAAATGTAGATAAGGTTAGAAGATCTAGCGTTTGCAAAAACCATACAGCAACTCATATGTTACAAGCTGCATTAAAAGAAGTTGTTGGATCCCATGTTCATCAAGCAGGATCTTTTGTGGATAATGAAAGATTAAGATTTGACTTTACTCACTTCCAAGCTATGACAGCTGAAGAAATTCAAAAGGTTGAAGATTTAGTTAACGATAAAATAATGGAAGTTGATACTGTAGAAACTAAGCTTATGACAATTGAAGAAGCTAAGGAATCTGGAGCAACAGCATTATTCGATGAAAAGTATGGTGATAAAGTAAGAGTAGTAGCTGCAGGAGAATTCTCTAAAGAGCTTTGTGGTGGTACTCACGTATCTAATGTTGGAGAAATAGGATTATTTAAAATAGTTTCTGAAACAGGTGTTGCTGCTGGTATTAGAAGAATAGAAGCTTTAACAGGAAGAGCTGCTATAAAATACATGGAAGAAAAACAAAGATTATTAAAAGAAGCTTGTGCAGCACTTAAATGTACTGAAAAAGATGTTTTAAAGAAAATATCAACTCAAGGTGCAGAGCTTAAAGAAAAAGACAAAGAAATTGCTGAACTTAAATCTAAGATTACAAGTGGAGCGTTAGATGATATTTTAAACTCTGCTAGAGAAATAAATGGAGTTAAAGCTATAGCTTACGGACTTGAAGGTGTAGATGGAAATGCTTTAAGAGATTTAGCAGATAAAATTAGAAGTAAGATGAATTCTGGAGTTGTAGTATTAGTAAGTAAATTAGGAGATAAAGTTAATTTAGTTACTATGGCAACTAAAGATGTATTAGATAAGGGAATACATTGTGGTAAAATTATTAAAGAAGTAGCTACTGTTGTTGGCGGTGGTGGAGGTGGAAGACCAGATATGGCTCAAGCTGGTGGTAAGAAGCCTGAAAATATACCACAATCTATAGAAGTTGCTTTCAAAACAATAGAGAATTTAGTGAAATAGTTTTTTTATAGAGTATACAATTATGTTAATTTAGGATATAATATAAGTAATAAGGTTGTATAAAAAATTCTAATGATTAAAAATAAATAAAAAAACTTTCGTAAGGGGGTGAAGCTGCTAAGGAAGCAGCGGAAGATATGGATAATAATCTTGACAGAACAATGCAATTTGACTTAAACATTAACAAAGAAGATTTAACTAAATCAATTTTAAATGATGTATATACAGCATTGAAGGAAAAGGGATATAACCCAATAAATCAATTGGTAGGTTATCTAATTTCAGGGGATCCTTCTTACATTACTAGTTATAACGGAGCAAGAGCTTTACTTAGAAAACTTGAAAGAGATGAAATACTTGAAGAGGTAATAAAATCTTATCTAGAAATAAAATAAAAAGTGCCCGTTAAGAGGGCACTTTTTATTTTATTAAAAATTAATTTTTTAATTAAACAAAGGAGTTTCTATGAGAATATTAGGACTTGATATGGGATCAAAAACTATAGGAGTTGCTTTAAGTGATCCTTTAGGTTGGACGGCACAAGGCATTACAACAATAAGGCGTACTAAGAGGGAACAAGATTTAGAAGAAATACATAAAATATGTAATGAATATGGGGTAGAAACTATAGTTGTTGGTTTGCCTAAAAATATGAATGGAACTATAGGTGAAGCAGGAGAAAAAGCTTTAGAGTTTTCAGAGCTGTTAAAAGAAAAGACTGGATTGCCAATAGAGATGTGGGATGAAAGATTAACAACAGTAGCTGCACATAGAGCGATGTTAGAAGCAGATCTTTCAAGAAATAAAAGAAAGAAAATTGTAGATAAAATAGCAGCAACATATATATTACAAGGATATCTTGACAAGTTAAGACTTAGTAAGTAGCAAGTAATATAGAAGTTAGTTTGTTATAAAAAATAATAACTAATTTTAAAAAATATTAATTATTAATTAAATTAAGATATTTGCAGTTTTAATATTTTGTGTAATAATATAATAAACAATTCAGATGAAAAAGGAGTTTGTAGTATGGAAAAAGATTTAAAAACTATACAATTATTTGATGAAGATGGAAATGAGATAAATTTAAATGTAATAGCATTCTTTGATATGGTAAATCCTGAAACAGAAGAAAAAAGTGAGTATGTTATAGCCCAAGAACAAGGATATGAAGATGAGAACCCATTTGCTTTAAAAATAATAAAAGATGAAGAAGATAATGATATGTTTGAATTAATTGAAAATGAAGTGGAATTAGCTGCTATAGAAGAAGCTTACAACACTATTTTCATAGACGAAGAATAAAAAAGAAATGAGGTGTTAAGTATATGAGCACAGTTAATGTAGATATTGAATTATTAAAAGAAAACCTAAAACAAAAAGGATATAAGTTAACGCCTCAAAGAAGAGCTATTGTAGATGTAATCATTGAAAAAGAGGGAGAACACTTAACCGCAGAAGAAATTTATGATGAAGTTAAGAAAATATGTCCTGATATAGGTTTAGCAACAGTATATAGAACTGTATTATTATTAGAAGAGATCGGTATTATATTTAAGCTGGATTTAAATGATGGATGCAGCAGATATGAACTTGTTCATAGTGAAGAGGTACATAGACATCATCATTTAGTATGTAATGAGTGTAAAGCTGTATTTGAGGTTCAAGATGATCTTTTAGATGAGCTTGAAGATAGAATTGAAAATACATATGGATTTAAAATTTTAGATCATAGTGTAAAGTTTTTTGGAATATGTTCTAAATGTTGCGAAAAACAAAAAGGTGAGTAAAGGGATATTTTAATATAGTAGTTATATAATTTAAAATACATAATGGAAAAGAGAAGGAGGGGACATATGAAAAATGAAAAGGCAAAGGTTAAGATTATTCCTTTAGGTGGGGTCAATGAAATCGGAAAGAATTTAACAGCTATAGAATATAAAAATGATATAGTTGTAATAGATTGTGGACTTAAGTTTCCAGATGAAGATATGTTCGGAATAGATTTGGTTATACCTGATATAACATACCTTATAAAAAATAAAGAAAAGGTGTCGGGAATATTCTTAACTCATGGTCATGAAGATCATATTGGAGCATTACCATATGTTTTAAAACAATTAAATGTTCCAGTATATGGAACTAAATTAACGTTAGGAATAGTAGAAACTAAGCTTAAAGAACATGGTTTATTAAGTTCAACAGAGCTTGTAAGAGTAAAGCCAAGAGATGTAATTAGATTAAATTCAGTATCTGTAGAGTTTATAAAAACTAACCATTCAATTGCTGATTCTGTTGCAATTGCAGTACACACACCATTAGGAGTTGTACTTCATACAGGAGATTTTAAGGTAGATTATACACCTATTGATGGTGAACCTATGGATTTTGCAAGATTTGCAGAATTAGGAAAAAAGGGAGTACTTGCAATGATGGCAGACTCTACAAATGTTGAAAAGTCAGGATATACAAACTCAGAAAGAATTGTTGGAGAAAGTTTAACAAGAATATTTGGAAAAACTAAAGGAAGAATAATTATTGCAACATTTGCATCCAATATTCATAGAATTCAACAAATAATCGATGCTGCTTCAGTTTATGGTAGAAAAGTTGCTGTTTCTGGAAGAAGTATGGAAAATATAATGAATGTAGCCATAGAATTAGGTTATATTGAAGTTGATAAAGATACTTTAGTATCTATTGATCAAATTAATAAGTATAATAATGATCAAGTTGTTATTATAACTACTGGAAGCCAAGGTGAGCCAATGTCTGCATTATCAAGAATGGCAGCAGCAGAGCATAGAAAAGTAAATATTGTTGAAGGTGATACAATAATTATTTCAGCGACACCTATTCCAGGAAATGAAAAACTTGTATCAAAAGTTATTAATCAATTATTTAAAAAAGGTGCAGAAGTTATATATGGATCGCAAGAGAATATCCACGTTTCAGGTCATGCTTGTCAAGAAGAGTTAAAGCTTATGCAAACTTTAGTTAGGCCGAAAAATTTTATACCAGTTCATGGTGAATACAGACACTTACAACAACATGGAGAATTAGCTATAAAATTAGGACTAGATTCTAAAAATGTAGTTATACCTGATGTTGGAGATGTAATTGAAGTTACTAGAAGTGGCATTAAAAAGAACGGAAGCGTTATTTCAGGGCAAATCTTTGTTGATGGACTTGGAGTTGGAGATGTTGGAAATATAGTATTAAGAGATAGAAAACATTTATCTCAAGATGGTATATTAACAGTAGTTGTAACTTTATCTAAGGAAAATAAAACTATAGTTGCAGGTCCAGATATTATATCAAGAGGATTTGTTTATGTAAGGGAATCTGAAAGTTTAATGGATGAAGCAAGAGATATCGTTAGAAATATTTTACTTGATTGTGAAGAAAAGAATATAAGTGATTGGGCAACATTAAAATCAAATGTAAGAGATGAACTTAGATCTTATCTTTATGAAAAGACTAAGAGAAAACCTATGATTTTACCAATTATTATGGAAATATAAGTACTAGTTGACAAGAAACAAAGTTAATAGTAGAATAATTGATAGATTTGAAAATTGGATACGGGTGTATCCAATTTTCTTTTTGGGCAAAATGTTTATAGGTTTACAAAAGTAAAAGGTTAAGTTTAATATTTAGTAATTTGAACTTTCAATGATATAGAGTAGCAGAGGTTTTATTACCTTTAGGTGCTTTACTTCAAAAGTAAGATAAGCCTTTAAAATAAAAATGAATTTAAAGATTAATATTTTAAATTCATTAATAAAAGTTGATGGAGGAAATTAAATGGAATTAATAACTAGAGATGATATTAGAAATATAGCAATAATAGCTCACGTTGACCATGGTAAGACAACATTAGTTGATGCTATGTTTAAGGAAAGTCATGTATTTAGATCAAATGAAAAAATGGATGAAAGAGTAATGGACTCTAACGATTTAGAAAAGGAAAGAGGAATTACAATTCTTTCAAAAAATACTGCGGTTATGTACGATGGAATAAAAATAAACATCGTTGATACACCAGGACATGCTGATTTTGGTGGAGAAGTTGAACGTGTACTTAAAATGGTTGACTCAGTTTTACTTGTTGTTGATTCTTATGAAGGACCAATGCCACAAACAAAGTTCGTTTTAAAGAAAGCTTTAGAGCTAAAGTTAAAACCAATTGTTGTTATAAATAAGATAGATAAACCAAATGCTAGACCAGAAGAAGTTATTGATGAAGTATTTGATTTATTCCTAGAATTAGGTGCGGATGATGAACAATTAGACTTCCCAATTATATATGCTTCTGCTAGAGAAGGTTTTGCAAGATATAACGTAGAAGATACAAATATGGGAATGGAACCATTATTTAAGACTATTATAAATCATGTTGAACCACCAAAGGGATATATGGATGGGCCTTTCCAAATGCTAGTTACAACTTTAGATAGCAATGCCTTTGTTGGTAAAATTGCAATTGGTAAAGTACATAGAGGAAAAGTAAAGAAAAATCAAAATGTTGCTTTAGTTAGACAAGATGGAACTAAATCAAACTACAAAATAACTGCTGTATTTGGTTATAATGGATTAAAGAGAGAAGAAATTGAGGAAGCTGGACTTGGAGATATTATTGCAGTAAGCGGTATTATGGATGCTAATATAGGAGAAACTATAGCTGATGCATCTAATCCAGAAGCCTTACCATTCGTTGAAATTGATGAGCCAACACTTAACATGAACTTCATGGTTAATGACTCTCCATTTGCAGGTAAAGAAGGTGAGTTCGTTACATCTAGACACTTAAGAGATAGATTAATGAAGGAATTAGAAACTAACGTAAGTTTAAGAGTTAAAGAAATAACTCCAGACTGTTTCGAAGTATCAGGAAGAGGAGAACTTCATTTATCAGTTCTTATTGAAACAATGAGAAGAGAAGGATTTGAATTACAAGTTTCTAAGCCAAGTGTTATCTTTAAAGAAGAAAATGGTAAAAAGTTAGAACCAATGGAATACTTAACTATAGACGTACCAGAAGAATTTATGGGTGCTGTTATGGAAAAAATGGGACCAAGAAAAGCTGAAATGGTTAATATGACATCAGCAGTTAATGGATATACTAGATTAGAATTTGTAATTCCAGCAAGAGGTCTTATAGGATTCAGAAATGAATTTATGACAGATACAAAAGGTAATGGTATCATGAACCATGTATTTGAAGGTTATGCTCCATATAAGGGAGAAATCGAATCAAGAAGTAGAGGTTCAATAGTATCATTTGAACAAGGTGAAGCAATTGCTTATGGATTATTCAATGCTCAAGAAAGAGGAAAGTTATTCATAACTCCAGGAACACCAGTATATCAAGGAATGGTTGTTGGAGAATGTTCTAGAGCTGAAGATATAGATATAAATGTTTGTAAAGGTAAGAAATTAACTAATACAAGAGCTTCAGGATCTGATGATGCTGTTAAATTAGTGCCAGTTACTACATTAACATTAGAGCAATCAATTGAATTTATTGCCAATGATGAACTAGTTGAGGTTACTCCTGAAAGCATTAGAATTAGAAAAAGATACTTAGATGCTGCTGAAAGAAAGAGAATGATAAGCAGAAGTAAAAAATAATTATGTAAATTGTTTATAATTTTATATAAAAGTATTATAATAGTGAATAGCTAAAGAATTTGGCTATTCACTTTTAAATACAGGGGGTATTTATGAAAAAAAGACCTAAAAATACCGGTAAAATATTAATGAAAAAAGGGGCTAAAAATACTGGAAGAAATGTAACTAGAAAAAGAGCTAAAAAAACTGGTAGAACTTTAATTATTTTATTATTAATTATTATAATAGCTTTAGCTTCTATGTTTATATCAACAATTAAAAAACCACTTAAACTTTCAGACTCAGAAGTAGTAAATGTCCAAGATGGGGATAGTTTTTATAGTATTATAAATAGGCTTTCTAATGAAAAGAAGATTAAAAGTCCGTTTATAATAAAAATTTATACTAAATTGACAGGACTTAATTTAGAAGTGATTCCTGGAAATCATACTTTGGATAAAAGTATGTCAATAAATGAGATAGTTGAAACTTTAAAGGATACAAGTAATACAAATGCAATAACTGTGACTATTCCAGAGGGATTCAATGTAGAAGATATAGCAGCTAGGCTAGAAGAAAAAGGTATTTGTACAAAAGATGAATTTTTAAACGCAGTAAAAAGTTATCCATTGCCATCTTATGTAAAGGATAATTCAGATAAAAGATATAATTTAGAAGGTTTTTTATTCCCAGATACATATAATTTTGAAATTGGAGTTCAACCAGAATACATAATAGAAGCCATGATAAATAGATTTGAAGAAGTATGGGGTGAAATAACAGAAGGTCTTGATATTAAAGAGTATGATATTGAAAATATAATTAATGTAGCATCTATTATTGAAAAAGAAGCAAGAGTAGATGAAGATAGACCTTTAATAGCATCTGTAATTTACAATAGGTTAGAGCAAGATATGCCATTGCAAATTGATGCAACTGTAATTTATGCACATGGATATTATATAGAGAGTGTAAGAAATAGACATTTAGCAATTGAATCAAAATATAATACATATTTGCATAAGGGATTACCAGTAGGCCCAATATGTAATCCAGGTGCTCCATCTATAAAAGCTGCATTAAATCCGGATAATACGAATTATTTGTTTTACTTATTAGCGTCAGATGATGAACATTATTTTACAGATAATTATGATGACTTTTTAAAGAAAAAAGAAGAATTAGGATATTAACATATACGGAGGTTTAGTATGAGTGGAATTACCTACGACTATATGGAAGAATATATAAGAGGATTAATACCAGAAAGTGAAGGTAGATTAAAAGAGTTAGAAGTATTTGCTAAAGAAAATGGTGTGCCTATAGCTCAAAAAGAAACAATAAAATTCTTAGAGTTTATGGTTAGCATGAAAAAACCATTAAGAATATTAGAACTTGGTACTGCAATTGGTTATTCTGCAATTATAATGCATGATGCAGCAGGAACAAATCCTCATATAACTACCATAGAACGAAGTGAAGAAATGATAAAGTATGCAAAAGAAAATATAAAATCTTTTGGTCTTGAAGATAAGATAGTTATTGAAGAAGGAGATTGTCTTGAGATATTAGAAAAGCTGCAAGAACCATATGATTTAATTTTTATGGATGCAGGAAAGGGACATTATAATCACTTCTTACCACACTGTTTAAGACTTTTAAAGGATGATGGTATAATAATTGCCGATAATGTTTTATTTAGAGGTATGGTTGCAAGTGATGAATTAGTTAAGAGAAGAAAAATCACAATAGTTAAGAGAATGAGAACTTATTTAGAACTAGTTTCACAAGATAAAAGCTTAATAACGTCGGTAATTCCTATGGGAGATGGAATTGCAATTACAAGAAGGAGGTAACAGTATGAGAAAGCCTGAAATATTAGCGCCAGCTGGTAATTTAGAAAAGCTAAAAATAGCTATAGATTTTGGAGCAGATGCTGTATATATAGGTGGAGGTAAATTAAATCTTAGAGCCTTTTCAAATAATTTTTCAAATGAAGAAATGATTGAGGGAATTAAGTATTGTCATGATAGAGGCAAGAAAATTTATGTAACATTAAATGTTTTTGCAAGAAATCATGATTTACCTTCAGCAGGAGAATATATCAAAGGTCTTTATGATATAGGTGTAGATGCAGTTATAGTTGCTGATCCATCATTAATTGCTATATGTAAAGAAGTGGCACCTGAATTAGAAATACATTTGAGTACACAAGCAAATACTGTTAACTGGATGGCAACTAAATTCTGGTATGATTTAGGTGTTAAAAGAATTGTATTAGCTAGAGAATTAACATTTAAAGAAATAAATGAAATAACTGAAAATATTCCAAATGGATGCGATATTGAAGCATTTGTTCATGGTTCAATGTGTGTTGCATACTCTGGAAGATGTTTAATATCAAATTACATGATAAAAAGAGATGCTAATAAAGGTATTTGTGGAAATGTATGCAGATATAAATATCATTTAGTTGAAGAAACTAGACCAGGCGAATATTATCCTGTTATAGAAGATGATAATGGAACATATATAATGAACTCAAAAGATTTATGCATGATTCATTATATACCTGAACTTGTTAAGAGTGGTATTTATTCTTTCAAAATTGAAGGAAGAATGAAAAGTGAATTTTATGTAGCATCTGTTGTTAAAGCATATAGAGAAGCATTAGATAGTTACTTAGAAAACCCAAGTAACTATAAGTTTAAGGATGAATGGATGGATATGCTTAGAAAAGTAAGTCATAGACCATATCATACAGGTTTCTATTTGGGAGTAAATGGAGAACAAAATTATGATGATGCAGGATATGTTAGGGATTATGAAATTGTTGGTATGGTAAAATCTTATGATCCTGAAACTAAAACTGCAACAGTGCTTCAAAAAAATAGAGTATTTGAAGGTGAAGAGGTTGAAGTTTTAAGAGCTGACGTACCATACTTTAAGATTAAACTTGAAGATATGTATGATTTAGATAAAGATAGAAAAACAGATGTTGCTAATAGAGCACATATGATGTTTACTGTTAAAGTTGATACACCATTAAAAGTTAATGATATGCTTGTAAAAGCAAACAATGTTATTAATATTAATAACAATTAAGGAGGTCTAACAAATGAATAAACCTATTTTAATAGGAATTACTGGAGGAACAGGATCTGGTAAGAGTACAATAGCTGATGCCTTATATTCTAATTTTTCAAAAGATTGTATAGCAATGATACAACAAGATATGTATTATAAGGATCAAAGTCATTTATCTATGGAAGAAAGAGTTAAAACAAACTATGATCATCCAATGGCTTTTGATAATGATTTATTAGTTGAGCATTTAAATAAATTGATAAAAGGAGAATCTATAGAAAAGCCAAGTTATGATTTTACTGTTCATAACAGAGCTAAAGAAACTACTACTGTAGAGTCGAGAGATATAATTTTAGTTGAAGGTATCTTAATATTAGAAGATGAAAGAATAAGAGATCTTCTAGATATAAAAGTTTATGTAGATACTGATGCTGATATAAGAATTTTAAGAAGATTAGTAAGAGATATCAATGAAAGAGGAAGAACTGTTGAATCAGTAGTTGACCAATATTTAAGCATTGTTAGACCTATGCATATTCAATTTACAGAGCCATCAAAGAAGTATGCTGATATAATTGTTCCAGAAGGTGGACATAATTATGTTGCAATAGATTTATTAATGGCAAAAATTAGAGATATACTTAAGTAGTTTGAATAAAATACCTCATTTTAGTCTAGAATTTAGCTAAAGGAGGTGTTTTTTTGTATAGATATAAAATTGATAATAAAAAATCACTAATTGTTTGTATTGGATTTTTTAGCATTTTTATTGCTTTAACTATAAGATTATATGTATTAATGATATATCCAACAACTTCTGTTCAAGGGGAACTTGAAAATCATCAAGTGGAATATACTAGTGATACTAATTATCAGCTCTTTGATGCCAATGGAAATAGTCTTATAAACTATAAAAATAAATATATTATGGTTCTTGATACAAAGCCATTTAAATTAAATAACTATGAAGAAACATTACAAGATTTATTAGCTTTAAATTTTATAATGAAATCAGAAGATGAAGAGTTTAATTTTACTGATATAATGAATCAAAGTGGAAAGCTTTATTATACTATAACTAAAGAAACTTACGAAAAGATAAATAAGTTAAATGATATAAAGGGAATATATACTTATGTTTATAACGAGTTAGATTTAAAGGAAAGATGGAGTGTAGAAAATATAATTGCATCTATAAATAAAGATAATGTATTAAAAGATTCATTTGAAGAGGGGATTTTAGATATAATTAAAGATAACAGAAGGCCAACAATAGGGTTTCATTTAGATGAAAAATCTATATATATGAGTAATGAGACTAATTATGGGGAAAATAATAAAAATATAAGATTGACCATTGATAAGGGGTGGTCAGATAAAATAAAAGATGTTTTAAATGGTGATAATTATAGTAACTTAGATAATGTAGGGGTAGTTCTTTTAGAATCCAATACTGGGAAAGTAAAATCTATGGTGCAAAAGGATGAATCTGAAGCAAATGTTAATTTAGGTATAGGACAGTTAGGACTTGAACCAGGATCTATATTTAAAGTTATAACAGAAGCTATTGCTTTAAATGAAGGGTTAATTAATATGAATGATACCTTTTATTGCAGTGGTGATATTTGCAGTAATGGAGGTAAATCATATGCTCATGGAAGTTTAACAGTAAATCAAGCTTTTCAGGTTTCATGCAATGATATATTTGCAAAGATAGGTCAATTAGTAGGTTATGAGAAAATGTTAAAATACACTACTAATTTAGGTTTATATAATAAAGTTTTAGGTTTAGCAGGGGAAAATAGAGAAGAAGCTGTAGGGGTAATGCCTAAACTTAGTGATGGAATTAGTAACTTTGCAATAGGTCAATGTATAACAGTAACACCACTTCAAATTGCAGGAGCTATTAACGCTTTGGTGAATGATGGAATATATATAAAACCATCACTTATAGAAGCTATTGTTGATGAAGATAATAATGTTATAGAAAATATTCAAAATGAAGAAAATAGAATATTTACTTCAACTACATCAAAGTTAGTTAAAAATAGTATGTATGATGTTATTTGGCAAGGAACAGGTTCAGCAGCAAAAATAGAAGGTATAACACAAGGTGGTAAAACAGGTACTGCTACAGGTGAAGGTGGTGCTACTACTCACGGTTGGTTTGCTGGATATTTCGAGTTAAATAACAAGATGTACACATTAGTAGTTGTGGCACCCAATATAAATGGTGTAGATGCAAATGGCAATGAACTAGGTGGAGGAAATACAGCTGCCCCTATCTATAGAGATATTATTAAATCCCTAATGGAATAATATTGCGCACCACATGTAAGCGAAAAAATGAAATATTTATTTTCCGGGAACTATGAAATTTTCACCTGGAATTTATATAATTGATTCCGTAAAATTGGCTAAAGTTTTTAAACTCGCTGTTAGCTCAAACAGTAAAAAACTTCTTTACGCCAATTTTACTACATCAATTATTAAATTCTACGGCTCAATTTCAATGTTCCCTCCAAATTAATATTTCATTTTTTCTTTTTCCATGTGTTTGCTTGTAACGCTACCTTTATAGTTAATGTTTTCTGCTACAAATTTTTATGATAAGATAGCTAATTTGTATATTGATATTTTTATTTATAAAAAAATATATATTTAAAAGTTAACAATTTGGTGTATAAAATATAGCAGAAGTCGTTAACTTTTAAGGTGGTTACGCATGAAATTATATCTTTTAGCTTTAAAGCCAGTGATAAAGAAAAATTAATGATATTATTGGAAGGAATATTGTAATTAAGTTTTAGAATTTAATCTTTCTTGGAATAAAAACTGCGTTAAGAAGCTGAGGGAGCGAAGTGACTTTCGAAGCTTTAGCAGTTTTTATGGAAAGAAAGATATAAATTCTTAACGCAAATTACACAATTCCTGGAGGTAATATCATTAATTTTCGTCATCACGGCAATTCAAGCCTTAATGAAGAATTTAGTTAAAAAGTGTGTCAAGGAAATTAATTTAAATTCTTTAAGCAATATTTTCAAAAACTATCATATTATATAATAAGCACTACTAGGAGGAAGCTTAGTGATAGTTATTGGTAATATATTGGAATTGTTATGTGCTAATGTATTTTTAGCTGGATACATTTCAGGTAGTAATACATTTCCACAGCCTTTAGATGAAAAAGAAGAGCAGAAGTATTTAGAATTATTAAAAGCTGGTGATAAAAAAGCTAAAGGTATTTTAATAGAAAGAAACCTTAGATTAGTTGCACATATTGTGAAAAAATATCAAATACCTAATAAGGATATAGATGAACTTATATCTATTGGCACAGTTGGTTTAATTAAGGCTATTGATTCATTTGATGCATCGAAGGGGACAAGATTAGCTACATATGCATCTAGATGCATTGAAAATGAAATTTTAATGTTATTTAGAAGTAGTAAAAAGCAAAAAGGAGAAACTTTTCTTCATGATCCAATTGGAGTAGATAAAGAGGGAAATGAAATAAGTTTAATAGATGTATTAAGTAGTGATAAGGATTCTGTTATTGATAAAGTTGAAACTAATTTACAAATTAAAGCTTTGTATTCTAAAATAAATACTTCTTTAAATGAAAGAGAAGGAGAAATCATTAAAATGAGATATGGATTAATTGATGGTAAATGTAAAACCCAAAGAGAGATAGCAAGTTTGCTTGGAATATCAAGATCTTATGTTTCTAGGATTGAAAAAAAAGCATTAAAAAAACTAAAAAAAGAATTAACATTTAAATAGAAAAAATTAATAAATATATTAAAAAGTTGAAATTTTTAATATATTTTAATAAAATATAATTAAGATATAGCTATATATGAAGTATAAAAGGGAGAAAAAAATGTATTTATTAAAAGAACTACTAAGTAAAACTATAGAAATGAATGCATCCGACTTACATTTAACAGTTGGTTTACCACCTACTGTAAGAAGTAACGGAAAGCTTATTCAGCTTGGGATAGATAAATTATTACCGTATGATATGGAGGCATTTTCTAAGGAAATTTTATGTGAAAAATATGATGAATATTTAAAAATTGGTGAGTTTGATACATCTTATTCTGTTCAAGGAATAGGTAGATTTAGAGTTAATATTTTTAAACAAAGAAATAGCGATGCTATAGCTATAAGAGTTATTGCACTTAAAATACCTACATTAGATGAGATAGGGCATCCAACAATTCTTAAAGAAATAGTTCAAAACAAAAGTGGACTTGTATTAGTAACAGGGCCAACAGGTAGTGGAAAGAGTACTACATTAGCAGCTATGATAAATGAAATTAATAACACTAGGGAATCTCATATAATAACATTAGAAGATCCTATAGAATATCTACACAAGCATAAAAAGTGCATAATAAACCAAAGGGAAATTGGAAAGGATAGTAAAAGCTATAAAAGTGCATTAAAAGCAATTTTAAGAGAAGACCCGGATGTTATTTTAGTTGGAGAAATGAGGGATTTAGAAACAATTTCTACAGCTATTACAGCAGCAGAAACAGGGCATTTAGTTCTATCAACATTGCACACTATTGGAGCAACAAAGACAATTGATAGAATAATAGATGTATTTCCACCACATCAACAACAACAAATAAAGATTCAACTAGCATCAGTATTACAAGCTGTTATCTCACAACAATTATTACCTAATATAAGAGGAGATGGAAGAATAGCAGCTCTTGAAGTTATGGTTATAACTCCTGGAATTCAAAATCTTATTAGAGAAGGAAAAACACAACAAATTGAATCTGCAGTTCAGACTGGTAATAAATATGGGATGAAAACTATGGATATGGCAATTTCTGAGTTGTATAAAAAGGGTGTTATTTCTAAGGAGACGGCAATGACATATGCTGTGGATAGAGAAACTTTAAAAAGAATGATTATTTTATAGGAAAGTAAAGGAGCGTAAATTGTGCGCTCTTTTATATTGTATAATTTTAAAAATATGTTAAAAAATAGAGGGATTTTTAAAAATACGTTGAATTATATTTATGAAAGCATTAAAATATAATATTGTCTTAATAATATAATTATATTTTAACAGAAGAAGTTTAATTTTGAACTAACTAGGATAAATTGGCAAATTTAGATACTTATTTTTTACAAAAGTGAAGAAATCATTACAAAATTCTTCACCAATTAGCAATTTACTATTGTTAACATATATTTAATGATGTAAAATTAAATTACTAAATAATTTTTTATTTTAAGTTATAGTTGTAAAATGAATTAGTGAAGTTAATTTTATGAAAGTATTTAAATTACTAATAGAGAGAGTTTTAAGGAGGAGTTATTTTGTTAGATTTTGAATTAGATATGCAAGAATTAACTAATATAAAAGTAATAGGCTGTGGTGGTGGCGGTGGTAATGCCGTTAATAGAATGATAATTGAAGGGTTAAAGAATGTTGAGTTTATTGTTGTAAATACAGATAAGCAAGCATTATTGCTTTCACAAGCAAACACTAAAATTCAAATAGGTGAAAAGCTTACTAAAGGACTTGGTGCTGGAGCTAACCCTGAAATAGGTAAGAAGGCAGCGGAAGAAAGTAGAGAAGAAATAGCAGAAGCGATAAAAGGTGCTAATATGGTATTTATCACTGCTGGTATGGGTGGTGGAACTGGTACAGGTGCTGCTCCAGTAGTTGCTGAAATTGCTAAGTCTATGAATATCTTAACAGTAGGTGTAGTTACTAAGCCTTTTCCATTTGAAGGAAAGAGAAGAATGAGACATGCTGAAATGGGATTAGAAAACTTAAAACAACATGTTGATACATTAGTTATAATTCCAAATGAAAAACTTTTAGCTATGGCAGATAAGAAAACAACATTATTAGATTCTTTCAAATTAGCTGATGGTGTTTTAAGACAAGGTGTACAAGCGATATCTGACCTTATCACAATACCAGGAGTAGTTAATGCTGACTTTGCTGATATTGAAACAGTAATGAAAGATAAAGGATTAGCTCATATGGGAGTTGGTTATGGGAAAGGTGATAATAAGGCACAAGATGCAGTTAGACAGGCAATATCATCTCCACTATTAGAAACTTCTATTGATGGCGCAACAGGAGTTATAATTAACTTTACAGGTGGAGTAGATTTAGGTGCTATAGAAGTTTATGAAGCAGCTGAAATTGTTAGAGAAGCTGCTGATGTAGACGCTAATATCATATTCGGAGCAGTTATCGATGAAAGTTTAAATGATGAAATTAGATTAACTGTAATTGCAACAGGATTTGAAGAAGATAATGGTAAGATTGTATCAAGTACTAGTGAACCTAGAATTGAACCTAAAACAGTTGAAACTGTAAAGAAAGAGGAAGAAGCTACAATATCTCATACTGATCCTTTGTTAGATTTAGATAGAGAAAGTGTAAATATTCCAAGTTTCTTAAGATCAAGAAAGTAATAAATTTTTATTAATATAAATAGATAGATGATGAAAATAGTAATTACATCATCTATCTATTTTTTTTGTTATTAAAATATATAAAAAGACATAAAAAAAGAAATAAAAAATATATTAAAATTTATAAAGAAAAAACAGGGAATAAAATGTAAAAAAAGTTGGTTTAAAAATTGGTTTAAACTCCTTCAATATGACAAAAAAAAAATACATATAACGGTATAATTTATATATTGGGGAGGGAGTATATGGAAGTTTACATTGATATATATTTATTAGAAAATATAGCAATCAATTTATTCTTATTGCTACTTACTTTTAAGTTATTGAAGATAGAGTATAAAAGAAGAAATGTGTATTTAGCAGCTATATTAGGGGGCATATATGGTTTAGTTATTTTTTGTAATGTAAAGATTCTTAGTTATATAGTATTAAAGATATTAGTTCCAACCATTATGATATATATTTCTATGAAAAAAAGAAATTTAAAGCTCATTTTCAAATCAGTTATAATATTCTTCATGCTATCATTTACGTTAAGTGGCATATGTTTTAGTACAGTACAAATGCAAAATAAATATTTAGTTGGACAAGAGTTTGTTATTAAAAATAATTCAGCTAAATTTATAATTTTATCTGCAGCTATTATTTTTATATTTATAACTCGAATTGTAGATTTACTTAAAGATAGGGCACTGGTAAAAAACTTTTTATATGATATATATATTACGGAAGGAACAAGAACAGTACTAGTAAAAGGATTTTTAGATACTGGAAATGAATTAAGGGAGCCAGCAACTAATTTGCCTTGCATAATAGTTGAAAATACTTATTTTAATCAATTTGAAATAGCTGATGATAAAAAATTTATTATAAAGTATGACACTATTAATGAAGTAGGTGAAGTAAGAGGTTTTAAGGGACAAAATATAATGATTAGAAATGAAGAGTCAAATAGTTGGAAGAAGGTAGAAGCTATAATATGTGGGTGTGAAAGAAAGTTAAGTAAGGAAGATGAATTTCAAGCTTTATTATCAAGAGGTATAGTATAGGAGGTATAGGAGATATGGGAAAGTTAGTTTTATTTATTAATAAATTTTTATCAAAGTTTAATATTTTTAGGAAAAGAGTAGATTATATAGGCGGTAATGATGCTCTACCACCACCATTGAAGAAGGATGAAGAGGAAGATTTAGTTGATAAATTAAGCACTGGTGGTGAAAGTGTTAGAAATACACTTATAGAAAGAAATTTGAGACTAGTTGTATATATAGCAAGAAAGTTTGAAAATACAGGTGTAGGTGTTGAAGATTTAATTTCTGTAGGAACTATAGGATTAATTAAGGCTGTAAATACTTTTAATCCTGAAAAGAAAATTAAATTAGCTACTTATGCATCAAGGTGCATTGAAAATGAAATATTAATGTATTTAAGAAGAAATAGTAAAGTCAAAGCTGAGGTATCTTTTTATGAGCCGTTAAATATAGATTGGGATGGAAATGAATTGCTTTTATCTGATATCTTAGGTACTGAAAATGATACTGTATATAATTTAATTGAAGACGAAGTAGATAAGCAGTTATTATTTTTAGCTTTAAGAAACTTAAACGAAAGAGAAAAGGAAATAGTGAGATTAAGATTTGGGCTTTCTGGATATAGTGAAAAGACGCAAAAAGAAGTTGCAGATATTCTTGGTATATCTCAATCATACATTTCTAGGTTAGAAAAGAAAATAATAAGTAGATTGAAAAAAGAAATAAATAAAATGATTTAGGTTGTCTTTAGTATAAAAGAATCCTCTAACGGAAATAATTTTAAATGCAGTATGTTATTACTTCTGAAGGAGTGATTAACTTTGATTATTAACAAAGTTGAGATTTGTGGAGTAAATACTTCAAAATTACCAGTACTAAAGGAAAAGGAAAAAAGAGAGCTTTTATTAAAGATGAGAAGTGGAGATACACAAGCGAGGGAAACCTTTATTAAGGGAAATTTAAGGTTAGTTTTAAGTGTTATTCAAAGGTTTAATAATAGAGGGGAAAATGTAGATGATTTATTTCAAGTAGGTTGTATTGGATTAATGAAATCTATTGATAATTTTGATTTATCACAAAATGTTAAGTTTTCTACTTATGCAGTACCTATGATAATAGGTGAGATAAGAAGATATTTAAGAGATAATAACTCTATTAGGGTAAGTAGGTCTTTAAGGGATATTGCATATAAGGCTTTACTTGTACGTGATAAACTTATTAAGGATAATAACAAAGAACCTACAGTTTCTCAAATTGCTAAAGAATTAAATATACCAAGAGAGGAAGTAGTTTTTGCTTTAGATGCAATTCAAGATCCAGTTTCTTTATTTGAACCAATATATCATGATGGAGGTGACGCTATTTATGTAATGGATCAAATAAGTGATTCTAAAAATAGTGATGATAGTTGGTTAGAGAATATATCTATAAAAGAAGCTATGAAAAAATTAAATGATAGAGAAAAGTTAATTTTAACATTAAGATTTTTCAATGGAAGGACACAAATGGAAGTTGCAGATGAAATTGGCATATCTCAGGCTCAAGTTTCAAGATTAGAAAAAACAGCATTGAAACACATGAAGAAATATGTATAGGACCCTAAGGGTCCTTTTTTTCTTAAAATTATTTTAATAAAACACCTTATATCATCATATATATAATTATGGTAAATGATTTAAATACATATTTAAGGGGTGGGGATAGTTATGGAAGATGATTTAATTTTATATTCAGTAAATGCTATAAGAAGTATGGAAGTTATAGATGTATCAACAGGGAGCAAATTAGGATATGTTAGAGATTATAAAGTTGATTTATCTAATAATAAAGTAGTTTCATTATTCTTACCATCTACTTCTAAGGGATGGTTTTCAAAAGAGGATGATATAGAAATACCGTGGGAAAAGGTAGTTAAAATAGGGGTTGATGTACTAATAGTTGATGCTTCAAGTATACAATTAAATACAGATGAAAATAAAATATAGAATAAAATAAAAAAAGATTGTATAATACAAATATAACTATAGGAGAAAGGCGTGGTTTAGTTGAAGTGTCCTTTTTGTTTTTTTGATGAAAGTAAGGTTGTAGATTCAAGATCTACAGATGATAATACAACAATTAGAAGAAGAAGAGAGTGTACTAGTTGTGGAAGAAGATATACTACATATGAAAAAATTGAGGATATTCCAATTTTAGTAGTAAAAAGAGATTCAACAAGAGAAAATTTTAACAGAGAAAAGATTGTAAATGGGCTTATTATTGCTTGCCAAAAGAGACCTATTTCTAGGAAGCAAATAGAAGAATTAGCAGAGGATATTGAAAAGAGTATTTCAAATAATATGCTTACTGAAATTGAATCTAGAGTTATTGGTGAAATGGTTATGGATAGATTAAAGGCTATAGATGAAGTTTCATATGTAAGGTTTGCATCTGTATATAGAGAATTTAAAGATATTAACACTTTTTTAGATGAAATTAAGGGGTTAATGACAAATAAAAATTAATTAGACTACCTAAAAGGTAGTCTTTTTTATGTTATAATTATTATTGGTTAAATATATTGATAAAGTTAAAATCATGTTAAAAAATATATATAATAAATGGTAAAAGTTAATATTAAATGATAAAATACATTTAGGAAAATTTAGAGGTGAATTATGAAAAAACTAAATATAAATGATTTTAATGAGTTTAAGGATTTTTGGATATTAGAAGGTAAAAATATTAATGTTGTATTTTCTAATGCTGAAATGGACAGAAGTTTTAACAGACATACTGAGGAAGGGGTTAATAATTTATTATCACTTAAAGATGATTTTGGAGTTGATGAAGTTCAATATATAAGACAAATACATAGCGATAAAGTTTTTGTTTATAATAAAACTGAAAAAAACTTTATTGAAAATGAAGGTGATGCAATAGTTACTAATGAGAAGTCGGCAATTATTGGAGCTTTTACTGCTGATTGTGTTCCAGTAATACTTGTTGATGAAAGTAAATATGTTATTGCAGCTATACATAGTGGATGGAAGGGAACTTTTAATCATATAAGCAAAAATGCAGTAGAGAAGATGATTAAGGTTTTTAATTGTGATGTGAATAATATAAAAGTTTATATAGGTCCTCATATTAGACAATGTTGTTATGAAGTTTCAGAAGAATTAAAGGAAAAGTTTTGTACTAAATTTAATATACCTAGTGAAAAACTTTTTAATGGTAGAAATTTAAGTATGGAACTATGTATCGAAGAAGATTTAAAGAGTATTGGTATTAAAGATGAGAATATTTATTCCTTCAATTTATGTACTCATTGCGAAAAGGAAAGTAAGTTATTTTCTTACAGAGCAAGTAATGGAACATATGGAAGATTATTTTCATTTTCATATATTAAATAAATTGTTGGGGTGATAGGAATGGCAAATGAAAAAATATTAGTAGTAGATGATGAGGAGCATATTGCAGAACTGATAAGTTATAATTTAACCAGTAATGGATATAAAGTGATTACAGCAAATAATGGAAATGATGCTGTGAAACTTGCAGTTGAAGAAAAGCCAAACTTGATTTTATTAGATTTAATGATACCAGGAAAAGATGGGTATGATGTTTGTAAAGATATTAGGAGTAATAGTGATGTTAGAAATACTCCAATAATAATGCTTACAGCAAAAAGTGAAGAGCTTGATAAGATATTAGGTTTAGAGCTTGGTGCAGATGATTATATTACTAAGCCTTTTTCAGTAAGAGAACTACTTGCAAGGGTAAAGGCAGTATTAAGAAGATTTTCTATTTCAGAGCCAGAAAGTAATATCTTAATTTTTGGGAATTTAACTGCTGATTTTGATAAGAGAGAAATTCTTGTTAATGATAAAAAATTAGATTTAACACTTAAGGAGTTTGAACTTCTTGAAATTTTAATTAGAAATAAAGGAAAGATTTTAACTAGAGATACTTTATTAGATAAAATATGGGGATATGAGTATATAGGTGAAACAAGAACTGTAGATGTTCATATAAGATATTTAAGAAAGAAAATAGAGCTAGATGATAAAAATCCTAAGCTAATTGAAACTATAAGAGGAGTAGGGTATAGATTTAACCCTAATTAGTATTATATGAAGAAACGTATTATAACATCAGTAGTAATTACAGTTATATTTGCTTTAATTATAGTGACAAGCTCCTTTATAGTATTAGTGAATATAAATACTATAAATGATGCAAAGGAAGCATTAGCTATATACAATCTAAGCCTTTCAAAGGGTGATTATACTAATGAGGATTTATCTATATATAAATTTAAAGGAAATTCAGTTAGATTTACAGTAGTAAATAGAGATGGAGAGGTAATATTTGATAGTGAGAGATCAGTTTTAGATAATCATAAAGATAGGCAGGAAATTATAGATGCATTTAATAATGGGACAGGAAATAGTGTTAGATTTAGTAAAACATTATCTGTTGATATGGTATATTATGCAACTAAAATAAATGAGGATATAGTTGTTAGAAGTTCAGTTCCTGTTAATAATATAAGGATATTTACTTTAGCAACGTTAAAGTATTATATTGCTATTGTAGTAGTAGTATTTTTATTGTCATTAGCATTAGCAGTAAAATTAGTTAAAATAATTGTATATCCAATTAAAGAGCTTGAAAAAGTAACAGCTAAAATTGCAAATGGTAATTTGAATAAGAGAGCAATTATTGGCAATTATGACGAAATTGGTTTATTAGCACAAACATTTAACAATATGGCGGATCAATTAGAAACTAAAATAAATGATTCATTAGATAAGCAAAATAAACTTGAAGCTATACTTGAGAGTATGGAAAGTGGAGTAATAGCATTAGATAATAATGAAAGAATTATATTAAGCAATCCATATTCTAAAAAAATATTTGATTTACAGGGAGAGGTAATAGGGAAAAAGATATCATCTTGTGTTATTGATTATGATCTTATTAACTTTATAAGAGAATTACCTGATATAAATACTAAAGAGATAAAACTATTTCATCCTATAGAAAGAGAAATAAGGGTAAAAAAGGCTCCTATTATAAGTGGCTCAAAAAATCAAATAGGTATAGTAATAGCTATTCAAGATATTACAGATATTAAACGTCTTGAGAATATGAGAAGTGAGTTTGTTGCCAATGTTTCACATGAACTTAAAACACCATTAACATCAATTAAGGGATTTTCTGAAACTTTAAGATATGTTGATGATGCTGAAACAAAGAATAAGTTTTTAAATATTATTGATAAAGAAGCTGAGCGATTAACTAATTTAATTAATGATATTTTAATATTATCTAATATTGAAAATCTTCATAAAATGGAGAGTGGTAACTTTAGTCCAAAAGAAGTTATAGAAAATATAATTGATATAGTGAGAAAACAGGCAGAAAAAAAACAGATTAATATAGAATTTATAAATGAGTTTAGTGATGAGATTATTGGAAGTAAGGACAAATTCCATCAATTAGCATTAAATTTAATAGAAAATGCTATCAAGTATTCTAATGAAAATGGTAATGTTAAAGTTCTTATAACTTCTAATAATGGATATTTCATTTTTAAAGTAATTGATGATGGTATAGGAATTCCTCAAAATGATATACCAAGGATATTTGAAAGATTTTATAGAGTGGATAAATCAAGATCAACAAGAGGAACAGGTCTTGGACTTGCGATTGTTAAACATATTGTTAAATTGTTTAGCGGTGATATTACAGTTCAATCTAAATTAGGGGTTGGAAGTATATTTACTGTTAGAATAAAAATAAATAATAAATTTAATAATAAAATATAAGGAAATTGTAAATAAAAATAAGGTAATAATATTTAATGTATTTTTATCTTATTTTTTTTTACGCTATTATGTTTAAAATGACAAAAAAATATACATATTTAACATTCTTTTAACAATTACGTAACCTTACTTAACATTTAAGTAATATTACTTTAACTTTGGAGGGATAATATTATTTGTGTAAGGTATATGAATAAAAATTCATTTATGAAAGTGGAGGAATAAAAATGAGAAGTAAAAAATTGAAGTTAATGGTAGGCGCATTATTAGTAACTATGGTTGGTGCAACATTTGTAGGATGTGGATCAAATGGATCTAGTGATAATAATACAGCTTCTAACAAAGATGCAACAACAATTTCAATTTCAGGGTCAACTTCAATAGGTCCATTAATGGAAAAAATCCAAGAGAAATATGAGGAAGAAAATAGTGGTGTAACATTAGAAATACAACAAAATGGTTCAGGAGCTGGAATAAAAGATGTTATTTCTGGAATTTCAGAGATAGGAATGTCTTCAAGAGAATTAAAAGATGATGAAAAGACTTCAGTTCAAGGTACAATAGTAGCATATGATGGTATTGCTTTATTAGTAAATCCAGAAAATCCAGTAAAGAACATATCTTTAGAAGATGTTAAAAAAATATATACAGGAGAAATTACTAACTGGAAAGAACTTGGTGGAGATGATTCAACAATAGTTGTAGTTTCAAGAGAAGAGGGTTCTGGAACAAGGGATGCATTCCAAGAAATAGTTGGTTATGAATCAGAAGAATTATTAAAGGATGCTACAATTTCAGATGGTAGTGGTGCTGTTAAAACTACAGTTGCTGGAAATAAAAATGCAATAGGATTTGCTTCTTTTGAATACATTGACAATACTGTAGCTGCTTTAAATATTGATGATGTAGAACCAACAGCTGATAATGTTAAATCAGGTAGCTATAAAATTTCAAGACCATTTATATTAGTAACTAAAGAAGATAGCTTAACAGAAGATGGTCAAAAATTAATTGACTTTGCATTAAGTGATGAAGGTCAACAAATAGTAGAAGAAAATAAACTAATAACTATAGAGTAATTTTAAAACAACTTTAAGGATGCTTCTGGTGTTGAGGCATCTTTACTATATAAATAATCAAAGTGTTTTATTACCATTAGGAGGACTAAAATGGTAGAGGAAAGTAAGAAAAATAAAAGTAAATATGTTATAGACAAAGTTACAAGAGCAATATTTTTAATATGTGCACTTATTGCAGTAATAAGTTTAGTATTAATAATAGGGTTTGTATTTTATAAAGGATTAAGACCGTTTTTTGCAGAAGGAAAATCATTTACACAGTTTATTTTTGGAACTGAATGGTATCCAACATCTGAAAATCAAAAATATGGAATATTACCAATGATAATAGCATCTATTTGTGGTACTATGGGAGCTTTAATAATAGGAGTACCTGTAGGGTTACTAACTGCTATATTCATTGCAGAAGTAGCACCAAAGGGAGTATCTAAAATTATAATTCCAGCAGTTGAACTTTTAGCAGGAATACCATCTGTATTATATGGGTTATTTGGTTTGGCAGTAATTGTTCCATGGATACAAAATGCATTTAATTTACCACAAGGACAAAGTTTATTAGCAGTAATTATTGTATTAGCAGTTATGATGCTTCCAACAATTATTTCAGTTTCTACTACTGCAATAAAGGCTGTTCCAAAAAGTTATAAAGAAGCTTCATTAGGTCTTGGAGCATCACATATAGAAACAACTTTTAAGGTTGTAGTACCTGCAGCAAAGTCAGGTATACTTGCAGCAATAGTATTAGGTTGTGGTAGAGCAATTGGAGAAACAATGGCTATAATCTTAGTTGGAGGTAATGCAGTTCAAATCCCTACATCTATTTTTGATAAGGTAAGACCTCTTACAAGTAATATAGCTTTAGAAATGGGATATGCAACACAATCACATCAAGAATTATTATTTGCAACAGGGGTTGTACTATTTGCATTTATCTTAATATTAAACTTAGTGATTTCAAAACTTTCTAGTAAGGAAGGTAAATAAAAATGAGAAAATTTAAAGAAAATATCTTAAAGATATTATTATATTTATCAGCAGTAATAACAGTTGGAATTTTAGTATTTATAATAGGATTCATATTTATAAAAGGTTATAAATTAATAAATTTAAATTATTTATTTGGAGAGTATAAGCCATCAGGTGGTGGTGGGATAAAGCCATTTATTATTTCTACATTATACACTGTAGGATTATCATTACTTATAGCAACACCAATAGGAGTGCTTTCAGCTGTTTACCTACAGGAGTATGCAAAGCAAGGTAAGCTTGTTAGATTAATTAGATATTCAACAGAAGCATTGGCTGGAATACCATCAATAGTTTATGGATTATTCGGAGCAGCATTTTTTGTAAGTGCATTAAAGTTTGGTTATTCACTTTTAGCAGGATCATTAACTCTTTCCATAATTATTTTGCCTGTTATAATTCGTACTACAGAAGAAGCTTTAAAAGTAGTTCCTCCATCATATAGAGAGGCATCACTTGGACTTGGAGCAACAAGATTCCAAACTTTATACAAGGTAATACTTCCAAGTGCTATACCAGGTATACTTTCAGGTGTAATACTTTCTATGGGACGTGTAATTGGAGAATCAGCAGCATTATTCTTAACAGCGGGTACTGTATATAAAATACCAACAAGTATAATGTCAAGTGGTAGAACGTTAACTGTTCATGCATTTCTTGAAACTAAGGAAAAAGGGGATATTGCTTCTGCAGCAGCTGCTGGAATAGTTTTAATTGTAATTATTTTATTATTAAATTTATTAGCAAAATTTATTAGTAAGAAATTTAATAAAGCAAATTATTAGAAATTGTGGTAATATTAAATTGAGTTTTAGAATAGTATTAAAGCAATACATTAAAATTGTGACTTTTTAATTTTAACAAGTTACATATATAGATTAAAGAAAATCATAAGATTTTGAGGTGTAAATATGTCAAATATAATAAAGCCAGAAATTCAAGTTAGAAACTTAGAATTATTTTATGGTGATAATAAAGCATTAAAGAATATTAATTTAGATATAGAATCAAAAAAAGTTACAGCGTTAATAGGACCTTCAGGATGTGGTAAATCTACATTTTTAAGAACATTAAATAGAATGAATGATTTAATTGAAGGTGTTAAAATTAATGGTGAAATTTTAATAGATGGGAAAGATATATATAAGGACTATGATGAAATAGATCTTAGAAAAAAGGTTGGTATGGTATTCCAAAAACCAAATCCATTTCCTATGTCAATCTACGATAATATAGCTTATGGCCCTAGAATACATGGAATAAAGGATAAAAAGACTTTAGATGAAATTGTTGAAAAAAGCTTAAGAGGAGCTGCTCTTTTTGATGAAGTTAAAGATAGATTAAAAAAATCTGCTTTAGGGCTTTCAGGAGGACAACAACAAAGATTATGTATAGCTAGAACTATAGCAGTATCACCAGAAATAATTTTAATGGATGAACCCACATCAGCACTAGATCCAATTTCAACTAACAAAATGGAAGAGCTTATGGATCAATTAAAGAAGCAATACACAGTTGTAATTGTTACCCATAATATGCAACAAGCTGGAAGAATTGCTGATAAGACTGCATTCTTCTTATCGGGAGAAGTTGTAGAATATGGTAAAACGGAAGATATTTTCTATAGACCTAAAGATAAGAGAACAGAGGATTATATAACTGGAAGATTTGGATAAAATTTAATTTATGATAGGGAGTGAGAATATGACAAGAAATCTTTTAGACAAGAGAATGAAGTTGTTAACATCTGAACTTGCTGAAATGGGGAGTTTAGTTGAAAAGCAAATATATAATAGTATAGAAGCTTTTAAAAATAAAGATATGAAACTTGTAAAGCAAGTTATGGAAAATGATGATAAAGTTGATGAACTAAATAGAAGAATCGAAGAACAGTGTTTAAAGTTTATGGCTATGGAATCACCAGTTGCTACAGATTTAAGAAAAGTATTTACAACTTCTAAAATAGTAACAGATTTAGAAAGAATGGCTGATTATGCAGTTGATATATGCAAGATTGCTAAAAGAGTTGAATCAGATGTTTTAGGTGAGGAATGTGATCCTATTTGGCAAATGGTAGATATATTAAGAAAAATGATTAATAAGTCTATTGAAGCATTTGTTGCAGGAGATGTAGATGCAGCTTATGAGATATGTAAAATGGATGATCAAGTTGATATAATATACCGTGGATTATTTAATGATATGTTAAAGAAGATGGCAAAGGATGAGTCTATAATTAACAAAGGTGCTCAAATATTATTTGCATCTAAATATCTTGAAAGAGTTGGAGACCATGTAACAAATATTTGTGAGTGGATAATTTTTTCTGCCAAAGGTGATTATGTAGATTTAAATGAGTAATAATAAAGGATATGGGGTAACCTATATTCTTTTTTTATTTAATAATTTTAAAAATCATATATAAGTATTCTAAAATTTAATTTTTGCAATTAACTTAACTGTTAGTTGACTGAATAAAATTATTAGGTTAATATATCATAGAGATGATAGGTAATTATAGGAGTGGACATTATGAAGAATGTAATAACAAGTGTAATGCCTGATAGTATTGCTGAAGAAGTCGGCATTGAAGAAAATGATATTTTATTATCAGTAAATGGAGAAAAGATAGTTGATATTATAGACTACAGGTTTTTAACTAACGATGAAGAAATAGTATTAGAAATACAAAAACCTAATGGAGAGATTTGGGATTATGAAATAGAGAAAGACTATGGAGAAGAACTAGGTCTTGAATTTGGTGGCGGTATTATGGATAAGGCAAAAAGATGTAGTAATAAATGTATGTTTTGCTTTATAGATCAAAATCCAAAGGGGATGAGAGAAAGTCTTTATTTTAAGGATGATGATTCACGTCTTTCATTCCTTCAAGGTAATTTTGTTACTTTAACAAATATGAAAGATGAAGATATAGAAAGAATCATAAGATATAGGATAAGTCCTATAAATATTTCGGTACATACAACAAATCCAGATTTAAGAGTTAAAATGCTCGGAAATAGATTTGCAGGGTCAGTGTATGACAGAATGAAGAAGCTTGCAGATGCAGGAATAGAAATGCATTGCCAAATAGTACTTATACCAGAAGTTAATAATGGAGAAGAGTTAAAAAGAACTATTACTGATTTATATGAGTTGTATCCATCAGTTGCAAATATTGCAGTAGTACCAATTGGAGTTACTAAATATAGAGAAGGATTAGTTCAAGTAAAAACATTTACTAAAGAATCAGCAAGAAAAGAGTTAGAAATGGTTATGGAATTCCAAAAGAGATTTATGGAAGAAATAAATGATCCATTTGTAAGATTTTCTGATGAGTTTTATTTAGTCTCAGGTATAGATGTACCTGAGGAGAGTTTTTATAATGGATATGAGCAAATAGAAGATGGAATTGGTATGATTAGATGCTTTAGAGAAGCCATAAACTATACTGCTCAAGATTTAAATAAAAATATAAAAGGAACTTTTTCAGTTCCAACTGGAAAGCTTGCTTTTGATGAGGTAAGCAATGGGATGAAGAAGTTAATGGAAGTTAACCCTAATATTAAAATAGATACATACAAAATTATTAATCATTTCTTTGGAGAAACAATAACTGTTGCAGGTCTTCTTACAGGAACAGATATTATAGGACAATTAAAGGGGAAGATTAATAGCGAGTACTTAATTATGCCTAATAATATGTTTAGAAAGGGATACGAGTTAGGGCCAGCTGAATATATTATGTTAGATGATACAAAGATAGATGATATAGAAAGAGAATTAGGCGTTAAAGTTCTTGTATGCGATCATACAGGAGAAGATATAGTAAGCATAATAAATGATGCATGTCAGGAGGAAGAATAATAATGGCAAAACCAATAGTAGCTATAGTTGGAAGACCAAATGTAGGTAAGTCTACATTATTCAATAAATTAGCAGGAAAAAGAATTTCAATAGTTCAAGATACACCAGGTGTAACAAGAGATAGAGTATATGCAGAAGCTGAATGGCTAAATCATACTTTTACTATGATTGATACAGGTGGTATAGAACCAGAAAATCAAGATATAATAGTTAAACAAATGAGAAGACAAGCAAATATTGCGATAGAAACTGCTGACGTTATAATGTTTGTAGTTGATGGTAAGGAAGGTTTAACTGCAGCTGATAATGAAGTTGCTACAATGCTTAGAAAATCAAAAAAACCAGTTGTATTAGTTGTTAATAAAATTGACAACTTAAAAGATGAAGAAAATGCTTGGGAATTCTATAACTTAGGTATAGGTGATCCAGTTGCTATATCAGCAGGTCAAGGAAAAGGTCTTGGAGATATGCTTGATATGGTAGTATCTCACTTTAATTCTATTGGAAGCAAAGATGAAGAAGAGGATGACATAAAAATTGCTATGATAGGTAAACCTAATGTAGGTAAGTCATCATTAATAAATAGATTATTAGGTGAAGATAGATTAATAGTATCTGATATAGCTGGAACTACAAGAGATGCTATAGATAGTAAAATTGAAAATGAAATTGGAAAGTTTACTTTAATTGATACTGCAGGCCTTAGAAGAAAGAGTAAAGTTAAAGAAGAAATTGAAAGATATTCAGTTATTAGAACACTTGCGGCAGTTGAAAGAGCGGACGTTTGTATATTAATGATAGATGCAACAGAAGGTGTAACAGAGCAAGATGAAAAGATTATAGGATTTGCTCATGAGTTAAATAAGGCTATAATGGTTATAGTTAATAAATGGGATCTTATTGAAAAAGACGATAAGACAATGGATAACTATAAGAAAGACTTACAAAGCAAACTTAAGTTTATAAAGTATGCTAAGTTCTTATTTATATCAGCCTTAACAGGACAAAGAGCTCATAAGGTTCTTGAAGTTGCTAAAGAGTGTTATGATAATTATGATAAGAGAGTTGGAACTGGTGTATTAAATGATGTTATTAGTAAAGCTATATTAATGAAAGAGCCACCAGTTGTAGCATTAAAAAGATTAAAGATATACTATGCTACTCAAGTAGCTACAAAACCACCAAAGTTTGTATTCTTTGTTAATGATGTAAATGCAAGACATTTCTCATATGAAAGATATTTAGAGAATCAATTAAGAGAAAATTTTGATTTCAGTGGAACTGGAATACAAATAGAATATAGGGAAAGAAAGGATAGTTAGTTATGAGTAAAGTGACTTTTTTAGGCGGAGGAAGTTTCGGGATTTCTTTAGCTATTTTATTAGCAAACAAAGGAAATGTAGTAGCGGTATACGATAGAGATAACACTGTTGTAGAGGATATTAATATAAACAGACGAAATGATAAGTTTATTAAGGGATTAGATGTGCCTAAAAATGTTACGGCTTATAATACTTTGGAAGAAGCTATTATAGATAGTGATTATGTAGTATTAGCTGTTCCATCTCATGTAATAAGAAGTGCTTCTAGAAGTCTTAAAGGATTAATAGATGAAACTATACCTGTAATTTGCATTGCAAAGGGAATTGAAGAAGGTAGTAACAAAACATTAGTTGAAGTTATTGAAGAAGAGATTAAAAATCCTGTTGTAGTATTATCTGGACCAAGTCATGCAGAAGAAGTTGCATTTAATATTCCAACAACTGTACTTACTTCATCTAAGGATATGAAAGTAGCTGAAGAAGTTCAAGATTTATTTATAACTAAAACATTTAGAGTATATACTAATGATGATTTAGTTGGAGTTGAAGTTGGAGGAGCTGTTAAGAATATTATAGCCCTTGCTGCTGGTGTGTGTGATGGTTTAGGATATGGAGATAATACAAAGGCGGCATTAATGACAAGAGGTATGGCTGAGATAGTAAGGATAGGTACTAAGCTTGGTGGAAAAATTGAAACATTCTTAGGACTTACTGGTATGGGAGATTTAATAGTTACTTGTACTAGTATGCATTCAAGAAATAGAAGAGCTGGTTACTTAATAGGAACTGGAAAAACTAGAGAAGAAGCTGTAGAAGAAGTAGGAATGGTTGTTGAAGGAATAAAAGCTTGTTATGCATTTTATAATTTAAAGGAAAAGTTAAATATTGAAATGCCAATAACAGATGCTCTGTATAAAGTTCTTTTTGAAGGTAAGGATGCAAAGAAAATGGTTGCTGAGCTATTAGAAAGAGATAAAAAAGCTGAAAATTATTAGTAAAAAGGTGAAATTGCAATTGTGTGATTTCACCTTTTTTTATTAGAATTTATCAGATATAATTGGATTTTTATTTAGTATTACTATTAAATCAGTACAGCGATAAAAATAAGATTGTGTTATGTAAAAATAAAATTTAAAAGTACATCATAAATAGTTAGATTATAACATATTGTTAAGTATATAGATACTTAAGAAAAAAGTTAACTTTAGTAAAAGATTCTAAAAATCAAAATTTTGATTTAGGGGAATAAACTTAAAAAAATAGTATACTTTTTTTTGATTAGGAATATATATATAGTGTTAAAAATAAATAGGAGGGTGTACTTATGGGCGATTTCAACATATATAAGGATATTGCAGAAAGGACTCAAGGTGACATATACTTAGGGGTTGTTGGACCAGTTAGAACTGGAAAGTCTACATTTATTAAAAAATTTATGGACCTTATGGTTATACCAAAGATTGATAATGCTTATAAAAAGGAAAGAGCTAAGGATGAATTGCCACAAAGTGGATCAGGTAAAACTATCCATACTACTGAACCTAAATTCGTTCCAAATGAGGCTGTAGAAATAACTATTGATGAGGATATTAAATTAAAGGTTAGACTAGTAGATTGTGTGGGGTATATAGTTAAAGGGGCTTTAGGATATTTAGAAGATGAAGAACCTAAGATGGTTAATACTCCATGGTATGAATATGAAATACCATTTGAAGATGCTGCTGAAATAGGGACAAGAAAAGTTATAACAGATCATTCAACTGTTGGACTTTTAGTAACTACTGATGGTAGCATTACAGGGATAGATAGAGAGGAATACTTAGAGGCTGAAGAAAGGGTAGTAGAAGAACTTAAAGCAATTAACAAACCTTTCATAGTTGTACTTAATACTAAAAACATAAACTCTCCTGAAACAGATGCATTAAAGGATGAACTTGAGAAGAAATATGATGTAGAAGTTCAAGTTATGGATGTTTATAATATGACAGAAAAAGATATTGAGAATTTATTTAAGCATGTACTTAAGGAGTTCCCTGTAAAAGAAATAAATATAGACATGCCTATTTGGGTTGAAAACTTAGAGCCAGAACATTGGTTGAAAAAAGAATTTTTTAAGATTGTTAAGGGAATGTGTCAAAGTGTAGATAAAATAAGAGACATAAAATTAGCCTTTAGTGATGCCAAAGAAAATGAAAATTTAAGTGCATCAGATTTAAGTGAAATAAACCTTGGTGAAGGCACTGCAAGAATATTACTTAAACCAAGTGAAACTATTTTTTATAAAGTACTTAGTGAAAATTGTGATAGTGAAATTGAAAGTGAGAGCGATTTAATAGCTCTTATGAAAGATTTAAATATAGCAAAACGTGAGTATGATAAAATTAAAGATGCTTTAGTTGATGTTAGGGAAACGGGATATGGACTTGTTGCACCTCAATTAAGTGAGATGAAATTTGAAGAGCCTGAAATAGTTAAACAAGGAACTAAGTTTGGAGTTAAATTAAAGGCTAGTGCACCATCATTACATTTCATTAAAGCAGATATTAAAACTGAAATTAGTCCAATAATGGGATCAGAAAAGGAAAGTGAAGAGCTAGTTAATGCTCTTATGGAGCAATTTGATAAAGACCCAGTATCATTATGGCAAAGTAATATGTTTGGTAAATCTTTAGAAGTATTAGTTAAAGAAGGATTACAAAATAAATTATATAAGATGCCAGAAGATGTTCAGGTGAAAATTCAAAAGACGCTTCAAAAGATTATTAACGAAGGAAATGGCGGTTTGATTTGTATAATTCTATAACATAAACATAACCTACTACTAAGAATAATAATTAGTAGTAGGTTATTTTTTGTGTTATAAATAAGTTAAAAATTAACTTATTTCGTATTTTAGTGTAGAGTACATTATTATTTGAATAGAATATATTAAGCAGAGATAGTATTATGCTTAATATATTATAGTGAAGAGGGATAGTATGGAAAGCAGATTTTGTACCTATAAAAGAGTAGGGTATTTAAGGCAAAAAGTAGCTAATGAGTTAGGTATAGAGTTTACTGGAGCAATATATGCATCCCCAGGAGTGCTTAAGCATATTAGAAAGAGGCATGGTAGGCAATTTGATAGAAGGACTAGGGAAGGCATTCTTGAGTGGATGAAAAAGATATTAGAGGAACCTGACTATATTGGTATTTATAAAAATGAAGGGGGACAGACTGCTTTAGAATTTATTAAGAGAGTTTATACTAATTTGCTTTTGGGGGTAGAGATAGATGAGGAACATCAGTATATCTATGTAACAACAATGTACCCAATAACTGATAAGAAGATAGAAAACAGAATTTATAGTGGTAAGTTAATTTATATTAAAGGAAAAAAATAATTTATTTGATATAATTTTTGGCAAAATGTATAATATGTAAATAGAATAATATTGCGCACCACATGTAAGCGAAAAAATGAAATATTTATTTTCCGGGAACTGTGAAATTTTTACCTAGAATTTATATAATTGATTCTGTAAAATTAGCTAAAGTTTTTAAACTCGCTGTTAGCTCAAACAGTAAAAACTTCTTTACGCTAATTTTACTACATCAATTATTAAATTCTACGGCTCAATTTCAATGTTCCCTCCAAATTAATATTTCATTTTTTCTTTTTCCATGTGTTTGCTTATAACACCACCTTTATAGTTAATGTTTTCTGCTACAAATTTTTCTGGTATGATAGCTAATTTGTATATTAATATTATTAGTTTATTTAAAGATCAGTAATTCATAATATAAAATATAGCAAAAAGTCGTTAACTTTTAAGGTGATTGCGTAGGAGATTGTATCTTTTAGCTTTAAAGCCAGTGATAAAGAAAAATTAATGATATTATTGGAAGGAATATTGTAATTAAGTTTTAGAATTTAATTGTTTCTGGAAAAAACAATATAAATTCTTAACGAAAATTACATAATTCATGGAGATAATATCATTAATTTTCGGTATCACGGCATTCAAGCTCTAACGAACAATTTAGTAATATTGAGATAGTAGATGAGGAATATAAAAAACTGGAGGAGAAAAATGAAGAAAATAGCAGTAGTATTTAATGGTGGAACAATATCAATGAAGGTAGATGAAAGAATAAAAGCTGCTGTACCAACTTTGACTGGAGAAGAGATAATGTCAATGGTTACAGGAATAGAGGAGTTTGCAGACATAGAATCATATAGCTTTTCAAGTCTTCCATCACCACATATGACTTTTAAAACTATGTTAGAGTTAAGTAAATTTACTAAAGATTTATTAGATAGAAATGATATTGATGGAGTTGTAATAACTCATGGAACTGATACTTTAGAAGAGACTGCATATCTTTTAGATTTAACTATAAAAAGTGAAAAGCCAGTTGTAATTACTGGAGCTATGAGAAGTGGATCAGAATTAGGTTATGATGGACCATCAAATTTAGCAGCATCAATTTGTACTGCTATTTCAGATGATGCAAAAAAAAGGGGAGTGCTTGTTTGCTTTAACGGTGAGTTAAATTCAGCATCAGAAGTTACAAAAGCAAATTCCATGGCGTTAAATGCTTTTAGAACTCCTAATTTTGGACCTATTGGAATAGTTGATAATAATAAAGTTATGTTTTACAGAGAAACTAAAAGTACTGAAAAATATTATGTAGAAGAAATAAAAAGCGATGTTGCATTGATAAAATGTGTTGCAGATATGGATTCTTCATTTATTGATTTTGTAATAGATAAGGGGTATGGTGGAATAGTTATTGAAGCACTAGGAAGAGGAAATGTTCCTCCTAAAATGGTAGGTGGAATAAAAGCCGCTTTAAATAAAGGAATACCTGTAGTTGTAGTTTCTAGATGTTTTGAAGGAAGAGTTCATGAATCTTATGGTTATGAAGGGGGAGGGAAGATGCTTAAAGATTTAGGCGTAATTTTTGGAGACACTCTTCCAGGACAAAAAGCAAGAGTAAAGTTAGCTTTAGCAATAAATAGTACAATAAGTAAAGAGGAAATTAAGAAACAATTCTAATAGCACTGATATTACATAATAAAATAAATATTAACAATTTGTGAACAAAACATTGACATTGAATCTAATAAGGCTATAAACTATGATATAGCAAAAGAAATTTATTTAATATATATAAATTAGAGTTAATAATCCATATAAGGTAGGGAGAATAATATGATAAGGAGCATGACTAGCTTTGGAAGAAGTAGCAGTGAAGAAGGTGAAAAAAGAGTTTTTACTGTTGAAATGAAAAGCGTAAATAGCAGATATTTAGATATAAATATCAGAATGCCTAAAACCTTAATTTCTTTAGAAGAAGAAATAAGAAAAATGATAAGTAATTCACTTAACAGAGGAAAAGTTGATGTATTTATTAATTTAAAAAATTACAATGATGGCAGTGGAATTCCAAAGGTTGATATTAATTTAGCTCAAGGATATTTAGAGTGTCTCAAGGAAATAGAAACAAAATTAGGTGTAAAAAATGATGTTTCAGTAATGCAAATTGCAAGATTTCCAGAAGTGATTACAGTAGTTGAAGAAGAAGATAAAATTGAAGAAGTTTGGAAAGAACTTAAACCACTTATAAGTGACTCTTTAGATATGATGCTTGGAATGAGAGAAGTGGAAGGTAATAAGTTAAAAGAAGATATTTTATCTAAAGTTTTTGTTATAGAAGAATTAGTTTCAAAAGTTGAAGAATTTGCAGACACTATCCCAAAAGCCTTTAAAATGAAACTTGAAGAAAGAGTAAAAGAGCTATTAGGAAATGTTGATATAGATGAAAGTAGAATTGCTATGGAAGTTTGCATGTTAGCAGATAAAGCAACTGTAGATGAAGAAATAATAAGACTTAGAAGTCACATCAACCAAGTTAGGGAAACTTTAAATTTAAAAGAGCCAATTGGTAGAAAACTTGATTTCATAGTTCAAGAAATGAATAGAGAAACTAATACTATTGGTTCAAAATCTAGTGATATCCAAATGACTAATATAGTTATTGATATAAAAAATATACTTGAGAAGATAAGAGAACAAGTACAAAACATAGAATAATAGGAGGATAGTAATGGGAATAAAGTTGATAAACATTGGTTTTGGAAATATAGTTTCAGCTAATAGACTTGTTGCAATAGTTAGTCCAGAATCAGCGCCGATTAAAAGAATAATCCAAGAAGCTAGAGATAGAGGTATGCTTATTGATGCAACTTATGGAAGAAGAACAAGAGCTGTTATAATAACTGATAGTGATCATGTTATATTATCAGCAGTTCAACCAGAAACTGTTGCGCATAGATTAGTAGTTAAAGATGAAACTGTAGATGAGGTTGATGAATAATGAAAAATAATAGAGGACTATTAATTGTAATTTCCGGTCCTTCAGGTGCAGGAAAGGGAACAATATGTAAAGCGCTTTTAGAAAAGCGTGATGACTTATTTATTTCTGTTTCTGCAACAACAAGAAGTCCAAGGGTTGGGGAAGTAGATGGTGTAAATTATCACTTCTTAACTAAAGAAGATTTTATTTCTAGAGTAGAAAGCAATGATTTCTTAGAGTATGCTGAAGTACATGGGAATATGTATGGAACTCCAAAGTTTAAAGTGGAAGAAATGTTAGCTGAAGGAAAAAATGTTATTTTAGAAATAGATATTCAAGGTGCTTTAAAAGTTAAAGAAAACTTCAGTGAAGGGGTATTTATATTTATATTACCTCCATCAATGGAAGAACTAAAGCAAAGAATAATTAAAAGAGGTAGCGAAACAGAAGAGTCATTAATGACAAGATTTAAAAATGCATATCAAGAAATAAATTATGTTTCTAAGTACAATTATGCAGTAGTTAATGATGAAGTTGAAACGGCAGTTAGTAAAATAGAAGGAATAATTGCCGCAGAGAAATGTAGAGTAGATAGAATAAAGGATACAATATTAGATTCTAAGGAGGGCTTAATTCATGAACAACTCTATGATTAATCCATCAGTGGTGGACTTATTAAAAAAGGTAGAAGATAGATATTCACTAGTTATAGTTACATCAAGAAGAGCAAGACAAATAATAGACGGAAATGAACCATTAACATCAAATCCTTCAAAGAAGCCATTAACAATAGCAATTAACGAGGTTAATGAAGGATTAATTAGTTATCATAAAAATAATGAAGGAATAAAGTAATCATGAGTAAATGTGTTGTTATTGGCGTTACTGGAGGGATTGCAGTTTATAAAGCCTTAGATGTTATCAGTGCTTTAAGAAAAAAGGATATAGAAGTTCATGTTATCATGACTGAAAGTGCATCTAAGTTTGTAAATCCATTAACATTCCAATCTATTAGTCAAAACATGGTTGTTACTGATATGTTTGCAGAACCAAAGGCTTGGGAAATTCAACATATATCATTAGCTCAAAAAGCTGATTTAATGTTAATAGCTCCAGCAACAGCAAATATAATAGGAAAAGTTGCAAATGGTATAGCAGATGATATGTTATCTACAACTATAATGGCAGCAGCTAAGGCTAAGGTAATATTTGCACCAGCTATGAATACTCACATGTATCAAAATAGAATAGTTCAAGGAAACATAGAAAAGCTAAAAGCTTATGGATATGAATTTATTGAACCTGCTAGTGGAAGATTAGCATGTGGAGATATTGGTATTGGAAAACTTGCAGATGTTAATACAATTGTAGAAAGAGTATTATCAGAGTTAAGTGATAAAGAACAAGATTTAAAGGGGAAGAAGGTGCTTGTAAGCGCTGGACCAACCATTGCTCCTATTGATCCTGTAAGATATTTAACTAATAGATCAACAGGAAAAATGGGTTATGCTATAGCTGAAGAAGCTAGAGATAGAGGTGCAGAAGTTATTTTAGTTTCAGGACCTACAAATTTAAATCCACCAAAGAACGTAAAAATAATAAACATAAAAACTAATGAAGAAATGAAAAATGAAATTTTTAATAACTTTGAATGGGCAGATATAGTTATTAAATCAGCAGCTGTTGCTGATTATAAGCCTAAACAATATAGCAAAGAAAAAATCAAAAAGGGTGAGGGTGATTTAAATATTTGCTTAACTAGGGATAATGATATATTAAAATCTTTAGGAGATATAAAAACTCACCAAATTTTAGTTGGATTTGCAGCAGAAAGTAATGATGTCTTAAAGAATGCAGAAAAAAAACTAAAAAACAAGAATTTAGATTTTATAGTTGCAAATGATATTACATCCTCTGATACTGGTTTTGGTAGTGAAGACAATAAAGTAGTTATTATTTCAAAAAATAATGAAAAGTTAGAGCTAGAAAAAATGAGTAAAAAAGAAGTTGCAAGTAATATATTTGACATGATTTTAGAAAAGCGCTAATTGCGCTTTTCTTTGTATACAAGAATGTTAAGAAAATGTAATTATTCAATGAACTCTTATGAGTTTAAATTTAATTGTTAACTTTATGTATAGCAATTAATGTAGAGTGAGGGTGATAAATTGAATTTATATGCTGAAATAATATTAAATTCAGAAGCACTAGAAATTGATAGACCTTTTACATATAAGATTCCAGTAGAGCTTGAGGAAAAAGTTCAGGTAGGACAAATAGTAAAGGTTCCATTTGGAATGGGCAATAAAACATCAGAAGGTTTTGTGCTTTCAATAAAGGAAGAAAATGAAGTTAACATAAGTTTTAGAGTTAAGAAAATTTCTTCAATAGTAACAGATGAGCCTATTATAAATGAGGATGATATTAACCTTATTAATTTTTTAAGAGAAAAGTATTTGTGTAAATATATTGATGCATTTAGATTACTTATTCCTGTTGGAATTATGAAAGGTGCTAAAAGTAAAAGAAAAAAGGTAATAGTATTCAAAAGTGATGATTTAAGTTGTATACAAAAACCTGATGGATATATAGATATTATTAACTTTTTAAGGGAAAATTCAGGTAAGTATACAAAGAGTGAGCTTATTAATGTTAATTCAATATCTCAGTATAAATTAAATAAATTAATTGAAAAAGAATTATTAGTAGTAGAAGAAGAGACTGTTTTTAGGTATAATAATAGAACTTACAATATAGATTATGAAAAAGAGTTAACATTTGAGCAAAAATATGTTCTTGATGAATATAATAATTCTGATAATAAATTATTTTTACTTAAAGGTGTTACCGGTTCAGGTAAAACAGAAGTATATATGAGAATGGTTGAAGATGTATTAGAAAAAAATCAGTCAGCTATAGTTTTGGTTCCTGAAATATCATTAACACCTCAAATGATTGAGAGATTTAAGGGCAGATTCGGAAGAAATGTTGCTTTATTTCATAGTAAGTTATCTGATGGGGAAAGATTCGATGAGTGGTTTAGAGTAAAGGAAGGTAAGGCTAAACTTGTAGTAGGAGCAAGAAGTGCTATTTTTTTACCATTAAAAAATCTAGGACTTATTATTATTGATGAGGAACATGAAAATACATATAAATCAGATCAAAATCCTAAATATCAAACTAAAGAGGTTGCAGAATTTTTAAGTAATCAAAAGGAGTGTAGAGTAGTCTTAGGATCAGCTACACCAACGATAGAAACTTATTATAGAGCTTTAACAGGGGACTTAAAATTATTAGAATTAAATTCAAGAGTTGATGGTAAAGCTATGCCTCCTATGAAAATCGTTGATATGAGAAGTGAATTAAGAAGTGGAAATATATCTTTATTTAGCAGAGAACTTTTTAGAGATATTCAAGAAAAACTTTCTAAAGGAGAGCAGATAATATTATTCTTAAATAGAAGAGGATTTTCTACTTTTGTATCCTGTAGAAGTTGTGGATATGTATTTAAGTGTGAGGAATGTGATATTTCTATGACGTATCATAGAAGTGGAATGCTTGTTTGTCATTATTGTGGAAAAACAAAAAGATCTCCAGAAAAGTGCCCAAAATGTGATAGTAAATATGTTAAGTTTTTTGGAGCAGGAACTCAAAGAGTTGAGGAAGAGGTAAAAAAATACTTTAAAGATGCTAGAGTTTTAAGAATGGATGTAGATACTACAAGAGGTAAAGACTCTTATGAAAATATCTATAACTCATTTAAAGAGGGAAAAGCTGATATTCTTATAGGAACCCAAATGATCTCAAAAGGTCTTGATTTTAAAAAAGTTACTCTTGTGGGTGTATTAGCAGCGGATATGTCTATAAATATACCTGACTATAGGGCGGCAGAAAGAACTTTTCAAATAATTACTCAAGTTGCAGGAAGAGCAGGGCGTGGAGAAAAGCAAGGTAAAGTAGTAATACAAACATATACTCCAGAACATTATAGTTTAGAATATGCTGTTAATTATGATTATGAAGGGTTTTATGAGAAGGAATTTACAGTTAGAGCATTAATGAAATATCCACCCTTTGGTAAGATATTATTAATAAATGGGATATCAAAAAAAGAGGAGTTATTGAAAAACTTTATGCATAAAATATTTAATGTGATAAAACCACTAGCTGAAAAGGAATTAGATGTTGATGTTTTAGGACCAATACCATGTTTAGTATCTAAAGTTAAAGAAAATTATAGATGGCAAATTGTGATGAAAGGTGAATTTGAATCAGAATTTGCTAAAAAAATTAAAGAACTACTTTATGATGAGAACAAGAACGTATATAATGATATACGAATAAGTATGGATATAAATCCAAATAATTTATTCTAGGAGGAGATAAAATGGCAATTAGAACTATTAGAACTAAGGGAGACGATGTTTTAAGAAAGAAGTGTAAAGAGGTTACTGAGATAACTAAGAGAGAAATAACTCTTATTAATGATATGGTAGATACTATGTTTGAAGCAAATGGTGTTGGATTAGCTGCACCACAAGTTGGAATACTTAAGAGAATATTTGTTATAGATATTGATGATGAGAATGGAACAATGGTATTTATTAATCCAGAAATTTTAGAAACTAGTGGAACTCAATGTGGAGAAGAGGGATGCTTAAGTGTACCTGGAGAGTTTAGTGAAGTAGAAAGACCTAATTACGTAAAGGTTAAGGCACTAAATGAAAAAGGAGAAGAATTTATTTTAGAAGGAGAAGGATTATTAGCAAGAGCTATATTACATGAAAATGATCATTTAAATGGTGTTTTATATGTAGATCTTGTAAAGTAGGAGGTATTTATAAATGAAAATTGTATTTATGGGAACTCCTGATTTTGCTGTTCCATCATTAGAAGCTTTAATAGAAAAGTATGGAGTAGAGGCTGTTTTTACACAGCCTGACAGACCTAAAGGAAGAGGTAAAAAAATGGCCTTTTCTCCAGTAAAAGAAGTAGCTATAAGACATGATATAAAAGTATTTCAACCAGAAAAATTAAAGGATGACAGAGAAGCTATAGAATATCTAAAGGATCTTAAACCAGATTTTATAATAGTAGTTGCCTTTGGTCAGATATTAACTAAAGAGGTTTTAGATATTCCTAAGTATGGTTGTATAAATTTACATGCATCACTGCTTCCTATGTATAGAGGTGCAGCACCACTTAATTGGGTTGTAATTAACGGAGAGAGAAAATCAGGTAATACAACTATGCTTATGGATGTTGGATTAGATACTGGTGATATGTTATTAAAAGATGAGGTAGAAATAACTGAAAACATGACAGCTGGAGAGTTACATGATATATTAATGGTTAGAGGGGCAAATCTTTTAATAGAAACAATTGAAGGTGTTGCCAACGGTACTATAAAAGGTATAAAACAAGAAGGTGAAACTTGTTATGCAAAAATGCTTTCTAAAAATACTGGTAAAATATCTTGGGATAAGAGCGCTATAGAAATACATAATTTAATTAGAGGTCTTAACCCATGGCCAATTGCACATACTACATATAAAGGTGATAATATGAAGATATATGAATCTGAGGTTTTAAATGAAAATAGTAATAAAGAACCTGGAACTATATTAAATGTTAATAAAACCGGTATGAAAGTTAGTTGTAATGAAGGTGTTTTACTAGTTAAAAAAGTTCAATTCCCTAATGGAAAGCCATTAACTATTGAACAATATATAAATGGTAAAGATATTGAGGTTGGTTGTAAATTGTTATAATATGAAAGGGGAAGTTTTATGTTTTATCCAGGATTTTATTTTGACAGAACTATGATTTTGTTGCTACCTGCAATAATAATTGCATTTTGGGCACAATCAAAGGTAAGTGGAACATATAGAAAATATAGAACTATAAGGACTATGAATGGATATACAGGTGAAAATGTTGCGCGAATGATGCTTGATGCAGCAGGTCTTTATGATGTACCTGTAGTTGAAATTAGAGGTGAGTTAACAGATCACTATGATCCAACAAGGAGAGTTGTACGATTATCTAGTGATATATATCATGGAGCAAGTATAGCATCGGCAGGAATAGCAGCTCATGAAGTGGGGCATGCAATACAGCATAAAGAAGCATATAAGCCTTTAGTATTAAGAACATCTATAGCTACAGCTGTTAATTTTAGCAGTCAGGCATCAATTGTTATATTTATGATAGGTTTACTTTTTAGTATTCCACTACTAACAAATATAGGAATTATATTTTTTACAGTAGCAGTAATTTATCAATTAATAACATTACCAGTAGAATTTAATGCTTCAAGAAGAGCGTTAAATATATTAGAGGGTAGAAATATATTATATGGTAATGAGGTTAGTGGGGCAAAAAGTGTATTAAGTGCAGCAGCAATGACATATGTAGCAGCGGCATTAATGTCAATTTCACAATTAATAAGATTAATTGCAATTAGTAATAGAAATAATGATTAAGAGGTAACGTATGAATAGTAGAGAAGTAGCATTAAACATAATTAACAGAGTTTTAATTGAAGGAGCATATTCTAATTTAGTTTTATCTAATGAATTAAATGAATCTGACTTAAATGAAAAAGATAGAGCTTTAGTAACAGAACTTGTTTATGGAACTATAAGAAGAAAGAAAACATTAGATATGATAATTTCTAATTATATTAAGGATATATCTTTAATGGATGAAAGAGTATTAAACATATTAAGAATGGCTATATATCAAATGCACTTTTTAGATAAGGTTCCAGAATTTGCAGCTTGCAATGAGGCAGTTGAACTAGCAAAGCAAATTTCAGTTCAAGATTCAAAGTTAGTTAATGGAATATTAAGAAGTTACACTAAAAATCCCGATGATATGGATGTAAAAGATAAAATTGATAGATTAGTATATCAATATTCTTATGAGCCATGGTTTATAAGAATGATGTATAAACAATATGGAGAAGAAAATGGAAGAAAGATTTTATCAGGATTAAATGCAACACCTAAGGTAACAGTTAGAGTTAATGCAAGTAAAGGTGATTATGATGAAGTTTTTGAAAGACTTGAAGAAATGGGATATGATGTAGAAGAAGGATATGCTTGTCCTGAAGCTATCATAATAAAGGGTGGAAGCTCTATCGAAAATAATGAGTTATTTAAAGAAGGGTTAATTACAGTTCAAGATGAAAGTGCGATGCTTGTATCACCTCTTTTAGATTTAAATCCTGGAGATGTTGCATTAGATCTTTGTGCTGCACCAGGAGGAAAAACAACTCACATAGCTGAGTTATTAGAAGATGAAGGAAAGGTATACTCTTTCGATTTACATGAAAATAAGCTATCTTTAATCAATGAAAATTTACACAGATTAGGGTTAAATAATGTAGAAGTAGAGGCTATGGATGCAACAAAGTTAAATTCTAAATATGTAGCATGTGCTGATAAAGTATTGATAGATGTACCTTGTTCAGGGCTTGGTATAATAAGAAAGAAACCAGAAATTAAGTGGAATAAATCAAGAAAATCACTTAAAGATTTAGTGCCAACACAAAGAGCAATAATGGAAAATGCTTGGATGTATTTAAAGAATGGCGGAACTATGATTTACTCAACTTGTACATTAAATACTGAAGAAAATCAAGATAATGTAGAGTGGTTCTTAAATAAATATAAAGATGCAAAAGTAGAAAAGATATTCTTAGGAAATATGGATAATTTCATTTACAATAATGATGGTTCTTTAACAATATTACCAAATGAATATATGGATGGATTCTATATTGCTAAGATTTCTAAAAAGTAGTAGGTGAACAAATGTATAATATTTTAGATTTTACATTAGAAGAATTACAAAGCTGGATGAAGGAAAATGGTGAAAGTGCTTTTAGAGCAAAGCAAGTTTTTTCTTGGATTTATAAGGCGGTATGGAACTTTGATGATATGAAGAACATACCTGGTGCTTTAAAGGATAAGTTAAAGGAGAATTTCACTATTGAAATTCCTAAAATTGTAGAAGTATATGAATCTAATGTAGATGATACTAAAAAGATTTTATTATCAATGAAAGATAATAATTTAATAGAATGTGTTCTTATGAAATATAAACATGGAAATTCAATTTGTGTATCTACTCAAGTAGGTTGTAGAATGGGGTGCAAATTTTGCGCCTCTACAATCGGAGGTAGAATAAGAGATTTAAGTGCTGGCGAAATACTTTCAGAAATAATGGTAGCACAAAAATTCTTAGGAGAAAGAATTTCAAATGTTGTTTTAATGGGAAGCGGAGAACCATTAGATAACTATGATAATGTAGTTAAATTCTTAAATTTGGTAAATGCTGAATATGGATTAAATATAGGTCAAAGACATATAACATTATCTACATGTGGAATAGTACCTAAAATAAAAGAGTTAGCAGATTTAAATTTAAGTATTACATTAGCAATTTCATTGCACGCATTTAGTGATGAAAAAAGAAAAACAATAATGCCTATAGCTAATAAATATAGTATTAATGAAATATTAGAAGCTTGTAGATACTATATGGATAAAACAGGGCGTAGAATTACATATGAATATTCTTTAGTATCTGGAGTTAATGATGGAAAAGAAGATGCTAAATCTTTAGCAAAATTATTGAAGAATATGAGTTGTCATGTTAATTTAATTCCAGTTAATGAAATCAAAGAAAATGAATTGAAAAGACCAGCGAAAAAGACTATAGAAGCTTTTGAAGAAATATTAAAATCACAAGGTATTGAAGTTACTGTTAGAAGAGAAATGGGAACAGACATTAATGCTGCTTGTGGGCAATTAAGAAGAAGTTATCTAGACACTCAAAAATAAAGGGGAGAAGAGAAGAAATGGTGGGTATAAAAAGTGATGTAGGTATAGTTAGAAAATTAAATGAGGATTATGCTGGGTATATTGAAGAGGAAGAATATAAGTTATATGTTGTAGCAGATGGTATGGGAGGTCATAATGCTGGAGAAGTAGCTAGCGAAATGGCTGTAAATGCTGTTAAAGCATATGTTAAAGAAAATTATAAAAATGAAGGTAGTAACGTACTTGAAAATGCTATATTTTTTGCAAATGAAAAAATATATGATAAAGCAATAGGTGGTTTGGAGTACAAAGGTATGGGAACTACTTTAGTTGCTGCCTTAGTGTATGAAGATGAGGTTATTGTTGCTAATGTTGGGGATAGTAGTTGTTTTGGTATTATTGGTAACGATATTATTAAAATTACAAAAGATCATTCTTTAGTACAAGAGCTTATAGATTCTGGAAGTATAACTGAAGAAGAGGGAAGAAATCATCCTAAAAAAAATATTATTACTAGAGCATTAGGAACTAATAATGTTGTTAAAATTGATATATTTAAAATTGATATAAACACTTATGATAAGTATTTGTTGTGTACAGATGGATTATCTAATGAGGTTTTAGAAGAAGAAATATTAAGGGAAATAAATAATATTAATGACTACAATACTGCCTGTGACAAGTTAGTTTTATTAGCAAAGAATCGAGGGGGAAGAGATAATATTACGGTCTTGCTATTTGGAGGAGAGGTGTAGAGATGATCGGTGAAGTATTAGGAAATAGATATGAACTGATAGAAAAAATAGGTGAAGGTGGGATGGCTATAGTCTATAAAGCTAGAGATAATAAGTTAAGTAGACTAGTAGCTGTAAAAATTCTAAAAGTAGAATTTGCCAATAATAAAGATATTTCAGATAAATTTAAAAAAGAAGCAACAGCTATAGCAAATTTTTCAGATGCAAATATAGTTAATGTATTAGATGTTGGTCACGAGGAAGAAGGAAATATAGACTATTTTGTTATGGAATATGTTGATGGTAAAACATTAAAAGATTTAATAGTTGAAAATGGGAAACTAAATTATACAGTTGCCATTAGCATAGGAATTCAAATAGCAAAAGCTTTAGAATGTGCTCATAGAAATAATATTATTCATAGAGATGTAAAGCCTCAAAATATATTAGTTACTGAAAATGGATTAGTAAAGGTTACTGATTTTGGGATAGCTAAAAGTTCAACGTCAGCAACTATAACTAACACAACAACAATAATGGGGTCTGCACATTATTTATCACCAGAGCAAGCTAAAGGTACATTTGTTGATTTAAGATCAGATATTTATTCTTTAGGAATAGTTCTATATGAAATGGTAACAGGATTACTTCCCTTTGATGGTGAATCTCCAGTTACAATTGCTTTAAAGCATATTCAATCAGAACCTATTGAACCTAAAAAATATAATATTTCTATACCAGATAGTTTAAATAATTTAATAATGAAGTCTATAAGTAAAGAAAGTGTAAATAGATATCAAAATTGTAGAGAGTTGATAAATGATTTACAAAAGATAAAAGAAAATCCTAATACTACTATTGGTGCTAGAGCTAATTATGATGATGGTAGAACTATAGTAATGGAGCCTATTAGAACTGAAAATATTGTAAATAAAGAGGCAAATGTAACACCTAACAAAAATTTATATTCTAAATCTGATTTCGAAAATGATTATGAAGAGGATGATGAGGAAGAAGATGATGATTTCTTTGAGGCAAAAAATAAATCAAAGAAAAATAAGCGCAATAATAAAACTATGATAATTCTTGGAGTTATAGTTATGATAATTGCATTATTAAGTGGAATAGCATTTGGTTCAGGATTATTAAGTGGGGGTGGAACCACTAATAATAAAGTTACAGTTCCTGATATAGTTGGTATGACTCTTGATAATGCTAAAAAAGAGTTACAAAAGTTAGGGTTAAATGTTAAAGTTGTAGAAACTGTTGAAAGTGATGAAGAAGAAAATACTATATTAGAAATGAATCCTACAGGAAATACAGAAGCTAAAAAGGGAGATACTATAGAGGTTAAAATTTCTGGAGGTGTAGCTAAAATAAAGGTTCCTGATTTAAGGGATTATGAAATAAATTATATAAAGGACTTATTAACTCAAAAAGGGTTGGACTGGAATATTACTGAACAATATAGTGAAAACATTAAATCAGGATATTTAATAAATCAGTATCCAGAAAGAGATACAGAAGTTACAAAGGGAACAACGATTGAACTTACTATAAGTAAAGGGCCAGAAGAAAAATTTGTATCAGTATCTAATTACTTAGGGCAAAATGTAGATTCTGTTAAGAGTGACTTAGAAGCTTTAGGATTAATAGTTATACTTGAAGAGCAAAAAACTGATAGGGAATCAGAAGATGGTGTTGTATTAAAACAATCTATTAAGAGTGGTGCTAAAGTTTCCGAGGGGGTTGAAATTACTTTAACTTATGGAAGATATACAGCACCTACTAATATAGATATTAGCCAGTATTTAAGTGTTGGTATGGCTTTAACAGATGCTATTAACTCTTTAAATACAGCTGGAATATCATATAGTATATCTGGTGGAACGCCACCTGAAAGTGATATGAGTTTATATACTGTAAAAGGCTTTACAAATAAAATAAAGCAAGGTGAAACTGTTAAAATTCAGGTTGAAAAAACTCAAAATACTGAGCCAACAGATCCAAATGAAGGTGAAGATGATAAAACAAATACAGATACAAGTAATGGAGAATCTGCAAGCACAAATGTTAATGTAGATGCAGGAAATGATACATCAAAGAACTAAAAAATGAGATTGCTTAATTTTAGGCAATCTTATTTTTTTCAGTTTCTAAAAGAAAATATTGCATTTATTTTAAAATAGTGTTTATTATAAATATGAAGAGTAAAAAGTTTGGAGGTACTATGAAAGGAAAAATAATCAAAGGAATTGGTGGATTTTATTATGTAAAAACTACTGATGGATTAATTGAATGTAAGGCAAGAGGAAAGTTTAGACATAAGGATATGAAGCCTCTTGTTGGTGATGATGTAGACATATTGATTGATAATGGTAAAGGAGTTATTTGCGATATTCATGAAAGAACGTCTGAACTTATTAGACCTACAGTAGCTAATGTAACACAAGCATTTGTTGTTTTTGCTATAAAGAATCCAGATATTAATTATGATTTACTAAATAGATTTTTAGTGTTATGTGAACACAATAATATTAAAGCAATAGTGTGTCTAAATAAGGTTGATTTAGTATCAGATGAAGAAAAAGAATTTGTTAAAAGTAAAATAAATGCTATTGGATATGAAGTATTGTTTATTAATGCTAAAAAGGGGTTAGGTGTAGAATCATTAAAGGAGAAATTGGATGGTAATGTAACTGTTTTATGTGGACCATCAGGAGCGGGAAAATCAACACTGATTAATACACTAACAGAAAAATATCATATGGAAACAGGTGAAGTTTCTGATAAAATAGGAAGAGGTAGGCATACTACTAGACATAGTGAACTTATTGATGTAGAAGATGGATACATAGTTGATACCCCTGGTTTTTCAACATTAGAAGTAACTTTTATTGAAAAGGATGAGTTGAAATATTGCTTCCCAGAATTTGAGGGATATAATAATCAATGTAAATTTAGAGGTTGCTTACATTATAAAGAGCCTAGTTGTGCGGTGAAGAGTGCAGTTGAAGAAGGGGAAATTAATAAATTTAGATATGAATTTTATATAAGAACTTTAGAAGAAATAAATAATGGGAGGAAGTATTAATGGTTAAAATAGCACCGTCTATATTATCAGCAGATTTTTCAAAATTAGGAGAGGAAGTAGAAAAGCTACATGATGCAGGAGCAGATTTCATTCATATTGATGTTATGGATGGAGAATTTGTACCTAATATTACATTTGGAATGCCCGTAATAAAGGCTATAAGAGGAAAAACAGATAAAGTATTTGATGTACATTTAATGATAAATAATCCTCAAAGATATATTGATGAATTTATAGCAGCAGGAGCAGATATAATAACTTTACATTATGAAGCAGAAAGACATTTAGATAGAGCTATACAATATATTAAATCAAAAGGTGTTAAGGCTGCAGTTGCGTTAAATCCAGCTACACCAACAATTGTTTTAAAAGATATAATTGCAAGTTTGGACATGGTTTTAATAATGTCTGTGAATCCAGGATTTGGGGGACAGAAATTTATTTCATACTCACTAGATAAAATTAAAGAAGTTAAGGAAATGGCAATAAAGGCTAATAATCCTAATATTTTAATTCAAGTTGATGGTGGAGTAGATAAAAATAATGTTAAGGATGTTATCCAAGCTGGTGCAAATGTTATAGTAGCAGGATCTGCTGTTTTTGGTGATGGAAATATAGCAGAAAATATAAAAGCTTTAAGAGGGTAGTAATGAATTGTTTAATAGTAGCTGGAGGGGTTAAGCCTAAAGATGAAATTATAAATTATTATTCAGAACAATGTGAATTAATAGTAGGAGTAGATAAAGGTTGTAACTATCTTTTTGAGGCTAAAGTAAAACCGAATTATATTGTGGGAGATTTTGATTCTTCTAATTTAGAGGTTATAGGTGAAATGGTTAGAGAAGGGGTTGTTAAATATCAGTATCAATGTGAGAAAAACTTTACTGATTCTGAAGAGGCTTTTGAATTAGCAATTTCTAAGAATGCACAAAGAATTACTTTTTTAGGAGCTACAGGACAAAGATTTGACCATACAATAGGCAACTTAGGTTTGTTATTAAAAGCTTTAAATTCAGGAATATATTCAGAAATAGTTGATGATAGAAATAAAATGTTTTTAATTAATAAAAATACTGTTGTTAAAAGAGATAATGAATATAAGTATATATCCTTTTTAGCATATAATAGTAGAGTAGAAGAATTTAGCATAAAAGGTGCTAAATATAATTTAGATAAATATACTTTAGAAATTGGAGATTCTAGAACTGTATCTAATGAATTCATAACAGAGGAAATAAGTTTGGAAATTTCTAATGGCAATATTTTAGTTGTATACTCAAAGGATTAAAATAAAAAAATAAAAATTTAAAAAAATAATCACCACTTAGCAGTTACTTGCATAATATGTATAGTAAGGAGTGGTGTTTTTATTTTAAATAAAATATTATATTTAAAATTATTTAGAGAATAGAAAATGAATGGGGGGATTAATTTTGAAAATAGTTGCTATTAAATTACCAAAATTTTTATCATCTATAATTAAATTTTTTACTAGAAAAAAATAAGTACATAGGAGAAAAATAGCAAATGCTATTAAGGATATTATGCCTTTTACTTGTATATTATTAAAAGTTAATAATAAAAAAAGCAATTGAATTAATCAATTGCTTTTTCTATTTGAACTTATATTGCTCTTTCAACCTTACCAGATCTAAGGCATCTTGTACAAACGTGAACAGTTTTTGGTGTTCCGTTAACTAAAGCCTTTACTCTCTTTATGTTAGGAGCCCAAGTTCTCTTAGATTGACGATGTGAGTGTGAGTATTGAGTTCCAGATACTACACCTTTATTACAAACTTCGCATCTTCTTGCCACTTGAAAACACCTCCTTATGTTTGAAGATAATTTCTCTTCAATAGGACAAAATAGATTTTAACATAGTTCATATAAAAAATGCAAGGCTATTTCAAAAAAATATTAAAAAAAATTATGTTATATTATTAAATGGCTAATGAATAGGATAAATTTACTTGAATTAATATATTAACTAATATACAATAAACTATATGGAAAGATAAAAAAGGAGGATTTTCTATGGTAGGATATTCAAATGACCTTGGAAGTATACATTACTCTGAAGAAGTATTAGGAAAGATAGTAGGATTATCAACAATGGAATGCTATGGTGTTGTTGGTATGGTTTCTAAAAATGCTACTGAAGGCCTATGGGAGTTAATGAGAATTGAGAATTTAAGTAAGGGTGTTAAATTAAAATTTAATGATGAAGATAAATTAATAATAGAATTATCAATAATGGTTGAATACGGAACTAAAATTTCTGTAATAGCTAATAATATAATTCAAAAGGTGCGTTATAGTGTTGAAAATTATACTGGACTAAAGGTAGCTTCAGTTACAGTTAATGTTCAAGCGGTAAGAGTCTAGGAGGTAACAGGATGAAATATGACAGAATAAACGGCCATGATTTTTATAATATGGTTGTTAATGCTAGTAATAGATTATTGGAGGAAAGTGATTTCGTTAATGCTTTAAATGTTTTTCCTGTGCCAGATGGAGATACAGGAACTAATATGTCTATGACTTTTAAGGCTGCTGTAAAAGAAATAGAGAACTTAAATTCAGAATCAATTGGAGAAACTTCAAAGAAATTAGCAAAAGGCGCTTTAATGGGAGCAAGAGGTAACTCGGGTGTTATCTTATCTCAAATACTTAGAGGTATTTCTAAAGGATTAGAAGGAAAAATAAGTGTTGATAGCGTAGAATTTGCAAATGCTTTTGTAGAAGGAAGTAAGGCAGCCTACAAAGCAGTAATGAAACCAACAGAAGGGACTATACTTTCAGTTATTAGAGCTGCTTCAGAAGCTGCTGTAAAAAGCAAAAAAACTGATATAGTAGAATTATTAAGTGAAATAGTAGTTGAATCAAAGGTAATGTTAGATAAAACTCCAGATCTTTTACCAGCACTTAAAAAGGCTAAGGTTGTAGATTCAGGTGGTATGGGATTATATATCATATTACAAGGAATGTATGATGCATTAAAAGATGGAATAAAAGCAGAAATAAAAGATATATCTGCTAAAGCTTCAACAGGAGCAAGTGCTGAAGCTATAGAAGATATAGATATTAAATTTGGATACTGTACAGAATTTATAATATTAGGAGATGCTTCTAAAGCTAAAGCATTCCAAGATGAAATTGAGCCTCTTGGTGACTCTATGATTGTTGTTGGGTATGATGATGTAATAAAAGTACATATTCATACTAATGATCCAGGTTTAGTATTATCTAAAGCTGTAGCTGTTGGTGAATTATCTAAAATTAAAATAGATAATATGAGAGAAGAGCATAGAGAAGTTTTAATGTCAAAAGAAGAATATGCTAAGGGTCAAACTGAGGAAGCAGAAGAAGAAGAAGTAACAGTAGAAAAGAAGAAATATGCATTTGTTTCAGTAGCTATGGGAGAAGGAATAACTCATGTTCTTAAGGATTTAGGTGTTGACTACGTAATTGAAGGTGGTCAGACAATGAACCCATCAACTCAAGATATGATGGAATGTATATCTAAATTAAATGCTGACCACATATTTATTTTACCTAACAATAAGAATATAATTATGGCTGCTACTCAAGCTGCAGAAATATCTGATAAAGATGTTAGAGTTATACCAACTAAGAGTATTCCTCAAGGTATTACTTGTATAACTATGTTTAATGCAGATCATGAAGTTGATGAAAATGAAGCTGCTTTAATGGAAGCATTAGAACTTGTTAAGACAGGCTCTGTAACTTATGCGGTTAGAGATACTGAAATGGATGGAATAGAAATTAAGGAAGGTAATATGCTTGGTCTTATTGAAGGAAAAATCAATAAGGTTGGAGAAGATTACTTCCAAGTGGCAGAAGAAGTTTTAGAATCTATGATCGATGAAGATAGTGAACTTATAACTATATTCTATGGTAAAGATGTAGATGAAAGTAAAATAGAAGAGTTTACAGAAAAATTAGAAGAAAAGTATGAAGATTGCGATGTTCAATTCTACAAAGGAGATCAACCTTTATACTACTTTATAATGGCTGTAGAATAATTATTTTTAATAGCACAAGAAAGTTAATTTCTTGTGCTTTATTTTTTTATGTAATATTATAAATTTATATTTATAATTTAAAGAGTAGGAGAAGTAACATGGATATATCACAAGATGTAAAATATCTAAAGGGTGTTGGACCTAAATTATTAGAAAAACTAAATAGATGTGGAATATTTACTGTTTTAGATTTACTTTTATATTTTCCAAGAGATTATGAATTTTTAAGAAGTAATATTCCTTTTAATGAAATAGATGAAGAGGATAAACAAGTATTAACTTGTGTGTGTGTTGGTATAGATAGGGATGTTAGAACTAAAACAGGAAAAGTGTTAACTGCTATAAGATTTAATTATTTAGGAAATTTAGTGCTAGGTAAGTGGTTTAACCAAGGGTTTATAAAAAATACATTTAAAGTTGGGCAAAGTTATGACTTAATGGGAAAATTTAAAAGAGTTACTAATAGACTTGAGGTTATTAATCCTATAATAGGAGTTAAACTAGCTAAGGAGAATGAAATAGTTCCTAAATATAGTTTAAAAGGGGATTTAACAGATAAAATTTTAATAAAACTTATAGGTAATTGTTTAGAACAAATAACTATAAAGGATAATTTGCCGCAATACTTATTAGAAAAATATAAAATGACTAACTTAGATTTTGCTATAAAAAATATTCATTTTCCAACAGGGAGAAGAGAGCTTGAATTATCTATAAATAGATTAAAGTTTCAAGAATTATTTACATATTCTATGAAATTATTGATGCTTAAAAAGAATCTAAGAACTAAAAATGGAATAGAGTTTAGGTTAGTAGAAGAATTAAAAGATTTAAAGGCTGCATTACCATATAGTTTAACAGATGCACAAACAAGAGTAGTAAGAGAAATTTTAAGAGATCAAAAAAGTCCGTGGCCAATGAATCGATTGGTTCAAGGGGATGTTGGAAGTGGAAAAACTGTAGTTGCACTAATTGCTATGTTCAATGTTATTAAAAATGGATATCAAGCAACTTTGATGGTTCCTACTGAAATATTAGCAAATCAACATTATTTAGAGGCTAAAAAGCTTCTAGAGCCTTTTAATATACATATTGAATTATTGACAGGAAGTACATCTTTAAAGGAAAAGAGACGTATAAAGGAGCTTATTACTACAGAGAAGCCTGTAATAGTAATAGGAACTCATGCATTAATCCAAGAAGATGTAGATTTTAAGAATTTAGGATTAGTTATTACTGATGAACAACATAGGTTTGGAGTAGAGCAGAGAAGTAAGCTTATAAATAAAGGAAGACGTCCAGATGTTATGGTAATGACAGCAACTCCGATTCCAAGAACTTTAGCATTATATGTATATTCAGATTTGGATATATCAGCTATTGATCAATTGCCTCCAGGAAGAAAACCTGTAGATACAAGATTTTTTAATGAAAGTGAAAGATTTTCCGCTTATGATTTAGCCTTAGAGGAGATAGATAAAGGACGTCAAGTTTATATAGTATGTCCCCTTATTGAAGAGGATGAGGATATGAAGCTAAATTCTGTTGAAAAATTATATAATGAATTAAGTGATGGGGCATTTAAAGGAATACCTATAGAAATTTTGCATGGAAAAATGAAGCCAAAAGAAAAAGATGAAATTATAAATAGATTTAAGAAAAATGAAACAAAGGCTATAATTTCAACTACTGTAATAGAGGTTGGGGTTAATGTTCCTAATGCATCTGTTATGATAATTGAAAATGCAGAAAGATTCGGTTTAGCACAGTTACATCAGTTAAGAGGAAGAGTTGGAAGAGGAAGTTATGAATCTTACTGTATATTAATTGCTAAAGCAAAAACTGAAAATACTAAAAAGAGAATGGAAATTATGACTACTTCAACTGATGGATTTTATATATCTGAAGAAGATTTAAAGTTAAGAGGATCAGGTGAGATGTTTGGAAGGAGACAAAGCGGAGATGAAGAGTTTATTTTAGCAAATATATATGATGATATGAATATATTAAGATGTGCAAAAAGTGAAGCAAAAATATTATTAGATTCAGATGAAGAAGAAAAAGTTAAGTTTTGTAGTGAAGTAAAAAATTCTTTAGAAAGATGGAGTAAATATATTTGTTTTAATTAAGTGAATTTCAAAATTTTAATTTGGATAAATGAACTTACTCCTATTAATGAATAGCAAGTTTCATTATAAAAATAATAAAAAAATTGTTAATAAATTAATTATATGTTAGAATTATAATGTTAATGACAAAGGAGGAAATTAAATGAGGATTATAGCAGGAAAAGCAAGAGGACGTAAGTTAATACCTCCAGCAACTATGGAAACTAGACCTACTTTAGATAGGGTTAAAGAAGCTATGTTTAGTACAATACAAAATTATTTATTAGATGCAGTAGTAATTGATGTATTTGCTGGAACAGGTAGTCTGGGGTTAGAAGCAGCAAGTAGAGGAGCTAAAGAAGTATATTTAGTTGATAAGAGCGCTGTAACTTTTCCTTTATTAAAAGAAAATATAAAAAATTTAAAATTCGAAGATTTTTGTTTTCCTTTAAATATGGATTCATATGAAGTTCTTAGAAATCTAGCTAAGAAAGGTAAGGTTATGGATGTTATTTTTATAGATCCACCTTATTGTAAAGAAATGATTCCGGAAGCAATTAAAATTATTAAGGAAAATAATATGTTATCAGAAGATGGTATAATAGTAACTAAAATAGATTCAATAGAAGAAATTTATGAGGGATATGAAGATATAAAGCTATTTAAAAGTAAAAAATATGGTAATACAACTGTTTGTTACTATAAATATATAGGAGAATAACTTAGGGAGAAGATTATGAGAGTTGCAATTTATCCAGGTAGCTTTGATCCTATTACTAATGGACATTTAGATATCATTACAAGAGGGTCAAAGATTTTTGATAAGCTTATAGTTGGTGTTTTAGTCAATATTGATAAGGTAGGATTATTTTCTATTGAAGAGAGAGTAGAGCTAATAAAAAGAGTGACATCACATTTAGAAAATGTCGAAGTTGTTAGTTTTAATGGGCTTTTAGTGGATTTGGCTAAAAAAAATAATGCAAAGGTAATATTAAAAGGATTAAGAGCTGTATCAGACTTTGAGTATGAGTTTCAAATGGCATTAATGAATTCACAGTTAGATTCAGAGGTTGAGACTTTGTTTATGACTACATCAGCAGTTAATTCTTTTTTAAGTTCTTCATCAGTTAAGCAAGTTGCTAAATTTGGAGGAGATATTAAGGGGTTAGTTCCCGATGAAATAATTGATGATGTTATTAAAAAGATTAAGTGATAAAACATAGGGGAGGATATTTTGGAAAAAGTAGAATTGAATGTTATTGAATTGTTAGAGTATTTACAAGATATGGTGGAAAGTTCACCTAAAATGCCTATAACAGGAAAGACAATTATTGATAAAAAAGAGTTTAATGAAGTGATAGATCAAATAATTAATTATTTGCCAGATCAGTTTAAAAAAGCTCAATGGGTTGTTAATGAAAAGGATAGAATTCTTAAAGAAGCTCAAAAAGAATTTGATAATGCTAAAAAAGAAACAGTTGAAATAATGAAACAAAATATTGAAACTCATGATCTTGTTAGAGAAGCTAAGATGAGAGCAAGTGAAATAATAGCTCTAGCACAAAGAGATGCTAAAGCTATTAGAATAGGTTCTAGAGAATACTCAAATGAAATTTTAATGCAGTTAGATGTTGAAATAGAAAAACAAAAAGCGCAATTAATTAAGTCTATGCAAGAATCTTTTGAAAAAGTAGCAAAAGAAATAGATGCTAATTTAACTCAAACAGGAACAATAATTAAAGAAAATATAGCTGAATTAAGAACGATGTAATTTTTTTAATAACAAAATTATTAAGGTTCCTATTAGTAAAAATGATAGAGAAAATGAAATTATTAATGAAATATTGTAATTATCAATAGTAGTAGTGGATGTATAAGCTGTATATTTTAGTGAGAAAACACTGCTTATAATAAAAGTTATGCTGAAGCTTATTACTCCTTGGATAAACTTTATAAAGCTATATTTTGCTATAGAAATATCATATTTATAGACAAATGAGCTAATTTGTGCTATTACTGATAACCCAGAAAAGGAACAAATAAAGCTTATTATGGCTAATTTAAATGGTAGTGTTAAAGGTAAAGTAGTTATAAGTTTACAGCCATTAGTAAATTCAACACTACCTAAAAAGAGTCCATAAATTGAATATTTAGGAAGATTTAAAAATTCTTCTATGTTATAAAAAACAATGCTTATATAAGTATTGTTTTTTATTATGCTTATAATTATGGAAAATAAAACTACAAAAGCACCTACTTGTAAAGTTGTATTAATTCCATTGTCTAAAGCTGATTTTAATGCAGAACCAAAGTTCACATTGATATTATTTTTAGGTAGTTCTTTCCAAGTTAAGGAAGCTTTACTATCATTTATTGTTAAAATACCTACAATGATTGAAGACAAATAATTACCAATAAGTAAAATAAAACCTAATCTTATATCACCTAACATTGTAGCTCCAATTGATCCTATTATAAACATAGGACTAGCGTTACTAGCTATATTCAAAAGTCTTTCAAATTCGCTTCTATTTATGTAGCCTAAGGAGTAAAGATCACAGCAATATTTACAACCAAGAGGATAACCGCTTAAAAAGCTAGCTACTATAGGGAATGAAGAAGATTTCGAAAGTTTAAGAGGCTTACAAAGAATTGGACCTAATATTTTTGAGTATAAGCCAACTCCGTCGTAAGAAATTAAAAGGTTACATATTACTGAAAATGGAAAAATAGTTGGAATAATTGTTTTTACAACTAGGTTTACTCCGATTAATGCAGCATCTATACAATTTTCTAAATTATATACAAAAATAAAAATAAACCCAGTTATTAAAATACACATAAAATAATTTTGGTTTTTGTTGAAAAGTTTAAATAACAGTAACAGTAGAAAAAATATGATTATTAATAAAAAAATAATACTATACATGGTAGTCCCTCCCATCTATAGTATTTATATGCGGTATACATAAGGTATTATTAATATTTTATTATTGGACTTATAAGATAATCGCTATTTGGATTTACTTTATGATTTAAGTTTGAATAAGCAGCTGTAGCTTGTATATCAAGCTTTAATAAAGGGTTATCAATAAAACGAGGTACCTTAGTAATAAGAGGAATAGAAGAGTTTGTCTTTATTAATGAAAGAACTTCTCTACCTGTTTTGTTGAATCCTAAAACTCTTGCGTAAAGGTTATTTGGATTATTTATATTTAAAAAATTATTAGAATCAAGACCAATATATATATGAGTTAGAATTCTTGAAATTTTACTATATGTATATCGCTTGCTTTTTACTTTTAGAATAAAATCCTCATAAGAATTTGATGAAGCTATTTCTTTTATTAATTTATTTTCTAGACCTTCTGTTATCTCGTAAAGATTGTTAAAATTTATACAGTTTGTTTGAATTTTATATTTAATAAATTTAAATATATCCTCATCAAAGACAAAAGGATAATTTTCATCTTGCAATTTACTAAATATTTTAAAAGATTCTTCTGGAATTATATTTTTTAATTTTTCTAAAGAATTTTTATTTTTTATTAACTCTCTAATTGCTGTAGCAGATGAAAAAGAGTTAGAAAGATTTTTATCGTTGTAATTAGAGCCTTCTCGTTTAAGCGTAGAAGGAGTAATATTGCTATTTAGTCTAAGAATAGACTTTATGTATTCAATACCTAAAATATTATTTGATGAAGTTATTATCTTGTTTATATCTTCATCTTTTAAGTATTCAATTAAGCTTTTTTCACGAGCTTTTGCAAAGGTATCACCTTTAGATAAATGTTCTTTTATGAGAGATTTTAATTTTGAATCTTCATTGACTAAAGTCTTAGAAATTTTAGTTAATTTATCTACATTTCCACACTCTGAACCAAAAAATAAATTATTTACTACACCAAGGTGATGAAGTATTGATACAGCGCCTTTTGCGAAAAATTCAGCAGATGAAACTGCGTAGTAGGTTGGAAGTTCGACAATTAAATCAACTCCATTATTTAAAGCCATTTCAGTTCTTTGCCATTTATCAATTATTGCAGGACCACCTCTTTGAACAAAGTTACCACTCATTATACAGATGATAGCATCAGCATTAGTGCTTTTCTTAGCTTCACTGAAATGATAAAGGTGTCCATTGTGAAATGGATTATATTCAGTAATTATTCCTGTTATATTCATATTTAAACTCCTTTTTGGGAAATATAAAAATATTATAGCATAGAGGAGGAAATGTAAAAGAGTTTATATAATATTTATATTATATAAGATGAAATATACAATAAAATTCAGAAAATTTATAATATAAAGAATTAATTTTTTTGGTAATTTAGGTATTGAAAAATATATAGTCATAGGAGTATAGTAATAGTGAAGATGAGACCGTACAGAATCGAAAGGGGAAATTAAACATGGAACTTATGGATAAATTATGGAATGCGGCTAAGGAAAATAAGCAAAGAATAGTTTTACCTGAAGGTGATGAAGAAAGAACTATCATTGCTACTGAAAAAATTCAAAAGTTAGGATTAGCTTTTCCAATCCTAGTTGGTAACGAAGAAAAAATATTAGAAAAAGCTAAAGAACTTGGAGTTGATTTAACTGGTGTTGAAATAATCAATCCAGAAAAATCAGATAGACTTCAAGATTATATAAATGCATTTTATGAGTCAAGAAAAAGTAAAGGTATGACTTTAGAGAAGGCTGACAAAATCGTTAGAGATCCATTATATTTTGGAACAATGATGGTTAAATTAGATGATGCTGATGGAATGGTATCAGGTGCTGTTCACACAACTGGAGATTTATTAAGACCAGGATTACAAATTATTAAAACTGCACCAGGAGTATCTGTTGTATCAAGTTTCTTTATCATGATGGTACCAGGATCTAAGTATGGAGAAAATGGTATGTTATTATTCTCAGATTGTGCTGTTAACCCTAATCCAAATTATGAACAATTAGCAGCTATTGCAATTGCAACTGCTGATACAGCGCGTAACCTTTGTAAAGTAGAACCAAGAGTTGCGATGTTATCATTTTCAACAATGGGAAGTGCTGATCATGAAATGGTTGATAAGGTTAGAAAAGCAACAGAACTTGCAAAAGAATTAAGACCAGATTTATTAATAGATGGTGAATTACAATTAGATGCAGCTATAGTAGAAAGTGTTGCAGCTCAAAAAGCGCCAAATAGTAAAGTTGCTGGTAAAGCAAATGTATTAATATTCCCAGATTTACAATCAGGTAATATTGGATACAAATTAGTTCAAAGATTTGCAGGAGCAGAAGCTATAGGACCAATGTGTCAAGGTTTTGCAAAACCAATTAATGATTTATCAAGAGGATGTAACTCAGAAGATATTGTTAATGTTGTAGTATTAACTGCAGTGCAAGCACAAGCACAAAATGCAAAGTAGTAAAATTAAACAATTTAAGAGGTGTTCAAAGATGAAAGTATTAGTTATAAACTGTGGAAGTTCTTCACTTAAGTATCAATTAATCGATATGACAACAGAAGAATCACTAGCACAAGGATTAGTTGAAAGAATAGGAATTGAAGGTTCTGTTTTAACTCAAAAGGTTGAAGGTAGAGATAAATATATAGTAAAGCAGCCAATGGCAGATCATAAAGATGCAATAAAGTTAGTTTTAGAAGCTTTAGTTGATGAGAAAAACGGTGTTATTTCTTCAATGGATGAAATTTCAGCAGTAGGACATAGAGTTGTACATGGTGGAGAAAAGTACAATAAGTCTGTTATAATTGATGCAGAGGTTAAGTCATATATAGAAGAATGCTTTAAATTAGCTCCACTTCACAACCCAGCAAACATGATAGGAATTAATGCTTGTGAAGAATTAATGCCAAATACACCAATGGTAGCTGTATTTGATACTGCTTTCCATGGAACTATGCCAGAAGAAGCATACATTTATGCTTTACCATATGAATTATACAAGAAACATGGAATAAGAAAATATGGATTCCACGGAACTTCACATAAGTATGTTTCACAAAAAGTTGCTGAAGTTATGGGAAGAGATATTAAAGATTTAAAGATAATCACTTGTCATTTAGGAAATGGTGCAAGTTTATGTGCTGTTAAAAATGGTGTATCTGTTGATACTTCAATGGGATTCACTCCACTTGAAGGTGTTGCAATGGGAACAAGATGTGGTAACATAGATCCTGCTATAGTTACATTCTTAATGAAAGAAGAAGGATTATCAGTTGATGAAGTTAATGACTTAATGAATAAAAAGTCAGGGGTTCTTGGAATATCAGGAATAAGTTCAGATTTCAGAGATATCGAAGATGGTGCTTTCAAAGATAATGATCCAAGAGCAATATTAGCACTTAAAGTATTTGAATACAAAGTAAGAGCTACAATCGGATCATATGCTGCTATAATGGGTGGAGTAGATGCTATAGTATTTACTGCTGGTGTAGGAGAAAATGGACCAGAAACTAGAGAAGAGTGCTTAAAGGGATTAGAATTCTTAGGAGTAGAAATAGATAGAGAAGCTAACAATGTTAGAGGTAAGATAAGAGAAATATCTAAGCAAGGATGCAAAGTTAAGGCTTTTGTTATACCAACTAACGAAGAATTAATGATTGCTAGAGATACTTTAGAATTAATCCAAAAGTAATTTATGTAATAAAGCTTGACTTTTAATGTGGACCTTTATATAATAAATTGTGTTTGAATTCAGTAAATTTTAGCGAGGAGTGAAATACTGCTTTAGCTTAAGTTCTACATAGTATATAATATACTATGTAAGTATAAGCAGTATGTTCAGAGTTTAAGATATGGTAATTAATTTTTCAGATTTACTATCTAAAAAGAATAGAAAAAAACAAATATCTTTATCATTCGAGTTAGAACCATTTGAATTCGAAGGAGAAGAAATTAGAGCAGTTGAAAAAGTTTATGTAGAAGGTGTTGCAATATCAGAAAATGATGTTATAGTAATAAATGCTTCTATAAAAACTAAGTTAAAATTAAATTGTTCTAGATGCTTAGATACCTTTATCTATCCAATAGATATTGATATAGAAGAAAGGTTTACAAACAATAAGGAACTTGACAGTGAGGAAATTATGTTTGTAGATGGTGATACACTAGATATTACCGAGATTATTGAAAATAGTATTATTTCAACCTTACCTATCAAAAGACTTTGCAAGGAAGACTGTAATGGACTGTGTTCTCAGTGCGGTGCAAATAAAAATGTTGAAAATTGTAGTTGTTTAGATTATGATGTTGATGTTAGGCTTGCAAAGCTTAGAGAGTTGTTTGGGGAATAAGGAGGTGTAATAATGGGAAATCCAGCTAGAAAGACATATAGAGCAAAAAGAGATTCTAGAAGAGCTCAAACTTTTAAGTTAAGCTTACCAGGAATAGTTGAATGTCCACAATGCCACGAAATGAAGATGGCTCACAGAGTTTGTAAGAACTGTGGATTCTACAAAGGTAAAGAAGTAGTTGCTTCAACTGAAGAATAAAAGAAAGTCTTATGACTTTCTTTTCTTTATATATAAAAAAATAAGGGGTGAAAGAAATGAGGATTGCTATAGATGGTATGGGTGGAGATAATGCACCACAAGCAGTTGTTAATGGAGTAGTGCAGGCTCTTAATGAATTTAAAGATTTAGAGTTTTATATAACAGGACCGGAAGAAGTAATAAAAGAGCAATTAAAGAAAGAAAATTATACAGGTGATAAAATAACTATAATAGATGCTAAGGAAGTTATATCAACTAATGAGCATCCAGTTATGGCTATAAGAAAAAAGAAAGATTCAAGCTTGTGTAAAGCTTTAAACCTAGTTAAGGAGAAGAAGTGTGATGCAGTTTTATCTGCTGGCAGTACAGGAGCCTTTTTAGCAGGGTGTAATTTTATTATAGGAAGAATTAAAGGGGTTAAGAGACCAGCGTTAACACCTATCATGCCAGGTAAAAATGCACCCTTTATGATTGTAGATGCAGGGGCTAATGTAGATTGTAAGCCGGAGTATTTAGTTCAATTTGCTCATATGGGAAGAGAATATTATAAAGGCGTATTAAATGTAGAAAATCCGAGTATAGGATTGGTTAATATTGGTGCTGAAGAAGAGAAAGGTAATGAATTAACTAAAAATACATACCAATTATTAAAGAGTGAAGAAAGACTAAATTTTATAGGTAATGTAGAACCAAGAGATGTTACGTCAGGGGATACTAATGTTCTTGTTTGTGATGGTTTTGCTGGTAATACAATTTTAAAAATGTATGAAGGAACGGCATCTACTCTTTTAAATATAATTAAAGATGAAATACTTTCTTCTGGTGTTAAGGCAAAGGTTGGAGCTCTTTTATTGAAACCTGTATTTAAAAGTATAAAGAAAAAATTCGATTATAAAGAATATGGTGGAGCGCCTTTTTTAGGTGTTGATGGAATTTGTATTAAAGCTCATGGTAGTTCTGATGGGAAAGCATTTAAAAATGCTATAAGACAAAGTAAACAATTTTATGATAGCAAGGTTTTAGATAAGATTAAAGAAGAATTAGAACTAAAAGCTTAGTTTTTAAAACTACTGATAAGTTTTAATATATTTTATTATACATTAGACAAAATTAAAAATTTTATTTATTAGTTGTTTTGATAATAAATATAAGTAATGTATATTGACGATAATCAAAATATATACTATTATCTAAATGGGTGTGTTTAGGAGGTGAAAGAATGTTTGAAAAGATTAGAGAAATCATTGCTGATAAACTAAGCATTAATGAAGACGAAATAACTATGGATTCAGCATTTTTAGAAGACTTAAATGCGGATTCTTTAGATATAGTTGAACTTATAATGGCTTTAGAAGATGAGTTAGATATGGAAATTCCAGACGAAGATGCAGAAAACTTTGTAACTGTTGGTGATGTAGTTAATTTTGTAAAGTCACATGTTGAGGAATAAATAAAATCCCGCAGTATTTGCGGGATTTTATTTATAAATATTTTAATTAAAAAAGTGAATAGTTTATTCTTGAATTTGTTTATATAAGCAAGTTGAAGAATAAACTTGAAGGAGTGTAAACAATGAATAATTTCTATCAGAAAGAAGCTGAAGATATAATAGGAATTAAGTTTAATGAACCTAAATTATTAATTACAGCTTTAACTCATTCATCTTATGCTAACCAACATAGAGATGAAGAGTATAATGAAAGATTTGAATTTTTAGGAGATGCCATTCTTCAAGTATGTATTACTGAATATTTATTTTTAAATTATAAAGAAAAAAGTGAAGGAGAATTAACCAAGATTCGTAGTTTAATTGTTTGTGAAAATTCTTTATATGAAATAGGGAAATCTTTAAATTTAGGTTACCTATTAAGAATGAGTAAAGGTGAGGAATTAACTGGAGGAAGAGAAAGAGTATCTTTAATAGCTGATGCTGTAGAAGCTTTAATAGCTGCTATATATCTAGATAAAGGATTAGAGTTTACAAAAGATTATATTATAGGTAGATTTGAGGATATAATAAAGCGTGCAATAAACAATGATATAATATTAGATTATAAAACTAGATTGCAGGAATATCTTCAAAAAAATGGAGAGATATCTATAGTTTATGACCTTATTAAATTTGAAGGCCCTCCTCATAGAAGAAAATTTTATACTAAACTTATAATTGATAATAATGAGTTAACTTGTGGAGAAGGATATAGTAAGAAAGAATCAGAGCAAAATGCAGCAAAAGCAGCTTTAAAGGTTTTGGAGGGAAAGAATGAGTAAGAATTACTACATAATTCCTGTTTTTATTTCTCATCAAGGTTGTCCACATCAATGTGTTTTTTGTAACCAAGATAGAATAGCTGGAAAATATGAAGAAGTTTTTGCAAGTGATGTTAGAAAAATTATAGATGAATATTTAGAAACTATAAATAGCAATGGAGCTACTATAGAAGTATCATTTTTTGGTGGAACATTTACTGCAATTGATGTTAACAAGCAAAAGGAACTCTTAGAAGTTGCTAAAGAATATAAAGAAAAAGGTCTAATACATAAAATAAGACTATCAACACGACCAGATGCTATATTACCTTATATTTTAGGATATTTAAAAGAATATAAAGTTGATATAATAGAACTTGGAGTTCAATCGTTAGATGATGAAGTTTTAAGAAAGGCTGGAAGAGGACATAGTGTTAATGATGTAATAGTTGCATCTAAACTTATTAAAGAAGCTGGATTTATTTTAGGTCATCAAATAATGCCAGGATTACCAGGAGATAGTTTTGAAATTGATATAGAAACTACTAAAAAATCAATTGAAATGAAACCAGATATATGTAGAATATATCCATCACTAGTTATTAAGGATACACCTATGGAGGATATGTATAATAGAGGAGAGTATATTCCATATTCTTTAGATGAAGCTGTATATATTAGTGGTGAAATGCTTAAATTATATAATGATGCTAAAATTAAAGTAATTAGAATTGGATTACAACCTACAGATACTATTACTACAGGAAAGGATATAGTAGATGGACCTTTTCATCCAGCTTTCAGAGAGTTAGTGGAAGGACACTTAATTTGTGAAACTTTAGATAAAAAATGTCCAAAGGAAAAGGATATTATAATTGAAATTAATGAAAAAGATGTTAGTAAATTATATACTAATAAAAAGCAGTATTTTAAAGCATTTTTGGCTAATAGAGATGGTAAAGTATATGTTAATACTAACAATAAGATAAAAAAGGGAAGAATTAAGTTAACAATTATTGAGAAGAAAGAAGAATTTAAAATATAATTGTGGTAATTAAAAGTTTAGCACTTAAAAGAATAAAGAGATAAATTTAGGTGGCAAGGGGCAAAGGGTATATAACAAGATAAGTAGTATTCTTGTTTGTGAACTTTGAATCTTGTCATTGTTTTATTGATATTTCTTTAGCTTTGCTATAAACTAAAAAAAGAATGGAGTGTGAGTTATTATGAAAGCAAAGACAAGAGAAAAAATGATGTATGTAATTACTGTTTTTATGCTTATAGTATTTTTAGTAAGTTTATTACCAGTTTTTATATAAAAAGATAAGGAGTGTATTTATGTTTTTAAGGTCGCTTGAGATACGTGGGTTTAAATCTTTTGCAGATAAGACTGAATTGAGGTTTAAAAAAGGAGTAACTGCAGTTGTTGGGCCTAATGGTAGCGGAAAAAGTAACGTTTCTGACTCGGTAAGATGGGTGCTTGGAGAACAAAGTGTCAAAAATCTTAGAGGAGGTAAAATGGAAGATGTTATTTTTGCGGGAACACAATTTAGAAAACCCTTAGGGCTTGCACAAGTATCTCTTACTTTAGATAACTCAGATGGAACATTATTAACAGATTACAATGAAGTAACTGTAACTAGAAGAATATTTAGATCTGGTGAAACAGAGTACTTAATTAATAATCAAAAATGTAGATTGAAGGATATTACTGAATTGTTTATGGATACAGGTATAGGTAAGGAAGGATATTCTATAATTGGACAAGGTAAAATTGATGCAATATTAAGTGGTAAGCCAGAAGAAAGAAGAGCTTTATTAGAAGAAGCGGCTGGAATTGTTAAATATAAGTCTAGAAAAGAAGATGCTGAAAAAAGGTTAGATAATACTGATAGTAATTTAATTAGAATTAGAGATATAATAGCAACTTATGAAGAGAGACTTGAGCCGTTAAGAATAGAAAAAGAAAAGGCAGTAAAATATAAAACTTTAGCAGAAGAGTTAAATATTAAGGAAGTTTCTATATTAGTTAATCATATTGATAGAGTTTCAAGAGATATAGAGGGTTTATCAATTGAAATTGAGAAAAGGCAAGAGTCAATAGATGAAAAAAGAGAAAAGCTTAAAGTTCATAAAGATGTTTTAGATGAATTACAAATAAAAATAGAAAATATAGAAAAGAAAAATAAATTAGAAAAAGAAGAGTATTATACAAAAAAAGAAGAAGCTACTAATCATATAAGAGATATTGAACTTTTTAAAGAAAGAGTTAATAATTTTAAAGAGTTAATTGAGAAAGAAGAAAAAGAAATAACAGTTTTGAGAGATAATTTAGAAAAAGTTATCTTAGAAAAGAAAGATTTAGAAGATAAGTTAAATGAAAAGAGTAAAGAAAGCAAGGATAAAGGCTTTGAAATTAGAAATGTAGAAAAATTAATCGATGAGATAAATATAAAAATTGATAAAATAGAAAAAGAACTTAATGTTTTGAAAAATAACGAATTTGAAATTGTATCTAAAAATTCTGATATTAATAATAAAATTAAAACTTTGCAGAAAGAAATAAATGATAAAAATAATATACTAGAAAATTTAGATAAATCAATAGTTACTTTAGAGGGAAATTTAGCTATTAATATAGGTACTATAGATGAAGTAAAGCTAAAACTAACAAATACGAAGGAGAATATTTCTAGATTAGAAGAGGAAGTAGTATCTGTAAGGAGAGAATTATCTAAAACACATTCTATTTTAAATAATCAAGATAATAAACTTAAAATGTTATCAAAAAAAATTAATGAATCAGAGGCTACCCATAATACTTTAGAAAATTTAGAAAAGCATTATGAAGGATATAATAGAACTGTTAAGAGCTTAATGGAACATGTTGAAAAAGGAAGAGTTCAGGGAATAAAAGGTATAAAAGTACTAGGTGAAATTTTTGAAGTTGAAAAGAAATATGAAATTGCCATTGAAATAGCTTTAGGGGGATCAATATCTAATGTAATAACAGTTAATGATACTGATGCAAAAAATTTAATCTCATATTTAAAAAGTAAAGGGTTAGGTAGAGCTACATTTTTACCTTTAAATATTATTAGAGGGAAGAAGCTAGATGTAGCTAATGATATTAAAAGTGCTAATGGATATATTGGAATTGCTTCAGATATTTTAAAATATGATGTAAGATATAAAGGTGTAATAGAATATAATTTAGGTAGAACTATAATTGCAGAAAATATGGATTGTGCACTTAATATATCAAAAATAGGTAGACATAATTATAAAATAGTAACTTTAACTGGTGAAGTAATTAATCCTGGAGGAGCCTTAACTGGAGGTAGCATCCAAGGTAAAAATGCTAATCTTTTAGGAAGAAAAAGAGAAATTGAAGAATTAGCTCAAAATATATTAAAACTAAAAGAAGATTATAATAATGAAGTCTCTAAATTTAATGAAATAAAGCTAAAAATAAAGCAATTAGATGATGAGATATTAAATAAAAGAGAAGAGGTTCATAGTAAAAATATAGAGTTAACAGTACTAGAAGGTGAAATAAAAAATCTTGTAAATGATGGAGATAAGTTAAGCAGAAATATTGAAAATTCTAAAAGACAAAAAGAAGAAAATAATAATATAATTAAATTATTGCTAGAAAAATTAGAGAATAAAAAAGAAGAACTTAACAAGTTAGATGTTAAAAGTGCAGAGAGAAAAGAAAAGGCTAAATTAATTGAAGAAGAACTTGTTAATAATAATAAAGAAAGAGATGCTTTAAAAGAAAAGTTAGTTAATTTAAAGGTTAATAATGCAACTTTAGAAGAAAGTCTTCAAGGGCAAAGAATACAATTATCTTCTAAGAATTTAGAAATAAGAGAAAAAGAAAATAAAATAAAGCATTTACAAAATGAAATTTTTGTTAAGCATAATAATATTAATTCTTTATTAGAAAGTATTAAAAGTAAAGAACATATATTAAGAGCAATAGAAAAAAGAGTTTTAGAGCTAGAAAACTCATTTAGAGAAGATGAAGTTATTAAGGTTGAACTTAAGGAAAGCCATAAGGCTAAGGAAAGTATAACTAGTGAAATAATAGAAGTAATAAGAGTTGAAGAAAATGAGTTAAACAAAAGAGCAATACAACATGCTAAAACAGAAAGTGAGCAAGAGGCCTTTTATAATAGACTAAATAGCGAATTAAATTTAACTCTTGCCGAAGCTAAGGAGATAGCTATTAGTGTTGAAAATATAAATACACTTAAAGATGAAATTTTTATGTTAAAATCAAAGATAGCAGCTTTAGGAACTGTAAATTTATCGGCTATAGTAGAATATGACGAAGTATGTGAAAAGTATGAATTTATGTCATCACAAGAGTTAGACTTGCAAAAAGCGAAGGAAGAACTTATTGAAGTTATAAATGAGATGACTATTCAAATGCAAGAGTTATTTAAAGAGAATTTTAAAATATTAAATGAAAATTTTGGAGAAACATTTAAAGAGTTATTTAAGGGAGGAAGTGCAGAGCTTATTTTAGGTGGAGATGACGTTTTAAGTTCTAATATAATAATAAATGTTGAACCACCAGGTAAGAAGCTTCAAAATATAAACTTAATGTCTGGAGGAGAGAAGGTTTTATCTGCAATTGCTTTATTATTTGCAATATTAAAAATGAAACCAACTCCATTTTGTATACTTGATGAAATAGAGGCGGCTCTAGATGATGCTAATGTTTATAGGTATGCAGAGTTTTTAAAGTCTTTCTCAGAAAATATTCAATTTATAGTAATAACACATAGAAAAGGAACAATGGAAGCTAGTGATGTAATGTATGGTATAACCATGGAAGAAAAGGGGATATCTAAAGTAGTATCAGTAGACTTGTCGGAGAATTAGGAGGTAACAATATGTTTGGTAAATTATTTAATAATCTTAAGAATGGATTAACAAAAACAAGAAATGCATTAACAGATAAAATAAATGAGGCTTTAAATTTAGCAGTAACAATTGATGAGGATTTATATGAAGAGTTAGAAGAAATACTTATTATGGCTGATATAGGTATGGATACTACAATGGAGATCATTGAAAGATTAAAAGATAAGATTAGAAAAGAAAAAATCAATGATGTTGAATTAGTTAGACCAGCTTTAAAGAGTGTAATTGCTGAAATGATGATAGATAACACTAAAGAAAGCTATGAAGAGAAAAATAGAAAAGAAGTTATTTTGGTAATAGGTGTAAATGGAGTTGGAAAAACTACTAGTATAGGTAAATTAGCAGCTATGAATAAAGAAAAAGGTAAAAAAGTTTTATTAGCAGCTGCTGATACATTTAGAGCAGGAGCTATAGATCAATTAGTTGTTTGGAGTGAAAGAGCAAAGGTTGATATAGTTAAACATGAAGAGGGATCAGACCCAGCAGCAGTTGTATTTGATGCAATTAATGCTTCAAAATCAAGGGGTGTAGATTTACTTATTTGTGATACAGCAGGTAGATTACATAACAAGAAAAATTTAATGGATGAATTAGGAAAAATTAATAGAGTAATAGATAGGGAACTTAGTGATGCTAACAAACAAACATTATTAGTATTAGATGGAACTACAGGACAAAATGCAGTAATTCAAGCTAAGCAATTTATGGAGGTATGCCCTATAGATGGTATAGTTTTAACTAAGCTTGATGGAACTGCTAAAGGTGGAGTTGTAATTTCTATTAAGAATACTCTTAAAATACCAGTTAAATATATAGGTGTAGGAGAAGGGATTGACGATTTACAAGAGTTTGATGCAGAGAGCTTTGTAGAAGCATTATTTTAGTTAGTACTTAAAAAGATATTTATGGTAGTTTATAAAAAATATATTTTTTAAATTATTTATACATTAAATTTATATATTGAATTAATAAAAATAAATTATAATTATTTTTATATAACTTATAAATTTTATAAACATTAATTAAAAAATTTTGTTGCGAAAATTTGTATTAATCATTAAAATATCTATAGATACCAAAGTGATATATTAAAACTTCATAGGAATAGTAGGAGTTTAGCACTTAATTTTAGGAATTAAAAATAAATTAAAAGTGTTAAGTAAAAATACTTGACACCTAATTATTATTCTGTTAGAATCTCATGTGTGGGTAAGGTGATATGCATGGAAGATAGAGTTGAGATTTCCTTATTAATGGATTATTACGGTTCATTACTTACGGAAAAACAAAAGAATATCATGGAGCTATATTACAATGAGGATTTATCCTTAGCTGAGATTGCTGAATTAAACAATACGAGTCGTCAAGCGATTCATGACCTAATAAAAAGATGCTATAAACAATTTCTAGCCTATGAAAGTAAATTAAATTTGCTTGAAAAGTCTTTAGAAAGAGAAGAAAAGATTGCGAAATTCTTGGATGAAGTTAATGAGAAATACTCTTTGATGGATGAGGATTACATAAATTACAAAGAAACTCTAGAAAATTTATAGGCATAGGAGGGTTAACATGGCTTTTGAAGGTTTAGCTGATAAGTTACAAGAAACGTTTAAGAAACTTAGAGGCAAAGGTAAATTAGGCGAAAAAGATATTAAAGAAGCCATGAGAGAAGTAAAACTTGCGTTATTAGAAGCTGACGTTAACTTTAAAGTTGTAAAAACTTTTGTTAAAAATGTTAGTGAAAAATGTGTTGGTAGTGAAGTTTTAGAAAGCTTAACACCTGCTCAGCAAGTCATCAAAATTGTTAATGATGAACTTACAGATCTTATGGGAGGTAGTGAAAGTAAAATCAACTTCTCTAGTGTTGGACCAACTGTTATTATGTTAGTTGGACTTCAAGGAGCTGGTAAAACCACAATGGCTGGTAAACTTGCACTACAATTAAGAAAAGATAAAAATAAAAAACCTTTATTAGTTGCCTGCGATATATATAGACCAGCAGCAATTAAACAATTAGAGGTAGTAGGAAAGCAAATTGACATTCCAGTTTTCCAAATGGGTGATAAAATTAGCCCTGTACAAATTGCCAAAGAAGGTATAAAATACGGTAGGGAAAACGGAAATAATGTTGTAATTATAGATACAGCTGGTAGACTTCATATAGATGAAGAGCTAATGACTGAACTTAAGGATGTAAAGGCTGAAGTTAATCCTTCAGAAATCTTACTTGTTGTTGACTCAATGACAGGACAAGATGCTGTAAATGTTGCAGAAACATTTAATGAAGCTCTTGATATCTCAGGAGTTATATTAACAAAACTTGATGGAGATACAAGAGGTGGAGCTGCTTTATCAATTAGACATATGACTCAAAAACCAATTAAATTTATTGGTGTTGGGGAAAAGATGAATGATTTTGAAGTATTCCATCCAGATAGAATGGCTAGTAGAATTCTAGGTATGGGTGATGTACTTTCATTAATCGAAAAAGCTCAAGAAGCAATTGATGAAAAAGAAGCTAAAGAGTTAGGTCAAAAGATGATGGAAAATGACTTTACTTATGATGATTACTTAACGGCTATGGAGCAAATGAAAAAGTTAGGTTCTCTAAGTAAAATCATAGAAATGATACCAGGAGTACCTAAGGAGATGAAGGAAATTGACTTTGATGCTGGTGAAAAACAATTAGCAAGGGTAAAGGCAATAATCTATTCAATGACTCCTAAGGAGAGAAAAAATCCAAAACTTATAGTTGGATCTTCTTCAAGAAAGAAGAGAATAGCTAATGGTTCTGGTACATCATTACAAGAAGTTAACAAACTCATAAAAGGACATGAAATGATGAGAAAGCAAATGAAGCAGATGAAATCATTGACTAAAAAGTCCAAGAAAGGTTTATTTGGTAAATTACCTTTTTAAGAGTTTATATATATAATCCTTTAAAGGAGGTGAAATTAATGGCAGTAAAAATCAGATTAAGAAGAATGGGTGCTAAGAAAGCTCCTTTCTACAGAGTTGTTGTTGCTGATTCTAGAAGCCCAAGAGATGGAAGATTCATCGAAGAAATCGGGTACTACAATCCAATAACTGAACCAGCTGAAATCAAAATCGATGAAGAAAAAGCTACAAAGTGGATAAACAATGGTGCACAACCTACAGATGTAGTTAAGAGACTATTCAATACAGTAGGACTTAACAAGTAATTTTTAGGAGGTGAACTCTGCAAAATACATATACAAATTAGTACATAGTATTTGCAGACTCTTATGAAAGATTTAGTTGAAATAATTGCTAAATCCTTAGTGGATAATCCAAATGAAGTTCATGTAAATGAAATTCAAGGAGAGCAAGACTTAATTCTTGAGTTAAGGGTTGCTCCTGAAGATATGGGTAAGGTAATCGGTAAGCAAGGTAGAGTAGCGAAAGCTATTAGAACCGTAGTAAAAGCCGCAGCACTAAACGAAAATCGAAAAGTAGTAGTTGAAATTATCGATGTAAAGAGTTAGGAAATTCCTAACTCTTTTTTTTCGATAAAAACTGGCGTGCCTCCGGGGAAGATACATATATTGGAATTGATCTGGAGAGAAGTAATAATTATTTTGCTAAAATATAAAAAGTTTGATATAAATAATATAGGAAAAAAATTAAACTAACATAAGAGGTGAATTTGGTGAGTAAAAATTTAAAAGTAGGGAAGATAGTAAATACTCATGGGTTAAAAGGTGAAGTTAAGGTTATTCCATTAACAGATGATATGAGAAGATTTGATGATTTAGAGTATGTTTTAATTGAAGGTAAAGAAGTTGAAATAGAAAAGTGTAAATATCAAAAGGATAGAGTTATAGTTAAGCTTAAAGGAATAGACAAAATAGAGGATGCAGAAAGACTTAAAGAAAAGTTTATGGAAGTAGAAAGAGAAAATGCAGTTGAGCTTGAAGAAGATTGTTATTTTTTAGCAGATTTAAGAGAATGTACAGTTTTTGATACTGAAGGAAAAGAACTTGGTAAGATCTATGATGTTATACAGACTAAAAATAATGATGTATATTGGATTAGAAAACCAAAAGAGCTATTAATACCTGTATTAAAGAGTATAGTAGTGGATATAAATATAGATGAAAGAAAAATTACAATAAGACCAGTAGGAGAATGGATGGATGAAGATTAGTATTCTAACTCTATTCCCAGAAATGTTTGATATTTTTAATCATAGTATAATAGGGAAAGCTCAAGAAAAGGGATTAATATCAATTGATACTTTAAACATAAGAGATTATACATTAAATAAGCATAAAAAGGTTGATGATTATCCTTATGGTGGTGGTGCTGGTATGGTAATGGCAGCACAACCAGTTGTAGATTCTATAAGAGCTTGCAAAGAAAAAAATAATGGGAAAGTGATTTTTTTAGGACCAAAGGGTAAAACTTTTAATCAAAAAGTGGCAGAAGAGTTATCGAAAGAAGAAAATCTTATTTTTCTTTGTGGACACTATGAAGGTATAGATGAAAGAGCTTTTAAAGAAGTTGATATGGAAATTTCTCTAGGTGATTTTGTATTGACTGGTGGGGAAATGGCAGCTATTCCTGTTATTGATTCTATTTTAAGATTAGTATCTGGAGTATTAAATAAATCTGAAAGTCATGAAGATGAATCTTTTTCTGAAGGATTACTTGAATATCCTCAATATACACGACCAGAAATTTTTGAGGGGGAAAGTGTTCCGTCAGTATTATTATCAGGACATCATGAGAATATAAGAAAGTGGAGAAGACTTCAATCATTAGAGATAACAAAGGAAAGAAGACCGGATTTATATAAGGATATAGTACTTACAAAAGAGGATAAGAAATTATTAAATAGCAAAAAATAATAACTTGAAATATAAAAAAACTTATGTTACAATAACTTTTGTGCTAGTACGGGCGTTCCGCTGTCAAAGAATTTGTTAAGAGCGTCAATTATCAATTTAGGAGGGAATGCACAATGAACGAAATATTAAGAGCTATAGAAGCAGAACAAATGAGAAATGACTTACCAAACTTCAATGTTGGGGATAACGTTAAATTACACGTTAAAGTTAAAGAAGGTAACAGAGAAAGAATCCAAATGTTCGAAGGTACTGTTATTAAGAGACAAAACGGTGGTTTAAGAGAAACTTTCACAGTAAGAAGAGTTGCTTACGGTGTTGGAGTTGAAAGAACTTTCCCAGTTAACTCACCAATCATCGAAAAGATGGAAGTTACAAGAAGAGGTAAAGTAAGAAGAGCTAAGTTATTCTACTTAAGAGATAGAGTAGGTAAGGCTGCTAAAGTTAAGGAATTATTAACTAGATAGTTTAAAGTTAATAAAGATATTAAGGGACTTAGTATTAAGTCCCTTTTTGTTTGCAATAATATAAGTGAGATTCTAAATCTTGATTTAGTTAATCGAACTTGCAACTCTGAAGTTATGAAGAGTTGTTTCATATAAAAATAATTCTTAAGAATAAATAATATATATTAAAAAAAGGAGGATGAATTATGGCTACTATAAATTGGTTCCCAGGGCATATGAAAAAAACAAAAAGGGAAATACAAGATAATTTAAAACTTGTTGATGCTGTAATAGAAATTAGAGATGCGAGAATTCCTAGAAGTTCTGCAAATCCAGATATAGATAAACTTTGTGCAGGTAAGCCACGATTAATTTTATTAAATAAAAGTGATTTAACAGAAGCTAAAGTAACTAAAGATTGGATAAATACATTATCTAGTGAAAATGTTAAGGTCTTAGAAGTTAATTGTTTAAAAGGTCAAGGATTACAACAAATAAAGCCAGCACTTTTAGAGCTATTAAAAGAAAAGCATGATAGAGCAAAAGCTAAGGGATTAGTTAAGTTCATGATGAGAGTAATGGTAGTTGGTGTTCCAAACTGCGGTAAATCTACATTTATAAATAAGATGGCAAGAAATAATATTGCTAAAACTGGAGATAGAGCTGGTGTTACAAAGAGTAAGCAATGGATAAAAACATCATTCGATATGGAGATGTTAGATACTCCAGGGGTATTATGGCCTAAATTTGAAGATGAGAGAACAGCTTTAAATTTAGCATTTACAGGTGCGATTAAAGATGAAATAATGGATATAGAAGAATTAGCATATAAGCTTGTTGAAAGACTTCAGGAATATTATCCAGATAGATTGATAGAAAGATTTGGAATTGAAGAAATACAAGAAAATCCATTAGATAACCTTGATGCTATTGCTAGAAAAAGAGGGTGTATAATGGCACGTAATGAAATTAATTATAATAGAATTGCTGTTATGCTTATTGATGAATTTAGAGGTGGAAAACTTGGGAAAATTTCTTTAGAGCGTCCAGATGATGTTTTTGAAGAAGAAGAAGTTATAGTTAAAGAAGAAACTGAAAAAGAGAGAAAAAGAAGAATAAGAAAAGAAAAGAGAAGCGAAAAGAAAAAGGAAAAAAGATAATGGATATATTAACTACAGATATTAGCAGTTTAAGTTTTAAAGTTGTTAAGGAAAAGGTAGATGAAATAAACATAAATGAAGCTTATAATTCTAAAGAGTTAATTGAAATTATAAATATATTAAGAAGTGATAAAAGAAAAAATATTAATAGTTTAGGTGATAAGCTTCAAAAAGCTAAAGAAAAAATAGAAAATGAAATTAAAAGAGTTAGAAATATGTATAACTTTGATAAATCATTTGAGGGTTATAATATTATTGCAGGTGTAGATGAGGTTGGAAGAGGACCTTTGGCAGGACCTATAGTATCATGTGCAGTAGTATTAGATTTAAATGTTATAGATGAAGATTTAATTTTATGGATTAATGATTCAAAAAAATTAAATGAAGGAAAAAGAGAAGAGTTAGCAACTATAATAAAGGAAAAAGCATTAGCATATTATATATCATCTCGTGATTCTAAAGAAATTGATGAAAGAGGAATAGGTGTTTGTAATAATGAAGTTTTTTTTGAAGCTTGTACTAACTTAAAAGTAAAGCCAGATTTAGTATTATCTGATGGATATACAGTAAAGGGAATACAAATTCCTAATAAATCAGTAATTAAAGGAGATACAAAGTCTGTATGTATTGCAGCTGCATCTATAGTAGCTAAAGTTTATAGAGATAATTTAATGAAGGAATATGCTAAAAAATATCCTTATTATGGTTTTGAAGAAAATGTTGGTTATGGAACTACAAAACATATAGAAGGAATAAAAGAGTATGGACCTACAGAAATACATAGAGTATCATTTTTAACTAATATATTATCTAATAACAAATAGTTATAATAATTTAAGCTGATAATACAAAACTTATAAATAACGAATTTTAATTAATATAATCTAAATGCATCTTTTATGTGATTTACCTTAAAAGATGCATTTGTGTTATTAAAAATAACTTCAATAATATCATATCGAACATTGTAATTGTAATATTTTTTATATAATAAATAAATTTGAGATAATTTTATAATTTGTTTTTGCTTATAGTAGGTAACAGATTCTATTGGATTTCCAAAGGAGTTTGTATACCTGCTTTTTACTTCACAAAAAATTATAATATTATTTTTTCTACATATTATATCTATTTCACCATATTTATTTCTATAATTTATATCTAATATATTATATCCATTATTAATAAGAAAATCACCAGCAAGGGTCTCACCATAATTTCCAATTGCTTTATTATACTTTTTCATATTTTCACCTCTAATAATAATGATAGACTTTATGATTTTTTTTATTCAAATTAGGTTAAATAAGTAAATCTATGTCAATAATGAAAAAGGAAATATGGAAAAAAGGAAAGGGTTGATATAAGAAATGGCTTTAAAAATAACTAGTGCTACACATAGAGGATTGGATGGTGTATTAATAAGTGTTGAAGTTGATATAACTAGAGGAATTCCTAGTTTCAATATTGTTGGATTGCCAGATACATCAATTAAAGAATCTAAGGAAAGGGTTAGATTAGCAATAGTAAATAGTGGATATGAATTTCCGTTAGGTAGAATTACTATAAATTTAGCTCCAGCAGATGTAAAAAAAATAGGTAGCCTTCTAGATCTACCTATAGCACTTGGAATATTAATGGTATCAGGACAAATTGAAGAAAAGTCATTAGATGAGTATATAGTGTTTGGAGAACTTTCTTTAAATGGTGAATTAAAAGGGGTTAAAGGGGCGGTACCAATTATTTTTGAGGGTGATAATAAGAAAAAGCAAAATTTCATTTTTCCACTTGAAAATTTGAAAGAAATGAGAAGTTTTGTCTTAGGAAACTTTTTTCCTTTTAAAACACTAAATCAGGTAATATCATATATACAAAATGAAGATTTACTGCCATATAAAGGAGAAAAAAAGAGAGAAAATAAAGAGATTTTTATTAATAGATTTGAAGATATAATGGGGCAATATACATCAAAAAAGGCTATGGAAATTGTAGCAGCAGGTAATCATAATATAATGTTGTTTGGTTCTCCTGGTTCAGGTAAAACAATGTTGGCAAAAGCACTGCCATCTATATTACCACCTATGACCATAGAAGAGCAACAGGAAGTAGCAAAAATATATAGTGTATCAGGGTTATGGAATGAGGGATATGATATATCAAGGCCTTTTAGATCACCACATAATACTATAACTAAAACGGCATTAATTGGTGGTGGAAAGGATGTAAAAGCTGGGGAGATAACATTAGCTCATAATGGTATTTTATTTTTAGATGAAATATTAGAATTTAAAAAGGATGTCTTAGAACTTTTAAGACAGCCTTTGGAAGATAAGAAAATAAATATTTCAAGATTAAAGGAAAGCTATACATTGCCTAGTAATTTTATATTAGTTGGTACTTTTAATCCATGTCCTTGTGGAAAGATGCTTGATTATGATTCAGGAGCAACTTGTACATGTACTGAAGTAGAGAGGCGAAGATACATAAATAGAATGTCTAGAGCGCTTTTGGATAGAATTGATATATTAAATTTTGTCCCAAGAATAAAAGTAGATGAAATTGTAGGGAAAAAGGATAAAATTAATTCTGACAATATGCGACATAATGTAATTTTGGCAAGAGAAATTCAGAAAGAAAGATTTAAAGGTACAAAATATAAATATAACTCAGAGATTGTAGGGAAAGATGTATTGAATTTATGTAATATAAATAAAAATGCAAAAAGAGTTTTGGAAGAGTATTATCGTAGATATGATATAACACTTAGAGGATATACTAAAATAATAAAAGTAGCTAGAACTATAGCAGATTTAGATTGTAGTGTTGAAGTTATGGACTATCATATTATTGAAGCTATAGGGTTTAGAAAAAATATTTTTGGAGAAATAATATAGAAAGGATTTAGGATATGGATAAGTATAAAATATGGTTTATATCACTAAAAATATCTGATTCATCTAAGATAAAGTTAATAGAAAAGTATAATAATGAAGAAAATATCTATAATAATATTGATAATATAGTTAAAGAAAAATTATTGTATAAAAATTTTTTAATGCAATTAAGTGTTAAAAATAATATAGAAGAGGAAAAATTAGAGGAATATTTATTTAAAAACAACATAAATTATGTAACATATTCTTCTAGTTTATATCCGGAAAAGTTAAAATATATTACAAATCCACCATATGTTATATTTTATAAAGGAGATATATCATTATTGGATTATAATATGGTTGCTATTGTTGGATCAAGAAAAAACACTAATTATGGAGAACAGGTCACTAAGTTTATAACATCTGAATTATATAATATTTCATATGGTGTTGTAAGTGGTGTAGCTGCTGGAATAGATTCAATAGCACATAGAGAAATATTAAGTAGGGGTGGAAAAACAATAGGAGTTTTAGGTTGTGGAATAGACATTGTATATCCACGATTTAATAAATATTTATATGATAAAATTTCTGACAAAGGTTTGTTAATATCGGAATTTTTGCCAGGAACAAAACCAATGGCGTATAATTTTCCACAAAGAAATAGAATAATAAGTGCTTTAAGCAATGGAGTAATTGTTATAGAAGCATCAAGCAAAAGTGGATCACTAATAACTGTTGATTATGCATTAAATCAATCTAAAGATGTTATGGTGGTTCCGGGTCCGATTTTTAATGAATCTAGCAAGGGGTGCAACTTGTTAATTCATCAAGGTGCACGTCCTTTTTTAGGAAAAGATGATTTATATGAGTTTCTTAATATAATTAAAAAAGATAGTAAAAATAGTACTAAAAATAGTATTAAAAAATGTTTGTTAGATGTAATAGGTAAAGAACCTATACATATAGATAAAATAATTGGAAGTGTAAATATTGACAGAATAGCTTTATTTGAGTTATTATTTGAAATGCAAAATGAAAATGAAATTATTTGCCTACCGGGCAATTATTACGTAAAGATTAGTTAGAATTTTAGGGGGGTAAAAGCTCCTAAGAGATAAATAGGAGTTGATGGTATGGGTCAGAATCTTGTTATTGTAGAGTCACCTGCAAAAGCAAAGACAATTAGTAAATATTTAGGGAAAAATTATACAGTTGAAGCTTCAATGGGGCATGTTAGGGATTTACCTAAAAGCAAATTAGGTGTTGATATAGAAGATAATTTTAATCCAAAATATATAACTATTAGAGGAAAAGGTGAATTAATAACTAAATTAAAAAAAGCTGCTAAAAAAGCAGATAAAATTTATCTTGCAACCGACCCCGATAGAGAGGGAGAGGCTATATCTTGGCATTTAGCAAATATATTAAAAATTTCAGAAGATGAAACATGTAGAATAGTATTTAATGAAATAACTAAAGGTGCTGTAAAAGAATCTATAAAAGGTGCAAGAAAAATAAACTTAAATTTAGTTGATGCGCAACAGGCAAGAAGAGTGTTAGATAGACTTGTTGGATATGAAATAAGTCCTATACTTTGGAAAAATGTTAAATGGGGACTAAGTGCTGGAAGAGTTCAATCAGCTGCATTAAAGCTTATTTGTGATAAAGAGGAAGAAATAAAAGCTTTTGAACCAAAAGAATACTGGACAGTAGATTGTGTTTTAAAGAAGGAAAGAAAAAAGTTTCCAATAAAATTAACAAAGTATAAAAATAAAAAAATAGAAATATCAACAGAAGAAGAAGCTAGGAAAATAATAAGTGAATTAGAAGAAAATGATTATAGAATAGATAAAGTTAAAAAGGGGAATAGATTGAAAAATCCATTGCCACCATTTACAACAAGTACTTTGCAACAAGAGGCTTCTAAAAAACTTAATTTTATGACTAAGAGAACTATGTCTATAGCTCAAGCTCTTTATGAAGGAGTTGATGTAAAAGGATATGGTACAGTAGGGTTAATAACTTATATGAGAACAGACTCTGTAAGAATTTCTGAAGAAGCACAAGGAAAAGCTATTGATTTTATAAAAGAAAGCTATGGAAATGAGTATGTTCCAGAAAATCCGAGAGTATATAAAGGAAAGAAAAACATACAAGATGCTCATGAAGCTATAAGGCCTTCTCATATAGAAATAACTCCAGAAATAGCAAAAGCAAGTTTATCAGCAGAGCAATATAAGTTGTATAGCTTAATATGGAAGAGATTTATTGCAAGTCAAATGGCATCATGTTCATTAAATACAAATAGTATTGATATAATAAATGGAGAATATTCATTTAAGGCATCTGGTTCAACTATTAAATTTGATGGTTTTATGAAAGTATATGATTATACAACAGAAGATGATGAAAATGATGTAACATTACCGGTTCTAGAGGAAGGTGAAATATTACAACCTGCATCTGTAGAAGGTAAACAACATTTTACTCAACCACCAGCAAGATATACAGAAGCATCATTTGTAAAATTACTTGAAGAAAAAGGAATAGGAAGACCAAGTACTTACGTTCCAACAATATCTACATTATTAAGTAGAGATTATGTTTCAAGAGAAAAGAAAAATTTAATACCTACAGAACTAGGTTTTATAGTTAATAATATAATGTCAGATTATTTTAAACAAATAGTTGATGTAGATTTTACAGCAGATATGGAAAGAAAGCTTGATTATATTGAAGAAGGTAGTGAAGAATGGAAAGAAGTGGTTGGTGAATTCTTTGCACCACTTAAAGTAGCTATAGATAAAGCTGAAAAGGAAATTTCAAAAGTTGTAATTGAAGATAAAGTAAGTGATGTTCCATGTGATAAATGTGGAAGAATGATGGTTATAAAACGTGGAAGATATGGTACTTTCCTAGCATGCCCAGGATATCCTGAATGTCATAATGCTAAACCAATTGTTGAAGAGTTAGATGTTCCATGTCCAAAGTGTGGAGGCAAAATATTAGGTAAGAGAAGTAAAAAAGGAAAGAAATTCTTTGGATGCTCTAACTATCCAAATTGTGACTTTGTAAGTTGGAATGAGCCTATAAAAGAGCCATGCTCAAAATGTGGTAACTATATGACTATTAAGTATTCAAAAACTAAAGGCAAATATGCCGTATGTTCAAATACTGAATGTGGAAATACAATGCCTTTAGAAGATGACACTGAAAAGAAAGATGATAAGTAAATAAATATTTCCCATAAGCCTTGTCGAAAGAGTGTAAAAATTGTTGTAAAAAAAAGTCTTATATGATAGTATAAGATTAAGAAGTAATATCTTAAAATTTTGACAATTTTGAAAATTAACAATTTAGTGATAAAGCTTATGATGGGGGGAGTATTTAGTTGTCATCATTATTAAATAAAACTAGAAGATTAAATAAAATATTACAAAAGGGTGGTGCAGATCCGGTAGTATTTGATGATATATGCAAACTTTTGAGTGAAGTTTTAGCATGCAACGTATATATAATTAGTAGAAAGGGGAAAGTTTTAGGACATACTTTTTCAACAGATTTTGAGTGCGGAATAATGAAAAAGTATGTTTTAGAAGAAGGTAGATTCCCGTTAGGATATAATGAAGGTTTATTAAAGATCACAGAAACTTTAGCAAATTCTAAGAGCAATGGTAATTGTGTATTTAAAGGAGAAGGAGTTTGTGAAGTTTCTAATAAAATATCCACTATAGTACCTATTATAGGTAATCGTGAAAGAATGGGAACATTACTTTTAGCGAGGTTTGGAGAAGAATTTACAGATGAAGATTTAGTGTTAGCAGAACATAGTGCAACTATAGTTGGGATGGAAATGTTAAGAGCTAAACAAGATGAATTAGAGGATGAAGCAAGAAAAAAAGCTGTAGTACAATTAGCTATTGGCACTTTATCTTATTCAGAATTAGAGGCTGTAGAGCATATATTCAATGAACTAGAAGGCAATGAGGGATTATTGGTTGCATCTAAAATTGCAGATAAAGTTGGAATAACAAGAAGTGTTATTGTAAATGCTTTAAGAAAGTTTGAAAGTGCTGGTGTAATTGAGTCAAGATCTTTAGGAATGAAAGGAACTCATATTAAGATCTTAAATGAAAAATTAGTAGAAGAATTAAAGAAAATAAGATAAAAATAAGCTATACCAAAAGTATAGCTTATTTTTGTGTGTAATAAAAGTTTGCAAGAGAAGAATAGTATCTAAATAAACTAAAGAAAAATTAAAGTAGTTTTATATTTTTAAATTAGGATATAATATATAATGAATATTTTGAATTATACAAAAGTGTTAGTATTTAATGAGGTTTTTATTTGAATGATATGATAAATTTATAGTTTTATGACGCTAAATATAAAATATGCAAAAAATATGTTGCTAGGATATAAAGCTTATGATATACTAACCTAGGTAAATAAATACACACACAATCCAATTTATAAAGTTGGTGCCCGATTTTGGGAAGCTTTATAAGAATGAAGGTTGTGGAGGAAAAACCAGGAGGTAACAAAATGTCAGTAATATCAATGAAACAATTATTAGAAGCAGGCGTTCACTTTGGACACCAAACAAGAAGATGGAACCCTAAAATGGCTCCATATATATTCACAGAAAGAAACGGAATATATATAATAGATCTTCAAAAGACAGTTAAGAAGGTAGAAGAAGCTTATAACTTCATTAGAGAAGTATCAACTGAAGGAAAAGACATCCTTTTCGTTGGAACTAAGAAACAAGCTCAAGAAGCTATCCAAGAAGAAGCTGTAAGATCAAACATGCACTTCGTAAACAATAGATGGTTAGGTGGTATGTTAACTAACTTCAAAACTATCAAAACTAGAATTAAGAGATTAGAAGAATTACAACAAATGGAACAAGATGGAACATTTGATGTTTTACCTAAGAAAGAAGTAATCAAATTAAAAGGCGAAATGGAAAAATTACAAACTAACCTTGGTGGTATCACTAACTTAGATGTTAACAACATCGGAGCTATGTTTGTAGTTGACCCAAGAAAAGAAAAGAACGCTATATCAGAAGCTAAAATATTAGGAATCCCAGTAGTAGCTATCGTTGATACTAACTGTGACCCAGAAGAAGTTGATTACGTAATTCCAGGAAACGACGATGCTATCAGAGCTGTTAAATTAATAACTGCTAAATTAGCTGATGGAATCATCGAAGGAAGACAAGGCGAACAATTAGCTGAATAATAATTTTAAGAGGTAGGTGAGGGAAACTTCATTTACCTTTTAACCTAAAATATGGTTTATATTTAATGTTAAGGAGGAATTTAATAATGATAACTGCTAAATCAGTTAAAGAATTAAGAGAAATGACTGGTGCAGGAATGATGGACTGCAAAAAGGCTTTAGTTGAAACTGAAGGAAATATAGAAAAAGCTGTTGAATTTTTAAGAGAAAAGGGATTAGCTGCTGCTGCTAAAAAAGCTGGTAGAGTTGCTGCTGAAGGTATCGTTAAGACTTTCGTTTCAGCTGACAAGAAAACTGCTGCTATGGTAGAAGTTAACTGTGAAACTGACTTCGTTGCTGCTAACGAAGAATTTGTTTCATTTGCAACAAAGGTTGCTGAAATGGCTGCTAACACTTCAGCTACAACTGTTGAAGAATTAGTTGCTGAAAAATTTGATGGTGAATCTACTGTAACTGAAGCTTTAACAGCTTTAATCGCAAAATTAGGCGAAAACATGACAGTAAGAAGATTTGTTAAATTCAACATAGAAAACGGAGCTATAGCTAGCTACATCCACGGTGGTGGAAGAATCGGTGTTATGGTTGAAGTTGCTAGTGAATCTACAGATGTTGCTGCTTTAGAAGAAGTTGCTAAGGAAGTTTGTATGCAAGTTGCTGCTGCAAATCCTCTATTCTTAAGCAGAGAACAAGTAGATAACGAAGCTTTAGAAAAAGAAAAGGAAATATACAGAGTTCAAGCATTAAATGAAGGAAAACCAGAAAATATCGTTGAAAAAATGGTAATGGGAAGAATTCAAAAGTACTACAAAGAAGTTTGTCTTTTAGATCAAGCATGGGTTAAAGATGGAGATAAGTCAATATCTAAATTCTTAGAAGAAAAATCTAAAGAAGTTGGTTCTCCAATAACTGTTACAAGATACGCTAGATTCGAAAGAGGAGAAGGTATCGAAAAAGTTGAAGAAGACTTCGCTGCAGAAGTTGCTAAGACTATGGGTATGTAATATCAAGAGAACACTTTGGTGTTCTCTTTTTTTAAAGAAAAGAGTACATATATAGCAGGAGGGATTACAATGGCAAATATTGAATATAAGAGAGTAATGTTAAAGATATCAGGTGAAGCTTTATCAGGATCAAATGGATTTGGATTTGACTTTGATATAGTAGGAAGAATTGCAAGAGAAGTTAAAACTTTAGTAGATATGGACGTTGAAGTTGGTTTAGTTGTAGGTGGTGGAAACATATGGAGAGGTAGAACTGGTGAAGGTATGGACAGAACTACAGCAGACCATATGGGAATGTTAGCTACTTGTATAAATGCATTAGCACTTCAAGACGCTTTAGAAGGTATAGGAGTTAAAACAAGAGTACAAACTGCTATAGAAATGAAAGAAATAGCTGAGCCTTTTATAAGAAGAAGAGCTGTTAGACATTTAGAAAAAGGAAGAGTTGTAATTTTCGGGGCTGGTTCAGGAAATCCGTATTTCTCAACTGATACAGCTGCAGCATTAAGAGCTGCTGAAATAGAAGCGGATGTAATTTTACTTGCTAAAAATGTTGATGGTGTATATGATAAAGATCCAAATAAGTTTGCAGATGCTAAAAAATATGATAAACTAACATATATGGAAGTGATCGAACAAGGACTACAAGTAATGGATACAACAGCAACTACATTATGTATGGACAATAACATTCCAATATTAGTTTTTGGTATTAGTGAAGAAGGTAATATCAAAAAAGTAATGGAAGGAGAAAAAATAGGTACAATAGTATCTAAGTAATAAGGAGGATTATATGATAAAAGAATTATTAAATACAGCAGAGTCTAAAATGCAAAAGACTATTTCTGTTTTAACTTCAGATTTAACAACATTAAAAGCTGGTAGAGCTAACCCAAAGATGCTTGATAGAATACAAGTAGAAGCATATGGTGGATTATGCCCAATTGAGCAAGTAGGTAATATTTCAGCTCCAGAGCCTAGAATGTTAGTTATAACTCCTTGGGATAAGTCATTATTAAAGGAAATTGAAAAAGCAATTTTAAAATCTGACTTAGGAATTAACCCATCTAATGATGGTTCTATAATTAGATTATTAGTTCCTGAATTAACAGAAGAAACAAGAAAGAATCTTGTAAAGAATGTTAAAAAGTTAGGTGAAGATGCTAAAGTAGCAATTAGATCTATAAGAAGAGATGCTAATGAAAAGATTAAGGCATTAAAAAAGGATGGACATATTTCAGAAGATGAAGTTAAAAAGGGTGAAGATGCTGTTCAAAAGAAAACAGATCAATTTGTAAAAGAAATAGATTCACTTGTTGTAGCTAAGGAAAAAGAGATTATGTCAATTTAAAACCTGCTATTTAGCAGGTTTTTTTATTAAATCAAATACTAGATTTTAACTAATACTTTAATTAATAAAGGATACTTTAGCATATGGGTTTTATATAAAGTAAAGTGGAGGCAGGGAAAAAATGTTTAGTTTTTTTAAAACTACTAAAAATAATGAAGAATTAAATATAGAATTAGATGAAAAAAATATTCCTCAACATGTAGCAATAATTATGGATGGAAATGGAAGATGGGCAAAAAAAAGAAATATGCCTAGAAGTATGGGACATAAAGCTGGAGTTGAAACTATTAGAAGAATAGTAAAGGAAGCTGATAGGTTAGGGATAAAATTTATTACCTTATATGCATTTTCAACTGAAAATTGGAAAAGACCAAAGGATGAGGTTAATGCTTTAATGAAATTATTAGTTCAGTATTTAAAGAGTGAAGTTGGAGAACTACATAAGAATGGAGTTATATTAAGAGTTTTAGGTGATATAAGTCAACTTCAAGAGGAATGTAGAAAAGAAATTGAAGATTCTATAGAGTTAACAAAAAATAATACAGGATTAGTATTAAATGTTGCCTTCAATTATGGAGGAAGAGATGAAATAGTAAAAGCTGTGAAAAATATAGTTACAGATATTGAAAATGGGAATATAAATAAGGATGATATTACAAAGGAAAGATTTTCAGAATATCTATATACAAAAAATTGCCCAGATCCAGATTTAATAATAAGACCTTCAGGTGAACAAAGAATAAGTAATTTCTTATTATGGCAATGTGCATATTCAGAATTTTGGTATTCAAATGTGAATTGGCCTGATTTTAGTGAAAGAGATTTACAGCAGGCAATATATGATTATCAAAACAGAGATAGAAGATATGGTGGAGTATAGTTAAAGGAGGTTAGATGTTTGAAATTAAATAGTAGATATTTAGGAGCACTTGTACTTGCTCCATTATTAATTTTTGTACTTTTAGGTGGATTACCACTAAAGTTATTTACTATAGCATTATCTGTATGTGGATTATATGAGTTTTATAATGCATTAAAGACAAAGGAAATAAAAAGTATTCCTATAATTAGTTATATATTACTTGTTATTTATTATGCATTTAATAATGATTTTGAGAAGATTATGTATATTTTAGTTATAGCAATGGTAATAGCATTAATAATACCTATAATTGATTTGAAATATTCTTTTGTAGATGTAGCTATAACATTTTTAGGATTTATTTATGTTGTAATATTATTTAGTTTTATTCCATTAGTTAATGGAAAAGTTGATGGACAATATTTAGTATGGTTAATATTTATTGGATCATGGCTTTCTGATACAGTAGCTTACTATTTTGGTAGATTTTTTGGTAAAAATAAACTTTGTCCAAAAGTAAGTCCTAAGAAAACTATTGAAGGATCAATTGGTGGATTTTTAGGCGCTACTCTTGGATGTGGATTGTTTGGGATAGTAGTCAGTCCATATATTTCACAGGTAAATATTATTCATTTCTTCTTAATAGGAGCATTATGTGGAATAATGGGACAATTGGGAGACTTAGTTGCATCATCTATTAAAAGATTTGTTGGATTAAAAGACTATAGTAATCTTATTCCAGGACATGGTGGTATATTAGATAGATTTGATTCAATTTTGTTTAATGCAGTAGTTGTTTTTTATTACTTAACATTTATAATAGGAATTTAATAAGTAGAGGTACAATAGTTTATCTATTGCACCTTTTTTTCATTGTATAGGAAAGTATAAAATTTTCAATGGCTGAAAGTTAGATGAAATCTAGCTTTCGGCTATTTTTTGTGGTAAA
>OIFT01000029.1_pt1 | contig 136475 bp, 130 predicted proteins | sample 1582161 | NCBI WGS metagenome assembly OIFT01 (sample SAMN07501037, study PRJEB24779) | human gut metagenome | isolation source: stool | host: human infant | place: USA: Pittsburgh, PA | reverse complement strand
AGCTTGAAGTCGTAGCCCTTCTCCAGCAGCTCGGTGCGCTTGCCGCCCCAATCGCCGAGCATCCATTTCGAGTTCGGGGAGAACGCCTCGGCGGCGTGCGCCGCGCTCCCCAAGCCCAGCGCTCCAAGGGCAAACAGGCAGCCAACGGTCCTGGCGGCCGGTCTGGTTTTCTTGTTCTTGTACATTTCCAGCGTCCTCGTGGTTGTGGTCTAGGCAGTACGAAAGGATTCAGGAGTTCTTCTGGCGATTGCCGTTCAAGGCGGTGACCTTCTCCGCCGCCACGCCCGCCGTGCGCACGGCCACGCGCTCGCCGCTCTGCGCGTCGAACAGCAGGACCCGCGCGGGATCGAAGCGCAGGCTCATGCCGCTGCCCGCGGCCGGCGCGACGTCCGGCGCCAGGCGGCAACAGACCTTGACCTGGTTGACGGTGACGAAGACCAGGGTGTCCGGCCCGGTCGGTTCGAGCACCTCGACCTCGGTACGCAGGTCATGGGCAGCGCTGCCATCGCCCAGGGCGATCTGCTCCGGTCGTACGCCGAGGATCAGCTCGCGCCCCTCCTCCAGGCCGGGCTCCAGGCTCAGCGGCAGTTCGATACGGTCCTGGCCGCTATCGAGCAGGCCGGTCCAGCGTCCGTCCCGGCGCTGCAGGCGCAACGGAATGAAATTCATCGGCGGCGAACCGATGAAGCTGGCGACGAACAGGTTGGCCGGGTCGTTGTAGATCTGCTGCGGCGTGCCGAACTGCTGGATGACGCCGTCCTTCATCACCGCCACCTTGTCGCCGAGGGTCATGGCCTCGATCTGGTCGTGGGTGACATACACGGTCGTGGTCTTCAGCCGCTGGTGCATCAGCTTCAGCTCGGTGCGCATTTCCACCCGCAGCTTGGCATCGAGGTTGGACAGCGGCTCGTCGAACAGGTAGACCTTGGGCCGCCGCGCCAGCGCCCGGCCCATGGCCACCCGCTGCTGCTGGCCGCCGGAGAGCTGCGAGGGCTTGCGTTCGAGCAGGTGCTCGATCTGCAACAGCCTGGCCACCCGCGCCACCTCCTCGTCGATGGCGGCCTGGGGCATCTTGCGGATCTTCAGACCGAAGGCGATGTTCTCGCGCACGCTCATGGTCGGGTACAGGGCGTAGGACTGGAAGACCATGGCGATGTCGCGGTCCTTGGGGCTCATGCCGCTGATGTCCTGGCCGTCCACCAGGATCGCACCGCCGGTGATGCTCTCCAGCCCGGCGATGCAGTTCATCAGGGTCGACTTGCCGCAGCCCGAGGGGCCGACGAGGATCAGGAATTCGCCGGAGTCGATCTTCAGCCGGATGTCCCTGAGGGTATCGGCCAGGCCGCTGCCGTAGCTCTTGTGCAGGTTGCGCAGTTCGAGGGTTGCCATGTTTCGTTCGTCTCCGGGGTCAGCGACCCGTCTCAGCCTTTCACGGCGCCGGCGGTGAGGCCGCGCACGAAGTACTTGCCGGCCAGTACGTAGACCACCAGCGTGGGCAGCGCGGCGATCATCGCCGCGGCCATGTCGACGTTGTATTCCTTGACCCCGGTGGTGATGTTCACCAGGTTGTTCAGGGCCACGGTGATCGGTTGCGAATCGCCGCTGGCGAACACCACGCCGAACAGGAAGTCGTTCCAGATCTGGGTGAACTGCCAGATCAGGCAGACCATCACGATGGGCGTGGACATCGGCAGCAGGATGCGCAGGAAGATGGTGAAGAAACCGGCGCCGTCCAGGCGCGCGGCCTTGACCAGGGCATCCGGGATCGCCACGAAATAGTTGCGGAAGAACAGCGTGGTGAAGGCCAGGCCGTAGATCACGTGGACCAGCACCAGGCCACTGGTGGTATTGGCCAGGCCGAGCTTGCCGAGGGTGAAGGACATCGGCAGGAGGATCACCTGGAACGGTAGAAAGCAGCCGAACAACAGCGCGCCGAAGAACAGCTGGGAACCGCGGAAGCGCCACATCGACAGCACGTAGCCGTTCAACGCGCCGATGAAGGTGGAGATCAGCACGCCGGGCACGGTGATCAGCACCGAGTTCCAGAAGAACGCGCCGACGCTGTCCCAGGCCTTGAGCCAGCCGATGACGGTGAAGGTGTCGGGCAGCGACAGCAGGTTGCCGGTGCGGATGTCGTCCGGCGTCTTGAAGCTGGTCAGCAGCATCACCAGCAGCGGCACCAGGTAAAGCGCGCAGGCGCCCCAGAGGGTCAGGTGCACGGCCAGGCGGCTGACGCTGAAGCTCGGGTTCAGGGACGTGTCACGCATGGCGCTTGCCTCGCAGTTCGGAATACAGGTAAGGCACCACGATCGCCAGTACCGCGCCGAGCATCAGCATCGCGCTCGCCGCGCCGAGCCCCATCTGGCCACGGGTGAAGGTATGCGCATACATGAACATCGCCGGCAGGTCGGAGGAATAACCCGGCCCGCCGGCGGTCATCGCCGCTACCAGGTCGAAGCTCTTGATCGCGATATGGGCGAGAATCATCAGCGCGCTGAAGAACACCGGGCGCAGGCTCGGCAGGACGATGCGCAGGTAGATGGTCGGCAGGCTCGCACCGTCGACCTGGGCGGCGCGCACGATGGCCGGGTCGACCCCGCGCAGGCCGGCGAGGAACAGCGCCATGACGAAGCCGGAGGCCTGCCACACGGCGGCGATCACCAGGCAGTAGACGACCCGCTCCGGGTCCACCAGCCAGTCGAAGCGGAAACCTTCCCAGCCCCAGTCGCGGAGCAGCTTGTCCAGGCCCAGGCCCGGATTGAGCAGCCACTTCCAGGCGGTGCCGGTGACGATCATCGACAACGCCATGGGATACAGGTAGAGGGTACGGATGAAGCCTTCGCGGCGGATGCGCTGGTCCAGCAGCACTGCGAGGAACACTCCGAGCACCAGGCAGATGGCGATGAACGAGCCGCCGAAGAGCAGCAGGTTCTTGCTCGCCACCCACCAGCGGTCGTTGTCCCACAGGCGCTGGTACTGGCTCAGCCCGGCCCACTTGTAGCTGGGCATGAAGCGCGAGTTGGTGAAGGACAGCAGCAGCGTCCAGCCGATGTAGCCATACATGCAGAACAGCACCACGACCACGCTTGGCGCCAGCACCAGCTTCGGCAGCCAGCCTTGCAGGCGATCGAGCGGCGAGACGCGACGAGGCGCTACCGGAGCCGTGGGATAGACAGGGGAATTGGTCGCCATGCGTTTTCTCGCGTGCGAAGGAACCCACCCGTGCCGCTCGGCGGCACGGAGCCAGTCGGGAGGATCGAGCGGAGCCCAGGCCGGGCTCCGCGCCAGGGACTTACTGCGCCGCCGCCTCGATGGCGGCCGCCAGTTGCTGGGCGGCCTTCTGCGGGTCCGCGGCGGGGTCGTTGAAGAAGTTGGTCACCACGTCGAAGATCGCCCCCTGCACGTAGCTGGAAGCGGCCATGCTGTGGGCCATGCTCGGCACCAGGTTGCCGTCCTGGGAAGCCTGCTTGAAGTCCTTCATCGACTGCTGGGCGCAACTGTCGAACGGCGCCATGTCGGCGTCCAGGCGAACCGGGATGGAGCCCTTGTTGAGGTTGAAGTCCTTCTGGAAGGACGGATCGAGCACGCTGCGCGCCAGGTCTTCCTGGGCCTTGCGGTTCTCCGCGTTGCTCAGCTTGAACATCACCAGCGAGTCGATGTTGTAGTCGAAGGCCTTCTGCGTGCCGGGGAACGGCAGGCACTGGTAGTCCTTGCCCGGCACCTTGCCGGCGGCGGTGAATTCGCTCTTCGCCCAGTCGCCCATGATCTGCATCCCGGCCTTGCCGTTGATCACCATCGCCGTGGCGGCGCTCCATTCGCGACCGGCGGCGTCGGCATCGACGTAGCCGCGGAGCTTCTTCAGCGCGGCGAACACCTCGACCATCTGCGCTCCGGTGAGGGTCGCCTTGTCCTGTTCGACGAAGGCCTTGCGATAGCCTTCCGGACCCATCTTGCTCAGCACCAGGTTCTCGAACACGGTGCCGTCCTGCCACGGTTGGCTGCCATGGGCCAGCGGCGTGAAACCGGCGGCCTTGAGCTTGTCGGCGGCGACGAACAGTTCGTCGAGGGTGGTCGGCGGGGTGGCGCCGGCCTTCTTGAACACTTCCGGGTTGATGTAGAGCCAGTTGACCCGGTGTACGTTGATCGGCACTGCTACGTAGTCGCCGTCGTACTTCATGATCTGCGCCACCTGCTTCGGCAGCAGGCTGTCCCACTTGCCTTCGGCGGCCACCGCGTTGAGGTCGGCGAGCAGGCCCAGTTCGCCCCACTCCTGGATATCCGGCCCCTTGATCTGCGCCGCGGCCGGCGGATTGCCGGACACCGCGCGGGTCTTCAGCACCGTCATCGCCGCCTCGCCGCCACCGCCGGCCACGGCGAAGTCCTTCCAGGTGTGGCCCTTGGCTTCGACCAGCTTCTTCAGGGTTTCGGCGGCGCGCTTCTCGCCGGCGGAGGTCCACCAGTGCAGCACTTCGACTTCGCCGGCCTGGGCCAGCAGCGGGGAGAGACAGAGGGAGGAAAGACAGATGACGGCAGAGAGGCGACGGATCGCATTCATGAGGAAAACCTTCTTCTTGTTATTCGGAGCAAGTCTGCGCTTGCAATGCTTCGAGTCTATTCAAGCGTTCCGCGTCGCGGGTAACGAAGCGATCCGGGTTTGTCACGGAGTGGTTACATTGGAATTGAGGCAGAGCAGGAAAATCTGGACTTGAACTCGGCAAGGCGGTTTCGCGACAGAAACCTCCTACAACACGAGAATGACCTCCAGCACCACCTCCCTGCGCGCCAGCACGTTGTCGTTCCAGAACCGCAGTACCCTGGACCCCGACTCTCCAGCCAGGCATCGGCCGGCGAACCCACATGCTGCCCGCCATCCAGTTCGATCACCAGCATCCGCTCATGACAGACGAAATCGACGATGTACGGCCCGAGTATCTTCTGCCGACGAAACTTCAGCCCGAGCAATCGATGCCCGCGCAAACACTGCCATAGCGCCCGCTCCGCCTCTGTCTGCCGCTGCCACAGAACGCGGGAGAACCTCGTGCCTACCTGCCTCGTTCAAGGGCCCGCCAAGCCAGCCCATCACTCCAGCCCCAGGCGCGGCAAGCGCAGGCTGACCCGCAGGCCGCCCTCGCGACGGTTCTGCAAACTGACTTCGCCGCCATGGGTGTGCGCGATGTTGCGCGCGATGCCCAGGCCCAGCCCGTAGCCCTGCCCTCGCGGAGACAGGCGGAAGCGCGGCTCGAAGATCTGTTCCAGGCGCTGCTCGGGCACGCCGGGGCCGTCGTCGTCGACGTGCAGCACCACCGCTTCCGGTCCGTCCTCCAGGCTCAGGCGGGCGCGTTCGCCGTATTTCAGCGCATTGTCCAGCAGGTTGCCGATACAGCGCTTGAGCGCCAGGGGCTTGCCCGGATAAGGCTCCGCGGCGCGACCGACGACCTCCACCCGGCCATCGGCCAGGTAGGGCTCGGCGATGTGCTGGAGCAACAGGTTGAGGTCGACCGGCTCGACGTTCTCGTGGATATCGGTGTCCTTCACGCACTGCAGCGCGCCCTTCACCAGCAGTTCCAGCTCGTCCAGGTCGCGCCCGAACTTCTCCTGCAAGCGCTCGTCCTCGAGGAGTTCTACCCGCAGGCGCAGGCGGGTGATCGGCGTGCGCAGGTCGTGGGAGATGGCGCTGAACAACTGCCCGCGCTCGTTCAGGTAGCGGTCGATGCGCTCGTGCATGGTGTTGAAGGCGCGCGCCACCTCCACCAGTTCGCTGGCGCCGCGTTCCTCCAGCGCTGCCGACGGACTGCCCAGGGCCAGGTCGCGGGCGGCGCGCGCCAGGCGCTTGAGCGGACGGCTCTGCCAATGCATCAGCAAGCCGGTGAAAAGCAGCAGCAACAGGCTGGTGAAAACGATCGAGAGCACCTGCTGCGGTTGCAGTCCCTCGGGTTCCAGGCTGACGTACGGCGCCGGCATCAGGCTGGCGATGTACAGCCACTCGCTGTCGCCGATGCGGATCTGGGTCACCAGCACCGGCGGGTTCACCGGCTCCAGGGTCAGCGCGTAGTGCGCCCAGGAACGCGGCAGCTCGTCGAGCTTCAGCGCGCCGTTGAACAGGCGCAGCTCGTCGGGACTGACGAATTCGACCTGCAGCTCGACCTCCTTGCCCAGGCGTTGATGCAACACGTCCTGGACGATCTCCAGCACCGCCTGCTTGTTCGGCGTGTCCGGCAGGGCACGCATCTCCAGCGGCCGGTCGTTCAGCGAGACGAAGAAGCGCGTACCGCCCATGCTGCGCAACTGGTCGAGCACCAGCGGACGGTAGCCGAGCGGCAGGGAACGGAAGTAGCTGACGCTGGCCGCCATCGAGTAGGCCAGGCTGCGCGAGCTGGTGAGCAGGCCCTCGCGCTGGCTGGAGCGCAGGTGCGACAGCCAGAACAGGCTGGAAAGCCCTTGCGCGACCAGCACCGCGAGCAGGGTCAGGAGCAGCATGCGCCCGAGCAGCGAGCGCGGCACCGGCGACCAGCGCCGCCGTTCGCTCATGGCTGCAGGTGCGGCCGCACCTGCGCCGCCAGCAGGTAGCCACTGCCGCGCACGGTCTGGATCAGCCGCGGCGCCTTGCCGGTGTCGCGCAGGCGCTGGCGCAGGCGGCTGACCGCCATGTCGACGATGCGCTCCAGCGGCAGCACCTCGCGGCCGCGGGTGGCGTTGGCGATGGTGTCGCGGTCGAGGATCTGCTGCGGATGGTCGAGGAACAGCTTGAGCAGGGCGAAATCCGCGCCGCTGAGGAAGAACTCCTCGCCGTCCTCGTGGAACAGCCGGTGGCTGACCGTATCCAGTCGCCAGTCCTCGAAGGCCAGTACGTCGCCACCGCGCACCTGGGTGAACTGCGCGCGGCGCAGCAGGGCCTTGATCCGCGCCAGCAGCTCGCGCGGGCTGAACGGCTTGCCCAGGTAGTCGTCGGCGCCCAGTTCCAGGCCGATCACCCGGTCGGCCTCGTCGGAACTGGCGGTGAGCATAATGATCGGCATGCAGGCCAGGCGCTGGTGGGAGCGAATCCAGCGACAGAGGCTGAAGCCGTCCTCGTCCGGCAGCATCACGTCGAGGATCGCCAGGCTCGCCTCCTCCTCGCACAGCGCCTGGCGGAAGTCGGCGCCCCGCGAGACGCTGCGGACCTGGAAGCCGGCGCGGCTCAGGTAGGTCTCCAGCAATTCGCGGATCTCCTGGTCATCGTCCACCAGCAGGATCGATCGTCCGTTCGCGCTCACGAGGCTCCTCCTTATGCGGTTGCTCGACGCCGACTCAGCCCTCGGCGTCCAGGGCCTGCTGCAGGGCGACGCCGGCGCCGAGCAGGCCCGGATGTTCGGCGGTCATGACCCACACCGGTACGTCCTGCAGGTAAGCGCCACTGGTCTTGCCACGCCTGGCGAAGGCCTCGGCGAAACCGCTGGCGATGAAGCGCTCGAGGAAACGCGGGACGATGCCGCCGGTAATGTAGACGCCACCGAGCGCGCCGACGGTGAGCACCGCGTTGCCGGCGACCCGCGCCAGCCACAGGAAGAAGTGCTCCAGCACGGCGTCCGCCTGGGCGTCGCCGGCCATGGCCAGGGCACCGACTTCCGCCGCACTGCTCGCGCGGACGGCGACCCCGTCCAGGGCACAGCTGATTTCATAGAGGGCGAGCAGGCCGTTGCCGGACAGTGCGCGCTCGGCGGAGACGTGTCCGTAGCGCGCCTGCAGGCCCTGCCAGAGCGCGAAGTCGCGCGGCGAAGTGACCGGCAGGTCGACATGCCCGCCCTCGCAGGGCAGCACTTCCCAACGTCCCCCGCCCAGCGGCAGCAGGCTGCCGACGCCAAGGCCGGTGCCGGGACCGATGATCAGCCGGGCGCGATCCGCCTGGGCGCTGCCGGCCCGGACCTGCACCAGCTCGTCCGCGCCCAGCCGCGAGGCGGCCCAGGCCATGGTGCTGAAGTCGTTGACCAGCAGCAGGTGATCCAGCCCCAGCTCCTCGCGGAACGCGGCGCGATTGATCACCCAGTGGTTGTTGGTGAAACGGAAATCCGCCGCCCCAACCGGACCGGCGCAGGCCAGGCAGACCGAGTCGATGTTCGCCACCGATTCGCCGATCCGCGCCAGGTAGTCGCGCACGGCCAGTTCAGGCCGTGGGTAGTCGGCGCAGGCGAGCACCTCGATGGATTCCAGGCGCTGCCCGCGCCAGAGCGCGAAACGCGCATTGGTGCCGCCGATATCGCCGACCAGGCCGAGGCCGCCGGCGCTTCTCTTGTTGTCGTTATTCATCGTCATTGAACCGCAATGCCCCGCGCCAGGGCGGGACGGTCGGCAGATGTTGCCGGAGAGACAGCCGCCAGCCAAGCGCCGGCGGACATCGACCTATCAGAATCAGCGCCAGCCGTTGAGGCTCTCGGTAAAGCTGCAGGCGCCCTCTTCCGCGCTGCTCATGGCGTTGCGCATGAAGGCGAACAGCTCGCGGCCGCAACCGAGATTGCCGTCCTGCGGCGCCGGCTCCAGGCTGCGCGCCTGCCATTCGGCGTCGTCGACCAGCACCCGCAACTCGCCGTTCACCCCATCCACCCGTACCCGGTCGCCGTCGCGCAGGCGCGCCAGGGGACCGCCGGCGATGGCTTCCGGACTCACATGGATGGCCGCGGGCACCTTGCCCGACGCCCCGGACATGCGCCCGTCGGTGACCAGCGCCACCTTGAAGCCACGATCCTGCAGGACCCCGAGGAACGGCGTGAGCTTGTGCAGCTCCGGCATGCCGTTCGCCCGCGGGCCCTGGAAACGCACCACGGCGACCAGGTCGCGCTCCAGCTCGCCGGCCTTGAAGGCCGCGGCCAGGCTGGCCTGGTCGTGGAAGATCCGTACCGGCGCCTCGACCACCTGGTGTTCCGGCGCCACCGCCGAGACCTTCATCACGCCGCGACCGAGGTTGCCCTCCATCAGGCGCAAGCCGCCTTCGGCGGAGAACGGCTTGTCCAGCGGACGCAGGATGGCTTCGTCGAGACTCCGTTCCGGCCCTTCGCGCCAGACCAGCCGGCCATCCTCGAGGAACGGCTCGCGGGTGTAGCGGCGCAGGCCGGGGCCGGCGACGGTCTGTACGTCCTCGTGAAGCAGCCCGCCGTCGAGCAGCTGGCGGATCAGGAAGGACATGCCGCCGGCCGCCTGGAAGTGGTTGATGTCGGCCTGGCCGTTCGGATAGATGCGCGCCAGGGTCGGCACCACATGGGACAGCTCGGACATGTCCTGCCAGGTCAACTGGATGCCCGCCGCCTGGGCGATCGCCAGCAGGTGCAGGGTATGGTTGGTCGAGCCGCCGGTGGCGAGCAGCGCCACCACCGAGTTGACGATGGCCTTCTCGTCGACGATCTCCGCCATCGGCACGTAGTTGCCGTTCTCAGGGGTCAGCCGGCTGGCCTGGCGCGCCGCTTCGCGGGTGAGTTCGTCGCGCAGCGGGGTGTTCGGGTTGACGAAGGAGGCACCGGGCAAGTGCAGGCCCATCACCTCCACCAGCAACTGGTTGGTATTGGCGGTGCCATAGAAGGTGCAGGTGCCGGGTGCATGGTAGGAGGCCATTTCCGAGGCCAGCAGCTCTTCGCGAGTGGCCTTGCCCTCGGCGAACAGTTGGCGCACCGCGGCCTTTTCCTTGTTGGAGATGCCGGTCGGCATCGGCCCGGCCGGGACGAACACGGTGGGCAGGTGGCCGAAGCGCAGCGAGCCGATCAGCAGGCCCGGCACGATCTTGTCGCAGACGCCCAGGCACAGCGCCGCATCGAACATGTTGTGAGACAGCGCGATGGCGGTGGACATGGCGATCACGTCGCGGCTGGCCAGCGACAGTTCCATGCCCGGCTCGCCCTGGGTCACCCCGTCGCACATGGCCGGCACGCCGCCGGCGAACTGGCCGACCGAACCGATCTCGTGCAGCGCCTGTTTTATAAGCCCCGGAAAGCGCTCGAACGGCTGGTGCGCCGAGAGCATGTCGTTGTAGGCGGAAACGATGGCCACGTTGGCCTGGTTCATCAGCCGCAGGGTCTGCTTGTCGCTTTCGCCACAGGCCGCGACCCCGTGGGCGAGGTTGCCGCACGGCAGGGTGCCGCGGTGCGGCCCCTTGCTGGCCGCCGCCCTGACCATCTCGAGGTAGCGTTGGCGAGTGGCCGCGCTACGGGCCTGGATGCGGCGGGTGACTTCGAGCACACGAGGGTGCATGGCAGATTCTCCTACAGACTATCAATTGTTGTTTTTACAACATAATCATCGGTTGAAGGATGTTTACTTTTCTTTCTGGACGAAATGTAATGGTTTTTACCACAACAATAGAAAAGAGACGACCTCATTATGACTATCCGCCTGGCCATCAACGGCTTCGGTCGCATCGGCCGAAACGTTCTTCGCGCCCTGTATACCGGCCACTACCGCGAACAGTTGCAGGTAGTGGCGATCAATGACCTCGGCGACGCCGCGGTCAACGCCCACCTGTTCCAGTACGACAGCGTCCATGGACGCTTTCCCGGCGAGGTCGAGCACGATGCCGAAAGCCTGCGGGTGATGGGCGACCGCATCGCCGTCAGCGCCATCCGCAACCCGGCGGAACTGCCCTGGAAGAGCCTCGGCGTGGACATCGTGCTCGAGTGCACGGGGCTCTTCACCAGCCGCGACAAAGCCGCCGCCCACCTGCAGGCCGGCGCCGGCAAGGTGCTGATCTCGGCGCCCGGCAAGGACGTCGACGCCACCGTGGTCTACGGCGTCAACCACGAGGTGCTGCGCGCCTCCCATCGGATCGTCTCGAACGCCTCCTGCACCACCAACTGCCTGGCACCGGTGGCCCAGGTGCTGCATCGCGAGCTGGGCATCGAGCACGGCCTGATGACCACCATCCATGCCTACACCAACGACCAGAACCTCTCCGACGTGTACCACCCGGACCTGTACCGCGCACGTTCGGCGACCCAGTCGATGATCCCCACCAAGACCGGCGCCGCCGAGGCGGTCGGCCTGGTCCTGCCGGAACTCGCCGGCAAGCTTACCGGCCTGGCGGTGCGGGTGCCGGTGATCAACGTGTCGCTGGTCGATCTCACCGTGCAGGTGGCCCGGGATACCAGCGTAGACGAGGTCAACCGCCTGCTGCGCGAGGCCAGCGAGGGCTCTCCGGTGCTCGGCTACAACACCCAGCCGCTGGTGTCGGTGGATTTCAACCACGACCCGCGCTCGTCGATCTTCGACGCCAACCACACCAAGGTCAGCGGCCGGCTGGTCAAGGCGATGGCCTGGTACGACAACGAGTGGGGCTTCTCCAACCGCATGCTGGACAGCGCCCTGGCGCTGGCCGCCGCCCGCGACTGACGCGCCTCAGCGGAACTTGCGCCGACCGCGCGCCTGCAACGCCAGCAGGCGCAGGTCGGCCTCGGCGAGGATCAGTCGCTGCTCGGCCTTGTCCGCGCGCTTCCAGGCACGGATTTCCTGGCGCGTACGCCCGCAGCCGCGGCACACGTCGGCATCGAACTCACAGATATTGATGCAAGGACTTTTCAAGCGTTCCCCCTTTTTCGGCGCGGACCGCAACCGGTCCTCGCCCGTCACTTCACGACAGGCGGTGGGCCGGCGTCCAGGAGGGAATGACTATCGGGCCGATCGAGCGGCCCGCGGTCACTCGGCCTCGGCGTCGCGCAGGCTTTCGTAGGCAGGCGCGGCATAGATGCCGGCCTCGACGCAGAGCGCCATGACCCGCGGCAGGTCCTGGGTATAGACCAGCACCGCCTGCAACTCGTCGTCCAGCGGCTCGCTGAAATCCACCAGCACGTAGCCGCCCTTTTCCGGATACATGCTGCTCAGTTGCACCTGGATACGGTTGAGGGCGACCAGCGGCTCGGTCTTGAGCAACTGCTTCGGCTTGATGTTGAACGCCACGTCCTTGCCGAAGGAGGCGACGATCCGGGCGAACAGCTCGGCATAGGTATCGGCCTGGAACAGCACGATATCCGGCAGGCTACCGACCACCACCCACTCGCCGAGCGGGATCGGGAAGCTGTCGTCGTAGTTGATGTCCGGGTTGGCGGCGAGGAACCCTGCCGGATCGGCGTAGGCCTGGGCCGCCTCGTCGGCGATCCGCCGGATCTCCTCGGCGCCCATGCAGCCGGTGCTGATGAGGGTGATCAGTTCGTTCAGGGTCTCTTTCATGGGCGGGTTCCAGGGTCGATGAAACGGAGCGGGCCGGCCTCGCCGGCGCGGCCGGATGAATTCTACAGGGTGGAACGACGGTCAGCGGCGCGGCCAGTCGTCGTCGGCGTCCAGTGCCTCGCGCTCCTCGCGCATGGCCTCCGCCAGGGCGCGCTCCTCGTCATCGGGATCGGCGCCCGCGACAGCCTCCGCGACGGCAGGCTCGACGGCTTGCTCCGCGACCACGGGAATCGGCCCAGCCGCTGGCTCGGCGGACTCGTCGCCCTGCTCCGAGGGCTCCGGAGGGTCGAGCAGGTCGTCGAAGTCGGTCTTCAGGCCCTGCTCCATCTCGTCCAGTTCCAGCAGCAGGCTGCGGAAGCTGGTTTCCTCGCGCGGCTTCTCCGGCTCGCCGGCCTCCCCCTCGATCTCCTCGAGGCTTTCCCCGGCCTCGGCGATGGCGCGATCGGCCAGGGCCTGGATCGAGGCAGGAATCGCATCCTCGTCGAGATCGTCGCGCGGCGGCTGCGCCGCCACTTCGACCGGCGGTTCCGGCTCGGGCTCCATCTCGCGCAGCGCCGACAGCGGCGGCAGCTCGTCGAGGCTCTTCAGGTTGAAATAATCGAGGAACGCCTTGGTGGTCGCCAGCATCGCCGGGCGCCCCGGCACCTCGCGGTAGCCAACGATGCGGATCCACTCCCGCTCCATCAGCGTCTTGACGATCTGGGTGTTCACCGCCACGCCGCGGATCTCCTCGATCTCGCCACGGGTGATCGGCTGGCGGTAGGCGATCAGCACCAGGGTTTCCAGGAGCGCGCGCGAATAGCGCTGCGGACGCTCCTCCCAGAGGCGGCCGACCCACGGCGAGAAACGCTCGCGAATCTGCAGGCGATACCCGGACGCGACTTCCTTCAGCTCGAAGGAACGCCCCGCGCAGGACAGCGCGAGGATCGCCAGGGCGTCGCGGAACTGCCCCGGTTCCGGCCGCTCGGCCTCGTCGAACAGCTCGGCCAGGCGCTCCAGCGACAGCGGCTTGCCGGCCGCGAGGAGGATGCCTTCGAGCAGGGTGGCGAGTTCGTGGGGATCGGACAGGTTCATCGTCGCAACGGATACCGGAGCCAGGAAGAGGGAAAGATAGCGGAATCGGGCATGCAGCTTAACAGGCCACGGCAGGGAGCGAAGCCGGAAGCTCGGAAAAGCTGACAGTCCGCAGGGGGACGAACGGCCAGCGGCGCGGCGCGATCACTCGAAATCGTCTTCCAGGGCTTCCTCCAGGGTTTCGCCTTCCTCCGCTTCGCGGGCTATCCGCAGGCGCACATGGATGGCGCCGAAAGCCTCGTTCTGCACCAGTTCCACCATCTGCTCCTTGACCAGTTCGAGGATCGCCATGAAGGTGACCACCACGCCGAGCTTGCCCTCCTCCAGGGTGAACAACTGGATGAAGGGCACGAAGGCGCCGCCTTTCAGGCGCTCCAGCACTTCGCTCATGCGTTCGCGGGTGGACAGTACCTCGCGGGTCACCTGGTGGCTCTCGAACAGGTCGGCGCGGCGCAGCATCTCGCCCATCACCAGCATCAGCTCCTGCAGCGCCAGCTCCGGCAGCAGCTTGCGCGCCCGCGCCTCGGGAGCAGCCACCGCCGGCACCAGCACGTCGCGGCCGACCCGGGGCAGTTCGTCGAGGTCTTCGGCGGCCTTCTTGAACCGTTCGTACTCTTGCAGGCGGCGGATCAGCTCGGCCCGCGGATCGTCCTCTTCCTCCTCGGCTTCCGCCGAGCGCGGCAACAACATGCGCGACTTGATCTCCGCCAGCATCGCCGCCATCACCAGGTACTCGGCGGCCAGCTCCAGGCGCACCGCCTTCATCAGCTCGACATAGCCCATGTACTGGCGGGTGATTTCCGCCACCGGGATATCCAGGATGTCGATGTTCTGCTTGCGGATCAGGTACAGCAGCAGGTCGAGCGGGCCCTCGAAGGCCTCGAGGAAGACCTCCAGCGCGTCCGGCGGGATATAGAGGTCCTGCGGCAGCTCGGTGACCGCCTCGCCGTAGACCAGCGCCAGTTGCAGCGGCACCCGCTCGGCGGCGGGTTCGGCTGGAGGGGTGTCGGCGTTGGCCGGGTTATCGTCCTGCATCGGTAGGCTCGTGGTGGGCGGATTCGGGCGGCGCTCAGGCCGGCTGCATGAACGGCGCCGGATCGCCGCAACCCACGCGGATCACTTCGGGATCGGTGTCGGTCAGGCTGATCACGGTGGAGGCCTCGCCGCCGCCATAGCCCCCGTCCACGATCAGGTCGACCTGGTGTTCCAGTACCTGGCGCATTTCATAGGGATCGTTCAGTGGCTCGCCGCTGCCGGGCATGATCAGGCTCACGCTCATCAGCGGTTCGCCTAGCTCCTCCAGCAGCGCCCGGGCGATCGGACAGTTCGGCACGCGCAGGCCGATGGTGCGGCGCTTGGGGTGCAGGAGCATGCGCGGCACCTCGCGGGTGGCGCTGAGGATGAAGGTGTAGGGACCGGGGGTGTGCGCCTTGAGCAGGCGGAACAGGCCGGTGTCGACCTTGGCATAGACCCCCAGCTCGGAAAGGTCGCGGCAGACCAGGGTGAAGTTGTGCTTGTCGTCCAGTTGGCGGATGCGGCGGATGCGATCCACCGCGGTCTTTTCGCCGATGCGGCAGCCCAGGGCATAGGACGAGTCGGTGGGATAGACGATCACCCCACCCTGGCGGACGATTTCCACCGCCTGCTTGACCAGCCGTGGCTGGGGATTTTCCGGATGGATCTGGAAGAACTGGCTCATTCGGCCCCCTTGGCTTCGGAATGACGTTCGGTATCGCGAAAATGCCTGGCGAAACGCGGCCACATGGCCGGAAGGTCCTCTGGAACCGCACGGTACATGCCCAGTTCGGACCAGTCGCCCGGCGCGTGGAAATCGCTGCCGGCGGTGACCATCAGGCCGAACTCGCGGGCCAGGATCGACAGGGTACCGACCTGTTCGGCCGGCTGCACCCCATTGACCACCTCGATGGCGTGTCCACCGGCCTGGAGAAAGTCGGCGACCAGGCGCCGGCGCTTGGTCCGGGTGAAATCATAATGGTACGGGTGCGCCAGGCTGATCCAGGCGCGCGCCTCGCGCAGGCAGCCGACCACTTCCTCCAGGGTCGGCCAGTGCTGCTTGACGTCTCCCAGCTTGCCGGCCCCCAGCCATTTGCGGAACGCGTCGGCGCGATCCTTGACCCAGCCGCCCTGGACCAGGAACTCGGCGAAATGCGGCCGCGCCGGCGCGTTGCCGCTGTCGCCCAGGGCCCGCTGGATCGCCCGCGCGCCCTCCAGCGCCCCGGGCATACCCTTGGCCGCCAGCCGTCGGTCGATTTCCTCGGCGCGCGCCCAGCGGCCGCGGTGCAGGGCTTCAGTGGCCTGGCGCAGGGGAGCGGCGTCGAGGTCGAAACCGTAGCCCAGCACATGGATGGTGGCGCCACCCCAGGTGCAGGACAGCTCGACGCCGTTGACCAGTTCGATACTGAGTCGAGCGGCCGCCTGGTGGGCTTCCGGCAAGCCTTCCAGGGTGTCGTGGTCGGTCAGCGCCAGCAGCCCGACGCCTTTCTCGTGGGCCCGCTGCACCAGGGCGGCGGGCGCGAGAACGCCATCGGAGGCGGTACTGTGGCAATGCAGATCGACACGCATGGCTGAATCCTGATTCCAGTGAAGAATGGTGATGAAGCAACGCCGATTCGCTGCCTCGCGGTATCGAGACGTACCGTTCATGGGCCGGGGAGCCTGCTCCACCTGGCGAATGCGCCTGCGGCACAGGCCTGACGCATTCGGAAAGACAGGATGACTGTTTCAGAACATCCAGAGGTTGCTATTATGCCGCTTCAACCGTGTCCTGACTGCCACCATGAAGCAATTCATCGATTTCATCCCACTGATCCTGTTCTTCATCGTCTACAAGATAGACCCTCAGAACGTCGAGTTCGCCGGGTTCAATCTGAGTGGCATCTACGGCGCGACCGCGACCCTGATCCTCGCCTCGGTGATCGTCTACGGCGCCCTCTGGCTCAAGCACCGCCACCTGGAAAAGAGCCAGTGGTTCACCCTCGGCGCCTGCCTGGTCCTCGGCGGCCTGACCCTGGCCTTCCACGAGGACACCTTCCTCAAATGGAAGGCGCCGCTGGTCAACTGGCTGTTCGCCCTGGCCTTCGCCGGCAGTCACTTCATCGGCGACAAGCCGATGATCCAGCGCATCATGGGCCATGCCATCCAGTTGCCGCAGGGCCTCTGGGTGCGCCTGAACATCGCCTGGGTGGTGTTCTTCCTGGTGTGCGGCTTCGCCAACCTGTACGTGGTCTTCACCTATCCGAACTTCTGGGTGGACTTCAAGGTGTTCGGCAGCCTCGGCATGACCTTGCTGTTCCTGATCGGCCAGGGCCTGTTCCTGGCTCGCCACCTGCACGACGCCGATACCGGCGAAAAGCCCAAGGACTGACATGCTCTACGCGATCATCGCCCGTGACATCCCCGCTTCCCAGGAACGCCGCCTGGCCAGCCGCCCGGCCCACCTGGCCCGTCTCGAACAGCTGAAGGAAGAAGGCCGCCTGGTACTCGCCGGCCCGCACCCGGCGATCGACAGCAACGACCCGGGCGCCGCCGGCTTCACCGGCAGCCTGATCGTCGCCGAATTCGATTCCCTGGCCGCGGCGCAGAGCTGGGCCGAGGCCGACCCCTACCGGGCCGCCGGGGTGTATGCCGAGGTGGTGGTCAAGCCGTTCAAGAAAGTCCTGCCCTGAGGCAGTCGCCGGGTACCGGCGGCCGGCCCGGTCGCCCTCCCGGCAAACGTTTTCGCACCGGACGCCGCTTTCCGGTGCCCGCCGCAGCGCAACCAGGCCGGCCCGGCGCTTTCGCCAAGCCGGAAGGGCGAACCGGAAGACAGTGCAATCCGTCGCTTCATCGGTACAAGGAGTCATGATGCGTCCATCCACTGCCCATTGCCTGCTGCTGAGCCTGAGCCTGGGAGCTTCCCTGGCCCAGGCCGAGGAACCCGCGCCAGCACCGATTCCAGCCGCGCAGCCTTCCATTGCGCAGGCTACCGCCGAACTGGAGCGCCGCCTGGTGGAAACGGAACGCCAGCGCGACGAACTGGTCAGTCGTATGCGCCAGGAGAACCGCCAGTTGCGCGAGCAGTTGCAGGCGGCCCAGGCGCAGCGGCAACCGCCGCTGCTCACAGAAGAGCAGACCTGGTATGTCGCCGGCGCCGCCACCGCCCTGCTCGCGTTCGTCCTCGGCGCCCTGAGCCGCGGCCGCCGGCGACAGCGACGCGAATGGATCAATTGAGCGACACCCGATGAGCGAACTGCTGTTGATCGACGATGACCGGGAGCTCTGCGAGCTGCTCGGTACCTGGCTGGTCCAGGAAGGTTTCTCCGTGCGTGCCAGCCACGACGGCGCCCAGGCCCGTCGCGCCCTCGCCGAGCAGACGCCGGATGCCGTGGTGCTCGACGTGATGCTGCCGGACGGCAGCGGCCTGGAACTGCTCAAGCAACTGCGCGGCGACCATCCCGACCTGCCGGTGCTGATGCTGTCCGCCCGCGGCGAGCCGCTGGACCGCATCCTCGGTCTGGAACTGGGCGCCGACGACTACCTGGCCAAGCCCTGCGACCCGCGCGAACTCACCGCACGGCTGCGCGCCGTGCTGCGGCGAACCCACCCGGCGCAGCCCAGCGCGCAGATGCAACTGGGCGACCTGTCGCTGAACCTGACGCGCGGCGTGGCGCAGATCGACGGCCAGGAGATCAGCCTGACCCTTTCCGAAAGCCGCATCCTCGAAGCGCTCCTGCGCCAGCCCGGCGAGCCGCTGGACAAGCAGGCCCTGGCGCAACTGGCGCTGGGCCGCAAGCTGACCCTCTACGACCGCAGCCTGGACATGCACGTCAGCAACCTGCGCAAGAAGCTCGGCAGCCACCCCGACGGCAGCCCGCGCATCCTCGCCCTGCGCGGCCGCGGCTACTACTACAGCCACTGAGCGGGTTTCGTCAGCCCGCCGACACAAGGTCTTTACCCAAGCTTTACCCAGGGCTGACCGCGCTTGACCTTGACCTCCCTAGACTGGGCTCATCCGGTAAATGGCCGGCCCCAGAAAGGAGAAACACCATGCGCAAGACGCTAACCGCCCTGTTCATCGCCGCCGCCCTGCCGACCTTCGCCATGGCCGCGCCCGCCGCCAACGACCTGCCGCCCCCGCCGATGGAAGGCGGCCACATGATGGGCCAGCACGGTCCCCGGCATGGCGGCCCGATGAAGGAACTGAACCTGACCCGCGAACAGCGCCAGCAGATGGGCAAACTGATGGGCGAACAGATGAAGGCCCGCCACGAGATCACCCAGCGCTACCTGGCCAAGCTGCCGGCGGCCGAGCAGAAGGCCCTGAAGGACGAACTCAAGGCCAGCCACGAGAAGACCCAGAAAGACATCCGCGCCCTGCTCACCCCCGAGCAGCAGAAGAAGTTCGACGAACTGCAGAAGAAGCGCGAGCAGCGCAAGGCAGAGTGGGCCGAATTCCAGCAATGGAAGGCCGACAAGAAGTCCAACTGACGTCCGAGCCACCGCTACCGGGTCCTCCGGTAGCGGTCTTCCGACCAGCCGGAATCGCATATCCTAGAGGTTTACCCACGCGGCCGGCCCGACATGCGATTCAACAGGAAAACCATGCGTTCACTCTTCTGGCGAATCCTCGCCGCCTTCTGGCTGGCCCTGCTGCTGGTAGCCGGGCTTTCCATCCTGCTGGGTCGCGCGCTGAACCAAGACACCTGGATCATCGCCCGCCATCCCGGCCTGAAGGATCTCGCCGAGCAGTGGACCGCCCTCTACGAAGAACAGGGCAGCTACGCGGCCCAGGGCTTGCTGGAGCAACGCCGCCGCGACTACGGGATTTCCATCCAGGTGCTCGACGAAAGCGGCCAGCGCCTGGTCGACGGCACCTACCTGCCGCGCCCCCGCCACCGCCCGCCGCGCACCAGCGACCGCAACCTGCCGCGCTTCCCCTGGCGCCAACTGAGCCAGGAATACGTCAGCCCGCAGAGCAACCATACCTATCTGTTCATCTACCGCATCCCGCACCCGGAGCTGGAGGCCTGGCACCGCGGCAGCCTGCTCTGGCCGCTCAGCGCGCTGGGCATCGCACTGGTGGTGCTGACCCTGTTCAGCCTGCTGCTGACGCTGTCCATCACCCGTCCGCTGAACCGTCTGCGGCGCGCCGTGCACGACCTCGGCCAGACCGCCTACCAGAAGGACAGCCTGGCCCGCCTGGCGCGGCGCGGCGATGAACTGGGCACCCTGGCGCGCGATTTCAACCGCATGGGCGAACGCCTGCAAAGCCTGATCGGCAGCCAGCGACAGTTGCTCCGCGACGTGTCCCACGAACTGCGCTCGCCGTTGGCGCGCCTGCGCATCGCCCTGGCCCTGGCCGAACGCGCCGAACCGCAAGCGCGGGCGCAGATGTGGCCGCGCCTGGAACAGGAATGCGACCGCCTGGAAGCGCTGATCGGCGAGATCCTCGCCCTCGCCCGGCTCGACGCCGAACCCGGCGCGAGCCAACGGATCGCCCTGCTGCCGCTGCTCCAGCGGCTGCGCGAAGACGCCCTGCTGCTGGCTCCGGAGCAGGATATCCGCCTGGAAGTGGCGCCTGACCTGAGCATCGACGGCTGGCCGGACATGTTCGAGCGCGCGGTGGACAACCTGCTGCGCAACGCCGTGCGCTTCAACCCCGCCGGCCAACCGCTGGAGGTGCGCGCCAGCAGCGCCGGCGACTACCTGCGCCTGAGCGTCCGCGACCATGGGCCGGGCATCGCCGTCGAACTGCAGGAGCAGTTGGGCGAACCGTTCTTCCGCGCACCCAACCAGAGCAGCCCGGGACACGGCCTGGGCCTGGCCATCGCCCGCCGCGCCATCGAGCGCCACGGCGGGCACCTGCGCCTGGGCAACCATCCCGACGGCGGCTTCATCGCCACCCTCAGCCTGCCGCTACGGCGCAAGGCGACCGAATAACGCCGCGCCCCGATGCGCGGCACTTCCCCCTGGAGCATCCGGCATGACTCTTCCCGCTTCGTTGTTCCTCGATGAACGCCCGCTCGCCCAGGCCATCGCACCGCCGGAACTTCCCGGCGACGAGCCGCAATCGCTGGTCCTGGCGGTCGAGCTGGGACAGGTCGTCCAGCAACTGCGGCAACGCTGGGCGCGCCTCGACCTGAGCCTGCCGGAGCGCGGCACCTGGCCGCTGGAGAGCTGGCGCCCGGCCTTGCACGAGGCGCTCTACGGCCTGCTCGGCGGCGCCGCGCAGGCCCGCCCGTGGCAGCGCATCACGCTGAATCCGGCGCTGGACGCGCGCCACGGCCGGCTGCGCCTGGACATCCTCGGCCAGGCGGAAGAAGGCCGGCGCTGGCTGCCGGCGGCCGTGGAAGCCGCCCGACGACTGGCCGGCTGGCAGGGCGGACGACTGCTCTGGCACGCCCAGGGCGCGTATTGGTGCGTACGCCTGCTGTTGCCGCTCAGCCCGGCCAGGCGCTGACGAAGGCCGTCGGGTCGAGTTCCGCCGGCGTGCGCAACTCGCCCATCGGCGTACCCAGGTAGACGAAGCCGATGATCCGCTCCTGCTCGCCGAGCCCCAGGCCGGCGTGCACCACCGGATCGGTGGCCATCTCGCCGGTCCGCCACATCGCCCCCAGTCCCTGGGCATAGGCGCCCAGCACCAGGCCGTGGGCAGCGCAGCCGGCGGCCAGCAGTTGCTCGCCATGCGGCACCTTCGGGTGATCCTGCAGGCAGGCGACCGCCACGACCAGCAGCGGTGCCCGCAGCGGCATGTTGCGGGCCTTGGCCAGCGCTTCCTCGGCGGCGTCCGGCTGGCGGCTCGCCAGGGCGCGGGCGTAGAGGTCGCCCAGGGCCCGGCGGCCTTCGCCTTCTACCACGATGAAGCGCCAGGGCCGCAGTTGCCCGTGGTCCGGGGCACGCAAGGCGACCCGGAACAGCCGGTCGAGCTGCTCCGGCGAGGGCGCGGGATCGCTCAGGCGGGCGTGGGAAACGCGAGTGAGCAAGGCGTCGAGAGCCTCCATGGGCGAACTCCTGTCAGAAACGAAATCGCCATTGTAGACGCAATCGCCAGGCTCACGCCCGCTCTCAGGCGACCCGTCCCGGCGCCAGGTGCGGCTGCAGCGGCGGGGTCAGCGGTGGCAGGCCGTAGGCGGCGCGCGCGGCATCGCAGGCCGGGTTGGGCTGGCCGTTGGCCCAGGCCGCCTCGAACTCGCGGCAGGTACTCGAGCGCTGCTCGTAGACGGTGCAACGAACGCCGCAACCGACCTCGCCGAGCAGCCCGACGCAGCGCGCCGGCTTGTTCTCGGTACCGCTCATGGCGACCATCTGCGGGCTGATGCGGACGGTCAGTTCGTCGGGTACGACGCCGCCTGCGGAACGGCACTCGCCCCAATAGAAAGACACACGAAAATGCGCACAGCAGGCGCCGCAGGTAAGACACGGATTGTCAGTGGACATGGTTGGCAGAACACCAGAGAAACCGGCGAGCGCCGGCGGGCGAAGCGAGATTCTAGCGATTTCGCGGCTGCTGTGAAGAGGGGCGCAGCGGCAGATTTACTCTCCGCGGACGGCTGGTAGAATGACCGGTCCGCCACCGCCCAGAGCCCCACGATCCATGGCCTTGCCGACCCTACGCATCCTCGGTTTCATCATCGGCATCTTCCTGATCACTCTGGCCGCCAGCATGCTGGTCCCGATCCTGACCATGCTCGCCTTCGACCGTACCGAAGGCATCCAGGCGTTCATCTGGTCCAGCGTCGCCACCTTCGTCACCGGCCTCGGCCTGGTCCTGCCGGGGCGTCCCGAGCATGTCCACCTGCGCCCGCGGGACATGTACATGCTCACCGTATCGAGCTGGGTGCTGGTATGCATCTTCGCCGCCCTGCCGTTCGTCCTGCAGCAGCACATCAGCTACACCGATGCCTTCTTCGAAAGCATGTCGGGGATCACCGCCACCGGCTCCACCGTGCTCAGCGGGCTGGACGACATGTCCCCGGGCATCCTCATCTGGCGCTCGCTGCTGCACTGGCTGGGCGGCATCGGCTTCATCGCCATGGCCGTGGCGATCCTGCCGATGCTGCGGATCGGCGGCATGCGCCTGTTCCAGACCGAATCCTCGGACCGCTCGGAAAAGGTCCTGCCACGCTCGCACATGGTCGCCAAGTACATCGTCGCCACCTATGTCGGCATCACCCTGCTCGGCAGCCTGGCCTTCTGGGGCGCCGGCATGAGCCCGTTCGACGCGGTCAACCACGCCATGTCGGCGATTTCCACCGGCGGTTTCTCCACCTCCGACCAATCCCTGGCCAAGTGGAAGCAGCCGGCGGTGCACTGGACCGCGGTAGTGGTGATGATCCTCGGCAGCCTGCCGTTCGCGCTCTACGTCGCCACCCTGCGCGGACACCGCAAGGCGCTGATCAAGGACCAGCAGGTCCGCGGCCTGCTCGGCCTGCTGCTGGTGACCTGGCTGCTGATGGGCACCTGGTACGCGGTAACCTCCAAGCTGCCCTGGATGGATGCCTTCCGCATCGTCGCGGTGAATGTCACCTCGGTGGTCACCACCACCGGCTTCGCCCTCGGCGACTACAGCATGTGGGGGCACTTCTCGATCATGCTGTTCTTCTACCTCGGCTTCATCGGCGGTTGCTCCGGCTCTACCGCCGGCGGCATCAAGATCTTCCGCTTCCAGGTCGCCTACACCCTGCTCAAGGCCAACCTCTACCAGTTGATCCACCCGCGCGCGGTGCTCAAGCAGAACTACAACGGCCATCGGCTGGACGAGGAAATCGTCCGCTCGATCCTGACCTTCTCGTTCTTCTTCGCCATCGTCGTCTGCCTGCTCGCCCTCTGCCTGTCGCTGATCGGCCTGGACTGGATGACCGCCCTCACCGGCGCCGCCAGCACCGTGGCCGGCGTAGGCCCGGGGATGGGCCCCATCATCGGCCCCTCGGGCAACTTCGCCAGCCTGCCGGACGCCGCCAAGTGGCTGCTGGCCGCCGGCATGCTGCTCGGCCGCCTGGAGATCATCACCGTGCTGGTCCTGCTGACCCCGGCGTTCTGGCGCCACTGAGCGCTCACGGGCCTGTCTGCAATGGCTCTACTCAGGGACTGAAAAGCCGGTGTAAGCTTCTGCACCATGACGACACAGCCGCAACCCGGCCACGTGAGCCTGGATAGCTCCACCCAGCCCGCCCGCGTCAGAGCCATAGGTGATTGGACGCTCGCCCACTACACGGCTCTGGAGCGCGAGGTGACGCGCCTGCGCAGCGAAGTGGCGGGCAACGCCAGCTTCGACCTGAGCCAACTGGGCGCCCTGGATACCGCCGGCGCCGCCCTGCTCGCCGAATTGCTCGGCGCCGAGCGCCTGGCCGACCTCGCCGAGCTGGAGCCCGGCCTGCCGCGCGAGCGCCAGGCCCTGCTGAAGACCGTCGGCCACGCCCTGCACGACTTCTGCGAGCCGGAGAAACCCAAGCCGCCGACCACCGCCATCGAACTGCTGGCTCGCATCGGTTGTGCCATGGAGACCTTCTGGCTGCACCTCAAGGCACTCCTCGGCTTCATCGGCCTGACCCTGGAGACCCTGTTCCGCAGCCTGGTCCGCCCGGCCAGTTGGCGGGTCACGCCGCTGGTGGCGAACATCGAGAAGAGCGGCCTGGACGCGGTGCCGATCATCGCCCTGCTGACCTTCCTGGTCGGCGCGGTGATCGCCTTCCTCGGCGCCACGGTGCTGGCCAACTTCGGCGCGACCATCTACACGGTCAACCTGGTGGTGTTCTCCTTCCTCCGCGAGTTCGCCGTGCTGCTCACCGCGATCCTCATGGCCGGCCGCACCGCCAGCGCCTTCACCGCGCAGATCGGTTCGATGAAGGCCAACGAGGAGATCGACGCGATCCGCGCCCTCGGCCTCAACCCCATCGAGCTGCTAGTGCTGCCGCGGGTGCTGGCGCTGCTGGTATCGCTGCCGATGCTGACCTTCGTCGGCATGCTCTGCGGCATCGTCGGCGGCATGACCGTCTGCGCCTGGACCCTGGACATCCCGCCGGCGATGTTCCTGTCGATCATGGAGGACGGAATCGGCGTACAGCATTTCCTGGTCGGTATCAGCAAGGCCCCGCTGTTCGCCTTCCTGATCGCCGTGATCGGCTGCCTGGAAGGCTTCAAGGTCAGCGGCAGCGCCCAGTCGGTGGGCGAGCACACCACCACCAGCGTGGTCCACTCGATCTTCGTGGTGATCCTGCTCGACGCCCTCGCCGCGCTGTTCTTCATGGAGATGGGCTGGTGAGCCAGGACAACCCGCAGGCGATCATCCAGGTCCGCGACCTGTGCAACCGTTTCGGCGCCCAGGCGGTCCACGAGCACCTCGACCTCGACGTCCGTCGCGGCGAGATCCTCGGCGTGGTCGGCGGCTCCGGCACCGGCAAGTCGGTGCTGCTGCGCAGTATCGTCGGCCTGCGCCGGCCGACCTCCGGCAGCGTGCGGGTGTTCGGCGAAGACCTGCTGCAACTGCCGGAGGAGCGCCGCTCCCTGGTCGAACGGCGCTTCGGCGTGCTGTTCCAGCAGGGCGCGCTGTTTTCCTCGCTTACCGTGGTGGAGAACGTCGCCCTGCCGCTGATCGAGAACGCCGGCCTGCCGCGCGCCGACGCCGAGCACCTGGCCCAGGTCAAGCTGGCCCTGGCCGGGCTACCGGCCAACGCCGGCGACAAGTATCCGGCCTCGCTTTCCGGCGGCATGATCAAGCGCGCCGCCCTGGCCCGCGCCCTGGTGCTGGACCCGGACATCCTGTTCCTCGACGAGCCCACCGCCGGCCTCGACCCGATCGGCGCGGCGGCCTTCGACAACCTGATCCGTACCCTGCGCGACGCCCTCGGCCTGACGGTGTTCCTGGTCACCCATGACCTGGACACCCTGTACACCATCTGCGACCGGGTCGCCGTGCTGTCGCAGAAGAAGGTCCTGGTGGTCGATACCCTGGAACGGGTCGCCGCCACCGACGACCCCTGGGTCCGCGAATACTTCCACGGGCCGCGCGGGCGCGCCGCCCACCAAGCCGCCGCCGTGCCGGAGAATCACTGAGATGGAAACCCGAGCCCACCATGTGTTGATCGGCCTGTTCAGCGTGATCGTGATCGGCGCCGCCCTGCTCTTCGGCCTGTGGCTGGCCAAGTCCGGCTCGGAGGGCAAGTTCAACTACTACGACATCGTCTTCAACGAAGCGGTCAGCGGCCTTTCCCAGGGCAGCTCGGTGCAGTACAGCGGGATCAAGGTCGGCGACGTGGCCTTCCTCCGCCTCGATCCGAAGGACCCGCGCAAGGTCTGGGCACGCATCCGCGTGGTGGCCAGCGCGCCGATCAAGCAGGACACCACCGCCAAGCTGGCGCTCACCGGGATCACCGGCACCTCGATCATCCAGCTCAGCAGCGGCACGCCCGCCAGCCCGATGCTGGAGGGCAAGGACGGGAAGATCCCGGTGATCGTCGCCACGCCCTCGCCGCTGACCCAGTTGCTGAGCAACGGCGAAGACCTGATGGGCAACATCAACCAGCTCATCGCGCGCTTCAGCAACCTGCTCTCCGAGGAAAACACAGCGCGCATCAGCCGCACCCTCGACCATCTCGACCAGGCCACCGGCGCGCTCTCCGCCGAGCGCGAGAACGTCAGCGCGGTGATGCAGCAGTTGGCCCAGGCGAGCAGGCAGGCCAACGCCGCGCTGGCCCAGGCCAGCGAGTTGATGCGCAGCGCCAACGGCCTGCTCAACGAGCAAGGCAAGGGGATGCTGGAAAACGCCAACAAGACCATGGCTTCGCTGGAGCGCACCAGCGCCACCCTCGACCAGTTGATCAGCGAGAATCGCCACTCGCTGGACGGCGGCATCCAGGGACTCGCCGAGCTGGGCCCGGCGGTCAGCGAACTGCGCGATACCCTGGCGGCACTGCGCGGAATCAGCCGGCGCCTGGAAGAGAACCCGGCGAACTACCTGCTGGGCCGGGAAAAAACCAAGGAGTTCACCCCATGAGGCTCGCCCTTCGCCCGCTGCGTCGCCTGTCCCTGGCCGCCGGCCTGGCCGCGCTCGCCACCCTCGGCGCCTGCTCGATCCTGCCGGAAGCGCAGGTCCTCCAGGTCTACCTGCTACCGGTGCACAACCCTCCGGCCAGCGCCGCCGCGCGGCCGGTCGACTGGTCGCTGCGGATCGCCCGGCCGCGTACCAGCCTGGTGCTGGAGAGCCCGCGCATCGCAGTGCGCCCGCACGGCGACGAAATCAGCGTGTACCAGGGCGCGCGCTGGAGCGATCCGGCACCGTCGCTGCTGCGTGACCGTCTGATGCAGGCGTTCCAGGCCGACGGCCGGGTCCGCGGCCTGAGCAGCGACGACAGCAACCTGCAGGCCGATTTCGAACTGGGCGGCGACCTTCGCGCCTTCCAGACCGAGTACCCGAACGGCCAGGCCAGCGCGCTGATCCGCTACGACGCGCGCCTGGTGCGTACCGACGACAAGCGCGTGGTCGCCAGCCGGCGTTTCGAGGTCAGCCAGCCGGTGGATGGCAAGAAGGTCGCGGCGGTGGTCAGCGCCTTCGGCAAGGCCGGCGATACGCTGTCGGCCCAGGTTCTCGACTGGACCCTGCGCCAGGCCTCGGCGCAACCCGCCGTGCAGCCCTGAAGCGTCCCGCCTGGCCTGGCGACTAGCCCGGGCGCCCCTGGCGGCGCGCCCGGTATTCGTTGGGCGTGCAGCCGAACCAGCGGCGGAATGCCCGGAAGAAATTGCTCGGATCGGCGAAACCCAGCAGATAGGCGACTTCCAGCAAGGTCAGGCCGGGCTGCTGGAGATACTGATCGGCCATATCCCGACGTGTGTCGTCGAGCAGTTGCTGGTAGCTGGTGCCCTCCTCCTGGAGGCGTCGTTGCAAGGTGCGCTGCGACAGGTGCAGTGCCTGGGCCACCCGTTCGCGCTTGGGTTCTCCCTGCGGCAACAGCCGGCACAGGGTCTGCCGGGCCAGATGGGTGATGCGGCTGGTGCTGAAACGCGCCAGGTATTCGCCGGCGAAGCGATCGTGCAACTGGGCCAGCGCCTCGTTGGCCGAGGGTAGCGGCGTCTCGAGGTCGACGCGGGAAAACACCAGCGCGAACTCCTCGGCGTGAAAGCGCAGCGGCGCGCGGAACAGCTCGGCATAGGGTGCCAGCGGCTCGCGGGGCGCGCCGGGCAGTTCCACCGCCAGCGGGTCCAGCGGCCGGCCGGTGATCCAGCGGACCATGTCCACCAGGTAGGCCAGCGAGCATTCGGCACTCTGCGGCGGCGCCGGCAGGCGATCACCATGCACCGTGACGCCGAGTCGATAGCCCTGCGGCGTGCGGCAGAAAGTCAGGTCGGAGGCTTCCGCGATGATCCGCTGGTAGCGTTCCAGGCGCGCGAAGCCTTCCGCCAGGTTGCGGCTCGACATCAGCGCATAGCCGACGACGTGGAAAGCCGGGCGCCGGACCCGGGCGATGTTCAGGGCGATCGCCGGGTTGCCGCTGAGCGCCACCGCACGCTGCCACAGACGGCTCATCGCATCCTGCGGGAAGCGCGCGTCGGGGTCCTGCAGGGCCTGGTAGTCGAGGCCCAGCTCGGCGAACAGCTGGCGTCCGTCGAGGCCTTCCAGCTCCAGGGCGAGGACGATGCCCTGGACCCAGCTGGACAAGGTTGTACGTTCCGGCATCGGTCTCTTCTTGTTCTGGCGGGAGGCACGCCGACCGTCGACCGGCCTGGCGGCCCAAGGATACTAAACTGGCCCTGTATGTCATCCGCGACATCGTGCGGCCCGCACTACACTGCGCGGACACAACGAGAGGAGGCATTCCATGAGCAGCCCTGACGACGAGCGTTTCCACAGTTTCGCCGAGTTCTACCCCTACTACCTGCAGGAACACAGCAATGCGGTGTGCCGCCGCCTGCACTACGTCGGCAGCCTGCTGGTGCTGGCGGTGCTGTTCCTCGCCGTGGCCAGCCAGCAGTGGCTATGGCTGCTGGCGCTGCCGCTGGTCGGCTATGGCTTCGCCTGGGTCGGCCACTTCGTCTTCGAGAAGAACCGCCCGGCCACCTTCAAGTACCCGCTGTGGTCGTTCATGGGCGACTGGGTGATGCTCAAGGACGCTTTCACCGGCCGCATCCGCTTCTGACCCATCCGCGCGACTGGCCCCCGGGCCGGTCGCTCCCCCGGGACGACCGTCGGTCCCGGATCGGCGCGCTTTCCTGAACTATCGATCAGCTGTCACTGGCCGCCGCGCAAACGCTTGGTTAAGATTCCGCCAGCAACCTGGCCACCCGCCATTCCCCAGGCGGAAAGCTCACGAGGCCGAGCCGGGACGAAAATACACAGGGATCCTCTCCAGCGCATGAAGCCTACCCTCCCCGACCGCTCGCCGACGAGCCGGTCCGTCGCGTCCATGCGTGAATACTATTCGCGCGTGCTGGCCTATATCGCCTGTGGCGCCAGCATCGCGGCGGGAACCTACACCCAGTATTTCAGCTACGGCATCCTCTGGATGGTGCCCTATGCGCTGCTCTACCCGCACCTGGCGTACCACCTCGGCCAGCGCTTCCGCCAGCACGACCCGCGCAAGGTGACCCGCGCCCTGCTCGCGGTCGACGCCGTGCACTGTGGCCTGGGCATGGCGCTGCTCGGCTTCTCCGTGGTGCCCAGCCTGATGTTCCTGCTGGTGCTGAGCTTCACCGCGCTGGTCATCGGCGGCCTGCGCCTGCTCGGCATGGCCCTGCTGGTATCGGCCAGCAGCGCCCTGCTGGTCGCCGTGCTCGTCGCCCCGCCGCTGCTGGGCAATACCTCGGTCGAGGTGGCCGCGGTCAGCATCCTGTTCTGCGGACTGTACATCTGCATCACCGCCTTCTTCGGCCACCAGCAGGGCCTGCGCCTGGCCCAGGTGCGCCAGGAGATCGCCCGCGAGCAGGAAAAGGCCGCGCGGCTCGCGCGCAACCTGGCCAAGTACCTGTCGCCGCAGGTCTGGGAAATGATCTTCAGCGGCAAGAAGAGCGTGCGCCTGGAAACCCAGCGCAAGAAGCTCACCGTGTTCTTCTCCGACATCCGCGGCTTCACCGAGCTATCCGAGGAGCTGGAAGCCGAGGCCCTGACCGACCTGCTCAACAACTACCTCAACGAGATGTCGAAGATCGCCCTCAAGTACGGCGGCACCATCGACAAGTTCGTCGGCGACTGCGTCATGGTGTTCTTCGGCGACCCCAGCACCCAGGGCGCGAAGAAGGACGCGGTGGCTGCGGTATCGATGGGCATCGCCATGCGCAAGCACATGAAGGTGCTGCGCCAGCAGTGGCGGGCCCAGGGCATCACCAAGCCGCTGGAAATCCGCATGGGCATCAACACCGGCTATTGCACGGTGGGTAACTTCGGCGCCGACACGCGCATGGACTACACCATCATCGGCCGCGAGGTGAACCTCGCCAGCCGCCTGGAAAGCGCCTCGGAAGCCGGCGAAATCCTCATTTCCCACGAGACCTACTCGCTGATCAAGGACGTGATCATGTGCCGCGACAAGGGCCAGATCGCGGTCAAGGGCTTCAGCCGCCCGGTGCAGATCTACCAGGTGGTGGACTCGCGCCGCGACCTCGGCGCCGCGCCCAGCTACGTCGAGCACGAATTGCCCGGCTTCTCCATGTACCTGGACACCAACAACATCCAGAACTACGACAAGGAACGGGTCATCCAGGCCCTGCAACAGGCCGCCGAGCGCCTACGCGACAAGGTCATCCTCTGAGTTCGTCGAGCGCCGCCGGCAGTTCGTCGCGCCATTCCGGCGCAGTCCGCGGACCGCTCGCCTGCAGCGCCAGGAACTCCTCCGCCGAAACCCGCCAGGACTGCTCCCGCGCCCAGCGCCCGCAGGCCTGGCGATCCAGCGCCAGCGCCTGGCGGCAGGCTTCGCCAAGATCCTCGTGCATGACCCCGGTCACGCCCTGCTGCAATACATCCAGCGGCCCCGGCACGGCGAAGGCCGCCACCGGCACGCCGCAGGCCAGGGCTTCGAGCATCACCAGGCCATAGGTATCGGTCAGCGAGGGAAACACCAGCACCGAGGCCGCCCGGTAGGCGTCGGCCAGTGCGCGGCCATGGCGGTAGCCGAGAAAACGCGCCTGTGGATAGCGCTGCTCCAGCGCCGCCCGCTGCGGGCCGTCGCCCACCAGCCATTTTTCGCCCGGCAGTTCGAGATCGAGGAACGCCTCCAGGTTCTTTTCCGTCGCCAGCCGCCCGACATACAGGAACACCGGCGGCCGCTCTTCCGCCGGGGTTGTCTCGGCGGGATGGAACAGTTCGGTATCGACGCCCTTGCGCCACAGCCGCAGGTGCTGGAAGCGCCAGGCGCAGAACTCGTCGCGCAGGCGCGGGGTGCTCACCAGCACCGCCCGGCTCGGCCGATGGAAGGCGCGCAGGAAGGCATAGCCCCAGGACAGCGGCAGCCACGGACAGCGGTCACGCAGGTATTCGGGAAAACGCGTATGGATCGCCGAGGTGAAGTCCAGGCCGCGCTTGCCCAGCCAGCGCCGCGCGGCCCAGCCGAGCGGCCCCTCGGTGGCCAGGTGCACGGCATCCGGGGCGAAGGCCTCGATCAGCCCGCCGAGGCGCCAGAGATTCCAGGCCAGGGGGATTTCCGGATAGCTGGGACAGGGCAGGCAGCGAAAGTCGGCGGGCGACAGCACCCGTACCTGGTGGCCCAGCAGTTCCAGCTCGCGCTGCAGGGCCAGCAGGCTGGTGACGACTCCGTTGACTTGCGGTAACCAGGCGTCGCTGACGATCAATAGCCTCATGCCGCCGGCTCGACCGCCGCGGCCTGCGCCGCCAGCCGCGCCTGCTCCTCGGCCAGGCGGTAGAGCTGGATGCTGCCGTCCCAATGTTCGATCAGCGCCGTGCAGGATTCTACCCAGTCGCCGCAGTTGAGGTAATCGACGCCCTCGATGCGGCGGATCTCGGCATGGTGGATGTGCCCGCAGACCACCCCGTCGAGCCCGCGCTTGTGGCACTCGTGGGCGATGGCTTCCTCGAAGTCGCTGATGAAGTTCACCGCGGTCTTGACCTTGTGCTTGAGGTACGCCGACAGCGACCAGTAGCCGTAGCCCCAGCGCCGCCGCCAGTGGTTCAGCCAACGGTTGAGGAGCAGGGTGAACTCGTAGGCGGAATCGCCGAGGAACGCCAGCCAGCGGTGGTAGCGGGTGATCACGTCGAACTGGTCGCCGTGTATCACCAGCAGCTTGCGGCCGTCGGCGGTACTGTGCACCGCCTCGTCGACCAGGCGGATGTTGCCGAGGATCAGGCTCGAATAGCGGCGCAGGAATTCGTCATGGTTGCCGGTGACGTAGATCACCTCGGTGCCGCGCTTGCTCAGGGTGAGCAGGCGGCGGATCACGTTGGTGTGCGCCTGCGGCCAGTAGATGCCGCCGCGCAGCTTCCAGCCGTCGATGATGTCGCCCACCAGGTAGATGCGATCGGCGTGGTAGCGCTTGAGGAACGCCGCCAGGTGTTCGGCCTGGCAATCCCGCGTCCCCAGGTGGACATCCGAGATCCACAGGGTCCGAACCCGCTGCTTGCGGTTCGAGGTGAAGCGTTGCGCGGTGCTCATCGGCGGGTCTCCGACGGTGTTTTTCCGATCTTGGACGGCGCCGGTGAAACGACTGTGACAGGCCGGCGACCGTTGCGTGACAGGGCGCGACTGTCTGTCGCCGGCGCCAGCGGGTAGACTGGGCGCCTGCCTCCGGGAGCTTCGCCATGGGTTCGATCCTTTCCCTGCGCCACTACAGCCACGACCAGATCGTCCACAGCCATGACCATGCCCAATTGGTCCTGGGCCTCAGCGGCTGCCTCGAGTTCGAGGTCGAGGGGCGCGGCAGCCGCGTGTTGCGGCAGACCTTCGCGGTGGTGCCGGCGCAAGCCCGGCATGCCTGCTCGAGTCCCGCCGGCAGCCGCTGCCTGGTCCTCGACCTGCCCTGCGACGGCAGCCTGCTGCTGGGCCTGGGCGAACACGCCGAAGCCGGCAGGCGGCTGTTCGAGCGACCGCAGGCGCTGTCGCTGACACCCGCCCAGGGCCAACTGGTGAACTGGCTGGCCAGCGGCCCGATCAACGACCCGGTGATCGCCCACCAGGGCGCCGGCCTGCTCCTCGCCAGCCTGGCCAGCGAGCGCCAGCCGCCGCGCCAGCAGCCCCGCCTGCCACTGGCCAGCCTGGACGCCTACCTCGACCGCCATGCCGCCCATCCGCTACAGGTAGCCGACCTGGCGCGGCTGGCCGGTCTTTCGGTGGCGCGCTTCCACAGCCTGTTCCTCGCCGAGACCGGACAGACGCCCATGGACTACGCGCGCAGCCGACGCCTGCACCAGGCCCACGAACTGTTGTTGGAGAGCAGCCTGGCGGTGGGCGAGATCGCCGCCCGGGTCGGCTACGCCTCGCAGAGCGCCTTCACCGCAGCGCTGGTCCGCGAGTTCGGCGTCACCCCGCGACAACTGCGTCGCGAGTCCCGCGACAAAACCGGCTAGCCGCACGACAGACAAATCCGTCACGACTCCTTACTCTCTGCCCATCGACAGAACAGGAGTCAGCATGGACATCATCGAATGGCAGGATTTCGAACGCGTCGAACTGCGCGTCGGCACCATCCTCAGCGCCGCTCCCAACCCCAAGGCACGCAAACCCGCCTATGTCCTCGAGGTCGACCTCGGACCGCTCGGCCTGCGCACCTCCAGCGCGCAACTGACCGCACACTACCAGGCCGAGCAACTGGTCGGACGCCAGGTCCTCTGCGTCTGCAACTTCGCTCCGAAGCAGATCGCCGGGGTGCGCTCGGAGGTCCTGGTCACCGGGGTCTACGATAGCGAGGACAAGGTGGTCCTGGCCGGCTTCGACAAGCCCCTGCCCAACGGTGCGCGCCTGGCCTGAAGGATCCCCATGAATCGACGTTCCGCCCTCGCCGCCCTGCACGGCGGCGCCCTCCTCTTCGGCCTGACCGGGGTGTTCGGCAAGCTGGCCAGCGCCTCCCCCGGGGTGATCGTGTTCGGTCGCGCGCTGTTCGCGGTGCTCGCCCTCGGCCTCTTCGCCCGCCTCGCGGGCCAGGCCTGGCGCGCCCTGGGACCCGCGCAATGGCTGCGCCTGGCGCTCTGCGGCCTGCTCCTGGCCGGGCACTGGGTGAGTTTCTTCATCGCCGTGAAGACCGCCGGCGTGGCCATCGCCACCCTCGGCTTCGCCAGCTTCCCGGCCTTCACGGTAATCCTCGAAGGGCTGCTCTTCCGCGAGCGCATTCATCTCGCGGAAGGACTGCTGGTAGTCCTGGTCAGCCTTGGCCTGGTGCTGGTCACGCCGAACTTCGACCTCGCCAGCGGCGCCACCCTCGGCCTGCTCTGGGCGATCCTTTCCGGCCTGCTGTTCGCCCTGCTGTCGCTGGCCAACCGCAGCAACAGCGGGCAGGTCGGCCCGGTGCAGGCGGCGCTCTGGCAGAACCTGGTAGTCGCCCTGTGCCTGCTGCCATTCGCGGTCGGCGAACTACCGGCGCTACCCGCTCTCGACTGGCTCTGGCTGGCCCTGCTGGGCGTCTTCTGCACCGGCCTGGCGCACAGCCTGTTCGTGGCCAGCCTGGCGGTGGTCAAGGCCCGCACCGCGGCACTGGTATTCTCCCTGGAGCCGGTCTACGGGATCGCCTTCGCCTGGCTGTTGTTCCATGAGACGCCGGGGCCGCGGATGTTCCTCGGCGGCGCCCTGATCGTCCTCGCCATCGTGCTGTCGGCGCGACTCGGCGCCAGGAACCGGCCGGTCCCGGACAACGGCTTGTCCGCTAACCGGGGCTGAACCCGCCGAGCCTTGCATCCGGGTCACGCACACCGGATAGCGGAAGGTACGAGCTGCCCCGGAATGGCGGCGGGCCTCAGGTTCGTTGCGCGAGGCCGGACTCGAGCGCCAGCGCGATGGGCGTGAGCTGTATCTCGGGGTTCTCCGCGAACAGCTCCATGACCCAGTTCACAAAGCAGCGCACACGAACCGACAGGTGCCTGGAGCCCGGGTAGATGACATGCACCGGCGCCGCAGAAAAGTGCCATTGCGGCAGTACCGGAACAAGTTTCCCTGCGCGTACGAATCCAGCCACCGCGAATGGGGCGCCAGGGCAGATGCCGCTGCCCGCCATGCAGGCCGAAATAGCCACGTCGGGTTCGTCGAACTGCATTCCATCGCCGGACTGCACCACGAAACGCTCCGGGCCGGACTCCAGCTCCCACATGAACGGGTTGCGCTCCCTGCCGCTGAACCAGCTCAACCGCCTGAACTGCGATAGATCGTTCGGACTGTCTACACCGCCTATGGAGGCCAGGTACTCGGGCGAGGCATACAAGCCCATCTGGATGTCGCAAAGATGCCTGGCGATCATGCTGGAGTCCTTGAGCGCACCTCCCCGGATCGTGCAATCGATGCCGTCCTCCAGCAGATTGCTGATCCGGTCCGAACTACTCAGCCGCAGCTGGATCCTCGGGTAGCGCGCCTGGAAGTCGTGCAGCCTTGGAGCGATCACCCATCGGGCGATGGTGATCAGGGAGTCCACTCTGAGCCGGCCGATGGGCGTCGCCGTCCCGCCCCTGAGCGTGGCCTCCAGTTCGTCTATCTGCTGCAGCAGGACCTGGCATTTGTCGAAGTACGCGCTGCCATCGTGCGTAAGGCTCAGGGCACGGGTCGTACGATTGAGCAAGCGCACGCCTAGATGCTTTTCAAGATCGCTGACGCGCTGCGAAACGCGAGCTTTCGGCAGGCCCAGGGCATCGGCCGCGCGTGTGAAGCTGCCGGCGTCCACCACCTTCACGAAGGTGGCCATGGCGGTGAGTTTGTCCATAGATTGTTCGCGATTATTGAACCAAGAGTAACTTTGGATAATATTTTTCTTATTCTCAATCCCAATTATGGTTCCTTCCGTCCACCCACCAGGGAACCATCATGTCAAAAGCAGTCGTTGTTTATTTCTCCGGATATGGCCATACCAAGCGCGTAGCACAAGCGGCGGCGGAAGGCGCACAGGCTTCGCTGGTCGAGATCGATAGCGAGGGCAACATTCCCGAGGCAGCCTGGGACTTGCTCGACCAGGCGCAATCCATCCTCTTCGGCGCGCCCACGTACATGGGCTCGGTGCCTTGGCAATTCAAGAAGTTCGCGGACGCCACTTCCAGGAAGTGGTTTGTTCGGCAGTGGCAGGACAAGGTCTTCGGCGGCTTCACCAACAGCGCAAGCCTGAACGGCGACAAGCAGGTTTCCCTGATCCTCATGCACACGCTGGCGTCCCAGCACGGCGGCATCTGGGTCAGCCTGGGCCTGGCTCCCGCCAACACCTCGGCCTCGAGCCGCGCGGATATCAACAACCTCGGCGCCTCGGTCGGCGCGCTGGTGCAGTCGCCGTCCGACGCGGATGCCCAGGCCATTCCCAGCGGCGATCTCGAGACCGTGAAGCTCTACGCCGCTCGCGTCGCCAGGATCGGACAACAGCTGCATGCCTGAGCCAGGCGCCGATGAATCACCGGCGCACCCTGCGCGCGTCGCTTGAACCTGCAACTACCTCGAAGGATATCGATCATGAAACTGTACTACTCCCCCGGCTCTTGCTCGCTGGCCATCCACATCGTGCTTCGCGAGGCCAACGTGCCTCACGAACTGGCCAAGGTCGACCTGTGGCAGCACAAGACCGCCTCGGGCGGCGATTACTTCCAGATCAACCCGAAGGGCACGGCGCCCGCCCTCGAGTTCGAAGGCGGCTTGCTGACCGAAGGCGCCGCCATCAGCCAATACCTCGCGGATCGCTACGCCCCAACGTTGGTGCCAGCCAACGGAACGCTGGAACGCAGCCGTTTGCACGAGATACTGAATTACCTCTCTTCGGATTACCACAAGTCCTTCACCCCGCTGTTCTACCTGTCCCCTTCGGACGACCCCACGGCCGCGCAGCGCCCAGTGATAGCCAAAGTGGCCTACCTGAACAACCTCCTCGCGGACGGCCGCCCATACATCCTGGGTGACGAGTTCACCGTCGCGGACGCACATCTCTTCGCCCTTACGCGCTGGTGCCCCCAATTCGGCATTTCGCTGGCCCCATTCCCAGCATTGATGGATTTCATGGCCAGGATTGCAGCCCGTCCGGCAGTCAGGGCCGCGCTACAGGCCGAAGGACTGGAGGAACACCCCGACCAGTGCTGAGCCCTCGCTAGGTACCGGTTCTACGCGGACTGACGCCAGCGCTAGCGCAGACGAGACCCGTGGCTGGGTTTCGCAGCCGACGTCAGCCCCCCTGGACTTTCCTGAACGCGTCCCGCTGCTCGAGGCGGACATCCTGGAGATCGATATGTCGAAGAAAATTCTTGTTCTAGGTGCGACGGGAACAGTCGGCAAGCCGTTAGTCGAAGGCCTGCTGGCCAAGGGAGAGGCCGTCAAGGCCGCTTCCCGCGGAAATCGGAAAATGGATGGAGTCGAGAGTACGCCGTTCGATTTCGGCAAACCGGAAACCATCGCCACCGCCCTGGAGGGTGTGGATCGCACTTACATGCTCCTGCCCGCCGGCTACCTGAACGTACGCGATCTGCTCCTGCCGTTCGTCGAAGCCGCCGCAAGCCGCAAGGTGAAAATAGTCTTCCAGAGCGCCTTTGGCGTGGATGCGAATGGCGCCAACCCCATGCGCCAAATGGAAATCCTGCTGGAGAAATCCGGCACACCCCATGTGATCTTGCGGCCGAACTGGTTCTCCGACAATTTCCATCACTTCTGGAAAGCCGGCCTCGACCAGGGGCAGATCGCCTTGCCAGCCGGTGATAGCAGGACCAGTTTCATCGATGTGCGCGATATTGCGGCCAGCGCCATCGCCGCGCTCACCTCAACCGCTTTCGACGGCAAAGCATTCAACCTCACCGGTCCCGAAGCGCTCAGTTATGCCGATGCCGCGGCGATCCTGTCCGAAGTGACCGGCAAGCCCGTGCGATACGCCGCGACATCGGACAAGGCGTTCATCGACATGCTGGAGAACAACGGTGTGCCCGCCGCCAATGCGGCGCACATGGCCTCGATCTTCCACCCGGTGCGCCAAGGCTGGATGAGCGTAGTGACCGACGATGTCATGAAGCTCACCGGCAAGAGACCGCGGACACTGCGGGAATACGCACAAGACAAGGTCGCCGCCCTGACGGCCTAGGGCCAGGCTGCGACGCCTTGGGCGTCGAAAGTCGCAGGCGCCGACCAGAAACGCCTGGGGGCGCCAGCATAACCTCTGTTTTTCCAGGTTGAACGGGAGACGACCGTGTCCATGCAATTTTCCAAAGACCATTACTGGGTTCGCCTCGCCGACACCCTCGATGGCCACGCTATCGACAGCGTTGTCGTCGGCGTCACCCCACGGGCGCTGGCCGGCCTGGGCAACCTGATTTCGGTGATCCTGCCCAACGTCGGCGAGACGTTGGCGCAGGGAGCCGCCGCGGCCGAGATCGAGTCGGACAAAGCGGTGACGAACCTGTACACCCCCGTCTCCGGCGAAATCATCGCCGTCAACACGGCCTTGCGCGACACCCCGACGCTTGCCAACACCGACCCGTTGGGCGCCGGCTGGTTCTTCAGGGTCAAACTCAGCAACCCGGGGCAACTGGATGCGCTGCTCGACGAGAAGGCTTATGCCGAACTGTTCTGGGCCCCGTGACGACCGATTGGCTGGCCGGCACTGCGCTGGCGGCGCGATAGCCGCGGCAGACCTCCATACAGCCTCAACCTGTGGACTCCAACCATGACACTCATGAACTGCGATCCGGCCACCGGCAGTTGCCGGATTCCCGACGCTGCTCCCATCCTCCCCCAGGGGGCGAAGCAGGCCCCTGGCGGCGAAGTCACGCTCAGGTACATCGGCGACCCCATGTGCTCCTGGTGCTGGGGTATTTCCTCCACGCTCGAAGAACTCGCACGGTACTGCGAACAGAAGGGTATCGGCTTCACCCTCACCATGGGCGGCCTGCGCGCGGGCGGGGGCGACGCATGGGGGCCGGAGTTCCGGGAGTTTCTACGCCGGGAATGGACCCATATCGCCAAGGTCACCGGTCAACCATTCGGTTTTTCCCTGCTGTCGGCAAAGCATTTCGACTATGACACGGAGCCTGCCTGCCGAGCCGTTGTGGTCGCCGAGCAAATGCTCGACCAGAAGCGGCCTGTCGCCTCCGCGACCCTGGCATTTTTCTCTGCCGTGCAGCGCAAGTTCTATGTCGAAGGCGAGGACCCCAAGAACGTGGACTTTTATAGATCCATTTGCGAAGACGCTTCGCTATCGTTCGAAGACTTCCGCGCGCATTTCGCCACTGCCGCTGCACGGCAAGCCGTCTATCGGCAATTCGCCCAGTGCGGAGAGTGGGGCGTACGCGCATTCCCCACCCTTCTGCTTGACCTGGCTGGTGATCTGAAGCAACTCAGTTCAGGCGCCACCACAGCGGCAAGCGTGATCGAACGTATCGAACATCTGCTGGGCGCACGCACCAACTGAACATCCGGACCGGCGAGGCGGGTGGCGCAATGCACGGCCCGCCAACAGCATTCTGCGGGCAGGGTCCACCGTCCTCCTTGCAACAGTCCCCGCGGCCCCCTGGCGCCGTTCACCCGTGTCGATGCGACAACGCCAGCGCGAAAGCCCCTGCCAGACTGTCTGCGCTCCGGAATCCGGGGCCTGGAACCATCGCGAAATAAAAAAACCCGGTCGAACACGCGGGGGGAAGGGGTTCGACCGGGTGCTGCGTCCAATCACCGGAGCGTTGGCAGAGGGACGCAAAGGGAAGTGTTCGTTTCCAGCGCCTGCAGCATCCGCTCGCGGGCTCGCGCCAGGCCTTTCTCACGGAACTCCGGGCCCATGTTCATGCCCTCCGCGTGGATGAAGGTGACGTCGTGGATGCCGACGAAGCCCAGCACCTGGCGCAGATAGGGTTCCTGGTGGTCGAGACCGCCGCCGGCGTAGATTCCGCCGCGGGCGGTGAGAACGAAGGCGCGCTTGCCCTGTAGCAGGCCTTCCGGCCCCTGCTCGGCGTAACGGAAGGTCAGGCCGGCGCGCAGCACATGGTCGAACCAGCTCTTCAGGCTGCTGGGAATGGCGAAGTTGTACATCGGCGCCGCCAGCACCAGCACGTCCGCTATCCGCAACTCCTCGGTCAGGCGATTGGAACGCTCGAGGGCGCGCCTTTCCGCAGCGCTATGGCCATCGCAGGGAGTGGTCCAGGCTCCCAGCAATAATTCATCGAGGTGCGGCAGCGGCTCGCGCGCCAGGTCGCGGACCTGGAAGCGATCAGCGGGATGCGCGGCTTTCCAGTGGGAGATGAATTCCGCCGTCAGCAGGCGGGAAACCGAGCCCCGTTGGCGGGCACTGCTCTCGATAACCAGGACACGGGACATGACTCGACCTCCACCCACTGCGATACAACGATGGAGGTGAGGGTAGAGAATGATTAATCGATTAAAAAGTTGAAAAAACCGCTGTTAAATATCGACCATATTGATTTATAAACAGGCAACACCTAGTCTTTCGGTGAGAGAACGCTCTATTTCGCGATCTTGCAGGTCAGCTTGATCCGCAACTTGATGATGTCGCGGCCGAACTGCGCGGTGAAGTTGCTGTTCTGCCCGGGCTGGATCACGCCCTTGCGCACTTTCGGGGTCTCCGGGCCGTTGCGGAACACCGCCGTGCATTCCGCCGCCTGGCCACCCAGGTTGGTGAGGAGGATGGCGCCCATGTCGCGACCGATGTCCTGAGTGCTGTAGGAGACCTCGGTGCCGTTGAGTTGCGGGTCGACCTCGATCGGATAGGCGAAAGCGGACAGGGGCAGCAGCGATAGTGCGAAACAGCAAAGCCTTTTCATGGCCGGACTCCCGGTAGCGACAGATGGAAAAATGGCAACACCCTGAAAACCACGGCATCCCGTACGTCAAGAGAATGGACAGCCATCCCGTACAGGACGCCGACGACACGATAAGCGAAGTCGCCCCTCCGGCGCACTCGTCATCGCCTGCCGGCCGCGGAAACGCCGGCGAGGCATCCCTGCATTCGAGGAGGCGGAAATGAAAGCGCCACGCGTAACCCTGGACCAATGGCGGACCCTGCAGGCGGTGGTCGACCACGGCGGCTTCGCCCAGGCCGCGGAAGCCCTGCACCGCTCGCAATCGTCGATCAGCTATACCGTGGCGCGCATGCAGGAACAGCTCGGCGTGCCGCTGCTGCGCATCGACGGACGCAAGGCGGTGCTGACCGAGGCCGGCGAAGTGCTGCTGCGCCGCTCGCGGCAACTGGTCAAGCAGGCCGGGCAACTGGAGGAACTGGCCCACCACATGGAACAGGGCTGGGAGCCCGAGGTGCGTCTGGTGGTGGACGCCGCCTACCCCACCGCGCGGATCGTCCGCTCGCTGTCCGCCTTCATGCCGCAGAGCCGCGGCTGTCGCGTGCTGCTGCGCGAGGAAGTGCTCTCCGGCGTCGAGGAAGCGCTGATCCAGGGCGCCGCCGACCTGGCGATCAGCGGCCTGATCATTCCCGGCCACCTCGGCGCCGACCTCAGCGTGGTCGAGTTCGTCGCCGTGGCCCACCCCGACCATCCGCTGCACCGCCTGCAACGCGAGCTGACCCACCAGGACCTGGAAACCCAGATGCAGGTGGTGATCCGCGACAGCGGCCGGCTACAGCCGCGCGACCACGGCTGGCTCGGCGCCGAACAGCGCTGGACGGTGGGCAGCCTGGCTACCGCGGCGACCTTCGTCGGCAACGGCCTGGGCTTCGCCTGGCTGCCGCGACACATCATCGAGCGCGAACTGCAGAGCGGCCAACTCAAGCCGCTGCCGCTGAGCCAGGGCGGCGTGCGGCAGAGCCGCTTCTACCTCTACACCAACAAGGAGAAGCCGCTCGGCCCGGCCAGCCAGATCCTCATGGAAATGCTCAAGTCGTTCGCCAACGTACCGCTCAACGCGCCCTTCGCGGCGCCCGAACCGGCCGCCGAGTGAACGCAGATGCCTGACTTCCAGCACCGCGACTGCACCCTCGTCTACGACGACCATCCCGGACCCGCCGAGCGCGCGCCGGTCCTGCTGTTGCACGGTCTGGGTTCGAGCGCCCGCGACTGGGAATACCAGTTGCCGGCCCTGCTGGGCCGCTACCGCCTGCTGGTCCCGGACCTGCGTGGCCACGGCCGCTCCGGCAAGCCGCGCGGCGGCTACAGCATGGCCGGCTTCGCCGAGGACTGCGCGGCGCTGCTCGACCGGCTCGGCTGCGGCCCGGTGCACCTGGTCGGCATCAGCATGGGCGGGATGATCGGCTTCCAGTTGGCCTGCGACCGCCCCGACCTGCTGCGCAGCCTGACCATCGTCAACAGCACTCCGGAAGTCATCCCGCGCAAGCCCCGCGAACACCTGGAAGTGGCCAAGCGCAGGCTCCTCTCGCGCCTGCTCAGCCTGCGGACCATCGGCCGCGCCCTCGGCCGGCTGTTGTTTCCCAAGGCGGAACAGGCCGGGCTGCGAGAAAAGATCGAGGCGCGCTGGGCGGAGAACGACAAGCGCGCCTACCTGGCCAGCCTCGACGCGATCATCGGCTGGGGCGTGCAGGAACGATTGGCCGAGATCGCCTGTCCGACCCTGGTGATCAGCGCGGATCGCGACTACACGCCGGTATCGCTGAAGCAGGCCTATTGCGAGCGGATCGCCGACGCCCGCCTGGTGGTGGTGGAGGACTCCCGCCACGCCACGCCGATGGACCAACCCGAGATTTTCAACACCACCCTGCTCGGCTTCCTCGCCGATATCGATAAAACCAAGGAACAACCATGCTCAAACGTCTCCTGATCGCCACCTGCACCCTGCTCTTCGCCGGTTCCCTGCTGGCCGCCACGCCTGCCGCCAAGCCGCACGTCCTGATCGCCACCAGCCTCGGCGAGATCGAGGTAGAACTCGATCCGACCAAGGCGCCGATCAGCGTGAAGAACTTCCTCGAGTACGTCGACAGCGGCTACTACGACGGCACCCTGTTCCACCGCGTGATCCCGGGCTTCATGGTGCAGACCGGCGGCTTCAGCGCCGGCATGCAGGAGAAGAAGACCCGCGCACCGATCAAGAACGAGGCCGACAACGGCCTGCTCAACGAGCGCGGCACCCTCGCCATGGCCCGCACCGGCGTGGTCGATTCGGCCACCAGCCAGTTCTTCATCAACCTGACCGACAACGACTTCCTCAACCATGGTGCCCGCGACTTCGGCTATGCGGTGTTCGGCAAGGTGGTGCGTGGCATGGGCGTGGTCGACCAGATCGCCAAGGTTCCCACCACCCGCCGCAACGGCTTCGCCGACGTGCCGAGCGACGACGTGGTGATCCTGTCCGCCAAACGCCTCTGAGTCCAGCCGCAGGGGCTTGATCCGGCGGGTCCAGGACGGGCCCGCTCCAGAAGAGAGCCATCATGCTTTATCGTCGTTTCGAACGTCTGATCGACCCGTTCCGCAGCGCTTCCGAACGCATGCCGCCCAGCGAAGTGCTGCGTTTCTATGTCTACTTCCTGCGCCAGGTCTGGCCGGTGTTCCTGGCCCTGCTGGTGGTCGGCCTGATCGTCGCGCTGATCGAGGTGGCGCTGTTCAGCTACCTCGGCCGCATCGTCGATCTCGCCCAGAGCACGCCCAGCGCGGAGTTCTTCCGCGTGCACGCCAACGAACTGATCTGGATGGCGGTGGTGGCGCTGGTCCTGCGCCCGCTGTTCAACGCCCTGCACGACATGCTGGTGCACCAGAGCATCAACCCGAGCATGACCAACCTGATCCGCTGGCAGAACCACCGCTACGTGCTCAAGCAGAGCCTCGGCTTCTTCCAGAACGATTTCGCCGGGCGCATCGCCCAGCGCATCATGCAGACCGGCAACTCGTTGCGCGATTCGGCGGTGCAGGTGGTGGACGCCCTCTGGCACGTGCTGATCTATACCGTCAGCGCCCTGGTGCTGTTCGCCGAGGCCGACTGGCGCCTGATGATCCCTCTGGTGCTGTGGGTATTCGCCTACGTCGGCGCCCTCGCCTACTTCGTTCCCCAGGTCAAGCGCCGCTCGGTGGAGGCCTCGGATTCGCGCTCGAAGCTGATGGGGCGGATCGTCGACGGCTACACCAACATCACCACGCTGAAGCTGTTCGCCCACACCCGCCAGGAAGAGGACTACGCCCGCGAAGCGATCGGCGACCAGACCCTCAAGTCGCAACGCGCCGGGCGCGTAGTGACCTCCATGGACGTGACCATCACGGTGATGAACGGCATGCTGATCACCGGCACCACCGGCCTGGCCCTGTGGCTGTGGAGCCAGGAGCTGATCTCGGTGGGCGCCATCGCCCTGGCCACCGGGCTGGTGATCCGCATCAACAACATGTCCGGCTGGATCATGTGGGTGGTCGGCGGCATCTTCGAGAACATCGGCCAGGTCCAGGATGGCATGCAGACCATCGCCCTGCCGCGCAAGGTGGTCGACCGCGAGGACGCCCAGCCGCTGCGGGTAGAGCGCGGCGAGGTGGAGTTCGAGCACATCGCCTTCCACTACGGCAAGGGCAGCGGCGTGATCCAGGGTCTCGACCTGAAGGTCCGGCCCGGCGAGAAGATCGGCCTGGTCGGACCTTCCGGCGCCGGCAAGTCGACCCTGGTCAACCTGCTGCTGCGCCTGTACGACCTGGAGAGCGGACGCATCCTGGTCGATGGCCAGGACATCGCCGGGGTGACCCAGGAAAGCCTGCGCGCGCAGATCGGCATGGTCACCCAGGACACCTCGCTGTTGCACCGTTCGATCCGCGACAACCTGCTCTACGGCCGGCCCGGCGCCAGCGACGCGGAACTCATGGAAGCGGTGCGCAAGGCTCGCGCCGACGAGTTCATCCCGCTGCTCAGCGACGCCGAGGGCCGCCGCGGCTTCGACGCCCATGTCGGCGAACGCGGAGTGAAGCTCTCCGGCGGCCAGCGCCAGCGCATCGCCATCGCCCGGGTGCTGCTCAAGGACGCGCCGATCCTGATCCTCGACGAAGCGACCTCGGCGCTGGACTCGGAAGTCGAATCGGCGATCCAGGAAAGCCTGGAGACCCTGATGCAGGGCAAGACGGTGATCGCCATCGCCCACCGCCTGTCGACCATTGCGCGCATGGACCGCCTGGTGGTGCTGGACAAGGGCCACATCGCCGAAAGCGGCACGCATGCCGAGTTGCTCGCCCATGGCGGCCTCTATGCGCGCCTCTGGCAACACCAGACCGGCGGCTTCGTCGGCGTCGACTGAAGCCTCGGCACCGGGCGGCGGCTCGCGCCGCCCGGCTTGGGTGACCTTGTCAAAGGCTCTGCAACGGGCCTTTGCGCGGCAATCATCACCGCCGTCGATCTCGACTAGCACGCGCTTCGATTTTTTCCGCCAGCGAAACGGTGTTCTTATCGAACCCGTGCCCCGGCTCGATCCCGACGCCTGCCGCATCGTCCCCGTCCACCTGGCGTCGGCCACGGACGACCAAGGATGCCAGTGCTCGGTACCGGGGGTTTCGCCCCATCGCTACGGAGAATCACAGAATGAAACTTGCCTCTGTCGTGTCCGCCGTCATCACCAGCCTCGCCCCCATGGCCTTCGCCCAGGACGTGGACAAGGACCCGGGCCGCGGCCTGCCGGTCGAGGAATACCACTACGGCATGCAACTGGACGTGAAGAATGTCCTGCACCGTACCGACAATTCGACCAGGACCGGCGTAGTGCCGGTGACCGTGGTCTACGAGGACCATAGCGGCGAGCTGCACAAGATCCGCTTCCTCGAATGGGGCGGCAGCACCAGCAACGGCTGAGCGGACGCCACGCCCTATCGTTCCGGCTCCCTTCAGGCCTGGCGGTAGGGCAACAGGCCGTGGGCCTCCTCGGCGTAGGCGCGCACTCCCGCCCGCTCCTGTTCGAGGAACTGCGCCACGGCATCGCGCAGACCGGGATGCGCCAGGTAGTGCCAGGAGCGCGTCAGCACCGGCTCGAAACCGCGGATCAGCTTGTGTTCGCCCTGGGCGCCGGCGTCGAAGCGCGCCAGGCCGGCGCCGATGGCGAATTCCAGGCCCTGGTAGAAGCAGGTCTCGAAGTGCAGCCGGTCGAACTCGGCCAGGCATCCCCAGTAGCGCCCGTACAGGGTATCTCCAGCGACCAGGCTGAACGCCATCGCCACCGGCTTGCCGCGCTGGTGGGCGAAGACCACGCGGATCGCCTCCGGCATGCGCTCGGCCAGCAGGCCGAAGAACTCGCGGCTCAGGTAGGGATCGCGGTCGCGCACCAGGTAGGTGTTGGCGTAGCAGAGATAGACGAAATCCCACTCCAGCTCGGACAACTGGCCGCCTTCCCGCCATTCGAACTCGATGCCCTGTCCGCCGACCTGTTCGCGCTCCTTGCGCAGTTGCTTGCGCTTGCGCGAACTGAGGGCCTCGAGGAAGTCCTGGAAGTCCCGATAACCGCGGTTGTGCCAGTGGTACTGGCAGCCCAGGCGTTCTAGCCAACCGTCACGCGCGGCAAGCAAGGTGTCCGCCCGGGCGTCGGTGAAATTCACATGGATGCTCGACAGACCGCTCGCCTCGGCCTCCTCGCCAAGGGACGCGAGCAGCCCCTGCAACCCTTCGTCCTCGCCCAGCAGGCGCGCACCGGCGACCGGGGTGAAGGGCACCCCCACCAGCAGCTTCGGGTAGTAGCGGATACCGGCCCGCTGGCAGGCGTCGGCCCAGCTCCAGTCGAACACGTACTCGCCGTACGAGTGCGCCTTCACATAGGCCGGCAGCGCCGCGCACAGCCGCCCTTGCGGATCGCGCAGCACGCGATGGGCCGGGCGCCAGCCGGTGGCGGGCGTCACGCTGCGGCTGTCTTCCAGCGCGGACAGGAAAGCATGACGCAGGAATGGCTGGGCGGGAGGCAACAAGGCGTCCCACTCGGCGGCGTCGATATCGGCAAGGGTGGCGAGCGTCTGGATCGGCATGCGCGCCAGTCTGGCGCGAGACGCAAGGCAAGTGAAGCCGGTCGATGGAAAAAAAGCGCCCGGCGGACCCCGCGATGAAACCGCCCTTCACCAAGCGAAGGCTTCGAACCATCCTACGTAGAGCGCATGACGCCAACGGCGTTATCCGCCGATACCCCGCCGCAACGGCGGAGCGAAAGCTGGGAACCCTCCGCGTAGGGCGGATAACGCCGGAGGCGTTATCCGCCGATACCCGTCGGGACGGCGGACAACCACGACGGCATTCCCGATCGGGCCCTAGATCATGCCCAGCAGCAACAGGACCAACAGCACCACCAGCAATGCGCCGACGATCCCCGAGGGTCCGTAGCCCCAGTTGCGCGAATGAGGAAAGACCGGCAGGCCGCCGATCAGCAGCAGGATCAGGATGATCAGAAGAATCGTACCGAGACTCATGGGCGTCGCTCCTGTTCGGCTCATGGGGCAAAGGGCGGCAGATTCCGCCCTTGTAGTTCTCGACCCCCGCCGAGCAACGAAGATTCAATAAATCCGCGCCCTCCAGCCTCAGTGGATGACCTTGGGCGCCGGCCCCTTGAGCAGGCGCATGAACATCAGCGCCACCGCCTGGGCGTCGCCGAGGGCGGTATGGCGACCGCTGACCGGCACATCCAGGGCCCGCGCCAGGGTGTCGAAGCGCAGGTCGATGTGTGCGTCGGGAAAATGCCGGCTGACCTTCCGGTGGTACAGCGACGAAATCTCGATGGAAGGGTTGTGCAACTGTCGGTCGAAGAGCTGGCGCAGGTGCCGGTTCAGCACGGCGACATCGAACGACAGGTAGTAGCCGAGCAGCGGCCGGTCGCCGATGAACGCCAGCAACTGGCGCAGGGCCTGCTCCAGCTGCAACTGTCCCTCCAGGTCGGCGCGGCGCAGCTTGTGGATGCGGATCGACTCCGCGTCCAGGCTCGGCGGCGGCTCGACGTAGAGTTCCAGGCGCTCGCCCATGACCAGTTTGCCGCGCCGCACCAGCACCGCGCCGATGCTGAGGACGTCGGCACGACGCGGGTCGAGGCTGGTGGTCTCGAGATCGAGGGAGATCACTTCCTCCGCCTCGACCGCCTCGTGCATCCACCAATACAGCCGGCGGCGCCAGCCCGGCCAGCGGCTGTCGGGCAACTTGACCATGGTGTTCATCGGGTCTCCAGGTGGAATTGACGGGCCACGCTCTGCTTGAACTTCTTCACCACATGCAGGCCGTAGCGCAGCATGTCGCGATCGTGGCGGCTCATGCCGCTGACGTCCAGGCCCTGCTGGCGACCGTCGCGTTGGCCGGCCAACTGGCGGGTCAGGCGCAGTTGCAGGAACAGCTCGAAAGACTCGCTCAGGTCGTCCGCCAGGCGCGCTTCGAGGACCTTGTGTCGCTTCAGCGCCTCGATCCGTGCCAGGGTCCCGCGGGTTTCCAGGCCTTCGCGCAGGGCCAGGGTGCGGATGCCGTGGACGATGGGGAAGATCCCGCCGCGCTTGAGATCGAGGCGGGCGTCCTGGGTCTTCAGTTGGCCGAGGAAGGTCAGCGGCGTATCGAATTGCAGGGCCGCTGCCGCGATATCCGCCAGCCAGCGCTCGCCGCCATCGGCGAAACCGCGCAGTTGCCGACGCAACGGCTCGAACAGCTGCAGGTTGCCGGCCACCGGCCAGGCATCGGCCAGGATCGACAGGCGCAACAGCTGCTCCGGCTTGCCCTCCAGCAGAGTCCCGCGCAGCTCCGCCTGCCAGGCCGCCAGCGGCTTGCACCATTCCGGCCGACTGGCCATCACCCCTCCGGGACAGGGCGGATAACCGAACTCCAGCAAGGCCGCGCTGAAGCGCTGCATCATCGCCAGGGCCTGTTCCTGCGGCAGATCGTCGGCCAGGACCAGGGCATTGTCCTGGTCGGTCTTCAGCAACTGCTCGCCGCGTCCTTCGCTGCCCATCACCAGCAAGCAGCAGCGCCCGCGCAGGGTTGGCGGCAGCAACAATTCGAAAAGCCGTTCGAGCAATTGCTCGTTGAGCGCGCTGACCAGCTGCATGATGAAGCGCAGGCGGATACCGTTGCCGGCCAGGGTAGCGATCAGGGTGTCCAGGGTTTCCGCGCAGCGGCGCAGGTCGCCGAGGTCGTCGGCGCGGGCGATGCGCAGCGCCAGGACGTGGGAATGGGTGGAGAACAGGCTGAGCACCTGGGTCAGGTGCAACAGGCCGATCACCTGACCGTCCTCGGTGACCGCGACCCGCTCGATACGCTGGCGCGTCATGAGGATCATCGCGTCGAACAGGAAATCGCCCAGTTCGACGCTGGCCAGCGGACCATGGGCCAACGGCCCGATCGCCTCCAGCTCGCTGCGCCCGTCGCGGAAGTGCGCGCTCATGAGGTCGGTGCGGGTGACGATGCCGAGCTCGGGCCCGTCCCTCTCCAGCCGCACCAGCAGGGCATCGGCGCCGTGGCTCAATTGCAGGCGCGCGGCGTCGCCGAGGGACAGCGAGGCCTCCACCTCCAGCGCCGGCAGCAAGTGCTCGCGGGCGATGCGGGTAAGGATGAACTCGGCCAGGTTCTGCCCATCGCGCTGGGCCAACTGGCGCTTGGCCGCCAGGTCGGCCTGGAAGAAGCGGGCGAACCCCGGATTCTCCCCGCACAACTGGTGGAAGCAACTGGCCGGCAACTCGTAGACGATGCTTTCCTCGATCGCCAGGTAGCGGTGCTTGCTGCTGCCGGAGAACAGCCCGCGGACGTCGAACAGGTCGTCCGCGGCGTATTGGGCGAATACCCGCCCGTCGTCGCCGCGCTCCTCGACCACGCCCTTGAGCAGGACGAACAGCCCGGGGACCGCCGAGCCGGCCTCCAGCAAGGTTTCCCCCGGCGCATAGTAGCCGACGCTGAGAGCCTGCTTGAAGGTCTCGCGTTGATGGGGGCGCAACTGGTCGAAGGGTGGCGAGGCGAAGTTGAAACTGTCAGGCATGGCTCATCTCGCTGTGGCCGGGACGCTGAAACGAAAGGCGGCGGACCGGAAACCCGGCCGCCGCCTCGGGCTACGCCTTCACGTAGCGCTTAGTGGGCCACCGCGCCAGAGGCGCCCAGGCCGGTCTGGGAACGGATGAACTGCGGGAAGAAGCGCGCCCGCTCCTCGTCGGCCGCCGCCGACTTGTCGGTGATGGAGAAGAACCAGATACCGACGAAGGCGACGATCATCGAGAACAGCGCCGGGTACTCGTACGGGTAGATGGCTTTCTCGTGGCCGAGGATCTGCACCCAGATGGTCGGGCCGAGGACCATCAGGCCCACCGCGGTGATCAGGCCCATCCAGCCGCCGATCATGGCGCCGCGGGTGGTCAGCTTCTTCCAGTACATGGAGAGCAGCAGCACCGGGAAGTTGCAGCTGGCGGCGATGGAGAAGGCCAGGCCGACCATGAAGGCGATGTTCTGCTTCTCGAAGAGGATGCCGAGCACGATGGCGACCACGCCCAGGGCCACGGTGGTCATCTTCGAGACCCGCAGCTCGTCCTTCTCGTTGGCCTTGCCGCCCTTGAACACGCTGGCGTACAGGTCATGGGAGACGGCCGAGGCCCCGGCCAGGGTCAGCCCGGCGACCACCGCGAGGATGGTGGCGAAGGCCACCGCCGAGATGAAGCCGAGGAACAGGCTGCCGCCCACCGCGTCGGCCAGGTGCACCGCCGCCATGTTGTTGCCGCCGATCAGGGCGCCGGTGGCGTCCTTGAAGTCCGGGTTGGTGCTGACCAGCAGGATCGCGCCGAAACCGATGATGAAGGTCAGGATGTAGAAGTAGCCGATGAAACCGGTGGCGTAGAACACGCTCTTGCGCGCTTCCTTGGCGTCACTGACGGTGAAGAAGCGCATCAGGATGTGCGGCAGCCCGGCGGTGCCGAACATCAGCGCGAAGCCCAGGGAGAATGCCGAGATCGGATCCTTGACCAGGCCGCCCGGACTCATGATCGCCTCGCCCTTCGGATGCACCTTGATGGCTTCGGAGAACAGCGTGCTGACGTCGAAGTTGACGTGCTTGAGCACCATGATCGCCATGAACGAGGCGCCGGAGAGCAACAGCACGGCCTTGATGATCTGCACCCAGGTGGTCGCCAGCATGCCGCCGAACAGCACGTAGAGCACCATCAGGATGCCCACCAGGACCACCGCGACATGGTAGTTGAGGCCGAACAGCAGCTCGATCAGCTTGCCGGCGCCGACCATCTGCGCGATCAGGTAGAACGCCACCACCACCAGCGAGCCGCAGGCCGACAGGGTGCGGATCTGCTTCTGCTTGAGGCGGTAGGAGGCGACGTCGGCGAAGGTGTACTTGCCCAGGTTGCGCAGGCGCTCGGCGATGAGGAAGAGGATGATCGGCCAGCCGACCAGGAAGCCGATCGAGTAGATCAGGCCGTCGTAGCCGGAAGTGAAGACCAGCGCCGAAATACCCAGGAAGGATGCCGCCGACATGTAGTCGCCGGCGATCGCCAGGCCATTCTGGAAGCCGGTGATGCGGCCGCCTGCGGCATAGTAGTCGGCCGCCGAGCGGTTGCGCTTGGATGCCCAGTAGGTGATGCAGAGGGTCGCGCCGACGAAGGCGACGAACATGACGATGGCCGAGACGTTCAGCGGCTGGCGCTGCACGTCGCCGGTCAGCGCGTCGGCCCAGAGGGCCGGAGCGAAGGCCGCAAGGCCGAGCGCGGCAAGGAGACGAGCGATCATTGCTGCGCCTCCTTGAGGATTTCCTGGTTCAGGCTGTCGAACTCGCCGTTGGCGCGACGCACGTACAGGCCGGTCAGGATGAACGCGGCAAGGATCAGTCCGACACCCATCGGGATGCCCCAGGTCACGGACGAATCGGGACTGATACGCGCGCCCAGCAGCTGCGGCTGGAAAGCGATCAGCAGGATGAATATCACGTAGAGGCCAAGCATGATCGAAGAAAGTATCCAGGCGAAACGCTCTCGCTTGGCCACCAACTCCTTGAAGCGCGGATTGGTATCAATCCGCTGGTAGATGCTGTCGTTCATTGTTTTTATCCTCACAGCGGGGTGACGCGGAATGTCGTCGATATCCACTGTAGGACGCTGGTGCAAGCGCTCCAGACGACTTTAGTCGTAGCGTTTCGCCAGCCGCTCTAGACCGGTATTCCCGGGCCTTCCGGCAGATTCCGGAGCCAGCCTTCGGCAAGGAAAAACGCCGTGCCCGGTTGCCCGGGCACGGCGTTCCCCAATCGAACCAGCCGTGCTACTGCACCCAGTCCTTGACCCGTCCCGGGTTGGCCGCCACCCACTGCTTCGCCGCATCCTCGGGTTTGGCGCCCTCCTGGATCGCCAGCATCACCTGGCCAACCTCGTTGCCATCCTTCCAGCCGAACTTCTTCAGGAATTCCCAGACCGGCTTGGCCTTGGCCTCCAGCGCCGGGTTGGCGACGGTGTCGACATGCTCGGTATCGCCATAGACCTTCTTCGGATCGTCGAGGAACTTCAGCTTCCACTTGGCGAACATCCAGTGCGGAATCCAGCCGGTCACCACCACCGGCTTCTTCTCGTTCTCGGCACGGGTCAGCTCGGCGATCATGCCGCTGCCGGAACTGGCCACCAGCTTGTAGTCGAGGCCATATTGCTTGATCGCCTCGTCGGTCTTGATCATCACCCCGGCGCCGGCATCGATGCCCACCACGCGGCCGCCGAAAGCGTCCTTCTGCGCCTGGAGGTCGGCGATGCTGTTGGCGCTCACGTATTCGGGGACGATCAGGCCGATGCGTGCGTCCGGGTAGTTGATGGCAAGGTTGACCACCTTGTCCTTCATCTTCTCGTAGTAGGCGCCGTGGGTGCCCGGCAGCCAGGCCGAGAGCATGGCATCGAGCTTGCCGCGCGCCACGCCCTGCCACATGATCCCCGCCGCCACCGGCATCAGCTTCACCTCGTAGCCGAGTTTCTCGCGGATCACCTCGGCGGCCACATGGGTGGTCGCCACGCTGTCCGACCAGCCGTCCACGTAACCGATGGTGATCACCGGCTTGTCCGCCGCGGCCGCCATCCCCACCGCCGCCGACATTGCCAGGCCCGCACTCCAGCACAACAGTCGTCGCATCATTCGCATCAGACGTACCCCTTGTTCTATGCCGCCGGGGACGCTCCCCGGCGGTCGCGGCACTCTGCGGTGCCGCCGTCCATCATCGGCGCGCCCGGACGGCGGACTGCTCTGAGAACGACACCCATCGCACCCGATAACGACATGCCTCGAACTGCGCTGCGGCACGCTGCGGATGTGCTCCGAGACAGTGCGATCGAAGCGCTCTATGCACTCGATTGGACAGGCCGATTTCCGCTTGGCCGAGCGCCTGGATAGGCTTTCGCCAAAGAGGAATGATTCTCGATCAAAGGAGAGCAGCCATGCTCAAGACCCTGACCTTCACCGTCATGCACTTCATCATCGCCTTCAGCGTGGCCTATGCGCTGACCGGCAGCATAGCGGTCGGCGGGCTGGTGGCGGCGGTCGAGCCGCTGTGCAACTCGGTCGGTTTCTACTTCCACGAGAAGATCTGGAAACGCTTCGAGAAAGACGGCGCGCCGCGCCCGGCTAGCGCCCACGGCTGGCTGCACCGCCACGCCTGAAGGGATATTCGCGAGGCACGGCAAGAGGCGGGAAAGACCGATTGGAACGCTGGCTGCAATAACCCACTGCACTACTGAGGCTTGCAGTTGTCATAGCGGCAGTATATTCACTCAGTACTTTTCCCTCGAAGGGATTCCCCCGATGCCCCACTTCCTCCGTTTCGCTGCCCTGCTCGGCGGCCTCGCCCTCGGTTGTGCCAATCTGGCGCAGGCCCGGGACGTGGACGCCGCGAGCTACGGCTATCCACTGACCAACCCGTTCGAGGCGACCATCGCCACCACGCCGCCGGAACTGCGTCCCGAGCTTCCGCACAGCGAGGACATCGACCAGAAGGACTACAGCCTGAAATTGCGCCCGGAGCGCGAGTTCGCCCTGCCGGACAACTTCTGGCCGGTGAAGAAGCTGCGCTACCGCCTGGCCCGCCAGGATCATGCGGCGCCGCTGATCTTCATCATCGCCGGGACTGGCGCGCACTATGCCAGCAGCTACCCGGAATACCTGAAGAAGCTCTTCTACCAGGCCGGCTACCACGTGGTGCAGTTGTCCTCGCCGACCAGCTGGGACTTCATGGCCGGCGCCTCGCGCTTCGCCACGCCGGGCTTTTCCAGCGACGACGCCGACGACCTGTACCGGGTGATGCAGGCGGTGCGTGCGCAGCAGCGCGACCTGCCGGTGACCGACTACTACCTCACCGGCTATAGCTTGGGGGCGCTGAACGCCGCGTTCGTCAGCCACCTCGACGAAAGCCGCCAGAGCTTCAACTTCAAGAAGGTGCTGCTGCTCAACCCACCGGTGAACCTCTACACCTCGGTGAGCAACCTCGACAAACTGGTGGAAACCCAGGTCAAGGGCATCACCGACTCGCGCACCTTCTACGAGGTGGTGCTGAGCAAGCTGACCCGCTACTTCCGGCAGAAAGGCTACGTCGACATCAACGACGCCATGCTCTACGACTTCCAGCAGTCGAAGCAGCGCCTGAGCAACGAGGAAATGGCCATGCTGATCGGCACCTCGTTCCGTTTCTCCGCCGCCGACATCGCCTTCACCTCGGACCTGGTCAACCGTCGCGGCCTGATCACCCCGCCGAACTACCCGATCAACGAAGGCACCAGCCTGGAGCCCTTCTTCAAGCGCGCGCTGCAGTGCGACTTCGAGTGCTACATGACCGAGCAACTGATCCCGATGTGGCGAGCCCGTTACGACGGCGGCAGCCTGACCCAGTTGGTCAACCAGGTCAGCCTCTACAAGCTGCAGGACTATCTGCACGACAGCCCGAAGATCGCCGTGATGCACAACGCCGACGACGTCATCCTCGGCCCGGGCGACCTCGGCTTCCTTCGCCGGACCTTCGGCGAACGCCTGACCGTCTATCCCTATGGCGGTCACTGCGGCAACCTCAACTACAAGGTCAACGCGCAGGACATGCTGGACTTCTTCGCCACGCCCGCCGCCGGACAGACCCAGGTCGCCAGCGCGGCCCTCACCCAGCAGGCAGGAAACTGATCGATGAGCCGAACCGCACACTGGATGTTCGCCCTTCTGCTGAGCGCAGCCGCCAGCGCCCAGGCCGACCAGGCCGCCGCGCCGGTCGAAATGCCGCCACGTCAGCTCGACGGCGACGGTTTCAGCCGTCCGCTGGACCAACTCAAGTTCAATCCCGGCCTGGATCAACGCGAATTCGAGCGCGCCACCCTCGACGCACTGAACATGTACGATCCCTGGGAATCCTGGAACCGCCGGGTCTACCACTTCAACTATCGCTTCGACGAGTGGGTGTTCCTGCCCGTGGTACGAGGCTACGAGTACGTCACCCCGCACTTCGTCCGCAGCGGCGTGAGCAATTTCTTCGACAACCTCGGCGACGTGCCCAACCTGCTGAACAACCTCGCCCAGTTGAAGGGCAAGGCGGCGATGGAAACCACCGCGCGGCTGCTGTTCAACACCACCTTCGGCGTGCTCGGCCTGTGGGACCCGGCGACCAAGATGGGCCTGCACAAGCGCAGCGAGGATTTCGGCCAGACCCTCGGCTTCTACGGCGTGGGCGGCGGCCCCTACCTGATGCTGCCAATCCTCGGCCCGTCCAACCTGCGCGACACCGGCGGACTGGTGGTGGACTACGTCGGCGAATACCAGGTGAACTACCTCAACGTTCCCCAGGCCAGCGGCGACCACCCGGAGATCACCGCCCTGCGCGTGGTGGACAGGCGCTACAACACCAGCTTCCGCTACGGCCAGATGAACTCGCCGTTCGAGTACGAGAAACTGCGCTACATCTATACCGAGGCGCGCAAGCTGCAGATCGCCGAGTGAGGCGAAGAACCGTCGCCCTGTGCGGCGGTTTCTTTTCCTCAGAACAATTCAATAAATCGATAGGAATTACATAAAACTCGCAACCATATATCGACCAGAGAGGACTATCATCGAGCCATACACGAACCAGGAGGTTCCCATGACCCGCTACCGTGATGTCCTCGAACTGCATACCGGCCACCCCGCCTCCGATGGCGCCGGCGTCCGCCTGACCCGCGTGATCGGCGGCCCGTCCCCGGAACGCTTCGATCCGTTCCTGATGCTCGACCAGTTCGATACCCAGAACCCGGACGACTATGTCGCCGGCTTCCCTTCGCACCCGCACCGCGGCTTCGAGACCGTGACCTACATGCTCGCAAGACAACACGAAATAGACACAGCCTCTTCCCTAGCTGTACACTGAGCCCCTTTCCATCCGGTTAGGGGCTTTTTCATGCCTTCTGCTTTCTCTTATGTGCGGTTCTCCTCTGGCAAGCAAGCCAAGGGATCGTCTGAACACCGACAGCGAGCAATGCTCGGCCAGTGGCTGGAGCAACACCCTTCCTTCACTCTCTCCGATCTCCGATTCGAAGACTTAGGCCGTTCCGGCTTCTCTGGTGAGCATCTCGACCACGGCCTAGGGCAACTCCTTGCCGCCATCGATAGCGGAGCTATCAAGAGCGGGGATGTGATTCTGGTTGAGGCTGTAGACCGGATAGGTCGCCTTGAGCCTCTGGAAATGCTCCCCCTCTTCTCCCGGATCGTGAAGGCTGGAGTATCTGTAATCACCCTCGAAGACGGCCACGTCTACGATAGAAGCTCTGTCAACGAAACGTCTCTGTTCCTGCTGGTAGCCAAGATTCAGCAAGCCCACGAATACAGTAACCGCCTCAGCAGGCGCATAAACGCCTCCTATACAGCCCGCAGGGAGAAAGCTAAGGCAGGGTTAGGGATCAAGCGAGAAACGCCCGTATGGCTCACTACGGACGGTCAGTTAGTGCCTCACGTCGCCCCGCACATCGCCCAAGCCTTCCAAGACTATGCCGATGGCCTAGGAGAGCGCCGCATCTGTCGCAAGCTTCGCGAATCTGGCCTTGAGGAGTTCAGCAAGACCAACGCCACCACTGTCCGCCGCTGGCTCAAGAACAAGACTGCTATTGGCTACTGGAACGATATTCCAGATGTTTACCCGCACGTTGTAGACCCAGCCCTTTTCTACCGAGTGCAACAGCGCCTAGACGCTCCGAAGGTAGACAGAGCCAAGCCTTCCGCCCATTACCTCACAGGCTTAGTGAAGTGTGCGGTATGTGGTCGTAACTACAACTACAAACAACGCAAGCACACAGACCCGGCCATGCTCTGCACTTCCCGGGCTCGCCTAGCTGGAGAAGGCTGTTCCAACTCCAAAACCTACCCTGTGATTGTTCTCGATCAGGTGCGGAAGCTTACAAGCCTCCCTTTCCTACAGCATGCAATGGAGAGCGCAAGCTCTCAGGCGGACCCATCCTCACAGCGCCTAGCTGTAATCGATGGAGAGATTGGGGAGCTTTCCCGGAAAATCGGCGAAGCCACTAAAGCACTCCTTGCGCTTGGATTCACGCCGGAGATTCAGGAAAGCTTAGAGCAGCTTAAAACAGCCCGTGAAGCATTGGAAGAGGAAAGGGCTACCTTACTACTCCCTCAAGCTGAAAAGCTCACAGCGGCTCAATTAGAGGCCTTCTCTAACGGCCTACTCGACGATGAACCAATGAAGCTCAACCACGTCTTGCAAACTGCCGGCTACTCCATGGTTGTTCACCCGGACGGGTCTATTGACGTAGATGGGAAGAGGTTTGTTTACGAAGGAGCCAACAGGAAGAAGAAAGTCTACAAGCTCCGCCTCCTTGGCGAGGATAGGCAATGGGAACTCCCCATCCTCTCCCCAGAGCAAGCAGCCAGCCTTGCCCGCTCCGTGGACGGAGGATACCTCCCCCCGAATTCCAGCGAGGAGATAGCCCGCTACTATGAGAAGGTGAAACACCTAGTTCGGTAATCCCTAGCTCGGTAGCACTCCATCTAGCAATCCCTAGCCCGCCTTGAGCGGGCTTTATTCTGCCCTAAAATGACCGTTCGTCCGGTTAAGGTGGCATCAGTCTTCTTAAAGTGAAATAATGGAGAGTTAGCTATTGACAAACTCTAAATCCATGTTATACTAGGGTATAGAGAGTGAAAGATTAATTGATTTTCTCCTGTCGTCTTTCTTGATTCATGTAGGGCCTATCTGGTCCTTTCCTTCCTCGCAAGGAAGCCGAGTTGTTAGCTCCGGCCAAGGCGCCATAGAGCGTCAAGCTAACAAGAGTCCTAGATGGATAGGTTTCTATGGCCTATCTGTCCCTTCTTCCTCATAGCGTTTCTTCTAGCGCTTACTCCTCTCAGAGTCCGGCTCAGGCCTCCTCGCCCTGCCACCTCCTACTCTGAGCCTTATTTCCATGACCGTAATCTTCTGATTACACACAGGCTTCGCCTTAAGCCTGCACCAGAACGGGATGGGGTTCTCGATAGGCATTCTTTCATAACTCATTGGGCAATCGTTTCTTATCATTTCTATTGCCCTCTGCTAGGCACGGCCTTGCCTTCACTGACTAGCCCTCAGATGGTCATTTATTCTTCGCCAATAAGCCCGCTTAAAGCGGGTTTTTATTGATATGCATCCGTAGCGCTTTCGCGTTACAAACCCCGCTTAAACCCTTTAAAACCCTATCAAAAGCCAGAAATTAAGGAGGCTATTATGAATCCTCGCATTGCTGTGTGCGATTGCTGCAAAAGTGAATATATCGCCGTCCGGGAACACTCCCGCTTCTGTTCTGACCTGTGCCGAGTCAAATCCTTCAGACGCAAGAAGACAACTGCCAACCTAACTAAGATCGACTCTCTTCGTGCTGAACTAGAGTCTCGGAGAGCTAGTAATGATTAACCCTATCGCCCAAATGGAAGCCTTCAAGGCAGCCCAAGAGAAGGCAGAGATTGAAGCCGCTGAAGCTGAAGCCCGCAATCTTCTGATTCGCCACTTAGTGGATATTGGCACTCCCTCTATGAAAGCCAAGAGACGTGCTGATATCTCCCTAATGTGGGCTTTCCGCAAGCACCTACGTAAGCCCCTGCGTAATCCGAAGGCTCCAGTAAAACAAGCTTTCCCCTCCGCCAAGGAATACGCGAAAGCTGTCGCTATCGGTGCAAAGAAAGCCCGAGAACTATCCAACCGGATCGAAAACGAACTAATCAACAAACCTACCCAGAAGCCGCGTAACGCTGCTTAAGAAACCATCTATCTATCTAGGAGACAAATAACATGGCTAAAGTACAAGTAACCAACGTTCTGGACAGCAAACCAGCTTCCCGCCGCGCCTCTTTCTACAAAGGAGTTGACGTTAAGCAGCTAGACCTATCCCAAGCTAAGGCTCGAATCACCGACCTGAAGCATCAAGAAGCTTTCGCTATTGAAATGGAAGAGACCAACCTAGCTCAGCGCCAGCTACAAGAACGTGCATTTATCGGCTCTTACACTGAACAGGACGAAAATGGCTTCTATAACAACCGAGATATTACCGCTTCTCTCCGCTCCGCTGCTATCCCTATTAGCTCTTATAGCGTTGACGCTCTTGTCCCTCTGATGATGGATAAGATGGGCGAGGGTTACGTTAAGGCTGGAGACGTTGTATCCCGCACAGGCCATGCCGCTGCCTACTTCGTCAAGCCTGATAGTGCAGAGTACAAAGCTGCCCTCGAAGCGAACATTGCTGAAATCAAACGTTGCTTCGCTCTGGTAGCTGAGAAAGAGATTCCCGCTCTGATCGATCAAGCTGTAGAGCGCTTCCACGAAGAAGAGGCTGTTCGCAAAGCCCGGGAAGAAGAGGCTCAAGCTCGCAAGGAACAAGCTGCCCTTATGAGTGCGATTAACAAAGAACTAGGCCTCTAACATGGACGCCAATTCACACGATGAAGAGCTTCTAACCGAAGCTCTCCAAGATGCCCAGATTCAACAGGCCGAAGCCCACTATCTATACGGAGACCTTGAATGATCCCGACTAAACCAAACGCCAACACTTTCCGCGAAGGAATCGATGGCCGTAACCATCTTTACCAGCCTCAGTATGCATCCGCAGCCTTTCGCATTAAGCCTTCTGCTGTTGAGTCCTTTGTAGAGGCTCTAGATACCGCACAGCTAGAGCTAGACGCTCAGGGACCAGTCGAAGGGTTCCGCGCTATCAAGCGAGTGCTAGAGGCTCAGTTTGGAGCCGCTGGAGCCGTCCTGCTTATCGGATATGCAATGTGGGCCATGGCTGCCCGCCCTCTTCCAGCACCTAACGCTATCGTAATCGCTCACTTCTACGAAGATCACGTTGCCACTATCAAAGCCACTCCCGGCCTCGGCAAGCGAATGGTTGAACAAATCAAACTCGGCCTTCTGGCTATCTAAACTCAAAGGGAAATCTAGGACCATGACAACCCGCATTTACGCCCAGCACACTTTCAATCCAATGACATTCTCTCTAGATGGAGTTAGCCCGGCATACACAGTCCCAGCCGATAAGGTAGAGGAAGTGACTGCTCTATTCCAGAAAGAGACCCGCCGCATCATGGGCAAGCCTTCCGCCTCTCTTGGTGCAGAATTCAGAGCCGAGCTTTCCAAGCTCATGCCTCACTACATGGATATCCTCGGTGCAGCCGCTTATACCCTGTTCGCCTACCGTGGAGATAACAATGGAAATCCTATTTACCACGACTGTAACGGCCCGGGAGTTGATCGGAACGACTTCGACCGCTACAACCCAACAGGGAGTGACCTACGCCGCACTCTTAACCGTGCATACACTGGAATGTTCTTCGCTCAATAAGGATTGAAAATGACTGAGAATGACCTACTGAAACAGATTCAAGACAGCTTCGATAACATCGATAGCTTTGCCTCTGCCAATCTCCGTGTGAATATGAAACATGATTTTCTAGCCGCTCTAGCTGCTCAAGAAGGACCATTCTCCAGTTTCCTAGATGACGCAGACGATTACATAAACGAAGCCGAAGAGAGCTTCGAATAAGGATAAGACGATATGACCCCAGCTTACAAACCTGTCAACTACCGTACAAAGAAAGTTGTCCGCGTCACCTTCGATAAGGACGGACGAGTATTGGCCTCTCCGATTGAAGAGACTCCAGTTCAGAAGACAGCTTCCTACGTATCTGCTCAAGAGGCTCTAGATATTACTAGTAGCTCTGCGCTTTACACAGCTAAGGACTCTAGTCCCCTTGAACTAGCTAAGGAGCTTGGCTCCTATGTGATGCAATATCAGAAGAGCCCCACTCCTGCCAACCTAAGACTTATCTCCGAGCATTCGGAAGTTGGTTACAAGCTAGCTCACGAAATCATTCTAGCTGAACTCCAAGCCTAACATTTTAAAGATCAATAGGAACCCTACATGAAAACAATTCCTAACCTTCAAACTCTTGTTTGCCAATGGCTGTCTCAGCCTTCTCCGGCTCTACTCTCTCAGATTGCAGAGCTAGACCCCGAAACAGCTTCCAAGCTGAGTCTAGGTGCCTCCTTGCTCCATTCTGTGAGCATGGCTAACAGCACCAACTCTCTTAGCGAGAAGCTTTCCCGGGAGTGGCTGCACTAATGGCTGAAGTTCCCGCTTATTTCCTCGATAGCAACAGCGACTTCCTTAGACATATCTCCGGTGGCCAGCTAGGCGATGAGCCTAAGTGTCCTAAGAAGAGTCAAGAGGAATTCGTCAAATGGAAACAACGCCAGAAGCAACGCAGACAGCAACGAATCGACCAGCTAAACAATCAAGGAGTTTGAATTGAATACCCAGATCGAAAACACAAAATCCCGCTTCTGTTCTCTGAACACCTTCGACGCTCTAGCGAGCTTGGCTCTATATCACACAGAGACCAACCTACGCTTCCCTTACCCTGAGCATTCAGACAGCTCTGTAGCTGAGTATCTGGCCCTTGTGTATGAGCGCCTGATTGCGGTCTCTGCCGCTGCCGGGATCACTGCCGAGAACGCCGCCCAGCTACTCGACAGAAAGGTTAGCGAGGTGCGAAACAAGCTGGAGGTTAGCGAGCGTAAGAACCTTGCTGAATTCAACGACCAGCTAGCCTCCCGCCTAGCCTATGGCCGTCAAAACTCGTAACCCTTTACGCTCCTACCTATGTCAGGTAGGATACGCTCTCGATTTTCAGATTGACAAAGGAGACAGATTATGAAAAAGCAATTGATTTACCTCGCTGGTGCCCTCGGCTTCGCTAGCATCCTCGCCATGGGCGGCGCAGCCGGCATGCACATTTACAACACCATGACCGCTCCACTAACCCCTGAGCAGAAGGCCGCCAAGATTACGGAGATTCGCCTAGAGGTTGAGGAAGAGTCCCGCAAGCGGTATGAGGCTGTGCAGGCCGATCCTAATGCCCTCCCCTCTGACAGTGCCGTTGATTGGAAGGCTGCTCAGGCTTGTGCGGATTACTACCATGCCAACTCTTTCGTTCTTTCTACGGAAGTTTTCGGAATCTGCCACAAGCTGGCCACTCATGGCCCTAACAGCACTCCGCTGTTCTTCCAAATGCAAGAACGAATTGCCGAGGTAAAATGAAGTCTCTACGTTTCTTCTTCCTGAGCTTGGCAGTGTCTCTAACTGCCGGGTTCCTCTATTCGGCTCACTGCTCCCTTGAACAGATCGAGCAACACCAAGCCATCTATCAAGAAGCCAAAGCAATAGCCCAGCGCTAAGGCTTCCATCTGGCTCTTCCTGAGCCTTTCCACACAATCCTATACCAACGCCTAGGCCCGATATCAATCGTGTGCCTATTGGCGTTTTTCGCCGTTCTACGGCTGGAGATTATTTATGACTAAACAAATCCGCCTAAGCAGGCCTCAGAAAGAGTTCTTCACTAAGCACGTTAATAGCCTGCTATTCAACGGACTGGTAGAAACCTTCTCTCAAGTGCCGGGAGACTACACAAGCGAGCAGATCGCCGACTTCGTTCTTGCTCAAGAGGCTGAGGAAATGGAAACCCTAGTAAAACAGTTCGGCTACTCCGTCCTCTCTAAGGTTGACTTCCGCACCTACAAGAGGGTTATGGATTTCATCGCTTCCGATGAATACGCCTCTGTTCTTCAGGCTATCGAAGAAGCCAGCCCGGCTATCTCTGACAAGTTTGCTCAGATGGAAATCGATTTCAGCGAGGCTCACGCAGAGCAATACATGGAAGCTGTATTTAAGGCATCGACCGAGGATATCGAAGCTACCGCCGACGCTGCCGGGATGCAGGACACAGAAATGAGGGAAGCTCTTAAAGGGTTCCTTGAGAAAGAAATGTCTAAACTCCTTGGCAAGATGAAGGGGGTTTAATATGGCCCTCTACACATACTCTCCAGACGATGTAAAGATCATTGTTGGCGGAGTCCACGCTGTTGGCGGTTTGGTTGACGGAACCTTTGTAGAGATCGAGCATAACGCCCCAATCTACACATCCAAGGTAACTATGGATGGAGTTGTAGAGCGCGTATACAACGATAACCCGCTATACCACGTCACCATTACCCTGATGCAAACCTCTGCCTCTAACGATGTTCTGACGATGATGCTCAACACAGACAGGCTTACAGGCAATCGCGGTAAGTTCCCTATGATGATTCGAGACACTAAAGGGACTACAAGCTTTCTCGCTGATGCCGCTTGGATTGTTGATTATCCTCGCACAGTTTATAGCAATGGAATAGAAGCCAGACAATGGCAATTCGATTGCACCTCTGTAGCCTTCGGTCTAGGCGGGAACGCTTCTGATAGTGCAGTTCGCTCGACAATCCTAGCAAGTAATGAAGCTATCGGCCTCTTCCGTGACTTCGCTACTACTGTAGACCTCTGGAAATAAAGGAGACCGTTATGGCCACTCATGCACTTCTACTAGAGAGCGGAACGGTTCTATTCTTTGACGTAGTAACCGATTATTCCGTTCAGCAACAAACACAAACCACTGAGCATACTCTTGAAACCGGGGCTGTCACTTCTGACCACATCATTCAGCAAGCTAGACAGATTCAGCTAAACGCTATCTTGTCTGACGCGGATTTCAACTATGATCGCCCTACAGATACAGCCATCCGTCAAGCTAGTGCAGAGACCGGGCAAGACCTCTCCCGCACTCAGGTTCAAGACCCGCTTAACAGGATCAACGCCAAAGAGACTCAGCCTTTGGTCACTGTTAGTGACTCCGGCCTGAGCATTGTCTCTGGCCTATTGGGTGATGCTGGCGTCCCCTCTGTGACCGTTCCAGACCAAGGCAAGACAACCCCAGCGAGGGAAGTAGCAGAGCGTCTATCGGAGATCGAGCGTGCAGGACAGACAGTAACCTTGCTCACTTTCCGCCTAGATGAATCTGGGGCTGCGCTGCCTGATAAGACATACACAGATATGCTTATTACTAACCTCACTTTCAATGAGGATCAGGACTCCGGCGATGGTGTTTTCTTTAGTATGAGTTTACAGCAACTCCGCTACTTCTCCCCTAGAGAAATCACCATCCGCACGAACAAGGGTCGTCAACCTGCCAAGAGGACGGAACGCCCATCTATCAAGAACGATGCTGCTAATGGCCCTCAAGTCCAAACTAACTCCGCAGCTTCGGACGTTCTCAAGCCCAAGAAGCCTGATCCGAACTCCGATGAATATTGGCTAGAATCTTAAGCCAAAGGAAATTCTTATGCGTTATATCAAAGCAACCCTACGGGAGCGTTTGCTTGACACTCTCCGAGGAGAAGTGTGCGGGGCTCCCTCTCACTTCGCAGTCGCTAGTGTAACCATTGAAGAAGGCCAAGATAAGTTTAAAGCTCTTGGCCGGATTATGGCTAACATCCGCGATGCTATTTACAAAATCAGCCCAACCCGGGGATCTACCAATGAGTATCGTCTCACTTGGGTTTATCGCCCTCTGCGAGAAGATTTCATTCTAGTGATTGCTGGTCAACACCATGTAATCGAGAGAGTGAAGAAATATTTCTCCAAGCCTAAGAAACACGGTTCCTTTGAAGTGCATTATGCAGGCTATGGAATCCGTCGAGCCTCTGAGGTTATTCGTTCTGTACTCAAGAGCACAGCTAGCGGAGGCACTATTTCAACTCTGGCCGCTTACGGAGGCCGTCAAGGAGTATAACAGTGATCGCACCAGTACAAACATTCAGCCCGTCTAACGTAGTTATTATGGTGGCTGGCTACCGCCTAACTGGCCTATACAGTGTCAACTTTAAATGGAATAAAGCTCCCTTCCGTATGATTCATGGAATCAGGGGCAGTAAGACCCGCGTAGCCAACCGAGATACTTCGGGGACACTTACTCTCGAAGTTGCTCAGACCTCTACTACCAATGACATTCTCAGTCAAATCCTAGCCGGCGACAGAAACAACCAGAGCGCCCGCCTTGAGATTGCTATTAAGGACACTGCCGGAACAACCCGACTAACAACTACTCGGTCCTACATCCGTGCATATCCTGAACTCAATTTCTCCGGAGAAGCCCAATCCCGTCTATGGGAAATCGATGTTCTCGAATGGTCGAGTGGTCGAGTAGGCGGCAATGCCGGGACAGCTTTTAACATCATTGAAGGACTCCGAGACGGTGTTAGCACCTTGGGGTTCTAAACCCTTAAGGAGCTTTAAATGCGTAAAGACGCAGTATTCACCATTGCCGGAGTCGATTACCACACTCAGCAGCTACCAGCAGCCGAAGCCTTCGACCTTCTAAGACTAGGCGATTGCCTTTCTACATTCGTACAGGCTGCTCAGACAGACTCCAGCATTGTTCACCTGACAGCAGCCATCGCTGAAATGTCTGATTACGAAGAGTTTCTTCGTAGGGTATTCCGGCATATCCGTGTAGCTGGAGAAGCGAATCCCATTGATGTTGATAGTTACTTTGGCGGGAGGTATGAGCTTATCCCGGTTCTACTGACCCACTTTATCGAACTCAATTACCTTGAGTTTATGTCCTTCCTAGCTAGACACTCTCCAGTTCCAGCAGAGCCGCCTAAGCCTCAGATCGATCCGTGGACGGGTAAGCCAATGGAAACCCCTCCCGCTTCTAAGACTCCCGTTATCGAAACCAAATACGACAGAGAGCGCATGCAAGTGCAAAAGAAGTGCTCCGTCGATATCTACATGTACCAGATTCTTACAAGTAAGCCGTCTCAAGCCGATCTTCATCAGTTGCAGACGATTTACTCCCTAGATGACGCGGTAACTTTCCTAGAAATCCTGAACACCTACGCGGCATTCCAAGATATTGCTTTCCGTGAACAAGAAGAAGCTCACGCTAAAGCCAACCAATAAGAACAAGGTGAACCAATGATCCAAGAAACTATTGCCCAGCTTACCGGGCATTTGAAGTTTGTTGTTGACTCCCGCCCACTGCGTGAATTCGAACGCAATCTAGCCAGAGTACAGACCAAGCTAAGCCAGTTTGCCAAGACTGCAAACCAGAAGATTCAATTCAAGCCCATGCTGAATGCCAATGTAATGGCCCAACAGAAGGGTGCATTTCAGCAACTAATGCAGCAAGCCAAGCTTCAGCGCATCACTAACGATAACGCCCATCGTAGTGTTATGGCTAACATGAAACAGCAGCAACAGGCCGCTATGGGTAATGCCAAGCTTCAGCTAGCTAATGCCCGCATTCAGCAGCAAGCCGCTATTGCTGGAGCCCGCCTGACAGCAGCAACAGCAGCCGCTGAGCGTAGAGCCCAAGCTGCCCGTCTGACAATGAACCAACGTATTGCCGCTGCTACTACCCGTCAACGCCGTCTAGATGAACTCCACGCCATCCGCGTACAGAGGGCTCAACTCGGCCTACAACGCGCTCAGGCAGCTTCTAGAGCCGGAGGCGGTGGGTTCGGTGGGGTCGGAGTCAATGCTGGTGCTATCGCTTCCATGATGCCCGGTGGTGGGTTCTCTTCCCTGATCTCTGGTAGTGGTGCTGCCGCTGCTGGTCTGGGAGCGCTGGCTGGTGCTACAGCAGGCGCAATCATCGGCCTCCGCATGCTGGCTACAGAAGCTCAGAAGGCTGGAGACTGGCAGGCTCACGCATCCGCACAGATGAAGGTGTTTGATAGTCAAGCTGTCCAGCAGAACATGGAATGGCTCTTCAATATCGCCAATGACCTAGGCGTCTCCGCCCGGGACACACAGCAAGGCGTAATGCGGGCTCTTATTGGTATGCGTGATGGCGGCATGAGCACAAACGCAGCCAAGCAGTCTACATACGATGTAATGGCCTATGCCCGGGCTTCCGGCCTAGACACAGCCACTGTAGACCTCGTATTCCGTGCGATGGGCCAGATGCTGTCGAAGGGTCAAGTTTATAGTGAAGAGCTTAAGTCTCAGTTCGCCGAACATATGCCCGGAGCTATGAAGATTGCTGCTCAAGCTTGGGCAGAACTAAACAACCTCCCAGCCGACGAAGGCTCTATGAAACGCCTTTCCAAGGATATGGAAGATGGGAAGATCGCCGGGGCTATGGTGGCTCCATTCATTGAGCGCATGACCTCGATTATGGGTAGTCGTGCCAACGATGGAGGCCGCCTCGATATCATCCGGCAGAGCGGAGACGCAGCAATCGCCCGCCGTGAGAACGTAATGCAACAGAACCTAGCCGGTGCATGGAACGCCAATGGCGGGGAACTGAAGAACGCTGTTCAAGAGTTCCAAGGTGCGGCGGTTCCTCTTCTCCGTGAGCTTGGCCCTCTGCTAAAAGCTCTCGCTCCGTACAGTGCTGCTATCGTCAAGAGCACTACGGATATGGCCGTTTCTCTGGCTCAGTTCCTTCCGGGGATTACAGCCGGGATCGAAGGATTCTCCGAGAACCCATACTTCAAACGAATCTCTGAGTCTATCGATAAGTATAACCAAGCTTTCGCCAGCTTCTTCGACGTAGTTAAGCCAGTTCTAACCGGACCTGTTGCCGACCTTGCTAAGTTCCTGCTTGGTGGCGTTGTCGAGGTTATCGCTAGACAACTGGAGTTCATTGGCACAGTAATCAACGTAGCTGCCCGGGCAATCGAATGGATTGCAAACAAGATGGGTGCAAACTTCCGCCCAGCCTCTCAACAGCGTTCCGCTGAAAAGGGAGCCGAGCAAGCCGCACGCAACATGCCTTCTCTGGTTAAACGTCGCTGGACAGAAGAAGAGATTGATGCCTCCGCTTCGGAACAACAGCGTCGAGTCCGCAGGAATCAGAATGCTTACTTTGATCAGTATGTGCAACAGATCGATAGAGAGGCTGCCGAACTCTTCGCCCGTGGCGCTATGGGTCCAATGTCTGCTAATTCTTTCAATAAGCTAGACCCAATGGCTCGATACGAAGCTGTATCGGCTGCTAAGGGCCGTGAGCTTGCCTCTGGTGTTACTTCTGCTCCATCCGGCTACCTAGATAGTCAGAAGATGCTAGACACAATCAAGAGCGTTAACGACAGCACAGTTCAGGCTATCAAACAGGCTGGCATTGATAGTGCCGCAGCAATGCGGGAAGCCACCGAAGCTATGAGTCATCCACAAGCTCCAGTCACATTCAATATCCACGGTGCAACTGACCCACACGAAGTAGCACGGGAAGTTAACCGCACTTTGGATGAACGTCAACGTAGGGAAGAAGCCGCAGCCGGGCAAGGATTCTAATCCGGCAGCCCTTCCCTTAGAGGGAAATCCAATGTCCACGCCTACGCCTACCTTTGCCGGGTGGTGGGCTCGACAGTGGGCGAAGTTTGCCCGCCTACCTGACGGAATAAAAGTAGCGATCCTAGGAGGGATATTCTCCATTCTAACGGCTGCAATTACAGCCGCTCCTAGTTTCCTCACTGAGCCTCCTCAAGATGTATTTGCAGGGGCTAAGCTTGTAGATGAACGCCGAAGAACATATGCCGATAAAGTGGCTAATGAAGTAATCACGCATTATAGGAATGAGCTTGAGAGACAGCTTCTTTCCGGAGGCATGATCCGGGATGAATTCAATAAGCGGCTAATTCAACTAGATGTACTGTGGATTCGAGTGTGGTTCTCCTCCTATAACTCCGCTGTTCCCGATAAGGAACGTGATTGGGATGCAGAGGATAGGGAGGCGCAACAGTACGTCTACCGCAGACAACTAGAGAGAACCCGCAAGAATCGAGAGATTTACCCTTACAAGCTTAATATAGAACCTCCGAAGGTAGAACAGAGACCGCCTAGTCCGAAGTCTCAAGCCCCGCCCTGAGTTTAATTAGGAGCGGGGCTGCCTTGGGCTTAATGAACAGGAATCAAGATGCCGCAACAACAATCTATTACAGACGTAAACAATGCGTCTAACCCTCGAATCTTTAAAGATCGAGTCTACCGCCTTACAGTGCAGAAATCAGCCGACAACCCTTCGGTTGCTCTTCTGTATGAAGGCCAGTTCTCTGATGACAATGCTTTGCAGCTTGTTTTCAACGTAGAGAAGAACGCAGACAGCAAGCAACGTATCTCCAATGGTGCTGTCCGTATTTATAACCTGAGCCACACAAGCCGGGAGAGTTTACAGGAAGGCATGATAATTCGCCTAGAGGTGGGTTATCGGTCTACTGGCCTAGTCGAGCTTATCAATGCTGACCTAGTGAGTGTGGAGCATGAGAAAAGTGGTCCTACATGGGTCACAATGCTTACAGTGGCCGAGGGACACAAGCTGCTAACGCAAGTGAGGCTAGCTGAAACTGTCTCTCCTAACGTCCCTGTAGAACAGACACTAGAGATTATCCGGGAAGCGATGCCCGGGATTGCTAGAGGCACATATGCCCTCCCGCCTACTCTTGCCTCTGGTCGGTCTGGTTATGTTTTGTCTGGCACTCCAAGGCAATGCCTAGATCAGATTTGCGAGGCTCATGACCTCCAGTGGAACATCACCCGGGACACTCTGACAGTTACAGACCGGGACGGCACATATGAGGCTAACACTTCTACCGCTCCTCTAATCTCTCCAGAGACTGGAATGGTGGGAAGCCCCCGCTCTCTCACAAGAAACCAGAGAGCTACAGCCAAGGACAAGAAGGCCAAGCCGGGGATCAGAGTTACATCCCTGATTAACCCTCAAGTGAGGCCAGCCGGGATTATCCGTGTGGAGTCTCAGATGCATACAGGCTTCTACCGTGTTGCCAAGATCACTTTCGAGGGAGACTGGCGGGGGAATGCTTGGTATATGCACATCGAAGCTACAGAGATTGACTCTGACATTACTCAAATCAACTAAGCCTTGGAGCCTATATGAAAACTATAATCTGCCGTAAGTGCGGAGTCACTTTTACAACCTTTATCCCTACCTACCATTGCCCTGTGTGCAAACCAGACAATCCTATCCTCAAGGAGAAGAAGGCCCGGGAGAAACTGAGACAGCGAGGAATCTCCAATGGTCGGGATTAACTCTCAAGGTAATGATTACCTTCTAGAACAACTCAAAACTTGCATGCCAGCCCGGGTATTGAGAGTAGCCTCACAAGAAGAGCTTAGGGTAGACGTGCAACCAGTGATTGACATTCTCCGCAAGGATGGAGATAGCCAGCCAATCCCAACAATCCTAAACGTCCCTGTACTGATGCTAGGGGGCTCCAAGAGTCTGATTAGCTACCCGGTAGAGGCTGGGGATTTTGTGATGCTTGTCTTCTCTCAATTGGATATCGATAGATTTATCGAGGGCACTGGCACTAATGCTCATGAGAAGACCCCATACACAGCCCGTCGCTTCCATCTTCAAGATGCTGTTGCTATCCCGGGCCTATTCCCATTCGGGGCTAAGGCTAACTCCCCAGCTACTCGCACCAATCCACACAACCCACAAGACCTAGTTGTAACTCACAACAAAGGAACAGGGAATGAAGTTGAGGTGCGTCTAGGCAAGGACGGGAGCCTAACTCTGAAGAGCCCGCTCGCTGTGAATGTTGAGTCCCCTTCTGTCAGTGTGAAGACTCAAACCCTCAAGGTTGAAGCCGCTAACACTACATGGACAGGCAACATCACACACAGCGGCAACTATGTGCAGACTGGTGAATCCACATTCAACGGAATTCAGTTCAGCACTCACAAACACGGAGGGGTTATGCCGGGAGGCGGAACAACGTCCGTCCCTCAACCCTAATCCACAATAGAACAACAATAAGGATTTCTAATGTTCTCTACAAAACCAAGCGCGGACACATTCCGCATTCGTACACCCATTTATCAAGCTAACTACGCTACAGGCCTTAAGCCTGATGTGTGGCAGGCTACTACCTGTGTAGTCGCTCCGGAGTATGCCCAAGCATTGTGGGATATCCTAACTGAGGTTGAGGCTGAAGCCTCCGCAGCCACCTACTACAACCGGGAAGACTTCGAAGCTCTCCTAGAGCGAATGGATGTTGTGTATCCGTACACAAGCGATTACCTCGGTGCAGCTCTCTACGCTCTGGAGGAGCAGACTCCAATCGTCGGCTCTCATTCCCATAGAGGTAGATTCAATAGCCGTAAAGACGCTATGAGGTTCCGCCCTGCCTTCTTGGCTGAAATTATTGCCGAGTTCAAGAAGCGGGCTGTAACAATCGATAAGGCCTATTAACCCTACTAAGCTCAGGAAGCTCCTAGGAGGCGCTACAGGCGCCTTTCAGGGGTCTCCCTAAGCCTCGCTATTCCTTGCAATCAAACTCTTCTCTACGGGCCTAATAGAGGCCTTGTAGAGCACTCTCCTATAGGACGAAACATGGCTACAACTACAGTCTACGAACTTCCTCTCTTCACAGACTCTACAAACTATCGATATTCCACTGCCCTAGGCGGTCAGTCTCTTGGTATCCGCCTATACTGGAATAGCCGTGCTGCTTTGTGGCATATGGATGTGCTGAGGGATGACGAATCCCCTATCTATTCCGGAATTACCCTAGTGTCTCAATACCCGCTGCTAGCGGATATTCCCAACACAGAGCTACCGGGATACTTCCTGCTCAAGCCGATCAATGTTGAGCTAGGAGTATCCCCCACTGATAAACTGAAGGACGACCCTCTGTCTCTTGCTAGTGCATTCAAGCTGTTCTATGTGCTGCCCGGAGAGGGTCAGCGTTATGGTGATGCTCCTCGCCCCGGAGACTGGGATGAGATCATCCGAGCCTTCTACGAAAGGCGATAATATCTGTGATCTAGTGATAGACGGCCCGCCCTGCTTATGCTCGGCGGGCTTTTCTGTGCCTGTTAGATATTGGGAATAGCAAGGCTAGGCAATAGCTCTCGCACTCTTCCCGGGACTACCTCCTCAAGTTGTGCAGAAGATCATAGCGGAGCTATTGGAAGAACTCTGCTGAGTAGGTAAAGGAGTCTCGGTCTCCGGGACGAACTGCGCTAAGCTTAGTGCCACTAAGGCTAGAGTCCTTTTCTGTAAGCAGAAAGCGATAGCTTTCGAGTGTAATTCCTTGTCAACGACAGTTGACGACAGTGGGATATATCTCTCAAGCTCCAGCCCAACCCATAGCCTCCGGCTAGCTCCAATCTCTCACAACCAATCAACCCAAACCAAAAGAAAAGAATGAATCTCCGATTCAAAGCGAAGCTTTGCTTGTAACCTCCGGTTAGGTTTCCATAGTTGAAAACTGCCGTTTTCGAGTGAATAACCTATATGAAACTACGGTTTCATTTCTGATCTTCGCTGCGAACGGGAGTTTGCAAGTGATGACTGCACCTCTCAAGCCAGAGGCTTAAGTTTATCTGGTTTGCAATCAGCGATGATTGATTGTTGATTTGCTGGAGACGGAACGTCTCTGGTTTGGTTCTTGTATAGGTTTTGTTTGTATTGGTTTGTTGGATATGGGCGAGAGCCCTCTACATACCTACTGTTCAGAGCTACCGCTCTATAGGGTATTCCCTTCCCGGCCTGTGATAACGTGGCGAGATTGCGAGGAGCCCGAAGGGCGATTGTGGCTGAAGCGGAGCTTCAAATAGCATTGAAGAGGAACGACCCTTTATAGCCACAATGGGGCTGGGGTGTTAGGCCGGACTACTTCCCCGAAATCAATAATTTTTGCAGATTTTTGCATATTTCTCAGACCAACGGTCATTATCATATCCGAAACTGTAGGTCAACTACCGTTCGTCGATATTTAGATCCGCGAGGATCAGTCTTTTTGCATCGTAGCGATTCGCTACCATATTCCTACCGTTCATCCGGTATTTGTTACGGTTACTTGTTACGCCTATTGACAAGCGCGTAACGCATGATACAATAGGAGTAACTAGGGACAACTCTAGTTTAAATCTGCCGATTTACAGCAGAGGTTATTACTCGTCCAGAGTAAATTGAGGCACTACCTGACGGCGTTCCAGTTGTCAAGCCTCCTCAGCATGCTCCCGCATGCTCACACAACTCCCCCAACACCAGAGGAATCCATGCACAAGACCTGCACTTGCCGGGCTTGCGGGAAGCTCTTTTCCCGTAAGAAGCCCAAGCCTTACTGCTCGCCAGCCTGCCGGCTGACACACAAGCCCACACAGGGCACAGAACACAGCACCAACACAACCCCCACCACTCAACAATCCAGCGTCCTAGAGGGAGCTATTAGCCGTGACCGCAACACCCAACACAACACGTAAGCCATCCACACAGAAACAACGCACATGCAAGGCCAAAGGCTGCTCTAAGCGCTTCACTGTGAAGCCTTCTCACCCGGGCAAGCTCTACTGCTCCGCTACATGCAAAGACTCCATAAAGGTGCGGAAGGTATCCGCCGAGCGAGCCAAGGAGCGAGAACAGAAGCGTCTAGACAACGCCCACAAGAGCGCCTTCTTCCACTTCCTCGCTGCTGAATGCAAACGGGCCGGCACTCTAGAAATCCTGCACAACCACGATGTTGATTCCTTGATGGCCCTTCACTATGTCTACAGCGACCGCCTACGTTTCAACCGCTTTGGGGCTGTCCGCACCTTCGATCTGTGCCACATCTACCCTGTAGCTGGAGAGCGTCTAGGCCTACTCCGTGCTGACAACCTAGTGATTGCTCCCGCCGCCTTGAACAAGGCTCATGGCAATCGACATTTCGGGTCTGGAGTATCCATTGATAGAGCCTCCCTCAAGAAGTCTCTACGTGTGTCCAAGGACGCAGCCTCCTCCGAGATCACAGAACGCATTGTGAAGTATCTAGGGAAGGCCGTAGTAGCCGAGTTCTCCGCTCTGGCCAACCTGCAACCTACCCAACGCTTCAAGAATGTCCTGTTCCTACAGCAGCATTGGGAAGCTCTTGTAGAGATCAAGCCAGAGATGAAGAGCCATAGCGATCTAGACAAGCTCTCCTCTGTCGTTATCTCTGGTCTGGTTGCACAAGTGAAGGGTAAGCCCGGCTTCAAGCCTTCGGCTGATGTTGTCCGCGTGATCGATGTTCTTCATGGAGAGTGCGAACGCCTACAGGCCTACTCCCCAGAGCTAGCCGCTCTAACCAAGGCTCTGGCTGAAGTGGCTGAAGATGACGTGATCGACCTAGGTAGAGGCATGGTCACCACTCAGGCCAAGAATGTCCCTAGCTCCGCTATCAAGGCCGTCTTTGACGCTCTACACGGTGCAGAAGTGGCATTCGCCGTTAAGGCTCTGAAGGCCGTTTCTAGCCGCGATTATGCTCAAGCGCATAAGGATGATTGGGATTTGTGGGAAGAACTAGATATGGTGGCTTAGTGTGGCTTGATATGGCCTAGTGTGGCCTAAACCCGAGTCGTGTAGCTAGAGACGGAACGGTCTCGGCGGTACTCCTCTCTAAGCTTAGTCTCACTAGGGCTTGAGCCCGATTGTGTAAGCAGAAAGCGATAGCTTTCGAGTGTAATCCCCTCCCCAGCAACACAACAGCAAGCCTCAGAAGCTCCCGCTTCTCCCCAACACAAACAACCCACACAAATCAACTACCGTTCATCTATTTCTCTATGCTTTATCATTCCAGAGACGGGCGTCTCTACCTTGATAATCCACAGCGAAAGCTGTAAAGTGGAGTCTCATTCAACAGAAGGAGGTTCCCCGATGAAAGTAGTTGCATACCAGCGAGTATCCACTTCCAAACAGGAAGCCTCCGGCTTGGGGCTGGAAGCCCAACGGGAGTACATCCTCGCAGCCGCTAAGGCTGAAGGCTGGGAAGTGGTCGAATGGTATGTCGAGGCTATCAGTGGCTCCGTGGCTCCGGAGGAGCGGCCTGTAATGTCTCAGGCTATCGCCTCTGGGCTGCCTGTCGTGGTAGCGAAGCTAGACCGTATTGGCCGTGATGTTGAGCACGTAGCCGCTCTGATGAAGCAAACCACTATCAAAGTGGCCACCATGCCGAAAGCGGATGCTTTCCAGCTCCACCTCTTCGCTGCTCTCGCAGAACAGGAGCGCCAGTTTATTCGTCAGCGTACCAAGGACGCCCTGCAAGCCCTCAAGGAGCGGGCTGAGAGTGGTTGTGAAGAGAGTAAGGCTAAGGTAGCCCGTAGAGACGAAGCACTCTCCAAGGGCCATACAGACGCCATCAGAGCCAAAGGCCGCGAGGCCTTAACACACAAGGCTGACACCTTCGCTGAGTCCGTTAGGTCTGACTTCGAATCCTGCCTGTTCAGGGGCTGCAACACTCTACAATCGATGGCTGATTGCTTGAATGGTAGGAAGGTGGCTACGGCCCGTGGCTGTGAGTGGACTCCGATTGCTGTTTCTCGTCTGATGAAGCGTTTAAATCTCGCTTTCTGAGCCTTCTCAGCAAGAATAACCCACGGCTAACCCTTATTTTAGATTTACTAGAGGTTAGGAAGGCTTAGTGGGCTCGTGGTTAAGTAGCTCGGAAATAGAACCAGCATTTATCCGTAACAACCTCTTCCTATTATTTTCCCAGCAGACCAAGCGCTCTCCACTTAGTGTGCCATTATTTTTCCGGAGGAAATTAGGGATTGCCCTACAAGTGCAGTCTTATTTCTGGCGGGGGATTGGGTTCTGTAGGGATGTTATACAACTCTGTGTATATAGATTGTATATATGTATATGTCGCTTATTTGTAAATCAGCGTCGCAAATCTATAAATCCCCACACAGGGTCGCAATTCTATAAGTGCTTGTCGCATATCTGATTTACAGCTTTTCGCACTCAGAGTAAAATGCTTTTAGGTATACACGTAAGCTTCGCTCACGTAGAGCTTACAGGATTGCTCCCGCAATCATACATCAATCACACCCAAACCAAAAGCTTTTGATCTTCTGTCGTAACCGACAGGTTACAAGTGGTCTACACACGTAAGCGGAGCTTACAACAGGTAGACACGGAGCCTAGCTCCGTTGGTAGAGCTTTGTTCTGAGTGGTTGTTAGGTGATTTTGATTGTATGTGCAGGATAGGCTTGGTGGGGCTGAAAGCCCGTGGGGTCTACTCCTCCCGGAGGGAAGGGTCTCCTCGATAGCTCCGCTATCCTGAGATATCCGCACTCTCTAGATTCCCCTCTTCTGTGTGCAGTCTGAGCCCGCTATCAAGCGGGCTTTGTCGTTTCTGAGGATCAGAAAAGTTCCCTTGTGCAGGTAGAAGAGATTCGATCTCTGCGCATTGTGATGTGTAATCCTCTGTAAGCCTTTATCCATGGGGCTTTCAGCCCATCAGGCACCCTCAAAAATAAGCAGATTTCATGCTCCGCATGTTGTGTGAAATCCATTCCGTATCAACCTGTCGGTTGACACACAAGACACGAATCCTCACACTACAGTCTCCCCTTCCGGGGAAATGCTCTTTCACAAATCAGAGGAAATGTCTATGAACAAAGCGCGAGCTTTGAGCCGGGCAACGCCGGTAGTTCACACACAACACACTCGACGGCCAGTCGATAAGTTGTCTTCCGGGATGTTGGTAGTTCAGGGAGGGGCGATAGCCCGGGTGAAGAAGCTAGAGCGAATGCTCGGCGGGTTATGTGTTTGGAGTCTTGAGCCTTTCAGCGGTCAGCTAAAGAGTGATAGGCTGATTGGTTCATCCGCTACACAGGTAGAGATTATTCTACCTCTCTACTAGACACGGAGGGTCTATGAAAAACACAACACATCACACTCTATCCATCCCATCCGTAATTGGTCTTGTCTTGGTTATCGCCGGAGCCTCCGCTACAGGCGGATACCTCTTCGGGTTTGAGTCCGGGAAGGACAAAGTTAAGGCAAGCCATATCACAGCTAGCGCTGTTGGCCTCACAAAGGCTCAGAAGCTCATAGCAGAGGACACACTGACGGGGCGTATCGACTTCATCCTCCAGCAGGATGTTTCACGCCGGTTCGACCTTCAGGTTATCCCTGTCGAGGTGGCTTCTAATAAGGAGTGCATGGCATGGCGGCAGCCATAGACCTTGCTCTCTGCTCTCCGTTCACCTTCCTACTCAAGGAGCCCCTATGGCCTCTCTAGCTCCAGTTGTAATCTCTCTGATTGTTACTACCTGCCCTCCCGCTTCTGATATCTGCACTGTGTCTGAGCATTCCCGTTACTTCGGTGGCGGTTCCTCTGCTCAAACGTTCTGTGAGGACACTCGTATGAAGCTGGCACAAGCCGCTCCGTCTTCTAAGAGTGAGAGGGTTAGGTCTATGGTCTTCCATTGCATGGTTACTCCTGAGAGTGCACGCAGGGGTCAGCTTTCCGCCGATGTGCCCCGTGCTGAGCTGGGCATTGGACCAGCAAGGAGTCAGTAGGATGCTTAAGGAAATCGCTCTACTCCTCCTCACTACCTGCCCTCCGGGCGATGCCTGCCTCTCCACTGAATTTGCCCGGTTTGTGCGGGATGATGATGGTTTGGATTCCTGTCAGTTCACTCGTTCCGTGCTGGACCCTCTCTTCCAAGAGCGTGCCAAGGAACGAGGTCTACAGGTTATTCTGTCCTGTCATCCCCTTCGGCTGGACGCTGGCTCGGCTCCCTACTCCGCTCGCTTCACCTACGAGGAGCTACGGCAAGCTATCCGGGAGGGTCGCATACAACCAGATGGCAAAGGAGACTACGAATGGCTGAAATAGGTCTAGTCAAACTCAGCCTCTTCCTATGCCTCATCCTTGTGTGGTCGCTGCACAGGGCCCACCGGAAGACCATGGGCGATATCCGGAGGATGAAGGAGTCTGTAGAGGCCTTCGAGGCCTACCGTGAAGCTCTACGAAGCCGGGCTTCGAAGGAGGTGGCCAGAGGAGTAACGCTCTTCGAGAAAGCAGATTCTCATATCCATCTTGAGTCTTCTTTCTCGAAGGACGCATGCGCCACGAAGACCACCTCGGCAATCGCGGCCTGCTCAAGCCCGGCGGCGTACAGTGGATGACCGCCGCCCACGGCATCATCCACAGCGAGATGCCGGAACAGGTGGAAGGCGCGATGCGTGGCTTCCAGCTGTGGGTCAACCTGCCGGCGAAGAACAAGCTGGCCCCAGCCGGCTATCGCGATATCGAGCCGGAAGACGTGCCACGCCTGGAAACCGCCGGAGGCGTGAAGGTCACGGTGATCGCCGGTCGCTTCGACGACGGCCAGGCGCAGCAGATCGGCGCCGTGGAAAGGCCGGACACCGAGCCGCACTACTACGACCTGCAACTGCCTGCCGGCGGCCGCATCGCCCCGCGCCTGCCGGACGGCCATCGCGTGCTGCTGTACGTCTACGAAGGCAGCCTGACGGTGGAAGGCGAACGCCCGGTGGAAATCGCCACCAATCGCCTGGCTCGGCTGTCCGAAGAAGGGGAACTGAGCCTGCGCAGCGAAGCCGGCGCCCGGGTACTGGTGCTCGCCGGCAAGCCGTTGCGCGAGCCGATCGTCCAGTACGGTCCGTTCGTGATGAACAGCCGCGAGGAAATCGAGCAGGCGCTACGCGACTATCGCGACGGTGTCCTGGCCGTCTGAGCCGTGCGCGAGCCGCCCTTCGGGGCGGCTTTTTCCTTCCGCCTGTCCCGTCCTGAATAAGGTTTACCGCTCGATCCGCAGGAAGCGCTCCAGTTCCGCCCGCTTGCCCATCGCATCGTGGTAGCCCAGTTCGATCAGTTCGCTGCAATAGCCGCGCTCGAACAACAGGTAGCTCAATACCCCCGCCCCGCTGGCGCGGGTCGCTCCGGGACCGCGCAGGAAAAGCCGCAGCACCCGCGACAGCTCCCGGTAGTGCCGCGCGGCGATCTCGTCCAGCGGCCGGCTCGGCGACACCAGCAATACCTCCACCGGCTCCAGCCCACCCGCCTGGCGGCGCACCTCCGGCGCCACCAACTGGCCGATCTGGTTCATCCGCTGCAACTGCTCGATGTCGCCTTCCAGACTGTCGATGAAGGTGCTGTTCAACAGGTGGGCGCCGATCTGCGCCAGGCTCGGCGGTCGGTCGGACGGCGGCAGGCCGGTCATGGCACTGTCGCCACCGGTGGCCGGGTTGCCGCTGACGCCGATCACCAGCACCCGCGTGGCGCCCAGGTGCAACGCCGGACTGATGGGCGCCTGGGAACGCACCGCGCCGTCGCCGAAGTATTCGCGGTTGATCCGCACCGGCGGGAACAGCAGCGGAATCGCCGCGCTGGCCAGCAGGTGCCGAAGCTCCAGGCGGGTGGGAATGCCCAGGCGCCGATGGCGTACCCAGGGATCGATGGTCGCGCGCCCCTGGTAGAAGGTCACCGCCTGCCCCGACTCGTAGCCGAACGCGGTCACCGCCACCGCGCGCAACTGGCGCTGGCGCACCGCCGCATGAATCCCGGAAAAATCCAGCTCACGTGCCAGCAGCTCATGCAACGGCCGGTTGTCCAGCAACGCCACCGGCACCCGCCGCCCCAGGCCGAGCAGGCTATGGCCGAGGAAGCGCGAGGCCTGGCGGGTCACGCCCGGCCAGTCGCTGCGATAGACATGTTCGGTGCGGAATCCCTGCCAGACCGCGGTCAGGCGCTGGATCGCCTGGCGGAATTGCAGGGCGCCGCAAGCCAGGCCAACGGCGTTGATGGCGCCGGCGGAGGTACCGACGATGACCGGGAAAGGATTGCCGGCGCTGTCCGGCAGCAGGTCGGCGATGGCGGCCAGGACGCCGACCTGGTAGGCCGCGCGGGCGCCGCCCCCGGAAAGGATCAGGCCGGTGAGCGGCGGACGTGGGGCAAGGGGATCGGACACAGCGGGGCTTCCGTCATGAACTGCGGCGAGTATAGCCAGACCCCGCGCGCGTCCGGAATGCCCGTCCTCAGCGCTTGCGCCGTTTCGGATAGAGCTTGGCTTCGCCTGGCGGGCGGGTCTTGAAACGCCGGTGCGCCCACAGGTACTGCTCGGGCTGCTGGCGCACGCAGCGCTCGACCCACTGGTTGATCCGCAGGCAATCGGCTTCCTCGCTCTCGCCGGGGAAGTCCTCCAGCGGCGGGTGGATGGTCAGGCGATAACCGCTGCCATCGGCCAGGCGGCTCTGGGTGAACGGCAACACCCGCGCCCGGCCCAGGCGGGCGAACTTGGTAGTGGCGGTGACGGTGGCCGCCGGGATGCCGAACAGCGGCACGAACAGGCTCTGCTTGGCGCCGTAGTCCTGGTCCGGTGCGTACCAGATGGCGCGGCCGCCACGCAGCACCTTGAGCATCGAGCGCACGTCCTCGCGCTCGATGGCGGTGGCATCGAGGTTATGCCGCTCGCGGCCACGGCGCTGGATGTAGTCGAACACCGGGTTGTCGTGCTCACGGTACATGCCGTCGATGGTGTGCACCTGGCCGAGCAGCGCCGCGCCGATCTCCAGGGTGGTGAAATGCAGGGCCATGAGGATCACCCCCTCGCCCTTGGCCTGGGCCTCGCGCAGATGCTCCAGGCCTTCTATATGGGCAAGACGGGCCAGGCGCGCCTTCGGCCACCACCAGCTCATGGCCATCTCGAAGAAGGCGATGCCGCTGGAGGCGAAGTTCTCCTTCAGCAGACGCTCGCGTTCGGCGGGCGACTTTTCCGGAAAGCACAGTTCGAGGTTGCGCGCGGCAATCTCGCGGCGCGAGCCGACCAAGCGGTACATCAGCGCCCCCAGGCCACGGCCGAGCATCAGCAGGACGGGATACGGCAACTGCACCACCAGCCAGAGCAGCCCCAGACCGAACCAGAGCGGCCAGTAGCGGGGATGGAGGAAAGCGCTGGAGAAACGGGGGCGATCCATGGACGGTTCCGACGACGATCAAAGCCCGCCATTCTACCCTGCCCGCCGTCCCGGCGGGACGCCGCGTTGCCGATCGATGCCGCCCCGGCTATCTGCCACGCTTGCGGGCATCCGGCGTTCTCGTTATAAGTCCCTGCAATTCAACGACCGACAAGCCCCATGAGCCAAGCCGACCTCCTCGATCAAGACCCCGTATTCCAGCTCAAGGGCAGCATGCTCGCGGTGACCATCCTCGAACTGGCGCACAACGACCTGGCGAGGCTCGAACGGCAACTCGCCGACAAGGTGGCGCAAGCGCCCAACTTCTTCCGCGACACCCCCCTGGTCATGGCCCTCGACAAGCTGCCCGAAGGCGAAGGCCGCCTTGACCTGCCGGCGCTCCTCGAGGTCTGTCGCCGCCACGGCCTGCGCACCCTGGCGATCCGCGCCGGGCGCGAGGAGGACATCGCCGCCGCCCAGGCCCTGGACCTGCCGGTGCTGCCGCCCTCGGGCGCCCGCGAACGACCGCTGGACATCAAGGACAGCGCCCCGCGCAAGCCTGCCGAAGAGCCCAGCCCGAGCGCCGGTGAAGCCAGGCCCGAGCCGGCCAAGGCGGAAGAGAAGCCCGCCGACCCCGTCAGCCGCCCGACCAAGGTGGTGAAGACTCCGGTGCGCGGCGGCATGCAGATCTACGCCGCCGGCGGCGACCTGATCGTGCTGGCCGCGGTCAGTCCCGGCGCGGAACTTCTCGCCGACGGAAACATCCATGTGTACGGCCCGATGCGCGGACGCGCACTGGCCGGCGTGAAAGGCGACGCCACGGCGCGAATCTTCTGCCAGCAGCTGGCCGCCGAACTGGTCTCCATCGCCGGTAACTACAAGGTCGCGGAGGACCTGCGACGCAGCCCGCAGTGGGGCAAGGCAGTGCACGTCAGCCTGTCGGGTGACGTGTTGAACATCACCCGCCTTTAACGGATACTGCCGCCACTTTCAGGGACCAGAATTCTTACGTTTTTCATTGGGGTGAATCACCTTGGCCAAAATTCTCGTAGTCACTTCCGGTAAGGGTGGCGTCGGTAAAACCACCACCAGCGCAGCTATCGGCACCGGCCTGGCCTTGCGCGGTTTCAAGACCGTCATCGTCGACTTCGACGTCGGCCTGCGTAACCTCGACCTGATCATGGGCTGCGAACGCCGCGTGGTGTACGACTTCGTCAACGTCGTCAACGGCGAGGCCACCCTCACCCAGGCCCTGATCAAGGACAAGCGCCTCGAGAACCTGCATGTCCTGGCCGCCAGCCAGACCCGCGACAAGGACGCCCTGACCAAGGAAGGCGTCGAGAAAGTCATGGCCGAGCTGCGCAAGGACTTCGAATACATCATCTGCGACTCCCCGGCGGGCATCGAGAAAGGCGCCCACCTGGCCATGTACTTCGCCGACGAAGCGATCGTCGTGACCAACCCCGAGGTTTCCTCGGTACGCGACTCCGACCGCATGCTCGGCCTGCTGGCAAGCAAGTCGCAGCGCGCCGAGAAAGGCGAGGAGCCGATCAAGGAACACCTGCTGCTGACCCGCTACAACCCGGAGCGCGTCACCAAGGGCGAGATGCTCGGCGTCGACGACGTCGAGGAAATCCTCGCCATCCGCCTGCTCGGGGTGATCCCGGAATCCCAGGCCGTGCTCAAGGCGTCGAACCAGGGCGTGCCGGTGATCCTCGACGAGCAGAGCGACGCCGGCCAGGCGTACAGCGATGCGGTCGACCGCCTGCTCGGCAAGGAAATACCGCATCGATTCCTCGATGTGCAGAAGAAAGGATTCCTGCAAAGACTGTTCGGAGGACGTGAATGAGCCTTTTAGACTTCTTTCGCAGTCGGAAATCGCAGAACAGCGCTTCCATCGCGAAAGAACGACTGCAGATCATCGTTGCCCACGAACGTGGCCAGCGCGCACAGCCGGATTATCTGCCCCAGTTGCAGAAAGACCTGCTGGAAGTGATCCGCAAGTACGTACCGATCGACCAGGAGCAGATCCAGGTGGAACTGGAGAACCAGGGCAACTGCTCGATCCTGGAACTCAACATCACCCTGCCGGATCGTTGATTCGCCCAGGGTCCATACTGCGGCGGCCATTGGCCGCCGCAGTCGTTTCACCGAGCCTGCCCGCCAGGCTCCCTGCCGCCTCCCGGCGATGAGCCCGTTCGCTATGCCGCTGTCCCAGATTCGAATCGTTCACCAGGATGACGCCCTGCTGGTGGTCGACAAGCCCACCCTGCTGCTGTCGGTGCCCGGCCGCGCCGATGACAACAAGGACTGCCTGGTCACCCGCCTGCAGGAAAACGGCTATCCCGAGGCCCGCATCGTCCACCGCCTGGACTGGGAAACCTCCGGCCTGATGGTGCTCGCCCGCGACGCCGACAGCCACCGCGAGCTGTCCCGCCAGTTCCACGACCGCGAGACCGAGAAAGCCTATACCGCCCTTTGCTGGGGCCTGCCGGAACTGGACAGCGGGCGCATCGAACTGCCGCTGCGCTACGACCCGCCGACCAAGCCGCGTCACGTGGTGGACTTCGAGCACGGCCGCCACGCCCTGACCTTCTGGCGTGTGGTCGAGCGTCATGAGCGCTGGAGCAGGGTCGAGCTGACGCCGATCACCGGCCGTTCGCACCAGTTGCGCGTGCACATGCTCTCCATCGGCCATCCGCTGCTCGGCGACCGCCTCTACGCCAACCCCGAAGCCCTCGCCGCCCACGAACGCCTGTGCCTGCACGCCAGCCTGCTGTGCCTGACCCATCCGCAGAGCGGCGAACGCCTGCGCTTCGAGTCGCCGGCGCCGTTCTGAGCCTTCCCCGCCGCGTCCCGGCCCGCCGGGACGCGGCCCGCCGATTTCCGGTACCCCGTCTTGCCATACAACGACCAGCTTCCGCTTTTTCTGGCCGGCCCCGCCGCCAACGACCTGAACCCCGTAGGACAATACGATAGACTGCATGGATTGCCGTCCGGAGCCACTATGCGCGCAGAACTCAACCAGGGCCTGATCGATTTCCTCAAGGCCTCGCCCACGCCTTTCCATGCTACCGCCAGCCTCGCCCGCCGCCTGGAAGCCGCCGGCTACCGCCGCCTCGACGAGCGCGACGCCTGGCACACCGAAGCCGGCGGCCGCTACTACGTGACCCGTAACGACTCGTCGCTGATCGCCATCCGCCTGGGCCGTCGCTCGCCCCTGGAAAGCGGCTTCCGCCTGGTCGGCGCGCACACCGACAGCCCCTGCCTGCGGGTCAAGCCGAACCCGGAGATCGCTCGCAACGGCTTCCTCCAGCTCGGCGTCGAAGTCTATGGCGGCGCCCTCTTCGCCCCCTGGTTCGACCGCGACCTGTCACTGGCCGGGCGCGTCACCTTCCGCGCCAATGGCAAGCTGGAAAGCCGCCTGGTCGACTTCCGCAAGGCCATCGCGGTAATCCCCAACCTGGCCATCCATCTCAACCGCGCCGCCAACGAGGGTTGGCCGATCAACGCGCAGAACGAACTGCCGCCGATCATCGCCCAACTGGCGCCGGGCGAGGCCGCCGACTTCCGCCTGCTGCTCGACGAACAGCTGCTGCGCGAGCACGGCATCACCGCCGACGTGGTACTGGACTACGAGCTGTCGTTCTACGACACCCAGTCCGCCGCGGTGGTAGGCCTCAACGACGAGTTCATCGCCGGGGCGCGCCTGGACAACCTGCTGTCCTGCCACGCCGGCCTGGAAGCCCTGCTCAACGCCGAAGGCGACGAGAACTGCATCCTGGTCTGCACCGACCACGAGGAAGTCGGTTCCTGTTCGCATTGCGGCGCCGACGGTCCGTTCCTCGAACAGGTACTGCGCCGCCTGCTGCCGGAAGGCGACGCCTTCAGCCGGGCGATCCAGCGCTCGCTGCTGGTCTCGGCCGACAACGCCCATGGCGTACACCCGAACTACGCCGACAAGCACGACGCCAACCATGGCCCGGCGCTGAACGGCGGTCCGGTGATCAAGATCAACAGCAACCAGCGCTATGCCACCAACAGCGAAACCGCCGGCTTCTTCCGCCACCTCTGTCAGGACAGCGAAGTGCCGGTGCAGAGCTTCGTGACCCGCAGCGACATGGGATGCGGCTCGACCATCGGCCCGATCACCGCCAGCCAGGTCGGCGTGCGCACCGTCGACATAGGCCTGCCGACCTTCGCCATGCACTCGATTCGCGAGCTGGCCGGCAGCCATGACCTGGCGCACCTGGTCAAGGTGCTCGGCGCCTTCTACGCCAGCAGCGAGCTGCCCTGAACGCCAGCCGCGCTCACGCCCCGGGCATTCGCCCGGGGCCACTCAGGCGTGCGCAGCGTGCCATTCGCTGCGCAACAGCGTGTAGATCGCATGGTCGTGGGCACGCCCGGCGATGATCTCGTTGGCCCGGATCACTCCGTCGCGCCGGAAGCCCTGGCGCTCGGCGGCGCGCTGGCTGCGCAGGTTCTCGGTGGAACAGCGGATCACCAGGCGCTGCCGGTCGTAGCCAAGGAAACCCTGCTCGATCGTCTTCCCCAGCGCCCTGGCGAGCAGCCCGCGCCCTTGCGCGGACGCCGCCAGCCAGTAGCCGATGCTGGCGCTGCGGCTGTCCTCGGTGAAATCGTGCAGGTCGATGACGCCGACCAGGCATCCGGATTCGACGATCCCGCAGCGGCAACTCCTGCGCTCCGCCCACAACCGCTGGCCTTCGCCAATGAAACGGCGGGTATCGTCCGCGCTCTGCGTCAGTGGCACCCACGGCATCCAGGGCGCCAGGTGCTCGCTGTTGGCGCGCACCAGGCGGAACAGTTCCTCGGCGCGCGGCTGGTCGAGCAGCTCCAGGTGCAGGTCGGACGAAATCGGCAGTATGAACATGCGAGGGCTCCTTTTCCCGGGAGCCCATCCTCGCAGAAGGTGCCGCAGGTCGTCGACGCGTGGCGTTACTGCGGTACCTCGACGCTGATATGGATGGCGTCGTGGCGCCAGAACTCCAGGTCGCAGTCGATCAGCCGACCACGCTGGTCGCGGTTGATCCGGCTGATGCGCAGGGCCGGGCTGCCCACCGCCACCTTCAGCGGCGCCGCAGCCTCGGCATGCAGTGCAGTGGGCACCATGTCGAAACGCACCCGCCCATAGTGGATGCCGTACTCGCTGGCATAGAGTTCGGTCAGCGAGCGGGTCAGGTCGTGGCCGAGGATTCCGGGGAAGTACTGCGCGTTCAGGTAGTGCTCGACATACAGCACCAGCCGCCCGTCCACCCGCCGCGCCCGGCGGATCTGGTAGACGCTGGACAGCGCCGGCAGCTCCAGCAGCTCGCAGACCGCCGCGCTCGCCGGCATCTGCCGGGCCGACAGAACCTCGGTCGCCGGCACCCGGCCCTGTTCGCTGACCATCGCATGGAAGTGGCTGCGGACCAGCGGGTTATAGGCCAGCCGCTCGGGGGAGACGAACCAGCCGCGGCGCTCCTCGCGGTAGATCAGGCCCTGCGACTCCAGCTGGATCAGCGCCTCGCGCAGGGTGATCCGGGTCGTCGCGAACAGCTCGCTGAGCTTGCGCTCGGCCGGCAGCTTGCCACCCGCCGGCAGCAGACCATGGCCGATCTGCTCGCTGAGCGCCCGGCAGATCGCCGTTACGGTGGGTAGCGCTTCGTCACGCATCGACTGCTTCCTTATTGGTCTAGTCCAGCCCCAGCCAGGGGCACTTCCACCGGCCCGCCCTGCGCCTCCGGCTCGTCCGATGCTAGGAAACCCAGATGACCGGGACGTGACAGGCACAAGACAGCGGTCTTCCCGGAAGCGCCCGACGCCCATGGAATCGAGGGCTTAAGCATGGTCTACGCTTCTGCGGATGCAAGCCGCGGCGATGCCAGGCGCGGCTAGCTGACATGAAACCGTCATCCAGCGGCTCTAGATTGGCCTGGGTCTTGCTGATCTAGACCACACCCGCGGCAGTCCCGCCCGAAGGAGCGTCGAGAACTCCCGAGGCTGCCCGACCGAACCTCTCGAACGAAGGAGCACCGAATGAAACGCATGCTTGCTTCATTGCTGGGAACCGCCATCGCCCTCGGCAGCGGCCTGGCGTTGGCCGCCGAAGCGGACCTGCAGGCGCTGGAACAGGCCGCGCGCAAGGAAGGCCAGGTCAACAGCGTCGGCATGCCCGACAGCTGGGCGAACTGGAAGGACACCTGGAAGGACCTTGAGAGCAAGTATGGGCTCAAGCACATGGATACCGACATGAGTTCGGCCCAGGAGCTGGCCAAGTTCAAGGCCGAGAAGGACAACGCCAGCGCCGACATCGGCGACGTCGGCGCCGCCTTCGGCCCCATCGCCGTGCAGCAGGGCGTCAGCCAGCCGTACAAGCCGAGCACCTGGGAACAGATCCCGGCCTGGGCCAAAGACCAGGACGGCCACTGGGCGCTCGCCTACACCGGGACCATCGCCTTCATCGTCAACAAACAACTGGTGAAGGACGTACCGCACAGCTGGGCCGACCTGCTGCAGGGCAAGTACAAGGTCACCATCGGCGACGTCAGCGCTGCCGCCCAGGCGGTCAATGGGGTGCTCGCCGCGGCCATCGCCAACGGCGGCGACGAGAAGAACATCAAGCCGGGCCTGGAGTTCTTCGGCAAGATCGCCAAGCAGGGCCGCCTGTCGCTGACCAACCCGGTGATCGCCACCCTGGAAAAGGGCGAGGTCGAAGTCGGCATCGTCTGGGACTTCAACGGCCTCAGCTACCGCCAGCAGATCGACCCGGAGCGCTTCGAGGTGCTGATCCCCTCGGACGGCTCGGTGATCTCCGGCTACACCACCATCATCAACAAGTACGCCAAGCACCCGAACGCCGCCAAGCTCGCCCGCGAGTACATCTTCAGCGACGCCGGACAGATCAACCTGGCCAAGGGCAACGCGCGACCGATCCGCGCCGAGAGCCTGACCCTGCCGGACGACGTGAAGGCCCAACTGCTGCCCAACGAGCAGTACGCCAAGGCCCAGCCGATCAAGGACGCCAAGGCCTGGGAGGAAACCTCCAAGCGCCTGCCGCGGCAGTGGCAGGAAGCGGTGATCATCAACATGCAGTGACGCGGAGCGCGGCCGCCCTCGCCGGCGGCCGCCCCGCATCGACGGATACCCCGAATGCGCCACGACGTCATCCTCGTCCTGCTGGACGGCCTCAACCACAGCGTCGCCCGCGACTGCATGGGGCATCTCCAGGCCCTCTGCGGCGCCGGCCGCGGCCAGTCGTACCGCCTGGAATGCGAGTTGCCTTCGCTGTCCCGGCCGCTCTACGAATGTATCCTCACCGGAGTGCCGCCGATCGATAGCGGCATCCTGCACAACGACGTGGTCCGCCTGAGCCAGGAACAGAGCCTGTTCCACTATGCCCGCGCGGCCGGCCTGAGTACCGCGGCAGCGGCCTACCACTGGGTCAGCGAACTGTACAACCGCACGCCGTTCGACCCGGCCCGCGACCGCCACACCGACGACAGCGCACTGCCGATCCAGCGCGGACACTTCTACTGGAACGACCACTATCCGGACTCGCACCTGTTCGCCGATGCGGAAAGCCTGCGCCGCCGGCACGCACCGAACTTCATGCTGGTCCACTCGATGAACATCGACGACGCCGGGCACAGGCACGGCCTCGCCAGCCCCGCCTACCGCAACGCCGCGCGGCGCGCCGACGCGCTGCTGTCGGAATACCTGCACCAGTGGCTGGCGGCCGGCTACCAGGTGGCGATCACCGCCGATCACGGAATGAACGAGGACCGCAGCCACGGCGGCATCCTCGAGGAGGAGCGCGAGGTGCCGCTGTTCGTCTTCGGCGACGCCTTCAGCCGCGACGACCTGGCGCAACCGCTGCAGACCGACCTCTGCGGCACGCTCTGCGAAATCCTCGGCGCCGCCCACGACAAACCCGTCTGCCGGGAGCTGCTCGCCCCATGAAACGACTCTCCGGCAAATGGCTGGCGCTGCTGTTCCTGCTGCCCTTCGCGGCGTTCTTCGTGATTTTCCAGATAGCGCCGCTGGCCTGGGTCGCGCTGAACAGCCTGAAGGCCAGCGATGCCTGGAGCCTGGCCAACTACCTCGAGCTGTTCGGCTCGCCCTTCTACCGCCAGGCGATCCGCCATAGCCTGGAGATCGCCGGCTGGTCGAGCCTGCTCGGCCTGCTCATCGCGGTGCTCGGCAGCCATTCGCTGCGCCACGTCGACAGCCGCCTGCGCGACTTCGTCATGGCCTTCTCCAACATGACCAGCAACTTCGCCGGGGTACCGCTGGCGTTCGCCTTCATCATCCTGCTCGGCTTCAACGGCGCGCTGACCCTGTTGCTCAAGCAGGCCGGCTGGATCGACGACTTCAATCTCTACTCGAAGACCGGCCTGATAATCCTCTACACCTATTTCCAGATCCCCCTCGGGGTGATGCTGCTCTACCCGGCCTTCGACGCCCTGCGCGAGGACTGGCGCGAGTCCGCCGCGCTGCTCGGCGCCAACGGCTGGCAGTACTGGCGACACATCGGCATCCCGGTGCTGACCCCGGCACTGCTGGGCACCTTCGTCATCCTCCTGGCCAATGCCCTCGGCGCCTACGCCACGGTGTACTCGCTGACCACCGGCAACTTCAACGTGATCCCGATCCGCATCGGCGCGCTGGTCGCCGGCGACGTGTTCCCCGACCCGAACATGGCCAGCGCGCTGGCCATGGTGCTGGTCGGCCTGATGACCCTGATCACCCTGGTCCACCAATGGCTGCTGCGCAGGAGCTACCATGTCGCGCGCTGATCGACGTCCTGCCGCGCTCTACCATCGCCTGGTGGTCTGCGCGCTGTTCCTGATCCTGGTCCTGCCGCTGGCGGCGACCCTGCTCTACTCGCTGGCCACCCAGTGGTCGGCGACCCTGCTGCCGGACGGCCTGACCCTGAAGTGGTACCTGACGCTGTGGAGCGACCAGCGCTTCCTGCTGGCCTTCGCCCGCTCGCTGCTGGTCTGCTTCGGCGCCCTGGCGTTCAGCGTGTTGCTGATCCTGCCGCTGATGTTCGTCATCCACTACCACTTCCCGCGCCTGGACGGCGTGATGAACGTGCTCATCCTGCTGCCCTTCGCGGTGCCGCCGATCGTCTCCTCGGTGGGCCTGCTGCAACTCTATGCCAGCGGGCCGCTGGAAATGATCGGCACGCCCTGGGTGCTGGTCGGCTGCTACTTCACCATCGCCCTGCCGTTCATGTACCGGGCGATCACCAACAACCTGCAGGCGATCAACCTGCGCGACCTGATGGACGCCGCCCACCTGCTCGGCGCCAGCACCTGGAAGGCGGCGCTGCTGGTCGTGCTGCCGAACCTGCGCAAGGGCGTGATGGTGGCCCTGCTGCTGTCGTTCTCCTTCCTCATCGGCGAATTCGTCTTCGCCAACCTGCTGGTCGGTACCCGCTACGAGACCCTGCAGGTGTTCCTCAACAACATGCGCAACAGCAGCGGCCACTACACCAGCGCAGTGGTGGTCTCCTACTTCGTGTTCGTCCTGGTCCTGACCTGGGCGGCCAACCGACTGAACAAGGACAAGGCCTGATCATGTCGTTCGTCAGCGTCGAACAGCTCGACAAGAGCTACGGTGCCACCAGCATCTTCCGCGATATCGACTTCGCCGCCGCCCGCGGCGAGTTCGTCACCCTGCTCGGCCCCAGCGGCTGCGGCAAGTCCACCCTGCTGCGCTGCATCGCCGGGCTGACCGAGGTCGACAGCGGGCGCATCCTCATCGACGGCGAGGATGTGGTGCCTTTGCCGCCGCAGAAGCGCGGGATCGCCATGGTGTTCCAGAGCTACGCGCTGTTCCCCAACATGACCGTGCAACAGAACGTCGCCTTCGGCCTGCGCATGCAGAAGGTGCCGGCGGCGGAACTGAAGCAGCGGGTCGCCGAAGCCATCGAACTGGTGGAACTGGGCGAGTACGCCGCACGCTACCCGCACCAGCTCTCCGGCGGCCAGTGCCAGCGCGTGGCGCTGGCCCGCTCGCTGGTGACGCGCCCGCGCCTGCTGCTGCTCGACGAGCCGCTGTCTGCCCTCGACGCGCGCATCCGCAAGCACCTGCGCGAACAGATCCGCCGCATCCAGCAGGAGCTGGGGCTGACCACGGTGTTCGTCACCCATGATCAGGAAGAAGCGCTGACCCTGTCCGACCGCATCGTCCTGATGAACGCCGGACGCATCGTCCAGAGCGGCGACGCGGAGACCCTCTACACCGCGCCGGAAAACGCCTTCGCCGCCGGCTTCATCGGCAACTACAACCTGCTCGACGCCGAACAGGCCAGCCGCCTGCTCGGCCAGCCCTGCGCGCACCAGGTGGCGATCCGCCCGGAATCCCTGCGCCTGGGCTACGAACCGAGCGAAGGCGTGCCGGCGCTGGTACGCTCGCACAGTCTGCTCGGCAACGTGATCCGTTACCGCGTCGAGGCCGCCGGGGTGGAACTCACCGTCGACGTCCTCAACCGCAGCGCAGACCGCCTGTATCCGGCCGGCAGTCAGCTGACGCTGGTCATCGATCGCAACAGTATTCGAGAGGTAGCTTGATGAGCCTGGTGATCTTCGACCTGGACGAGACCATGATCCACGGCGACTGCTCCAGCCTGTGGAGCCAGCGCATGGAGAGTCTCGGCTGGGTCGACGAATCCTTCGTCCGCCGCGACGCCGAACTGATGGAGCAGTACGCCGAAGGCAAGCTGTCCATGGACCTGTACATGGACTACACCCTGCAACCGCTGATCGGTCGCAGCGTCGAGGAAGTCGAGCGGGAAGTGGAGGCCTACGTCGAGGAGGTCATCGAGCCGCTGATCTACAGCGACGCCTGCGCCTGCCTGGCGCGCCACCGCAGCGCCAACGACCGGGTGCTGATCGTCTCCGCATCCGGGGTGCACCTGGTCAAGCCGATCGCGGCGCGGATCGGCGTCGACGAAGTCCTCGCCATCGATCTCGAAGTGCTCGACGGACACTACACCGGCCGCACCCTCGGCACCCTCACCTATCGCGAAGGCAAGGTATTGCGTCTGCTCGACCTGCTGGAAGGAGACGATCGCCAACTGGCCGACGCCTGGTTCTATTCGGACTCGCGCAACGACCTGCCGCTGCTGAAGCTGGTCGGCCATCCGAACACGGTCAATCCGGACCCGACCCTGCTCGCCTACGCCAAGGAAATGGGCTGGCCGGTCAACGCCTGGCGCTGACAGGCTCGCCGCGAAAGCGCGAGCGGATCGCGCTTTCCATCGCCTCGACGGTGCCGAAGCGGCTCCTCAGGCCAGCGATGGGTCCACCACCAGCACGACCTTGCCCTGCACCTGGTTGCTCGCCAGCGCCTCGAACGCCGCCTCGGCGTCGCCGATCGGGAAGGTTCGCTCCAGCTGCGCACGGAGTTTCCCGGCGGAGAACAATGGCCAGACCTTCAACCCCAGCTCGGCAATCAGTTGCGCCTTGAACTCGGTATCGCGGGTACGCAGGGTCGAGCCGGTCAACTGGATACGCTTGCCTAGCAGTTGTGCCAGGTCCAGTTGCGCCTCGCGGCCGCCCATCAGGCCGATGATCACCCAGCGCCCGTCGCTCCGCAGCAGCTCCAGGTTCAACCCGGCATAGCGGGCACCGACCGGGTCGAGGATCACGTCGAACGGGGCGAAATCGCGCAGCGATTCCAGGCTCTGCTTGCGCAGCGCGCCACCGGCGGCGCCCAGGGATTCGCAGTAGGCCAGGCGTTCGGCAGAACCGACGCTGACCCAGCAGGGGTTGCCGAACGCCTTGCACAGTTGGATGCCGGCCGAACCGACGCCGCTGGCGCCGGCGTGCAGCAGCACTTTCTCGCCGGGCTGCAACGCCGCCAGTTGGAACAGGTTCAGCCAGGCCGTGGCGTAGACCTCCGGAATCCCCGCCGCCTCCGCCAGGCTCAGCCCTGCCGGGACCGGCAGTACGTGGCGCGCGTCCACCACCACTTCCTCGGCCATGCCGCCGCCGGCGAGCAGCGCGCAGACCCGGTCGCCGACCTGCCAGGTGCTGCCCGCGCCCACCTCGCTGACCACACCCGCACACTCGAGCCCCAGCGCCGGGCTGGCGCCGGGTGGCGGCGGGTAGAGCCCGGCCTTCTGCAACAGGTCGGCGCGGTTGAGTCCGGCGGCCGCCACGCGGATGCGGATTTCGCCCTGACCGCAGGACGGGGCGGCGATTTCCGACCACTCGACACGACCTTCGATACCTTGCAATGCGTTCACGCTGCCTCCATAGTGGGGTTGTCACGGCCCGATCACCCAGAGTCGGGCTTTTTGCATTGCGCCAAGGGAACCCGGCGCCGGCTAATAAGGCCTAATATGCGTCATTACTCCGCGATCAGTCGAATCAGCATGAAGCGTTTTCTGCCCCGTACCGCCCTGTTGCTCCTCCTCGGCGCCAGTTCGCTGCCGCTGTTCGCCTCGACCGCCGTCTCCGTCGGCAGCGCCCAGAATTCCTGGGACAGCCTGCAGCCGGACCGCGAGCAGGTCATCGCCAGCCTCAACGTAGTGGAGCTGCTCAAGCGGCACCACTACAACAAGCCGCCGCTGAACGATGAACGCTCGGCCAAGATCTACGACAGCTACCTGAAGATGCTCGATCCGGCGCGGATGTACTTCACCGCCGGCGACATCGCCGAGTTCGATCGCTGGCGCAACAGGTTCGACGACTTCCTCAAGAGCGGCGATCTCGATCCCGGCTTCGTCATCTACAAGCGTCACCTCGACCGCCTGAAAGGCCGTCTCGACTACGCCCTGGCGATGCTCGACAAGGGCGTCGACAAGATCGACTTCAGCGTCGACGAGAGCCTGCTGATCGACCGCGAGAAGGCCCCCTGGGCGAAGGACACCGCAGAGCTCGACGACCTCTGGCGCAAGAAGGTGAAGGACGAGGTCCTGCGCCTGAAGATCACCGGCAAGGACGACAAGGCGATCCAGGAACAGCTCACCAAGCGCTACAAGAACCAGCTGTCGCGCCTGAAGCAGACCCGCAGCGAAGACATCTTCCAGGCCTACATCAACGCCTTCGCCCAGTCCTACGATCCGCACACCCAGTACCTGTCGCCGGACAACGCGGAAAACTTCGACATCAACATGAGCCTCTCGCTGGAAGGCATCGGCGCGGTGCTGCAGAGCGACAACGACTACGTCAAGGTCGTACGCCTGGTGCCGGCCGGCCCGGCGGCGAAGAGCAAGCAGATCGCCACCTCCGACAAGATCATCGGCGTCGCCCAGGGCAAGGGCGAAATGGTCGACGTGGTCGGCTGGCGCCTGGATGAAGTGGTCAAGCTGATCCGCGGGCCGAAAGGCTCCCAGGTACGCCTGGAAGTGATTCCGGCGAGCAACGCGCCGAACGACCAGACCAGCAAGATCGTCGCCATCACCCGCGAGGCGGTGAAGCTGGAGGACCAGGCGGCGAAGAAATCCATCATCAAGGTCGACCACGAAGGCCGCAGCTACAAGCTCGGCGTGATCGACCTGCCGGCCTTCTACCTGGACTTCAAGGCCTACCGCGCCGGCGACCCGAACTACAAGAGCACCACCCGCGACGTGAAGAAGCTGGTCGCCGAATTGCAGAAGGACAAGGTCGACGGCATCGTCCTCGACCTGCGCAACAACGGCGGCGGCTCCCTGCAGGAAGCCACCGAGCTGACCGGCCTGTTCATCGACCAGGGCCCGACCGTACTGGTGCGCAACAGCGACGGCCGCGTCGACGTGCTCAACGACGACGAAGGCAAGGCCTTCTATACCGGCCCGCTGGCGGTGCTGGTCAACCGTCTCTCGGCCTCCGCCTCGGAGATCTTCGCCGGCGCCATGCAGGACTACCACCGCGCGCTGATCCTCGGTGGACAGACCTTCGGCAAGGGCACCGTGCAGACCATCCAGCCGCTCAACCACGGCGAACTGAAGCTGACCCTGGCGAAGTTCTACCGTGTCTCCGGGCAGAGCACCCAGCACCAGGGCGTGATCCCGGACATCAGCTACCCGTCCATCGTCGACGACAAGGAAATCGGCGAAAGCGCCCTGCCCGACTCGATGCCCTGGGACACCATCCGCCCGGTGGTGAAGGACGAGGCCAACCCGTTCAAGCCGTTCCTCGCGCAACTCAAGGCCCAGCACGACGCGCGCACCGAGAACAACGCCGACTTCGTCTACGCCCGCGAGCGCCTGGCGCTGGCCCAGGAGCTGATGAAGGAGAAGACCGTCAGCCTGAACGAGGCCAAGCGCCGCGCCCAGCAGACCAGCATCGAGAACCGCCAGTTGGCCATGGAGAACGCCCTGCGCAAGTCCAAGGGCCAGGAGCCGCTGAAGGAACTCAAGCGCGAGGACGAGAACGCCCTGCCGGAAGAGGACGACAAGACCAAGCCGCAGGACGACGCCTACCTCACCGAGTCCGGGCACATCCTGCTGGACTACCTGAACCTCAACTCGGCGGTGGCCAAGCACTGAGTTCAGCGGGAGCGTCATAAAACAGTCATGGGACTGTCGTGAAATACGGGGCCGGTTGCACAACCGGCCCTTTTTCATTGCGACGAGAGCGTTCCATGACCGTCACCGAGCAGTTGAGCGCCCTGGACAGCATCCTGGCCCACGGCGACCTGCACTGCCTGTTCCAGCCCATCCTCTCGCTTTCCGAACGGCGTCTGGTCGGCTACGAAGCGCTAACCCGCGGTCCGTCCAACAGCCCGCTGCACTCGCCCCTGGCGTTGTTCGCCGTGGCCCGCCAATGCGGACGGCTGAGCGAACTGGAACTGCTCTGCCGACAACGCGCCTTCAGCCGCTTCCGCGACATCCAGGGCGACGCCATGCTGTTCCTCAACGTCTCTCCGGAGTCCCTCCTCGAAGCCGGCCATCCGCCCGGCCGCACCCTGCAATTGCTGCAACAGCTGGGGATCTCGCCGAACCGGGTGGTGATCGAACTGACCGAACAGACCCCCATCGACGACTTCGACCTGCTCGACACCGCGCTGCACCACTATCGCGCCATGGGCTTCTCCATCGCCCTCGACGACCTCGGCGCTGGCTACTCCAGCCTGCGCCTGTGGTCGGAACTGCGTCCGGACTACGTGAAGATCGACCGCCACTTCGTCGACGGCATCCACCTGGACACCGTGAAACGCGAGTTCGTCGGCTCCATCCTGAAGATGGCCCGAGCCTCTCGCGCCCAGGTCATCGCCGAAGGCATCGAACTGCCCGAGGAACTGGCGGTGCTTAGCGAGATGGGGGTTGACCTGGTGCAAGGCTATCTGTTCGGCCGCCCGCAGGAACACCCGGCAAGCGACGTACAACAGATGCTGCCCAGCGCTGGCGCCCCCAGCCAGTCTTCCAGCGACGAGCATGGCGACCTGCGTGCGCTGCTGCTGGAACAGCGCGCGGTCGACGTTCGCACCTCGACCCAGGAAGTGGTGGAAATCTTCCGCCGCCAGGCCAACCTGAACTCCCTGGCGATCCTCGACGAAGAGGGGCGTCCCATCGGCATCGTCCATCGCCACGCGCTCACCGACGCCTTGCTCCGGCCCTTCGCCTGCGACCTGTTCCTGCGCAAGCCGATCAGCCGCCTGATGAGCGACGATTTTCTCGCCGCGGAACTCGGCCAGACCCTGCAGCAGGTCAGCCGCCTGCTGACCAGCCGCGCACGCCAGCGTATCGAGGAAGATTTCATCGTCACCCGCGGCGGGCACTATGCGGGCATGGGCCGGGTGATCGACGTGCTCAGGCTGATCACCGAGGAAAAGCTCCAGCAGGCGCGGCACGCCAATCCGCTCACCTTGCTTCCCGGCAACGTGCCGATCCAGCAATGCCTCGAACGCCTGCTGCAACAAAGGCGCGAGGCGGTGATCTGCTACATCGACATCGACAGCTTCAAACCCTTCAACGATCTCTACGGCTACGCCCGCGGCGACGAGGTCCTGCTGTGCCTGGCACAGTGCCTGAGCGAACGGATCGACCCGGGCAGCGACTTCGTCGGCCATATCGGCGGTGACGACTTCATGCTGGTGCTCGGCCCCGAGGACTGGCGCACACGGATCGACCGGTTGCTGGAAACCTTCCAGAGCCAATGCCGGCGCTTCTACAGCCGCGAGCACCTGGAAGCCGGCTGTTTCGTTGCGCACAACCGCCATGGCCAGCGCGAGGAGTACCCGCTGCTGTCATTGTCCGTCGGCGTGGTGCATCTACCGGCCGAAGCCTGTCAGGGAATGGATGCCGCGCACCTGGCGACGCTGGCCTCCGAGGCCAAGCGCCAGGCCAAGGCGGTGCCAGGCTACAGCCTGCACCTGATCGAGGCCGCCTGAACCGTTCGTTCAGCTAGAGACCGAGCGCGGACGCCCGTTGCGCATAGTGCTCGGCGCGCTCGCTGTCCGGCGCCAGGCCCGGGCCTCCATCGCGGTAGAGTTCCGCCAGCTTGCGCGCCGCCAGCGGGTGGCCCGCCTCTGCCGCTAGTGCCCAGTGGCGGCTGGCTGCCAGCGCGTCGGGCGCTTGCCGGCTGTCGCCCTTGAGCGCCTGCACGCCGAGCTGGTAGGCCGCTTTCCCATCGCCCGCGCTGGCAGCCAGGCGCAGCAGGCGCAGGCCCTCCTCGCGTGCGCCGAAGCCCTGTCCACGGAACAGCAGCAGGTGACCGTAGAACGCCTGGGCGTCGCGGTGTCCGAGGTTGGCCATGCGCGAGAACTGCCCCTGCATCCACTGCCAGGCTCGCGGCTGCTTGACCAGCCAGGGCCAGCCCAGCAACTGCCGGGCCACGCCGTAACCGAGGCGGGCGCGCAGGCGCCAGATCCATTCAGAGTTCATCGGGATACTCGAATTCGAAGACACGGACCACTTCCGCCGCATGCCAGCCAGCCGCGGCCGGGCCGTCCGGCGGACCGGAAAAACGCCCGAGGCGCTCCACGCACTCGAAGAAACCGGTGCGCGGCAAGCGGCTTGCGCCCTGGCTGATGACCAGCGAACTGCGCAACGGACGCCCCGAGCGCGCATCCAGCGATGCCAGGTGCTCGAGAGCCGCGGTGAGGGTGGTCATCGCCGGAGTCGGCAGTTGCAGGCGCTCGATCAGCGCCCGGTAGGTGAGCAGATGACGCTGGCGACGCGCATCCTCGATTTCCAGCAGCAGGCTATCCCAGTGTTTACGGCTGATCAGCACACTCAAGGTCAGGCCCCCGTCGCTTTGCCCAGCACACGCTCCAGGGCGAACAGGATGGCCTCGCTGGCCTCGCGTTCGCCGCGTTCGATCATCGCCATGTAGGAAGGACTGATACCGACCTCCCGGGCCACCTGTTCCAGGCTCAGGCCGCGCGCCTCGCGGCGCTCCAGCAGGCTCGCGAATGGCACCGCCGGCGCGGTCGTCTCCACCGCGACACTGGCGGCCGGGCGACCGGCGGCGGCCAGCAACGCCTGGTATTCGGCCCAGGGCAACACCGCGTATTCCGCCTCGCCGTCTCGCGTGATCACTTGGACATTCATGTCGGTCTCCTTGCAAGCCGCCATCTTATCAGGCACCGCGCCGCTGCGGACTGGCTATACTGCTGCCCTGGTCACACAGTCTGCCTGGTGGAGGAGCCCACGGGTGCGCCGGAGAAGTCTTGGTTTGTGCATCCTGCTGGGAGTCGGACAGGCCTTCGCCGGCGAGCTGCGCTGGGGCTTCAGCCCCGCCGACGGCATGCCCTACGTGGACATCGTCGATCACCAGCTGCAAGGCGGCTTCACCCGCCAGTTGGGGGAGCGGGTCGCGCAGCGGCTGGGATTGTCGCTGCGTTTCGTGGAAACGCCGAACCGAAGGATCGACGGCTTCATGGCCAGCGGACATATTCACGTGATCTGCAACTCCAACCCCGGATGGGATAGCAAACCCGAACGCTACCATTGGTCTCCTGCCCTCTTCGAAGAGCAGGACGTCCTGCTGCAGCGCGACGACCGTCCGGCGATCCGCGACTTCGCCGAGCTGCGCGGCAAGACCCTGGGTACAAGTCTAGGCTATGTCTACGCGGACGATCTCATGCAGGCCTTCGCTGCCGGGGAAATTCGCCGCGAAGATACCCGCGACCTGGCCAGTCGCGTGCAGATGCTCAAGCGTTCGCGCCTGGACGCCGCAGTGGACATGCGCCGCCCGCTGCTCTACCTGACGCGCCAGCATCCCGAGCTGGGCCTGAGCGTCAGTCCGCTGGTACTGCAGAGCTATCGGATGCACTGCATCTATGGCGGACAACTGCCGGTCCCCGTCGAAAGTATGGACCGGGTGCTCGACGAGATGGTCAGGGACGGCAGCATCGAGCGCCTGCTGGAAAACAGCCTGCGAACCCCTCAGGAACCCTGAACGCGCTCCGCCCTGGGAGCCGGCAGCTCTCGCAGCGCCTGCTGCGTCTCGACGGCCTGGGCGTCGCGCCAGACCTTGAAGGCATCCAGCTCGGACTGCCAGCGACGCACTACCCAGGCCAGGACGGCGAGATCGTCGAGCAAGCCGACACCGAAGATGAAGTCGGGGACGATATCCACCGGCGAAAGGAAATAGGCCAGCGCCGCGATCACCGAGAGCAACGCCTGGCGGCTGAGTCCGCGGTATTCGCCGCGAACCCAGGCCACCAGCAGTTCCTGCAGCAGGCGCAGGTCGCTCTTCACCAGCTTCAGGCGCGAGCGCTTGCGTGCTACCGCAATCAACAAGGCGGGCACCCGGCCACGGGCCAGGAAACGTTCCGCGATCCCCAGGTAACGACTGAATCCTCGTGGTGCATCCATCCTTCCACCTCGCTCAAGCGCTTGCCGCCGAGGCTCTCCGGGTTATCCACGCATACTGTGGATAACCTTGTGAACAGCCCCCCCTTCCGTCGGCGAGAAGCCCGTCGCTACAGGCTTTCCGACAGATCGGACACTTTTTAGACAATGCTCTAAAAGCATTGAAAATCAAGGGTTTGACCTAGCGCAACGGACAACCCGAGGTCAATACCGTAGGTCGGGTCGACGTGCGACAAATGTGTGCATAAGGGTAACACCGGCCGTGCCCTCGACCTGTTTTCAGACCCTCGCGGCAGCGCCTGGGTTCAGCCGAATCCGCAAATGAAAACGCCCCGTCATGGACGGGGCGTTTCATGCATCGCGGCGGAAGAATTACTTCTTCGCGTCCGCCTTGGCTTCGGGCTGCGCTGCGGCACCGGCCTCGGGCTCCGCGTCCGGCTTGGACGGATCCTTGATGCCGAGCAGTTCCATGTCGAAGACCAGTACCGAGTTGGCCGGGATCGCCGGGCTCGGGCTCTGCGCGCCGTAGGCCAGCTCGCTGGGGATGTACAGCTTGATCTTCTCGCCGACGTGCATCAGTTGCAGGGCTTCGACCCAACCCGGGATCACGCCGCTGACCGGCAGGTCGATCGGGCTGCCGCGCTCGATGGAGCTGTCGAAGACGGTGCCATCGGTCAGGCGGCCTTCGTAGTGGACGGTCACCACGTCGGTGGCCTTCGGTTGCGGGCCATCGGCCTTCTTCACGATTTCGTACTGGAGGCCGGAAGCGGTGGTGGTCACGCCGTCGCGCTTGCCGTTTTCCTCGAGGAACTTCTTGCCGGCCTTGGCGTTTTCGTCGCCGATGGCGGCCATCCGCTCCTCGGCACGTTTCTGCAGGAAGGCGAAGGCTTCGGTCAGCTCTTCATCGGTGAGCTGCTGCTTCTTCTTGCCGAGGGCGTCCTCGATGCCCTTGGCGACGGCTTTCGAATCCAGGTCGTCCATGCCTTCCTGGGACAGGCTCTTGCCCATGTTCAGGCCGATACCATAGGAAGCTTTCTGCGCCGGGGTCTTCAACTCAACGTTGGTCTGCGAATCGCAGCCGGAGAGAACCAGACCGACCAGTGCGATCGCTGCTGCCAACCGATGTTGTTTCATGCTGAGTCCTTTAATCTGTTCGCCGCTCGGGCATATTCGATGAAGCCGCGAGCTTAGCAGGCTGTCGCGACCAGTGGCTATGGGCAATAGGAACAGGTGCGCGCGGATAAGTTCAAGGCCGAACTTTCCGAAAAATGAAGGAGATAGCAGAACGAACGCGTGGAACGAGGACAGAAGAACAGCGGAAAGGAAGCGTCGAAAAACGTCGAATTATGAAGCGGGAAGGAAGCGCAAGAGATACAGCGAAGGAAGGAAATGGCGCAGCGGACGGGACTCGAACCCGCGACCCCCGGCGTGACAGGCCGGTATTCTAACCGACTGAACTACCGCTGCGCGTAACTTGCGAGATTGGTGGGTGATGACGGGATCGAACCGCCGACCCTCTGCTTGTAAGGCAGATGCTCTCCCAGCTGAGCTAATCACCCTTCACTCTCGAAGTGGGGCGCATTCTACGGAGCGATTCGGCCCCTGGCAAGCCCCTCGATGAAAAAAATTTTCTGCCGTTCCAAGGAGTTAGCGACGGACCGGGGTTGGCCTGAGCCGCCAGCGGCGGAATAATGGGTCCTTTGTGCCCGGAGAGAACGACCCCATGTGGTTCCGCAATCTGCTCGTCTACCGCCTCACCCAGGATCTGCAACTGGATGCCGATTCCCTCGAGAAAGCCCTCGGCGAAAAACCCGCCCGCCCCTGCGCCAGCCAGGAGCTGACCACCTACGGCTTCACCGCGCCGTTCGGCAAAGGCCCGGACGCACCGCTGGTACACGTCAGCCAGGACTTCTTCCTGATCTCGGCACGCAAGGAAGAGCGCATCCTGCCGGGCAGCGTCGTGCGTGACGCACTGAAGGAAAAGGTCGACGAGATCGAAGCCCAGCAGATGCGCAAGGTCTACAAGAAGGAACGCGACCAGTTGAAGGACGAGATCGTCCAGACCCTGCTGCCGCGTGCTTTCATCCGCCGCTCCAGCACCTTCGCCGCGATCGCGCCAAGCCTCGGCCTGATCCTGGTCGACTCGGCCAGCGCGAAGAAGGCCGAAGACCTGCTCTCGACGCTGCGCGAAGCGCTCGGCTCCCTGCCGGTACGCCCGCTGAGCGTGAAGGTCGCGCCGACCGCGACCCTCACCGACTGGGTCAAGACCCAGGAAGCCGCCGGCGACTTCCACGTGCTCGACGAATGCGAGCTGCGCGACACCCACGAGGACGGCGGCGTGGTCCGTTGCAAGCGCCAGGACCTGACCAGCGAGGAAATCCAGCTGCATCTCACCGCCGGCAAGCTGGTCACCCAGTTGTCCCTGGCCTGGTCGGACAAGCTGTCCTTCGTCCTCGACGACAAGCTGGCGGTCAAGCGCCTGCGCTTCGAAGACCTGCTGCAGGAGCAGGCGGAAAAGGACGGCGGCGAAGACGCCCTCGGCCAGCTCGATGCCAGCTTCACCCTGATGATGCTGACCTTCGCCGAATTCCTTCCGGCGCTCTTCGAGGCCCTCGGCGGCGAAGAAATCCCCCAGGGCGTCTGACGCCCCGCTCTCCCGGCGGCGCCCGCCGCTGGGAGAGTCGCGCCCGGCATGGCAGACTGGCGGCCGTCCAATAACAAGGAAAGCCCATGCGTGCCCTGACCGCCCTGAGCCGTTTCGTCAGCGCCAGCTTCCCGTTCTGGGTCCTGCTGTTCGCCATCCTCGCCTTCTTCCGGCCGGCCTGGTTCCTCCCGCTCACCGTCGCCATCGCGCCGCTGCTCGGCCTGGTGATGTTCGGCATGGGCCTGACGCTCAAGGGCGAAGACTTCCGCGAGGTCGCCCGGCACCCCATACGGGTGCTGATCGGCGTGCTGGCCCAGTTCGTCATCATGCCCGGCCTGGCCTGGCTGCTCTGCCGCCTGTTGCAGTTGCCGGCGGAGATCGCGGTGGGCGTGATCCTGGTCGGCTGCTGCCCCGGCGGCACCGCTTCCAACGTGATGACCTGGCTGTCCCGTGGCGATGTCGCCCTGTCGGTGGCGATCACCTCGGTGACCACCCTGCTCGCCCCGCTGGTCACGCCGGCGCTGGTCTGGCTGCTGGCCTCGGCCTGGCTGCCGGTGTCATTCGCGGCGATGTTCCTGTCGATCCTCCAGGTGGTGCTGATGCCCATCGCCCTCGGCCTGCTGGCACAGCGCCTGCTCGGCGAGCGCACCCGGCAGGTGGCGGAGGTGCTGCCGCTGGTCTCGGTATTCAGCATCGTGGTGATCATCGCCGCGGTGGTGGCCGCCAGCCAGGCGCGGATCGCCGAGTCCGGCCTGCTGATCATGGCCGTGGTGATGCTGCACAACGGCTTCGGCCTGTCGCTCGGCTATCTCACCGGCAAGCTGACCGGCATGCCGCTGGCACAGCGCAAGGCCCTGGCCATCGAAGTCGGCATGCAGAACTCGGGGCTCGGCGCGGCGCTGGCCAACGCCCATTTCTCGCCCCTGGCAGCGGTGCCCAGCGCGCTGTTCAGCGTCTGGCACAATCTCTCCGGTTCGCTGCTGGCCGCCCTGTTCCGGCGTATGGAAGATACGCCGCGTTGAACTGGGTCCCGGTCGGGAAGCCTTGTCCCGACCGATGAACCATGCAAAATACCGCACGCAGTGAGGACGACCTCACCACCCGCCTCCGGCCGGTGATCGAATGGGGACGGCCCCGCCACCCGTTGCCCTGGAGATCGCCATGTCCTGGATCATCCTGTTTTTCGCCGGCCTGTTCGAAGTGGGCTGGGCCGTTGGTCTGAAATACACCGAAGGCTTCAGCAAGCCGCTTCCCACGGTCCTCACGGCGCTCGCCATGCTGGTCAGCCTGGGCCTGCTCGGCCTGGCCATGAAGCACCTGCCGCTGGGCACCGCCTATGCCGTCTGGACCGGGGTCGGCGCGGTCGGCACGGTAATCGCCGGGATCGTCCTGTTCGGCGAATCCATGGCATTGCTGCGCCTGGCCAGCGTCGCGCTGATCGTCTGCGGACTGGTCGGCCTCAAGCTGAGCCATTAGACATCCATCGAATATGCTCCGAGGGGTATCGCTTTCCGCAGTTTTATCGCGTACTCTGCGACCACTGTGCTTGCTTGGGTCACAGTGAATCGTGACCTGGTGTGGTAGATCTCGGTCCGCTCATCGCCTCGGCTCCTCGTACTCTTTGCAACTCAGTACCTACCGGCTCGGATATTTCCGTCGCCGCAATCAACTTTGTTTCAGGAGTTACACCATGTCGAATCGTCAGAACGGCACCGTAAAATGGTTCAACGACGCCAAAGGCTTCGGCTTCATCACCCCGGAAAGCGGTAACGACCTGTTCGTTCACTTCCGTTCCATCCAGGGCACCGGCTTCAAGAGCCTGCAGGAAGGCCAGAAGGTTTCCTTCGTGGTCGTCAACGGCCAGAAAGGCCTGCAAGCCGACGAAGTACAAGTTATCTAACTTGTAGTTCGCCAAAAAAAGCCCCGGCATCGCCGGGGCTTTTTCGTTTCTGCGGATCGATCAGCGAGCTTCGCCGCGCAAGCTCGTCACCCGCGCCTGCAGGTCGAGGCGCTCCACCGCCCCCGGCGCCACCGATTCGCCGGCCACCAGGCTTACCCGCGACCACAGGCGGCGGAAGAAGCCCTTGTTCGGGTCGCGGCTGAAGAAGCTGCCCCACAGACCCTGCAGCGCCATGGGGATCACCGGAACCGGGGTTTCCTCGATGATCCGCTCGATCCCGGCGCGGAACTCGTTCATCTCGCCGTCGGCGGTCAGCTTGCCTTCAGGGAAGATGCACACCAGCTCCCCGTCCCTCAGGTAGTCGGCGATGCGCTGGAAGGCGCGTTCGTAGATCCCTTCGTCCTCGTGGCGCGCCGCTATGGGCACCGCGCCGGCGGTGCGGAAGACGAAGTTGAGCACCGGCAGCGAGAAGATCCTGTAGTACATGACGAAGCGCACCGGCCGCCGGATCGAGCCGGCGATCAGCAGCGCGTCCACGTACGAGACGTGGTTGCACACCAGCACCGCCGCTCCCTCGTCCGGGATCGCCTCCAGATTCACATGCCGGACCCGGTACATGGTGTGGCTGAGCAGCCAGACCAGGAAGCGCATGGTGAATTCCGGGACGATCTTGAAGATGTACACGTTCACCGCGACGTTCATCAGCGACAGGGCGAGGAACAGCTGCGGGATCGACAGCTTGGCGACGCTGAGGAAGAGGATCGAGACCAGCGCAGCGGCGACCATGAACAGGGCGTTGAGGATGTTGTTGGCGGCGATCACCCGGGCCCGCTTGTCTTCGTCGGTGCGCGCCTGGATCAGGGCGTACAGCGGTACGATGTAGAAGCCGCCGAAAATGCCGATGAACAGGATGTCGGTCAGCACCGCCCAGGTCTCATGGTGGCGCAGCACCGCCAGCCAGTCGTAGGGCGCCTCGCCTGGGGGAATGCCGCCGGCGTGCCACCAGAGGAGGATGCCGAAGACGGTCAGGCCGATCGAGCCGAACGGCACCAGGCCGATCTCCACCTTGCGACCGGAAAGCTTCTCGCACAGCATCGAGCCCAGCGCGATGCCCACCGAGAACACGGTGAGGATCAGGGTCACCACGCTTTCGTCGCCGTGCAGCCATTCCTTGGCGAAGGTCGGGATCTGCGTCAGGTAGACCGCGCCGAGGAACCAGAACCAGGAGTTGCCCACCAGCGAGCGCGAGACCGCCGGGCGCTGGCCGAGCCCCAGGCGGAGGATGCTCCAGGACTGGGCGAAGATGTTCCAGTCGAGCTTCAACCCCGGCAGCGCCGCCGCCGCTCGCGGAATGCCGCGGCTGGCCAGGTAGCCGCAGGCGGCCACCAGCACCACCGCGGTGGCCACCGCCGCCGCGTAATGCGCATGGGACATCAGCACGCCGGCGCCGATGGTGCCGGCCAGGATCGCCAGGAAGGTGCCCATCTCCACCAGCGCGTTGCCGCCGACCAGTTCGTCCTCGTGCAGGTGCTGGGGCAGGATCGAATACTTCACCGGGCCAAATAGCGCCGAGTGGGTGCCCATGGCGAACAGCGCGACGAACATCAGCGGCAGGCTGCCGAAGACGAAGCCGGCAGCGCCGACCAGCATGATGCCCACCTCGGCCAGCTTCAGCGCGCGCATCAGCGCGTCCTTGTTGTACTTCTCGCCGAACTGTCCGCCCAGTGCCGAGAACAGGAAGAACGGCAGGATGAACAGCAGCGCGCAGAGGTTGACCAGCAGACTGCGGTCGCCGCTGACGCTGAGGTGATAGAGGATGGCGAGGATCAGCGACTGCTTGAAGATGTTGTCGTTGAAGGCGCCGAGCAGCTGGGTGATGAAGAACGGCAGGAAACGCCGCTTGCCCAGCAGGGCGAATTGCGAATGTTGGGTCATCGTCCTTGTTACCTTGCGTGGCTGCCGAAAGGAAGCCCGTCATCGATTGGACTGCATGGACCGCGGATCAGGCCACAGCGTTCCGATGGAAATTCCGCGCCCATCATAGAACAGGCGTCCGCGTTGCCGCAGGACGCCTGTCGTCGGACGATGCGCCAAGTCGCATCCGAATATTCAGAAACCGACGCTGGCCTGCATGAACAGCGTTCGCGGCTGACCCACGTAGATTCCCGAATTGTTGTCGCTGGAGCGGGTGAAATACTGCTTGTCGAACAGGTTCTTCACCCCGAGGCCGAGCTTCAGGTTCGACGCCTGCGGGCCGAAGTCGTAGCCGACGCGGGCATTCCAGGTCACGTAGCCGGGAATGTCGCCGTACTGGCCGTCGGCGCTGGGCTCGGTGATGTAGTTGTGGGTGAAGTTGCCCTGGCTGTCGGTGCTCAGCCCTGGCGCGCGCTGCATGGACTGGGCGAAGGCGTCGAGGTTGTAGGTCCAGCGGTCGACCTCGTAGCGCACCCCGGCGGTGGCCACCTGGCGCGAGTAGAGCGGCAGGTCGCGCCCCTTGAAGGAGGGAATGTCGCCTTCGTAGGTGGCGCGGGTATAGGTGAGGCTGCCGTAGACCGACAGGCCGTCCAGGCGCGGATCGAGAGCGGCGAAGTCATAGTGGCCGGAAGTCTCGATGCCCTGGTGCTTGGTGGCGCCGAGGTTGGTCCAGCCGACGTCGTTGCTGACGTACTGCAGCTCGTCGTCGAAGTCGATGTAGAACAGCGTGATCTCGCCGCCCCAGCTGCCGTTGTCGTAGCGCGTGCCCAGTTCGTAGGTCTTGGCCTTCTCCGGCTCCAGGCCGGCGGCGGTATCGTTGCCGCTGCCGCCCTGGCCGAGCTGGAAATACTGCAGGCTGCCGAACGATTCGGAGTAGTTGGCGAACAGCTTCCACTCGTCGCTCAAGTGATACATCAGGCTCAGCGCCGGCAGCGGTTCGTTGTAGTCCTTGCTGCGCTTCTTCTCCTGCACCGGCTTGCCGTTCAGGCCGAGCACCGGGCGGTCGCGCCAGTCGCTGTCGATCTTCTCGAAGCGGATGCCGGGGGTGATGGTCCAGTTGCCGACATCGATCTTGTCGTCGATGTAGAAGGCGCTGGCCTCGGTACCGCCGGTACGGTCCTGGTAGGTATGGCCGTCCGAGCCGGGACGCACGGTCGGCACATTGTCGACCAGTGCCAGTTGGCTGGCACGCTCGTTCATCGCTTCCTTCAGGTAGCGGTAGCCGATGCCGATCTCCTGGGTGGTCGGGCCGGCGAAGAAGATCCGCGAGACCCGCGGCTCCACCGCGAACACATGGTAGTCGCGCGGGTACGAGGTGATGGTCCTGAGGTTGCGCGCGGCGATGCTGCTGCCGCGGAAACTGTCGCTGTAGTAGGTGAGCACCTCGAACTGGGTGAGGTCGTCGACCTGGCGGGTGTACTTCAGCGAGAAGTCCTTGCGCCGACCACGGAAGTTGTCCCAGTCGCGCACCGACTGGAAGGGATCGTCGTCGTACTGCGCCTGGGTCAGGCCGCCCGGCATATCGGCGTAGGCGTCGTAGTAGTGGAAGTTGGCCGCCAACTGGTCGCTGTCGGTGAGCTGCCAATGGGTCTTGAGCAGCACGTCATCAATATCGTTGTCGTTGTTGCCGTCGCGGTAGTCGGCGCCCTTCACCCCGGAATACAGCAGCGCCACGCCCAGGCCGTTGTCGGCGGTCCCGCCGAGGAACGCCTGGTTGAGCTTCTTCCAGCCGCCGTGGCCGGCATGCTCGATGGTGGTGCCGATTTCGCCGGAGAACTTCTCCGGAATCGCCCGGGTCACGAAGTTGATCACCCCGCCGACGTTCTGCGGGCCGTAGCGCACCGAGCCGGCGCCGCGCACGACGTCGATGCTCTCCAGGTTGCCGATGGACAACGGCATCATCGACAGCTGCGGCTGGCCGTAGGGCGCCACCGCCGCCGGCACGCCGTCGATCATCACCGTCGAGCGCGGCGACAGGCGTGAAGTCAGGCCACGCACCCCGACGTTCAGGGAGATGTCGCTGCCGCCGGTACCGTTGTTGTCCTGCACTTGCACGCCGGGCACCTTGCGCAGCACGTCGCGGACGTTCTGCGCACCGCTCTCGAGCATTTCCCGACGACGCACCACGCTGCGCGCGCCGGGATGGTTCTGCACCACCGCCTGGTCGGCTTCGCCCAGCCAGTCGCCGACCACGGTGACCGTGCCCAGCTCCTTGGCTTCCTCTTCGGCCTGCGCCGCCTGCATGGACACACCCAGCGCGATGGCGACGGCCAGGCGCGACAACGAACTCACGGACGACATCGAGGCTCCCCCAGGGACGCAGGAAAAAGTGGGGCGCAAAATTACGGCAAATCGTAAAGAACGTAAATACAAATGATTTGCAAATGTGAGCTTGACTTATTCGTATGTCGTCAAGGACGAGCGCGCGCAGGCCGAGCGGTATTCACCCGGTGCCACCCCGTAGGCCTGCTTGAACTGGCGACCGAGGTGGCTCTGGTCGGCGAAGCCCAGCTCCAGGGCCACCTCCAGCGGCGCCCGGCCGCTCTTGAGCAGTGCCCTGGCCTGCTCCAGGCGGCGCTGCCTGAGCCAGGCGTGGGGCGGCATGCCGGTGGCGCGACGGAAGACCCGGGCAAAATGGAACGGGGACAGATTGACCGCCGCCGCCAGTTCCTCCAGCGAAGGCGGATCGAGCAACCGCGCCGCCAGCAGTTCGCGGGCGCGGGCCACCGCCAACGGCTCCTGCCCGGCCTTCGGCGCTTCTGGCAGGCGGGCGTGGCGACGGAACAGGGCGAGCATCGTCTCGCGCCAGCGGGTCTGGGTTTCCAGGCTGCCGGCATGCTCGGCCAGCAGGCGGTGCAAGTGGACGAAGGCGCGTGCCAGGGGCTGGTCGTGGATCACGCTGTCGGCGAAACGCGGCACGCCGCCATGATGGATTTCCAGCTCGTCGAGAATCCCGTCGATCTGCTCCATTTCCGGGTAGTAGCCGCGATAGAGCCAACCGGCATCATGGGCCTTGGAGCCGGTGTGCACTTCGTCGGGGTTGATCAGCACCATGCTGCCCAGCGGGGCCAGGTGCTCGCCGCCACGATGGCGGAAGCGCTGCGCGCCCTGCTCGATGATGACCAGGGCGAAGCTGCTGTGCACGTGCGGCGCGAAGCGCTGCTCCACATAGCGCGCGTGCAGAAGTTCGACGCCGCCCAGTTCGGCGGCGCGCCAGAAATGCGTGTGTTCTCCGCTCGTCTCGTCCGGCACTGCCGTCTCCTCGTTCGCCCGTCCGGACGGGCCGCCCAGCATACCGCAGGAGCGACGGAACCGGCTTCAGCCGGTGAAGCTGGCTTCCAGCGCCGCCTTGACCTGCGGCCATTCGTGGTCGGTGATGCTGTAGACGAAGGTGTCGTCTAGCCGCCCGCCGGCCAGCCGCCGGTGGTTGCGCAGCACGCCCTCGCGCTGCGCGCCGAGCTTGTCGATGGCGCCCTGGGCGCGCAGGTTGCTCGCCGCCGTGCTGAGCTGCACGCGGACCATGCGCAGGTTGTCGAAGGCATGCTTGAGCATCAGGTACTTGATCATGCGGTTCAGGCCGCTGCCGTGCTGGGCCTGGTCGAGCCAGGTCCAGCCGATCTCGCAGGCCGGCAAGGCGGGAAGGAATTCGGCGAAGCGCGTGGTCCCGACCAGTTGCACGCCGAGGCGGACGGCGAGCGGCAACGCCCTGCCCTCGCGCTGCTCGGCGAGGCTCTGGCGGTACCAGTCCGGCCGCGTCGGTCCGTCCATGTACTGCAGCGCCTCGCGGTTGGCTTCGGCAAGGCTCACCAGCTCGGGAATGTCCGCTTCCACCAGCGGCTCGAGACGCAAGGCTCCGCGCTGCAGGGTGATCGGTAGCGGCTTGAACATGGGCGCCCTCCTCGACATCGACGCAAAACTCCGCTCCCATCAGAGCGTAGCGGCCGCGTTTAGTGCCGCAGCCGAAACCGGCTACGATGAACGGACAGCCGGCCGCCGGGGCCGTCCGCGCTCACGCAGCCCGGCACGCTACCAACTCCGCGCGTCCGGCTCAAGCATGCGTGCGACCTTGGTCGCAGGCGGCCTGACGCGCGGGCCGACAAGTGCGAAACTGGCGCGAAAGCAAGACCCCCGCCTCACGCCAGCTTCACGCGGGGACATCATCGGAGTTCGCATGTCGCTGTCCATCGGGCTGATCGCCGTGGTCGCCCTGGTCTACATGGCCATCCTGTTCGCCATCGCCTTCTATGGCGACCGTCGCCGCACCCCGCTCTCACCCCGCCTGCGCGCCTGGGTCTACAGCCTCTCCCTGGCAGTGTACTGCACCAGCTGGACCTTCTTCGGCGCGGTCGGCCAGGCCACCGACCAGCTCTGGTCGTTCCTGCCGATCTACCTCGGACCGGTGCTGCTGATGCTGTTCGCGCCCTGGGTGCTGCAGAAGATGATCATGATCAGCAAGCAGGAGAACATCACCTCCATCGCCGACTTCATCGCCGCCCGCTACGGCAAGTCGCAGGCGCTGGCGGTGGTGGTGGCGCTGATCTGCATGGTCGGCGTGCTGCCCTACATCGCCCTGCAACTGAAAGGCATCGTCCTCGGGGTGAACCTGCTGATCGGCTCCGGCGCCGACTCCACCGGTACCCGCGCCCAGGACACGGCGCTGATCGTGTCGCTGGTGCTGGCGCTGTTCACCATCGTCTTCGGTACCCGCAGCCTGGATGTCACCGAACACCACCGCGGCATGGTCCTGGCCATCGCCTTCGAGTCGCTGGTCAAGCTCACCGCCTTCCTCGCCGTGGGCATCTTCGTCACCTTCGGCCTCTACGACGGCTTCGCCGATCTCTTCTCCCAGGCCCGCGCCGCGCCGCAGTTGGCCGACTACTGGGAAGAGACCGTGCACTGGCCGGCGATGCTGCTGCAGACCGGCGTGGCGATGACCGCGATCATGTGCCTGCCGCGGCAATTCCACGTCACCGTGGTGGAGAACATCGAGCCGCGCGACCTCAACCTGGCGCGCTGGGTGTTCCCCATCTACCTGGTGCTGGCCGCGTTGTTCGTGGTGCCGATCGCCCTCGCCGGCCAGTTGCACCTGCCCGCCGGGGTAATGCCGGACTCCTTCGTCATCAGCCTGCCGCTGGCCGAGGCACACCCGGCGCTGGCCCTGCTGGCATTCATCGGCGGCGCCTCGGCCGCCACCGGAATGGTCATCGTCGCCAGCGTCGCGCTGTCGACCATGGTCTCCAACGACATGCTCCTGCCGTGGCTGCTGCGACGCCGGGAAAAGGACACCGAACGGCCCTTCGAGGCCTTCCGTCACTGGCTGCTGACCGTGCGCCGGGTGAGCATCGCGGTGATCCTGCTGCTCGCCTACGTGGCCTACCGCCTGCTCGGCTCCAGCGCCAGCCTGGCGACCATCGGCCAGATCGCCTTCGCCGCCATCGCCCAGCTCGGCCCGGCGATGATCGGCGCGCTGTACTGGAAACAGGCCAACCGCCGCGGGGTCTTCGCCGGCCTCGCCGCCGGCTCGCTGCTGTGGGCCTATACGCTGGTCCTGCCGGTGGTGGCCAAGGGCCTTGGCTGGCCGCTGGAGCGCATCCCCGGCCTGACCTGGCTGGCAAGCAATCCCTTCGGCCTGCCGATCGAGCCGCTGACCCAGGGCGTGCTGATCTCGCTGGTCGGCAACTTCGCCCTGTTCGGCCTGGTCTCGGTGCTCTCGCGCACCCGCGTGTCCGAGCACTGGCAGGCCAGCCGCTTCATCGGCCAGGAGATCTCCCAGCGGCAGAACTCGCGCTTCATGCTCGCGGTGCAGGTGGAAGACCTGCTGATGCTCGCCGCGCGTTTCGTCGGAGAGGAACGCGCGCGGCAAAGCTTCATCCGCTTCGCCTACCGCCAGGGCAAGGGCTTCACCCCGAACCAGACCGCCAACAACGAGTGGATCGCGCACACCGAGCGCCTGCTCGCCGGGGTCCTCGGCGCGTCCTCGGCGCGGGCGGTGGTGAAGGCCGCCATCGAAGGGCGCGAGATGCAGGTGGAGGACGTGGTGCGGATCGCCGACGAAGCCTCCGAGGTGCTGCAATTCAACCGCGCCCTGCTGCAGGGCGCGATCGAGAACATCACCCAGGGCATCAGCGTGGTCGACCAGTCGCTGCGCCTGGTGGCCTGGAACCACCGCTACCTGGAACTGTTCGAGTACCCGGACGGACTGATCTACGTCGGCCGACCGATCGCCGACATCATCCGCTACAACGCCGATCGCGGCCTGTGCGGGCCCGGCGATCCGGACATGCACGTGGCCAAGCGCCTGTACTGGATGCGCCAGGGCACTCCGCACACCTCCGAGCGGCTGTTCCCCAACGGCCGGGTCATCGAGCTGATCGGCAACCCGATGCCCGGCGGCGGCTTCGTCATGAGCTTCACCGATATCACCGCCTACCGCGAGGCCGAACAGGGCCTCAAGGGCGCCAACGAGTCGCTGGAACAGCGGGTCCAGGAGCGTACCCAGGAACTCTCGCAGTTGAACCAGGAACTCAGCGAGGCGAAGAGCAACGCCGAGGCCGCCAACCAGTCGAAGACCCGCTTCCTCGCCGCCGTCAGCCACGACCTGATGCAGCCGCTGAACGCCGCGCGGCTGTTCTCCGCCGCCCTCGCCCACCAGGACGCGCTGCCCGGTGAGGTCCGCGACCTGGTGCAGCACCTCGACTCGTCGCTGCGTTCCGCCGAGGACCTGATCACCGACCTGCTGGACATCTCGCGCCTGGAAAGCGGCCGGGTCAGCGCCGAACGCAACCCGTTCCCGCTGAACAACCTCTACGATGCCCTCGGCGTCGAGTTCAAGGCGCTGGCCCAGGAACAGGGCCTGCATTTCCGCCTGCGCGGCAGCCAGCTGCGGGTGGACAGCGACATCAAGCTGCTGCGGCGCATCCTACAGAACTTCCTGACCAACGCTTTCCGCTACGCCAAGGGCCACGTGCTGCTCGGCGTGCGCCGCGAGGACGGCTACCTGCGCCTGGAAGTCTGGGATCAGGGGCCGGGCATCCCCCCGGACAAGCAGAAAGTCATCTTCGAAGAGTTCAAGCGCCTGGACAGCCACCAGACCCGCGCGGAGAAAGGCCTCGGTCTCGGCCTGGCGATCGCCGACCGGCTCTGCAAGGTCCTCGGCCATCCGCTGGAGGTACGTTCCTGGCCGGGCAAGGGCAGCGTCTTCAGCGTCCGCGTACCGCTGGCGCGGCAGGCGCCGCCGGCCCTGGCCAACGGCCACAAGGCCGAACCGGCGCAAGCGCTGAACGGCGCCCAGGTGCTCTGCGTGGACAACGAAGACAGCATCCTCGCCGGCATGAACAGCCTGCTCAGCCGCTGGGGCTGCCAGGTCTGGACCGCGCGCAGCCGCGAGGAATGCGCCACGCTGCTGGACAGCGAGATGCGCCCGCAACTGGCGTTGATCGACTATCACCTGGACGACGGCGAGACCGGTACGCAATTGATGGCCTGGCTGCGCACGCGCCTGGGCGAGCCGGTGCCGGGCGTGGTGATCAGCGCCGACGCGCGGCCGGAACTGGTGGCGGAGATCCACGCTGCCGGCCTCGACTACCTGTCCAAGCCGGTCAAGCCGGCCGCGTTGCGGGCCCTGCTCAGCCGCCATCTGAGCCTGCGCTGAGCGGGCCTCAGTGACGGCGGATCAGCAGCGCACGGATCTGCTGCGCGGTCTCGCCGTCGACTTCCGCGAGCATCCGCACCTTGCCGGCTACCAGCGCCGCCAGCGGCGCTCCGTCTCGATAAAGCAGGCGGTTGCCGGTCACCGCCGGCACCCGTTCGCCGGGTAGCAGGCCGCCGACCAGGTTCAACGGATCGACTGCCGACACCACCAGCATCGCCCCATCCGGCGGCCGCTTGCGCACCTCGCGCAACAGGCCGACCGCTTCCGCCAAGGCGAACTGCTCGCCGGCCAGGCCGGCGATGAAGCGCCCGCCGCGAATCTCGCCGCGCGCTTCCAGGCGATGGTAGACGCGCAGCAGCTCGCGCCACGGCGGCAGCCAGTCGGCTTCGCGCTCCAGCAGGCGCCAGGCGACCACCCCATAGCGCCGCAGCAGGGTCCGGGCGACATGTTCGAGGACCTCCGCCGGCAAACGCTGCCCCGTCTCTTCCACCTTCGCCCGGCGCAGCGGCGCCCAGCGCCCGGCGTCCTGCATGCCGCCCGGCAGGCCGCGCGAGCGGCGCTCCTGGCGGCTGCGCTTGTCCGCCGGCATCAGCAGGGTGCGCAGCCCGGCGAAGCTGTCGGCGTTGACCCGGCCGACCGAGACCAGCTCGCCGAGGGCGTTCTCCAGCTCGCTGCGCAGCAGGTGGGCGTCCTGGCTCAGTTCGTCGAAGAACGATGCACCCTGCTCGCGCAGCACCTCCAGTACCCTGGCCGCGCGCGGCGACAGTTCCGGCTCCGGCGCGTCGCGCTGCAGGACGCTCCAGAGCCCCAGTTCGCGGCGCGGCAGGAGCACGATCGGCGCGCTGCGCAGCGGACCGCCGGCGGCCTTGCTGCGTCCGGCCAGGCGCGCCCAGACGATGCGTCCGGAACGACACAGCTGGTCCAGCCAATGGCTGGCGTAGTCGGCCACCCGCGCTGCCAGCAGTTCGCTTTCCCAGGCGGCCGCCGCGGCCTGGAAGCCTTCCAGCTGCTCGACCACCGTAGCCAGGGACTCCGCACCCCGGCCACGGGTGCCCGGCGCCAGGCGCTGCCAGTCGAACAGGAAGCGCATGAAATCGGCGCGCTGCACCGGCTCGATTTCCCGGCGCAGGCGCTTCACCGTATAGCGATGGATGCGCGCCAGCAGATGGCGTTCGCACCACTCCTCTTCCGTCGCGCCAGGACTGAAGCGGCCACGCAGCACATAGCCTTCGCGCTCCAGGGCGGCCAACGCGTACTGCTGGTCGGCCAGGCCGATGCCCAGGTCGGCCGCCAACTGCCCGGCCGTGCGTGGCCCGAAGCCACCCAGGCGGGCGCGGGTCAGCTCCACGGTCGCCGCTTCCGCCGAGTCCGGCGGCGGATAGCCGCGAGGCGCCTGGAAAGCGTCGGGCACCTTCGCCGCGGGATGCACCAGGCGCATCGCCGGCAGGCGCTCCGCCGCCAGCCAGAGAGTGCTGCCTGCGCAGTCCAGGCGTCCGGCGCGGCGTTGCTCCGACAGTTGCGCAAGCCATTCCCCCCAGCCCGGATTGGCCTCGGCCTCGCCCGAGGTGAGGAAGCCCAGGCTGTTCAGCGCCTCATGCATCTCGTCGGCGTTGCGCGCTTCCGGCCAGGCCTCGCCACGCACCGCCTCGATCGCCTCAAGGTCCAGGGCGCCGAGGTCGTCGGCGGACTCGGGATCGCTCCAGCGGCGATTCTGTACCGCCTGGGTACGCCGCTCCTCCAGCGGCGCATCGTCGAGATAGGCGTAGGGACGCGCGGTGAGTATCTCCGCCGCCAACGCCGAAGGCGCCGGCAGGTCGCGCGCCAGCAAGTCCACCGCGCCGCTCTCCATGTCGCGCAGCAGGGCCAGCCAGCCCTCGCAATCCATCGCCTCGTGCAGGCAGTCGTCGAGGGTCTGCGCCACCAGCGGGTGATCGGGCACCTCGCGCTCGCCGACGATATTCTCCAGGCACGCCACCTGGTCGGGGAACACGCTGGCCAGCAGATCCTCGCTCTTCATCCGCAGCAGTTGCGGCGGCACCTTGCGACCGCCGGCATAGCGCGGCAAACCGAGCGAGGTGGTCAGGTTCCAGCGCCAGCGCACGCCGAATAGCGGCGCGTCGAGCACGGCCTGTACCAACAGGTGCTCGGCGCTCGCCGAATGCAGGTAGCGCCAGACCTCGTCGAGGGGAAAGCTGTGGCTGGTGGACAGCGAGAGGATGATCGCGTCCTCGGTGGCCGCCGCCTGCAGCTCGAAGTTGAAGCTGCGGCAGAAACGCTTGCGCAGCGCCAGGCCCCAGGCGCGGTTGAGGCGGCTGCCGTGGGGACTGTGGATGATCAGTTGCATGCCGCCGGATTCGTCGAAGAAGCGTTCCATCACCAGCCGCCGGCTCCCGGGCAGGCCACCCAGGGCCTGACGGGCGCGGGCCAGGTACTCGACGATCTGCCGCGCGGCGCCATCGTCCAGCCCGAGGGTGGCGCCGAGCCAAGCGATGGCTGGCTCCAGCCGCTGCCCTTCCGGCAATGCCTGACCTTCGCCGAGCAGCTCGTCGAGGGTGTCGCGCAGGCGCGCCACGCTGGCCGACAGCTCGTCGCTGCGCCCCGGCGCCTCACCCAGCCAGAACGGAATGTTCGGCGGCTGGCCCTGGGCGTCCTCGACCCGCACCCGTCCCGGCTCGATGCGGATGATCCGGTACGAGGTGTTGCCCAGTTGGAACACGTCGCCGGCCAGGCTCTCCACCGCGAAGTCCTCGTTGACCGTTCCCACCAGCAGGCCCTGCGGCTCCAGCAGCACGCTGTAGTCGCCGGTATCGGGAATGGTCCCGCCCGAGGTCAGCGCGGTCAGCCGCGCGCCACGGCGGCCACGGAGCAGGCCGTTGAGCGCATCGCGATGGAGATAGGCGCCGCGCACGCCGAGGCGTGAGTGGTAGCCCTCGGCGAGCATCCGCAGGACTTCGTCGAAGCGCTCGCGCTCCAGCCCGGCGTAGGGCTCGGCGCGGATCACCAGGCGATAGAGGTCGTCCTCGCGCCACTCCTGGCAGGCCACTTCGGCGACGATCTGCTGCGCCAGCACGTCCAGCGGCTGGCGTGGCAGCACCAGGCTGTCCAGCTCGCCACGGCGCACGCTGTCGAGCAGCGCCGCGCATTCCACCAGGTCGTCGCGGGAGGTCGGGAACAACCGGCCCTTGGGGGTGCCGCCGACGCTGTGCCCGGAACGCCCGACCCGTTGCAGGAAGGCGGCGATGGAGCGCGGCGACGACAACTGGCAGACCAGCTCGACGTCGCCGATATCGATGCCCAGCTCCAGCGAGGCGGTCGCCACCAGTACCTTCAATTGCCCGGCCTTGAGGCGCTGCTCGGCATCCAGGCGCAGCTCCTTGGCCAGGCTGCCGTGGTGGGCCGCCACCTGGCGGCTGCCGAGGCGTTCGGCGAGGAAGCGGGTGACCCGCTCGGCCATGCGCCGGGTGTTGACGAACACCAGGGTGGTGCGGTGCTCGCCGGCCAGGTGCGCCAGGCGGTCGTAGACCAGCTCCCAGGTGTCGTTGGACATCACCGCTTCCAGCGCCACCGGCGGTACCTCGATGCCCAGGTCGCGGGGGCGCGTATAGCCGATGTCGACGATCCGGCAGGCCGGATCGCGCGGATTGCCGCTGGCGCCGACGAGGAAGCGCGCGACCTTCTCGATCGGTTTCTGCGTGGCGGACAGCCCGATCCGCAGCAGCGGTCGCGGACACAGCGCCTGCAGGCGCTCCAGCGACAGCGCCAGGTGGCTGCCGCGCTTGCTGCCGGCCAGGGCATGGATCTCGTCGACGATCACGCTGCGCACCCCGGCGAGCATCTGCCGGCCCGACTCCGAGCCGAGCAGGATGTACAGCGATTCGGGCGTGGTGACCAGGATGTGCGGCGGGCGCTTGCGCATCGCTCCGCGTTCGACCTGCGGCGTATCGCCGGTGCGCACCGCGCTACGGATATCGACGTCGGGCAGGCCGAGACGCGCCAGTTCCTCGCGGATGCCGGCCAGCGGTTGCTCCAGGTTGATGCGGATGTCGTTGGACAGCGCTTTCAGCGGCGAGACATAGACTACCTGGGTGGCATCCGCCAGCTCGCCGCCGGCGGCCAGCCCCTCTACCACCAGGGCATCGATGGCGGCGAGGAAGGCGGTCAGGGTCTTGCCCGAACCGGTGGGCGCGGCGACCAGGGTCGAAAGCCCCTCGCGGATCGCCGGCCAGGCCTCGACCTGGGCCGGCGTGGGCGCGGCGAAGTGGCGTTCGAACCACTGGCGGACGGCGGGATGGAACTCCGCCAGGGGCCGCGGAGCCGGCTCGGCGCGGCGGGCGGAAGAGGATGAAATAGGCATCATGCTCCGCACTATGGTGGCGCCGCGGGCGACTCACAAGCCCCGCCGATCGCCCGTCGGGCGCAGTTTCAGAGCCCGGCGACGAAACGGTCGAAGCGCTCGGCGTGCAGCGCTTCGCTGCCGTTCTCCTCGAGCAGCCGGCGAGCCTCGGCGGCCTTCGGCGTCTCGCCGCCGATCAGGCCGAGCAGGCGCTCGCCGCGCGGCGTGAGGACGAAGTTCTCGCCATTGCCGCCCTGCTCTTCCGGACGCGGCTCGATGAAGCCGCCCTCCAGCAGGATCGCCTCGTAGTCGGCGGCCTTCTGCTTCAACGCATCCATGTCGCCGACCCGCTGCCCGGCCTGGGAGCGTTCCTCGGCCAGGCGTTCGGCATGGGCGCGCGGGGCGAAGTTCTCGTGGGCGGACTGCCGGACCTCCAGCAGCAACCGTTCGACCAGATCCCAATCGTGAGTCATGGCATACCTCCTGCGGCATAAGCGACGAGGGTCCTTCGCACCCTCTCTATGCGTGCGACCCGCAACCCGCCGCGAGGGTTCGAATCGGTCGCCGTCCGGCGTTGCGGCTGAACTTTGTCGGCTCGACCGGGCTCCACCGCTCAGGACCACCCCACAGGAGTACGCCATGAAACCGCTTTTCGCCCTCGCCAGCGCCTGCGCCCTGCTGGTCGCCACGCCGGTCTTCGCCTGTTCCGAAGCGGAGGCGGAAAAGATGGGCAAGGAAGTCGCCACCAAGGTCGCCTCGATCACCCAGAAGAACCCGCAACGGGCCAGGGAACTCAACGAGCAGTTGCGCCAGCGCCAGGAAGCCCGCTCGGAACAGAACCGGCCGAGCGATTGCGATGCCTACGCGCAGATGCTCAAGGAACTGGATCAGGAAAAAGGTGACGTACAGCGCAACACTTCGCAGTGATCCGCCGGTTCGGGGTGCGGCGGCCCGGGACGGCGGGGTCCGACGCCCGTGACGGGCGCGCCGCCCACCCCGCCTGAGTCACTGCGACAGGCGCGGGCCGAACAGCACGACGCTGGCACCGACCACGCACAAGGCCACGCCCAGCCAGTCGCTCCATAGCGGCCGCGAGCGCTCGACGAAAGCCAGCCAGAACAGCGACGCGGCGACGTAGATGCCGCCATAGGCGGCATAGGCGCGGCCGGCGTAGCTGGCCTCCACGCGGGTCAGCAGCAAGGCGAACAGGGTCAGGCTGAGCAGGCCGGGCAGCACCCACAGGGCGCTCTTGCCCAGCCGCAGCCAGAGATAGAAGGCGTAGCAGCCGGCGATCTCGCAGAACGCCGCGAGGACGAACCAGAGGTAGTTGATCACCGCCGCCCGCCCTCCCGCTCCCAGGCGCAGCGGACCTGCAGGTCGCTCTCCTGGGGGGTATGGAAGCCACGCTCGGACTCCCAGCGAAAGGTATGGCTGCCGTTCACTTCGGTCTCCAGGTGGACCACCGCGCTGGCCCAGTAGAGGCGCCTGAGCAACGCCTCGAACTGCTCGACCCACAGGCTCCACTCGTACTCGATGGCCTGGTAGCTGGCACCGAAGTGGATGATCTGGGTCTGGTAGAGCCCGGCCCCGGACTGCTCGCAGCGGCTGAACATCTCGCGTCCGAGGAACGGCCAGGCCTCGCCGCCCGGCAGGCTGTCCAGCACGCGGCGGTTGGCGGCACGACGCATGCGCCGCTCCATCGAATCGCCCGGCCAGTCGCGGATGCAGCCATAGACGATGGATTCAGACTCCACAGGGGTACTCCAGAACAGAACGGACTCGCAGAGGCAGCCTTCTAGCACAGGGCGCGAGGCCGGAAAAGCAAAAAGCCTCGCAAATGAGCGAGGCTTCTTGTGGGGTCCAACGTACTTCGGCAGGCAGGCCGGTGACTCAAGCTACTCGATCGCACCGCCTTGGGCAAGCACTATCTGCGCCGCACCGCAATGGTGCAAAGCCGCGCCCGTGCTGGCCTGCAGCCATTTCCACTCAGGCCTGGCGCTGACGCTTGGCCTGCATCTTGCCGGCCATCGCGGTCATCTCGTCATAGATCGCCTGGGGATTCTGCTGCTTGATCCTCCAGGCCATCCGCGCCTGCTCGTGGGGCAGGATCAGGAAACTGCCCTTGGCCACTTCGGCGTGGATGTAGTCGGCGATGTCGGCAGCGCTGATCGGCGAACTCTCCAGCAACTTGCCGACCTGGTGCTTCATCTCGGGGCTCGGGCCGCGGAAAGAGTCCAGCAGGTTGGTCTGGAAGAACGAAGGACAGACCACATGGACGCCGACCTCGACCAGCGCCAGCTCTACCAGCAGGCTTTCCGAAAGCGCCACCACCCCGGCCTTGGCCACGTTGTAGTTGCTCATCGCCGGGCCCTGCATCAACGCCGCCATCGAGGCGATGTTGACGATCTTGCCCTTGCTTCGCTCCAGCAGCGGCAGGAAGGCCTTGCAGCCCTTGACCACGCCCATCAGGTTGATCGCGATCTGCCAGTCCCAGTCCTCCAGGGACAGCTCGCCGAAGAAACCGCCGGAGGCGACCCCGGCGTTGTTGACGATGACGTCGATGCCGCCGAACTTCTCCTCGCAGCTCTGCGCCAGCGCGGTCAGTTGACTGTAGTCGCGTACGTCGCAACGCTGGGTGAAGCCATCGCCACCCGCCTCGCGCACCAGTTTCAGGCTTTCCGCCAGGCCGGCTTCGTTGACGTCGGCCAGCGCCAGGCGCCAGCCGTCACGCGCCCAGCGCAGGGCGATTTCGCGCCCCAGCCCGGAGCCGGCACCGGTGATCATCATGCGGTTTTGCATAGGGGTCCTGCCTTCCTGTTCGTGTGATGAAGGCCAGTGTAACCAAGGGTTTCAGCGGCCTCCGGCTAAATCAGGAAGCTGAATGCCTCGGGCAAACCCGGACATGCCGGGCCGCGCGAGGGGCTCAGGCGAGCAGCAGGACGCAGAGCTTGCCCAGGACCAGGGCGATGCCGCAGGAAACCAGCAGGTAGGAGGCGCCATCGAGACGCCGGCGGTACAACTGGGCGAAGGAACCCACGTGATGCTGCAGGACGAACATTCCCAGTGCCACCAGGATCGCCGGGATCAGGAAGACGAATTGCCAGAAGTGTTCGACCGCCAGCGTCGCTTCGCCGTCGTCCGCGAGCAGCAGGGCGCCCCCCAGCAACTGGCCCAGCAATAGCAGCCCCCCGACGCCAATACAGGCACGTCCCCAGCCGATCATCAGTCCCTCCCAGAGCGTTTCCGAGGGACCAGCATAGCCAGATGCCGCCATGCGATCTGTGCCCTGGGTCAAGCTGGGCGGCCCGCCCGGACATCCACCAGGCAATTTCATGACGCGGGTAACATCCTGCGGAAACGGGCCCCACCCGCCGGACGGGGCCCGAGCGCCTCAGAACACGTACTGCAGGCGCATCACCAGGCCATCGCCGCTATCGTCGCCGTTGGCATTGCTGATCTTGTCGGTCTTCGCCTTGACGTAGTTGGCGGAAACCTTCACCGCCTCGTTGGCGTACCAGTTGACGCCCAGGGTATGGGTCTTGCCCTTGGCGTCGCCGACCTCGCGGGTGGCGCTGTCGACGACGATGTTGTCATCCTCGACCTTGATCGAGTCGTAGCGGTAGAACAGCTCCCAGGCGCCGATTTCCTTGTTCTCCGGCTTGATGGTGTCGAACTTGGCGCCGTCCAGCTTGTAGAGGCGCGGCTCGCCGGTGAGGGTGTAGGCCAGTTGCGCGTAATAGCCGGAGGCCTTGAGATCCTCGCGGTCGCGCTCGGCCTTGACCGTGCGCCGCAGGTACTCGGCCTGGGCCGAGAAGGCACCCAGCGCCCAGGCGCCTTCCAGGCCCCAGACCGAGTCGTCCTTCCACAGCCCCTCGACTGCCGAACTGCCGCCGAACAGGCCACGGTTGCCATTGCTGCCGGCATCGTTGCCGCCATTGGTGGAGACGCCGCGCATGCCCATGCGCGGGCGGATCCGGGTATCCACCGCGCTGTCCTCCAGGTCGCGATAGGCGTATTGCAGGCCCAGGTGCACCACGTTGCCCGGCTCGTGCAGCGGCGCGAACACGCCGCGCAGGTTGTAGCGCTTGACGCTGTCGCCGTCGGTATCGTTGTTGTTCTCGCTGAACACGCTGCCCGAGAGGAAGGCCATGCCGCCCACCACCGAGCTGGCCTGGATACCGGTACCGACGTTGTCGTTGACCCAGTCGGCGATGTCGTAGGTGAGGTTGCGCTCCAGCGCGGTGACCCATTTGGAGCTGGTGGCCTTTTCCAGGCCGAAGTCGGTGTAGAAGCGGCCGAACTTCAGGTTGACCGGATTGAAGCCGGTATAGGTGACCGAGGCTTCGTCGAAGTAGCCGGCGCTGTCGTTGCCGACGTTGCGCGACAGGTCGTAGTTGATCTGGTACTTCCAGTCACGGTAGACGGTGCCGCCGAACTCCAGGTAGGCGCGGCGGAAGTAGGCGGCATCGGCGGTATTGCCGTTGTTCGTGTAGTAGCCGTCGAAGCGGCCGTAGTCGGCCTGTAGGCGGCCGCCGAGCTTGAAGCTGAATTCCTTGTCGGTGGTGGCGACTTCGAGGCCGCCCTTGGTCTTGATCACGATGTCGGCACCGTCGGTGGTCACGGTCCCGGCCAGGCTCTGCGCGGAAATCGCCAGGCCCAGCAAACTCCAGGCAACACTGCTCCCCACCCCTTTGCACGAGTGTCTGCGAATCATCAGGTAAGTCCCCTGTTCGGATTTCGAATGGTCTTGAGCAGCGCGGAAACGGCCGGTTCTGTCGCCGGCCGGCGCTGCTGGAGGGGGATCATCTGGATGGGTTGTGACAGCGAGACTGCAAAGCGCGAAAGCTTTTGTGACAGGCAGCCGGATAGCGCCTGGATGAGGCCGTCGGATAAGGGCGCAGGCCTAGAGGCATCAGGTCCGGGCGACAGATGTAACAGCTTGTTTCATATATTGCGGCAACCTTGCGAAGATTGCATGGCTGCAATGAAACTCAAGAGTTTCTGCCGATAACCGTCTGGCTTTCGGATATTCCTGCCAGCACCTGCGGGTGGACCTGTAACGAAAGAAAGACCCGGTTGCAGGCTGCCAACATCGCCACAACCGGGTAAGGAAGCGATTAAAAAGACCTCGCCGGAGCGAGGCCGAAAACAGGAGCAGATCGTTGTCGCTTCTTAGAACACGTACTGCAAACGGGTCACGAAGCCGTCGCCGTCATCGTCGCCATTGTTGTTGGTAATCTTGTCGGTCTTCGCCTTGACGTAGGCCGCGCTGATCTTCACCGCATCGTTGACGTACCAGTTCACGCCCAGGTTGTGGGCCTTGGCCTTGGTGTCGCCGACTTCGCGAGTGGCGGTATCGGCGACGACGTTGTCGTCTTCCACCTTGATGTTGTCGTAGCGGTAGAACACTTCCCAGGCGCCGATTTCCTTGTTTTCCGGCTTGACGGAGTCGAACTTGGCGCCCTCCAGCTTGTACTGGCGGGACTCGCCGGTCAGGGTGTAGGCCAGTTGCGCGTAGTAACCCTTGGCCTTGATGTCCTTGTAGGCGTTGTCATCGGCCTTCAGCTTGCGTGCCAGGTATTCGGCCTGGGCCGAGAACGGGCCCATCGCCCAGGCGCCTTCCAGGCCCCAGACGCTGTCGTCCTTGTAGGAACCGGCCGGCGAGTTGGAGACACCGCCGAAGGTCGCGCGGTTGCCGTTGTCACCGGCGTCGTTGCCGCCGCTGGTGGCGATGCCGCGCATGCCCAGGCGCGGACGGATGCGCGAGTCGAAGGCGGTGTCGTCGAGGTCGCGGTAGGCATAGTTCACGCCGACATGCAGAACATTGCCGGCTTCGTGCATCGGCGCGAACACGCCGCGGAAGTTGAACTGCTTGACGCTGTCGCCGTCGCTGTCGTCGGCGTCCTTGGCGGATACGCCGGCGGACAGGTAGGCCATGTCGGCGAGGGTCGAGTTGACCTGGGCGCCCATGCCGTCCTGGTGGGTGTTGATCCAGTCGGCCAGTTCGTAGGCGGCGTTACGCTCGGGAGCGGTCACCCACTTGGAGCTGGTGGCCTTTTCCAGGCCGAAGTCGGGGTCGAAGCGACCGAACTTCAGGTTGACCGGGTTGAAGCCGGTGTAAGTGACCGAAGCTTCGTCGAAATAGCCGTTGTCGGAGCTGCCGGTGTTGTGCGACAGGTCGAAGTTGATCTGGTATTTCCAGTCCTTGTACGCGGTGCCGCCGAGTTCGATGAAGGCGCGGCGGAAGTAGGCGGCGTCGGCGGTGTTGCCATTCTTGGTATAGAAACCGTCGAAACGGCTGTAGTCGGCCTGCAGGCGACCGCCCAGCTTGAAGCTGAATTCCTTGTCGGTGGTGGCGACTTCGAGGCCGCCCTTGGTCTTGATCACGATATCGGCGCCGTCGGTGGTCACGGTGCCGGCGAACGCCTGGGCAGATACGGCCAGAGCCAGAGCGCTGGCAACGAAGCCGAGCGAGTGCTTACGGATCATCGAAGATTTCCCCTTAATGGTGTGTGCATTGGCAACACGCGAGTGCCTGGCTACAGCGCGCCCCTTGTTCCGCGCTGGCCGTAAGGCGGCCCCTTTGTGTTGGGGGGAATCTTGGCGATGGCAGATTGCAGCCAAATTGCATGGAGATAAATGTTTCATTACAGAGGAACTTTTTATCTCCAATGCGAATAACGCGAAAAGCCCTCTACTACGGGCCTTTCGGGTTATTCGATATGGGTAGAAAGCTCAGCGCAATTTTCGCGCAATCCAGAAGTCAGCAGAAAGCCACTTGCCGGCGCCGCCGAAGAACAGCGCGAGCAACATCACCAGGTAGGTCGCGGCGAACTCGATGCCGTTGTTGAGGATGGCGAAGCTTCCACTCGACGTCAGCCAGTCGTAGTTGCCGTATTCGCGCAGGATTTCCCGGGCCCGCGCCAGCTTCTCGCCGGCCTCCAGCACCTGGGTGTTGGCGAACGGCGCGGACGGATCGGCGATCGCCTGCCAGCCGTTCGGCCAGTGCACGGCGAAGATCGCTACCAGCATGGTCACCATCAGCGGCAGGCTGATCCAGCGCACGGCCAGGCCGCACAACAGCAGCACGGCGCCACCGGCCTCGCTCAGCGCGGCGAGCCAGGCCAGCAGTTCGGGAAACGGCAGACCGAGTCCCCAGTCGGGATTGCCGAACCACTCGATGGTGGCCGGCATGTCCGCCAGCTTCTGGCTGCCGGCCATCCAGAACACCGGCGCCAGGTACAGGCGCAGCGCCAGCGGGGCGAGGAAATCCGCTCGACGGGTGACGTCGAGGGCATGCTGTAAACGCAAGAAGACAGTCTTCATCATCACTCCAGAGCGCCCTCGCCCATGAGGATGCCCTGGGCGTGCCAGTCCTCCAGCAAGGCGAAGGCATTTTCGAAATACTCCGCGTCGGCGCTCAGGCCGCAGCTTCCGGCCAACTCGCGCAACAACGGCAGCAGCGTCACCGACGCCTCCCCCTCCTCGCTCAGGCGCTGCGCGAGGCGATAGGCGAATGGCGACAGGTGCAGGAAGCGCACCCGCTCCGCCGGATCGCGCCAGACCAGCAGGCAGGTCGGCTCGGCCGGCGGCTCCACCGGCCGATGGCTCGGCCCCAGGCGATGGACCGGCCAGCGATAGGCCAGCGGCCAGGCCAGTGGCGACCACGACCAGGCCTGCGGCAGCGTCTCGACAGGCGCCTCGGCCAGCGACAGGGCCAGCTCGACCCACTCGTAGTGAGCCAGCTCCAGCAGAAAGGGCGGATCGCCCTCCTCCGCGCGGTAGCCGTCCTGCAGCCAGCCGATGAACTCCTCGCCCAATTGGCTGAAGTACGGTGTGCGGCAGCGATGCTCGCGCATGAAGGCACGCACCAGGCGATGCCAGCGCGGCTCGTCGAACAACCGGCGCAGGACCGGGAAACCGCTGCTGATGAAACCGTCCAGGTTGTTGAAGAACAGTTCCTCGTAGATCGCCATGCGCTCCGTCGCGATGCCGGGCGGCAAGGCCTGCTGCGGATCGCGGATACGTGCGGCGAAACGCCGTTGCAAGGTCGTGTGGTTCATGTGCCGTACCCCAGGCTGCGCAGTTGCGCTTCACCGCTGCGCCGCTGCAGCTCGCGGATGCGATCGGTTTCGGCATACAGCTCGCTCAGTGGCGGGAGGTTGAAATCGCGCTCCAGCAGCGTCGGGCGTTCGCCATGGCAGGCATAGGCATGTGCCAGCAGTTCCCAGACCGGATCGCAGACCGGCGCGCCATGGGTGTCAATCTTCAGGCTGGCGCCCTGTTCGTCGTGCCCGGCCATGTGCAGGTAGGCGATCCTCCGGCTGGGCATCGCGGCGATGTAGGCGTGTGCGTCGAAACCGAAGTTGCAGGCGTTGACGTAGACGTTGTTGACGTCCAGCAGCAATTGGCAATCGGCTTCCTCCAGTACCGCGCGGACGAAATCGACCTCTTCCAGCTCGCCCGGCAAGCGCGCATACGCCGAGACGTTCTCGACGATCAACGGCCGCTCGAGGACGTCCTGTACCACCCGGACCCGTTCGGCGACCCGGCGCACCGACTCGTCGCTGAACGGCAGCGGCATCAGGTCGTAGAGCTGGCCGTCGTCGGCGCAGGCAGACAGGTGCTCGCTGTAGGCACGGATGCCATGCTGCTCGATGAAACCCTTGATCGCGCGCAGCAACGACATGTCCAGCGGAGCGTAGCCGCCGAGGTTGAGAGACAGACCATGGCAGAGGAACGGCAGGCGCTCGGTCAGCTCGCGGAACTGGCGGCCGAGACGGCCGCCGATGCCGATCCAGTTCTCCGGGGCGACCTCGAGGAAGTCGACCCGGACCTCATCGCCGGCGCCGAGCGGCTCCAGCAGCGCGCGACGCAGGCCTAGCCCGGCGCCGCTGACGAATTCCCGTTGCATGGTCCGTCTCCTCAGGCCTTACGACTTCTTCTTGTCGGCGCCGCAGTTGCCTTCGCCGGCCTTCTTCTCGCCACCGCAGGAACCTTCCTTGGCCTTGCGATCCGCACCGCAGCTGCCTTCATGGCCGGCCTTGGAGGCTTCGCGCTTGCCCTTGTCGGCACCGCACTTGGCCTCGCCGCAGGAACCTTCCTTGGCCTTCTCGGCGGCAGCCACGCTGTAGCCGCTGCTCAGCTCCTGCACGGCGAAGGGATTCTGCGCGGCATGCGCGCCGACACTGGCTACGCCGAGCAGAGCAGCGCCGACGACGGAGGAAGCGAGGGAAATCTTTTTCATGGGTAACTCCTGAAGTTGGTAGCGGGCGCCGGTATGGCGTCCTCGCTCCAATGGACGGAGCACCCCCGGCGGCGTTACAGCGGAGTCGAAAAAAATTTCCCGTCCCTTCGCCTGGCGTCAGGGTTTGCCCCTGCTGGAGAAATATCGGGCGGCGATATCCGCCAGGTCCCAGGCGTTCTCCTCGACTTCGGATGCCCGCCCAGCGAAACGGATTGCCGCCCCTCCGTAGGGCGCATATCGCGCAGCGATATCCGCCAAGCCCAGCCACACTCCTCGACCTCGTCACGCGGAAGAGAGAGCCGCCCACGCCAGGCCGGGTTCGGTTCGCCCACGCCGGATAGCGGAAACGAAAAAGCCGCCGCCCACGAATCGCGGGCGGCGGCTTGGTGTCGAGGGTACCCCGGCTCAGCGCCGCGCGGCGTCCTTGCGCAACTCGGAGAGATGCGCGGCCAGGCGGTCGAGTTCCGGCCCCTGCCCTTCCGGCAGATGGCGCACGGTCGCCTGGGTCAGGCGCATCTGGCGGATGAAGCGCCGGCAATGCCCGCACATGAGCAGGTGGCTGCGCACCGCCAGTTGTCCGCGGAAGTCCAGTTGCCCATCGAGAAAGTCGCTGGACCGGGCGACCAGTTCCTTGCAACTCAGCATTGGCCGGTCTCCTCGAAATGCTCCAGGGTGGCGAAGACCTTCAGGCGGGCGCGATGCAGCAGCACCCGGACATTGGAAAGCGTGATATCCAGGAGATCACGGATTTCCTCCAGCTCCAAGCCCTGGCGTTCGCGCAGGGTCAGCACGCTGCGCTGCAGTTCGGACAGACCGTTGAGGGTCTTGTCCAGGCAATCGCGCAGTTCGCCCTCGGTGAGCAGGGCTTCCGGCGAATCCTCGTGCCAGGCGTGCGGCGGCTGGCTCCAGTGACCGTCGGCGGCAAAGCGCTGGTCATCCACCGTACCATGGGGCCCCGGCAGGTCGTCGAGGAAAACTTCCCGGCGAACCTGGCGCAAGCGGCTCTTGGCGGTATTGGCGGTGATGGTCAGCAGCCAGGTCTTCAGGCTCGAACGCCCCTGGAACCCGTCCAGCCCGCGAACCGCCGCAAGCCAGGCGTCCTGCACCACTTCCTCGGTATGCGATCTGCCGATGATCGCCCAGGCCACGGCCCGCATGGCGCCCTGGTAGGCGCCAACCAGCTCGCGAAAGGCTCGCTGCTCGCCGGCCAGCAGGCGCGGCAGCAGCTCGGCGTCGGTAGGCGCCGCCACGATCAGTGTTTACGCAGGATCACGCTACCGATCGAGTAACCGGCGCCGAACGAGCTGAGCACCCCGATGGCGCCGCTGGGCAGGTCATCCTGGTGCTTGTGCAGGGCGATCACCGAGCCGGCGGAACTGGTATTCGCGTAGCTGTCGAGGATCACCGGCGCCTCGTGCGCCTCGGCGTCGCGGCCGAGCAGCTTGCGGGTGATCAGCAGGTTCATGTTCAGGTTGGCCTGGTGCAGCCAGAAGCGCTTGACCTCGGCGACCTGGATTTCATTGGCCGCCAGGTGCTCGCCGATCAGCTCGGCGACCATCGGGCAGACATCCTTGAACACCTTGCGGCCTTCCTGGACGAACAGCTTGTCGCGCTTGCCAATACCGCTCTCGTCGGCGCGGTTGAGGAAGCCGAAGTTGTTGCGGATGTTGTTGGAGAACTGGGTCAGCAGCCTGGTGCTGACGATGTCGAACTGGTGCTTCGACACGGCCAGGTCGGCGCGCTCGACGATCACCGCGGTGCAGGCGTCGCCGAAGATGAAGTGGCTGTCGCGGTCGCGGAAGTTCAGGTGGCCGGTGCAGATCTCCGGGTTGACCATCAGGATCGCCCGCGCCTGGCCGGTCTGGATCGCGGTGGTGGCGGCCTGGATACCGAAGGTGGCCGAGGAGCAGGCCACGTTCATGTCGTAGCCGTAGCCCTGGATGCCCAGCGCGGCCTGCACCTCCACCGCGATCGCCGGGTAGGCGCGCTGCAGGTTGGAGCAGGCGACGATCACCCCGTCGATGTCGGCGGCGCTGCGGCCGGCACGCTGCAGCGCCTCCCTGGCGGCGGCCACGGCCATCTCGCAGAGGATCGACCACTCGTCGTTGCTGCGCTCGGGAAGGTACGGAACCATGCGCTGCGGGTCGAGGATGCCTTCCTTGTTCATCACGAAGCGGCTCTTGATGCCGGACGCCTTCTCGATGAACGCCGAGCTGGACTCGGCCAGCGCCTCCAGTTCGCCCTTGGCGATGGCCTCGGCGTGCTGGTCGTTGTACTGGCGCACGAAGGTATTGAAGCTCTCCACCAGCTCGTCGTTGGAGATGCTGTAGGGCGGAGTATAAAGACCGGTTCCGCTGATGACGGCTTTATGCACAGTTGTTCCTCTTCTCTCGCTGGGCCGCCGTCGAACGGGGCCGATTAGGCATAGCGGTGCCCGCCTGGGGCCGGCACCGGAAACGGGTTCGCTCGCGGCGATGCCGGGCGCTCTACGAAAAGACGTTGGCGGCGCGCTTTCGTACAGGGCCCGGGCAAGGTCGGCCATTGCGCAGTGTGCCACCGCCTCGCTTCGGCAAGCGCGCGCACCGCTCAGTGGTATCGAAGGCGACAAGGATATTCCAGAGTGCGCGCCGGGCACAGCCGATAGGCGCACGATCGGTTTATTTTCCCCGTTTTCGCCACCGATATCCGTATCGAACTGTAAAGACGACGCAACCAGGCCGGCTTCCGGTCACAGCAGGCTGGCACCTTCCCACCCCAACCATCGATTGAATTTGCCAACTCGCCCCATAGGCAATGCTCAACAGCCCACCTCGGCAAGGCCGCCTATCATTCGGCAAACCCGGTATTCACAAGGAAGCAGCCCCATGACCGATAGCCCTCGCCCAGAACTGGATATGGAAACCCAGGAGTTCGTCCACCAGCTGTTCGACCTGGCCCGCCAGGGCAACAGCCAGCGCCTCGAGCAACTGCTGCAACAGGGCCTGCCGCCGAACCTGCGCAACCACAAGGGCGATAGCCTGCTGATGCTGGCCAGCTACCATGGCCACGCCGACACGGTACGCCTGCTGCTGGCCTACAAGGCCGACCCGGACCTGCGCAACCTGGCCGGGCAGACACCGCTGGCCGGCGCTGCGTTCAAGGGCGACCTGGCGATGGTCGAACTGCTCCTCGCCGGCGGCGCCGACGTCGAGGGCGCCTCGGCCGACGGCAAGACCGCACTGATGATGGCGGCCATGTTCAACCAGGCCGAGGTCGCCGCCAGCCTGCTGGCCCACGGCGCCCGTCGTGACGCCCAGGACGCCGCCGGGCTGACGCCGCTGGCGGCGGCGCGGATGATGAATGCCGAGGCCACGGTCGCGCTGCTCAGCCGGCCCCACTGAGCCTCAATCCGCCAGCACCTCGGCCAGGCTGACGACCTGGCCGAAATGATGCTTCCACAGGCGCACACCCAGCTCCCCCGAGCGATCCAGCGAGGAGCCGAGCACCAGGTCGCCGACCAGGGTCGGTTGCAGGCCGGCGTCGAACAGGGCGAAGCCGGCGGCGAGCACGCAGGTGTCGGCCTGGATGCCGCAGACCAGCACCCGTTCCGCTCGCAGCGCACGCAGATGGTCGACGAGTTCCGCCGTCGGCAGGTAGCCATGCTTGACGAAGACCCGGTCGGCCGCCACCAGGCAGGCATCGTCGAGCGGGGGTCGCCAGCCGAGCTGGCGCTGGAACGGCGTACGCGACTCGTCATGGCGCTCGACGCTGGCCACCGAGGGCATCCGCCCGAGCAGTTGGCCGATGCCTTCCAGCAGCCAGTCCGGCGGGGCGAAACAGGGTTGCACGTCGACGATCAGCAGGGCCTGGCGCATCGGTAGTCGGCTCCGGAAGAACAGGCCAGGCATTCTAGCCCACTCCGCCCCGTCGCTCCGCGCTCCAGCGAAACTGGGCTAGCCTGAGGGAACCTTTCGACGGAGAGCCTTCATGCGCCCGATGTACGCCGTAGCGATCCTTTTCCTCCTGGCTGGCTGCTCCTCGGTTCCCGCCGAGAAGACCCGGGCGATCCCCGCCGAACGCCTGCTCGGCTACCAGCAACCGGTGAGCGGTGGCGGCCGGCTGGAAGTCCACCGCGACTATGGCTACCTGGGCGGCGGCTGCTACGTGGCGTTCCTTATCGACCGCCAGGTCGCCGCGCGCATCGGCGTCGGCGAGGAAGCCAGCTTCCAGGTGCCGGCGGGCGAGCATGTGGTCGGTATCGGCATCGATACCCAGGACGACACTCTCTGCGGCAAGGGCCTGCTGAACCGCGAGCTGAGAACCCGGATCGCCGCGGACGGCAACGCGCGCTTCCGCATCGTCAGCGAGGCCAGCAGCGGGTTCGACATCCGCGCCGAATGATCCGGGGCGACAGGTCGGCCGCGTTCGCCGGTCGAGGTTCAAAGCGATTCCATCAGGTCCTTGCCGCGCTGCAGCCAGCCCGGCGCCGAGCCGGGGCTCGGCGGTTGCGCCTGCTCCGTACCCATGTCCTGCAAGGCCTGCTTCGCCTCGGCGAGCCAGGCCGGCGTCGCCGCCGCGGGCGCCTGGGTGAGTTCGGCCTTGGCCACCAGCCCGGCCAGGCTGCCCAGGTCGCGCGCCTTGAGCGCCTCCACGGTCTGCTGAGCCAGCAGCACCTGCTGCAATGCGGGCGATTGCACCGCCGCGACCGCCAGCGGCGGCGGTGGCGGCAACTGGCCGATCTGCTCGACCTTGTCGCCAGGCTCGCGGGTGAAGGCCCGCAGGTTGTCCAGCGCCGCCCCGCCGACCATCGGCAAGGCGATCCCGGTCAGCGGGTCGAAGGCGCTGATCTCCGGCAGGCCGACCTTGCCGCTCAGCAGCGGACGCGCCAGCGATGGCAGGAACAGCCCGAGCAGCATCCGCGGATCGCGACGCTTGACGCTGAGGCCGACGCTGGCCAGCATCACCCCGACGCCTACCACCCGCCCGGCGGTGGCCAGTACCGAGAGCCGCTTGTTCGACTCGTTGTCGAAATGCACCAGGCGATAGCGGAAGTAGTCGGTGAAAGGTTCTCGCGGGCCTATCGCCGAAGTGTTCATGAACCAGGCGCGGGAGTCGTGCACCTGTTCGTCGAACAGCGCCACCAGTTTTTCCTGGCCCGGCGCCACCCGGTCGGGAGCGCTGAACAACTGGTGGTAGCGCGCGCTGCCGTCGCGGTGGATCTGGCTGTATTCCTCGGCTTCGTCTTCCTCGTTGATCAGGAATACGGTGCCGCCGAGCAGCAGGTCGATCACTCCCCCCACCGTCATGCCGTCGTCGAGCACGCCCCAGTCGCCCTTGTAGTCATGGGCGAATTCGGCGGCGGCGCCGAGCAGTTGGCGCTGGTCCAGCGGCGGGTCGAACTGCTTCTCCACCCGCAGGTCGCGCAGTTGGTCCTCGCCGCCGATCAGCGCCACGTTGCGATCCCACTCCGCCTGTTCGGCGGCGCTCATCGGCGGGAGCGGCTCGCCCTGCTGGGCGGCCGCGTACTCCCGGCTACGCCGCTTGTGCAGGGCCTCCCAGGCCTTCTGCTGGGCTTCCGGCATGTCCGGCGGGACATTGGCGAAGAACGCCTTGTTGCGCAGCCCGCCGGCATAGCGGTCGATGCGCCAGGCGGTGATCAACGCGGTCTCGCGACGGATCACCTCTTCCAGGGGGCCGGCCTTGGCCTGGGCCTGCCAGGCGTTGAAACGGGTGGCGAGTTCTTCGGAGACGCTGAACTCCGCTTCAATCTTGGGCACCATTACCCGCCAATCTTCATGAAAGTCTGGATGGACGGCAGGTGCTGGAACTTGCAAAGGAGCACCTGCCTCGAAAGCCTCCGCATACATATGCTGCAACGCTATCTGGGATAGCAGAAATTCCGAACCTCCCACAGCTTTCCCCTGGTTGCCGACGCCATAACCGCCACCAACATCCGAGTGAACACCAGGATAAGCATATTCCACCGTCCACTTCCGGTAGCAGGAGGGCCCCGTCCGACGTCCGTTGGCATCCATGTCACGACGGCGGATCGAATCGAGTGGAAAACTGGCACGCTGCTCATGACAGGAAACCAGATGCACGCAACGTTTCAGAAAAGAACAGTCTTCCGGCAGGATGGTCGGCAGGCACTGGGAGAGGGCCTCATCGGGCAGGCGCATGGTGTCATCGGCCCAATCCATATGCCCGACAGCGAACGGCGCACTATCCGCCAGCCCAACTGCCGCCACGGTATCGAAAAGGCCGAGGAACTCGATCGAGATCGGCAGACCGGCAAAGCGATATTCCACCCGACCATCGGCATCGCTGACCCGGGTTAGCTCCTGCAGCCAGTTGGCAAAGGCTCGTGCTTCTGCCGCCCCACGGGAGAATCCGTAGACATACAAGCGCATGGCCAGGATATGCGGTTTCTGTCCAGAGTTCTGACGCTGTCGAAGCTTTTCTTCCAGTTCCTTGAGTTTTGGCTCCAAGGCAGCTCGGCGTTTTTTCTCGCCGTTTTCCAATAAACCACCAGTGAGCGTACTGACGGTCCAGTTAGTGGACATTTCTTCTACTAGGCCCTGAACCTCATTTAGTTTAAGCCTACTTTTTAATAAAGTATAGAAAAGAGCATCAACTAACTGAACCAGCCCCCAGTTTATTCGATTTTCGCCTCCCTCAGCACCAATTAACCCCATGCTTGAAGGCGTAAATTCTTTAATATCCGGAAACACCGTACCCACACCTGGGCAATAGTACTTAAAAATCCCCCTACTGTTTATATCATCGCCGCTCCCAATACTTGCATGAATTAGCCTAGCGACATTACTGCAAGATGGAGAAACCGATGAATCATCAGCCTTATCGTTATTATTAGTCCCATCAAAACCAAGTGTAATATGGATAGCTTTACAGCAAGGCGCACCACCGACTACGTCACCTTCAGAAAGCCTTTTTTGCTCTTGCACCCTTGAAAAAACCCGTTCATCGCTCTGCTGCTTTAATATATTTTCTGATAATTTTTTAGAATCATAAATCAGGCGGCCTGCCACAGGATGGGTGGGTGCTATATGAAATCCAAAATTAGGCATCTTCCCACCTGCCTTCAGTTAGCCGGACATATCGTTGACTTTCTCATCTCGAAATAGGCCTTATCAGGATATTTTGGATGATTTGGCCCATAACAAGTCGTAGAAACAGCCACCTCGTCACACGGCAAGAAGTGCACCTGCAGCAAGCACACCTTTTCATCATACCTAGGCACATTCACAGTCGCCTTGTGACGGGTGTAACTTGAGGCATGCCTCAAATAATCACTCTCATCCAACCGCCCATATTTATCTCGTTTTATAACGGCACGGGGATTGGGATCCTTCTCCCATTCCACAATAACTTTCAAATTTGGATTCCATCTCTTTGGAATTACCCCACAACAAACTTGACTACCATCTCCCTGATAAGGACCTAAGTTCGGTCCGCCAGCACCATTCACCGTAAATTCGTTAATCGCCGCCGGAGTATGGTTGTAACCCATGATAGGTGCAGACAGCACTTCAGGCCCAGCTTGGCATGCCACCAGCCCAAAGAAGGTGCTGAGAAAAGCCACCAGCCCAATGGACTTTTTATTTCCCACACAGATCAAGTTCATCAACTTCTGCATGACATACCCCTCATATCAAAGTAACCTTTATTCGGATATTCAGGATGAAACGGCGTATAACAGGCAACTGAAGTAGCAACCTTATCACATGGAAGAAAGTGTATTTTTAGCGAACAAATCCCCTTACTATCACAAGAAGGTATATCGACAGTTTCCTTATGACGAACATACAAGAGTCCATGCCCTCTCATACGTTTTCTCCAGCCATCTGAAAATATCTTTCCGGCCAGTCTTTATAAGCCCCTGACTCAGGATCTACCTCCCACTCTACGGTTGCCTTCAAGCCCGGCTTCCAAACTCTAGGAACGACACCACAACATACCTGCCCTGCTCCCCCCTGAAATGGACCAAGGTTTAATCCGCCAGCACCATTTACACTGAATCTGTTAATAGCCGCCGAAGTATGGTTGTATCCTCCGATAGGAGTAGACACCATATCAGGGCCTGCCTGGCACGCTTGTAAAAACAAAAAACCTATCAGTAAAGCAATCAGCCAAACAGGTGTCCTTAACCCCTTTGCATTCAAGAGCTTTTGCATGAAGGCTCTCTCTTCTGAAAATACTTTCTATCTGGATACTCTGGATGCCCCTGGCTGTAATAGGTTGTTGAGACCGCGACCTGGTCGCACGGGAGGAAATGCACCTGCAACAGGCATATTTTTTCACTACATCTAGGTATATCCACGATCATCTTGTGTCGGGTGTAGCTTGAGGCATGTCTCAAGTAATCATCTTTATCCAGCCGTCCATATTTATCTCGCCTTATAGCGGCGTGCGGTTTGGGATCTTTCTCCCATTCCACGACAGCTTTCAAATTTGGATTCCACTTCTTTGGAATCACTCCGCAACAAACCTGGCTACCATCCCCCTGATAAGGGTCTAAACGCGGTCCACCCGCCCCATTCACCGAAAACCAATTGATCGCCGCGGACGTATGGTTGGAACCCATCACCGGCGCCGCCAGCATGTCTGGCCCGCTCTGGCAGCCTGCGGCCAGCAGGGGCCCCGGAAGCAGGGCGGGAAGGCCGATGCCACGCGCGTTCATGCGCGACTCGTTCCCGCCGGGGAAAAGCCGGGGCCGGGGGTCTGTTCGCGCAGCCACTGGGCGACGAAGGCATCGCGCTGGTCGAAGTCCTGCAAGCCCTGGCGGTCGGCGGCCAGGTGCGCCTGGACCAGATGCTGGAGCAGGCTTTCCTGGCCGCCCAGGCCATGCTCGCGGGGCAGCACGAAGTATTCGCGGCGGTAGGCTTCGGCCTCGCTCCAGGCGCGCAAGGCGGCGACTTGATGCGCTTCCAGGCGGAGGGCCGCTTGCAGCGGCGGCGTCTCGTGGGCCTGGTAATGACCGGCCAGCGCCCTCGGCCGGCCGTCGCGGTCCAGCCAGTGCCAGCTGGAAACCGGGGCATGCAGGTAACGGCTCTGCCGGGGGTCGAGCATGTCGCTGACGGCCATGAACAGGCCCGGATCGTAGAAACGCAGCACGCCGCTGGAACGGCCCTGGTTCCACTCGGCCTGGGTGCAGCTGCGCAGGTGCTCGCCCAGGCGCGGCAACGGCCAGGGGCTGAACAGGAGCATCAGGTGGCGGCGGCAGTCGATGCGTTCGAGCAGTTCGTCCAGCCAGCCCGCGTGGCCGTCTTCCAGGCGCAGCAGCAGTGGGCCCTCGTCGGCCAGGGCGGCCTCCGGGGTTTGCTCCAGCAATTTGAACAGCGCCGGAGGATCGCTTTGCCGCGCATGCTCGGTAAGCAAGGGATAGTCGTCCAGCCCGGTAGCGTCGACCAGCACATCGATGTGGGTCTGCAAGCCGCGATCGCGGGAGCGCTGCCACAGCTCGCTGGCCCAATGGCGGGGGTTCGGCGTCATCGCGGTTCCTCAGCGCTCGGCGAGCGCCTGGCCTCTTTTCTTCGCCTGTAGCAGGCACTCTTCGCAAACCGGTTGCCGCGGCGGCAGGTTGGCCGCGACCGCCTCGGGTGGCGCGCCGGGGCTGTCCTGGTCGGCCATGCCCGGCACCCGCGGCATCTTGATCGCGATCCCCGAGCCGCTTCCCGGCGCGCCGCCTGCATTGATCCGTGCCAGCGGGCCGCTGATGGCGATGCCGCTTGCGTCGAGCCGGATGAAGCTGCCGCC
>OIFT01000027.1_pt1 | contig 141229 bp, 109 predicted proteins | sample 1582161 | NCBI WGS metagenome assembly OIFT01 (sample SAMN07501037, study PRJEB24779) | human gut metagenome | isolation source: stool | host: human infant | place: USA: Pittsburgh, PA | reverse complement strand
TCTGATCCAGAGTACCACGAGACACGTGAAACCTTGTGGGAAGCAGGGAGGACCACCTCCCAAGGCTAAATACTACCTGATGACCGATAGTGAAGCAGTACCGTGAGGGAAAGGTGAAAAGAACCCCGGGAGGGGAGTGAAATAGAACCTGAAACCGTGTGCCTACAACCGGTCAAAGCCCCATATGAGGGTGATGACGTGCTTTTTGTAGAACGAGCCAACGAGTTACGGTATGTAGCAAGGTTAAGTACTTAAGGTACGGAGCCGAAGGGAAACCGAGTCTTAATAGGGCGACTAGTTGCATGCCGTAGACCCGAAACCGGGTGACCTATCCATGGCCAGGTTGAAGCGAGGGTAAAACTTCGTGGAGGACCGAACCACGTTGCTGTTGAAAAAGCATGGGATGAGCTGTGGATAGCGGAGAAATTCCAATCGAACTCGGAGATAGCTGGTTCTCCCCGAAATAGCTTTAGGGCTAGCGTCGGATATGTGTAGTGGAGGTAGAGCACTGAATGGGCTAGGGGGCATATCGCTTACCGAACCTTATCAAACTCCGAATGCCATATACATTAAGTCCGGCAGTCAGACTACGAATGATAAGATCCGTGGTCAAAAGGGAAACAGCCCAGATCGTCAGCTAAGGTCCCAAAGTGTAAGTTAAGTGGAAAAGGATGTGGGATTTCTAAGACAACTAGGATGTTGGCTTAGAAGCAGCCACTCATTTAAAGAGTGCGTAATAGCTCACTAGTCGAGAGATCCTGCGCCGAAAATGTCCGGGGCTCAAACTTACCACCGAAGCTACGGGCTTGCGTAAGCAAGCGGTAGGGGAGCGTCGTAATCGGGCTGAAGTCGTACCGTAAGGAGCGGTGGACTGATTACGAGTGAGAATGTTGGCATTAGTAGCGAGATGTAGGTGAGAATCCTACAGGCCGAATATCTAAGGTTTCCTCAGGAAGGCTCGTCCGCTGAGGGTTAGTCGGGACCTAAGCCGAGGCCGAAAGGCGTAGGCGATGGACAATCGGTTGATATTCCGATACCACTACCATCGTTAATATCGAGGGTGTGACGGAGAAGGATAGTGTGTGCTAGCGATTGGAAATGCTAGTCTAAGCGTTTAGGGAGTTACGGTAGGCAAATCCGCTGTAACAATTCTGAGGCGTGATGGGGAAGGTCATATAGACCGAAGTACATGATTCCATGCTTCCAAGAAAAGCATCTAGAGAGAGAAGTAGTGCCCGTACCGCAAACCGACACAGGTAGATGAGGAGAGAATCCTAAGGCCGGCGGAAGAATTGCAGTTAAGGAACTAGGCAAATTGACCCCGTAAGTTCGCGAGAAGGGGTGCCTGCGAGAGCAGGCCGCAGAGAATAGGCCCAAGCAACTGTTTAGCAAAAACACAGGTCTCTGCTAAAGCGCAAGCTGATGTATAGGGGCTGACGCCTGCCCGGTGCTGGAAGGTTAAGGGGAATACTTAGCGCAAGCGAAGGTATGAACTTAAGCCCCAGTAAACGGCGGCCGTAACTATAACGGTCCTAAGGTAGCGAAATTCCTTGTCAGGTAAGTTCTGACCCGCACGAATGGCGTAATGACTTGGGCACTGTCTCAACTGCAAATCCGGCGAAGTTGTAGTGCGAGTGAAGATGCTCGCTACCCGCGATTGGACGGAAAGACCCCGTAGAGCTTTACTGCAGCTTAGCATTGAATTCCGGTATTGTCTGTACAGGATAGGTGGGAGACTGGGAAACTAGGGCGTCAGCCTTAGTGGAGTCAACCTTGGGATACCACCCTGACAGTACTGGGGTTCTAACAGGACGCCATGAAACTGGTGACTGGACATTGTTAGGTGGGCAGTTTGACTGGGGCGGTCGCCTCCTAAAAAGTAACGGAGGCGCCCAAAGGTTCCCTCAGAACGGTCGGAAATCGTTCGTAGAGTGCAAAGGCAAAAGGGAGCCTGACTGCGAGACCTACAAGTCGAGCAGGGACGAAAGTCGGGCTTAGTGATCCGGTGGTACCTCGTGGGAGGGCCATCGCTCAACGGATAAAAGCTACCTCGGGGATAACAGGCTGATCTCCCCCAAGAGTCCACATCGACGGGGAGGTTTGGCACCTCGATGTCGGCTCGTCGCATCCTGGGGCTGTAGTAGGTCCCAAGGGTTGGGCTGTTCGCCCATTAAAGCGGCACGCGAGCTGGGTTCAGAACGTCGTGAGACAGTTCGGTCCCTATCCGTCGCGGGCGTAGGAAATTTGAGAGGAGCTGTCCTTAGTACGAGAGGACCGGGATGGACTGACCTCTGGTGCACCAGTTGTTCCGCCAGGAGCACGGCTGGGTAGCTAAGTCGGGAAGGGATAAACGCTGAAAGCATCTAAGCGTGAAGCCTCCCTCAAGATGAGATTTCCCATAGCAAAAGCTAGTAAGACCCCTTGAAGAACACAAGGTTGATAGGTCAGAGGTGTAAGTGCGGTAACGTATGTAGCTGACTGATACTAATAGGTCGAGGGCTTGACCAATAAAATAGAATAATTCATGTGCAATTTTGAGATAACAATCTCAATAATCTGGTGATGATGGCGTAGAGGAAACACTCCTTCCCATTCCGAACAGGAAAGTTAAGCTCTACAGCGTCGATGGTACTGCACGGGAGACTGTGTGGGAGAGTAGAACGTTGCCAGGTAATGTGGCTCGATAGCTCAGTCGGTAGAGCAGAGGACTGAAAATCCTCGTGTCCCTGGTTCGATTCCTGGTCGAGCCACCAGGAAAAAAGCACTAACTTATGTTAGTGCTTTTTATTTTAAATTTAAAAATATAATTATATAAATAAAATATTGGCAGATTTATAATCAACTAAAAAATATCCTCTCTTGTTTAAAAAAGTAATAGTAACATATAGTAATATTAAAAGCATTAATGTTACTATATATAGATTTTTACTTTACTTAAACTTGAGAGGATAAATTTAAATTTTAATAGGTTTTTATAGTGAGCTTATATCTTCAAGAACTGTATTGACATGTTCCTTAACTTTAACTTTTCTATATTCCTTAACAAGAATACCTTCTTCATTAATTATAAAGGTACTTCTTTCTATACCCATAACTTTTTTTCCATACATATTTTTTTCTTTAATAACATTGAATAAATTACAAACTTCTTCTTTCTCATCGCTTAAAAGAACGAAAGGAAGATTAAATTTTTCAATAAATTTAGCATGAGATTTTAATGAATCTCTACTTATACCTATAACAATTGCATTTTTATCGGCAAAGCTATCACTATTATCTCTAAAGTCACATGCTTCATTTGAGCAACCAGGAGTATTATCTCTTGGATAGAAATAAAGTATCACCTTTTTACCTCTATATTGACTTAACTTATGTTCCTTATCATCAGAACCCATTAATGAAAAATCAGGAACTAAAGAATTAATTTCTACCATATTTACCTCCAAAATTTATATAATAATTATTATTATATAATAATAAGAAAATATAATCAATAAAATAATTATAACTATATACATTGGTAAAAATCTGTTATAATTATATATATCATATATATATAAGGAGAAATTTACATGGAAAACAAAGTTTTAGCTACTATTTCAGGTGTTGAAATAACTGAAAATGATTTAAATACAATAATAATGAGATATCCAGCAGATAAAAGAGGAATGTTCAATTCTGAAATGGGGAAAAAACAATTATTAGAGCAAATGATTTCATTTGATTTAATGCACAAATTAGGAACTGAAATGAAAATAAATGAGACTGAAGAGTATAAGGCAAATTTAGCTCAAGTTGAGAAAGATTTAATTACACAATTAACAATTAATAAAGTATTAGCTGAAGTAACAGTTACTGATGAAGATGCTAAAAAATATTATGATGAGCATAAGAATGAATTTGAACAACCAGCAACAGTATCTGCAAAGCATATATTAGTTGATAATGAAGAATTATGTTCTGATATCAAGAATAAGATAGAAAATGGAGAGTTATCTTTTGAAGAAGCTGCTAAACAATATTCTACATGTCCATCTAAAGAACAAGGTGGAAATCTTGGAGTATTTGGTAGAGGAATGATGGTTCCAGAATTTGAAGAAGCTGCTTTTGCATTAGAATTAGAAAAAGTAAGTGAGCCAGTTAAAACTCAATTTGGATATCATTTAATTAAAGTTGAAGCAAAGAATGAACCAAAAACTTCAGAATTTGCTGATGTTAAAAATCAAATTATTCAAAAATTAATCCAAGAAAATCAAGAAAAGAAATATTTAGATTTAATAAAAGAACTTGAAGCTAAATATGATGTTAAGAGATTCTAATATAAAATATAATTAAAATTTACAATAAAAATCACATGTATAAGCAAATTACTTATACATGTGATTTTTACAATTATCAAACTTTTATTTTAATAGTTATAATAATTCTTCATAACTATATATGTAATTATCACATTCTCTTTTTAAGAGATCTATTTGATGTTTAGCATGTTCATCATATACACCAGTAACTTTCATACCAGCCAGTTTTACACCTTTAACAGCAGCTATTATATCTTCATATACCATACATTCAGATGGATCAACCCCAAGCTTTTTTGCAGCTAATAAATATATGTCTGGATTGCTCTTGCTTTTTTTAACTTCATCTGTAACTGTAATAGCATCAAATAAATCAAAAGCATTGTTATTTTTTAATGTTGCCGTTAATAAGGGAATAGAATTGCTAGTAGCTAGTCCTAATTTTATTCCAGCTTTTTTTAGATTTTTTAAATAATTAAGGGCACCTGGCTTTAGTTTTACATTATTTTTATAATGATTATAGGCCATAGTATTCCAAGTGTTCATTATATCTTCAATGGAATCTTTAATTGAAAATCTATTTTTGAAGTATTCAGCTGTTTGATAAAAGCTTAAATGAGTAATTTCATCATTTAAATTATTTGGAACAGCATGTCCTTTTTCTGATAAATAATCTATATCAATTTGATGCCATACCCACATAGAATCAACAAGAGTTCCATCTAAATCAAATATAGCAGCTTTTATATTATCCAAATAATCATCTCCTAAATATAATTTTGTACAACAAAAAAGAGATAGATCAAAACCTATCTCTCTGGTCGGGGTGACAGGGATCGAACCTGCGACCTCATGGTCCCAAACCACGCGCGCTCCCATCTGCGCCACACCCCGAAGTACATTTAATATTATATGAGCAATTGATAATTATGTCAATACTTTTATTGAAATATATTTTTTTATTTTGTTTAGTTGATAAATCATATTTATAAATATTGTGCTATAATTTTATATTGTAAATATTTTTGTGAGGTGAGAATATGAATATTACAATTTTAGTAATGTTTCTAGGAAGTTTAGGGTTTATATTATTAGGAGTATTTTTATTAAATAATAAATATATAAAGAATATTGATACTAGCGATAAAGAAGTTTATAAGGAAATTAAAGCAATGAAAGTTAGTGGATATACCAATATATCAATAGGGTCAATAGGTTTAGTTTGTTCTACTATATCTTTTATTTCAGGAAATGTTAGTAAAACAGTAGTTACTATATTCGTTATATGTATAGCTCTATTATCTACTACTCAATACATATTAAATAAAAAAGTTAGAAAGTAATTAATAATTATTATTCGTATATTAAAACTTTCAAATAAGAAAAAAATTATTAATATGGTTAAAAAGGGGAATTAAATTACCAGTAAAATAAAATTAAGTATACATTTACATTAAGCAAAATGCCTATTTTTAAAATTTACCATTGTCCAAAGTTTCCATAAGTGATATAATGGTATAGAAAACAAAGGAGAGGGGGAAGGTCAAGGGGCCTTACGGATAATATGAAAAAAAGAATAATATCAGCTGCATTAGCTGCAACTTTAGTTATTACTTCAGCAATGCCTGCATTTGCTACACCAAATCAAGAAGTAATAGAAAACCAAAAGAAATATGATGAGTTAACACAGAAAATTGAAGATATAAATGATAAAATATACGCTTTAAATGGAGAGATAGAACCTTTATTTCAAACAATTGAATCAAATAATGCTCAAATGGAACAAATAAAGGTTGAAGTGGAAAATACACAAAAAGAAATTGAAACTGCTAAAGAGGAAATCGCTAAAACTGAAGAAGTTTTAGGTAAAAGAGTTAGAGAGTTATACAAATCAGGTGGACAAAGTAGCTACATAATGTTATTATTTAGCGCTGATAGTTTTAATGATTTAATTAGTAAGATTGAATCAACTAGCAGATTAGTGAAGATAGATAAAAAGATAGTTAAAGAATTAGAGGACAAGCAAGATTCTCTTAACGATAAAATTACATCTTTAGATGAAAAGAATAATGAACTTACAAAAATAAATGAAGAAACTGAAAAGTCTTTAAGTGAACTTGAAACTAAAAAAGCTGAACAAGAAACATTAGTTGCACAAGTTCAAGCTGAACAAGATGAATTTGAAAGAGAATTCTTATCTGTTTCAGAAAGAACATTAGTACAAGCTCAATATTCTGTTATAGAGAGTTCTTCAAGCTCAATAGCTGATTTAAATAGTGCAATTAGCCAATTAAGAAGTATTAGAGATGGTCAGCTTAAGAGTGATATAGTTAAGGAAGAAGTAAATGCTAAGATAGAAGCTGCACAAGCTAAGATTTCAGAACTTCAAGCTGCTATAGATGCAGCAAATGCGGCAAGTAAGCCAAGCAGAGGTGACTCAACAGTATCAGCAACAGGGAATGCAATAGTTGATTATGCATATAAATTCTTAGGAACAAAGTATTTATGGGGTGGAACAACTCCAGATGGATTTGATTGTTCAGGATTCACTCAATACGTATTTAGAAATGCTGCTGGAGTAAGTTTACCAAGAACAACATATGACCAAATAAATGTAGGTGTTGCTGTATCTTATAATGATTTACAGCCAGGGGATTTAGTTTTCCCTCATACTGGACATGTTGGTATATATGTAGGTAATGGACAAATGATACATGCACCAAGTACTGGTGATGTAGTTAAAGTTTCAAGTGTATATAAATTCTATACAGCTAGAAGAGTATTATAATTTGTACTGACTAGGATTTGTTAATCCTAGTCTTTTTTGTGTATAATATGTATAATAAAAAGTACTTAGTTTACAATTTGGTTAAGGAGTGTTTTATGGACATTAAGATAAATGTTGATGAAAGTGTTGATGATTTACAGCTAAAGGGATTAAATTTAATTCAAAAACAACAAGGGTTTAGATTTGGCGTAGATGCAGTTTTATTATCACATTTTGCAAATATAAAGAATAAGCATAGAGTTATTGATTTATGCACAGGGACAGGAATAGTGCCATTTTTAGCTTATGGTAAATATGAGCCTAAGGAAGTTATAGGTATAGAAATACAAGAAGATATGGTTGAAATGGCTAATAGGAGTTCTTTACTTAATAATACTACAGATATAGTTAAATTTATTCATGGTGATTTAAAAGATAAAGCATTGTTAGATTCACTAGGTAAATTTGATGTATTAACGGTTAATCCTCCATATAAATTAAATAATGCAGGGATAATTAATCCAAATGATAAATTGGCAATAGCTAGACATGAAGTAATGTGTACATTAGAGGATGTAATTATAGCAGCTAGAAGATTGCTTAAAGATAATGGAAGAATGTTTATAGTACATAGACCAGAAAGATTAGCTGATATTTTTTGTATTATGAGAAAATACAAAATAGAGCCAAAAAGAGTTAGAATGGTTCAGCCTAATACTAAAAAAGCACCTAATATAGTTTTAGTAGAAGGGCAAAGAGATGGTGGGGCCTTTTTAAAGTGGGAAGAAACATTATATGTGTATGATGATAATGGAAACTATAGTGAAGAAATAGATCGTATTTATGGAAGGAAGTAATTATATGGAATATGGAAAAGTATATTTAGTACCTACCCCAATAGGAAATTTAAAAGATATAACACTAAGAGCATTAGAAGTATTAGAAAGTGTGGATGAAATTGCAGCTGAAGATACAAGACAAAGTCTAAAGCTGTTAAATCATTTTAATATAAAGAAACCTCTTTTTAGTTACCATCAACATAATGAACAAGGTAAAAGTAATGAAATATTGTCAAAGGTTGAGGAAGGCAAGAATATAGCCATAGTTACAGATGCAGGTACACCAGGGATATCAGATCCAGGAAGTGTTGTAGTTAGCAAATGTATAGAAAATAATATACCTTTTGAAGTATTACCAGGAGCTACAGCTATAACAACAGCTTTAGTTTATTCAGGATTAGATACTACGAAATTTATTTTTAGAGGATTTATTCCAAGAGAAACTAAGGAGAGAAAAATATTATCAGAAGAAATTAAAGATAAAAAGGAAACATTAATTTTTTATGAGTCACCGCATAGACTTATAGATACTTTAGAGTATTTAAAGAGAACATTAGGTGATAGAAATATAGCTGTTTGTAGAGAATTAACAAAATTACATGAAGATATATATAGAGGAACTATTGGAGAAGCCTATAATTGGTTTTTAGATAATAAGCCAAGAGGAGAATTTGTATTAGTTATTTCAGGTAAAAGCGAAAGTGAGTTTAGAGCTGAAAAAGAACAAGAACTTAGCGGAATAACAGTAGAACAACACTTAATGAATTTAATTAATAGTGGAATGGATAAAAAAGAAGCTATAAAGATAGTTGCAAAAGAAAGAGAAATTCCTAAAAAAGAAGTTTATAAAATAGCAATTAATTTATAAGTTAAAAAAGAGAGGGTACCAAAAGGTAACCTCTCTGATTAATTTGATGAAATTATGTATAGTAATAATTAATTACTTTCCAACTTTTAATTCTTCCATGCAGTTCTTGCAGATGTTTTTACCTTTGTAGTTAACAACATCTCTAGCATCACCACAGAAGATACAAGCTGGTTCATATTTCTTTAATATGATTTGTTCACCATCTACATATATTTCTAAAGCATCTTTTTCAGCGATATCTAAAGTTCTTCTTAATTCTATTGGAATAACAATTCTTCCTAATTCATCTACTCTTCTTACAACTCCAGTTGATTTCATTTTAAAATTCCTCCTTAAAACAAGTTTCGACATTTAGCAGATTAATATTAGCAGATATGTAATTAAAAGTCAATAATAAACTTTAAAAAAAAGTTTTAATTACAAAATTCTCTTTAAATTAATTCATAAATAAACTATACTACCATATTTTTGAAAAGTCAATAATATTTTATAAAATAAATGACAAAATAAACATAATAATACATAGATTGTTCTATGATATTGTAGAATTGTGAAGGACAAGTTTAAAAGCATTAAATATATAAAAATAAAAAAAGAAAAAAAAGTAAAAATTAAAATTTTAAAGTATAATTTTATTAATAGATGTTAAAAATTTATATTATACTAACTCAAAATATAACTTATAAAATAGATGAAAATAACTTGTAACAAGTTTATAGTTACTATATAATATAAATATTGAATTATATAAGAAAAATGAGGTGAAATAATATGGTTAATAAAATTGATAATAAATATATAAAGAAAATTGCAGAAGAGATATCTAATACGTCAATGATACCTTATGAAGAGTTACCTAAATATGATCTTTTTTTATCTCAAGTAATAGACTTTTTAAATGATAAGTTTGTTGAAGATAAATATACTAATAATATAGTTCAAAATTATATAAAAAGTGAAGTTATTAGTAAACCTGAAGATGGCAAAAAGAGAGGGTATACTAAGATACATTTAGTTCAACTTGTGCTATTAAGCTATATGAGACCAATACTTACAACAGAAGAAATTAAAAAAGTATTTAGTTTAGCTTTTAATGAAATAAATGATAGATCAGATGATATTATAGATTGGGAAAATGCATATAAGTTATTTTTTGAAATTCAAGAAGAAAGTTTTGATAAAAACTTAAGTGCTACAGCGATAAATGATGAAAAGTTAGATTTAATTATTAAAGAATTCCAGCTAGATGATAAGGACGAAAACAGTATAAGAACTTTTGTTATAGTATTATCTTTAATAGCTCAAGCTAGCGCTATTAAAAAATTAGTTCAAAAAATAGTAAAAGAATATCATTCATAACTTTAAGCTGCCGATTAATTGGTAGCTTTTTTGTTATAATAAAATAGTAATGTAAGAGAGGAATGATTATGAAGGAGAAATTACTATTTAGAGAATCTGTTAGAGGAATAGTTGAATATGTATTAAAAAGCGGAAGCTTAGATGATAGGTTTATATCTAGAGGTCGTGCTATAGATGGAACAATTGCTCATGGAAAACTTCAAAAAGATAATGAATTAATATATGAAGATTATGAAAAAGAAGTAAGAATGCAACATGAATTTCATAAGGATAATATAACTTTATTAATTGATGGTAGAGCTGATGGAATTATAAATGAAAATGGCAATATAATTATAGAAGAGATAAAGTCAACTTATATGGATTTAAGTTATTTATATGAGGATTACAACTTGCTTCATTGGGCTCAAGGAAAGTTTTATGCTTATATTTATTGTATAGCTAATAATATAAAAAGCATAACGATAAGGTTAAGTTATTTTAATATAAATACAGATCAAGTTAGATCTTTTGATCATATATATAGCTTAAAAGAATTAGAAGAGTTTGTATATGAGTTAATAAATAAATATTTAGATATATTAATTTTAAAAGAGTCATTTAAAATAGAGAGAAATAAAAGTATAAAAGAGTTACAATTTCCATTTAAGTCATATAGAAAAGGGCAAAGAGAGCTAGCAGTAAGCTGTTATAGTAACATAAGAAAAAAAGGAATATTATTTGCACAAGCTCCTACAGGAATAGGAAAAACAATATCAACTATTTTCCCAGCTATAAAGGCAATAGGAGAAGGAATGGGAGAAAAAATAGTATATTTAACAGCTAAAACAATAACTAGAACTGTAGCCGAAGAGGCATATGTTAAATTATTTAAAAACAATTTGAAGTTTAAAGTAGTTACTATTACCGCAAAAGAAAAAATATGTATTAATAATGAAGTAAAATGTAATCCAGATGATTGTATTTATGCAAAAGATTATTTTACTAAAATAAATGGTGTAATAAATAATTTAATAAAAAGTAATAATATATTTTTTAGAGAAGAAATAGTTGAATATGCTAAGAAGTATGAGGTATGTCCTTTTGAACTTTCTCTAGATTTAAGCAGTTGGTGCGATGGGGTTATTTGTGATTATAACTATGCCTTTGATCCCAGAGTAAAGCTAAAAAGAATATTTGAAGATAGAAATGAAGAAAATATATTATTAATAGATGAGGCACATAATCTTGTTAATAGAGCTAGAGAAATGTATAGTTGTACTTTAGAAAAAAGTAAAGTAATGGGTGTTAATAAGATTATAAAAGGAAAAGTACCTAAGCTATATAAAATTTCTAATTCTATAAATAAGGAAATGATACATATAAGAAGAGAATTGGAAGAAATAAATAAAAAGATTAAATATCATAATGAGCAATATAAAGAATTAATAAAGATATTACGGGCATTTATTAATGAAGCAGATAATTACTTAGTAAAAAGCAAGGGAACTGATGGGTATGAGGAAGTATTAGATTTTTATTATGAAGTAAGAAATTTCATTGCAGCAAGTGAATTGTATGATAAAGAGTATACAACTATTTTAAAAAGTGATAAAAGTGAATTTAGTATAAAAATATTTTGTATTAATCCAGCTAAAAATTTAAGGCAAGTTATTAAAAATACTTATTCTAGTATTATATTTTCTGCTACTCTATCTCCTATAAAATATTATGTTGATTTAATAGGTGGAGATGAAGAAAGTTTTAAGTTAAGATTTGATTCACCTTTTAATAAAGAAAATTTATCAACATATATATATCCTTTAGATATGAGATATGTTAATAGAGAAAAGAATATTGATATATTATGTAATGTTATATATAAATTTATTAATGACAAAAAAGGTAATTATATGGTGTTTTTACCTTCCTTTGAATATTTATATAAGGTATATACAAGATATATAGATATATATGGAGATGAAGGAATAATAGTACAAGAGGAAAATTTGTCGGAAACAAAGAAAGATGAGTTTTTAAAGGCTTTTAATAAAGAGAATAATATCATTGGATTTACAGTTGTAGGTGGGATGTTTTCAGAAGGAGTAGATTTACCAGGTGATAAATTGATTGGAGCTATAATAGTAGGAGTTGGATTTCCAATGGTTTCTATTGAAAATAATATAATATCAGAATACTTTGAAGAAAATGGTTTTGATTATTCTTATACTTATCCAGGTATAAATAAGGTTCTTCAATCTGCAGGAAGAGTAATAAGAACAGAGAGTGATAAAGGAAGAGTATTATTAATAGATAGAAGGTATAAAAGTCATAAATATAAATTTATTTTACCTAAGGAATGGGAGATGGAAGAATATAAATTATAGTAGTTATGTATATAATAAGTGATATGTTAGAAAGGAAACATGGTGATATGATGTTTAAAAAAGAGGAGGCAAAAAAAGGAAGATTTTTGGGGTTTATAGTTTATTTTATAGTTAAGATAAGAGATGATGATATTTTTGCTTTAGCAGCTCAATTAGCATACTATTTAATATTATCATTTTTCCCTTTTTTAATTTTTTTATTAACATTAGTTGGATTTAGTAATTTAGATTCAATGGAGGTATTAGGGGCATTAAGAACTATGTTGCCTACTAGTGCATTTGAACTTATTTATAATGTGATTATAGAAATTATTGAAAAACAAAATACTGGATTATTAGGAGCATCTTTACTATTGGTAATTTGGTCTGCATCATCAGCATTTAGGGCTGTAATTAAAGGGATAAATAAAGCATATGGATTAAATGAAAATAGATCATTTATTAAAAGAGCTTTTATAGCAGTTATATGTACATTTGCATTAGCTTTTTTAATAATGTTAACATTAGTAATGTTAGTGTTTGGACGTTTAATAGGTGATTTATTAGCAGCATATCTACCATTTCCAGTTGTGGTATATAAAGTATGGAATTTTCTTAGATATCTACTTGTTGTATTCATGATGATATTAATTTTTGCCAGTATATATAGATATACTCCTTCAAAAAGACTTAGGTGGAAGGAGGTTCTACCAGGAGCTATTGCATGTACAGGTGGATGGTTAATCGTTTCTTTAGGTTTTTCATTTTATATAAATAATTTTAGCAATTATTCTAAAATATATGGTGGGTTAGGTGCTGTTATTATATTAATAACATGGCTGTATCTTACTTCAATAATTTTGATTGGAGGAGGAGAGATTAATTCAGTAATAGTTATAAGAAAAACTAATTTATTAAATTAATTATCATTTTTATAGTTTTAATGTCTACTTGCAATAAATTTAATTATAATAAACTTTCCGTGAATAGAAAAATTTGAAGTGGTTATACTCAAAGGTGAAATATTCAGGAGGTGTAATAAAATGAATAAAATAGTATTATTAGGAAAACTTATAAAGGACCCTGAACTAAAAACTATAGATAATGGTGAAAAAGTTTTTACAAGGTTCATAATAGCAGTAGATAGAAATTTTAAATCTGTTGATGGAACTAGAAAGGCTGACTTAATTCCAGTAACCATATGGGGAAGAAAAGCAGAAGTTGTTTGTAAGTATATGACTAAAGGAAGTTATATTAGCTTAAGTGGTAGATTAAAAACAGGAAGTTATGAAGATAAACAAGGGAATAAAAAATATATAGCGGAAGTTGTTGCCGAAGATTTCAAATTTGTTGGAAATAGAAGAGAAGTTAGAGAGAATAACGAAGTTAGTGGCGAAGAATAAGTTGTTAAATAGGGGTTGTTATGAAACGATCTCTATTTTTTTTGAAATAAAATCTCTCATAGTATTATAGCTTTCGACAGTTATTTTAATATATTAAATAATATGATTAGTGAGTAAAGTTATAATATTAATTGAAAAAAGTGTAATAAATTACAATTATGTTGAAAGGTAAGGGAAATTTTATTTTGTATAGTAACACTATTTGACATAATTTTGATTTAAGGTATGGTATTGTTTTATTATTAAATAATATGTAGAGAGGTACTAGGATTATGAAGATAAATAAAACATTAAGTAAAATAGTAAATATTGATGAGAAAGAAGTTAAATATATTTATAGAATAACTGAAAAGAGCATGAGAAATAGACAAGCATTTGGAATTGAAATTGAAAGACAAGACTTTAATAATGGAGAAATGATAAATTTAGAGAGAGATTCTGTAAGTTTAGTAGCAAGCGAAGAGAGGAAAGCTAATGATATATTAATATTGTTATTTAATAATTTAGTTTCACCTATTCATTTAGTTGATATTGTTGGTGAATATTCAGATTTGTGTGCCGCTGAATTTTAATTTTTAAAATTATATTTACATAAAGGATATTTACAGCTGATAATTAAGTTATTCTATATATAGTTTAACAAAAGAGGTGATTTAATGATATTGGGAGTTGGAACAGATATAATAGAAATTGAGAGAATTGATAGAGCAATAAACAATACACCAATGTTTTTAGAAAAAATATTTACTAAAAGAGAACTTCAGGAATTAAATAAAAGTAAACTTAGAGTTGAGAGTGTAGCTGGAAATTTTGCTGTAAAGGAAGCAGTAAGTAAAGCTGTAGGAACTGGTATGAGAGGGTTTACCTTTAATGATATAGAAGTTTTTAGAGATGAACTAGGAAAACCAATAGTACAAGTATCTAATAAAGTAAAAGAGATAATAAAAGCTGATAATTATATATTTAATGTTTCTATTTCACATAATAGAACTTGCGCAATTGCATTCGTAGTACTAGAATCTCACCAACCTACATAATATTTATATAGTAATTAGTAACATAAATAATATTTTTTTAAGCAACTTAATAATAAAATATGAATAAAATCTATAGTTCCTTAATATTAGTAATAATGAAATAGTGCTTATAGGAGGATATATGAAGAAAAAAATTATTATAACATTATTACTAATTATCCCTTTTATATCTATCTTTCTTGTTGTTATTTTTAGGGGGATACTTTCACCTGATAATGAGGAGATAATTAGGGATTTAAAAAATATTAAATGTTATGAAACAAAAGTTGAGTACATAGTTAAGAATAGCAAAGGAGAAGAACGAGAGAATACAGTTCAATATTATTCAAAAGAAGAGGGAATAAGAGTAGAATTCGCTGATGATAAAGTTAAGGTTTATAAATCAGATGGAATTCATGTAAAGGATAATTCATCTACTGGTGAATATGTGATTGAAAGCGATATGGACATACTTCATTCAATGGCATTTATGAATAAGATATTATCTTACCCACTAAAGAGTGATTCTATAAAAGAAGGACAAGAAGAGTGGGGAGATGAAATATATATACAAGTGGATACAGAGTTATTTTTAAACAATGAGCATTTTAATAGTGCTAGGATTTTTATAAATAAAAAAACCAAGACACCTATTGGAATTGTAATTTATGATAAGGATGGTAATGACTCAGTACGAATAATTTATGAAGATTTTAAAGTGGTTAAAGAAGTTGATGAAAACTTATTTAATTAAGCTTTATTAAAATCAGTAGATGAATGCTGAATGTAAATTCAGTATTCATCATATAATTTAGATATTAGTAAGAGTTAGATTAAACAAATGATTAAATATAGATAAATGATATAAAGAAAATTTAGCCATTGTAGTATTTAGTTCAGTCTTGTTGTATTAACCATAGTGACAATCTAAGTACATAGTAATCATTTTATAGATTGATGATTAAAAATATACTTTTAAAGGAATAAAAATTGTAAAAAATATAAAATTTACTCATATAATGACATTTCTATTTACAAAATGACATATTTTGAAATATAATTTTCTTATACATAGGAAATAGAATTCCTAGGAGGTCAAATATGTCAAAAAAAATAGATAATATAATAATCCGTAAATTTAAAAATGATTTTGAAAAAAGTAGTAAATTTATTAAAGATAGTTTAATAGTATATAGTGAGGGGAATGAAGCAAGTGAGTTCTTTGAGTTAATGAAAAATGGATACAAAGAGATGTCGAAAATTAATTTAGAACTTGCATATGATGCTAATTCATCACAAAAGTCACTTAAATACAAATTTGATGACATAAATGAATATGAGAAATGGCTTTGCGGAGTGTGATATTTTTAATGACTACTATGGTTGTAAAAAGAGGGGATATTTTTTATGCAGATTTAAGTCCTGTTATAGGCTCTGAGCAAGGTGGAATTAGACCAGTAATTATAATACAAAATGATATAGGAAACAAATATAGTCCTACAGTAATAGTAGCGGCTATAACTTCTCAAATTAATAAAGCCAAGCTTCCAACACATGTGGAAATTTCATCAGAAGAATATGGATTGAATAGAGATTCAGTTGTGTTATTAGAGCAAATAAGGACGCTAGATAAAAAAAGGCTTAAAGAAAAAATAGGCCATATGACAGATGCTGATATGAGAAAGGTAGATAAATCATTACTTATTAGTATAAGTCTAGCTTAAATATTTAATTTAACCAATTATTAAGACAAAGTATAACCACTTTGTCTTTTTTTAGTTTAAAAATAAATATATTTTATAATTTATGTTATATATGATATACAATTTAAAAACAATAATGTATACTTTAATTTAAAATAGTGTATACAAATAAAAAAATTTATGTTAAAATAAATTTGGGTAATTTACATAATTATAGAGTATAATAAAAGTATATTAATATAAATTGTTACGACGGAGGCTTTTAAATGGTTAATAATGTAGAAGAATTAAAATCAATATCTAAACTAATCAGAAAAGATATAGTTTCAATGTTAACAGAATCAGCATCAGGACATCCAGGTGGATCTTTATCTGCAACTGATATTGTAACTACACTTTTCTTTAAGGAAATGAATATAGATCCAAGCAATCCAAAGAATCCAGATAGGGACAGATTTGTATTGTCAAAAGGTCATGCTGCACCTGTTTTATATAGTGCATTAGCAAGAAAAGGATTCTTACCAGTAGAAGAATTAAGTACTTTAAGAAAGTTTGGATCAAGATTACAAGGTCATCCAAGTATGAAGTGTTTACCAGGAATAGATATGTCAACTGGTTCTTTAGGTCAAGGAATTTCTTCAGCTGTAGGAATGGCTTTAGCAGGGAAAATAGATAACAAAGCATATAGAGTATATACTATTTTAGGTGATGGTGAATTAGAAGAAGGTCAAGTATGGGAAGCTTCTATGTGTGCAGCTCACTATAAATTAGATAACTTAACTGCTTTTGTAGATTTTAATGGACTACAAATCGATGGAAACATAGAAGATGTTATGAATCCATCACCAATAGATAAAAAGTTTGAAGCTTTTGGTTGGAATGTATTAGTTATTGACGGACATAACTATAATGAAATAATAGATGCTATAGAAAAAGCAAAAGAATGTAAGGGTATGCCAACAGTAGTTATATGTAAAACTGTTAAAGGAAAAGGTGTATCATTTATGGAAAATGAAGCAGCATGGCATGGTACAGCACCAAGTAAGGAACAATGTGAAAAAGCTTTAGCTGAGATTGGAGGAGACAGATAATGAGTAAGAAAATCGCTACAAGAGAAGCATATGGAAAAGCATTAGCAGAATTAGCAAAAGAAAATGAAAATGTAGTAGTATTAGATGCGGATTTATCTAAATCTACTAAGACAGCTGACTTTAAGGCCGTTTCTCCAGAAAGATTTTTTAATATGGGAATTGCTGAAGGAAATATGATGGGAGTTGCCGCAGGTTTATCAACTTGTGGAAAAATTCCATATGTAAGTACATTTGCAATGTTTGCAGCAGGTAGAGCTTTTGAACAAATAAGAAACTCAATCTGTTATCCTAAATTAAATGTTAAAGTTTGTGCTACACATGCTGGATTAACAGTTGGAGAAGATGGTGCATCTCACCAAACTGTTGAAGATTTATCATTAATGAGAAGTATACCAAATATGGTAGTTATCTCACCTGCAGATGCAGTTGAAACTATGGCTGCAATTAAGGCTATAGCTGAATATGATGGACCTTGCTATGTAAGATTAGGAAGAGCTGCAGTTAATGTAATAAATGATGAAAATACTTATGAATTCAAATTAGGAAAAGGTGTTGTAGTATCAGAAGGTAAAGATGTGACTATAGTTGCAACTGGAATTATGGTTGATGCTGCTATAGAAGCAAAAGAAATTTTAGCACAAGAAGGAATTGATGCTAAGGTTATAAATATACACACAATAAAACCTTTAGATAATGAGTTAATTATAGAAGCTGCTAAAGAAACAGGAGTTATAGTAACAGCTGAAGAACATAGCATAATTGGTGGATTAGGTTCTGCAGTTGCAGAAGTTATTACTGAAAAATATCCAGTACCAGTTTTAAAGGTTGGAATTAATGATACTTTTGGAGAAAGTGGTAAGCCGGATGAATTATTAAAGGCTTATAACTTAACATCACAAGATATAGTTAATAAAGTTAAACAAGCAATTACTTTAAAAAAGTAGATTATAAACCACAAAACAGCTATTTTACCACTTAAAAACTGCGATAAAAAAATCGCAGTTTTTTTGTTGTTAAAAAAGGTATATAATGGTGACGTGTATTAAATCATTTGGGATAAAAAGAGTAGAGTGAGGGAAAATAATACAAATAGTTTAAATGTGTAAGGAGTATTTTTTATGAGAAAAGATAATTTAAAGGATTTTTTATTAATAACTATTGGAATACTTTTAGTTGCAATATCAGTTGTATATTTTTTTGAACCTAATAGTATTGCAGCTGGAGGAATAACTGGTTTAGCAATTGTTATAAATCACTATATACCATTTATATCAATTGGACCACTTGTGCTTATTATGGATGCAACTTTATTTGTGATTGCATTAATAGCAATAGGACCTAAGTTTGGAGCTAAAAGTATATATTGTAGTCTTTTGTTATCCACATCTATGTGGGTAATGCAGAAGTTTCTTCCATTTACCATAACAAATGATTTAATGCTAGCCACTATATTTGGGACATTAATAGCAGCCTTAGGAATGGCAATAGTATTTAATGCTAATGCATCAAGTGGAGGAACAGATATAATAGCTAAAATATTAAATAAATTTTTTCATTTTAATATAGGAAAATCATTGCTTATGGTTGATTTTTTAGTTACTCTATTAGGGGCAATAACATTTGGTATAAATGTAGGACTGTATGGATTATTATCTGTTATAGTAAATGGTGTTGTTATAGATAAGATAATAGCTGGTTTTAAGGTTAAAAGTGAAATTACAATAATAAGTCATAGAAATAAAGAAATAAGTGAATATATATTAAATGACTTAGAAAGAGGATGCACCTTTATAAAAGGTATTGGTGGGTTTACTGGTAAAGATACATCACTATTATATACAGTATTGGATAGAAGTGAATTTATAAAACTAAAAAAACATATTAGTAGTATTGATAAAAATGCATTTATTACAGTTGGAGAGGTCCATGAGGTTATGGGAGAAGGATTTAAGTTTATAGATGAAGATTAAAAAATGAAAGATAGGAGATAATTATGCAAAAGATTAAAGAATATTTATTAACAACAATAGGAATAGCATTAACAGCAATAGCATTAGAGTATTTTTTCTTTCCAGCAGATATAGCTGCAGGGGGAGTATCTGGTATAGGATTAGTAATAAATAAATTAATAGGCTTAGATACTAGTATAGTTGTATTGGTTCTTAATGTTTTCCTTTTTATATTGGCATTTCTTGTTTTAGGAAAATCATTTGGAGCAAAAAGTATTTATGCAACAATAATGCTTTCAGTATTTATGTGGATAATTGAAAAGTTTTTTACGCCAGGAGTTTTAACTGAAAATATGTTTTTAGCTAGTTTTTTTGGATCAATAATTTTAGGAATGGGAGCAGCTATTGTTTTTCATCAAGGTGCGTCTACGGGAGGAACTAGTATTATAGCTGCAATTATTAGTAAATTTACTCCAATTGGAATAGGAATATCAGTATTACTTACAGATTCATCTGTTTGTATATTAGCAATTAGTGTATTTGGTGTAGACAAAGGATTATTTGGATTCTTTAGTGTTATTTTAATAGGTTTAGTTATAGATAAATTTATAGATGGATTTAATAGCTGTAAGCAAGTATTTATAATAACATCAAAAGAGAAAGCAATAGTTAATCACATAATTAAAAAAATTGATAGAGGGTGTACAGTACTTAATGGAAATGGTGGATATACTGGAAGTGATGTAAAAATAATATACACAGTATTAAGTTCAAGTGAGTTCATAGCCTTAAAAAAAGATGTGAAAGAAATAGATCCAGATGCATTTTTAACTGTTAATGAATCAACAGAAGTATTAGGAAAAGGATTTACAGATTTTCAATAAAAATATAGTAAAATGAGGTAAATAGCCCTTTAATATTGGTATTATAGCTTTTAGTATGATATAATGGCTTTATAGTTTTTAAAGTTATTAAAGTTAAAGTTGTAAGAGGTGTTATTTATGATAGAATTTAAGGACGTGTCCAAGATATATGATAACAATGTTAAAGCGTTATCAAATGTAAATATAAAGATAGAGTCAGGAGATTTTGTTTTCTTAGTTGGGCCATCTGGTGCAGGTAAGTCTACTTTTATAAAAATGTTATTAAAAGAAGTAGACCCAACAATGGGAGAGATTATAGTAGCTGATAAAGAATTATCTAAGGTAACTAGAAAGCAGATACCATATTACAGAAGAAAAATCGGAATGGTATTTCAAGATTTTAGATTAATACCTACTTTAAATGTATATGAAAATGTTGCATTTGCAATGAGAGTAGTAGAAGCATCTCAAAGAGAAATAAGAAGAAGAGTACCTATGGTATTATCTCTAGTAGGTTTATCTCATAAATATAAAATGTTTCCTAATGAGTTATCAGGAGGAGAACAACAAAGGGTATCTTTAGCAAGAGCGATAGTTAATAATCCATCGGTTTTAATAGCTGATGAGCCTACAGGTAACTTAGACCCAGAAACAGCAAAAGAAATAATGGGATTGTTAGAGGACATAAATAGAGCAGGAACAACTATATTAATGGCAACTCATGCAAAAGATATAGTAGATAATATGCAAAAGAGAGTTATAGCTATTGATAAGGGAATGGTTGTAAGAGATGATAGAAAGGGGATGTACGAGAATGAAAATTAGCACGTTAAATTATTTTATAGTAGATGCTTTAAAAAGCATAAAAAGAAATAGGACAATCAGTGTTGCTGCTATGATAACTGTATTAATAACTTTTTTCGTATTTGGTACATTTACTCTATTAGCATTAAATTTTAATAAAAGTATTGAAGATGTAGCATCTAAAATTCAAATTCAAGTATATTTAAATGAAGACATAAAATTAGTTGATCAAAAAGAAATAGAACTTAAGTTGATGGAAAATGAACAAGTTAGTGAAGTTACATATGAATCTAAAGATGAAGCATTTTTAAATTTAAAAGAAAACTTAGGAAGTAATGCCGGATTATTAGAAGGTTATGATTTAACGAATAATCCATTACCAAGTTCATTTATAGTTAACTTAAAAGATCCTTCATATGCTGATGAAGTTACTAAATCAGTAGAAAGTATGACTGGTGTTGAAGGAATAGGAAATCAACAAGATGTAATTAACACAATAAGTAAGTTTGTTAATGTAGTTCAAATAGTAGGAATAGGATTATTTGCAGTATTTATAGGTGTATCAGTATTCTTAATAATGAATACAATAAAACTTACAGTTTATTCAAGAAGAAGAGAAGTTGGAATAATGAAGTTTGTTGGTGCAACAGACTGGTTTATTAGATGGCCTTTTGTTATTGAGGGGATAATAATCGGTGCAGTAGGTTCATTAGCATCAAGTATAATATTGTACTTTACATATAATGGAGTATTTAAATGGATTGTTTCATCTATGTTTATAGTAAACTTAGTACAACCACAATTTGTTTTAACAACTTTATTAGCTTGCTTTGTTGGAGGCGGTATAGTAGTTGGAGCAATAGGAAGTATATTTGCATTAAGAAAATTCTTAGTTGTTTAGTATATAGAATTTGTTAAATAGGTAAAAATAAATATATAGAAATTATTTTAAAACTACAACTCATTACTTTGGTTCTGGGTTGTAGTTTTAAGTAAATAAAGGGAAATTTAAATAATATAAGTTATTTTATATAAAAAGAAAGGAGTATTTATGGAGAATTTTAATGAAGAAGAGAGAAAGCCTAGAAAAATTGGAGGGAAGGTATTTAAATACTTAATTTTATTATTGGTATTATTAATAACATATGGAGGAGTATTTTATCTAGGAAATGCACTTGCCATTAAAGGGTTTATAATGGGGTCAGTACCTGAAAATGCTGTTGCCGATTTAGAAGATATTCAAGATACTGAAAAATATTCTAATCTATTTAATCTACGAAGTATGTTATTTTCGATGTATGATGGAGAGATAGATGATGAGAAACTTTTAGAAGGTGCTATGAAAGGTATGGCTGAAGCTATAGGAGATCCATATACTGTTTATATGGATAAAGAGGAATTTACAACATTTATGGAATCAAGTCAAGGAAGTTTCTATGGAATAGGAGCTCAAATAGGAGTTAGAGATGATAATGTAACTATAATAGCTCCAGTTGAAGGATCACCATCAGAAAAAGCAGGATTAAAAGCTGGAGATATAATATTAAAGGTTGATGATTATGAGGTTACAGATTTAAATACAGAAGCAGTTGTATCTAGAGTTAGAGGAGAAGAAGGTGTTCCAGTTACTTTAACTATTAAACGTGAAGGTGTAGATGAGCCATTTGAAGTTGAAATAGTAAGAGCGGAAATAAAGACTGAGTCAGTAAAAGGTGAAATCCTAGAAGATGGAATAGGATATATTCAAATAACAACTTTTAGCGATGAAGAAGTAAGTGATAAGTTTAGTGAAAAATTAAATGAATTAAAACAACAAGGAATGAAAAAACTAATATTAGATTTAAGAGGCAACCCAGGTGGATACTTAAATGAATGTGTTGAAATAGCTTCTAATTTTATTCCAGAAGGAGAAGTAGTTACTTATACAATTGACAAGTATAACAAGAAGGTAATATCAAATTCAATAGGCGGAGATGCTATTGGAATGCCATTAGTAGTACTTGTTGATGGTGGAAGTGCTAGTGCTTCAGAAGTTGTAACTGGGGCTTTAAGAGATCATGAAGCTGCAACAATAATTGGAACAACGACGTTTGGTAAAGGGATAGTGCAACAACTTAAGGTTTTACCTAATGATATGGGAGGACTTAAAGTTACAACATCTAAGTATTATACACCAAATGGTGAAAATATTCATGGTACAGGAATAGAGCCAGATGTAGTTGTAGAAATTCCACAAGAAGTATTAGAAATGGATTATGATAGAAGTATTGATCCACAATTTCAAAAAGCTTTAGAGGTAGTAAGAGAGAAGAATTAATTAGGAGGCTCAGAATGGATTTAATAATTCATAGTTTAAAGTCTGTAGCAACAGCAATAATTGAGCCAATGCATTTAGTTATGCTTTTAGTGTTTGGGATAATATTTTATTTTAAAAATGTTAGAATAGTTTCTATTCAAAAAATGACATTAGGAGAGGGGTTAAATACCCCTCTAGAACTTACATTATCTCAAGTTGTATTAGGAATATTAGCAGGTGCAATTGGAAGTGTAATATTATCTATACTTGGAGTCACGTTTAGTGAAAGCTCTGGAATAGAGTTTATATTTATGATATCAATATTATCTTTATTTTATAAAAAGAAATATATATCATATGCATACTCCACAGCTATATTAGGTGCTATAGGTATTGTTTTAAAGTTTATAAGTAATATTACTGAAATGAAACTGTTTTTAAATACTGATATATTATCACTGATGACTTTCGTAGGAGTAATATACATATTAGAAGGATTTTTAATTATATTTGATGGAAGTAGAGGAGCAATACCTGTATTTACAAAGAAAGAAGAAAAAATAGTTGGAGGGTTTTCGTTTAATAGATATTGGCCAATACCTGTTGCAATACTTATGATTTTTACAAATAGTGTAGTGGGTGAAGAATCAATTTATTCTAATATAGCATCATGGTGGCCTATTATAAATAATAAATCAATAGTATCTTTATTAGCTACTGCAATGATAGCAAGTATTCCTTTGTATGGAATAATGGGTTATAGTAATGTTACATTTACCCAAGAGAAGAAAACTAAGTCATTAAGGTGTGGTATTGCTATTTTAATATATGGTATATCAGTTTCTTTAGTTGCACAGTTAGCTAGCATTAATATATTAGGACAAATAATAGCTCTAATATATACACCATTAGCTTTTGAATTGATAATGAGATATGAATATAGTGTTGAAAAGAAAGGTGAATGCTTATATGTAAGTGATGATGAAGGAATAATGGTTCTTGAAGTTACACCTAATTCACCAGCATATGAAGTAGGAATTAAACGTGGAGATAAAATAATAGAAATTAATGGACAAAATATAAAATCAGAAGGAGATATTTTTAAGGCTGCTAGAGATAGTATACTTAAGGTTCCAATGAAAGTTAAAAATAATTCGGGACAAGTATTAGAATATATTATACAACCTAGAAATAAAAGGTTAGGTCTTCTATTAGTTCCTAAGATGGTTAAAAGAGAAGATATGTTTGAAATAAAACCAGATGATTTAAAAAATATAATAAATGAGCTTAAGAATAAAAAGTAGAGATTAGCTTAGATGTTAGTCTCTATTTTCTTAATAAGTAATAATTTGGAGGTGAGTATATGGGAGAATTTAAGATTCATTCTAAATTTGAACCAACAGGAGATCAGCCAGCAGCAATTGAAAGTTTAGCAAATGGTATAAATAATAATGAGAAATATCAAACTCTTTTAGGGGTAACAGGTTCAGGGAAAACATATACTATGGCGAATATAATTGAAAAGGTGCAAAAGCCAACTATAGTTTTAGCACATAACAAAACTTTAGCAGCACAATTATGTTCTGAGTTTAAGGAATTTTTCCCGGATAATATAGTTGAATATTTTGTTTCTTATTATGATTATTATCAACCAGAGGCATATGTTCCTCAAACTGATACATTTATTGAAAAAGATGCATCTATAAATGATGAAATAGATAAGTTAAGACACTCTGCTACATCAGCACTATTTGAAAGAAGAGATGTAATAATAGTAGCTTCAGTTTCTTGTATTTATGGATTAGGTAATCCGGATGAATATAAAAAACTTACTATTTCTTTAAGAGTAGGCATGGAGAAGGATAGAGATGAGATAATAAAGAAACTTATAGAAATTCAATATGAAAGAAATGATATTGATTTTTCAAGAGGTACTTTTAGAGTAAGAGGAGATTCTTTAGATATTATTCCAGCTTCATCTTCCACAAAAGGAATTAGAATTGAATTCTTTGGTGATGAAATAGATAGGATAAGAGAGTTTGATGTTTTAACAGGAAAGATATTAGGGGAAAGAGAGCATGTTGCTATATTCCCAGCATCTCACTTTGCTGCATCACAAGAAACTTTAGATAAGGCAATAAAAGAAATAGAAGATGAACTTGAAGATAGATTAAGAGAATTAACATCACAAGATAAGTTGTTAGAAGCTCAAAGATTAAGACAAAGAACTAATTATGATATAGAAATGATTAAAGAAATGGGATATTGTAGTGGGATAGAAAATTATTCAAGAGTATTAGATGGAAGAGCACCAGGTACTCCACCTAAGACATTATTAGATTACTTTCCAGATGATTATTTAATGTTTATAGATGAAAGTCATGTTACATTACCACAATGTAGAGCAATGTATGCAGGTGATAGATCTAGAAAAGATACATTAGTTGAGTATGGATTTAGGCTTCCATGTGCTTATGATAATAGACCGTTAAAATTTACTGAGTTTGAAAAGAAGGTAAATCAAGTTGTTTTTGTATCAGCTACTCCAGCTCAGTATGAATTAGATCATTCAACTAATATAGCAGAACAAATAATTAGACCAACAGGATTATTAGATCCAGTAGTTGAAATAAGACCAGTAACAGGTCAAATAGATGATCTTTATGCTGAAATATTAAAAACAACAGAAAGAGGATTTAGAACTTTAGTAACAACTTTAACTAAGAGAATGGCAGAAGACTTAACTAAGTATTTAACTGAATTGGGAGTTAAAACTACATATATGCATTCAGACATAAAAACCATTGAAAGAATGGAAATAATAAGAGATTTAAGATTAGGAGAATTTGATGTTCTTGTAGGAATAAATCTATTAAGAGAAGGTCTAGATATACCGGAAGTTGCATTGGTTGCAATTTTAGATGCAGATAAGGAAGGATTCTTACGTTCAGAAACCTCAATGATTCAAACAATAGGAAGAGCAGCAAGAAATTCAGAAAGTAAGGTTATAATGTATGCCGATAAAATGACTGGATCAATGGATAGATCTATTAATGAAACTAATAGAAGAAGAGAAATTCAAATTAAGTATAATGAAGAGCATGGAATTATACCTAAAACTATTATTAAGGATATAAGAGCTGTAATTGAAGCAACAAAGGTTGCAGAAGAGTCTGCAGACTATAATATGGAGGATGCTGTTGAGTTAACTGCTAAAGATAAGAAGAAGTTAATTAAACAATACACAGAAGAAATGAAAGATGCAGCTAAAAATCTTCAATTTGAAAGAGCTGCTGAACTTAGGGATATGATTAATAAGCTTAAAGATGAATAATTTCCTGGGGAATTATATTTAAATTTTTAATATATATCATTTATAAATACAATAATTAAAATAAAGGTTAATATGCTATAATAAATAGAAAATGTTTTAAAGATAAATGTGTATAATTATTGTTATATATATTTATTACAAGATTTTATAGCGCAAATTTAATAAATTAGCTGATTTCTATATTTTAAAATAGGAATCAGTTTTTTTATAATTACAAAGTAATCAGCTAAAAGTTTGATATAATTTATATAGTTCTTTGTAGAGGAGAGAGTATAAATATGGATTTAAATAAAAAGATATTAGTAGTTGAGGATGATTGGGATATTAATGGACTTTTATGTAAAATTTTAATTCAAAATGGATATAAAGTTAGAGGAGCTTATTCAGGATCTGAAGCAAAAATGTGTATAGAACAATTTGAATATGATCTCATAATTTTAGATTTGATGTTACCAGGAGTATCTGGAGAGGAGCTATTAAATGAAATAAGGAAAAAGAATGTTATGCCAATAATAGTTGCTTCGGCTAAAACTAGTGCTGAAGATAAAATATCAGTGCTTAGAATGGGAGCAGATGACTTTATAAGTAAACCTTTTGATATTAATGAAGTATTAGCTAGGGTAGAGGCACAGTTAAGAAGGTATACTAAATTTTCTGGTAAAAGTAGTATTAGCAATAAATTAACTCATAAAAATTTAGAGTTAGATATTGATAGCAGACAGGTATATGTCGATGGAAATGAAGTAAATTTAACTATTAGAGAATTTGATATATTAGAACTATTAATGACTAATCCTAATAAGGTATTTACAAGGGCTAATCTTTTTGAGTCTGTTTGGAAAGAGGAGTTTATGGGTGATGATAATACTGTTAATGTTCATGTAAGTAATTTAAGATCTAAGATTTCGAAGGTTGATAATACTAATGAATATATACAGACAGTATGGGGAATCGGATTTAAGCTTAAGGATTAATAATTAAAATGATAGAATTATTTTTTACTTATAAAAATTACGGTAATAATATATTTATATTAAAAAGTATAGAAGAAATTATTTAAAAAATATTAAAAAGTGTATATAATTAAATTGTGGGAAAATTTAACAAAAGGGTTTTCAATAAAAGGGAAGTTTAGGGGGGAAATATGAAAAGGTTAGCTATAACAATACTAACTATGATGATTATTGGAGTAATTGCATTTAGTGGATATAAGCTATATAAATACGGTGAGAAAGCAATAAGTGAAGTTGAGGTTATACTTTTTACCACGTCTGTAGTGGAATCAGAAATAAATTCAAAAAGAATAGTCAATGAAGAAATTTTAGCAAATGAAAACACTTTAAAAGAAAAAAACAGTGATTATAAAATGTGGATTAAGATGAATGAAACAAATATTAATTATCCAGTTCTTCAAGGAAAGGATAATGATTTTTACTTATATGCAGATTTTAATGGAGACTATTATTATCCAGGGAGTATATTTATTGATTATAGAAATGATATAGAAAATGATAATAATCTATGGATATTTGGTCATCACATGGCAGATGGAAGTATGTTTGCTGATCTTGTAAAACTTAAAGATGAAAATTACTTTAATGAAAATTCAGAAATATTTTTAGTTAAGGATGGAATACAGTATGTATATGAAATATTTGCTGTAAATGTTGTTCCAGCAGATGGGGCAGAAGTTATTTTTGATTTTAATAATGAAGATGAAATGAATAGATATATAGAAAGTGTAAAAGAAAAATCAATATTTTATAGAGATATAAAGGCCGAGGATATAGTAGATGAAGAGGGAATTAGTAGCTTAATAACAATGGTAACATGTAGTTATGAGTTTGATGACGCAAGAACTCTAGTATCAGCAGTATTAAAGCCAGTCCAATAAAAATATTGAAAATATAAAGTTGACATAATAAAATGAAAAAACATTGAAAATATGGAAGAGAGATAATCATAAATAAATATAGAAATGAGGCTGTCGCATCAAAAGTTTTATACACAGTATATTGCTTTACAATTAAGAATAAACACAATATATTGTAGTATTTATCCTTGATGCGATAGCCCCATTTTTTCTTTTAAAAAATAATAGATTTTATTAAATACAATTAATTTTATAGTTTTATATATTACATTTTTAAACTTAATACTTTCTTAATATTTTCTTTAGGTTATCTTATAACTATAAATATACAATAAAATTAATTTAAGATATTAAATAAAAAATAACTAAGAGACAATAGAGAGTTTTATCAAGGGGGTAAATGAATATGAATGAAGTTATTTTAAAAACTTATAATGTTACTAAGAAATATGGAAATCAATTAGCAGTAAATAATGTTAATATGACAATTAAAAAAGGTGAAATATATGGATTTATAGGTCAAAATGGAGCTGGTAAAACAACATTAATTAGACTTATCACAGGATTAATTCATAAAAGTAGTGGAGATATAGAACTTCTAGGAGTTAGTGGAGAAAATGAATTAAATAAAGCTAGAACAATGGTTGGAAGTTTAATTGAAACTCCTTCATTTTATACTAATATGACAGCAAGAGAAAATTTAGAGGTTTCTAGATTAGTAAGAAATATACCAGGTAAAAGGTGTATAGATGAAGTATTAGAGTTAGTTGGATTAAAAGATGTTGAAAAGAAAAAGGTTAAAAATTTTTCTTTAGGAATGAGACAAAGATTAGGAATTGCAAATGCATTAATAGGAAATCCTAAACTACTTATACTAGATGAACCTATAAATGGACTTGATCCTATGGGAATAGTTGAAATAAGAGAGTTATTAAAGAAGATAAATAAAGAAAAAGACATGACAATATTAATATCAAGTCATATATTAAGTGAATTATCAGAGCTTGCAACAACTTATGGAATAATATCAAATGGGAAGCTAATTGAAGAAATAACAGCAGAGGAACTAGTAGAAAAATGTAGACAATATATAGAGTTAAGGGTTGATGACACAGCTAGATCAGTAACTTTATTAGAAAGAGAGTTAGGAATAAGTGATTATGAGGTCTTAGAAGATAAAAAGATAAAGGTATTCTCTAATTTAGAGAATGTTGGAGAGGTAAATTCAATACTTTCAAAGTCTGGTGTTATTGTTGAAAGTATAAGTGTTAAGGGAGAAAATTTAGAAGAATACTTTATGAATACAGTTGGAGGTGTTTTAAATGCTTAAAGCTATACAAGCAGAATTATATAAATTATTTAAAAATAGAACATTTAAGGTATTAATATTTGTTGGAATTTTATTGTCTACGATAATGATATTTATGTGCTCATCAGTTTTTGAACAAATACTTAATGATAGTTTAGGAAATCTACCAGAAGATCAAAAACAAATGTTTATTGAACAAATGACAAATATTTCAGACAGTGATGCAATAGTAATTCCAGGTCAATTAGGAGTTAATTTGCAAGCTAAAGATATGATGAATCCAACAGCACTAGAAGTATATCATTCTTCCTTTGGTTCAGGTGTTATAGAAATATTAATAGGAATATTAGTAGCAGCATTAATGGCAAAAGAATATTCTCAAGGTACAATCAAGAACTTCTTAGCTTATGGTAAAAGAAGAGAAGAGTTTTATCTAGCAAAATTTACAGCTATAGTTGTAGCAATTGCAATAATTTTAGTAGTTATAGCTATACTACCAACAATAGTAGTAACTATTATAAATGGATGGGGTCAAACATTTGAATTTTCACAATTATTAGGAATGATAAAAACATTTATATCATCAGTAGTAGCTAGTTCAGCAGTAGCTGCAATAGCAATGGTTATAGCAACATTAGTGAAAAGTAATGGAGCTACAATTGGAATAACGGTAGCAATATTTATAGGAGTTCCGACATTTGCAGGATTTTTATATGGAATATATCCTTGGTTTGATAGAGTTTATGAAGTGTTACCATTTTATAATTCAGCGTTAGCAACTTCAATTAAGGCTGGAAATGGAGATTTATTTAGATCGTTAATAATTTCAGTAGTAACAATAACAATTTCACTATTTGCGGGAATAAGAATATTCAAGGCTCAAGATATTAAATAAGAAAGGTTAGTAGATTAAATATGATCAATATTAAATTAGAAAAGAGTATTAAATTAGGAATTGGGATAGTTATATTTATTTTAGGAATTATATCATTTATTATATTACCTAATAAAGTAGGAATGCAGATTTCAGTTAGTGGTGAATTACAAAATTATATGCCAAAGGCAATAGCTATTATTATACCATTTGGGATATATGGGTTAGGATTTTTACCAAATAGAAATGGTGAGTCTGCAGAAATAAAAAGACATATAATTTTAGCATTAGTAGCTTTAGTTATTCAAATTTTCACATTAGTCTCAAATTTATAAAACTATTATAAAAATGGTAATAAGCGAGGAGAGGGTATCATGTTAGAAATTAAGAATTTTTCAAAGGAATATTCAAAAGGTAAAAAAGCAGTTGATAATATATCATTAACAGTTAATAGTGGAGAGATATTTGGATTTATAGGACATAATGGTGCAGGAAAGACAACTACTATTAAGTCTATAGTTGGAATTTTACAGTTTTCAGAAGGAGACATTATTATTAATGGAACATCTATAAAAAAGAATTCTATTGATTGTAAAAAAGTGATGGCATATATTCCAGACAATCCAGATCTTTATGAAGCTTTAACAGGAATTCAATATTTAAGCTTTATAGCAGATATTTATAAAGTAAGTAAAGAGCAAAGGGAAGAATTAATTAAGTATTATGGAGATAAGCTAGAATTAACTAAATATTTAGGTGATTTAATATCTTCATATTCACATGGAATGAAACAAAAGCTTGCAGTAATATCAGCATTAATTCATAAACCAAAATTGTTAATACTTGATGAACCATTTGTTGGGTTAGATCCTAAGGCAGCTCATACACTGAAAGAGATAATGAGGGAGATTTGTAATGAAGGGAGTTCTATATTCTTCTCAACTCATGTATTAGAAGTAGCAGAAAAATTATGTGATAAGATTGCAATTATAAAAGGTGGAAAAATAGTTGCAATGGGGGAGATAGAAGAGGTTAAAGGAAATAGTACATTAGAAAATGTATTTATGGAGTTGATTGGTAATGAGTAGTTTATTTATTTTATTAAAAAATTCATTTATAAATAGTGCAGGTATTAATTCTTTATCTAAAGGAATAGACAATTCTAAAGAAAAAAAGAAGTTACTTATTACTACAGTAACATTATTATTAATAGCTACAGTAATATGTTTTATGTCAACTCTATATTCAATTGCATTAGCTATAGTGTTAAAACCAATGGGATATTTAGATTTAATATTAATAGTTGCTATATTATTTTCTTGTATTTTAAGTTTTATAATGTCAATTTACAAAGCACAAGGAACATTATTTAGTTTTAAAGATTATGATTTATTAATGTCTTTGCCTATTAAGAATAGTACAATATTAACTAGCAAAATATTAAGTTTAATGTCTATAAGCTATGTAGAAACAGCACTTATAATAATACCAGCATCAATAGTGTATTTTAATTATAATAGAAGTTTATCATGGATTTTTTTCATTATATTAGCAATAGCATTAATATTTATACCGATGATTCCAATAATAGCAGCATCAATAATAGCAATAATTATAACATTTATATCATCAAGATTTAAGCATAAAAATATTGCAACTATAGTTGTTGGAATGATAGCATTTGTATTAATTATGTTAGTTTCAATGAATATGCAAAATTATATTAATGTATTTATTGCAAATAGCGATTCAATAGTAAAAGGGGTATCTAGCATATATCCACCTGCAATGTATTTAAAAGAAGCATTAGTAAATTATGATGTAGTTAATTTATTAAAATTTATAGGTATATCAATAATTCCATTTGTAATATTTATAATAGTATTTAGTAAGACCTTTAAAACTATAAATGGAAAACTATCAGAAAGTTATAAGAAAGCAAATTATAAAGTTAAAAAATTAGAGATAAGTAGCATAACAAAAGCTTTAGTTATGCAAGAATTAAGAAGATACTTTGCAACACCTATCTATGTTATGAATACAGCAGTTGGAATGCTTTTATTAGTTGCAGCATCTATAGCTACTTTATTTGTAAGTAAGGAAACATTAATTGAGATATTAGGATATCCTGAAATAGCAAATATGATTCCTATAGCGATATTAGTTATGTTAGTTTTTACTATAGGGATATCTTGCACAACAAATTCATCTATATCATTAGAAGGAAATAGATTATGGATATTAAAATCTTCACCAATAGAACCTAATGATATATTCAAAGGAAAAATAATAACTAATTTAATAATAACAATTCCAGCAGCAGTTATAGCAAATATTATATTTTATATAGGATTAAAGTTTGAGATTAAGTATTTAATATTTAATTTAGTAATAAGTATAGTATTTTCAATTGTATCAGCAATATTAGGGTTAATAATTAATTTATGTTTTCCTAAAATGGAATGGACAAATCCAACCACAGTAGTAAAACAAAGTGCAAGTGTAATGATTAATATTTTAGGAGTATTGATATTAGCATTAGTAATGGTAGGTATATCAGTTGCATTAGTTAAAATATTTAATGTTACCAATATTATGATTATTTTAACTGTAGTGTTAATTTTATTTTTAATAACATTATTTGTTTTAATTAAAGTATTAGATAATATAGGTAGTAAAAAGTTTAATAGATTATAGACAAGTTACCTCTGAGGTTCATACAAATATTGGATGTATTTCGGGGGTAATTTTCTTATATTTATGAATTATTTGAAATATTTAATATATGGAATATAATATATGTTAGAAAATATTAGTGAAAAGTTTGTTTAGAAGAGGAGGGAATATGGAAGTAATATGTGTTTTAATAGCAGTAATTATTGTTTTAGTTTCTATCATTATAGGATATAAGATAGAGTTTAGAAGAATAAACAATGAGATTGTCAATAATTTAGATGACTATTTAAATATAAAAACAAAATCTGTAGATAAGGATTTTGAGAATTTAGTTGAAAATATAAACTTAATATTTGATTTAAAGCAAAAAGTTTTAGCAGAAAAGAAGAAAAATGAAGAGGAATTACGAGCAAGTATATTAAATATGTCTCATGATTTAAGAACTCCATTAACATCTATAATTGGATATTTACAAATGATAAAATCAGAAAAAGCATCAGAGTCTGATAAAAAAGAATATATGGAGATAGTAGAAAAAAGAACAAAATCTTTGCAACAGCTTATTAGTAGTTTTTATGATTTATCAAGAATAGAAGGAAATGAATATAATTTTAATTACAAGAAGGTTAATTTAAGTAATATATTATGTGAAAATATAGTAACATTCTATAATGACTTTATAAATAACAATATTGAACCGGTTATTGAAATTGAAGAGGGAATTGAGGAAATTATATCTGATGATGGAGCTATTAATAGGATTTTTTCTAATTTAATAGGGAATATGATTAAGCATGGTGAAAACTATGTAAAAATTACTTTAAAACAAGAAAATGATTCAATAATAACAGATTTTACTAATAAAGTAACAGGATTAACAGAAGAAAATGTGGATAAATTATTTGATAGATTTTATACTGTGGATAAAGCTAGAAGTGATAGAAATACTGGTTTAGGCCTTTATATAACAAAGGTATTGGTAGAAAAGTTAGGATATAATATAACAGCAAAATTAGATAATGAAAATTTAAAAATTAGAATAGTATGGAAATATAAGAGTTTAAAAAATACAAGTAGATATAAATAAGATATTTACTTGTATTTTTTTATCTACAATAATTGAAAAAAATTGAAATTATATTGAAAAGAGAATACTAATATGCTAGTATACTAGTAGGAGCTATTAAAATTTATTGTTAAAAGCTATTTTATAAGTTAGTGTTAATGCAAATAGATAGATATCAATAACTTACACCATTTACCTAAATTAATATCCCATAATAGCATTAACACTAACAATATTAAATATTTAAATAACTAATAGTAGGTGAAAGAGAAATGAGTAATATTTTAGAACAATTCAATAAACAAAAAGATTTTCTTATCTGTATAGACTCTGATGGATGTGCCATAGATACTATGGATATAAAACATATAAAGTGTTTTGGACCATGTATGGTAACAGAGTGGAATCTTGAAGAATGGAGAGAGCCTATATTAGAAAGCTGGAATGAAGTTAATCTTTATACATTAACAAGAGGAATAAATAGATTCAAAGGGTTAGCAGTAGCTCTTACAGAAATTAATGATAAATATATAAAAATTGAAGGATTAGATGAGTTTATAAAATGGACTGAAGAAACTAAAGAACTTTCAAATGAAGCTCTAGAACTTGAAATAGAAAAAGTAAATAATATTTGTTTAAAAAAGGCTTTAGAATGGTCTAAGTCTGTAAATAAATCAATTGATTTATTAAGCGATAATGAAAAATGTCCATTTGAAGGAGTAAAAGAAGCAATATTAGAAGCTAGAAATATAGCTGATATAGCAATAGTATCATCTGCAAATGAAAAAGCAGTTCTAGATGAGTGGAGTAAGCATGGTCTTTTAGAAAGTGTTGATATAGTTTTAACTCAAAATATTGGATCGAAGGCTTATTGTATAAATAAGCTTATGGAAAAGGGGTATAATAAAACAAATGTATTAATGGTTGGTGATGCTTTAGGTGATCTTAAGGCAGCTGAAGAAAATGAAGTTTTATTTTATCCAATAATGGTTAGAAAAGAAAAAGAATCATGGAATAGATTTACTAAAGAGGTTTTAAATAAATTTACTAATAATTTATTTGTTGGAGAATATCAAGAAAAGGTTATAGATGAATTTAAATCAAATTTATCTAAATAGAACTTATAGAATTTAAGTAAGGATGGGGTTTAAGTGAAGGATTTAGGATTCAAAAGCAAAAAAGTATTAGGTTTTGGTGAAATAATGTTAAGGCTTACTCCTCCTAATAATCAAAAGATAATACAGGCAAATTCTTTTGAGGCTGTATATTCTGGGGGAGAAGCAAATGTAATAGCAAGTCTTGCTATATTAGGACATAACACTAAGTTTATAACTAAACTTCCAGATAATTATTTAGGGAAAAAAGTAATAAGTAAATTTAGAAGTTATAATGTTGATGTAAACGATATTATTTTAGGGGATGGTAGATTAGGAATTTATTATTCGGAAATTGGACATGGACTTAGAAGTACTGAGGTCATATATGACAGAAAATATTCAGCAATATCTATGGCAGAAAAAAAGGAATTTAATATAAAAAATATGTTGAATGGTGTTGGGTTAGTACATTTATCAGGAATAACTCCAGCATTAAGCAATAATTTAAAAGAATTAATAATAGATATTGTTAAAGAGTGCAAAAAACAGGGAATATTAGTTTCTTATGATTCTAATTATAGATCAAAGTTATGGTCTATATATGAGGCTAAAGAAGTATTAGAGGAAATATTACCATATATAGATTTTGCTTTTTTAGGATATTTGGACATGGTAAATATATTAAAGTTTGATGATATTAATTTAGAATTTGAGGAAAAATTAAAGTATCATTATAAAAATCTATTTGAAAAATACCCTAATTTAAAATATGCTGCATGCACTAAAAGAACTGTAAACTCAATAAACAATAATACTTTACAAGGATATTTATTTAATGGAAATGAGCTTTTTAAGTCAAATTCATATACATTTGATATATTAGATAGAGTAGGTGGAGGAGACGCTTTCACTGCAGGAATACTTCATGGAATTTTAAATGAAATGGCAAATGAAAGAATTATAGAGTTTGGAACTTGTGCAAGTTCTTTAAAACACTCAATAATAGGAGATATAAATATTATTGATGAAGATACAATTAATTCATTTATAAATAATGGATTATGTAATGTAAAAAGATAGTATATGAGTATTTAATAAATTATAAATATTATATTTTAGGAGGAGGATTTATGTTATACCCAATAATTACAGAGTCAAGACAATTAATAAATTTAAATGGAATATGGAAGTTTAAATTAGATAAGGGTTATGGTTTAACTGAGGAGTTAAGTAAGTCACCATTAAAAGATACTATAGAAATGGCCGTTCCAGCATCATATAATGACTTAATAGAAAGTCAAGAAGTAAGAGATCATGTTGGCTGGGTATGGTACGAAAGAAATTTTATAATACCTAAATATTTACTTAATGAAAGAATAGTATTAAGATTTGGATCAGCAACACATGAAGCAAAAGTATACTTAAATGGAGAATTTTTAGTTGAACATAAGGGTGGATTTACACCTTTTGAAGCTGAGATAAATAATTTATTGAGAGATGGAGAAAATAGACTTACAGTTGCTGTTAATAATATAATTGATGAAACTACTTTACCAGTAGGTTTAGTAAAAGAAGAAGAGATAAATGGAAAAAAAGTTATAAAAAATGCAGTTAACTTTGATTTCTTTAACTATGCTGGAATACATAGACCAGTAAAAATATATACAACGCCCAAAAATTATGTAGAAGATATAACTATTGTTACTAACTTTGAAGAAAGTGTTGGATATGTTAACTATGAAGTAAAAACTGTTGGAGAAGGAAATATAAAAGTATCAATAATTGACGAAGATAACAATATAGTTTCAGAAGGTACAGGAAACAATGGAAATCTTACTATAGATAATGTTAAACTATGGGAGCCTATGAATGCATATTTATATAGATTAAAGGTGGAATTAATAAAGGATGATTCTATAGTTGATACTTATTTAGAAGAGTTTGGGGTAAGAACTGTTGAAGTCAAAGAAGGGAAGTTCTTAATTAATAATAAGCCATTTTATTTTAAAGGATTTGGTAAACATGAGGATTCATATATAAATGGAAGAGGAATAAATGAAGCTGTTAATATAAAAGATTTCAATTTAATGAAGTGGATTGGAGCAAATTCATTTAGAACTGCACACTATCCTTATTCAGAAGAGATAATGAGATTAGCAGATAGGGAAGGAATAGTAGTAATAGATGAAACTCCAGCAGTTGGAGTACATTTAAACTTTATGGCTACTGGTCTTTTTGGTGAGAGTGTTAAGAGAGATACATGGAAGGAAATCGGAACTAAAGCTGCTCATGAACAAGTTTTAAGAGAGTTAGTTGCAAGAGATAAAAATCATCCATGTGTTGTAATGTGGTCTGTAGCAAATGAACCAGATTCTGATTCTGAAGGAGCAAAGGAATATTTTGAACCATTAATAAAACTAACAAAAGAGTTAGATCCTCAAAAGAGACCTGTTACTGTAGTTACTTATTTAATGTCTACACCTGATAAGTGTAAGGTTGGAGATATAGTAGATGTATTATGCCTAAATAGATATTATGGATGGTATGTAGCAGGGGGAGACCTAGAAGAAGCTAAGAGAATGTTAGATAATGAGTTAAAGGGATGGGAGGAGAGATGTCCTAATACCCCTATAATGTTTACTGAATATGGAGCTGATACTGTAGCTGGTATGCATGATACAGTTCCAGTTATGTTTACTGAAGAATATCAAGTAGAATATTACAAAGCAAATCATGAAGTTGTAGATAAATGTAAAAACTTTGTTGGTGAACAAGTATGGAATTTTGCAGATTTTGCAACAAGCCAAGGAATTATTAGAGTACAAGGAAATAAAAAAGGTATATTTACGAGAGAAAGAAAACCTAAAATGATAGCTCATTCATTACGTGAAAGATGGAGAAATATACCTGAGTTTGGATATAAAAAATAATATATTAATGGAATTTTATAATTTAAATTAGGTATATTCATATACCTAATTTTTTTTTTGTCAACAATATGATATACTAGTGTACTAGAGGCGAATTTTAAATTAGTATTTATAGTAGTATTAATGGGGGGAAGAGAATGATTCTTTATGAAAAGTTAGATAAAGAAACAGGTAAAGACTATGTATATAGAGTATTAAAAGACAATATTATGAGTTTAGAACTTAAACCAGGAGAATTATTAAGTGAATCTGAGCTAGCTAAAAAGTTAAATGTATCAAGAACACCTATAAGAGAAGTATTAATAAAGCTTAAGAGTGAAAAATTAATAGAGGTTAAACCGCAAGCTGGAACTTATGTTTCTTTAATAGATTGGAATTTAATAGAAGAGGCTATTTTTATTAGATATAATTTAGAAAGGGAAGCATTAAAGGAAGCATGTCAAAACTTTTCTGGAGATATATTGATGGAAATGGAGAAGTGTTTATTTGCACAAAAATTAGTTGCACAAAAGGGAGATAACTTATTAGAATTTCATAATTTAGACAAGGAATTCCATAAATTATTGTTTGTTGGAATAAATAAATCTAATGTATGGGAATCCATTTGTAATATAAGTACTCACTACAATAGAATGAGATTACTTGCGGAAAAGAAGCTAAATAAAGAGTTCTTAGTAGATCAACATATAACATATTTAGATATTATAAAAAATAAAAATAATGATATTATTGATGACATTGTGTCACAGCATATTAAAGAACCTGTTGAACAGTGGGAAAAATTAATAACAGGAGACATTGAAATAGCTAATTATATAGTTTAATTATAAAAATAAAAATATATAAAAAATAATACTAAATATAAAAAAGTATCAAATTTATTTATTAAAATTAAAAATTATATTACAAGATGAGTCATAAAATAAAAGATTAAATATTTTATGGCTTTTTATTATATCTATAAGTTAAATGTTTTCAAAAAACTATTGCAATTCATATATTAATATGCTAGTATACAAGTATAGTAGTTGCAAGGAGGAATGCAAAATGAAATTACCATTTAATATTGATTTAAAAGATAAAGTTTGTGTTGTAACAGGTGGGACAGGAATTCTTTGTGGAGCAATGGCAGATGCAATTGCAGAATGTGGAGCAAAGGTTGCAATTTTAGCATTAGGACAAGAAGCTTGTGATAATAAAGCTAAAGAGATAAATGAAAAAGGTGGACAAGCAATTGGTGTTGAAGCCAATGTTTTAGATAAAGAAAGCTTAAGAAAAGCTCATGAAATAATTCTTAAAGAATTTGGACCAGTTGATATATTAATAAATGGAGCTGGAGGAAATCATCCAAAAGGAACTACTACTAAAGAGTATTTAGAAATTGAAGACTTAGAAAATGAAGAATTAACAACATTCTTTGATTTAGATTCAAAAGGTGTAGAATTTGTATTTAACTTAAACTTCTTAGGAACATTACTTCCATCACAAGAGTTTAGTAAAGATATGATTAACAAAGATGGTGCTACAATAATTAATATATCATCTATGAATGCATTTACACCACTTACAAAGATACCAGCATATTCAGGAGCTAAGGCAGCAGTAAGTAACTTTACTCAATGGCTTGCAGTACATATGTCTAAGGTTGGAGTTAGAGTTAATGCAATAGCACCAGGATTCTTTGTAACAGATCAAAATAGAAGATTATTATTTAATGAAGATGGAACGCCAACACCAAGAACTGAAAAGATATTAAATAGTACACCTATGAGAAGATTTGGTGAAGCTGATGAATTAATAGGAACATTATTATACTTAGTATCTGAAGAAGCATCAGGTTTCGTAAACGGAGTAGTTATTCCAGTAGATGGAGCATTTTCAGCTTATTCAGGAGTATAGGGAGGGAAAAACAATGATTTTAAGTGAATTAAAAGCAAATGGAATAGTGGCTGTAGTCAGAGGTAAAAGTCATGAGGAAGCTAGGGGCTACATGGAAGCTTGCTTAAGAGGTGGAATTAAATCATTGGAACTTACTTATACAATACCAGATGTATGTGAGCTTATAAAAGAATATAGCTCACATACAGAGGCATTAATTGGAGTTGGAAGTGTTTTAAATGCTAAAATGGCTTCTGATGCAATTGAAGCTGGAGCAAAATATGTTGTAAGTCCAGGATATAGTGATGAAGTTAATAAAGTTTGTAAAGAAATGAATGTTCTTTATTTACCAGGTTGTATGACAGTAAGTGAAATTATGAAGGCAATGGATGCTGGAAATAAAATGATTAAGTTATTCCCTGGAGATGTATTTGGAGCAAAATATGTGAAAGCGATAAAAGCACCTATTCCTAATATTGAAATAATGCCAACAGGAGGAGTTTCAGTAGATAATATTGAAGAGTGGTTTGCAAATGGAGTTTCTTGTGTTGGAGTTGGAAGTTCGTTAATCAAAGGATCGCTTGAAGATATAGAAAACACAGCAAAAGCATTTATGAAAAAAATGGACAAAATTAGAGTTTAATTTTTTTTAGCAGAGCTGGTATACTAGTATTCGTAGAGTGTGCCAAGAGTGTTAAAAAGTAGTTAATTATTTATTAGAGGAGGAAAAAATCATGGAAATGACATTCAGATGGTATGGTAAAGATGATCCAGTTAAAATTGAATACATCAAACAAATACCAGGAATGAAGGGAATTGTTACAGCTATATATGATATCCCAGTTGGAGAAGTATGGCCACTTGAAAGAATTTTAGAATTAAAAAATGAAATAGAAAGTCATGGCTTAAAGCTTTCTGTAATAGAAAGTGTGCCTGTACATGAAGATATAAAACTTGGATTACCAACAAGAGATAAATATATAGATAACTATATACAAACAATTAGAAATTTAGCAGAGGCTGGTATAGATACAATATGCTACAACTTTATGCCAGTATTTGATTGGACAAGATCTGATTTAAATTATGAACTAGAAGATGGATCAACATGTTTAATATATGATGAAGAACAAGTTAAAAAGATGGATCCAGCTTTAGGTGAATTAGAATTACCAGGATGGGATACCTCTTATGGTGAAGGTGGACTTAAAGGTTTATTAGAACAATATAAAGATATAGATGAAGAAATATTATGGAGCAATTTAAATTACTTTATACAAAGAATAATGAAAGTTGCTGACGAAGTAAGAATGAAAATGGCAATACATCCGGATGATCCACCATGGGGAATATTTGGATTACCAAGAATAATAACTAACTTTGAAAATTTAAAGAGATTTATAGATTTATACGATAGTCCATATCATGGAGTTACATTATGTACAGGCTCTTTAGGATGCACTAAAGTTAATGATATGGTTAAGATGATTAACTATTTTGGTAAAGAAAGAAATAGAATTCATTTTGCTCATCTTAGAAATGTAAAAATAACTGGAGATAGTAGCTTTAATGAAGTAGCTCATTTATCAGAAGCAGGATCTTTAGATTTCTATGAAATAGTTAAGGCATATTGTGATTACGACTTCACAGGTCCATATAGACCAGACCATGGAAGAATGATTTGGGGAGAAACTGGTAGACCAGGATATGGATTATATGATAGAGCATTAGGTGCAGTGTATATTAATGGATTAATTGAGGCAATTAATAAAGGTAAAAATAATAATTAATTTTAAGGGGATAAAAGAATGAAGAAGTTTATGGATAAAGACTTTTTACTAGAAAATGAAGTATCAAAAGTTTTATACCATAATTATGCTTCAAAGGTGCCAGTGTTTGATTATCACTGTCACCTAGTTCCTATGGAAATAGCCACAGATCATGAGTTTAAAAATGTAACAGAGATGTGGCTATACCATGACCACTACAAGTGGAGAGCTATGAGAAGCTTTGGTATAGATGAAGAATATATAACTGGGAATGCAAGTGATTATGATAAGTTTTATCAATTTGCAAAGATGATGCCATATTTAATTGGAAATCCTATTTATCATTGGTCTCATTTAGAGCTTAAGAGGTTCTTCGGCGTTGAAGAAATATTAAGTGAAAAAACAGCTGATATTATCTGGGAGAAATGTAATAAAGCAATTAAAGATAATAAATTGACAGCAAAGAAGTTAATAGAAATGGCAAATGTAGTCTATATTGGGACTACAGATGATCCTGTAGATGATTTAAAATATCATAAGCAAATAAAAGAAGATAATAATTTTAAATGCTCAGTTAATCCAAGTTTTAGACCTGAAAGGGCAATGAAGATACAAAATAAGGGATTTAAAGAGTATATAGATAAATTATCAGACATTACTAATATTGAAATCAAATCATTCGGTGATTTAGAAAAGGCTCTGGAAGTTAGATTAGACTATTTTTATGAAAATGGATGTATGATTACTGATCATAGCTTAGAAAGAGTTGTTTTTTGTAATTACTCATGTGAAGAAATTAACAACATTTTCATAAAGGCATTAAGTGGTGAGTACATAAGTAATGAAGAAGCATCAAAATATTCTATTGCATTATTAATATCTTTAGGAAAGATGTATTCAACAAGAAAAATGATAATGCAACTTCATATAGGAGCATTAAGAAATAATAATACAAGAATGTTCAACAGAGTAGGAGCAGATGCAGGGTTTGATAGTATTGACGATGGTGAAATAGCATATTCACTTTCAAGAATATTAGATGAATTAGATAAGGAAAATAAGCTTCCTAAAACTATTTTATACTGTTTAAATCCTAAAGATAATGAAGTGATTGGAACAATGATTGGTAATTTCCAAGGTGGTAATATAGCAGGAAAGATTCAATTTGGATCAGGATGGTGGTTCAATGATCAAAAAGATGGTATGGAAAGACAGATGATGGCATTATCACAACTTGGTCTTATAAGTCAATTTGTAGGAATGGTAACTGATTCAAGAAGCTTTTTATCTTATACAAGGCATGAATATTTTAGAAGAATATTATGTAACTATTTAGGGTATTTAGTTGAAAGTGGGCAATATCCATATGATGAAGAAGTTCTTGGTGAAATTGTTGAAAATATTTGTTACAAAAATTCAGCTCAATATTTTAACGGATAACAATAATTATATAAAATGGAAATCTTAATAGATAATGTTTCCATTTTATATGTAGTATTATACTAATTTTAATGTAAATGTATTCATTAACAAAAGAATTATTTTGGGAGGATAAATAATTATGGTTCTTGATTTAATAAGTAAAAAAGAAGAACAAGTGAAATCGTTTAATATGGGCGATAAAATTGGATATGCGCTTGGCGACTTTGGATGTGCAGCATTCTTTGCGTTTGTAAGTAGTTATTTAATGGTTTTTTATACAGATGTATTAGGAATTAGTGCAGCTGCTGTTGGTACATTATTTATTGTAGCTAGAATATGGGATGCTATAAATGACCCTATCATGGGAGCTTTAGTAGATAAAGTAGGTACTTCGAAGCATGGTAAATTTAGACCGTATGTTGTTAAATTTGGTTTACCAATGGTTGTAGTTGGAATATTAGCCTTTACTGCAATTCCATCATTACCAGAATCTATGAAGTTACCGTATGCTTATGTAACATACATTTTATTCGGTATGCTATATACAGCAGTTAATATACCTTATGGTTCATTAGCATCAGTAATGAGTAATGATCCAGATGAAAGAACAGCATTATCAACATTTAGAAATATTGGATCTATTGGAGCAAATCTTTTAGTAATGTTTTTTGTTCCAAAGGTAATTTTCAATGCTCAAGGAGCAGTAACGGCAGAAGGATTTATGACTTGTGCAGTAGTACTTGCTGTAATTTCATCAATATCATTCTTTTTAAACTTTAGATTAACAAGAGAAAGGATTATTCATAAAGTTAATAAAAATAAAAAGAATATAGGACAAACTTTAAAAGGATTAGTAAAAAATAGAGCTTTTATAGGGGTGGCATTAGCTTCATTTACTATGATGGCAGGGATGTTAACAGTCAGTGCTTTAAACGTTTTCTTATTTAAAGATTATTTTAAAGCCCCAAAGCTAACAGCATTGGGGGGAATGATTGGTATGCTTGCTAGTTTTGTAATTATCCCCTTTGCAGGAGTTATTGTTAAAAAGTTAGGTAAGAAAGAAACTTCAGTTTTAGGAGCTTTAATATCATCAGTAACTTATGGTGGGATGTTATTTATACCAAACTTAACAGCTCCAGTTTATATAGTATTATCTTTTGTAGCTGGGTTAGGAACAGGATTAATTAATACAATTATATGGGCATTAGTTGGTGACGCTATTGATTATCAAGAATATATTACTGGTGAAAGAAATGAAGGAACAGTTTATTCATCATATTCATTAGCTAGAAAATTAGCTCAAGCTATATCAGGTGGTATTGGTGGATTTGCATTATCTATTCTTGGATATCAATCTGGAGTAGTAGAACAAAGTGCTTCAGTTGGAGTAGGAATTAAAAATATAGCTATTGGTGGAGCTGCAATAGGGTATATTTTAACTGCATTAATTTTAATATTTGTATATAACCTTTCTAAGAAAAAAGTTGCTGAAATGAATAAGGTATTAGAAGAAAGAAGAGTAGCCTAACAATAATTAGAAAATAAAATACAATAAGTATACATATATCGGAAAAGTGTTAGAGCATAAGGAGGAAACTTAAATGGTAAATTTAAAGGTAAAACCATATAATTTAGACGAAGAATCTATAAAATGGGTAGAAGACACAATAAAAAATATGTCTATTGAAGAAAAAATAGGGCAACTATTTGTAAATATGGGAGCAAGTAGAGAAGAAGAGTATTTAAAAAGTATTTTAGATAACTATCATATTGGAGCTGTTCGTTATAACCCAGGTAAGGCTGAAGAAGTATATGAACAAAACAAAATATTACAAGAAAATTCTAAGATTCCACTATTAATAGCTGCTAATACGGAAATGGGTGGAAATGGAGCTTGTACAGATGGGACATATGTTGGTAATGAGGTTAAAATTGCTGCAACTCAAGATCCACACTATGCTTATGAGTTAGGAAGAATATCTGGTATTGAAGCATCTGCTATAGGATGTAACTGGAGTTTTGCTCCAATTGTTGATATAAACAGAAACTGGAGAAATCCAATAATCTCTACTAGAACTTGGTCTGCAGATGCTGATCAAACTTTAGAATTATCTTTAGAATACATGAGAGGAATAATGGAATCTGGAATTTTACCAGCTGCTAAACATTTCCCAGGAGATGGTATAGATGAAAGAGATCAGCATTTATCATTTGCTCCAAATACTTTATCAGTAGAAGAGTGGGATGCTACTTTTGGAAAAGTATATGGTGGATTAATTGAAGAAGGTCTTCCATCAATAATGGCTGGACATATTGCTTTACCAGAATACGTAAAACACTTTAATCCAGAAGCTACAATTCAAGAAATGAATATGCCTGCAACTTTAAGTAAGTATGTGTTAACAGATTTATTGAAGGGGAAAATGGGATTCAATGGATTAGTTGTAACTGATGCATCTCATATGGTTGCTATGACTTCAGCTATGAAGCGTAAAGATATGTTACCAACTGCAATTGCTGCAGGTAGTGATTTATTCTTATTCTTCAATGATCCAGATGAAGATTTCCAATGGATGATGGAAGGATATAAAAATGGAGTTATAACTGAAGAAAGACTTAACGATGCATTAACTAGAATATTAGGTTTAAAAGCTTCTATAGGATTACATAAGAAAGCTAAAACTGAAATATTACAACCAAAAGAAGAAGCTATGGCTAAGATTGGCTTAGAAGAAAATAAAAGGGCTGCTTTAGAAATAGCTGATAAGGGAATAACTTTAGTTAAGAATAATGAGGAAATATTCCCAATTTCACCAGATAAGACTAAAAAAGTATTACTTGTAAATGCTAAAGGTTTTGAAGGTGGATTTGGTAAATTTATAGCTCTTATGCAAGGAGTACAAAAGGGTCCTATAGATATAATGAAAGAATTATTAGAGAAAGAAGGATTCCAAGTAGAAATATATGAATCACCAATAGATAAGATTATGAAGCTACCAAAAGAAGAAATGGGCGCAGCTATTGGTAATGTTTATGCTGGTAAGCGTCCAATATCTGAATTAACTTCAAAATATGATTTAATTATAAACTTAGCTGATGTAGGTGCAAGTGTTGATCAACGTCTTCAATGGCCACCAAGCAAAGGTACTCCAGATATTCCATTCTATGTAAATGAAATACCTACTATCTTTGTTTCAGTGCAATGTCCATTCCATTTGGCAGATGTACCGCAAGTTAAGACTTATATAAATACTTATGATGGTAAGGATTATACTCTTAAAGCATTAGTTGATAAAATGATGGGACGTTCAGAATTTAAAGGGGTTAGCCCGGTAGATGCATTCTGTGGTCTTGAAGATACTAGATATTAATAAAAATATAAATATTATTAAAAAAATAAAACCTATTTCGATACTAACTACCATTTAAAATATTATAGAAAATAAATTAATAATAAAAAGCATTTTCTTATAATTTAAGGAAATGCTTTTTATCATGTAAAAAATTATAGTAAACAAAAGATAAATTTCATTGACAATAAAAATCAATAATTCTAAAATTAAATAAAGAATGTTTGTTCGAGAGTAAAATATACTAGTTCTGACAAAAATAAAATTGAAGTATATTGAAGAGGTTAAAAAAATGAAAGATAAGATTATAGTAAAAGGTGCAAGGGTACATAACTTAAAGAATGTATCATTAGAAATACCAAGAGATAAATTAATAGTATTTACAGGATTATCAGGTTCAGGTAAGTCTTCTTTAGCTTTTGATACACTATATGCAGAAGGACAAAGAAGATATGTTGAATCTTTATCATCATATGCAAGACAGTTTTTAGGACAAATGAATAAGCCAGATGTTGATTATATTGAAGGTTTATCACCTGCAATATCAATAGATCAAAAGACAACTAGTAAAAATCCAAGGTCTACAGTAGGGACAATAACAGAAATATATGATTATTTAAGATTGTTATATGCAAGAATAGGTATTCCACATTGTCCTAAATGTGGTAAAGTAATAAGTAAACAATCTGTGGATCAAATTGTGGATCAAATAATCGCTCTTGGGGATAGAACTAAAATTCAAGTTTTAGCTCCAGTTATAAGAGGAAAAAAAGGAACACATGAAAAAGTATTAGAGAATATTAAGAAAAAAGGATATGTAAGAGCCAGAGTTGATGGTGAAATATACGAATTAGCAGAAGAAGAAATAAAGTTAGAAAAAACTAAAAAGCATAATATAGAGGCTGTAGTAGATAGACTTGTTATTAAGGAAGGAATTGAAGGAAGATTAAGTGATTCTTTAGAAGCTGCATTAAAGTTAGGAGAAGGCTTAGTAATTATAAATATAATTGGAGATAAGGATATATTATTTAGTGAAAACTTTGCTTGCCCTGATTGTGGAATTAATATACAAGAATTTGAACCAAGAATGTTCTCATTTAATGCTCCTTTTGGGAAATGTGAAAAATGTGATGGTTTAGGAACATTAATGGAAATAGATCCAGACTTAGTTATTCCAAATAAAAACCTAAGTGTAATGGAAGGAGCTATTGCAACTTGGGGAGAAGGAAGATTAAAAGATGATTCATGGACTTATGCAATTTTAAAAGCATTAAGTGAAGAGTATGACTTAGATTTAAATAGACCTATAAAGGAATTATCAAAAGAACATTTAGATTTATTATTATATGGAACAAATGGACATAAGTTAATAGTTACTTACACTAAGGATGGGGTAAAAGGTAAATATTCATATTCATATGATGGAGAAATAAATTCACTTGTAAGAAGATATAAAGAAACAAATTCAGATGTAATTAAAGGCGAAATTGAACAATATATGAGCAATAAATATTGTCCAAAATGTAAAGGAGCTAGACTTAATAAAGAGGTTTTAGCAGTTACAGTTGGTGACAAAAACATATATGAATTTACACAAATGCCTATTAAAGAAGAATTAGATTTTATTAATTCACTAGATTTCACTGAAAAGGAAAGAATAATAAGTGATCAAATAGTTAAAGAGATTAAAAGTAGATTAAAATTCTTAGTGGATGTTGGATTAGATTACTTAAACTTATCAAGAAGCTCAGGAACTCTTTCAGGAGGAGAAGCTCAAAGAATTAGACTTGCTACTCAAATTGGATCTGCTTTAATGGGAGTTCTATATATTTTAGATGAACCTAGTATCGGATTACATCAAAGAGATAATGATAAATTAATTCAAACTTTAAAGAATTTAAGAGATGTTGGAAATACTGTTATAGTTGTTGAACACGATGAAGATACTATGAGGGAAGCTGATTTTATAGTAGATATTGGACCAAGGGCAGGAGAGCATGGAGGACAAATTATTGCTGCAGGAACTGTAGATGAAATTAAAGCATGCAAAGAATCTATTACTGGTCAATATTTAACAGGGGAAAAAGAGGTTAAGGTTCCAGAAGTAAGAAGAGAAGGTAATGGACAGTTTATAACTGTTGTAGGAGCTAAAGAGAATAATCTTAAAAATCTAACTGTTAAATTCCCATTAGGTGTATTAACAATGGTTACTGGTGTTTCTGGGTCTGGTAAGAGTACATTAGTAAATGAAATTCTTTATAAAGGATTAAATAAAATAATAAATAAGAGTAAGAATCCAACTGGAGAATACAAAGAAATAACTGGTCATGAAAGTATAGACAAGATTATAGATATAGATCAAAGTCCAATAGGAAGAACACCACGTTCAAATCCAGCAACTTACACAGGAACTTTTGATATAATAAGAGAATTATTTTCTCAAACACCTGAAGCTAAAATGAGGGGATATAAACCAGGGAGATTTAGTTTTAATGTAAAGGGTGGAAGATGTGAAGCTTGTTCAGGAGATGGAATTATAAAGATAGAAATGCAATTCCTATCTGATGTTTATGTGCCTTGTGAAGTTTGTAAAGGTAAGAGATATAATAGAGAAACTCTTGAAGTTAAATATAAAGGAAAAAATATTGATGATGTTTTAAATATGACTGTAGAAGAAGCATTAGAGTTCTTTGAAAATATACCAAGAATAAAGAATAAGATTCAAACATTAAAAGATGTAGGATTAGGCTATATAAGATTAGGTCAACCATCAACACAATTATCAGGTGGTGAAGCTCAAAGAATTAAGCTTGCATTTGAATTATCAAAGAGAAGTACAGGAAAAACATTATATATTTTAGACGAACCAACAACAGGACTTCATGTTGATGATGTTAATAGATTAGTATATATATTACAAAGATTAGTTGATGCTGGAAATACTGTTGTAGTTATTGAACACAATTTAGATATGATTAAGTGTGCTGATTATATAATAGATTTAGGGCCAGAAGGCGGAGATAAAGGTGGTACTTTAGTAGCACAAGGTAAGCCAGAGGAAATAGTTAAAAAAGATAAATCATATACTGGAAAATATCTTAAGAAGTTCTTAAGATAATTAGATGGCTTGTTATTTTTTACAATAGGATTTAATATATAATGGTAAACATACATTAATTTGAGGTGAAAATATGAGTTTTGGGAAGGTAGCCACTTTTATAGCTGGAATAATTTTTATAATTTTGTTATATGTCATTATATATTATGCATTAAAGATAATGTATAAGGATGTTAAGTCTGGTGGAAAGAGAAAAAATAACAATTCGGGCATAAGATATGGTATAGAAGTTATTCAAACAGGTGTTAACTCGACCTTAGAACAGGGTTCAGTAGTACCTATTAGGGGGATAACAACTTTAGGAAGAAAACCAGATAATACAATTGTCTTAACAGAGCCATTTGTATCAGGAAATCATGCAAAGATATATACTAAAAATAATAATTTATATATTGAAGATTTAAATAGTACAAATGGTATATATGTTAATAGTGAAAAAATAGAAGAAAAGTTCAAGCTTATTGCTGATGATGAAATTAAAATAGGAAGTGCTATTTTTAAAGTTTTAAAATCAGGTAAGTAAAACTCTAAATTTATGATTTAGTTTGGTTGAGGCTGGAGCTTTGACCATAGGAAAAGATGTTTTATTTAAAGAGTAGAGGTGGATTTATGAAAGCATTAAAGCGTGAAAAAAAATTACTTAGACTAGTATATTTGCTATGCTTACTACTTTTTACAACATTGGGGTTTTTACAAAAGCCTTTTGATACCTTTGCATTAATAATGGGAGTAGTCTTATGTGTTTTAATAGGCTATTCCCACTTTGTAGTTAGAAGATTTTACCCGGATGGAGATAAATTTATACTAATTTTTGCAAGTATATTGGCGGTAGTAGGGGTAGCAACATTATATAGAATAAACAGAGTAACTGCAATTAAGCAATTGGTATGGATTGCTATAGGTGTAGTAGGGTACATTTTAATTGTAGTAATTTTACCTGATTTAAGGAGTTTTGCAAAATATAAAAAGGTATATATGATAATAACATTATTATTAATGCCATTAGCATTAATATTTGGTACAGAATTATATGGTGCAAAAAACTGGATTATAATAGGAAAGGTCATTTCTTTTCAACCATCAGAGTTTGGAAAGATAGCTCTTGTATTATATTTAGCTTCAGCTTTAGCTACATATGAAAATAAAAATAATTTCAAACAAGATTTTAAAGAGTTATGGCAACCAGCATTAGTGGCTGGATTTTCTATGGGATGTATGGTACTTCAAAGAGATTTAGGAAGTGCATTAATATTTTTTGGTATTTCAATAACTTTATTATATGTTGCAACAGCTAAGAAAAAATATGTATTTACAGCATTAGGATTAGCGGCAATTGGCTCAGTGGCTGGTTATTCGATGTTTGGACATGTAAGAGAAAGAGTTAAGATTTGGCGAGATCCATGGAAATATGCTTTAGGAGAATCCTATCAAATAGTTGAAGGAATGTATTCAATTGCAGCTGGAGGATTATTTGGTGTTGGCGTAGGTCAAGGTCATTTTCAAAACTTGCCAGTTAAAGAAAGCGATATGATTTATGCAATTATTTGTGAAGAGTTTGGAATAATATTTGCAATTGGATTAATGATAATATATTTCTTATTATTCTATAGGGGTATAAGAGCAGCATTTGTTACAGATGATAAGTATTCACAATTAATAGCTGTTGGATTTAGTACAATGATAGCTTGCCAAACGTTAGTTATAATAGGAGGAATTTTTGCAGTTATTCCATTAACAGGAATAACATTACCTATTATAAGCTATGGTGGTTCATCAGTATTAACAATATTTTTTGCTTTAGGAATATTGCAAAAGATATCAGAGGAGGCATAAGGATATGAATGATTTAGCAAAAAGTGTTAAAAACGTAATGACTGTATTTTTAGTTTTCTTTATAGCATTAATATCCTATATTGCTTATTTTCAATTAATTAAGAGTCCTAAGATTAACGAAATGGCAGGCAATACAAGAGTTATTGCTGTAAAAAATGAAGTTTTAAGGGGAACTATATATGATAGAAATGGTACAGCTCTAACAACTAGTGAAAGATTAAATGAAACATCTCAAAAAAGAGATTACTTATATGACAACTTATATGTGCATGCATTAGGATATACAAGTGCTGTTTATGGAACAACTGGCTTAGAGGAAGAGTATGATAGTGAATTAACAACTTATAATGCTTTTGGAAATAATTTTAGACAGTTCTTAAGCAGTATTGATGTAAAAGGTCTTATACAAAATATAAAGAATGATAAAACTAATACAGGAAGTTTTAATTTTACAAGCAATTTTAAGGCTTTTATGGATGGAATTAATTTTGATGAATTAACAAAAGAAGCTGATAAAGTTGGAAATGGAGTGGTAACAACTTTAGATACAACATTACAGCAAGTAGCATCAGATGCATTAGGGGATAATAAAGGAGCTGTTGTTGCGTTAAATCCTAAAACTGGAGAAATATTAGCAATGGTATCAAAACCTACATTTAATCCTAATAATTTAGCTGATGAAATGAATAAAGCTAATAGTGGTAGTGCAGATGATACCCCATTAATTAATAGAGCTATAAATGGACTTTATCCTCCAGGTTCTGTATTTAAGACTGTTACATTAACAAGTGCTTTAGAAAATATGCCATCAGTATCTAATAGAACATTTGAGGATGAAGGTAAGATAAAGTTCCAAGATGGAACAACCTTAAGCAACTTTGCTAATAATGTATATGGTTCAATAGGTTTAAAACAAGCATATAAGGTATCAAGTAATGTTGTATTTGGTACATTAGCAATGGAACTTGGAAATGATGCGTTAAAAGCTACAGCAGAAAATTATGGATTTAATTCAGTAATAACTGGACCTGGAGTATCTATAACATCAAGTAGATTCCCATCGTTAGATAGTTCAGAGCTTGGTAATATGGCTCAAAGTGGAATAGGGCAAGGAAGTGTTTTATCTACACCTATGCAAATGGCTTTAGTAGCAGCTACAGTGGCTAATGATGGCGTTATGATGCAACCTAAATTAGTTAATTCAATTGTTGATAAAGATCAAAATGTAATAAAAACTATAGATAGTAAAGAGTTGAAGCAAGTTATGTCTAGTGATATTGCAGAGACAATTCAAGAGTATATGACTAATTTAGTTGATAGTAATTTAAGTAAATGGCCAGCATTTAAAGGAACTAATGCTGGAGGAAAAACTGGTACAGCAGACTATACTTTATCAGATGGAACTGAGGCAACTCCACACAGTTGGTTTATAGCAGCAGCGCCAATGGATGATCCACAAATAGCAGTGGCAGTAATTGTTGAAAATGGTGGTACTGGTTCAGGAGCAGCTGCAACAGTGGCTAGTAAGGTTGTTAGGCAAGCAGTTTTAGGGTATTAAAAATAATAATATACTTAATAGATAAATGTTAGTTTAGTGCAGTTAAGAGTTAAGAAAGAGAGTTAAGAGTTTAGGATTAAATTCAGATTTAGATGAATTTATAAATAATGGTGTCTAAGAAATTCCTTATGGAGTTTATCCTTTAGCGTTTAACTATAAAATCTTAGCTCTTAATTTTTTTATATAAGAAAGGGGAGTAAGATGTTTGATTTTGAGTATCATCTAAAAAATTTACCAGATAAACCTGGAGTTTATCTAATGAAAAATTCATTAGGTGAAGTTATTTATGTTGGAAAAGCAAAGATTCTAAAAAATAGAGTAAAAAGTTATTTTCAAAATTCAAAGAATCATTCTGAAAAAGTAAGGGTTATGGTAAAGAATATTGCCGAATTTGAGTATATAGTTACAGATTCAGAAATGGAAGCGCTTATTTTAGAATGTAACTTAATAAAGAAATATAGTCCTAAGTATAATATCTTATTAAAAGATGATAAATTCTATCCTTTTATAAAAATAACTATAAAGGATGACTTTCCTAGAGTTTTTGTAACTAGAAATTTTGCTAAGGATGGAAGTAAGTATTTTGGACCATATACTAATGGAGCAGCAGTATATGAAACTATAAATTTAATATATAAAATATTCCCTTTAAGAACATGCAAATTAGCAATTAAGGAAAATGGAGAAGCAGTGAGACCATGCTTAAATTATCATATAAAGAAATGTTTTGGTCCCTGTGGAGGACACATAGGTAAAGAAGAGTATGGAAAGATGATAAGTGACATAATTGATATTTTAAGTGGAAAAGAAACTTATGTTACTAAAATGCTTAAAACAGAAATGGAAAATGCATCAGAAAATTTAGAGTTTGAAAAAGCTGCATCGTTAAGAGATAAGATATTAGCAATAGAAGCCATAGTTGAAAAACAAAAAATATTTAAGACTATGGAAGGTGATGAAGATTTTATCAATATTGATCAAGATGAAAAGGATAGTTGCATTCAAGTATTTTTCTCTAGAGATGGAAAGATACTTGGAAGAGAACACTTTATATTTGAAAATACAGCAAATGAAAGCATAGCAGAAATATTAGAGGAGTTTATAGCATCCTTTTATGGTGGTACAGCTAAAGTTCCTAAAACAATATATGTTCCTGAGGTTAATGAAGTAGAGTTAATGGAAGAATATTTGACTATAAAAAGAGGTTCTAAAGTATGGCTTAAAGTCCCACAAAAAGGACAAAAAAAGGATATGCTAGAAATGGTTAAGAATAATGCTAAGATAACTCTAGAGAAATTTAAGGATAAATATTTAAAGGATAAAGAGATAAATAGAATAGCATTACAAGAACTTCAAGATTTATTAGAACTTGATGAGTGGCCAACTAGAATAGAAGCATATGATATATCTAATATTCAGGGTGTAGATTCAGTAGGAACAATGGTTGTATTCGAAGAAGGAAGATCAAAAAATAGTGATTATAGAAGATTTAAAATAAAAACTGTAAAAGGTGCTAATGATTATGATAGTATGAGAGAAATTCTAACTAGAAGATTTAATCATGGACTTGAGGAGATAAAGGCAATTCAAGATAGAAATTTGAAGTTATCTGCAGGTAAATTTTCTAATTTTCCAGATTTGATAATGATGGATGGTGGTAAAGGACAAGTAAATATAGCTCTAGAGGTATTAGAAAGTTTAAATATAAATATTCCAGTATGTGGCCTAGTTAAAGATGATAAACACCAAACTAGGGGTATAGTATATAATAATAAAGAATTAATAATTAATAGAAGTTCAAACCTAATGCAGCTAATAAGAAGAATACAAGATGAAGTTCATAGATTTGCAATAACATATCATAGAAGCTTAAGAGATAAGAGAACTTTACATTCTATATTAGATGATATACCTAATGTTGGAGAAAAGAGAAGAAGAGCTTTATTAATGAAGTTTGGTAGTGTAGATAATATTAAAAAGGCAACAGTTGAAGAATTGTTAGAAGTACCGTCTATAGATAAAAAATCTGCAGAAAGTATTTATATTTACTTTAATGGCAATAATTAAGAGGAAATTACTTGTTTAATGCTATAATATACTTTATACTATTAAACTGTAAATATTTTATATTTTAAGGAGCTTATCATGAATAAATACGGTAAATTTGTAGGGCTATTTAGGGAATTTTACAATGAAGATAATATTAAAATAGATGAGAAATTAAGTGGTTATGTTAATTTTAAGGTTGGAGGACCAGCAGATATATTATTAATTCCAGATTCAAAGGAACAAGTAAAGAAAAGTATTTGTATTTGTAGAGAAAATAATATTCCTGTTTATGTTATTGGTAATGGCTCTAACATATTAGTTAGAGACGGTGGATTTAGAGGTGTTGTTATATCACTAAAAGGCGTTCACAATGTAACTGTAAATGATGAGAGAATTGAAGCAGAGTGTGGTGCAATGTTAAAAGAAGTTTCTGATAAGGCCATGGAAAATTCATTAACTGGATTTGAATTTGCATGTGGAATACCAGGTACTATTGGTGGAGCAGTATTTATGAATGCTGGTGCTTATGATGGAGAAATTTCACATGTTGTTGAAAGTGCTGAAGTAATTGATGAAAATTGTAATATAATAAACCTTACAAATGAAGAATTAGATTTCGGATATAGATCCTCTTTAGTTATGAAAAAAGGATATATAGTATTATCAGCTGTATTTAAATTAAAAAAGGGCCAAGTAAAAACTATTAAGGAATTAGTTAATAATTTAACTAATAAAAGAGAGTCTAAACAACCACTTGAATATCCATCAGCAGGAAGTACATTTAAGAGACCAACAGGGTACTTTGCTGGTAAACTTATTCAGGATGCTGGACTAAAGGGATATTCTATAGGTGGTGCTGCTGTATCAGAAAAGCATTCGGGATTTGTAATTAACAAGGGAAATGCTACAGCAAAAGATATTACTGACTTAATAGAGCATATTCAATATGAAGTTAAAAAGCAGTTTGGAGTTGACCTTCATACAGAAGTACGAATAATAGGTGAAAAATAAGAAGTTACCAATTGGTAGCTTCTTTTTTTATATATATGATATAATTGAAATAAGTTATTTTAAAGTAAATTTATAAACTTTAATTTAGTTATTGAAATTTTCAAATTCAATATAAATGTGCTTTCGACAATAATAAATAGATTTTTGGAGGTATGACATGAGATTTATTATAGTTACAGGATTATCAGGAGCAGGTAAATCAGAAGCGACTAAAAGTTTAGAAGATATGGGATATTTTTGTGTAGATAATCTTCCACCAACATTAATAACAAAGTTTGCAGAAGTATGTAGACAAAGTGACGGAAAGATAGATAAGGTTGCATTAGTTATAGATATAAGAGGTGGAATATTCTTTAATGATCTATTCCAAAGCCTAAAAGAATTAGAAAAAGAACAATTTAAATATGAAATATTATTCTTAGATGCAACTGATGAAGTGCTTGTAAAGAGATTTAAAGAAAAGAGAAGAAGTCATCCATTATCAGGTGGAGGAAGAGTAATAACTGGAATAGAACTGGAAAGAAAAAAGTTAAGAGAAGTTAAAGATAAATCAGATATTATAATAGATACTTCAAAATATAAAATAGGTGATTTAAGAGAGGAAATGACTAAGTATTTTGGAGATGAAACATTGCCAGAAAAGCAATTATCAATTACTGTATTAAGCTTTGGATTTAAATATGGCATACCAGTTGATTCTGATTTAGTATTTGATGTTAGATTTATACCAAATCCATTTTATATACCAGATTTAAAGCCATTTTCTGGCTTAGATACACCAGTTAAAGATTACGTATTAAAGCAAGACGAAACTAAAGTGTTTTTAGAAAAAATAAATGACATGCTAGAATTTTTAATTCCTAATTATAAAAAAGAAGGAAAGAGGCAGCTTATTATTTCAATAGGATGTACAGGCGGAAGACATAGATCAGTAGCTATAGCAAATCAGATTTATGAGAATTTACATGATAAGAACTATAATGTATATATTGAACATAGAGATATTAAAGAAGATGTTCATAAAGGGGATAAAAAACTATGATAATGGAGTTTTTAATGAAGCCGGGAATAAGGATAAAAAGATGGATATTCCTTGGGTTTATTGGGGTAGTTATATTTGTACTAGGTATTGTTGAAATTTTTTCAAATAAAGATTATAACAGCACTATAAGAGTTTTATATTTATTTTTAAGTTTAATTGGAATTGTAATAATGTATATAGCATTTTCTGAATTTGTTAAATCCTTTATTTCTTTAATAAATTCTGAAAAAGTTAAGATAACAATAAATGATAAGAATATAGAAGAACTTGTAGATGAGAAGAGAGTTCATGTAGGTGGTCCTAAAGTAGTTGTTATTGGGGGAGGAACAGGATTATCTACAATGTTGAGAGGATTAAAATTATATACAAATAATATAACAGCAATAGTAACAGTTGGAGATGATGGAGGAGGGTCAGGAAAGCTTAGAGCAGACCTGGGAATGCTTCCTCCTGGTGATATACGTAACTGTATTTTAGCATTAGCAGACACTGAGCCTATTATGGAAGATTTACTTCAGTATAGATTCAAAGAAGGTTCATTAAAAGGTCAGAATTTTGGTAATTTATTCTTAGCAGCAATGGCAGGAATAAGTGATAACTTTGAAGATGCTGTACAAAAAATGAGTTCAGTACTTGCAGTAACAGGAAAGGTATTACCTGTTACACTTGATGATATGAAGCTTATAGCAGAGCTTGAAAATGGAAGTATAGTAGAAGGTGAATCTATAATACCAGAAGAATCTATAAAACAAAAAAGCAAGATAAAGCAATTAAAAATTAATCCAGAAAGAGCTAAGCCCTTAATGGATGCACTTATAGCTATTAAAGAGGCTGATGCTATTGTTATGGGACCTGGTAGTCTTTATACTAGTATAATACCAAATTTATTAGTTGAAGATATAGTTGAAGGAATAAATAAGAGTGATGCAATAAAGATATATATATCTAATGTAATGACTCAACCGGGTGAAACTGATGATTTTGCAGTATCTGATCATATAAGAACGTTAATGAAGTATAGTGGTAAAAATAGTGTTCAATATGTTATTGCAAATAATGGGACAATTCCTAAAGATATAGAAGAAAGATATTTAAGTCAAGATTCTAAATTAGTAAAATTAGATTATGAAAACATAGAGGATTTAAACGTAAAGGTAGTTGAAACTGATTTAGTTAAGATAACTAAAGGTTATGTAAAGCATGATGCAGAGCATTTAGCACAAGTTTTAATGACAACTATTTTAGATAAAAAATTGCTTTATGATAAAAAGAAAATTATAGAGTATATGTACTTATCTAGAAAGATAAGAAGCAAAAAGTAAAAATATTAGGCTGTATTGAAGTTTTTTGATATAGCCTATTTATTTTCCAATATTATATTATGATACATGAGGCACAGTTTATGATATAATAAAGTATACATTTATAATTAGTTAGGAGAATAATTTATGTCGTTTTCAGCGAAAGTAAAAGGAGAAATATGTAGATATACTGATATATCTAAAGAGGAAGCATTAGCAGAGCTTTCAGCAATAATGAAAGGTAGTGGAACAATAGGATTTAGTGGGAAGGGTCTTAGCTTTAGAATTACAACAGAAAATCCAGCTTCAGCAAGACATATATTCACTATACTAAAGGAACACTTTAATATACACTCTAAATTAATGGTTAAAAAGAGTAACTCTTTAAAGAAAAACAATATATATATGGTTTTAATTGAAGAAGATATGGGGGTTAGGGACTTACTTCAAGAAACAGGTATTTTTAGAGAAATAGATGGAGTACTAACTATTGATTATAAAATAGATTCTGAGATGGTTAAAGAGGAAGATTATAAGAAGGCTTACATAAGAGGAGCCTTTATTGGTGGAGGAAGTGTAACTAATCCTGAAAAGACATATCATTTAGAATTTGTAACTCATAGTGAAGAATATGCAATAGATTTATCTAAGCTTATTAATTCTTTTGGATTAAATTCAAAGGTTATTCAAAGAAAAAATAGCTTTATAATATATATAAAAGAAGGTGAGCAAATAGTTGATCTTCTAAACATTGTTGGAGCTCATACTTCATTACTTGAACTTGAAAATATAAGAATAATGAAGGAAATGAGAAACAACGTAAATAGACTTGTTAATTGTGAAACAGCAAATTTAAGTAAGACAGTTAATGCTGCAGTAAGGCAAGTTGAAAGTATAAAGCTTATACAAAATAGTATAGGACTTCAAAGATTACCTAAAAATCTTCAAGAAGTTGCAGAGCTTAGATTAAGTTATCCTGATGAATCACTTAAGGAACTAGGAGAGATGCTAGATCCTCCTGTAGGTAAATCAGGAATAAATCATAGGTTAAGAAAAATAGAGAAGATAGCTGAAGAAATTAGGAGTGGAAACTACTAAATAGTCAAAATAAGGGGGTGTCTTATTGGAAGATAAAAAGTTCTGTCATCTTCACCTACATACTGAATATAGTTTGCTTGATAGCTCAGCTAAAGTTAAAAAAGTTATTAGTAGGGCAAAGGAACTTGGAATGGATAGTATAGCCATTACTGATCATGGTGTTATGTATGGATGTGTTGCATTCTACAAGGAAGCTATAGCACAAGGGATTAAACCTATACTTGGTTGTGAAGTATATGTAGCAAGTAAATCTATGAATATTAAAATTAATGATAAAGATAATGGGACATATCACTTAGTTTTATTAGTAAAAAATGAAGTTGGTTATGAAAATTTAATGGAAATAGTATCAGCAGCATCTATTGATGGATTTTACTATAAGCCGAGAGTTGACCATGATTTCTTAAGAAAACATAGTGAAGGTCTAATAGCTTTAAGTGCTTGCTTAGGTGGAGAAGTACAAAAGAATTTATTAAGAGAAGACTATGAAAAGGCAAAAGAAGTTGCATTAATGTATAGGGACATCTTTAAAGATGGTTTTTATTTAGAAATACAAGATCATGGAATGGAGGAGCAGAGAAAGGTTACAGAGGGTAATATTAAGTTATCTAGAGAAACTGGAATTCCTTTAATTGCAACTAATGATGTCCATTATATTAATCAGGAAGATTCTAAAGCACATGATATTTTAATGTGTATTCAAACAGGAAAGACTGTAGAGGATCAAAATAGAAGAAGATATCCTTCGGATCAGTTTTATTTAAAGTCTCCAGAGGAAATGTGGGATATGTTCTCATATGTTCCAGAAGCATTGGAGAATACAATTAAGATTGCGGATGAATGTAATTTTGATTATGAGTTCCATGTTTCTAAGTTACCAAACTTCCCAGTTCCCCAGGAATATAAAACTCACTTTGATTATCTTGAAGAGGTGTGTTTTGAAGGGTTAGTTGAAAGATATGATGTATTTGAAAAGTTTAGAGATAAGTTAATCAATGTTCAAGAGATAAAGGAATTTGCAGAAACTAATGAGGAAGCAAAGGAATATGTTGATAGATTAAACTATGAACTTGGTGTAATTAATCAAATGGGATATGTTGATTATTTCTTGATTACTTGGGACTTTATTAAGTATTCTAATGATCATGGAATACCAACTGGACCAGGAAGAGGATGTTTCTTACCAGGGACAGAAATACTTTTAAGTAATGGTTCAATTAAAAACATAGAAAATATTAGGATAGGTGATGAAGTTATTACTGCTTATGGTAATATGCAGTTAGTTGAAAATCTATTAAGGTATGATATTAAAGAAAAAATAGTAATTATTGAAAGTGATAATGAAAAGGTTAAGCTTACAAGTGATCATAAAATGTTAGCCATAAAAGCTTCAAAGTGTACTAAGGTCTGGAAGGATAGAAGCAAGCTACCAATAGTCTGCAAAGAAAGCTGTTCTTTAAAAGAGAAATGTAAAAATTCAGCATATAAAGATTATAAGTTAGAATGGATAGAAGCTAAGAAATTAGAAAAGAATGACTTTGTAGTTTATCCAAGAGTTAAAGAAGAAATTAAGGATGTTAAGTATGATTTATTGGATTATTGTAAGCATGAGGATCATCTAAGATATGATAATGAACATATTTGGTATGAAATAGGGAGTAATAAATTACAATCTAAAAAAGTTAATAGATTTATAGAGCTAAATACTAATCTATGCAAATTGTATGGATACTTTATATCAGAAGGATGGACTACTATTAATGAAGATATAAGAGAATATAAATTTGGTTTTGGATTCAATAAGAAAGAAACTGAATATATAGAAGATGTATTAAATTTAGTTAAGTCTGTATTTGGTTTAGAAGGATATGTGAGAGAACATAAAATTAAGCATAGTACATCGATTGAATTTAATTCAAAGATTATATCAGAGTTTTTAAGAATTCAATGCGGTGAAGGAGCTAATAATAAAAGGATACCATATGATGTTGTTAATGATGCTAGCAATAGTGATTTAAAGCTGTTAGTGGCAAATATGTTTAGGGGTGATGGAAGTCATAGTGATATTAACTGTGAGAGTTCATCATTTAGAATTAAATACACTACAACATCAATTGAATTAACTAGACAGCTTAGAATGATACTCGCAAGATTAGGATATTGGAGTACTTTTAAGGTTAGAGTAAAGCCTGAAGAAAAGATGCATGATGAGTATTCAGTTTGTGTATCTGGAATGCAGTTATTAAAGTGGAATGATGATTTTGAAAATTATCAGATTCCAGTTAGGCAGCAGAAGTTCTTTAGAAATGATAGTTTTTATATGGATGATGATTATTTTTATATAAAAATTAAGAGTAAAACTGAAGAAGAGTATATAGGAAAGGTATATGATTTATCTGTTCCAGGGGATACATCTTATATAGCAAATTCTATGGCAGTTCATAATAGTGCTGCTGGTTCCATAGTTGCATATACTCTGGGAATAACAAAAATAAATCCGATAAAGTACAGCTTGCTTTTTGAGCGTTTCTTAAATCCTGAAAGAGTAAGTATGCCAGATTGTAAAAAAGTTTAAACTAAGAATATGTAAATTTTCTTAGGGGTGTAGAGTTTTGAAAAGAAATGAATTAGATAATTATAAAAGTAAAATTATTAATTTATATATAAATAAAAATATGTCATGCAGTAAAATAGCAAACTTATTTAAGTAGAAAATATAATAAGTATATTGAGTTAAAATCTACATTTTAAACTTTATAGTCGTGCATATTAGAAATAATATGCTTAAAGAGCCTCGAATTGCTTGAAAGCCCTTAGAGCTATTAATGCTACAACGTAAAGATGAAATAAGCTTAAGCGTGAAAGCTAAAAAATTTAATAGATTGGGTAATAAGCAGCGAAGTCCTGAATAGGGAAACGTTCAACGACTAGTCCAAGGGGACGTAGCTATCTTTAAGTGAAATTCCAAATTTTAATTTGGTAAATTGAACTTACTCAGCGACTAAAAGGAGTCGAGTTTCATTATAAATGGTAGCGAAGTGGGGCAGCCCAAACCGTATAAGGGTCGGTGGGTGAAGATATAGTCTATACCCACTACAGAAGTAGTGTTTAAGTATCTCGAAAGAGAGGGTAGTAATAGATAGATTCGGATTTTTGTTATGAAAGAAGACAGGAAGTAATTGATTATGTTGTTGAGAAATATGGAGTTAAAAATGTATCACAAATAATTACATTTGGTACAATGGCAGCTAGGTTGTGTTTAAGAGATGTAGGAAGAGCTATGAACTACTCATATGCAGAGGTGGATAGAATAGCTAAAATGATTCCTACAATGCTTGGAATAACCATAGAAAAGGCATTAGATTTAAATCCTGAGCTTAAGGTAGCATATGATAATGAAGATAGAGTAAAGACATTAATAGATGTTAGTAAGACTCTAGAAGGGTTACCAAGGCATTCATCAACTCATGCGGCTGGTGTAGTTATAGCATCAAAGCCATTAGTTGAATATGTACCACTTCAAAGAAATGAAGATATGATAGTAACCCAATTTGATATGACAACGTTAGAAGAGCTTGGACTTTTAAAGATGGATTTCCTTGGTTTAAGAACTTTAACAGTTATGAGTGACGCTGTTAAGATGATTAAGGAAAATAGAGGAAAAGATATTGATTTAGATAAAATAGATTTTGAAGACAAAAATGTTTATAACATGATTGGTGAGGGAAAAACAGCTGGTGTATTCCAATTAGAATCTCCAGGGATGACATCATTCATGAAGGAACTTAAACCTGACTGTTTGGAAGATATTATAGCAGGAATATCATTATATAGACCGGGACCAATGTCAGAAATTCCAAGATATATAGAGGGTAAAAGAAATAAAGACAGTGTACATTATGAGACACCAGAACTTGAAAGTATACTGGATGTCACATATGGGGTAATGGTATATCAAGAGCAGGTTATGCAAATAGTTAGGGACTTAGGGGGATACTCTCTAGGTAGAAGTGATATGGTTAGAAGAGCCATGTCAAAGAAAAAGCACAGTGTCATGGAACAAGAAAGAAAGAATTTTATATATGGAATAGTAGATGAAGATGGTAATGTAGAAGTACCAGGTTGTTTGAGAAATGGTATAAGCGAAAAAGCAGCAAATGAAATTTTCGATCAGATGATGGACTTTGCTTCATATGCTTTTAATAAATCACATGCGGCAGCCTATGCAGTAATAGGCTATCAAACAGCATACTTAATGCATTACTATCCAGTAGAAACTATAGCAGCAATGGTTAATTCTGTTATGGGAATAAGTGAAAAAGTAGCGCATTACACTAAGTTTGCAGAAAGCTTAGGTATACAGGTGTTACCACCAGACATAAATGAAAGCTATTCAAAGTTTACTGTTAAAGGAAATAGTATAAGATTTGGTTTAGCAGCAATAAAAAACGTTGGATTAAATGTTGTTGAAGGAATAGTTGAAGCTAGAAAAAATAAAGGTAAATTCGAGTCATTAGTTGATTTTATAAATAAAATTGATTTATCAACAATAAACAAAAGGGCTGTAGAAAGCTTAATAAAAGCAGGAGCTTTTGATGAATTTAAAATATTTAGATCAAAATTATTAGCTGTTTATGAAAAACTAATGGATAGTGTAGCTAGTGATAAAAAAAGAAATATAGATGGTCAAATTAGTCTTTTTGTTATGGCAGATGAAAGTATAAGGATACCAGAAGTAAAATATCCAGATATAAAAGAATTTGCAAAAAATAATTTATTATCAATGGAAAAAGAAATGACTGGTCTTTATATATCAGGGCATCCTTTAGATGAATACGAAAAAAGCTTAAAGATGATGACTTCAACTACAATAGAAACAATATTTCAATCATATGAAGCTATTATGGATGGATTAGGTGATGATGAACATTTAATCCAAGATAATCAAAGAGTAATAATTGGGGGAATATTAGCAGAAGTAAATCAAAAGGTAACCAGAAATAATTCAATAATGGCATTTTTAAAATTAGAAGATTTAACAGGAGTTATTGAGGTTGTAGTATTCCCTAAAACTTTAGATAAAGTAAGAAATTTAATTAATTTAGACTCAATGGTTGTTATTAGTGGAAGAGTTAGTATAAAGGAAGATGAAGAACCTAAGCTTATTTGTGAGAGCATAGAGGCTTTAGAAAAGGTAAATAGTAGTAAACTATATATAAGAGTTGATGATTTGCAAAAAGCAAAGGAAATGAAGCCTAAGTTAATAGAGACTATAAGTGAGTATAAAGGTGATTCTGCGCTTTATATATTTACTTCAAAGGATAGAAAAAATTATAGAATGCCAAGAGAAATGTGGATAGATTTAAATACAGATGTCGTTCTTGAATTAAAAAAAATTTTTGGGGATGATAATGTAAAAATAGTTGAATAAAAATAATCAAAAATGTTTTAATATCTTCACAAAAAAAGAATTTGTGAAGATATTTTTTTTATAAAATTTGTAAGATTTCACAAAAAAATAAATTGAAAGAATATTTTATAAAATAAATTTTTTTTTTAAAATAAAAAAATTTCAAGAAAATGAATGGTAATTAAGTAACAATAGTAAAAAAATCTTGAATTTGCGGAGTTTTCAGAAAAAATATAATAAAATAGCATATGTAAAAAGTTACAAAGAATAAAATTATAATTAATAATATGTATATAATTTCGATAAATTTAGGGTAAAATATATATATAAATTTATGAATAGACGATAATTTTAGACAGAAGTAGATTTATTTTAGTTGCATTACTATCAGTTTACAAGTAAAATAAATAAGGTGGTAAAAAGTTTAATAATAAACAAAATAGTAATATGATAACAAATATTTCAAAGTGAGTGGACATGCAGAGTCCTTAGTAGTATCGAGGAGGAATATTTTATGAAAAAAATAGCTGTTTTAACAAGTGGTGGAGATGCTCCAGGAATGAACGCTGCAATAAGAGCAGTAGTAAGAACTGCAATACATAATGGTATTGAAGTTATGGGAGTACAAAGAGGATATGCTGGATTAATTAATGGTGAATTATTCCCAATGAATAGATCATCAGTTTCAGATATAATTCAAAGAGGCGGTACAATTTTAAGAACTGCTAGATGTGTAGAATTTAAACAAGAAGAAGTAAGAAAAGAAGCTGCAAAAATTCTTGCAGATAATGGTGTAGATGCTTTAGTAGTTATCGGGGGAGATGGATCTTTCACTGGTGCTAAATTATTATCTAAATTAGGGGTAAAAACAGTAGGTTTACCAGGAACTATTGATAATGATTTAACTTACACTGATTATACAATAGGATTTGATACAGCATTAAATACTGTAGTTGATGCTATAGATAAAATTAGAGATACTTCAACTTCTCACGAAAGAGTATCTATCGTAGAAGTTATGGGAAGAGATTGTGGAGATATAGCTGTTCATACAGGTGTAGCTTGTGGAGCTGAATATATAATCACACCAGAAAAAGGTTATGATAAAGATGAATTATGCAGAGTTATCTTAGAAGGTAAAAAAGTAGGAAAGATGCATAACTTAGTTTTACTTGCAGAAGGTGTTGGTGGAGCTTCAGAATTAGCTAAATATGTAGAAGCTCAAACAGGAATCGAAACAAGAGCAACAGTTTTAGGTCATATCCAAAGAGGTGGAGCTCCAAGTGCTTTCGATAGAGTATTGGCTTCAAGAATGGGTTCAAGAGCAATCGAACTATTAATGGAAGGTAAGACTTCAAGAGTTGTTGGTATCAAAAATAATGAAATATTTGATCAAGATATAGATGAAGCTTTAGCTTTAGAAAGAACTTTTGATGAAAAACTATATGAAATTTCAGAAGAGATTTCTAAATAATTTTAAAAAATGCGCTAATAATTTATTTTAAATACATTAAATTTAGAGATTAAAGGAGAGTTTTAAATGAGAAAGACTAAAATCATTTGCACTATCGGTCCAGCTAGTGAAAAACCAGAAATATTATCACAAATAATTGAAGCAGGAATGAATGTTTCAAGACATAATTTCTCTCACGGAGATCACGAAGAACATGCAGGAAGAATAAACTTAGTTAAAGAATTAGCTAAGAAATATAATAAAGAAATAGCTGTTATGTTAGATACAAAGGGACCAGAAATAAGAACTGGTAAATTTGATCCAAAGAAAGTTGAATTACAAGCAGGTGCTAAATTCACTGTTCATGCAGGTGGAGATGTTATCGGTAATACTGAAGAGTGTTCAGTGACTTATGCTGGATTAGCTAATGATGTTAAACCAGGAGATACTATCCTTATAGATGACGGTTTAGTAGGATTAACTGTTGAATCAATCGACGGAAACAAAATCCACTGTACAGTTCAAAACACTGGATTTGTTGCAACTCACAAAGGAGTTAATGTTCCAGGAGTTTCAATCAAATTACCAGCTTTAACTGAAAAAGATATAGCTGATTTAAAATTCGGTTGTGAAATCGGAGTTAATGCTGTTGCTGCTTCATTCATAAGAAAAGCTTCAGACGTTGAAACAATCAGACAAATATTAAACGAAAATGGTGGAGAACACATTCAAATCATATCTAAAATCGAAAACCAAGAAGGTGTTGATAACATAGATTCAATATTAGCAGTTTCTGATGGATTAATGGTTGCTAGAGGAGATTTAGGAGTTGAAATTCCATTTGAAAAATTACCAGCTGTTCAAAAGATGATGATCGAAAAATGTAACGCTGCTGGAAAACCAGTTGTAACTGCAACTCAAATGTTAGACTCAATGATGAGAAACCCAAGACCAACAAGAGCAGAAGTTTCTGACGTAGCTAACGCTATATTAGATGGAACAGATGCAATCATGTTATCTGGAGAATCAGCTAACGGAGATTGGCCAGTAGAATCAGTTCAAACAATGGCTAAAATAGCTACTGAAACTGAAAAGAAATTAAACTATGAAACTGCAGTTTCTAAAGCTAAATCTCACGTTCCAGCTATATCAGGAGTTATCTCAAGAGCTGCTTGCAATGCTGCTAATGAATTAAAGGCTGCTGCAATAGTTTCTTCAACTAAGAGCGGATCAACTGCAAGAAGAATTTCTCAATGCAGACCAGAATGCCCAATCGTAGCTGTAACTCCATGCGAAAAAGTTGCTAAGAGTTTAGCATTCTGCTTCGGAGTATATCCAGTAGTTGCTGAAGACCAAAATTCAACAGATGCTATGATGGCTAATGCTACTAAGATAGCTGTTGAAAATGGATTTGCTAAATCTGGAGATACAGTTGTAATAGCTGCTGGATTAGATCAAGTTGGATCAACTAACCTTTTAAAAGTAAGCGTAGTAGAATAATTTGACATAAAAAAAGAAGTGTAAATATTACACTTCTTTTTTTTATGGGTGTGCCTCTGGGGATAAGCCAATATATGGATTATCCCTGGAGTCACATCCATATATTGGTCATAAATTGAAAAAATGAATAAAATTATTCGTTATATGATGAAATAGATAGTAAAAATGCAAGATAGACTAGCAAAAAATATGAAAAATAAAAAAAGTTAACAAAAAGTTAACAATTAACATTGAAAAAGTAGGTTATAATTGATAATATCATAATAGTTCGAAAGAATTAAAATGGTACAGTATGGCAACTGATTCTATAAAAAAATACACCTTACGGTGTATTTTTTTTATGCAAAATTATAATTATTATACTATAGCGACACTATGAAAGAAAATATTTATAAAACAAATTTATATACATAAGTAGAGTATATTTAATTCATACAAATATATATACTATGTTTATAAGGAATATAATATAGTATATAATATTAATAGTTTATTCATTTAAAAATTTAGTATATTAATATAAAAATAATTAACACAAATAAAAAAGATAAAACGTGATTGATAGGTGATAAATTTGGTAGAAAAGAATAAAGAATATATATTAGATATAATTTCTCAAGGGTATGAAGGTGAAGGAATAGCTAAAATTAATGAAACATTTCCTATATTTATAGAAGGGGCATTAAAAGGTGAAAAGGTTAAAGCAAGAATAGTAAAATCTAAAAAGAATTTTGCTTATGCTAAGTTAATTGATGTAGTAGAACCATCAAAGGAAAGATGCGAAGCAAAGTGTAGCATAAATAAAAGATGTGGTGGTTGTAAATTACAACATTCTACATATAAAGAGCAATTAAATTTCAAATTTGAAAGAGTAAAAGATTGTATAGCTAAAATAGGAAAATTAGATAATAGTATAGTTAAATTTCCATTAGGTATGGATGAGCCTTGGAGATATAGAAATAAAGTTCAACTACCTATAGGTATGGTAAATGGAGAATTAAAGATAGGCTTTTTTGCACCAAGAAGCCATGAAATAATAGATATGGAAGCTTGTTTAATTCAAGATGAAGTCGCTGATAAAGTTGTTGAGTTAACAAGACAATGGATAAAAAAGAATAATATAAAGCCATATAATGTTGATGGTAATTATGACGAAACAGGAATACTTAGACATATAATGATTAGACGTGGATTTACTACTAATGAGGTAATGGTTGTATTAGTTACTAATGGAATAAAATTACCTAACAAAGATGAATTTGTACAGTTAATGGTTAATAATATACCAGGAATAAAGAGTATAGTACAAAATGTTAATTCTAAACCAACTAATGTAATATTAGGGCAGGAATGCATAACATTATGGGGAGAGCCTACTATAAGTGATTATATAGGGGATTTCAAATTTAATATATCTCCATTATCATTCTTCCAAGTTAATCCTACGCAAACAGAAGTTTTATATGGTAAAGCTTTGGAATATGCTCAATTAACTGGAGATGAAACTGTATTTGATGCATATTGTGGAACTGGAACAATAACTTTATTTCTATCACAAAAAGCAAAGAGGGTTTATGGTGTAGAAATAATTCCACAAGCTATTGAAAATGCAAATATAAATGCTAAAGAAAACAATGTTGATAATGTTGAGTTCTTTGTTGGAGAATCAGAAGTTGTTATACCAGATTTAATAAATAAAGGTGTAAAAGCTGATGTAGTAGTTGTAGATCCACCAAGAAAAGGCTGCGATGTTAAGTTATTAAATTCTATAACTAATATTGATGCTGAAAGAATTGTATATGTAAGTTGTGATCCAAGTACTTTAGCTAGAGATCTAGCTATTTTAGAGGAAAATGGATATAAAACATTAGAAGTTCAGCCAGTAGATATGTTCCCACAAACTGCGCATATTGAGAACGTAGCTTTACTTATCAAGGAGACATTAAATTCTTAGTGAAATTGCAGATTGAACTTAGAATTTAAGTCAGCATTTCGTAGGGGATTGGAGAAATGTGTACACTTTTAATAAGGTAAGTATTTTTTCATAAATCATAAAATAAAAGTAAATATACTTAATTTGTTAAATAATTATTTAATGTGATATAATTTTAATTATATCAGTAAAAATAAATTGATATTTTTAAGCTAATTTAATAGCTCTAATATAAAATAATTATAGGTGAATTATGAATAATAAAAAAGCAGATGTGCATACAGCATTACAAGAAAGTTTTAAAAATTTAATACTGAAGAATAGCTTTGATAAAATAACTATAAAAATGATTACAGATGGGGCAGGACTTATTAGACCTACATTTTATAATCATTATGCTGATAAATATGAAGTATTAGAAGAAATTTGCTATGTTGATATTTTCAAAGGTAGTGAAATGCTTATAGAAAATAAGATGCCTTATGAGGCAATATATTATATGTTTTCAAGGATAGAAAATAATAAATTATTTTATATTCAAGCAGCAAAAGTAGAAGGGCAAAACTCATTTGAAGAAATAATAAATACTAATTTAATTAAAATTTTTAAAGAATTATTTAAGCAATGTGGAGCAAAAAGTAGTAAAGAAGATAAGTTCTCATCTAGTGATATAGCTGAATATTATTCTAGAGGACTGACGTTTATAATATTAAGATGGATAGAGGAAGGAATAAACCTATCTGCAAAAACATTAGCTAATAAATATAAATTACTAGTAACCAATTCATTAGATGATATTATTCATAATTTAATAAATGAAGAGTAAAATAGAAACTTTTTACACAATATATATTATTAATAAGTTAATATATATTGTGTTTTTTGTTTAAAATAACATTCTTAAATAAATTGTAAAGAATAAAAAGACAATTTAATAGATTTGTAAAATAGGGACTATAAAGTAGTTCTTTTGTTTATTTATATATACATTCTAGTAAGATTGTAGATTTATTAAATTTTCTTTATTTACTAAAGTTGTATTAATAGAATAAAAATAGATGAATAAATTTATATAAAGTGCTTATAGTATCAGTTGGATTATCATTAGAGGAATTATTTTAATGTTATTTGAAGGGGAGCGATATCTAAATGTTAAGTCCAAAGTATAAAATTCAACAATTTGCTTTAAAACAAGTTTTAGAATACTTAAAAAAAGATCCAGAGAATAATTTACCAAAGATTATGGGATGGCTAAGAAAGTTTGATACGGAAAAAATATATGTGGATCAATATGATATTATAGATGAATATTTAAAAGATCCAGAAAATAATTGGACTAAGTTAATGTGTAATATAATTAATAATGTTCATCCTAATATTGTTCAAACTGTATTCACGAACTTTTTATTGAATGCATCTATTAGGGGTTGGACTGAAATACAAAAAAATAAAGAGAAGTATGGTCATGAGATACCATTTACAATCCTTATAGATCCAACTACAGCTTGCAATAAGCATTGTATAGGTTGTTGGGCAGCTGATTATAATAAATCATTAAATTTAAGTTATGAGCAATTAGATAAGTTATTTACTGAAGGAAAAGAGTTAGGGATTTACTTTTATATAATGACTGGTGGAGAACCATTAGTTAGAAAGAATGACATATTGAAGTTAGCTAAAAAACACAATGATTGTGTATTTATGTTCTTTACAAATGGAACATTGATAGATAAAAAGTTTTGTGATGATTTAATTGAAGTAGGTAATTTAGTACCAACTATAAGTGTTGAAGGATTTGATGATGCAACAGATGGAAGAAGAGGTGAGGGTTCTTGGAAAGATATTATGAGAGCTATGGATATTATGAAATCTAATAAAATTCCATTTGGATTTTCAACATGTTTTACTACAGTTAATTGTGATAGTGTTTTATCAGAAGAATTTATGGATTTAATGATAGATAAGGGAGCATATTTTTCTTGGTATTTCACATTTATGCCAATAGGATGTAAAACAGATACGTCATTAATGGCACATCCAGATCAAAGAGAAAAGTTATATAGAACTATTAGGGCTTGGCGTAGTACAAAATCTATATTTAATATGGACTTCTGGCATGATGCTGAATATGTTGGAGGTTGCGTTGCTGGAGGAAGAAGGTACTGTCATATTAATGCAAATGGAGATGTAGAACCATGTGTATTCTGTCATTATTCAAATGCAAATATTAAAGATGTATCGTTAATAGAAGCATTAGGACAACCGTTATTTATAGAATATCAAAAGAATCAACCATTCAATGAGAATCAATTCAGACCATGTCCAATATTAGATAATGCACCTAAGATTGCAGAAATGGTTAAAAATTCAGGAGCAAAATCTACAGAATATATAGATCCAGAGGATGTGGATGACCTATGTAATAAGACTATTAACTATGGATTAACTTGGGCAAAGAGAGCAGAGCCATTGTGGAAAGAGAACTTAGAGAAAAAACAACATAATAAGGAAGAATCAATACACAAAAAGAATTAATAAAAGGTAGAATAATATATTATTGAATAAAGTTTATATATATTGGAATAATTTAATATAGAAGCTTATAGGCCTTTAAACCATTGTTATTAATTATATATTTATTAAATTCTTATATAGTGCCATAAATATATTAATAACAATGGTTAATTTATTTTATAAGCATAAAATATAATTAAAAAAAGTGACCTAGGGTCACTTTTTTACTCTAATATTTTAAATACATCAAATTTTATAATAAAATTATTCACCAAGAATTTCGTTTATAGCATTTTTATAACCATCTGCTTTTGCACCGAATATTGCTTGAATTCCATTACCAACTTCAACAACACCAGCAGCACCAAGGTTCTTTAATTCATCCTTGTTAACATTTGCTTTATTTTTTACTTCAACTCTTAATCTTGTGATACAAGCATCAACAGATACTATATTTTCTTCCCCACCTAAAGCAGCTAATACTAAAGGAGCCTTTTCAGCTATTTCACCTTTACCAGCAGTCTTTGGAGCAGAAGCTTCTGTAGCAGTACCCTTAGAATTTTGGAAGTCAGCTTTAGTGTAAAGTTTAGTTTCCCCTTCATTTTCATCTCTACCAGGAGTTTTTAAGTTTAATTTAGTAATCATGAAATAGAATACGAAATAGTAAACTATAAAGTATACAATACCAACAAGTATAACTGTTAACCATTTAGTTGGAACACCAGCACCAGCAGGAAGTAATCCAAATAAAGCATAATCAATGAATCCACCAGAGAATGTCATACCTATAAATACATTTAAAATACCCATTAACATATAAGCTAAACCTGCAAAAACACAATGAATAACGTATAATACTGGAGCAACAAATAAGAATGTAAATTCTAATGGTTCAGTAATACCAGTTAAGAAAGAAGTTAATGCAGCTGTTGCTAATAATGAACCAACAACTTTTCTTTTACTTGGATTAGCTGCTTTATACATAGCAAGTGCAGCACCAGGTAGACCGAACATCATTAATGGGAATTTACCAGTCATGAATCTAGTTGTTCCACTAACAATTTCACTCATAGTTGAAGCAGAAGCACCAACTAAGTCAGTCATGCTTGATAATTGAACGAAGTAGGCAGTGTTAGCACCAGCAACTGTTTGAACTGAACCATTAACTAATACATTAGCCTCAACGAAAGATCCATACCAGAATGGAGTATAGAATACATGGTGTAATCCAAATGGAATTAAAGCTCTTTCAAGAAGACCATATAAGAAAGTACCGAAGGCTCCAGCATTTTTAACAAATGTAGATAACATACTTATACCATCTTGAACAACTGGCCATGCAAATGCAAGTAATGCACCAACTAAAGCCATTGTAAGTGAAGTTACTATTGGAACAAATCTAGCACCAGAGAAGAATCCTATAACTGGTGGTAATTGAATTGTACAAAATCTATTGTGTAATAATGCAGTAACAATACCAGTTATGATACCACCAAATACAGACATATTTAATGTAAATATACCTAAGTTAGTAGTTACATAAGTTCCATAGTTTCCAACTGAATCTGGAGTAAGAACTCCTAATTGAGTAACACCTAAAGCTAAAAGTGTAGAAACAACTTGGTTCATTACGATAAATCCGAATACGGAAGCTAAAGCAGCAGTACCCTTATCCTTTTTAGCTAAACCAACAGCAACACCAACAGCAAACAATATAGGTAAGTTACCAAAAACTATATCACCTATATTTTTCATAACAGTTAAAACAGCTGTAACAGCTGAAATATTAACAAATGATATTAATGGTTCGTAAATAGCAGGAGCATTGCTTAATCCAGCTATTCCTAATAATGCTCCACCAACACCTAGTAATATACCAGCGATTGGAAGGGCTGCAATTGGAAGCATGATTGCTTTACCGATTCTTTGTAAAAATTGCATCATTTTATTATTCCTCCTAAAACTAATAATTTAAAATCATAAGATAATAGCATGAACCTAAAATATTTATAAAAAACAAAAAAGGCTCAAATATCTATAAACTATAAACTTATCCCTTATTATTATTTGAGATAAAAAATAATTTATACATATTTAAGCCTTGCCTGCATCACCAGTAACACGCTTGTTTATTCAATTACAAAAAATATAATAGCATAGCAAAAAAAAACTGTAAAGGTTTTTTGAAAAATTTTTTTAAAAGAAAATTCATAAATTTAAATTTTAAGAATAATGAGCAAAATCATATTGTTTATATTTAGATTTTAAAATTTTATAAGATAATAATAAAATATTAGGGGGATGACCAAAGGGTATACATAAGTTTTATAGGTGTTATTAATAACAGTGTTAGTTTTCTAATATAAGTTATTTAAAAGGTTTGTGTAAAAGCTCTTAATAATGTTAAAAGTTATCCACAAAATGTGGATAACTTTAAAAAACTGTTGAAAACTTTTTAAAAGCTATTGACACAATATATTAGGGTATCAGAAAAATATATAACAAGATAGGGGGTATTGTAGAAAAAACATATACAATGTTGAAATAAAAAAAGCGAACAAGTATTCTTTTAAAAAGTTATCAACAATATTAACATAATTGTGGACAAAATCTGTGGATAACATGTCTTTTTATTAAATATATAAATAAAAGGAGCAATTTTGAAGTTAAAAGTTGTGGATAACTATTATTAAGATATATAATATTAAGTAAATAAATGAAGAATATTAATATAAAATGTAATATTTTAAGGAGATAACATGAAATATAATAAAAAAATATTTAAAGCAGAGTTTATAAGTAGACCCAATAGGTTTAATGCAATTGTAAAACTTAAAGAAGAAGAGATAAAGGTTCATGTACCTAATACAGGTAGATGTAGGGAAATATTAGTACCAGGATGTACTGTATTTTTAAGAGAAGAAACTAATCCCACAAGGAAAACCCCCTATGACTTAATGGCAGTATATAAAGGAGAAAAGCTCATAAGTATAGACTCACAAATACCAAACAAAGTAGTTGATGAGGCACTAAGAAACAAAAAAATAAAAGGACTTAAGGAATATACCAATATTTTAAGAGAAAAAACATTTGGTAAAAGTAGATTTGATTTTAAAATATCCACAGAAGAGGGAAATGAATATTTTCTAGAGGTAAAAGGTGTTACTTTAGAGGATGATGGATATGCTAGATTTCCAGATGCACCAACAGAAAGAGGAGCTAGACATCTATTAGAATTAGTAGAGGCAAAGAAACAAGGATATGGAGCTGGTGTAATGTTTTTAATACAATTAGAAGATGTACATAAATTTTCACCAAATGATATAAGAGATAAAGAGTTTGGTGAAGCCTTAAGATTTGCTAAAGAAAATGGAGTAGACATTTTTGCATATAATTGCAAAGTAACAGAGGATTCTATAGAAATAAACCAACCCGTTGAAATTATTCTTTAACGAATAGTATTGTTCAGCACATGGAGACGAAAAATTAATGATATAACCTCCAAGAATGGTGTAATTTGCGTTAAGAATTTATATTGTTTTTCCAGAAAAAGAGCTAAAGCTTCGAAAGTCATTTCATTCCCTCAGCTTCTTAACGCTCTTTTTCTTCCAAAAACAATTAAATTCTAAAACTTAATTACAATATTCCTTCCGGTAATATCATTAATATTTTCTCTTCCAATTGATGAACAGTAATGCTATATTAAAATGAAAATTTCACGCTTCCTGGAAAATAAATATTTAATTTTTTCTTTTCCCATTTATTTGCTTATATATTACACCCTTTGTAGTTAATGATTTGTGCTATAAATTTTTCTGGTAGGGTAGTTAAACTGTATATTAACATTATCGGTTTATTTAAAAATTAGTAATTGATAATATAAAATATAGCAGAAGTCGTTAACTTTTAAGCTCTAACGAACAAGTTAGTTTTCTTCACGAATGATAGCAATTTTTAAAATATTATCTTTATATGAAACTTTAGCTGAATTTATCATCATTCCAACTAATGTAAGTTCAGAGTCAAATTCACATTCTCCCCCAAGATTCCAATAATAATTTTCAACTTCATATTGTCTTGGAGTATTTAAAATAGAAGCTAAAGACTCCAATTCATCTTTTGAAATATTATCAACTTGTCCATAGATATTAAAATAAGAATTCTCATCATCAGAGCTTAAATCAATATGAACATCAATAGTTCCTAATTTATAAAAGTAGGCTATTAATTCATTAATAATCTTAATGTTTTTTTCAACTTTAAATTTCATAAGTTAGATCTCCTTTTTAAATGTGGTTATTAGTGGAATTAATATCATTGCAACAAACCCGCCAGCTAAACCGTTGTTATAAAGATTAAGACCACCATGTAAATAACCTATATTTGTAACTATATTAACATGAATTATACCAGCTAAAATACCATATTTCCATCCGAACTTACCACAAATAGGAGCAAGTGTTGTTGAAAACAATATAGATAATAGTAAAGCAGGTGAAGTAATTTCATTTATGTTAAATATAGCAGCCAAGGTAGCACCAATAACTATAGGAATAGTATTTTTTATATTTTTACCAAAGCATCCAAATCCTATTATAGTAAAAATTCCACATATAGTAGCACCATTTAAATCTCCACCGATAATAATAACAAAACAAGTTGCTAAAATACCCAATATGCCCATATTAATATAAGTAGTTTCTCCGAATAATATATAGAAATCACTTATTAATCTACCAGTTTGTTTATTAATAGTAGTAAGATTAGATTTTTTATTTTTACCATAAATAACTCCAATAATAATTAAATAAACACAGCAAATAATAAGTAAAATAGATAAAACTTTATTTGATCCACTATGCCAAATAAGTCTAGAGTCTAAGTTTATTCCAAAACCTCTTAGTATTGACATTAATAATGTAGCAATTAATCCACTAGCAAATCCAATATTATATAAGTTATACCCATTATGAGCTTTTATGCTATGTGAAGCTATAGGAGGAAGAATAAAACCTACTGCAATACCAAGCAATATACCTAAAATTATTGAAATAAAATTATACTGATTGATTCCAAAACTAATTTGACTTACTACAGGAGAAAGAGAAGTACCTAATAAAGAAACTAATATATAATTAAGAAAAGGTTCTTTTTGGTATATAGAAAATAAATATACACCTAGTATAATAGGCCAAATATTAAATATATTTTTACCTAAAAAAGAGAAACCTGTCATTAACCATAAAGACATTATTGTTGAACCATTAGGTTTAATTCCTATAGTAATTAAAAGTAATAGTGATAATAAACTCGTTAGGGCAGCATTTACTAAAGCAGCGCCAATTCCACCAACTTCCATATAATCAGTAATTAATATATCAGATGATAGTATTATAGATTTTATGCCATGAAAAATTTCAGATGGTGAATCTAAGAAAAAAGCAAAGATAATAAAAAATAAATACAAAATGGAAAGGATTACATATGGCGGATAATAATTTTTTAGTAGTTTCATTTAAACACCTCCATTCAATTTTTTTAGAAAGCGTACTAACTAAATTTTTTGTAATAGTATATTCTATTAGTTAAATTTAGATAACTATTTGAATATAAATTTTAGTTAGATACACAAACATTTTATCAAGTAATTAATAAAATTTATAGACTAAGTGTTAAATTTAATGTAATTTATTATAAACTTCTTTAAAATTTGATTTAAAATAGTATAATATATTTAGAAATTTAGTGATAGGGGTGTTTTAATGGAGATAAAAAAGCAAAAAACTGTTCCTGAAATTAAGGGTCTTCTAAGAAGTCATGTGGTAGAAGTTCCATCTTGTATTAGAGATTGCTCAGGAATAAAAATATTTGGAAAGAGAATAAAATCGCTATTATTTACAACTGATGTTGCAATTATAAGAAACACTAATGCAGATGCCATAATAGCTGTATATCCATTTACTCCTCAACCATTAATAACAGCAGCATTGGTTATGGCAGCAGATGTACCTGTTTTTTGTGGAGTTGGTGGAGGAATAACTCAAGGTAAAAGAGTAGTAAATCTAGCATTAGATGCAGAGTTTAAAGGTGCCATGGGGGTAGTTGTAAATTCACCTACATCTAATGAAGTAGTTTCAAAGATAAGAAAAACAATAGACATTCCTTTAATAGTTACAGTAGTTTCAGTTAATGAAAATATAAGAGAAAGAATAGAAGCTGGAGCAACAATATTAAATGTATCTGGTGGAAAGAATACTCCTGAGATAGTAAGAAGGATAAAAGAGGAGTTTCCAGATTTCCCTGTTATAGCAACAGGAGGTCCAACTGAAGAAAGCATAAGAAGAACTATAGAAGCTGGGGCTAATGCCATTACTTATACACCACCATCAAATGGAGATACTATGAGTAGTCTTATGGATAAATATAGAGGCGAATAATTAATATGGAATAATATTGAAAATACAGTTGAATAATTTTAGTTATATGGTATCATATTATTAAAGATTAACATATAATATATAAATTAATAAAATACCTATGTTAGAGGTGCTGTTTATAAATAGTAATAAATAGGAGTCGGCAGGCATTGATTATTTATGAAAGGTGTAACAGCCGAAGAAATAACTTATGCAAAGGATTATTTCTGGGTATGCATATAACATATGCATAACTGTCACGGAAGTGGAGTGCTAAAAAGGTGCGATTATTCAATTATTTAATTTAAATAATTGAATTTATTTTAGATAAAAAAATTGCATTTTAATAAGCAAACTACCCTATAGGATTTTATAGTGGTAGTTTTTTTATGTTAATAATTTATAATTTAAGTGGAGGCAATAACAATGAAATTATTTGGGGCAATGGAAATTAAAGAAAATGAGCTATTTATAGGTGGAATTAGTTCAACAGAGTTAGTTAGTAGATTTGGTTCACCGCTATATGTAATGGATGAAAGTCTTTTAATAGACACATGTAAAAAGTATTATAGGGACTTTAAATGTTTAGAAAATAATAATAGAGTGGCTTATGCAGGTAAAGCGTTTTTAACAAAAGCAATGTGTAGGCTTATATATGAACAGGGGCTTTATTTAGATGTGGTATCAGGAGGAGAATTGTATACAGCTTATAAAGCAGAATTTCCTTTAGATAAAGTATATTTCCACGGTAATAACAAGAGTGTAAATGAAGTTGAATTAGGAGTTAAACTAGGTGTTGGAGTATTTGTAGTTGATAATTTAGATGAAATGAAGATACTAAATGAAGTAGCTAAGAGATATAATAAGAAGCAAAATATATATTTAAGGTTAACACCAGGAATAGAGGCACATACTCATGATTATATAAAGACAGGACAAATAGATTCTAAATTTGGATTTGCACCAGTTGGAGAGACAATAATGGATGCTGTAAAATTAGCATTAGATTGTGAAAATATAAATTTAAGAGGATTACATTGTCATATAGGTTCACAAATTTTTGAGATACAGCCTTATGAAGATGCAGTTGAGATTATGCTTGGATTTATAAAGGATATTAAAGAAGAAACAGGATATACAATACCTGAATTAGATTTGGGTGGGGGATTTGGTATACATTATACTGATGAAGATAAACCTAAAGAAACAATTGATTATTGTACTTCTATATTAAACAAGGTAGATTATGTATGTGAAAAGTTAAATATAGAAAGACCTATTTTAACTATAGAGCCAGGCAGATCAATAGTTGGAAATGCAGGAACTACTCTTTATACAATTGGAGCAATTAAAGAAATTGAAGGGGTTAGGACTTATGTTTCAGTAGATGGAGGAATGACAGATAATATAAGACCAGCGTTATACGGGGCTAAATATGAAATGGCTATAGCAAATAAAATTACTGATAAATGTAATGATAGAGTTGCAATAGCAGGAAAATGCTGTGAATCAGGAGATGTTTTTGTTAATGATATTTATATTCAAAAACCTGATATAGGAGATATACTAGCAGTATTCTCAACAGGTGCATATGGGTTCTCAATGTCTAGCAATTATAATAAAAATCCAAAGGCAGCAGTTGTATTTGTAAAAGATGGATTAGCTAGGGTTGTATCAAAGAGACAAAGCTATGAAGAACTTTTATCTTTAGAAGTTTAGATTCAGTTTATATTTATATGTTAGAATTAATATTAAAAGCTATATCAAAATAGTTTGATGTAGCTTTTTTTGTAACAAAATTGACATAATAATGATATATAATGAAGAGTAACACTATTAGTTATTAATTAATTATGATATACTTATAAGCAGTTATTAAAGTTATAATAAAAAATGAGCTTCCATTAATAAAAGCTTTTTTAGTAAAGTTTTAAAATTTTATCTTTAATTAATCTAAAATACTGAGAGGTGGATTAGGCAATCATTGCTAGTCGTTATGAAGGGTAAAAAATTTATAGTAGATAGAATAGAAAATAAATCTGTTGTTTTAGAAGATGAGAAAAAGGATATAATCTTAATAGATATAAATTTGTTTAATAAGAAACCTAAAGATGGTGACGTAGTGGTAATGTGCAACAATTCATTTTATGTAGATGAAAAATCTACAAAGGATAAAAAAAATAAAATTAATAGTCTAATGAAAGGTATGTGGGAAGAGTGAGGAGAAAAGTAAAGAAATCAAACTTCTTTAGTGACTGGATTATGCCGATAGTAATAGCGGTAATATTAGCCGCCTTAATAAATAAATTTTTAATATTTAAGGTTAAAATTCCATCAGAATCTATGGTACCAACATTAAATGTAGGCGATAGGTTATTTGTTACTAGAGTTTATAATCTAGAAAATCTAAAAAGAGGAGACATAGTAGTTTTTCATTCAGAAGAAAAGGATGAAGATATGATTAAAAGATTAATTGGTTTGCCAGGTGATAAGATTGTCATTAATGATGGAATAGTTACTGTAAATGGCGAAACCTTAGAGGAAAATTACATAGGAACATCTGATAATTATAGTGGAGAATTTACAGTACCAGAAGGAAAGTATTTCTTTTTAGGGGACAATAGATATTGGTCTCTAGATTCTAGGTACTGGGATGAGCCATATATTGATGGAAGTGAAATAAAAGGTAAAGCTCAAATAAAGGTATATCCATGGAAAGATTTTGGAAAAATAGAGTAAATGATTTATAGAAAGCTTTAGAGTTTAGTAGGAGATTTTAAAAGTATGAATAATAATGTGAACAATAGAAAAGATGGAGCAAAAAAGAATAATAATAAAAAGTTTTTGATTATTTATGCAGTTATAGCCTTCTTATTCTTATATTCATTTTCAACAGCAAAGGAAATGTTAACGACAAAAGAAATTTCTTATAATGAATTTGTTGAAATGGTTGAAAATAATGAAGTTAAAAAGGTTACTGTTGATGGAACAGCACTTGTAATTACACCACAAGACACAAGTGATATGAAAGGAAAAGTTCTTTATACTGGTAATGCAAATAATCCAGATTTAATAAAGTTGTTATTAGATAATAATGTTCAATATTATCCTCAAATAACAAAACAACAATCTGTATTTATGGATTTTATAATACTTAATGTATTGCCATTAGTATTAATGTTCTTCATAATTAAATTTGTATTTGGAAAAATGGCTAAGAAAATGGGCGGTGGCCCAATGGGAATGGGCATGGGAAAAAGTAATGCCAAAGTATATGTTGAAAAAGATATTAAGGTAAGCTTTGAAGATGTTGCAGGACAGGATGAGGCTAAAGAATCATTAACAGAAATAATAGACTTTTTACATAACCCTAAGAGATATACAGAAATAGGGGCTAAATTACCTAAAGGAGCACTTTTAGTAGGGCCTCCAGGAACAGGTAAAACTCTTATAGCAAAAGCTGTTGCAGGTGAAGCAAAGGTACCATTCCTTTCAGTTTCAGGTTCAACATTCGTTGAAATGTTTGTTGGTATGGGTGCAGCTAAGGTAAGAGATTTATTTAAAGAAGCAGAAAAGATGGCACCATGTATCATATTTATAGATGAAATTGATTCTATAGGTAAGAGTAGAGATAACCAAATGCAAAGTAATGATGAAAGAGAGCAAACTTTAAATCAATTGCTTACTGAAATGGATGGGTTTGATACATCTAAAGGGATAGTTATTTTAGGTGCTACAAATAGACCAGAAATATTAGATAAAGCACTTTTAAGACCAGGTAGATTTGATAGAAGAGTTATTGTTGATAGACCAGATTTAAAAGGAAGAATTGCAATATTAAATGTTCACTCTAAAGATGTTAAAATGTCATCAGAAGTTAACTTAGAATCAATTGCAAAGGGAACTCCAGGTGCAGTAGGTGCTGATCTTGCTAATATAGTAAATGAAGCCGCATTAAGAGCAGTTAGAAGTGGAAGAGAATTAGTTATTCAAGAGGATTTAGAAGAAGCAGTTGAAGTAATAATTGCTGGTAAAGAAAAGAAAGATAGAATACTTTCTAAGAGAGAGAGGGAAGTTGTTGCATTCCATGAAGTTGGGCATGCGTTAGTAGCTGGATTATTAGAAGGTACTGATCCAGTTCATAAAATAACTATAGTTCCAAGAACAATGGGAGCATTAGGATATACAATGCAACTGCCAGAAGAAGAAAAATATCTTGTTTCTAAGGAAGAATTAATGAATCAAATCATGGTTATGCTTGGTGGTAGAGCTGCAGAAGAGGAAGTATTTAACTTAGTATCTACAGGAGCTTCTAATGATATAGAAAGAGCAACACAAACAGCAAGAAATATGGTTACTATTTATGGTATGACTGAAAACTTTGATATGATGGCTTTAGAATCAGTTCAAAATAGATACTTAGATGGTAGAGCAGTTAGAAATTGTAGTGAAGAAACATCAACTTTAGTAGACAAAGAAGTATTAGCAATTATAAGAGAATGTCATCAAAAAGCAAGAGAGTTATTAAGAGAAAATAGAGACTTATTAGATAAAATATCTGAATATCTATTAGAAAAAGAAACTATCTTTGGAGATGAATTCTTTAGATTTGTATACGAAAAGTATCCAGAGTTAAAAACAAAAAGAGAAGAAGAAAAGAAAAGCAAAGAGATTGAAAATAATAAAAAAGATCCTAATGAAATAGCAGCAGAAGTAGATGAAGATTTACTAGACCAAAAAGTTGCACAAGAAGTAATTGAAGCTGTTGAAAAGGAAGAAGAAAAGATTATAAAAGAAGAATCTGAAAATGTAGAAATAACATTAGATATGGATAAAGAAGTATCTAATAATGATAATGAATTAACAGATAAATAGGAAACTATAAAAGTAAGGGGTTAAGCTAGTATATTTAATAGCTTAACTCCTTAAATGTCTTATATATAGATTAGTAATTTTAAATTAGTATTTGAATGAAGGGTGTGTCAGTTTGAATAAATTTGAATTTTTACAAGAAGAGCAAAATCTAGATTTAACTTTGGAGCTATTAAGCAAAGAGATATTAAATTATATACAAAAAAGAAAAGATGTTGCAGATTACATATTAGAATATAGAAAAAAATTCATTGAAGAATATAGGGATGATGAAGATAAAGTAATGGAATACTTTGACCATGAAAGATATGTAAAAGAAGAAATGTATAGAACCATAGATAGAAAATTAGCTGAATTTACAAAGTTAAAGGAATCACCTTATTTTGGAAAAGTTAATTTTGAAGATGATGGATATGCAGAGCAAATTTATGTTGGTAGATATGGATTAACTCCAGAAGGAAGTTTTGATGCTGCTATAGTAGATTGGAGAGCTCCAGTTGCATCATTGTTCTATAAAGGGACATTAGGAGAAACTAGCTATAAATCACCGGATGGAGAAGTTCCAGTAGATATATTAGCAAGAAGACAAATAATGGTTAAAAAAGGAAGGTTAGAAGGATTCTTTGATTCAGATGTTGATGTTAAAGATGATATTCTTCAAATGATTTTATCATCAAATGCAGGAGAAAAGCTTAAGGATATAGTTATGACTATACAAAAGGAGCAGGATGAAATCATAAGAGAAGAAAGAATGAAGGTTATAGTAGTTAATGGAGTAGCAGGTTCAGGAAAGACAACAATAGCTCTTCATAGAGTTGCATATCTTTTATATAATTTTAGAGAACAATTAGGAGATAAGGTATTAATATTAGGACCTAATGATATATTTATGGATTATATTGGAGATGTACTTCCTACATTAGGTGAAAGTAATGTTAATCAACAAACTTTTGCTAATTTTGCAATAAAGGAAATTGGATTAAATGAGCCAGTAGTTGACTTTACAGCTTATTTAGAAGAAGTCTTAAAGGGCAATGAAGAAGTTATAAATGAAATTAAATATAAAGCCTGTGAAGAGTTTATATCTATATTAGATAAGAAGTGTGAAGATTTAGAAGAGAATTACTTTAACTTTAAACCAGTTAAATTTTTTGATGAAGAAGTTGTAGGATTAGAAGAAATTAATGAATTATTTGAAAAGCACTATAAATACATGCCTTTATTTAGAAGAAGTCAAAAAATAAAGAGAGTTATTACATCAAAACTTAAAGATAAAAGAGATGAATTAGTAAGAAATTTAAATGCTGAAGTTAATGATAAGCTAGCCAGTCTTTCAGAGGATGAATTAGTAATTGAACAAAATAATATAGAATTCCAAAGAAGAATAAGAGTTAGAGAAATAGTTAGAGAACTTATGAAGCAAAAAGAAAATTTAGAAGCTTGGATAGATAACGAAAATATAGTAGATATTTATAAAGAATTTACTAATACTGATGAATTATCATACTTAGATTTACCAGCAATTCTTTATTTAATGATTAAACTTGATGGTAAGAAAACTAAACAAGATATTAAGCATATAGTAATTGATGAAGCTCAAGATTATAGTATGTTACAATTCATTGTATTAAAAGAATTAACAGGATGTAGAAGTTACACTATTGTTGGAGATGGAAATCAAAGATTAATAAAGGTAGAAGAAGAGCCTGCTATGCTTAAGCTTAAATCATTATTTGGTGGTTTTGTGAAGAACTATGCTTTAAATAAGAGTTATAGATCTACGTTCCAAATCATGGAGTATGCAAGTAAGCTACTAGATGAAAATGCAATAGTACCATTTGTTAGAAAAGGTAAGTATGATGTTGAAGAAATTCAAGTTAATGATGAAGATGATTTAATAGATACTATCTTAGAAACATTAGAAGAATATGATGATGAAAACTATGATAATATTGCAATCATAACTAAGGATAAAAATGATCTTAAAAAGATATCACCAGAGCTTAAGAAGTTTACTAAGATATTAGCTTTTGATAGGGAAGATGTCATTTATAGAGGTGGTAAGGTTATAGTTCCATCATATTATGCAAAAGGATTAGAGTTTGATGGAGTTATAATAGTTAATTTTGATGATAATACTGATGATTTAGTTAAATATATTATGTCAACTAGAGCACTTCATAGATTAAAGATAATAAATTTCAAATAAATGTAATTGCCTCCGGGGAACATCCAAATAATGTATTTTACTAATAGAGGACTCTCAAATGAGATCCTCTATTTTTTTTAGCTAAAATAGGATTAAGATTTTATAAAAATTATACATTTAATTAACTAAATGTATAGTAATGAAAAGTTTAAAATATATAGTTTATATGACTTTAAGTCGAAATTTTATTAGTTTAGAAGTATAGTTTTAATAAAATACGAGAAAAAATAATATGAAAATGTTTAAATTTTTTTAAAAACTACTTGAAATGTATAGACAATAGATGTACAATGTATACATAAGTTAGGAAAACGAATACATAAATAAATGTTTGGAGGTATATATTATGACAAAAATTATGTTAGCTTGCTCAGCAGGTATGTCAACAAGTTTATTAGTAACAAAAATGCAAGAGGCTGCAAAAGAAAAAGGAGTAGATTGTGAAATCTGGGCTATCTCAGAAGTAAATTTACAAAGCGAAATTGAAAAATGTGATGTTTTATTATTAGGACCACAAGTAAGATACATTTTAAGCAAAGCCAAAGGTTTAGCAGATCCACATGGAATTCCAGTAGAAGTTATAAATATGATGGATTATGGAAGATGTAATGGTAAAGCTGTTTTAGAAAGAGCATTAGAGTTAAAGAAATAATGTAAAATTAAACTTTTGGGTATTGAGAATTAGAAGAGAAAATTATAAAACTTTAGGTAAAGGTAGGGAAAATAAAGTGGAAAAGTTTATGGCATTTATGGATAAATATATTACGCCTTATGCTGCAAAAATGGGAGCACAGCGACATTTAGTATCAGTAAGAGATGCTTTCGTTGCTATGATACCGTTAACAATAATCGGTTCATTAGCAACACTTATAAATAATGCACCAATAAAAGCATTAAATAACTTTTTAGTTGAAAATACATTTGGACAACAAATAAAAACCTTAAATGGAGATATATGGTTTGGAACATTAGCTATTATGGCTTTACTTTTAGTAATAGGTGTTGCATATAATCTTGCAAAATCATATGAAGAAAATGGACTACAAGCAGCAATGATAGCAACATCAATATTTATTCTTTTAATTCCTCAAATTGCAAAAATTACATTAGAAGGACAAGCAGAAGTAGAAGCTTGGGGCTTTATAAAAGTTGCATATTTAGGAACAGAAGCATTATTTACAGCAATTATAATAGGAATATTATCAACAGAAGTATTTATAAGATTAGGTAAAGTAAAGAAATTAATAGTTAAAATGCCTGATGGGGTACCACCAGCAGTATCAAGATCATTTGCTAAATTAATACCAGGTATGTTGACAGTAGTTATATTTGCAGTTATTGGCTTATTAATAAGATTAGTAGCAGATGGACAATATTTAACAGACTTAATAAACAAATATTTAGGAATTCCACTAAGCAATATAACAGATACATTACCATCAGCTATATTAATAGCATTCTTTATTCATGGATTATGGTTTGTTGGTTTACATGGTGCTAATATTGCATTACCTTTCACAGGAACAATGTTAACTAACTTAGGTGCACAAAATGTTGAAATGATTAAAAATGGAGCTTCAGCAGATCAATTACATGTATTAGCGGGACCTTTCTTAGATGCTTTTATATTTATGGGAGGATCAGGAGTAATAATAGGGTTGTTAGTGGCTATAGCAATTGCAGGTAAGAGAAGAAGAGATATGCTTGCTTTAGGATTAGCACCATCATTATTCAATATTAGTGAACCAGTAATATTTGGATTACCAATTGTTTTAAATCCTATATTTGGGATACCGTTTGTAATTGCACCAATTATTACAACAGTTATTTCTTATCTTTCAATTTCATTTGGATTAGTTCATCCGGTAATAATGGCAACTATGCCTTGGACGACTCCTCCAATAATTGGTGGATTTATGGCAACAGGACATTGGTCAGGCGCAGTTTTATGTGTAGTTAATATAGTAGTTTCAATTTTAATATACTTACCATTTGTGGTTATGGCAGAAAAGATTGATGCTAAAAAAATGAATGGTGACCAAGTTGCTTAAAAAGTGGCATTAAACACATGAAAATAAAATAGGGAGTTAAAGGAAGTATAAAGTTGAATTAATTTCTTCCTTTACTCCAAATTTATAGGTTTATATTCTACTTTTTATTCATTTATAAAGTGAGTAAAAAGAAGCATATAAGTGCTATCTTAAATGAGATTTTTAAATAAATATGAAGATTAAAAAGAATTAGTACATACAGCTTAATCATAGCAAAAATTATAAATAGAAAAGTTAGGATGGTGGATAATATGAAAAAAGGAATAAAAATAGTTACTATAGGTGGAGGGTCAAGTTACACTCCAGAATTAGTTGAAGGATTTATAAAGAGACATAAAGAGCTACCAGTAAGAGAATTATGGTTAGTTGATATAGAAGAAGGAAAACATAAGTTAGAAATTGTAGGTAATCTTGCAAAGAGAATGGTCAAAAAAGCAGGATTAGATATGGAGATTCATCTAACTTTAGATAGAAGAGAAGCATTGAAAGATGCTGATTTTGTAACAACTCAATTAAGAGTTGGATTATTAGACGCAAGAATTAAAGATGAAAGAATTCCGCTTTCACATGGAGTAATAGGTCAAGAAACCAATGGAGCAGGAGGATTATTTAAGGCTTTAAGAACAGTTCCAGTAGTATTAGATATAATAAAAGATATTGAAGAACTTTGTCCAAATGCTTGGTTAGTAAACTTTACAAATCCAACAGGAGTAATTTCAGAAGCTGTATTTAAGTATACTAATTTCAAAAGATATATAGGATTATGTAATGTTCCAATAGGTGTTAAGAATGGAATGGCAGATATATTAGGAGTAGAAAAAGATAGAGTTGAAATGGACTTTGCTGGTCTTAATCATATGGTTTATGCACTTAATGTAAGATTAGATGGACAAGACATAACAAAAGAAGCAATTGAAAAGTTCGTTACTTCATCATTAACAATGCAAAATATAAAGGATATTCCACTAAATGCTGACTTTGTTAGAGCATTAGGAGTTATTCCTTGTCCATATCATAAATATTATTATAAGCATAAAGAAATGCTAGAGGAAGAGTTAGAAGGATTCAAAGATGGAAAAACTAGAGGTGAAACAGTTAAAGCTCTAGAAGATGACTTATTTGAATTATATAAAGATGAAAATTTAGCAGTTAAACCACCACAATTAGAAAAAAGAGGTGGAGCATATTATAGTGATGCAGCTTGTAACTTAATAAATTCAATCTATAATGATAAGGGAGATGTTCAAGTTGTAAATACATTAAATAATGGATCTATAAGAGATTTTAGAGAAGATTCGGCTGCAGAAATGAGCTGTGTAATAACTAAAGAAGGACCAAAGCCACTAGCAGTTGGATATTTACCAGTAGCAGTTAGTGGATTAGTTAGTGAAATAAAAGCTTTTGAAATATTAGCAGCAAAAGCAGCAGTAGAAGGAGATTATAATGCGGCGTTACAAGCATTATGTATAAATCCACTAATACCATCAGATGACTTAGCTAAAACTATTCTAGATGAAATGATAGAAGCTCATAAAGAATATTTACCACAATTTTAAAATTATCTAGAGGAAGGGAGTAAATCTACTTTCCTCTAGGTTAATTACAAGGAGAAGAGTTTAATGACTAAATTAATAGTAAATGCAGATGATTTTGGATTAAGTGAAGCTGTTAATTATGGAATTATATCAGCATATAAAAATGGAATAGTAAGATCTACAACTATAATGGCAGGTATGCCAGCTTTTGAGCATGCTGTTGAATTATTAAGGGAAAATAAAGGCTTAGGTTGTGGAGTTCATATGACATTAAGCTTAAATAAGCCAGTTTTAAACTATCATAAAACTATAGTAGATGAAAGTGGAAATTTTTATAGAAGAATAACTAATGAACTTGTAGAAGAAAAATTTGATTTAGATGAGGTATATGAGGAGTTTTGTAGTCAAATTAATAAAGTTATTAATAGCGGAGTAAAGGTAGATCATTTAGACTCTCATCATCATGTACATACATTATCAAGTTTAAAACCAGTTATAGAAAGAATAGTTGAAAAGTACCAACTTCCTATAAGAGGAGGATTTGAGTCAGATATTAATTATGATAAAATTATTCCTATGACAGAAAGTTTTTATAATGAAAATGTAACTGAAGATTACTTTGAAAAGTTTATAAATGAATTTAAGAGTCATGATGTAATAGATGTTATGTGTCATCCAGCATTTATAGATGAGTATTTAGTTAACTCTACATCTTATTCAATGCAAAGAATAAAGGAGCATAGCATTTTAACATCTAAAAAGGTAAAAGAATTTTTAAGAGAAAATAATATAGAACTTACTAATTATAATAGATTGTAGGGGGAAATTAAAATGAATGAAGAATTAATGGAAATATCATTTGGACTTATAGCTAATGCTGGAGAAGCTAAAGGATTAGCATATGATGCATTAAGTAAAGCAAAAGAAGGTAACTTTGAAGAAGCTAGACAATTAATAAATAAATCAAAAGAAGAAATGCATAAAGCCCATGCATTCCAAACTCAACTTATAACTAAAGAAGCTTCAGGAGAGAAGATGGAGGTTGGAGTATTATTAATACATGCCCAAGACCATTTAATGAATGCTATGAATTTTCAACAATTAGCTGAAGAATTTATAGAAGTATATGAAAGATTAACAAAGCTAGAAAATAAGTAATCACTTAAATAATTAAGTATAAGCAATAATTGACGATATAGTGTAGAGATTATTTTTTTCACATATATCGTCAATTTTTATATTTAATATTAATGTAAATATAACGTATTAATATGATAAAATAAATATATACAATAAGTAAGAATATATAGACTAATAATTGATGGAGATTACTAGTGGGGTGTTAAAATATAAAAGGAGTTTTTGAAATGAGTGAACCGATTTATATCAAGATAGAGAAGTACTTAAAAGAGTTAATAGATTCTGGAGAAATAAAGCAAGGTGAAATACTTCCATCAGAAAACAAGTTATGCGAAAAATTTAATGTAACAAGAATGACTGTAAGATCTGCTTTTAACAATTTAGTAAAAGAGGGATATATAACTAGAAAAAGAGGAATAGGTAGTATTGTATTAGCAAATAGAATTTCTGACAACATAGGCACTATAGAAGGTTATACAAAAGAAATGATTAATAAGGGATACAATGTAACTACTAAATTAATTAGTTTATCTATAGTGGAAGCAGATAAAAATATAAAAAATAATTTAAGGGTAGAATTAGGAGAAAACCTATGGGAGGTTAAAAGAGTTAGATATGCGGAAGGATCAGCAGTTTCATATATGATAACATACATGCCTGTGAAAATGTTTCCGAATTTGAAGAAAATAGACTGTGATTCATTATATAAGTATTTGGAGAACTGTGGATATAAAATTTCTACAGCGCAACGTGTAGTTGAAGCAGTAATATCAAATGATGAATTAATGGAATTATTAGATCTAGAGTGTGAAGCACCAATACTTCATATAGAGCAAGTAGGTATTTTAGAGGATGGAGAACCATTTGAATATTCACATACTTATCATTATGGATATAAACTAACATTAAATGCTGTTGTAGATAAGTATTAAATATTAAATTAATAAAAATAAAAAATAATTAGGTAAAATATATTTACTTAATTATTTAAATACTGTATATTATAAAGGTATTAATTTGACAAGTGGATATGAAGTAGATAGAGGTTGCGATATTTAAGAGTATGTTTATTGAGGTAAGCACGATGATATAAACAGAAAGGAAATTTCGCCGAAATGTATAGTTTATGCTTTAAGACTATAGCATTGGGGTTATGCAAAATATGCATAAAACTGTCACAAAATTTTGTGAAGAGCTATCACAATGGTTATATTTTTATAATAAATACTTTAATTGAATTATTTAGTATTTTATTGAATGTATAGTCTTGGGTGATAAGCTCAAGGCTTTTTTTATTTAAAAATATAAGAGAGCTAATTAAGTAGAATTACTTTAATTAAATAGCTTTAAAGTAGTATCTCCTTCACACTATCATGTCAAGGAATTGAATAGAGGAGGATAAAGAACTTATGCAAAGTGTAGCGAGAAACGAAAGAAAAGGCTTCTTTAAGAAGTTTAGTGGTGAAATAAAAGTTCCACATACATTAGTTATTATTTTTTCAATAATAATTTTAATGGCAATAGCAACATATATAGTGCCAGGTGGGGCATATGAAAGAGTAGTAAAAGAGGTAAATGGACAAAGTAGGACAGTAGTTTTAAATGGTTCATTTACATTTGTTGAAAATGAATCACAAGGATTGTTCCAGGTAATGCAAGCACCAGTACAAGGGCTTGAGCAATCAGCAGAAATTATAGCATTCCTATTTATAGTTGGGGGAGCATTTAGTTTAATAACTAGAACTAAGGCTATAGATTCAGCTATTGCTAAAGTTGTTAGTATTTTTAAGGGAAATGAGATATTAATAATTCCTATTATATTTACATTATTCTCTCTTGGTGGAGCAACTTTTGGTATGACAGAAGAAGCAATACCGTTTATAACAATATTAGTTCCATTAATGTTAGCACTTGGGTTTGATAGTATATTAGCTGTTGGTATAAGTTATTTAGGATGTATTATAGGGTTTGCAACAGCCATGCTTAATCCATTTACGGTAGGAATAGCTCAATCAATAGCTGAAATTCCATTATTCTCAGGTATAGTATATCGTACTATTATATGGGTTATAACAACAGTAATAGGAATTGCATTCTTAATGATTTATGCAAGAAAAGTTAAGAAAAATCCAGAATTTAGTCCGATGTATAAATTAGATCAAGAAAAGCGTGAAAAATTAAAGGAAACTCAAAGTGAAGAAATTAAATTTACGCTTTCACATAAAATAATTATTGCTTCAATTGGTGTTTGTTTAGCAGTTATTGTATGGGGAGTATTAAAGAAGGGATTCTGGATTCCAGAAATAGCAGCAGTATTCTTAATAACAGGTGTATTTTCAGCAATAGTTGGTGGATTAAAGGCTGATGAAATGGCTGAATCATTTATAGCTGGAGCTAAAGATATGATTGGAGCAGCAATGGTAATTGGATTTGCAAGAGCTATAGTAATAATAGCTGAAAATGCTCAAATCATAGATACAATATTATATGGTTTATCATCATTCATAGGTAAATTACCATCATTATTAGCTGCATGTGTTATGTTACCAGTTCAAATGTTTATAAATTTCTTTGTTATTTCAGGTTCAGGACAAGCTGCATTAACTATGCCAATATTAGCACCTTTAGGAGATTTACTTGAAATATCAAGACAAACAACAGTATTAATATTCCAATTAGGAGATGGTTTCTCAAATGCCATCTTCCCAACATCAGGAGTATTAATGGCGTGTTTAGGAATGGCTGGAATACCTTATTCAAAGTGGTTTAAGTGGATAATGCCATTACAAATTATATTATTTGCATTAGGTATTATATTTATAACTTGTGCTATGATGATGGGATGGGCATAGGATTAAAAATAAAGTTTAAATAAATATATAGTTTAAAATATGCTCAATATCTGTTATAGAATATTTTTATATAACAGATAGAGAGTGTATTTTTGTATAAGCATAAATTTAGATAGTATGGGAGGAATAAAAAGTGAAGAGTAGAATATATAATGAAGGTCAATTAATTAAAGAAAGATTAGCAGATATAAGTGATTACATATACAATAATCCGGAGTTAGGAAATGAAGAATATAAAGCTGTTGAAGCATTAACTACATTTTTAAAAGAGCACGATTTTAAGGTAGAAGCTTCAATAGCAGGTATGGATACTGCTTTTAAAGCAACTTTTGATAGTGGAAAACCTGGAATGACTATAGGTTACTTATGTGAATATGATGCTCTACCTAAAATAGGCCATGGATGTGGGCACAATATGATAGGTGTTATGTCTGCTGGTGCAGGAGTTGTTTTAAGTAAAGTATTACATGAAATTGGAGGAAAAGTTATAGTATACGGAACTCCAGCAGAAGAAACTAATGGAGGAAAGGTTATATTAGCAGAAGCTGGTGTATTTGATGAATTAGATGCAGCTATGATAGTTCATCCAGATGGTGAAACTAGAGCAAGTGGTTCAAGTAGTGCATTATATCCAATAAGATTTATATATAAAGGAAAAACAGCCCATGCAGCTTCATGTCCAGAGAAGGGAATAAATGCTTTAAATAGTGTTATTCAATTATTTAATGGAATAGATGCACTTCGTCAACATGTAACACCAGATGTAAGAATGCATGGAATAATAACTAAGGGGGGAGTTGCAGCTAATATAGTTCCTGATGAAGCAATTGCAGATTTCTATTTCAGAGCTTCTACTAAAGAAAGGGTAACTGAAGTTGTAGAAAAGGTTAAAAAGATTGCAGAAGGTGCAGCTTTAATGACTGGAGCAACACTTGAAATGGAAAGATATGAATTGCCTTATGATGATTTAAATACAAATGAAACATTATCAGAAATGTTTAATAATAATTTAAGAGAATTAGGCATTACAGATATAAAAGAAGCTAAGGCAACTGGGGGATCTAGTGATATAGGAAATGTAAGTCATGTTGCACCAACTATACACCCATATATAGGAATAACAGATTGTCCAATAGTAGGTCATAGTGTTGAAATGGCAAATGCTACAACAACAAGTAAAGCACATGATAGATTATTAATAGCCGCTTTAGCAATGGCTTATACAGGTCATGATGTAATAGTTAGAAATGAAAGTTTAAGAAAGTAAATGTAAATAAAAGGTTCTTCCTCCGGGGTCAATCCAAATATTGGATTGACCCCGGTGGCGTATGTAAAATTTGGTAGAGTATAATTAACCATATGTCTAAAAAAGATAAAATTTAATATAAGTGGTTGAAATGTTATAATTTATGTAGTAATATGATATTAATATGATATGGAATTAAAATTTAGCGTGCTATCAATACATGTTGAGCATTAGCTGAAAAGGATTGTTTTATCCTTTTCAGCTTTTTTTATTTTATTTTTAAAATTAAGGGGATATACATAAATTACATTTATGTTTCATTTATTGATGATGAAAACGTTAAAAAATAAGTTTGTAAAAACCTACAAAACAATGGGTTGTGGGTTATACAATAGATTAATATATATAACAAAGGGGGAATTTTGAGAATGAAATTAAAAGCTCAAAATTTAAGGAAACTTGTGGCTAGAGTAATGACACTAGTTATGTTAGTTGCATTACTACCAAATGTATTTTTACAAGATGTACAAGCTGTAGAAAAAGAAGATGCAGGATATGAAATTTATCCAATACCTCAAAGTATAGAATACAACGATGGGACATTAAAGTTAGGTAACGATGTAAATGTTATCTTTGAAGAAGGTATTGACAATGCCACTAAAAATAGACTAATAGAAGTATTAGCTATTAAGGGAATTTCATATGAAATAACTACAGAAGTAAAAAGTGATAAAACAAACTTTTTAGTTGGATTACATAATTCAAATGGAATTGTTGATAATTATTTTACAGAAAATAATTTAAGTGATAATGAGCATTTTAAGAATTTTGATTCTCATATAGTATCAGTAAAAGATAATGTAGTAGCTGTTTTAGGAAAAGATACGGATGCTGCATTTTATGGAATTACAACATTAAAGCTAATATTTAAGCAATTAGATGGATCTGAAATTAAAAATTTATTAATAAAAGATTTTTCAGATGGACAATGGAGAGGATTTGTTGAAGGATATTACGGTATTCCATGGAGCAATGAAAATAGAAAGAGCTTAATAGAATTTGGTGGAGACTTCAAGATGAATGCTTATATTTTTGCACCAAAGGATGATCAATATCATAGTCTTAAGTGGAGAGATTTATATCCAAAGGAAAAATTAGCTGAAATAAAAGAGCTAGTTGATGTTGGAATTGCAACAAAAAATGAATTCATATGGACAATTCATCCATTTTTAAAAGATGGAATGGACTTCTCAACAGAAGAAAATTATAAAGCTGAATTAGAAAAAATTATTGATAAATTTGAACAGTTATATAGCATAGGAGTACGTCAATTTGGTGTACTTGCAGATGATGCTGAAGGTGATGAAAAAAATCAAGTAAAGCTTATGAATGACTTAGAAAAGTGGAGATTATCTAAGAAGGATGTAAAGAATTTAATATTCGTTCCTAAAGTATACACAAAAGAGTCTGCTGGTGGAGATGTTAACAATGCTTACTTAAAAACTATAGGTACAATGCCAGAAACTGTTGATATTATGTGGACAGGTGACTCAATTCTTGGTTATGTAACTCAAGATACATTTGAATTCTTTGAAGAAGCTGTTGGACGTCAAGCATTCATGTGGTTAAACTGGCCAGTTAATGATATTAACTCAAAAAGATTATTAATGGGTAAAGGCGAAATGCTAGATCCAGAAGTTAATAACTTTAAAGGTATAGTAACTAATCCAATGCAAGAAGCACAAGCTTCAAAAGTAGCTTTATTTGCAATAGCTGACTATGGTTGGAACAGAGTAGATTTTGACATGGATAAGAGTTGGAAAGATTCTTTCAAGTATATAGATGAAGATGCAGCTGATGAGTTATATACATTTGCAAAGCATATGAGTGACCCATCTCCAAACTGGCATGGTTTAGCTTTAGAAGAATCTAAAGAAATAAGCCCTATACTTGAAGAGTTCAGAAGAAAATTATTTGCTGGAGAATCTATTTTAGAATATAGTAAAGTTGTTTTAGATGAATATCAAGAAATTTTAGATGCTACAAATAATTTTGCACAAAAATCTAAAAATGAATTATTAAAGAATGAAATAAAAGGTTGGGTTGATTCATTAAGAGATTTAGCAGAATCAACAATTGCATATGTAAATTCAGCAGTTGCTTTAGAAAAAGGTAATTATGATGAAGCAATGAAGTATTATACTCAAGGTGAAGATGAATATACTGCTTCAAGATCTCATAGAGTACCAGCTATAAATGATGGACAAACTAGACCAGAACCAGGTACAAAAGAATTAATACCATTTGCAAAAGATTTATCAAGAATAATCAGTGAAAAAGTTAATCAAATAATAAATCCAGATACAGATATATTAACACTTTTACCTTATACAAATATGGGAGAAAAATTATATTGGGGACACATTCAAAATATAGTAGATGGGGATAACTCTAGATTATCTTGTATGTGGGTACGTGGAGCTGCTAAAGAAGGAGATTATGTTGCAGTAGAATTAAATAAACCAACAGAAATTAATAATATAATATTTGAACATGGTGAGCCAGGAGCTGGAGATGGATTTAACTATGTTAAATTCCAATACTCTATGGATGGTCAAAATTGGACTGATTTAAATGGTGAAGCATATGGGCCAAATCTTCAAAAAATAGTTATAGATAACTTAAATGTAACAGCTAAATATGTAAGAGCTATTCCAACTGGTGAAATTTTAAGTAACTGGATATCAGTTCGTGAATTCTCAATAAATAAAGATGATGCAGAACATATTAAAAGAAGTGTTTATACAAATATTGAAGGATTAGCAGAAAATAAAGTTGATATTTATCCAAATAATGCAACACTTACAGGATTAAATGAAATTACATTAGCTGAAGGTCAATATGTAGGTATTAAATTAGATAAGATTAGAGAATTAACAAATATTACTACAGATGTTACAAGCAGAAATAAGTTAACATTAGAAACTTCTATTAATGGTGTTGAATGGACAGCTGTAGAAGACACAACAAAAACTGTTGCAGCAAGATATGTTCGTTTCATAAATAAAGAAAAAGATACAGTTAAATTCAATGTAACAAATTTAGCTTTAGAATATTCTGATAATGATGTTACATTTGATATTAGACCAGCTGCAGAAACTAATTTTGAACCAAGTAAATTAATTGATGGTAAATTAAATACAGCATTTAAACCACAAGTAAATGCACCTAAAACAGGAAGCCTTGTATATAAAGTTTCTGAAAACACAGATATAACTAAAGTTACAATAATGCAAAATCCATCAACTATTTCAGATGCTGTTGTTTCTGTAAGAAATGAAAATGGATGGAGTGAAATTGGTTCTTTATCAAAAGCTATAAATACTTTTGATACATCTAGCTTAAATAATGTATTTGAAATAAAAATTGCATGGGATGGGGTTGCTCCAACTATTCATGAAATAGGAACTTCAACAGCTAAGGAAGATTCTGAAATTAATAAAGAAGAATTAAGTGCTTTAATTAATAAAGCTGAAGCTCTTAAAGCTGATGATTATACAGAAGAGTCATGGAATGTATTACAAGAAGCATTAGAAAATGCTAAAAAGATGATGGCAAATACAGAAGCTACTCAAGAAGAAGTGAATGAAGTTGTATCTGCTTTATCAAAAGCAATAGATTCTTTAGAGAAGAAGCCAGTAGCTCCAGGGGAAGATAATAAACCAGGAGAAGGAAATAAACCAAATGGTGATAATAAACCAAGTGAAAATATTAAACCAGAAAAACCTAATAATGGTGGAAATAATAAACCAGGAAAATTACCTGTTACTGGGGTAGAATCAGTATCAATAGCACTTGTAATAGGTGGAGTACTTTCAACAGCAGGAGTATTAACTTTAAGAAATAAAAATACAAAAAAATAATTATTTATAAAAAATGAGGCTTTTTAAGGCCTCATTTTTTATTTCAATATATAATTTAAAATATTAAATATTTAGATATTAGCAATTAATTATTACTATTCATATTTTTCGAATTTTTTAATTACTTTTTCATATATACTATCAGCCACAGAGAAATCCATAGCTTTAATATAATATGATTCCAATTCATCATGTAAAATATGAGCATTATTAATTAAAGAAATACTCTTATTAACTAAATTATAGAATAAATCACTGTTATATTTTATATCATTATTTTTTGATGAAGATAAATTAGATTTAGTATAATCAAACAAATTATATTCTATTCCAGTATAATTAGCTTGATTAATTTCATTATTAGTTATAATACAAGTGGAGATTTCAGGAATAAATATATGCTCAATACGCTCAGGAATAAAAGGATCATGCATATATTCAATAAAATAACCTTTCTTTTGACCGCAACTACCTATAAATTTCAAAATATCTGTTTTACTAAATCCGGGACCGCCAGTTAATATATATTTCTTTTTAAAGTCAGTGCTTAAAGAATCAGCATAAGTAATGATTCCATCAGGGGTAATTGCAGTTGCAAATAAATGACGTTCATTACCATATCCAAATTTATCAGATTTAAAAATATTATTCTTTAAATTCTCAATCAAATTATAAATTTTATTAGAATCCAAGGAATCATAGTTTAAGCTACTCCAATCATCATGAATACATTTAGCTGAACCTAAAAATCTATAAGCCCTCTTGAAATTTTTACTTATTTCTTTGTTTAAAGCTATTATTTCTTTTTTATTTTTAGCAAGGGTATCCATATCAAGAGCATCACCCATATTAAGTATTTCATCAACAGCACCAGGAGTAATAGGATCAACTATATGAGGAGAAGTACCATCTAATAAAGCTATGTTTAACTCCTTTACTAAAACTCCATCTAAAGAATTAGGATCTGAAGAACAGTGATGATATTCAATTGTATAACCCTTTTTATTAAAGTGAGCTGCAACCTTTTTCATTAATTGAGATTTACCAGTTCCAGGACCACCTTTTATACAAAGAATTCGTTTAGCGTCATCTTGTGGAAGTATATATCTGTAAAAGGAATAAAATCCTTTTGAAGTATTTCCACCGGGGAATAGGTGTCTTTCTTTTGATGTAGACATTAAATCACTCCTAAATAAATATAAGTTATTCATAATATTTTATTCAACATGTACTAAAAAATAGACAAAATAAAATAAATAATTTTTAGATGGTTTATAGATATAAATATTCATTTACAATATGACATTTATGCATAAATATAAAAAATATAAAAAAGTATTGCATAAATATGATTTTATAGTGTATAATTATACCGTAGTTAAGGAAATGATTTATACAGAGTAATAAGGGGGATTTAAATATGAAAAAAGGATTAATAAAAAAAGTAGTTGCAAGTGCATTATTAGGAATTATTACTATGGGATTTGTTGGATGTGGGGCATCTAATAAAAGTGAAAAAGAAAGTAAAGATTTATTAGCAACTATTCAAGAAAAGGGAAAAGTTGTTGTTGGAATGAGTGCAGATTATGCACCATATGAGTTCCATTACATAAATGAAAATGGACAAGATGTTATTGGAGGATTTGATGTTGATATAGCTAATGAGATAGCAAATTCTCTTGGAGTTGAATTAGTAATTCAAGAGATGGATTTTGATGCATTAGTAGCAGCATTACCAGCAGGAAAGATAGATTTAGTAGTATCAGGAATGAATCCTACAGAAGAGAGAGCCAAAGTAGTAGATTTCTCAGAAATTTATTATAATTCACAACATGGAATATTAGTAAGATCAGAAGATGTGGACAAGTATAAAACTTTTGCTGATTTAGAAGGAGCAAAAGTTGGAGCTCAATTAGGATCAACTCAAGAACAAATTGCAAGAAGTGAAGTTCCAAATGCTGACTTACAACTATTAAACAATGTTAATAACTTAATTTTAGAGTTAAAAGCAGGAAAAGTTGATGCAGTAATTATGGAAAAGCCAGTAGCAGAAATGGCAGTTAAATCTAATCCAGAATTAGCAGTAGGTACTCCAATATACGAAGATAAAACTGGTGGAAATGCAGTTGGTATGGCTAAAAATAATCCAGAGTTATTAGCTAAAATAAATGAAGTTATTAAAGAATTAAATGAGACAGGAAAAATGGATGAGTATATAGTAAAAGCTAATGAATTAGCAGGTAGTGTTAATATAGTTGAATAAAATATTAAAAGTGTAGAATTTAGTTATAGCAGGGACTTTTAGAAATTTAAGAATTAAGTAAGTGAGGAATGATTATTTAATTACTTAATTTCTGAAAGAATCTGTTAAATAGTAAATTTTATATAAGACAAAAAGAGAGGGAGAAAAAATGAATTTTGATTTTAGTTTTGTGCCACAATATATGCCTTACTATTTAGAAGGTGTTAAATATACATTATTAATTTCGTTAATTACAGTATTTTTTGGGGCAATATTTGGTTCTTTATTATTTTTTATGAAGACTTCAAACTTTCATATTTGGAAGATTAAGCCTTTAAAAGTAATAGCAGTAGTTTATATTGAAATAGTTAGAGGAACACCAATGCTATTACAAATATTAATTATGTATGCAGGATCAAAGATGTTTTTTGGAATAGATTTAAGTCCATTTACATCAGCAATAATAGCAATAGCGTTAAACTCAGCAGCATATGTATCAGAAATAGTAAGAGCTGGTATAGAAGCTGTTGATAAAGGGCAAATGGAAGCTGCAAGAAGTTTAGGAATGAAAAAAAGCACTGCAATGATATTAATTGTAATACCTCAAGCAGTTAAAAATATATTACCTGCAATAGGAAATGAATTCGTTGCAATAATTAAGGAATCTTCAATGGCATCAATTATAGGTGTTAATGAATTAATGTTTGCAGGAAAAGTGGTTGTAGGTTCTACATATCTTGGATTAGAGCCATATATAGTAGCAGCAGGATTCTATTTTATTATGACATTTACATTAGGTAGAATTATATCTCTTATAGAAAGGAGAATGAAAAAAAGTGATTCGCGTTAGTAATCTTCATAAAAGTTTTGGAAAAAATGATGTTTTAAAAGGAATAGATGAACATATAAAAAAGGGTGAAGTGGTAGTTGTAATAGGTCCATCAGGATCAGGGAAAAGTACATTTTTAAGATGTTTGAACTTATTAGAGGAGCCAACTTCAGGTAAAATAATATTTGAGGATAATGATATTACAGATAAAAAAGTTGATATAAATAAAATTAGAGAAAAGATGGGAATGGTATTCCAACAGTTTAATCTTTTCCCACATAAGACTGTATTAGAAAACTTAACAATAGCTCCTATTAAGGTTAAAGGTATTAGTAAAGCTCAGGCAGAAAAGAAAGCAATGGAGTTATTAGACAGAGTTGGTCTAAGTAATAAAGTAAAATCATATCCATCATCACTTTCTGGTGGACAAAAGCAAAGAATAGCAATAGCAAGAGCATTAGCTATGGAGCCAGATGTTATGCTATTTGATGAACCAACTTCTGCATTAGATCCAGAAATGGTTGGAGAAGTTTTAAATGTTATGAAGGATCTTGCAAAAGAAGGAATGACAATGGTAGTTGTTACTCATGAAATGGGATTTGCAAAAGAAGTTGGAGATAGAATTATATTTATGGATAATGGGAATATTGTAGAACAAGGTACTCCAGAGGAAATATTCTCAAATCCAAAGAATCCAAGAACAATAGATTTCTTATCAAAGGTATTGTAAAATATTGTAATGGTCTCCGGGGTCAATCCATTATTTGGATTGACCCCGGAGGCTGTTACAATATTTTCAATTTATTTAATATATTTTTTATATATAAAATCTGCGAAAAGCGAGTTTGACCATGCAAACCATTCTCTAGTAAATTTATTAGAATCATCACAGTGGAATCCTTCGTGCATATAACCTGTATTTCCATCAGAATTTATTAGTGTATTAATTAAATCAAGTATTTCTGTTTCATTTTTAGTAGTTAATCCTTGCATAGATAATGAAATATGCCAAATATATTCTGGTGGAGTATGAGGACTTCCTATACCTTTTGCTACAGATCCTTCATAGTAGTAAGGATTATTTTTACTTAAAATAAATTTTCTTGTGTTTTGATATATTTCATCATCAATATCTTTATATTCAATATAAGGAATAGATAAAAGACTTGGAACATTTGCATCATCCATAAGATTATAATTACCTAAACCATCAACTTCATAGGCATAGATATCACCAAATTCTTCGGTATGTATGATACCATATTTATTTATTCCCTTTTCAATTTCACATCTTAATTCATCTGAAATATTTTTTAATTCGTTATCTTTAAATACAACTTCAGCTATTTCTGAAATATAGCCAAGAACCACAGTTGCAAACATATTTGATGGAATTAAATAATTATATTTACAAGCATCATCACTAGGTCTAAAACCTGACCAAGTCATTCCAGTATAAGATACAGGATCACCTAACCCTTTGTTAGTAAGTGTATCTGTAGGTGAACAATTTAATCTTTGGAATGAGTAATCAGATGATTCAAAGTGATTTTGTTCAATTTTCCAAAGATCTATTATTTTATAAAATACCTTTCTAATTTCATTATTAAAGAAAGAAGAATCATTAGATTTTTTCCAGTATTTATAAATAAGTCTTACAGGGAAGCAAAGTGAATCAATTTCATATTTTCTTTCCCAAACCCAAGGACTATCTTTTGTAATATCGTTATCCCATTTTTGACCATTAGCTGTTTTATTAAAGGCATTAGCATATGGCTCATGTAAAATACAAAATACTTGTCTATTAATAAGGCCTACAAAAAGCTTTTTTAAATCCTCATGTTCATTAATAAAAGGCAAGTAATGTTCAATTTGGGATGTAGAATCTCTAAGCCACATAGCAGGTATATCACCAGTAATTATGAATGTATCCATATTTTCTTCATTATATTCAACTGTTGTTTCCATTGTATTAATAAAGCAGTTATAAAATATGTTTTTAAGTTTAATATCATCAATTTTATTTGATAAATCAGCACCTATTTTACGAATAAGAGCTTTAATTTCTGAAGTTTTAGTAGTTTCTGTTATTGTATCTGTAATATTAACCATATTTATTCCTCCAATTAAATTTTCCATCAATAATATTTAAAGTTAAGATATATACACTACTGTTTTAAATCAAAATAAATAATATAAAAAATAAGGGTGTAATTTATATGATGTATAAGATTACATGATTTAAAACAGCAGTAGGTGTGTGTAACAATAATAATTTTATATCGACTAATACTTATTTTAAATAGCACTATAAGACATTTCTTTAATAAAGCAAGTATATTAATAATTTATCCACTAAAAATAACTATAAATTTTAAAAAAATAAGGATATATTAGATTTATAGTAAATATTATACAAAGTTAAACTTTTTTATATAACTTTATAATATTTTTAGGAAATCTAATATATCCTAGAGCTTAAATATTAATTATTATTTTTAGAGTTATTTTCAAGTTCTGTTAATAAGTATTTATTACAATAACTAATTAAAAAGGCTAGTACACTTCCTATGAACAAGAATGTTGTTCCAGGTGATATTTCAAATAAAATTAAAGTAAAAACTATTGAAAATATATTAGCAATTGATATTAATGGTCTAGTAAATACTAATATAAAAGAATTTTTAATAATATCCTTAGTATTCATAGAAAATCTACTTATAAGTACATAAATATAAGGACTTGTAAATAGAAGTATCAATGCAATTAATATAAATATACCAGATAATATTACGCTATAACTTGAGAAGAATTTAATGTTGATATTTAAAATAAATATTAATGCTAATTCTACAATCCATATAATAATAGATTGTTTAAAGTTTAATTTCAGACCAAGCTTAATATCATATATAAGATCTAAGTCCTTATTTCTAATTAGTTTACCAGTACAGTAAAGAAGCATTGTAATAGATGGACCAAATGGAATCAGTGTTATTAAAAAAAGTGGCAAATAAGTTCCAATCTTACTTATACCTACTAAAAATATAAAAGCAAGTAATGGGATATTAAATAATAAAAATACTAAGTTAAGTACAAAGAAATAAAATACATAATTAAAGAAATTGAGTATTTTTTGAAGAGTAAAAATATTATTCATAAGTATTTCTCCTTTTTTGGGTTTTATAGTAAAATTAAGTATAATTAAAAACGTTTACTTTGTCAAATGATGATTTAATGATAAAATATATGAAGAATTAGTAAAAATAGGAGATTCAATATGAGAAAATACAATGAAGTTTATAAGAGATTATTTATAATTTATACAGCAATATTAATAACCTGTGTTTTATCATTAGATGCATATTTTATATATTATTCTAAAGAAAATATTAAAGATCAAAAATTATATTTAAATAAAAAGATGATAGAAGATATTGAGCTAGAGTTAATTAAAAATAGTAATTCAGCAGATAGAATAGTAAATGGTATTTATGATCAAAGCTTTATTGCAACAGATCTTGTAAATTTATTAAATAATGATTCTACAACTTATTTAAGAATGAAATTAGACTATTTAGCAAAGTCTGACTTAGAGTTTTATAATGGAATTCAAAGATATGTTAATCAAGCTTTTAATACTTATAGACAAATTGTAAGTATTAAATTTGTATCATATTCAAGACAAGAGTTAATAGAACTTGATACAGACGGAACAATAAGGAAAGAAATTTTAGATAGAAACACTGTAGAAAATATGCAAAATCAGAAGGTTATATCTGAAAATGGCAAAACTTCTTACATAAAGGAAATTAGTAATCCAATAGATTTAAAAAAGGAAGGATTAATACTAATAACATATGATAATGCGGTTATTGATGAAATAGTACAATCTTATGGAGATGATGCTATTATAATAGATCAATATGGAAAAGTTATATTTGACTCAGATGATAATTATGATAGAGAAATGTTGTTAGAATATGTTGGGAAACTATCTATAGAAGATAAGATAAACTTAGATGGAAGTATTTATTATACTAATGTACTTGTAGATAAGTTAGGTAATATAGTTTTAGGAAGGATTAATAGTTATGAGGCTACAAAATTGCCGATAACTTATTATTTAATGTTAATATTTATAGATATTTTAGTGGTAGTAGTAGCTGTTTTTATAATTCATATTAAGTTAAAAAACTTAAGTGAAAGAATGAATAAAATAATAACAACTATGGATCAAGTTAAAGAAGGAAACCTTGATGTAAGAATTGATATTACTGATGATAAAGATGAGCTTAATTATATAGCTACCCAATTTAATGATATGTGCATTGATTTAAAAAAGCATATAGAAATTAGTTATTTAGCTGAAATGAATAAAAAAGAAGCTGAAATTAGTAGAAGAAAGGCTGAAATGTTATCATTACAAAGTAAAATAAATCCACATTTTTTATATAATACTTTAGAGTCCATAAGAATGAAGGCCATAGCAAATGGGAATAGAGATGTTGGAAGAATGTTATTTCTTTTAGGAAACTTATTTAGAAATCAATTAAAAGAAGATGACATAATAACAATTAAGAAAGAAATTAATTATTGTAAGGAGTATTTGGAATTATTTAAATTTAGATATGATGATAAATTTAATTATTATATAAATTGTGAACCTGAATTATTAAATAAAGAAATAATAAAGTTCATATTGCAACCATTAGCTGAAAATTATACAGTACATGGAATCAGAAGAGAAGATTATGATAATGAATTACATATAAATATTTTTAAAGATGGTAACAATATAAAAATCGTTATTGAGGATAATGGTATAGGAATAGATAAAAATAAAATTAATGAAATAAATCAAAAGATAAAAGATAAGGATTTTACAGGAAAGTCAATAGGAATAGCAAATACACATGAGAGAATCATGCTTCTTTATGGAGAAGAGTATGGCTTAAAAATAGATGAAGAATTTGAAAATGGTACAAGGATTATCTTGAATATACCGATGAGAGGGGAATAAAGATGTATAAATTAATGTTTGTTGATGATGAAAAACTAATTTTAGATGGATTAAAGTATATTTTAGATTGGAATAGCATGGATTTAGAAATTGTTCATGAAGCTAAAAATGGAAGAGATGCTTTGGAAAAATTTAAAGAGGAGCCTGTAGATATTATAATAACAGATATTAATATGCCTATTATGTCAGGACTTACTTTAATAAGTGAAATAAAGAAAATCAATAAAGATGTTAGCTTTATAGTTTTAAGTGGATATGATGAATTTTCATATGCTCAACAGGCAATAACTTTAGGGGTTGAAAACTATATTTTAAAACCAATAGATGATATTGAGCTAGAAGAAACAATTAAAAAAATTTGTAAAAAGAAGTTGGAATCAGAAAAAAATAATAATTTAGAAGAGCAATTAAATAAATTATTAAGTAATGAAGCTTCAATTAATGATAAATATGAAAAGTTGAGCTTTGAAGATGAAATGGACAAGTTACATAAGTTAATTATGGAAAAGGATAGATTAAAAATTATAGGATACCTTGAAACATTATTTGATAAAAAAGAACTTTCAACTAAAAATATATTTGACCTATCAGTTAAAATATTTTTATTAATGGATAAGATATCATATGAATTCAAAATTGATAAAAATGTTGGAGAAGATAGTTTAATTAGTAATATAATAAAGCTATTTAATGAAAAGTCTAGAGAAAATATAAAATATTTTATAATTTTAGAAGTTGATAATTTATTAAAAGTTATGAATGCTAATACAGAGAAATTCAGTCCAGTTATTCAACAAATAGTAAGAAAGGTTAAAGAATACTACTATGAAGATTTAAGCCTTAAAGTATTAGCTAATGATTTTAATATAAATAGTTCATATTTAGGACAGCTATTTACTAAAGAAGTTGGAATGTCTTTTTCAGATTATTTAAATAAAGAAAAGAATAGCAAAGCAAAAGAATTAATATTAAATACAAATATGAAAATTAATGATATAGCAAAACAAGTTGGATATGCAGATACAAGCTATTTCTATAGAAAATTTAAAAAGTATTATGGTGTAAGCCCAGCAATGTTAAGAGAATTAAAGAATTATTAATATGAAAAGATCATCCTAGAAGCAAGAGAAATTTTTCTAAGCTACTGGATGATCTTTTTTATATGGTATTTTAGTAGTTATATCAGAAAATATTTTAACTTTTCTAAGATAATAATACACAAACTTTAATTAGTACAATAAATCTGTATATTTTCAACTATAAATGGAAATTTAATCATGATATATTTTAAATATAGTAAAAACGTTTACGGGGGAGGAGAGTTGAAAATGAATCAAACACTAGAAATTAAAAAGTCTAGAAAATCTAATATAAAGAAAAATAAAGAGTTAAATACAGGTGTTACGGTACATAAAAAAACGTTTTTTTCTACTGTAAAAGCAAATAAGGAATTATTATTACTAACAATTCCAGGAACAATTTGGTTTTTAATATTTGCATATTTACCGATGTTCGGGGTAACAATTGCATTTAAAGATTGGAAAATACATGGTAGCTTCTTTGAAAGTTGGTTAAAGAGTGATTGGGTATGGTTAGATAACTTTAAGTTTTTATTTAAAAGTAGTGATGCTTGGTTAATTACAAGAAATACAGTTTTATATAATCTTGTATTTATTATATTAGGTATAGTATTACCAGTAACGTTAGCAATATTACTTAAAGAAATATTTAATAAGAGACTTTCAAAGTTTTATCAAACATCAATGTTCTTACCGTATTTCTTATCATGGGTTGTAGTTAGTTATTGTTTATATGCTTTTTTAAGTCCAGAAAAAGGTTATTTAAATACAATATTCGCATCAATGGGAATGGACAAGGTGTCTTGGTATACAGAATCAGTTTACTGGCCTTTCATAATAATTATTATGAGTCAATGGAAAGGTGTAGGATATGGTACAGTTGTTTATCTTGCATCAATATGTGGTATAGATAAGACATATTATGAAGCTGCATTAATAGATGGTGCTACTAAGTGGCAACAAATTAAGAATATTACAATTCCATTATTAAAACCAATAATAATCATTATGTTTATAACATCTATTGGAGGAATGTTTAGATCTGACTTTGGATTATTCTATCAATTACCTAAGAACTCAGGAGCATTATATCCAGTAACAAATGTTATTGATACTTATGTTTATAGAGGTCTTATGAATTTAGGTAACGTAGGTATGAGTTCGGCGGCAGCATTATATCAATCTTTTGTTGGAATGATTCTTATAATAACAACAAATGCAATAGTTAAGAAAGTAGATGAAGAAAGTGCATTCTTCTAAAAGAAAGGTTGTGAATTAAATGGAGTTGAAGCTTAAAAATAAGGTTTTTAATACAACTAAAGAAAAAGTTAGAGATAAGGAAGATAGATTCAATAGAGTAAGTAATAAAACAAATTTTGCTTTAAATATATTATTTGGATTATTAGCAGCAGCATGTATTATACCATTTATATTTGTTATGATTATTTCATTTACTAGTGAAGCATCATTAACAGCGAATGGATATAGATTTTGGCCAGAAGAGTGGAGTTTAGAAGCTTATAAATATATTTTCTCTTCAGGAAGTCAAATAATTAGAGCATATGGAATAACAATAGTAGTAACTATAGCAGGTACACTTTTAGGATTAATTATAATGACAATGTATGCATATGCATTATCAAGAAAGAACTTTGCTTATAGAAAGTTTTTTACTAAATTAATATTTATACCAATGTTATTCTCAGGTGGTATGGTTGCATCATACCTAGTAATGGTTAATTTCTTACATCTAAAGGACAACATATTAGCATTGATATTACCTCTATGTGTAAGTTCATTTAATATTATAATCTTAAGAACATTCTTTAAAACAACTATTCCAGATGCTGTTGTTGAGTCAGCAAAGATAGATGGTGCAAGTGAATGGTTATTATTTAGAAAGATTATATTACCAATGTCACTACCAGGTATAGCAACAGTTGGATTATTCTTAACACTTGGCTACTGGAATGATTGGTTTAACGCAATGCTATATATAGATAGTAGTAACTTAATACCAGTTCAATATTTACTTATAAAACTTGAAACATCAATGGAATTCTTAAGTAATAATGCTACTAGCATGGGAGCAAATGCAATAGAAGTTGCTTCAAAAATGCCTAAGGAAACAGCAAAGATGGCTATAGTTGTAATAACAACATTACCAATAATATTTGCTTATCCATTCTTCCAAAGATACTTTGTAAGTGGGTTAACAATTGGAGCAGTTAAAGAGTAATTAAATAAAATTATTTTAAAAATATAAAAATTTTAATAAGGATAAAGAGTAAATTAAGATAAATTTAGGAGGAATATATTATGTATTACTTATTAGAAAGAATTGATAAAATTTGTGGAGAAATATCAAAGCATGTTTATAGAGATAGTATATCAATAGATAACTACAAATATATAGATGGAAATTATCATAATATTGATTTAATAAAAGAAGCTCCAGCTGATGGATGGAGAGATTTTAAGACAGGAGATTTATGGGGAGGAAGAGATGCCCATGGTTGGTTCAAGTGTTCAGTAGAAGTTCCAGAACATTTTGCAGGACAAACTATAGCATTAAACTTCAAGACTTTTGAAGAAGGTTGGGATGCAACAAATCCTCAATTTATACTTTATGTAAATGGAGAACAAATCCAAGGTGTAGATATTAATCATAGAGAAATAATCCTAACTCACAATGCAGTTGCTGGAGAAAAATATGAAATAGACTTACATGCATATGCAGGAATGTTAGCAGATAAATTAGCTACATTAAGTGGTAACTTAGTAGTTATTGATATGGCATCAAGAGAATTATATTGGAACTTAAAAGTACCAGTAGATGTTTGCAAAGAGCTTGAAAAAGAAGATAAAAATAGAGTTGATATGATAACTGTATTAAATGAAGCTGTTAACTTAATTGATTTAAGAAGACCAAAGAGTGAATTATATGATGAAAGTGTTAAGAAAGCAAATGACTTTTTAAATGATAAATTCTATGGAGAATTATGTGGACACGAAGATGTTATAGCTACATGTGTTGGACATACTCATATAGACGTTGCTTGGTTATGGACAGTGGCACAAACTAGAGAAAAAGTTGCTAGAAGTTTCTCAACAGTATTAAAGCTTATGGAAGAATATCCAGAATACATCTTTATGTCTTCACAACCTCAATTATATAAGATGTTAAAAGAAGATCATCCAAAGATTTATGAAAAAGTTAAAGAAAAAGTTAAAGAAGGTGTATGGGAACCAGAAGGAGCTATGTGGCTTGAAGCTGACTGTAACGTAACTTCAGGGGAATCTCTTGTAAGACAAATCATGCATGGTAAGAGATTCTTTAAAGATGAGTTTAATGTAGATAACAAGATTTTATGGTTACCAGACGTATTTGGATACTCTGCAGCATTACCACAAATATTAAAGAAATCAGATGTTGATTACTTTATGACAACTAAGATTGCATGGAACCAATTTAACAAAATTCCTCATGATACATTTATGTGGAAAGGAATAGATGGTACTGAAGTATTAACTCACTTTATAACTACTACTGGACCAGGACAAGATAGAGCATCACACTTTACTACTTATAATGGACATATTCAACCAGATGCAGTAATGGGTGCATGGAGAAGATACCAAGATAAGAACTTAAATAATGATGTATTAATTTCCTTCGGATGGGGAGATGGTGGTGGTGGTGCCACATTAGAAATGCTTGAAAATGGTAGAAGACTTGCAAAAGGTATACCAGGAGCACCAAGAGTTAAGATGGGAACATCTTTAGATTACTTTAAAAGATTAGAAGAAAAAGTTAAAGATAATAATAAATTAGCTAAGTGGAATGGAGAATTATATCTTGAATACCATAGAGGAACTTATACTTCAATGGCTAGAAATAAGAGAGATAACAGAAAATGTGAAAATATGTACACAGCTGCTGAAAAATTAAACTCTTTAGCTATGTTAGAAGGTAAAGCTTATCCACAAGAAAATATTAATAATTCATGGGAAACAGTATTATTAAATCAATTCCATGATATTATTCCAGGTTCATCAATTAAGGAAGTTTATGATGTAACAGAAGTTGAATACAAAGAATTATTAGAAAATGCAGATTCAATGATCAATGAAACTAAAGGATTTATAGCTTCAAAGATTAATCTAGATAATAGAAGTGTAGTTGTAAACAACACATTAGGATTTGAAAGAAGTGATATAGCTACATTTGAAATACCAGCAGGTATGAATAATGTTGCAGTAATTGATGAGGATGGCAACAAGCTAGTTTGTCAAAAAATCGAAGGAAACAAAGCAATATTCTTTGCTAAGGCAGTTCCTGCAAATGGATATAAGAGCTATGCTATAGTTGAAGCTGATGATGTTAATGCTGAATCAGTAAAATTAACAACTACAGAAGCAGAAAATAAATTTGTTAAGATTAAGTTTGATGAAAAAGGACAAATAGTTTCATTCATTCATAAAGATCAAAATAGAGAATTATTAAAGGATGGAGCTATAGGAAACGAAATTCAAGCATTTGAAGATAAACCAATGTGTTTTGATAACTGGGATATAGATATCTATTATAAAGAAAAGATGTGGAAGATTGACGATGTTCAAAGTATTGAAGTTGTTGATCAAGGACCAGTAAGAAGCACTTTAAGAATAGAAAGAAAATTCTTAGAATCAACAATAGTTCAAAATATTCATATTTACAATGATATAGAAAGAGTAGATTTTGAAACAGTTATAGATTGGAAAGAAAGAGATGTTCTTGTTAAGACAGCATTCCCAGTTGAAATAAATGCAAGTGAAGCAACTTATGAAATTCAATATGGTAATGTTACAAGACCAACTCACAATAATACATCTTGGGATGTTGCTGCATTCGAAGTTTGTGGACATAAGTGGGCTGACCTTTCAGAAGGAGACTTCGGGGTTTCATTATTAAATAACTGTAAGTATGGACATGACATCAAAGATGGAAACATGAGATTAACATTATTAAAATCAAGCTGTGATCCAAATCCAGATGCAGACAAAGAAGTTCATCACTTAACTTATTCAATCTACAGCCATAATGGAGATTGGAAGGAAGGACAAACTTCACAAAAAGCTTATGAATTAAACACTCCATTTATCACAACTGTTGAAGAAGCTCATAAAGGTGAATTACCATCTACATTAAGCTTAGCAAAAGTTGATAAAGATAATGTAATGATAGAAGTAATTAAAAAAGCTGAAGATTCAGATGATTTAATTTTAAGAATGTATGAATTCCACAATAAGAGAAGTGATGTTACATTAGAATTCTTTAAGGATGTAAAAGAAATTAAAGAGTGTAACCTTCTAGAAAAAGATTTAGAGGAATTATCTCCAGTAGGAAATAAGGTTAACTTTACTATTAAACCATATGAAATTAAGACATTTAAATTTAAATTAAGATAAAATAATCTAAGGAACACCTCAAAAGAACTAATTATAACAAAATATAATTATTTAAATTTTGAGGTGTTCCTTAAATATTTTATTTATAATAAAAACTTAGTAGTCATTAGTTAGTATAGAAAAATTAAGTACTACAAGGATAGTTAAATGTTATGCTAGCTATAGATTATTTTATAAAAAGAAAAGGGGTTTAAGAATGATAAGAAGAAAGAGATACTTAAGTAAAAGGATAGTTATATTACCAACAGCAGTAGCATTCACTTTAGCAGTGGTATTTACTGGATGTTCTAATATAACTAATGGGGGAAGTAAGCAAGTATACAAAATAACAGAAGAGGGTCTTAATTTTAAGATGCAAAACACTCCAATATCATCTTATTGGTTACCAGAAGATTTATTAGAATGGAAAGCTTCAGAGGATGAAGATGCTCCTTATAATGTAAGTTCTATAGAGCTACAAAAAAGAGTAGATAAAGAAAAATTACAAACAGTAAATAATACCCAAAATAAGGATACAAAAGTAGTAGCATTATCAATTATGAATTCAAACACTAGTGGAAATCCTACACAAGGTTCAAATACTTTTGATTCAAATACATTTTCATATTGGCAATATATAGATACACTTGTTTATTGGGGGGGATCAGCTGGAGAAGGTATAATTGTTCCACCAAGTGCTGATGTTACAGATTCTGCACATAAAAATGGAGTAGAGGTATTGGGAACAGTATTCTTCCCACCAATGGAGTATTCAGGTAGATTAGAATGGTTAGATACATTCTTTACAAAGGATGATGAAGGAAACTTCATTATGGTAGATAAGCTTATTGAAGTTGCAAAAACATATAAATTTGAAGGGTGGTTTATAAACCAAGAAACTCAAGGAACTGAAGAAAATCCATTAACGGTAGAACACGTAGCACTTATGCAAGAATTTATAAAACAGTATAAAGAAAAGGCTGGAGATTCTCAACAATTAATGTGGTATGATTCTATGACAAAAGATGGAGAAATAGATTGGCAAAATACACTTAATGATAAAAATGACATTTTCTTAATAGATGGTGAAGGTAATAAAGTCGCAGATAGTATGTTTTTAAATTTCTGGTGGACAGAAGATAAATATGCATCAGATGAATTGTTAAAAAAATCAGAAGAACATGCAGAAAAAATAGGTGTAGATTCAAAAGAAATATATGCTGGTATAGATGTACAAGCTGATGGTACAGCAACACCAATTAGATGGGATCTATTTGAGAAAGCATCAAATGAAACATATACTTCATTAGGATTATACTGTCCAAGCTGGACATACTTTTCTTCAGATACAGTAGATTCATTCCAAGAAAAAGAAGCTAAGTTATGGGTTAATGAATTTAATAATCCAACTAAAGCTACAGAAGCTACTGGTACTACATGGAGAGGAATTTCAACATATGTAGTTGAAAAATCAGCAGTTACATCATTACCATTCAAGACAAATTTCAGCATGGGTAATGGGTATAATTTCTTTATTGATGGAGAAAAAGTATCATCTTTAGATTGGAATAATAGAAGTTTAGCTGATGTTATGCCAACATATAGATGGATAGTTGAAAGTGAAGGAGATAGTCAATTAACACCAAGTATAGACTATTCAACTGCATATTATGGAGGAAATTCAATAAAGCTATTAGGAAAATTAGGAGCTAATAAGCCTTCTACTATTAAATTATTTAGTGCAGATTTAAAGCTTGAAAAAGGTGTAGAATTTACAACTATGGCAAAGGCTGATTCAGAAGTTGCATTAGATTTAGTATTAGAATTTGATGATGGTACTGTAGAAACAATATCAGGGGATAAAAAGCTTGAAAAAGATTGGACAAAAGTAACTTATGACGTTGAAAAATTTATAGATAAATCAATAAGAACAATTTCTTATAAAATGACAGCGAATGAAGATTTAAATAATGTGGCAATCAATTTAGGAAATTTATCAATAGATGATGGAAAAACTGATAAGGCTGTTGATGTTTCTAATCTAGAGGTTGAAAGTACTAGTTTTGAAGAAGATAGCACTTTAGCAGGTATAAGACTTACTTGGGATGCTACTGAAGGTGAAGGGGTACATCATTATGAAATATATAAGGTAAATAGTGATAAGAGTAAGTCGTATTTAGGAGCAACTTATAATACTAGATATTTTATAAATTCCCTAGAAAGAGAAGCTGATGAAATGGAAAGCACTTTTGAAGTAGTTTCAGTTAATAATGATAATGTAAGAGGAAAAACAGCAAAAGTTAAAGTAGAATGGCCAGATAATACACTTCCAAAAGCTAATTTTAGAGCAAAAAGCACTGTAGTAGCACCGGGTGAAGCAGTTACATTTGAAAATTTAAGTAACTTAGTTGCTGATAGTTATGAATGGACATTTAAAGGCGCAGATGTTGAAAAAAGTACTGAGCAAAATCCAACAGTAACTTATTCAAAGGAAGGCACTTACGATGTTGTATTAAAAGCTAAGAATAAAAAAGGTAATGATGAAATAGTTATGGAAGGTTTAATAACTGTTACAAAAGCAGCAGAATCAGGATTAACTAACTTTTCATTAAATAAAAATGTAGAAGCTTCAAGCTTTGTAAATGATGCAGAAGCACCTAAATATGCATTAGATGGGGATTCATCTACTAAGTGGTGTGCAGTAGGACCAGATAAACATAATATCACTATTGATTTAGGGGAAGTTAAATCAATAAATGAAGTTCGTATTCAACATGCTGAATTAGGTGGGGAAAATCCAGATATGAATACTGAAGAATACAAGATAGAAGTAAGTGAAGATGGAGAAAACTTTACTACTGTATTTTTAAGAGAGGGAAATACTTTAGGAGAAACTATTGATGCATTTAAACAAGTTGATGCTAGATATGTAAAATTAACAATATTAAAAGCAGCTCAAGGTTCAGACTCTGCAGCTAGAATTTATGGTATAGATGTATTTGGATTAGAGTAGATAGAGAAAAATATGAATATTTAAAAATTATTAGCTAGGTATTTTTAATACTTAGCTAATAATTTATTATAGTAAAAAAGAGAGAAAATTAATATTAATATACAAATATGAAAATAATAGTAGACAAATATGAAATTTTTATATTAAATATGAAATATGTACACTATAAAGTATAAGAAAAATGCTATAAAATAATATATGTAAACGATACAAAAATAAAGGGAGATGAAATTTATGAAAATTAAAAAGCTTATTGCTCTAGCAACAACTGCTCTTGTAGGTGCATCAATATTTGCTGGATGTTCTAATACAGCAACAAGTAAAGAAAGTGATGTAGTAACATTGAAATGGTATACGATTGGTGCTGAACCAAAAGATTTACAGCTTGTTGAAGATGAAGCTAATAAATATCTAGAAGAAAAAATAGGTGTAAATATAGATATGAATTTTATTGATTATGGTGAATATAGTCAAAAGTTAGGAGTAATAATTAACTCAGGAGAAGCTTACGATTTAGCGTTTACTTGTTCGTGGGCAGGAGATTATTTAGGAAATGCAAGAAAAGGGGCATTCTTAGATTTAACATCTTATCTTGATACTACAGGTAGTGAAATGAAAGAAGCTATAGATCAAAGATTCTGGGATGGTGCAGAAGTTGATGGTGGTATTTACGCAGTACCGAATCAAAAAGAAATTAGTACAGCACCAATGTGGGTATTTACTAAGGAATATGTAGACAAGTATAACATTCCATATACTGAAATACACTCATTAGAAGATTTAGAACCATGGTTAAAACTTATAAAAGAAAATGAGCCGGGTGTAACACCATTATATATTACAAAAGGATTCTCAGCTCCACAATACTTTGAACAATTAGTAGATCCAATTGGAATTGAGTATGAAGATGAAAATCTTGTAGTAAAAAATATGTTTGAAACAGACAAAATGAAGTCTACATTAGAAACATTAAGAAAGTACTATCAAGCTGGATATATAAATGCTGACTCTGCAACAGCTCAAGATGATAAGTCAGTTAAGAGATTTGTTACAAAGGGTGATGGACAACCTTATGCAGAAGTTTTATGGTCAAAAGACTTAAAATATGATGTAGTAGCAAGTCAAATAACAGATTCTTATATCACTAATGCTTCAACAACTGGTTCTATGATTGCAGTATCTAAGAATAGTAAAAACCCAGATAAAGCAGTTGAATTCTTAAATCTTTTAAATACTGATGAATATATAAGAAACCTTTTAAACTACGGTATAGAAGGAACTCACTATGAAAGTGTTAATGACAAACAAATTAAATTAACAGATAAAGCTTCAGATTACTCTGTTGGTTACTATACTTTAGGTAACTTATTCATAACTAAAGTTTTAGATAATGAACCAGAGACTAAGTGGGATGAATTCAAAGAGTTTAATAATGCAGCTAAGAAGTCTCCAGTACTTGGATTTAAATTTGATACTTCAAAAGTAACAAATGAAATTGCAGCTATAAACAATGTACTTGAAGAGTTTAAAGCTACTTTATACAGTGGATCAGTAGATGTTAATGAATACTTAGATAAGTTAAATAAAAAATTAAAAGACCAAGGTATTGATAGAGTTATTGAAGAAATGCAAACTCAACTTGATGCATGGTTAGCTGAACAATAATAAATGAAGGAGGAGAAATCCTCCTTTAATCATATTAGTAGTAAGGGAGAAGAAAATGAGTAAATTATTTATAGGCGTAGATTTAGGTGGAACAAAGATATATACAGCTTTAGCAGATGAAAGTGGGAATATACTAAAAGAAATTATAAAACCAACTGAAGCAAGTAAGGGGTATGAACAAATTGTAGAAAAAATAAAAGACAGTATAAGATATGTAAGTAAAGACCTTAAAGATGAGAAAGTAGTTTCAATAGGAATAGGATCACCAGGACCTTTAGATATTAAAAATGGATTAATAGTAGATCCTCCAAACTTACCTTTTAATAATTTCAATATAGTTAAGGCTTTAGAAGATGAATTTAAATTACCTGTATTTTTAGATAATGATGCAAATGCAGCAACATTAGCAGAATATAAATTTGGTGCAGGAGTGGGAACTACTAATATGATTTTTATAACTGCTAGTACTGGAGTTGGAGCAGGAGCAGTTTTAAATAAGAGTATATATAGAGGAAGCACATCAAATGCTTTAGAGCTTGGGCACACTACGGTTCATTACTCAGGAAACAGATGCGGTTGCGGAAATAGAGGTTGTGTAGAGTCTATGTCATCAGGAACTGCTATAAAAAAGCAAGCAGATGAAGCATTAAAATCAAATATTGAAACAAGCTTAAGAAAATATGAAGTTGTTACTGCAAAAGAGGTATTTACTGAAGCAAGTAATGGGGATAAATTATCAAATGAAATATTAAGAGAATCCCTAGGTTATTTAGGTGTAGCAGTTTCAAATGCGGCTAATGCATTTGATCCAGATATGATTGTTATAGGTGGAGGCGTTAGTGAAGGTGGCCAAGTAGTTTTCGATATAATTAATGAGGAAATGAAAAGTAGATGTTTAAAGTCAATATTAAATAATTGTATTGTAAAAAAGGCACAACTTGGAGGTAAGGCTGGAGTTTTAGGTGCAGTAGCATTAGCCATAGTTGAAAGCGACAATTAGAATAGAAAATTAGCTATAAAATAACAATTAGAGATAAATATAAGCAAAGTAAGACGAGAAGTAAAGGGGAATAGTAGTTATGGAAGAGTTTTATGAACAATATAATGGAAAAGACTATGGACATTTTCAAAGTATAATGAATTCTATAGAATATGCATCATTAATATTAGTAGCAGTTTATATATTAGGTTTTAGAACATTACTTATTGGAAGCTTTGTTTTTTTAATATATGTAGGAATAGTTTATTTTAATAGAAAGAAATTTGTCGCTTATGAGTATGAATTAACATTAGATAGTTTAGTTATTTCAAAAGTAATGACTGAAAAGAGAAGAAAGAAGCTATTAGAGTTTAACTTATCAGATGTTGAGAGTGTAAGTACAACTAAGATAAGTGAAAAAAAGTGTCCAGTAATAAATGCGTATATAAAAGAAAAAGAAAATAATAATCAATATTTATATGTAAAAACTCCTGAAGGATTAAAGTGCTTAGTTTTGAATATGGACGAAAAGTTAATATCTATGTGTTATAAGATTAAGCCATCAGTATTTAGAGAATTAATGTATCAATAATTAAGAGTTATTAACTGATAAAGTAGTTACTTTATTTGTGTTAGGGGGAATAAAGTTGTATATATGTATTGATATAGGGGGAACAGCTATTAAAGTTGCAATAGCTGATATTGAAGGAAACTTATTTGAAAATGATACATTACCTGTTTATCATGAAAAAGAAAAGTTAATGGATACAATAGTTAATTATATAGAAAATATGAAGCTTAATTATGATGTAAAAGGAGTTTGTATAAGTGCTCCGGGAGCTGTAGATTCAAAGAGTGGAATAATATATGGAACTAGTGCTATTCAGTGTATACATGGATTTAGTTGGAAGGAAGAGCTTGGACAGAGAGTTAATTTAAGAGTAAGCATAGAAAATGATGCAAATTGTGCAGCACTTGCAGAAACTTTTAATGGAAAAGCTAAGGGACTAAAAGATGTATTATTTTTAGTGTGTGGTACAGGTATTGGTGGAAGTATAGTTAAAGATGGGAAAATACATAATGGAAAAAATCTTCATGGTGGAGAATTTGGGTTTATGATAATGGAAGAGAAGGACGGCAAGTTTATAAACTTTAGTAGATATGCTTCTACAATGTCTTTTGTAAGAAAGGCAATAGAACATTATAATGATGATACTTGGAATGGTGAGAGAGTATTTGAAGCTGCAAGCAAGGGGGATAAATTTTGCATAGATATAATAGATAGATTTTATTTAAATTTAGCAAAGGGAATATATAACCTTCAATATGTCTATGATCCAGAAATAATACTTATTGGTGGTGGAATAAGTAAAAGAGATGATTTCATTTATAATATAAATAAAAAGTTAGATTATCTAATGGAAGCAATTGAAGATTCAACTATAAGACCTGTAATAAATGCATGTCATTATAAAAATGATGCTAATTTAGTAGGAGCTTTAGTAAATCATATTAATTGCTAAAATATGTAACAGCCTCCGGGGTCAATCCAAATAATGGATTGACCCCGGAGGCTGTTACAATATTTGGGTTCTCGTAATAAAGGCGTTGCCAATATAATAAACTAATATTAGAAGTAATAGTATTATTGGAGGATATATGAATAGAATCTTCAATTATGATTTTTTAAAGCTAGAATTTAGAGATATATATGAAGATATAGAAGAGTTAAAGAAAAAGATAACTCATGATGATATAGAGAAAAATATTAATGCTGTAATTGATGATATTATTTATTATATATATAAGAAAAATAGTATATTATATGATGAAAAATTTGAGTGGCATAAAAGATTAGATATGTTAAAAGAGATAAATATAATACCCAGTGAAATAGTAGATAAGATTCTTCTTTGGACAAAGAAAGTTAAAGTGAATTATTGTAATGCTACAACCACTGAAGATGAACTTTCGGAGATGAAAATATTATATGAAGTTTTAGTTTGGTTTGTTGTTAACTATGGAGAAGAGAATTACTTCTTAATATTGAACAACTTAATGGAGTCAGAGAAAGAAATATTTAAAAAATATTTATCAATTAATAAAAGTAGTGAAGAAAAAAATATATCTAATATTTTTGGAAATAAAGATGAATATGTAGGAGAAAAAGAGGAAATTATACGTCAACTACTTGAAAATGGTGAAAACTACTATTTTGGTAGGGGAGTCAAAAAAGATACTAAAAAGGCTTATAAATATTTTTTAGATGCAGCAAAATATAAAGATGAATATGCAGAAACTTATCTTGGATTATTTTATGATAAAGGAATAGCCGTACAGAAAAACTATGAAATTGCATATCAATGGTATTACAAAGCTGCAATAAAGGGAAATGCATTTGCTCAATACTCTTTAGGAATTTTATATTCTGAAGGTAATGGAGTTATTAAGGATTATAATAAAGCCTTTATATGGTTTCAAAAGAGTGCAGAAAATGATTATGTAGGTGCATATTATCAATTAGGACGAGCATATTATAATGGATTAGGTGTAGATAAAGATGAAGAAAATGCATTTAAATGGCATAAAAAAGCTGCAGAAAATAATCTACCAGCATCACAATATGCTTTATCATTAATGTATAAAAATGGAGAAGGGTGTGAGGAAAACTTAGTAAGTGCTTATTATTGGGTTGAAAGAGCAGCAGAAAATGATTATGAGGATGCTTATTATGTTGTTGGTAGGTCATATTTAGAAGGAATATGCGTAGAGGTTAATTATAAAAAAGCATTTCATTATTTAAGTAAAGGATATTTAGCTTTAGATACTAACTGTATAGAATCTCTTGCAGAAATGTATTTAAAGGGGCTTAATGTAAAAAAGGATGTGTATACTGCATTAGAATTATATAATAGGGCACTGGAATTTGGAGATAGGAGCATATATTTTAAGGTTGGAAAAGTGTATGAAGATGAAGGTTTAATTAATCAGGCTATTTCAATATATAATCAAGGACATGAAGAGGGAAATTTAAAGTGTACTCAACGTCTAGGGATAATGTATTACAATGGTGAAGGTGTTGAAAAAGATTTAGAAAAGGCAATTGAGTATATGGAAATAGCAGCAGCTAAAAAGGAGCCACATGCTATGTATGTTTTAGCAGTTGCATATTATAGATTAAATAAGTTTGGTGATAAGACAAGTGATATTGCTAAAGCATTATTAAAAGAAGCATATGAGCTAGGTTCACCTTATGCAGCAGATTATTTAGCTTGTATCATGCTAAATGAATTAAAGGAAGGCAAGGATGTTAATAAAAATGAACTTGTAATTTATATAAAATTTGGTGTAGAGAATGAACTAAAAGAGTCAATATTTAAGTATGGATATATATATGAAAAAGGAATCGGAATAGAGCAAAATTATGAGAAGGCTTATTACTATTATACTTTAGCTGCAGAAACTAAATATATTAAAGCTATGATTAAGTTAGGAGATTGGTATAAGATAGGTATTTTCTTAAATAGAAATATAGACTTAGCAATTAAATGGTATGAAAAAGCAGCAAAAGAAGATGATATTGAAGCGATAGAAAAATTAATAGAGATATATGAGAGAGGAATTGGTGGTAGAAGAAGTGATATAAAAGCTATTTATTATGTGTTTAAACTTATTGATTTAGATGCAATAAAAGGAAAAGAAAAATTAGTATATTATTGCTTTAAAGGAATAGGCATTGAGGAAAATAAGGAAAAAGGATATGAATTGCTTGAAGAAATAAAAGAGATAGATTTAGGAACAGCAAAATATATTAATGGATATTTAGGTGAAGAAGGGTTAATAGATATTGATAATGATGAAATTATAAGACTATATATGGAAGGAATAGAACTTGGAAATTTAGAGTGCTATGGACAACTAGCTAGTTATTTATATAATAATAATTTAAACAAAAATGATAAGTATAAAGAAGCATTTGAAATTGCAATGGAAGGGAAAAGTTTAGGAATAAACAAATGCAAGTATATATTTTTGAAGGATAAACTAAATGAGATTGAAAATAGTAGTATAGTTACTATTGAGGAGTTAATAATTATTAAGAAGCTTAGTCAGATTATAAATAATGGATTTTATGAGGCAATTAATGATTTAATTGAATGGTATAATAATAGGAAACCACAGGATAAAAGAATATATTATGAATTAAAAGAAGAGGCAATATATTATAACATTGTTAAAGATGAGTAGCATCTTAAATAGAATAAACGACGAAGCTTAAATTTAAGTCTCGTCGTTTATTTTGTTTAAAGGGCTAAGTCAACAGTAATAACACATCTATATTCAGGAGATTTTTCTTTAATATCTTTTTCTATATTATCCAATAATTTAGCTGAAGCAATTTCATTAGCTAAACAGGTAGGAGAAACTTCTATATCAAAAATTAAGTTTTTATTATTATTTTCCCCAACCACTCTAAAATCATGAAAAGATTTAACATCCTCATATTTACTAAGAACGTCTTTCACTATGTTTCTAGCTTCGATTATTTCATCAGTATCAACACAAATAGGATCCATATGAATAACTAAATATATATTTAACTTTTTAGAAATTTCTCTTTCAGCAGTATCGATAATATGATGTATCTCCATAATATCAATATTACTAGGAATTTCAGCATGGATAGAAGCCATAATTCTACCAGGACCATAATTATGAACAATTAAATCATGGATTCCAGTTATATTATCATAAGACATAACCATGTCAGTAATATCACTAACTAAAACAGGATCAGGTGGTTCTCCAAGTAAAGGACTCAAGGTTTCTTTAATAAGAGAAAAACCAGAATAAACAATAGCTAAAGCTACAACAATACCAATATAACCATCAATAGGCAAGGTTGTAAATTTAGATATTAAGAAAGAAATAACAACAGTAGTTGAAGTAAAAACATCACCCATGGCATCAGTTGCTGTTGCCTTTAAAGTAGATGAATTAATTTTATTTCCAATAGACTTATTAAATTTAGATAACCAAAATTTAAAGCCAATGGAAATAAGTAATAAGATAAATGGCCATAATTCAAAAGTTACTAAGGTTGGATTAATAATCTTTTGAAAAGATGTTTTAACAAATTGAAGACCAACAAGCATAACCATGAAAGAAACAATCATTGCAGTTATATACTCAATACGTCCATGTCCAAAGGGGTGTTCTGCATCAGCAGGTTTATTTGCCATCTTAAAACCAATTATAGTTATAATTGAAGAGGCAGCATCAGATAAATTATTAAATGCATCTGCTAAAATTGAAATAGAGTTAGAAAATAAACCAACAGATAACTTTATTATAAACAACACTAAGTTAGTAACTATTCCAACTATTCCAGCAAGATTAGCATAAGCACCTCTAACTTTTATGTCAGATACATTGTCATAATTTTTGACAAATCTTTTAACTAAAAAATTTGAAAACATAAAATCCTCCCATTTTTATTTATAATCTATATAATTGCTTATACTACTATAGTATGTTATTTTTTTTAACAATTACGCTTATTACAATATGCTAATTTAATCCAATATAAAAGTCAATTATATATTAATTAATAATGAATACTAAATATAAATGATGCTAATTATATATCTATATTTTATATACATCTGTGACAAAAAAATAATTAGTTGTGAAAAAATAGTAAATGAAGTATATTAGAAATATATGAAATTTAAAGGAGTAATTGACTATGGAAAAGAAGTTAGCATTAGAATTAATAGATTTTTTATATGACAGTCCAAGTGCTTGTCATGGAGTAAAAGAAACACAAAAAATATTAGATGAAAATGGATTTATTGAAATAAAAGAGGCTGACAAGTGGGATTTACAAGCAAAAGGTAAATATTATGTTATAAAAAATGATTCAGCATTAATTGCGTTTGAAGTTGGTACTGGAGATATAGAAGAAACAGGATTTAGACTTATAGGAGCTCATACTGATGTTCCAGGATTTAGAATTAAACCAAATCCTCAAATGATTTCAGAAGGAAAATACGTTAAGCTAAACACAGAAGTTTATGGTGGTCCAATACTTCATACGTGGTTTGATAGACCATTATCAATAGATGGTAAGGTATCATTAAAAGGTGCATCTCCATTAAAACCAGAAACAAGATTAGTTAATATAAATAAACCATTATTAATAATTCCAAGCTTAGCAATTCATATGAATAGAGAAGTTAATGAAGGATTTAAGATAAATAGACAAGTAGACACACTTCCTTTATTAGGACTTATAAATGATAAATTAGAAAAAGAAGATTATTTAATGAACATATTAGCAGAAGAGCTTCAAGTTAATAAAGAAGACATATTAAACTTTGAGTTAGGCTTATATGAATATGAAAAAGGTATGTTAATAGGAATGAATGAAGAACTTATTTCTTCAGGAAGATTTGATGATTTATGGATGGTTTATGCAGGAATTAGAGCTTTAGTTGATAGTAGAGAAAATGAAGCAACTAAGGTTATGATTTGCATAGATAATGAGGAAATTGGAAGTTTAACAGCTGAAGGTGCTGACTCTACATTATTAAATAATATATTAGAAAGAATTACTTTAGGTTTAGGTAAAGATAGAGAAGGATATTATAGAACATTAGCTAATTCTATAATGATTTCTGCTGATTTAGCTCATGCTGTTCATCCAAATTTAGGTGATAAGCATGATCCGACTAATAGACCTGTACTTGAAGGTGGACCAGTATTAAAGATTGCTGCTTCTGGAAGCTATAGTACTGATAGTTTTAATGGTGCTGTATTTGCTGGTGTATGTGAAGCTGCAGGGGTACCATTCCAAAAGTTTGTTAACAGATCTGATGTTAGGGGTGGAACTACAATAGGGCCTGTAACTGCTGCAAATTTAACTATTCCTGTTATTGATATGGGAGCTCCTGTTCTTGGAATGCACTCTATAAGGGAATTAGCAAGTGTTAAGGATAATTATTATACAGTTAAGGCATTTACTGAGTTCTTCAGTCTTTAATTTTAAAATTGATTATTAATAGTGTTACATAAAAATAAATGTAACTATGGGAGTATTTTAAAATAATAAGTTTATATAATGATGATATATTTAGTTAATAATATAATTAAATATATCATCATTTTCTTTGTAAGAAATTTTTGAAATTTATAAATAAGTTTTTAGTTTAATCTATAGAAGAATCTGTAGTACTATTTTTTGTTGGTTTAATATTAATGGCATGGCCAGAAGTAGAATCTATATCGAAAGTATAGTTTTCAGTATCCATTAATTGCTTGCATTGTTCAACAGAAAAATCAGTATCGATTTTCTTTATAGAATCAGAATCTAGATATTTTTTATCTATTAAATCTTTAATTTTAGTATTAGTTTCATTACTACTAATTCTAACTTTTGAACTTTCATAAGCAGCAACAACAGTTTTAGCTTCATTTAAAACAGCAACTTTTTTAGCTTCAGTAATATGCTTACCAAATTTAGGAATAAATGCAGTAGATAGAATTGCAATAATAGCTAATACAGCAACCAGTTCGATTAAAGTGAATCCTTTTTTCTTCTTTTTAAATTTCACATTTTTAATTTTAAATTTTATAGTTTGCCTTTCAAATTTCAATATATTTTCAGCTCCTTTATTAATTAATAAGAATATGGAGTTATTTAACAGTATAATTTATAAATAAGTATGGACTATAAATTCATCAAATATTCAAAAGAGCCGAAAAAATCTATAAAATTCGTATTTTTGTAAAAAGTTATAAAAAATATGAATAAATTAGGCACAAAAAGGATAAAAAAATAATAGAGATAACAAATGATAAATAAATTTATTATTATAAGTTTTAAATAAAATTTAAATATAAATGTTTGTTAGATTTAATGTTAGGTTTAAAATTTATAAGGTTATCTCTTTAAGGATTTTGATCTATTTCTTTCAAAATACATAGTATGCATAGTTATTTTTATGAAATAACAGAGGTATTAATTTTTGAAAGGCTACTTAATTATGTATATAAGAAAAGCTTTATAAGGGCACATGATGGTTCGAGATAGTATTTTAATATTAATTAAGATTAATATTAAGCATAACTTCGGATATTTTCTATTTAGACATACTGCAATAAGAATGATAAAGAAATTTATCAGAAGATGACTAAAGTTATGTATGATACGCTTGTCAACAAGTCATAGAGGGTAAGGGACTATCTTTATATATAATATAGTAGTTTAAGTTTATAGTTTTAATGATATTTGTGTTATTAAAAAATAAAACCTAAATAAAATAGAGTCAAAATCCTTTTAATAATATGGAATAATCTTTATTATCTGAAATACTACGTCAATTTTTTATAAAATAAGTAATAAGTGTATTAAATTTTTAGTCTGTAAGAATCATTTCATAAATTGGCAATCCTAATTTTGAATCATACATTATTAAATTTTTATATAAAAAATAGAAAAAAGTTGAAATGACAAGTGTTAAACCAAATTATTTTATTGGCATAAATTACTATATAGAAATTTATTTCATTTAAGCCATAAGCTATGGTAATATTATTTGGTCATTAATTTTAATAAATAAAAATATAGAATTAATATAAGAAAACTATAAGATAATAAGTGTTAATTTCTATATAGTTTTTGAGGTGAAAAATTGATATTTACAAGAAAGATGAATATTAAATTAGTTTCAATGGGGGCAATTTTTATATTCTTATTACTAGTAACTAATGGGATATTAATGAAATATGGACTTCAAAAGGGTGCTGAGTTTACTTACAAATCTTATTACAAGGAAAGAAAGAGTGATCTTCAAGCAGATATGGGGTTAATAAAAGGCATTATTCAAGATTTGGCTCAAAATAGGATAATAGTTCAGATACTTGAAGAAAAGAGGAGTTTTAATGATTTAAGTGTAAGTGAAAAAAATGAAATTATCTTTGAGGAAGAAAAGATTGGAAACTATTTAAAGAGTTTAATATTTATAAATACAATAGATATTATTAATGAAAGAGGCCAATATTTATTTTCAGAAGATGAAATAAAAACTAATTTTGATTTGATGTCTATGCCTTGGATTAAAGATGAATATTTTAATATGAAAGATGAGAGTATAGTAACAGAAGTATATAAAGATGTTAATACTGATAAATATAAAATATCAATAGTGAGATTTATTTATTCTGACAACAATGAGGAATTATTAGGTGCTGCTATTTTTGATATTTATATAGAGGATTTAATTAAATTTTATAATGCAAATTTCTATACGGGGGATCTAGAGACATATATAAAAATTAATGATCATGAGTATTTTTGTAGCAAAGGAATAGTAAATGAAATTGAGAGAAATAATGATAATTATGTAATTTCTTTAGATGATGTTCTTAATAATGGGACAGAAATTATCCTAGAGTTCGATAAGGGTTCAATTGTTTATTTAAGAGAAATGAAAAAAGTTAATGTAATTAGGATTATTATATTTTCTATTGCTGGAATAATATATGTATTATTATTAAATAAATTAATTAAAGTAACATTTAAACCAATAATGAAATCATTGGATAAGTTAAAAGTTTTACTAGATAATTTAGAAAAAAATAATTTTGATTTTGAAAGTAATGATGAATTTAAGCAATTAGAGTTTATTTCTGATTCATTGACAAAGTCGTTTGATAAAAAGATTCAATCATTAATTTATTATGATGAATTAACTAAGCTACCTAATAGAAAAATGCTTGTTAAGATATGTAATGATTTTATTGATTCAAATATTGAATTTGCTTTAATATTTATCGATTTAAATAAATTTAAGTACATTAATGATGTTTTTGGACATAGTATTGGTGATAAGTTATTAGTTAATTTTAGTAGAAAGATGGAAAAGTGTTTAGGTAATAAAGGAATTGCTACTAGATATTCTGGAGATGAATTTATAATTATATATAATAGATATAAGGATAATGAAGAATTAAAAGAATTTTATAAAAATGTCATATTAAAAGAATTCAAAGAGCCAATTCTTCTGAATAATAATCAAAAAATAAAGATAAAGTTTTCAGGTGGAGTTGCGGTATATCCTAGAGATGGTAGGAATTTTAATGAATTAATTGATAAAAGTGATTTTACTATGTATTCTAGTAAAAAGGCTTCTGAAGAAGATCAACTTTTATTCTTTAATGATGATATTTATAATAAAATAATTAAAATTGAGAATATAAAGAATGAATTAAAAAATGCAGTTCATAATAATGAGTTTATTTTATATTATCAGCCAATAGTTAATAGAAGAAGAGAAATTAAAAAGGTTGAGGTATTAATTAGATGGAAGAATGATAAGCTAGGATTTGTGTCTCCTAATAACTTTATTCTATATGCTGAAGAAAATAGGGAGATTATAAATATAGGATATTGGGCAATTGAAGAAGTTTGTAAGAACTTTAATAAATTAATTAATAATAGTAAAATAGAGCAAGTAAGTATTAATGTTTCTCCTATTCAGCTTATGGAAATTAACTTTGTTGATAGAGTTATTGAAATTACAAAAAAATATAATGTTGATTTGTGTAATCTTTGTTTTGAAATAACAGAATCTGTAGTTCTTGATGAGAATATAATAGTTTATGATAATATTTATTTACTCTATAAAGCAGGTGCTAAGATTGCGCTTGATGACTTTGGAACTGGATATGCATCGTTTAGTTATTTAAAGAAGTTTAAGTTAGATATTTTAAAAATTGATAAGATATTTATTGATAATTGTTCTGAAATAGATTATAAGATTGTTAATAATGTTAAGAATATTGCTCATTTATTAAATATGAAAACTGTAGTAGAAGGTGTTGAAACTGAAAAGCAGTTTAATATTTTAAAAGAGATTGGATGTGATTACTTCCAAGGTTATTATTTTGCAAAACCAATGGAGTTGGATGAATTAGTAAAATTTATTAAAAGCGAATAATTTAATATAAAAGGAGAACAGATATTTTTTAGTATATCTGTTCTTCTTTTCATTTACTTTTAGGTACTAACTAAAATAATGTATTCTTTTTACTTTCTTTTTGGATAGTTTCTTTATTTTTATTATTTAAACTACCAAGAGGACTGTTAAAACTATTAAGAGGATTTGGAAGCTCTGTATTACTAGAAGGCATAACACCTCTAGTTCTGTGTTGTTTGTCATTAGATTTAGCCATAATACTATTTCTCCTTTAATATAAGATTTTTATTCTATTAATATTAAAGTTATTTAGCTTTGTTGTATTAATCTAAATATCGTCACCATCATCTATGTAGCTAAATTCATAACAAGCAATATTGTTAGCTACAATAGGATCTTCAACAGTATTTGCTAAAGGTGTGTCAACTCCCTCTGGAGATTTACTTACTAAAAACTCCTTACTTGGTTTATAATAACTTCTTACGTGTGGCAAATAAACATTAGATTTATCCTTCAAGATAATCCCTCCTTGCAACATAAAATGTTGTTGTAAAATACTGCTATACATAAAATTAATTATTGATTTAACTTTAGGAATAATTAAATGTAAGCCAATTAGTTTTATAATAGTTTATTCCTAAGCATATATAGTGTTTGAAGGTTGTACAAAAAATATACATGATTCAAATAAAATATTAATTTATAAATAAAAAATCTGAAAAAAAGACAATAAATATTAAATTAGATACATTGTTTTTAAAAATATAATAATATAAAATTAATGTGAAACTATATATAAAATTATAGATTTAGAGTTTAATAAAAAAATTATAAAAGCTAAGTATAAAAGTTAAGTGTAAGATGAGAGAAGGAGAAATTATTATGTATCCAATAAGATTTGAAAACCTTTATTATGATAAAATTTGGGGTGGAAGAGATTTAGAAGCTTTTAGAAATAACCTACCATCTGGAGATATTGGTGAGTCTTGGGATGTTGCATGCCATCCAAATGGAACTGGAGTAGTTGCAAATGGTGAGTTAAAAGGTAAAAGCTTTGATGAAATAATAGCTGAATTTGGACATGATTTAGTTGGTTCAAAAGTAAGCACAGAAAAGTTCCCATTATTAGTTAAGTTAATAAATTCAAGAGAAAAGCTATCTGTTCAAGTTCATCCAGGAGATGAATATGCTCAAAGAGTTGAAAATCAATTTGGTAAAACAGAAGCTTGGTATGTTGTAGATGCAAAGCCAGGAGCAAAATTAATTGTTGGAACAAAGAATTGTGATAAGGAAGTATTTGCTAAGGCTATAGAAGAAGGAAGATCTGAAGAGTATTTAAATGTTGTAGATGTTAAAAAAGGAGATTGCTTCTTAATTAATAGTGGACTAGTTCATGCTATTTGTGAAGGATTGATAATAGCTGAAATACAACAAAATTCTGATGTTACTTATAGAGTTTATGATTATGGAAGACCAAGAGAAATTCATGTTGAGAAATCTTTAGATGTAATCAACTTTGATTTAGAAGCAGAAAATCTATCTAATAAAGAAGTTGTGAAGTTTGATGGATTTTCTAAAGTAGATTTTTGTGAAAATGAGTATTTTGGTATGCAAAAAGTTAATATTGAAACTCAATGGAACGATTGCAGTAATGAAGACAAGTTCTTTATTTTAACTTGTGTAGATGGTAATGGAACTATTGAAGGAAATGATTTCTCAGAAGAAATCAAAATGGGAGATAGCTATTTAATACCTGCAACATTAGGAAAGTATGCTGTTAAAGGTAATTTATCAGTAATAAAAAGCTACCCGATGTAAATTTATGTATGTGCCTCCGGGGTCAATCCAAATATTGGATTGACCCCGGAGGTGTATTATTTTTATTAGGTGTGTCAATAATTATGATAAAACTTTTATAAGTTACATCATACAAGGAGGAGATTATCAATGGCATCACCTAAAAGACCATGGGTATCTGGAGCAATTTATCATATAACTAATAGAGGAAATCGTCAGGAAATAATATTTAAAGAAAGTATTGATTATATTGTTTATTTAGGGATTTTAAAAGAAACTTTAAAGTTTTATAGGGAGGATAATTATAAATTAATTAGTTATTGTCTTATGAGTAATCATGTTCATTTACTTTTAAAGACTGGAACTAAGGATCCAAGTTTTTTTATGAGAAGAGTTAATAGTATATATGCAAGATATTTTAATGATAAATATCAATATATTGGTCATTTATTCCAAGGAAGATATTTTAGTAATTTAATAAATAATGTTATAGAACTACTTGAGGTTAGTAGATATATACATTTAAATCCGGTTAGGGCAAAAATAGTTGATAGTCCTGAAAAATATATATGGTCGAGCTATAATAAGATTGTATTAGATAAAAATGAGTTTGAAGATTTAAATTTAAATAGTAGAAAGGTTATGTTGGATATGTGTATAGATGAAAATGAAATATTAGATTTATTTAATATATATTCAATAATCGAAGAAAATAATAAAAAGAATTTAGAGTATAAGGTAAAGAATATTATGGAAGAAAGCAAAATTAAATATAAGAAGTATGTTGAAAGTAAAGTTTTGGAGGAAAAAAAGCAATAAATATATGTAAGAAAATGTATGTGCCTCCGGGGAACACCCATTTATTGGGTGTTCCCCGGAGGCACATCAAAATATAGTAAAAATTGTCGTTGAAAAATATTTAGGTTATTGGTATAATTATATTTCTCAAAGGGACGAACAAAAAAATGAAATCTTATATAAATATTTGGAGGAGTTACCAATGCCAGTAAGAATTGCTATACTAGGTGGACCAAGATGTGGTAAAACAACATTAATTCAACAATTATACGTAGATTTAAAAATTAGAGATATAAATGTAGGAGTTGCTACAGAATATAGTACTGATTATTTAAGAGATAAGGGAATGATCGAATCTATTTCAGAGCAATATGGAATATATTTAGGTCAATTACATTTAGAAAAGAGTTTAGATGGACATGATTATGCTATAACAGACTATGCTACTTTTGTACCTTACATATATGGAAGATTAATGCTTGGAGATAAGAAGAGAACTAAGAAGGAAATCGAAATATTAAATGATTTATATAGCTTAGCAATCAGAGATCTACCACAATATGATCATATTTTCTTTGTACCAAGAGAATTTGGTTATAAGAAAGATGGAGTTAGATGGCAAGATGAAGAAGTTGCTCAAATGGTGGACAAGGCTATTTTAGGATTCTTAGATGCTGAAAATGTTAAGTATTCAGTAATTACTGGATCAACTAAGGAAAGATCTGAGCAAATAATGAAGATAGTTGGAATAAATAAAGCAATTGTACAACCTGTTAAAGCTAAAGAGGTTGAAGGGAAATAAATTTGTTAAAATAATATTAGTTAATTTTAAAGCTCTACATTTGTAGGGCTTTTTATGTTTTTAAAGGGTATGATTAGATAATTTGAATTATGATATAATAATTAATAATATGAGTGAAATGGTAACTGATTAAATTAGTAATATTTATAAGAAGGAAGGTGTAATAGTGAAGAAGATAGCTTTAGGTAATAGTGATTTCAAAACATTAATTGAAGACGATAGGTATTTTGTTGATAAAACTCTTTTAATAAAAGAGTTACTAGAAGATTCAGCACAAATAATATTAATTCCAAGACCAAGACGTTTTGGAAAGACTCTTAATTTATCAATGATAAGATATTTTGTAGAAAGATCTGATGAAGATAGAAGACATCTTTTTAATAATCTTCTAATAGAAAAAGAAGATATAATAGCAAAACAAGGAATATATCCTACTATATATTTAACATTTAAAGATGAAAAACACGATAACTTTGAAGATTTTCAAATGAAATTAGCCTTTTTTGTTTCAGAAATATATAAAAAACATTACTATTTATATGAAAGTTTAACTTTTCAAGATGATAAAAATTATTTTGATAAAATTATTAATAGAGCAAGTACAAAGGCTGAGTTAGAGATGGCTTTAAAAAATATGAGTAAATATCTTTATGATTATCATGAAGAGAAAGTTATCATTCTAATAGATGAATATGATACACCTATTCAACACAGTTACTTTTCAGGAATTTATGATGAGACAATAGCATTTATGAGAAACTTTCTTTCAAATACATTAAAAGATAATATATATTTAGAAAAGGCAGTTTTAACTGGAATACTTAGAATGGCAAGGGAAAGTATATTTTCAGGATTAAATAATCTAAATGTATATTCTATATTAAAAGATAGATATAGTGATAAGTTCGGCTTTACAGAATATGAAATAGAAAAAATGTTAAATTATTTTGGTGTAGTAGAAGAAAAGGAAGAGTTTAAAAGGTGGTATAACGGATATGTTTTTGGTGATACAGTAATTTATAATCCTTGGTCAGTATTATGCTATTTAGATGATAAAAATAATGGATTTATGCCTTATTGGGTAAATACATCAGAAAATAAAATAATAAAAACTATATTATCTAAAGGAAGTGAAGGGTTGAAAAAATCCTTTGAGGAGATTCTTAGGGGAAATACTATAGAAACTAATATAGATGAAAATGTAATTATGGCAGATATTGAAGCTAATGAAAATAATATTTGGAGTTTCTTACTATTATCAGGATATTTAAAGGTTGTTGGAAAAAGAAGAGAAAATAATAAGGTTTATTATACTTTAGCAATACCAAATATAGAAGTAAAATTTATGTATCAAAAAATGATTGAAGAATGGCAAGGTGAAAGCTATATATCATCAGAATATAATGAAATGTTAAAAGCTTTAGTAAACTTTGATTATGAAGTTTTTGAAGAAATATTTATAGATTATGTAGAAAAATCATTAAGTTATTTTGATGTATCAGGTGAAGAACCGGAAAGGGTATATCATAGTTTTGTTTTGGGGATGTTAGTATCTTTAAATAATACACATTATGTTTTATCTAATAGGGAATCTGGGTATGGAAGATATGATGTAATGGTAATTCCAAAAGATATAGGTAAGCCTGGTATTATAATAGAGTTTAAGAGAGCAAGAAAAACTAATAAAAAGACAATAGAACAGTTAATAGAAGAAGCAAAGACACAAATAGAAGAGAAGAAATATAAGACAGAGCTTTTAAATAGGGGAATAACAAATATTAAAAAATTAGTTATAGTATTTAAAGGCAAAGAAGTTTGTGTTAAAGATGTAACTTAACTAAATTGTTCGTTACAGCTTTAATTGCCGTGATGACGAAAATTAATGATATTATCTCCATGAATTGTGTAATTTGCGTTAAGAATTTATATCTTTCTTTCCATAAAAACTGCTAAAGCTTCGAAAGTCGCTTCGCTTCCTCAGCTTCTTAACGCAGTTTTTATTCTAAGAAAGATTAAATTCTAAAACTTAATTACAATATTCCTTCCAATAATATCATTAATTTTTCTTTATCACTGGCCTTTAAGCTTAAAGATACAATTTCCCGTGTCATCACCTTTATAGTTAACGACTTCTGCTATCAAATTATTAACTTTTAAATATATGCATTTTTATAACTAAAATTATAAATTTACAAATTAAATATAATATCAGAAAAATTTGTAGCAGAAAACATTAACTATAAAGGTGGTGTTACAAGCAAACACATGGAAAAAAGAAAAAATGAAATATTAATTTGGAGGGAACATTGAAATTGAGCCGTAGAATTTAATAATTGATGGAGTAAAATTGGCGTAAAGAAGTTTTTACTGTTTAAGCTAACAGCGAGTTTAAAAACTTTAGCCAATTTTACGGAATCAATTATATAAATTCTAGGTGAAAATTTCACAGTTTCCGGAAAATAAATATTTCATTTTTCGCTTCCACGTGGTGTGTTATATCATTAATTTTTCGGCTCCACGTGACGAACAATATTATTCAATTACATTAGTAATTAACAGTATAATTTACCGATAATTAGATATTTTATATATTGACTTATAAAAAATTCAATGCTAGAATACATAGTGTGCTATGTAATGAGGAGGATGAAAAATGAGAAACTTTGATCCAAAAGAACATGTAGGTCTGTTAGTAAAATTTATAAATGGAAGAGTTAACACTAAAATTAATAAAAACCTTGCAGAATTTAATCTAACAGGTGTACAACATGAGATTTTATGCTTCATAAATAGAAATGAGCATGAAAGAGATGTGTTTCAAAAGGATATAGAGAAATGTTTAAAATTGACTAATCCTACTGTAACAGGCATAGTAAAAAGATTAGAAGAAAAAGAAATGATAGTTAGATGTCCAAGTAGCGATGATGCTAGATATAAATGCCTTCATGTAACAGAAAAAGGAAAAGAGGTTATATGCAAAAGCTTTAAATTTGGAGCAGAGAATATAGAAAAGCAATTAGTTAAAGGCATGAGCGATGAAGAAGTAAAAATGTTAAAAGACTTATTATATAGAGCGCTAAGAAATATGGAGGAGTAATCCTCTTATTTTTAATTTAAATACATAGTTACCTATGTATTGTTAAAATTTAATTAAATTTGTTAAGGAGCATAAAATTTGATGTACAAAATATAGATTTGTAACATCAAAAAGTGTTTATATAAAAATAAAAAAATCGATGTACAAGAAAGTATATTGAATGAAAAGGAGAGGTGAATTATGATAAAAAAATTAGCTCCATATATGAAAAAATATAAAACTCCACTAATTTTAGGTGTTTTATGTGCAGCATTAGAGTCTATTTTTGAATTATTAATACCATTAGTAATGGCACAAATAGTTGACGTTGGTATTTCCACAGGAGATACAGGCTATACAATAAAAATGGGATTATTAATGGTTGTTATGGCAGCTATATCATTAAGCTTTGGTATGGGGTTATCAAAATTTTCAGCTATAGCAGGTCAAGGCTTTGGTACAGAACTTAGACAAGCAGAATATGAAAAAATTCAAACTTATTCTTTCAAGAATATTGAAAAGTTTAGTACTGCATCATTAATTACAAGATTAACTACAGATATTACAATGATACAAAACTCATTAACAATGGGAATAAAGCTTTTAGTTAGGGCACCTATGATGCTTATAGTGGCTTGTAGTATTTCAGTTACAATTAGTTCTAAATTAGCGATGATATTCTTAGTATCTATGCCAGTTCTTACTATCGCAATTGGTCTTATAATAAAGAATGTTAAGCCAAAATTTGAAGCAATGCAAAAGAAGATTGATAACTTAAATACTACAGTACAAGAAAACTTAATTGGTATAAGAGTTGTTAAATCTTTTGTTAGACGTAGTAAGGAAAGAGAAAAATTTAAAGCAAGTAATGATGATTTATTACAAGCTTCAGAAGGTGCATTTGGTATAGTTGTTTTAAACATGCCAGTTATGCAAGTTGTTATTTTTTCTAGTGTTATAGGTATTCTTTGGTTTGGTGGTAACATGGTTAATGCAGGTACATTAACAGTTGGTAAGCTTACAAGCTTTATGACTTATTCTTTCCAAATTTTAATGTCTCTTATGATGCTTTCAATGGTTCTTATGATGATGTCAAGAGCAGTTGCATCAGCACAACGTATAATTGAAGTTTTAGAAGAAGAACCAGATATTAAAGATCCAGTTAATCCAGTAACAGAAGTTAGAGATGGAGAAATTGAATTCAGAAATGTTAACTTCAAGTATGAAGATGATAGTGATGAAAATAATTTAGAAGGAATCAATATCAAAATAAAAGCTGGTGAAACTATTGGTATAATTGGTAGCACAGGTTCAGGTAAGTCAAGCTTGGTTCAACTTATACCAAGACTTTATGATGCAACTGAAGGTGAAGTTTTTGTTGGTGGAGTTAATGTTAAGAATTATCACATAGAAACTTTAAGAAATGAAGTTGCTATGGTACTTCAAAAGAATACATTATTCTCAGGAACTATTAAGGAAAACCTTATGTGGGGTAATGAAAATGCCACTGATGCAGAAATTGAAGCAGCAGCAGCCTCAGCATGTGTTGATGAATTTATTGACAGGCTTCCAGGAAGATATGATATGCACTTAGAACAAGGTGGAGTTAACGTATCTGGTGGACAAAAACAAAGACTTTGTATAGCAAGAGCTATATTAAAGCAACCTAAGGTATTAATCTTAGATGACAGTACAAGTGCTGTTGATACAGCAACTGATGCTAAGATTAGAAAAGCATTTGCAGAAGATTTAAAAGATACTACTAAGATAATAATTGCACAAAGAGTTAATTCTGTAGCTACTGCAGATAAGATTATCGTTATGGATGATGGTAAGATAAGTGCAATGGGAACTCATGATGAGTTAATGGAAAGTAGTGAAATTTATAAAGATGTATACAAATCTCAACAGGAAGGGGTGGGTTTACGTGAATAAGGATAAGAATAATATGCCTCAAGGACAAGCTGAGCCAGGTAAAGGTGGTAAAAAGCCAGGGCCTCCAAAACCTAAAAATATGAAAAAGACATTAAGAACATTAATGAGTTACTTAGGTAAGTATAAATTACAACTAGCTATAGTAATGGTATTAATAATTGTAAATTCATTTGCAATGATAGCAGGGTCATATTTCTTAAAACCATTAGTAAATAATTATATATTACCAGGTGACTTTGCAGGACTTGCTAAGATGTTAGTATTATTAGGAACAATCTTTGGATTAGGTGCAATTGCTGCTTATGGATATGCAAGATTAATGGTTCATGTTGCACAAAATACTATTAGTAATATAAGAACAGATTTATTTAATAAAATGCAAGAACTTCCTATTAAGTACTTTGATAGAAATACTCATGGGGACTTAATGAGTTTATATACTAATGATATAGATAATATCAGTGAAGCTTTAAATAACAGTTTTACAAATATATTAGCTTCAGGACTTACATTTGTGGGAATGATAATAATGATGGCTGTTTTAAGTCCAATGCTAATTATAATAACAATAACATTCTTAGCAATAATGATATTTGTTATAAGTAAAGTTGGTGCTAAGAGTAAGTATTACTTTGGAATGCAACAAAAGCAAATTGGTAAGTTAAATGGTTATGTTGAAGAAATGATAGAAGGACAAAAGGTAATTAAAGTATTCTGTCATGAAGATGAGGCAATTGAAGACTTTAGAAAGCATAATGAAGAGTTAAGAAAAGCTTCAACAGGAGCACAAACATTTGGTGGATATATGATGCCAATGCTTGGTAACCTTTCTCATATGAATTATGCAGTAACATGTTGTGTTGGTGGATTGCTTACAATTTCAGGGATATTTGACCTTGGTTCATTAGTTTCATATTTACAATATACTAAGCAAGTAGCTAACCCAATTGCTCAAGTTTCTCAACAAGTAAATGTTATTTTAGCAGCATTAGCAGGGGCTGAAAGAATATTTACAGCTTTAGATGAAGAAGTTGAGGTTGATGAAGGTAAAGTTACTTTAACAAGAGTTGAAGTTAAAGAAGATGGTAAATTAGTTGAAACTGATAAGTATACAGGTCACTGGGCTTGGAAGGTGCCGGCATCAGTAGTAAGAAAAATGAGAGATGCAGAAAATTATGATTTGATTTCAGAAATGGCAGCAACGTCTATAAAATCAGGAGATTCTCAATTAGAGTCAGCAACTACATTAACTGATGAACAAGTATTAGTAGAGCTTACTGGAGATGTTAGATTCAAGAATGTTGTCTTTGGATACAATGAAGAAAAGACAGTATTAAAGGATATTAGTTTATTTGCAAAACCAGGACAAAAAATTGCTTTTGTTGGATCAACAGGAGCTGGTAAAACTACAATTACTAACTTAATAAATAGATTCTATGAAATCAATTCAGGTACAATTACTTATGATGGAATAGATGTTAAGGATATTAAGAAGGATGATTTAAGAAGGTCACTTGGAATAGTTCTTCAAGATACTCACTTATTTACTGGTACAATAGCTGATAATATTAGATACGGTAACTTACATGCAACTGATGAAGAAGTTAAAGCAGCAGCTAAGCTTGCAAATGCTCATACATTTATTAAGCATTTACCACATGGATATGACACAGTTATTACTGGTGATGGTGAAGGATTATCTCAAGGACAAAGACAATTACTTGCAATTGCAAGAGCTGCAATTGCTAATCCACCAGTTTTAATAATGGATGAAGCAACAAGTTCAATTGATACAAGAACTGAAAAACTTATTGCAGAAGGTATGGATAAGCTTATGGAAGGAAGAACTGTTTTTGTAATTGCGCATAGACTTTCTACTATTAAGAACTCTCATGCAATAATGGTTCTTGAGCAAGGTGAAATAATTGAAAGAGGAAATCATGATTCTTTATTAGAAGAAAAGGGAAGATACTATCAATTATATACTGGTAAAGCAGAATTAGATTAGACAAAATTCGGGCTGCCTCCGGGGAAAAACCATATAATGGTTGTTCCCCGGAGGCAGCCCCATATTTTGTAAAAAGTTCTTAAGAGAAAAGGAAGAATAAGCCTTTCTCTTAGGAACTTTTTTAATTTTACTAATTACCACTAGAATTAGGGGCTTAATAAGTTTCAGATTCAGAGTTGGAATCACCACCAGATCCAGAACCACTGCCAGAACCAGAACCATTGCTAGATCCAGAGTCACCGCCAGAACCAGAACCACTGCCAGAACCAGAACCATTGCTAGATCCAGAGTCACCGCCAGAACCAGAACCACTGCCAGAACCAGA